>Ga0080006_1136411_pt1 | contig 411238 bp, 391 predicted proteins | sample RS3BMetagenome_FD_69209 | JGI IMG/M metagenome (GOLD analysis project Ga0080006, IMG submission 69209) | Ferric oxide microbial mat and aquatic microbial communities from Rainbow Spring, Yellowstone National Park, USA - RS3B (SPADES... ... | reverse complement strand
GCTGCAATTGAGCGAACGAACCTGGACGTGTGCATCGTGCGGCACGTCCCACGACCGCGATACGAACGCGGCGCGCAACCTCGCGCGATACCCGGAGAGTTGGGCCGGGTTAGCCTGTGGAGCCGAAGGTGCTTGCCGTCGTCGTCAGACGACGGTGAAACCGGCGGCGTAGAAGCAGGAAGATTTGTCCATACAAATCACAACGGCCTACGCGGAGCTGCACTGCCGATCGTGCTTCAGTTTTCTGGAGGGCGTCTCCACGCCGGAGGAGCTCGTCGATCGCGCGCGCGTCCTGGGATTGCGCGCGCTGGCGCTGACGGATCGCGGCGGGCTCTACGGCGCGGTACGCTTCGCCAAACATGCGCGAGCCTGCGGCGTGGAAGCGATCATCGGCGCGGAGCTCTCCTTCCCGGACGGCGAACGCGTCGTGTTGTTGGTGGAAGACGCGCGCGGGTATGCGCGGTTGTGTACGGTGATCTCGCGGGCGCAGCTCCGGGGCGAGAAAGACGGCCCGCGATTGCTCCTCGGCGATTTCGACGGCGGAACGGAGGGGATGATCGCGCTCGCCGGCTGCACGCATGCGGCGGCGCTGCGCGAGCGCTTCGGCGAGCGGTTCTTCTTGGAGATGCGCCATCACGGGACGCGTGCCGACGTGCGGCGCGTGCGCGCGGTCCTCGCGACGGGGCGGAGCATCGGCGTGCCGTGCGTGGTGACCGGCGATGTTCGCTATGCACGGCGTGAGGATGCGCCGCTCGCGGATCTGACGGCGTGCATCCGCGCGCATCGTACGCTCGCCCAGGCACGCGAACGCGCGGCGACCGCCCCCAATGCGGAGGCTCACCTGCGCTCTCCGCATGCGATGGCGCGCATCTTCGAGGAGATCCCGGAAGCGATCACGGCGAGCTGCGCGATCGCCGAGCGCTGTACGTTTCGCCTCGATCGCTTCGAGGCGCAGTTCCCGGATGCGATCGTTGCCGGCGAGGTGCCTGCGGAGTCTCGGCTGCGCGAGCTGGTCGCCGCCGGAGCGCGCGAACGCTACGGCGACCCGCCGCCGCCCGGCGTCGCCGAGCGCCTCGCGCACGAACTGCGTACCATCGCGCGCGCGGGGCTGTGCGGATATTTTCTCGTCGTCTGGGATATCGTACGAGCGGCGCGTGCAATGGGTATTCTCTGCCAAGGACGCGGCTCGGCCGCCAACTCCGCCGTCTGTTACGTGCTCGGCATCACCGCGGTCGATCCGTTGCGGATGGATTTGCTCTTCGAGCGATTCCTCTCCGATGGGCGCTGCGAGCTGCCGGATATCGACATCGATATCGCGCATCGCGACCGCGAGCGCGTGCTGCAGTACATCTATGATCGCTACGGGCGCGATCATGCGGCGATGGCGGCGGAGGTGATCACGTACGGGCGGCGCTCCGCGGTGCGCGACCTCGCTCGGGTGTGGGGCGCGGACGCACGCGGCTGCCGGGTGATCGCCCGCGAGTTGCGAGCCGGTGCACCGCCGGAGCGCGCCTTCGCCGCGGTTTTGCCGGAAGGAGAAGCGCGTACGGCCGCGGCGTGGGCGGCACGCATCGAGGGGCTGCCGCGACACCTGGGGATTCATGTGGGTGGGATGGTGCTCACGCGCGAGCCGATCGTACGGGTCGCTCCGATCGAACGCGCGCGCATGGCGGGACGCACCGTCGTGCAATGGGACAAAGACGATCTGGCCGATGTCGGCTTGGTGAAGATCGATCTCTTGGGTCTGGGAATGCTCGGCGCGCTGCAGGAAGCGTTCCGCATGCACGGCGGGCTGACGCTGGAGGCGGTGCCGCCGGACGACCCCGAGACGTACGCGATGATTCGGCGCGCCGATACGATCGGCGTCTTTCAGATCGAATCGCGCGCGCAGCAGGCGATGCTCCCGCGGCTGCACCCCGCATCGCTGTACGATCTCGCGCTGCAGATCGCGATCATTCGGCCGGGGCCGATCCAGGGTGGGATGGTGCATCCGTTCCTCCGGCGGCGCATGGGGCGCGAACCGGTCGTCTATCCGCATCCGCGCTTGCAGCCGATCCTCGCCCGGACGCTGGGGGTTCCGCTCTTTCAAGAGCAGGGAATGCGCATCGCGATGGAACTCGCCGGTTTCTCGGCGGCGGAGGCGGACGAACTTCGCCGCGCGATGGGGAACAAACGATCGCATGCGCGCATGCGCGAGCTGCGCGAACGGCTGCTGGCTGGCCTGCGGCGCAACGGCATCGAACGCGACGACGCCGAGCGGCTGTACGCGATGCTCGCGGCGTTCGCCGACTATGGATTCCCCGAAGCGCATGCGGCGGGGTTCGCGATCCTCGCCTATGCATCGGCATATCTGAAATACCGGTATCCGGCGATCTTTTTGGCGTCACTATTGAATGCGCAGCCGATGGGCTTCTATGCGCCCGACGTGCTGGTGCAGGATGCGCGCCGCCACGGCGTGACCGTCCGTCCCGTGCTCGTGAATGCGAGCGCATACCGTACGATCGTGGAAAACGACGGTGCGGTGCGGCTGGGATTCCATCTCGTCCGCGGCATCGGCGAGAGCCGGCGCCTCGCGTTGGAGCGCGCGCTCGAGGGCGGTCCGTTTCCCGATCTCACGGCGTTCGTGCGGCGGACGCGCCTTCCGCTGCAGGCGCTCGAATCACTTGCGCTTGCGGGAGCGTTCGCGTGTTGGTTTGCGTCGCGCCGCCGAGCGCTCTGGGAGGTGCGCGGCGTGTGGGAACGCGAGCGGCGCGGAGAGCTCGGCCGCATGATGGACGTCGAGGAGCCCGAGGTCGCCTTTCCGGCGCTCGAACCGTACGAAGAGGCGGCGTTCGACGTGCGGGAGACGGGGATCGCGACCGACGGGCATCCGCTGCAGTACGTCCGTGCATCGCTCGAACGCCGCGGCGTCGTTCCGGCGGCGGGCCTCTCCCGACTACCGCACGGGGCGCGCTGTCGCATCGCGGGGCTGGTGGTCGTGCGCCAGCGTCCGGCGACCGCCAAGGGCGTCACCTTCCTCACGCTCGACGACGAGACGGGGCTCGTGCAGGCGATCGTCCATCCGCGCCTCTTCGAACGCGAGCAGCGCACGATCTGCCTTTCCGCGGGATTGGTGATCGAGGGGCGCGTGGAGCGCGACGGTGAGGCGATCTCGGTCGTCGCCGAACGGATTGCGGCATTGGACAGCGTGCGCCTCGACGCCGAACGTTCGCACGACTTCCGCTGACGAAGAGTCCGATCGTCGCCGCAGAACCACGCTCCTCATGTGCGGGCGCTTTACGGTGACGAATCCCGCGAGGCTGCGCGAGCGCTTCTCGCGCTTCCGCTTTCCCGAGTTCTCCGAGTTGCGCATCCCACGGTTCAACGTCGCGCCGACGCAGCTCGTACCGGGCGTGCGGGATCTCGCTGGCGAGATGGTCGAACTCCTCCGATGGGGTGGCGGGAGGCTGCGCATCAACGTGCGTTCCGAGCGGATCGCCGCGCGGCGCGGACCGCTGCGGCGGCGGTGTATCGTCTTCGCCGACGGCTTCTACGAATGGCGCGCAGGGCAACCGTACTACTGCACGCTCGCGGAACACGCGCCGTTCGCCTTCGCCGGTCTCTGGGCGGACGAACCGTTGCAGTGTGCGATTCTGACGTGTCCGGCGAATGCGACGCTCGCCGACATTCACGACCGGATGCCGGTCATCTTCCGCGACGACGAACGCATCGCCCTGTGGCTTGCGCCCGAGCCGCTGCCGCCCGACGTGCTCCCCGCGCTCGTACAGCCGCTACCGGCCGATGCCCTTCACGTGCGCGCGGTCTCTCGCCGCGTCAACGACGTGCGCAACGACGACGCATCGGTACTCGCGGAGACCGAGACGCCGGGATTGTTCGGCAGCTGACCTACGATCATCGGTTCGCGGGTGAGGAAAGAAACGCATCGATCGCGCGCTCCACGGCGTCGGGTTGGTCGAGCATGGCGAAGTGACGTGAGGGTGTGATGGGCTCGACGGTCGCATGCGGTGCCGTCGCGAGCAGAAGCCGGTAAAACGAGAGCGTGTCGTCTTCGGTGTACGGGCTCGGCGTTGCGTACGGCATCAGCTCGAGGATCGGCATCGTGGCGTTCACTAGTTGTGGGCGCAGGTCCGCGCGCATGTCGGCGGCGAGCCATGCGGCGATGCCTTTCGGATCGCTGCGTGCGACGAGTTCCGCGGTCTGCTCGACGAGATCGGAGCGGAGCGTCATGGTGCGCATGAACCGCCGTTCGAAGGCGAGGAGTTGGTCGTGCGTCTCCGACGCGAAAGGACCGGCGATCGTTTCGGCCGCTCGCGCTCGTGCAGTCGAATCGGCCATGGCGAAGGTCGGAAAGACCGGAAGGCCGTCGACCGCAACGACCCGCGCGATTTGCGCCGGATGCTTTTCCGCCAGATAGAACGCGAGCGTCCCGCCGAGACTGTGTCCGATGATCGTGACCGACGAAAGATGTTCGTCGTTCAAGAGCGTTTCGAAATCGCGGTCGAATTGCTCGAAAGGATTACCGGTGACGGCGTATGGTCTGCCATCGAAGCCGCTGAGCGTCAGGGCATAGACGGTATGCGTCTTCGACAGATGCGCGATCTCGCGAGACCACACCCACGGTCCGCATGCGAGGCCGGGAATGAGCGCGATCGGATTCGCTGCGTCGCCGTACACGGAGACGCGCGTCGTTCCGGCGTCGAACGAGCGCGCCGGTTGCGGCAGCGGCATCTGCATCGTGGCGGCGAGAAGAAGATGCACCATGAAAACCTCCTGTTTGCCAACGGTCTGTGAACGAGTCAGGTGAAGTCGTTGGCGGTCGGGAGGTGTTTGGGCATCGACGTAATGAGGATCCTGCCGTCGTCGAGTTCCACGTAGTACACGCACGCGTGTCGGCCTTCGCGATCGGTGCCGCGTTGCCGGACGTGCCAGTGGTCTTCCGGCCCGTACGTCTTGCCTTCGAACGTACACGAGTAGTCGTCGCGGATGCGGCCGGCTCCGGTCGCGGTCAGAGCCCGTCCCTGCTTGTACGGCTTCAAGCGCTCGTAGAAGCGCTCTCGCGCTCCCTTGTCGCCTCGTCTGAACGCCACGAGATCGGTACAGATGATCTCCAAGATGTCGAGGAGTGCGTCGGGATTCTCGACGTTGCCTTCTTGCAGGCGCTCGCGCACGCGCTCGTGGAGGACGACGCCCCCTCCGGAGAGGCTCTCCACCCAGCGCCGCAGCGCATCGAAATCGTTCCATCGCTGCGGGCGCTCGATGTCGACGCTTTCGCTTGGCGATCGTACGGGAGCACGGCTGTACGAAGCGGCAACTTGTCGGCGAAGCGATTCGCAATTGTCGAGGAGGCGCTTGCGGTCCTTCAGGCGATTCGTGAGTTCGATGAGCGTGTTGATGATGTCGTCGATGGCCTTGCGGTCGGGATCATCGAGTTCGTCGAGATCGAGAATCTCTTTCGTGTCGGGTTGCTCTTCCGGGAGTAGTTTCACACGCAGGAGTAGTTCCAGGAGTAGTTCCACAAGCTTTTCGCTCTTGTTCCATTCTGCGAAGTAATCGTTCTTTTCTTTTTCGAGCTCTGCGACTCGCTTGTTCAGTCGAGCAGCCTCCGCTTGTGTTTCCTCGAGGCGCAGGCGCGTTTCATCGATCTCTCGGAGCGCGTCGTCCAGCCGGCTGCGCGTCTCGTCGAGCCGTCGGGTTAGTTCGGCGATCTGCGTGTGCGGGTCGAGGGTGATGCTCGCACCGACTGCGGACTCCGGAGGAGGCGCGGCGCTCGGTGTGGGCGCGACGGCGAGCTCGAGAGGCCGTCGTTCGAAGTACTCCGTGACGGTCGCGAGAAGCGCACGGCGAATCGTCGCGAGGCCGTCGGGGCGTCCTTCGCGTCCTTCCAGCATCTCCGAAAGCCAGCGCGGAGCCTCTTTCAGTGACGACTGCATCGTCGATTCCGCCGGATAGAGGCGCACCGCACCTGCGTAGACGCCGTGCTCCTTTCCGTACCGTTCGGTGATCGCCCAGGTCCGCGCGGTATCGAGGACGACGATGTGCGCGATACCTGCGAGTTGCTCGACGCATGTTTGGAGATCGATCGCGATCGGTTCGCTGATCGCGAGGATCGGGAGCGTCCGCCGTGCATCGTTCACGAGAGCGAAGAATGCGTCCATCTCGTCGCTCGTCCGCGGGCGCATCGGGTGCGGCGCAAGAGCGCGTCCGGCGTCGCAGAGGCCGGTTTCGCTAAGGAGCTTGCGAAAGATCACTGGCGGGTACGGATCGATTTCGTCGCCGTAGGGATGCCGGACGCGAAAGCGCATGTCGAAGGTGGCGGCCCCCGATTCGGCGCGCCGGAGCGCCGCTTCCGCCGTCCACTCGTGTCCCTCATGCCGCCGGTCGGGATGTCGCCACCGAAAGACGGCGATCCCGTCGCCGCCCTGTTCGCGCACCTCGTGTGCGGTATCCGTGTACCGCATCGGTTCGTTCGGGTTCAGCGTGATGCCGTGACGGTGAAAGATGTCGGCGAGCCATCTCCGTACCACGTCATGTGCACGCTCATAGGCACCTGTCTCCGGCGGCGTCTCCACGCGTACGCGCAGAACCGTGGATTGCACGGGGATGCGACGGATGCGATCGCCGAGTTCTTCTCGTAGGCTCATGACGTTGCTCCGACATCGAACGGCGGACGACGTACGGGCCGATGCGTTACGGGCGAGATGCGGCAGGGAATCGCCGTCCTTCGGTCGCGACGATCATGCATGACGGAACGCATGGTTCTCGCCCGGAGTTACGTGCGGATAGCTCCGCACGAGACGTAGTGCCCGAGGTCGTTCGTGCTCTCGTGGACGTTGACGGCGTACGAGCCTTTCAGGAGTTGCGCGAGCATGATGCCGGGCACGACGGCAGACGAACCCCCGCCGGATATCGCCTCGAGCGCATATTCCGGTGCTGTGTCGATGTGTGCACAGGTGCCGACATGAATGTGCGTCGGTTGCGCCCACGTCGGCGTAGCGACGAGGCGCACGACGACCTCGACGCTCCCGCCGATCTGTGTCAGTGTCGCGGTGCCGTTCTCCCCGCTGTCGTTCAGTGCGTGCATCGTGATGCTGATGCGCGACGGGGTCGCTGCGAGGGTCGCGAGAGGCGCGGCGAGCAGTGCGATCGCCGCGAGAGCCGAGGATGTGCGAACCATTCGTGCGACTTCGGAACGCTGCGTGTCGCTCCTCCCCGTTGCATGCGTGCATATCAACGATTCTTTATAAGGCCGAGACGATAGGCGATTCGACACGTCACGTCGGCCGCAGGCATGGAGACCGAGCGATACCCAGGAGACGACGTTGGCCGAGATATCGTCTCGACACGGCACGTCGGTCGCCGGAATGGACACAGCCGGATTCCAGGCGGCAGAACGTGATGTAGCATCGGAGGTGGGTGGGGTCGGTACGCGGTGCGTGCCCTTGGAACCCGTGAAGAGTAGAAGGCGGGATCTAGGCAGCGAAGCGCAGTGCGGTATCGAAGGGGCAATGACGAGCCGAGTCGTCGCGCCGAAATCAAGAGACGCCGGTGAGGGTGGCTTTCACCCGCGCGGCGAGGGCCGGCGTCATTCCTTTCACGGCGGCGATCTCGTCGAGGTCGGCGCGCGCGATCGCGCCGGGAGAGCCGAAGGCTGCCAACAGCCTGCGTTTGCGAACCGTCCCAAGGCCGGGGATCTCGTCGAGCGCCGAGCGCGTCATCGCCTTTGCGCGCCGCGCTCGGTGGAAGCCGACGGCGAACCGATGCGCTTCATCGCGGATGCGCATGACCAGGTGCAACGCAGCCGATCCGGCCGGCAGCACCACCGGTTCCGTTCGTTCCGGAAGATACAGCCACTCGTGTTCTTTCGCGAGCGCCGCCACCGGAATGCCGCTGAGGTCGAGCTCGTCGATCACCTCCATGACGGCGTTCAACTGTCCCTTGCCGCCGTCGATCAGCAGCAGATCGGGGCGTCGCGAGAAACGCTCGCGTTTCGCGAGTTCGCGCACGAGGTCGTGCTCGCCGTTCGCCGCGTGGTCGGTATCGTTCTTTACGTAGCGGAGGCGGCGGCGCAGCGCCTCCTGCATCATCGCGAAGTCATTCGGGCCGCGATCGTACCGGAGCGCGAAACGCCGGTACTCGCTCTTCTTCGCGCGACCTTCGACGAAGACGACCATCGAGGCGACCGGTTGCCGACCCTGCACGTTCGAAACATCGAAGCACTCGATGCGCCGCGGGATGTCGGGAAGTTCCAGCGCTTCCGCAAGTTCCGAAAGAGCGCGCGCCTGGGCCGTCTCCTGGACCTCCTGATGCACGAGGAACGCTTCGAGATTCCGGCGTGCATTGTCGCGCACGAGTTCCAAATACTCGAGGCGGCGTCCGCGACGAGGCGTCAGGATGCGCACGCGCTGTCCTTTCAACTTCGACAACCAGCGTTCGAGGAGCGGCCGATCTGCGGGTTCCGCTTCGACGAGGATCTCCTTCGGGATGGTGCCCGCGGTCCGGCGCGAGCGCACCGGTGCCGCCGACGGGACATCGTTTGCGCGCGCGGCACGCGTCGCGAGAGGAGAGAGGATCGCCTCCGGTTCCGGAGTTCGCGCCGCGTACAACTGCTGCAGGAACGCAGCGAAGAGGTCGGCGTCGCTGCGCTCCGCCGTGCCGTCGAGGATAAAGTGTTCCTGCCCGATCAACACGCCTCCGCGGACCAGGAAGACCTGCACGCAGGCCTGTCCTTGCCGTCGAGCCGCGGCGATCAAGTCCATGTCCACGCGCGTCGTCCAGACGACCTTCTGCGATTCGGTGACGCGGCGCACCGCGACGATCCGATCGCGGATGCGCGCTGCGGCTTCGAAGCGCAGGGCCTCGGCTTCGGCGTGCATCTCCGCTTGCAAGCGCTCCAGCAACGGCTCGCGGCGTCCTTCCAAAAAGAGCGCGACGTCTTCCACCACGCGGTCGTACTCTTCCCGGCTCTGGTATCCGACGCACGGTGCCATACAGCGGCGGATGTGGTATTGCAAGCACGGTCGCGCCCGGCGACCGTCGATCGGCTCTCTGCAGGTACGAAGCGGGAAGATTATGCGGACGACGTCGATGAGTTCTCGCAGCGCGCGTGCATTCGTGTACGGTCCGAAATAGCGGGCGCCGTCGTTTGCGATCGTTCGCGTAAAGACGACGCGCGGGAACGGCTCCGCGGTAATTTTCAAGTACGGATACCGCTTGTCGTCGCGCAGGCGCACGTTGAAGGGCGGTTGGTGCTTCTTTATGAGGTTGGCTTCCAGGATGAGTGCTTCGATTTCGTTGTCCACGACCAGCGTGCGGACATCGGCGACGCGCTCCACCATCGCTGCAAGGCGCGGCCCGAGCGCGGAAGCGTCCTGAAAATACGAGCGCACGCGCGAACGCAGCGAGACCGCTTTCCCTATGTAGAGTACGCTACCGTCGGCAGCCAGCATCATGTAGACGCCGGGGGCATCGGGGATGAGGGAGAGCGTACGTTGTAGCCGTTCGGGGTCGTATTCCATCGGTGCCGGTGCGGTCACGCCCGTGCGCGGCGTGTCCGTACCACCGAAACAGCGGCAATCGCCGCTACCGCTGCAGCAACCGCCACGAGCGTAACGAAGGTCCCGCGATGGAGGGCGGTGATAAGGCCGTTCAGGTGACGGCCGAGGGCGTTGCCCGCGAGGATGAGTCCCCCGCAGAAGAGCGTCGAGCCGGCGACCGTCCCGGCCGCGAACGTCGCGGGCGGCATGCGGCCGATACCCGCGGGGATCGCGGCGATGCCGCGGATCACCGGTACGAAGCGGCAGATGAAGATCGCAAGAACGCCGAAGCGCGCGAAGAATGCGTCCACGCGATCCAAAAGCCGGTGATGCAAGCGTACGTACCGCCCGTACCGTTCCACGAAGGGGCGGCCTCCCCACCGGCCTGCGGCGTAGCCGACGAAGCCGCCGGTGAGCTCACCGGCGACGGCGACCGCAATCGTGAGCCAGAGGTTCCCCAGGTGTCCGGTGGCGACCAGAGCCCCTGCCAGCGGGAGCACCAGTTCGCTACCGATCGGGGCGCCGATGTTTCCGGCCGCCATCCCGAGGAAGAGGCCGGCATATCCGTACCGATCGATGAGTGCGAGCGCAAGGTCGTGCAGATGCGTCATACGACTTATCCGGGGAGAGAGGCTCGCGTCGCGGCGTAAGGGCGCGCGGTCCCCTCTGCCGTCGCCAGGATCTCGGCAGCACGACTGCCGCCTTCTTCTCGGAGGGCCTCGAAGAGGTCGATGGGTTCCACCTCGCGGTCGCCGGCGTGCCGCTCCGCGAGTGCCACGATCTTTCGAACCCGAGGGGTCACGAGGATGCCTTCCCACATGCGGTCGTCACCGGTTCCGAGAAGGCGTCGAATACGTGCATGGGCTTCGGCGGGATCGATCGCATCACGGGCGAGAGCCGCCTCGACGGCGGGGTCGCGTTCCTGCAGGAGCGCCTCCAGGAGGTGCTCGGCACCTAAGTAATAGTGATTATGATTTCTGCACTCTTGTTCCGCAGCACGGAGTACCCGGCGCGCGGCAGGACTAAAACGCGAGAACACGGCTATGAGGCCTCACGCAGAGGGCGGAGTTTTCGCGGGATGCCGATGAGAAGGAGAAGAATATCGGGGCGACTGGATTCGAACCAGCGACCTCTGCGTCCCGAACGCAGCGCTCTACCAAGCTGAGCCACGCCCCGACAAAACTCCCACCATTTCTGGCGCTTGCCTCGACCTCCTGCTGCGTGAAAGGGGAAGAAGGGTCGGCCGCTGCGAACACACACCCCTGTATATGAGATGCCTCATCGTCGGATGCGGCCGAGTCGGCTCCGAGCTCGCGAAGCTGCTGGACGCCGACGGGCACGACGTCATCGTCGTTGACGAAAACCCTGCCGCCTTCAAGCGCCTCGGACAACGCTTTCGCGGTCACGTCGTCGTCGGGACGGGCATAGACTACGATGTGTTGAAGCGCGCAGGCGCGCAAAACGCGGAAGGTTTCGTCGCCGTGACGAACGGCGACAACCGAAACATCATGGCGGCCCTCATTGCGCAGCGGATGTTTCGGATAAAGCGCATCGTCGCTCGCATATACGATCCTCCGCGGGGAGAAATGTACCGCGAGCTAGGCATCCGCACCGTCTGCCCGACCACCATAGGCGCGCAGATCATCCGCACGACATTGATGGCGATGCCGGAACAGCCGCAGGCCGGCTGTGCGCGCGACGACGTGCGTTCCCTCTACGCGATGGTCGGCACCGACCACGCCGGCAAGCGTATCGCCGACATCGAGCAGCCCGGCCGTTTTCGAATAGCGACGGTACACCGCGGGACGAAAGGCACGATGATCGCGTACGGGGAGCTCGTATTGGAAGCCGGCGATGAAATCAACGCGCTGGTCGCGGCGGATGCGATCGCGGAATTCTCGCAGCTCTTCGCGGGAAGCGCATCGCCCGCACGAATGACGGCATAGGAGAGGGCGCTCGAAAAGATGTTCGTCATCATCGTCGGTGGGGGAAAAGTAGGCTCGTACCTCACGCGCGCACTCCTGAATCAGGGGCATGAAGTCGTCGTCGTCGAGAAGGAAGAGCGGAAGGCGAAGATGCTGGAACGCTTGATAGACCGCCAGGTGACGGTCGTCGGCGACGGCTGCGATCCGTTGGTTCTCGAACAGGCCGGTATCGCGCGAGCGGATGTCGTCGTGGCCGATACGGGCGACGACGAAGACAACCTCGTCGTCGTCCTCATTGCGAAGAAGAAGACGAAGGCGCGCTGCATCGCTCGTGTGAACAACCCACGAAACAAGATGATCTTCGAGTCTCTCGACCCCGACGATCCGGTCGTCCTCATCTCCTCGACGGAGATCCTCCTCGACGTCCTCAATGAAAGCGTGAATGCGGCGCAGTATAAGCAGATGCTGGCCTCGATGAAACTCTTCGGGAAGGGAGAACTCGAGGTGCTGCGCTTTGCGCTTGCTGCAGACTCGCCGCTCGTGGGGAAATCCTTGGCGGACGTCCCGTTACCGGCGCACAGCGTCGTCGTGGCGGTGGACCGCCCCGGCGGCGACCTCTTCGTCCCTACTCCGACGACCGTCCTCGCGCCCGGTGACGGCATAGTGCTCGTCGTGAAACGGCATAGCGTGGACGCCGCTCGGGCGCTCTTCGCCGGCCCCGCTGCCGTTTCGCCCTAGAGACGCCCGCTTCGCCCCTCGACGCAGGGAGCGCTCCGCCCTCACCGAACGCCTTCGAGGGAGGCCCTTGGGCCCCGCATGCACGCAGAAAAGGAGGGTGGCATGCATCTGCTGATCCGCTTCGTCGTCAACGCGATCGCACTCTATCTGATCGCGAAGTACGTCCCCGGCTTCAACCACGACATCGGTGTCGGAACCGCCCTGATCGCCGCGCTCGTGTTCGGACTAGTGAACGCGCTCATCGGGCCGATTCTTCGGCTCCTCACCGCACCATTGAACTGGCTGACGCACGGTCTGTTCGCGTTCGTGGTGAATTACATACTTTTCGTGATCACCGTCTGGATCGCGCCGAACTTCCACGTGACCGGCGAGGTGAGCCGCTGGCTGAGTTACCTGTACGGCACGATCATCATGATGCTGGTCGCCACCGTCATGCACGAGGTCTGGAAACCGGAGGAAGCCGGAACGCGTTCCTGACGCGGTAGAGAGGCGTTTTTTCGAGCCGTGAACGACGCCGTTCTCGCCGCGCGTAACGCATTCGATCATCACGTTCGCGCGTTCCAGCATGGCTTGCGACGAACGGCGCTCGTCGCATTGCCGGCGGTCATCCTGGTCGCTGCCGTCCTGGGAAGCTTTACGGCACGCGAACTCGGCTTCATCGCGCTCGCCGCGTTCGTCTTCCTGGCGATCGCGATGCCCGCCGCGCATGTGTACGATCGCAGGAAACTCGCATACGTGCGCGATCGCATGCACGACCCGGAGGCACTCCCCTTCGAAGCGGCGGTCGCGCGCTTGCGCGGCTTCCGCACGCAGGTCTTCGTGAACTTCATGCTCGCATATGGGATCGGGGCGCCGGTCGTGACCGTGGTCGGCAATCATTTTGCCGGCATGCCGCTGCGTGCGAACCTCGGGGCGGTGGTGGCTGCGGCCCTGGTCGGCGGCCTGGTGGACGGCTCGCTGAACTGGCTGAATGCGGAAGCGCTGATCGCGGAACTCACCGCGATCCTCGCTGCCGTGCGCGAGCGCTTCGCCCCGGTGAGCCCGCGAGCGCGCGGCGGCGTGGCGCGACGCTTCATGGCGGTGCTGGCGGTCGTCATCGGCGTGACGATCGTCGCCACCGCGGGCGGCATGCTGCACTTGCTTGCGGAATTGCGTGCCGGGCGCATCACTCCGGATGCGGCCGAACGCCTGGGCATCGTCGATGCGACGGCGGCGCTCGTCGTCGCGCTGCTGATCGCCGGACTGGCGGCACGCATCCTCGCGCGCAGCATCGCGCGGCCGATCCTGCACACGGTGGAGTTGATGGAACGCTTGCGCGCGGGCGAGCTCCTTCAGGAACGCGACCTCTACGGCGAACCCCGATATGCGCACGAAGCCGGGCTCCTCGTGGCGGCGTTCGCGGAGGCGAACACCGGTCTGGCGCGCCTGGCGCGCAGCGGGCAAGCACTTGCGAGCGGCGATCTCGGCGTGCGCATCGTGCCGGTCTCCGAACGCGACGTCGTCGCCGTCGCATTCCGGAACGTCGTGCAGACGATTCGTACGGTCGTCGGCGACGTGCGCAGCACCGCGGAACTCCTCGACGAGTCGTCGGCGACGCTCTCAGCGCGCGCCGCGGAGTTCGCACAGGATGCGGAAGCGAACGCACACGATCTCGCAGCGGTCGCGAAGGCGATGGCGACGCTCGACGCGCTGGTGGAGCGGGTCGCACGAGGCGCGCGCGAACTTTCGGACTCGGCCGCACAGGCGCGGGCATTCGCGGAACGTCTCGGATCGGCCGCACAGAGTAACGCCGCCGGCCTCGATCAGCTCGGACAGACCGCGCAGGCGACGATGGCGGCCGCAAGCGAGATGCTCGCGCTCTCTCAGCAGGCGGAATCGAGTGCCGGATCGGCGGTGACCGCGATCGGACAAGCGAGTCGGAGCGCCGACGAAACCGAACGCGTCGTCGGCGACCTGGTGACGGTGATCTCGTCGCTGCGAGAGAGTTCGCAGCAGATCGGCACCATTACGGAAAAGATCGACGAAATCGCGGACCAGACGAATCTGCTCGCGCTCAACGCCGCGATCGAAGCGGCACGTGCAGGCGAACACGGGCGCGGGTTCGCGGTCGTCGCGGAGGAGATCCGAAAGCTCGCCGACTCGTCGGCGTCCGCGACGAAGGAGATCGCTGCGCTCATCCACAGCGTGCAGAACGAGACGCAACGCGCGGTGGAAGTGACGCGCCGAGGCAGCGATGCCGCGCAGACCGGCCGCGAGAAGACGGCACTGGTCGCCGAAGCGCTGAAGCGCATCGCGGAGAGCGTGGTGGCCGTCCGCGAGCGAATCGACGCGGTGGTGCGCGCGCAACGCGAACAAAAACAGGCGACCGACGCGCTCATCGGCTCGACGCTGGAAGTCGAACGCATGACGGGTGAAAACGCGCAGTTTGCGCAGTCGCTCGCGGATCTTGCCGGCGGTTTGCAGCAATCGTCGGCGGAAGGCGCGCAGGCCGTGCGCTCGACCACGGCGCTGGTGGACGAAGTCACGCGGCGTGGGGAACACCTTGCGGCTGCAACGGCGGAGTTGCGGGAACTCACCGCCACGTTGCGCAGCGAGGCGGAGCGTATTCGCGGTGCGGTCGCCGGCTTTCGTGACGACCGCGCGCTTCCAGGCGAGCGGTAGCGGCTGATGCCGCTCGTCACCCGCTGGTTCCTAAAGACGGCACTGCTGTATATGGGTGCGACCTTCTTCCTAGCGATCGCCTGGCTGCGGGTGATCGGTGCTCCCGCCGTCCCCGATCGAGCGATCGTCGCCGGGCAGCCATCTACCCGATCCCCGGTGGATACCCCATCGCGCTAGGACGGCCGTCCGCAGAGCTCCCCATACGCGCTCGATCATCCTCACGTACCGCCCCCACGCCGAGACCGGCAACGCAAGCAACCTCGGAGGCTGGAAAAAGTCGCTCCCAGGCGGTAGTCTCGGAGGTGTGTAGTCCTTGAGGATTACACAGCCTTCGTCACACCGCACCGCCCTCGAGCTCGAGGGGAAAGGGGAAAACCATGCTTGCATTCTTCTCGCTCCTGTGGTCGCTCTTCGGAGCGGCCTCGTTCGGCGTTCCGCATGCCGGCTTCGGCCTCTCCGCACCTATCCATCACGCCGTACCCGGCCACCATCTAGCCCCCATGGATACCCAAAGCGGCGGCACCGTCGACTAAGTGCTACCCGTTGGAGTAACGCCGGGAACGGTTGCAGAACCGATCGGCTAGTACTCAAAAGCGATGCCATGGAGGGCGACCATCCGGGAAGGAGAAGGTGCGGCGCATATGGGTAGCCGGAAGAGCGAAACGATGAGGCCGCTTACACCTGGTGCGCCGCACCGCACCTCGGTATCGTCGGTATTGGAAGAGCCGCGCCGCCTTTTTTATGAAGGACGCTATGGCGATTGCGTCGCTGCGCTGCGGGATCACCCGCCGTTACCGGCACGCTTCCTTCTCGAAGCACGTGCACTTCTGAGACTCTCGCGACTCGATGATGCGCAGCGAGTGTTGCGAGCGGCCGAAGAAGCATCGCATTCGACCGATGAACGATTGTCCATCGTTGCTGCTACCGCACTCGCAGCGCAGAGAAAAAATGACGGACGCCGATCTGCACGAGCGCTTCGTGAACTCGAGAGCCTTCGGCGCAGGTATGGGACGCTCGGCCCGGCGCAATGCTCGTACGATACAGCTAGAGTCGCCTGGCTCCGTAACGATCTGGAAACCTGCGCGCGCGAGCTTTCGTATGTGGCGCAAGCACCGGACTGCGACGAGAACCTGCGGGCGCGTGCATTGCATCTGGAATCGTGGATGCATGCGTCGGCGGGCGACTTCGAACGACAACGCGCGCTGCTGGTGCAGGTCGTGCGCGGCTTGCGAGCGCTGCCGCATCCCGACCTCGGGCTGTTGGCGGAGGCGCTGGAAACACTCTCCGCGCGGCTGCGCGAGCGGTACGACGAAACCGACGGCGCGCTCGTCGCGGAAGCCTACCAAGCCTTCCCGTATCCGGAACGCTTTCCGGCACAACTGGCGGCGACGGCGCGGAATCTGGCGTGGACGTATGCGCTGCAAGGGCGGTACATCGAAGGGATTCGCTTGCTGAACGCAGCCCCCGATCTCGCCCCCCTCCCCCTGCAGAAAGCGTTTTACGCCCTCGATCGCGCGTGGATCGCGTTCGCCTCCGGCGAGGAGGTGCACGGGACGGCGTACTTGCTGGACGGCTGCGGGATCCTCGACGAGATCGAATGGGAGCGCTCGAACGATCTAAGCGCGACGGTCCTGCTGCTGGCGGCGGAGCTGCACGCACCGCACGACCCCATACGGGCGCGGGGGTATCTGGAACGCTTTCGGTCGGTCTTTCCGCAGATCGTCCCGACGGCGGGGGTCCGGCATACGAGCGAGGTGGAGCCGATCGTCGCGTTCGTGGAGGCGTGGGTGCTCAAGCACGAAGGGGGGGCGTCGCGGGCACGACACGAGGCGAAGCGGGCGTACGAGGGGTTCGTGCGTGCGGGGTTCGAATGGCGCGCGGCGCGCGCGGCCCTGCTGATGTACGCCTGCGGCGGCGGGGATCGGTGGTTGTCGGCGGCGCGGGAGTGGTCGTCGCGGTACCCGCGCAGCTTCGTCGCGGCGGAGCTGGCGCGGTTGGAGCGGCTGGTACCGCCGTCGGTGGGGGAGGTCCTGACGCCGCGGCAGCGGGAGATCGTCGATCTGTTGCGCAGCGGTGCCTCGATCGACGAAGTGGCGGCGGCGGTCGGCGCGAGCCGGAACACGGTGCGGGTGCACATCTCGCGGATTCACCGCCGCCTGGGCGTGCGCAACCGCGCACAACTCCTCGCCCGCGTCGCGGAATTGCGTTCGGCATAGACTGCGTCTCCGTTCGGCGCCGTCGTCGCTGCCGAACGAAGGCCCGCATGCTGTTGCGCGCAGGCTCCCGGCGACGCGGTGCCAGGTGTCCGCACCTCGCGCACCGAAGGCCCGCACCGCAGACTCTACCATTACAACATGATGCCTACAACATGATGCCGGCAGCTGCGGGTCTTCGCACGAAACCGTCTCCTCCGGAGCGGTCTCCCGCAGACGCGAGAAAGGGGAACTCGGTGATGCCCGACGTCAGGAGAACTGTTGCGACCTCTCCCGCGCGACCGCTTGCCACGGCGACGGTGATCGTGCTGGCAACCCTCCTCGCCGCCTGCAACGGCGGCGGAGGCACACTCCCCTCCTCCGGCGGAACGCAGACCGCGCTCCAGCAGGTGACCTTCCGAATAAACGCCCCGACGCCGACCACGCAGAGCGCACGGCGGTCGCCGAAGTACCTCTCGCCGGCGACGCAGTCGATCGCGATCACCGTCACGCCGCAATCGGGGTGCAGCACCTGCTCGTCCGCGCAGACGCTCGCCGCGAATCTGACGCTGAACGGGACGAACTGCACCTCGACGCTCGCGACCGTGACGTGCGTCCTCACGCTGCAGCTCGCGCCCGGCAGTTATACGGCCTCGGTGAACACGTACAGCGGTTCGCTGAACGCGAGTAATCAACCCACGGGGTCGGTGCTCTCGCAGAATCAGCAGGTGGCGTTCACGGTGACGGCCGGGCAGGCAAACACGGTTGCCCTCACGTTGTACGGCGTTCCGGTCTCGTACGCCTTGACGGTGCTTTCCTCGCAGGGTGGGGCGGTGACGGCGTCGCTGACCGGCGGCGGATATTCCCTTTCCTTCGGTGCCGGAACCAGTTCGGTGACGCTCTTGATCGAGGCGCTGGATGCCTCGGGGAATGCGATCGTCGGGTTGGGTGCCCCGCAGTTGTCGGTGACCTCCTCGAGTACTGCGGTAACGGTGAGCAGCCCGAGCGCGAGCGCCCCGAACACTCTTCAGATGATGGCGACTCCGCAGCGTCAGCCGGTGAACGCCACGGTGACGGTCACGGCCGGATACCCAGCCGGAAGCGGTGTCTGCAGCCTCGCCGGCGCGGCCTGTTCGCTGACGATGAATGTGGAAGTACCGCGCGGTCCCCTGCTCGCCGTCGGCAATCAAGGCAACGACACGATCGCGCTGTTCGCACTTCCGTTGACGACCCAGAGCACGCCGGTGCAGACCATTGCCCTGCCGAGCTCGGTTACGATCGGCTCTTTGTCGGTTGCCGTGCAACCGTCCGGACTCGCGTTCGGCACGGATGGGACACTCTACGTGTCGCTGGTCGGCAGTAACACCAACATCGCCCCCGACGAAGTGGTGTCGTACACACCGCAGTCGTCGGGAACCTATCCGACCTCGCCGACGGCAACGAGCGCCGTGCTGGGCTGCGGAGCGTCCTCCTGCTACTTCCCTGCGCCGCTAGCGGTCTCCGGCAGCGCGCTGTACACGTTTTCTGCTTCTCCGTCCTCATCTGTCGCCAATCAACTCGTGGCTTGGTCGCTGCCGCTCCAGAACGGAGCGCAACCAGCGGTTCTCACCAGTTACGGGAACAACGCGGGGCCCTCTAGCCTCGCGGCGACATCCTCCGGCACGTTGTACGTTGCATTCTACAACGGAGGGAGTGCCGGCTACGTCACCTGGTGCACGCTGCCGTTGTGCGGTGGGCAAACGACGGGCCCGACGAGTCTCCCCTATGCAGCGACGATCGCGACCGACGCGTCCGGCGACTATTTCGTGCTTATTAGCACGGGTATCAGGAATCAGATTCTGGAGTATCCGCCGCTCTCCACGACGCCCGTCGCAACCATTTCGCAAGGCGTTATCTACTCGCAACCGCAAGGCTTGGCGGTGGACGCGGCCGGCAATCTCTACGAGGCGACGGGCAGCTCTCTGCTGATCTGGGCGCCGCCCTACACGGGAACGCCGACGACGATCTCGGCGACCAGCGGCAATCAACTCAACCGACCCGGCGTCGTGGCCACCTATCCGTAACCCGGAAGGTGCGGCTACCGAGACGTCGGATCGGCGTCTGCACTGAAACCCGCGCTTGACCGCGGTGGTATAGTGAGGTGGTCCGCGGGGCTGAGTCAGATTCGACGAGGAGGTCCGCGGTCGTCGTCAGCAGGCGGAGTTGCGAGCTCTCCTAAAACGATCGCACGGCAATAACTGCCAACCACGAATACGCACTGGCTGCCTAAACTCGGCTAGCCACGGACTGCGGAGCGTCGGCCCGAACGGCCCCGCAGCTCCGTCACGAACTCGGGCTGGTGCGCGCCGCACGATCCGGCGGCCGCACGAGAAGAGAGGATCTGCGGCGGGAATCGAGCGCGGCCTCGACGCGCGATCTCGCCCAAGACAAACTCGAGGCTGAGCCTGGAGAACGCGGCGGCCCGGCTTCTCGGACTCGGGGGGCGGTTCCCCGACAGCTCCACCATGTGCGGCCGGTGCGCCACCCGCACCGGCCGCTTGCTTTACCGGAGCGGAACGGCCGGAGTGTAAGCAAGTAGGAATCAGCCCCCTTCCCCGCTATACTGCGGGAATGCAAACGACCGAAATCGGCACTCGTCACGGCGCGCCGGGCCGCGACGACCTCGCCTCCATCCCCGACGCCCTGGCGCACTATCGCCTCGCAGGCCCGCTGCTGGAGCGCTCCTTCGCGGGCATCCCGATCGTCTACGCGGATTTCCCCGGCGGCTTTCAAGCGAAACCGCATTACCGCACGCTCGACGTCGGCCTGACGGCGACGAAGCTGCTGTGGTGCGTGCACCGCTTTTACGCGATCGAGTTCCTTTCGTGGGTCCCGCTACCGAACGATCCGGATCGCCTGCGCTTCGCGCGCTTACTGCTCGAGCAGCCGCAGCCGCATCGCGCAGACCTCTGGCCGCACGTGCGCGAGGCCGCGCAGATCGTTCGCACGATACTGAAGAAGCACGGCATGGACGCGATCGCGCTCGCGGAAGGCGTCGAGGGCATCGCGTTGTGGATTCCGCTGGCCGACGCACCCCACGCCGCGGCGGTCCGCACGTGGTTGCACGCGATCGCTGCGGAAGCGGTAGCCGCCGCGCCGACGCTGCTCGCGACGAGCCCGAACACACACGATCCCGATCGCATCCACCTGCACGTCGCGAGCAATGCGCGCGGGCACGTCAGCGCGCTGCCGTACAGCCTGCGCGGCGATCCGCGGCTCCCCGTTTGCCTTCCGCTCGCATGCGATGAGGTTGTCGATGCACCGTGTTGCGCGGCCACCGCACGCGACTTCCCGCAGTGGTTGCAGCACCGCAGCGATCTCTTCGCGCATCTGCTGGAACCGCTGATGCGTCAGACCCTTCCGAAAGGGGTGCACCAGCAAATTGCCGTCGACGGCGAGGTCTCACCGGGTCACACGCCGCAACCACACGGCCATATCATCGAAGCCGCGATCGAGATTCTCGGCGACGGCAAAGCGCGGAGCGCCGAAGAGCTCTGCGCCGAGGCGATCGCGCGCGGCCTCGTCCCGAAGACGACGAAGAAGAAGTACTTCTACAGCGCGCTGATCGAGTACATCGCGCGCTCGCTGGGCCACGGCCGCAAACCGCCGCTCGTGCAGGATGCCGCGCGGAACTTCAGGATCAACGAACCGCCGGACGATTGGCCGGACCTCGTGCCCCTGCCGGCGGCGGCGCCCGATCCGCAGGCGCGTGCGCTCTAAGATCGCCTCGAGGCGACCGCGAGCGGCGACGATCCTGCCGCATTCGAAATCGCGGTCTGCGATGCGTTCGCGCACCTGGGCTTCCTCGCGCGACACCTGGGCGGCCACGGCGAACCGGACGGCATCGCCGATGCGATCCTCGGCCCGCTCTCGTACCGCGCCGTTCTCGAATGCAAGACGGCGAAGAAGATCGTGACACAACCCGACGCCGCCGAAGCCGCGCGCGAAGCGGCGGCCGCAAACGGCGATCGTGCGGTGCTGGTCGGCCCGGCCTTCTCGGATGAACTCGAACTCCTCTCGGAGCTCCAACGGCATCGCGTGACGGCCCTCTCGGTTCCCGACCTGAAGACGCTCCTCCATCTGAACGCGACCGCGCTCGAGGTGCAGGCCGTGCTGCAGCCCGGCTACGCCTGCGACGTCCTCGGCGACGCGGTGTGGGAGCGCAGCCACGGCCGCGCAAAGCGCATCGCGACCCTCGCCGCGCTCATCCAACGCGCGGGATGGGAGGCGCAGCGAACGGCCGCCGAGCAAGATGCCGGTGCGCGCGCCCCGCACCTGACGGTGGACGCCGCGATGCTGCTCGCCGACGAAGCGCTCCGCGCAGCAGGGTCCGCAACGGCGTGCACCCGCGAGGACGTCGACGCCGCCTTTGCGCACCTGTGCGATCCGCTCGTCGGCACCGCCGTCCGCACGGATGAATCTGTCGGCATCACGCAATCTCCGACGACATAAACGAGACGTACCCAAGAAGATCTCGGGTTATCGCACGCTTCGATGAATGCGGGGATCATTCAGTTTGCTTGGATAGGCCGCCGAACGAGAATGCCCATGTGCCCCCTCAAGCAACCACCATCCGCCGCGATGAGAGCCACCGCGTGAGGCGCTCCTCCGACATCGGTTTGGCGACGTGATAACCTTGGATGAGATCGCAGCCCTGCTCAGTAAGCCACCGGTACTGCCGGTCGTTCTCGACGCCCTCCGCGACGACGGTGCGACCGAGATCGTGGGCGAGCCGAATGACGGCGCGCACGATCGCCGCGTCGTTGCGGTCGTCGGGAACGTTGGAGACGAAGCTGCGATCGATCTTGATGGTATCGACCGGGAGGCGCTGGAGGTACGACAGCGATGAGTAGTGGGTGCCGAAGTCGTCGAGACAGAATCGGACGCCCAGGTCGCGGCAACGGCTGATCTGTTCCGCAACGATCGCGCCCTCCATTGCGACCGATTCGGTGATCTCGAGTTCGATCTCGGCGGCGCGCACGCCGGCCTCGGCGAGCAGGCGTTCGAGATTCGCGCTGAAATGAGGGTCCTGGAGTTGGCCGGCGGAGACGTTGAGCGCGATCGTGATCTCGTCGTGGACGCCTTGCCATCGCGCGCGCTGCGCAAGCCCTTCGCGTAGTACCCACGCGCCGAGATCGCGGATGAGGCCGACGCGTTCGGCGATCTCGACGACCGACGCCGGGGAGACGTCGCCGCGTTGCGGGTGGGACCATCGCAGCAGCGCCTCGACGCCGGCGACCGTGCCGCTGTGCGCGGCGACGAGCGGTTGATAGTGCAGGCGAAATGCGCTGCGTTGTAACGCCGCACGGATATCGCCTTCCAGCATCAGGCGCTCGCGTTGCTCTTCGCGCATCGTGGGGGAGAAGAAGCAGATCCCGTGGCGCCCGCTTTCCTTCACTTTGTACATCGCGATATCCGCGTTACGGAGCAGCTCTTCCGTGGTTGCGCCGTCCTGCGGGTACAGGCTGACGCCGATGCTCGCCGACGACGGAAACTCTCGTCCGGCGATGCGCACGGGGAGCGATGCTGCATCCAGGATGCACTGCGCGTAGCGCCGCGCATCCTCGGCATCGCGCACGCCCGGGAGCGCGATCGCGAACTCGTCGCCGCCGAACCGGGCCAGCAGAGCACCGCCCGTGGCGCCGCGCAAACGATCGGCCAGCGCGCGCAGGAAGGCATCGCCCACGTCGTGCCCGAGCGTGTCGTTGATGTATTTGAAGTGATCCACGTCGAGGAAGAGCACGGCGACGGCAGCCTCGCTGCGCTCGTGGTCGCCGAGCATCTCGGCGAGCCGCGCTCGGAATGCGGCGCGGTTGGGAAGCCCCGTCACCTCGTCGCCGAATGCCAGGTGCGCGATGCGTTCTTCGGCCGACTTCCGCTCAGTGATGTCGGCCACGATGCCGAACCAGCGCACGACCTCGCCGTTGCCGTCCGCCAGGAAGTCCACTTTGTCCTCGATCCAGCGCACGGAACCGTCTGGCAGAAGGATCCGATGGACGTACTCGTACCGTTGCGGAACCGCGCGCCGGTCGTGGATCGCGGAGAGAATGCGGCCGCGGTCGTCGGGGTGCACGCATTGCAGGTAGGCGTCGAACGACGGTTGCACCGCGTCGGAGACGCATAGGAGCTCGCGTAGCCCTTGCGACCACGTCATGGTCCGCGAACGGACGTCGTACTCCCACGTTCCGAGCCGACCGGCAGCCTGCGTTCCCGCCAACAGGACCTCCGCATGCCGGAGCCGCTCTGCGCTTTGTCGCCGCTCTCGTTCGCGAACGCGCGCGAGTTCGTCATACGCGTTGCGTGCCTCCCGATAGAGGCGCGCGGTCGCGCGAACGAAGACCGCCAGCATCACCGCGGACGAGACGAGCGCCAGGCCTTTGCCGATGTACCATCCGGGTGCGTATCGCGGCGAGGTCACGCCCAGGATCGCGTCGAGCAGCGACGCATAGACGGAGACCGACAGCCACAGATGCGTCTGCGAGCGCAGCCTGGTCAGCCTCCACAGCAGGAGCAGCGCGAAGAGATCGAGCGCACAGAGGACCGGCAACACGCCGTAGACCGTCAGCGGCGTAAACGCGGTGCCGTTGATGAGCCGCGGAAGGTACGCGCGGAGCGCGATCGCGGCTACGGTTGCCGCCGTTGCGCAGGAGACGATCGCCGCGAGCGAGATCGCGATCGCCGCGCCGACACTGCGGCTGCGTCGCGGCGCGTAGCGATACGCGAGGACGTGGACCATGATGAAGAAGGGAAATGCGGCGTGCCAGAGCGACCAGAGAATCAGCGCGGTCTGCGGCCCCGCATCGAACAACTCGCCGCGGACGAAGATCTCGGGAAACGTCAGTAGGTAGGGAATCGCGAGCGTCCCGGAGCACGCATAGGCGATCGCGATGAAGAGCAACGAGGTACTGCGCGACTCGGCGAACTGACTGTAGAAGACGTATGCCGAGAGCAGCTCCGTGATGATGATGGATCCGGTGATCGCCGCGAGGAAGCCGTGCGCCTCCGGCAAGGTCGGGTGCACCAGCAGTGCCGCGATGAAGACCGCCGAAAGCAAAGCGACGATCACGAGCGCGGCGCGGCGCTCTGCCCGTGTGGCGGCTGCGGCGGCGAAATCGCTGACGGTCATGCCCACACCCGGGAGGTATCCCGGTCCTCCTATGGATATGAAGATTCCCGGATCCTCGCGGCTTCAAACCGCCGGCGATGAGGCCCCCCTCCGTACAGAGAAGTACCGTTCATGGCCGGCGTTCGGACCATGGACCTCAATGCCGACATCGGAGAAGGCTGCAGCGACGACCTCGCTTTGATGCGCATCGTCACATCGGTGAACGTCGCGTGCGGCGGACACGCCGGCGACGAACGTACCATGCGCGAGACGGTTCGCGCGGCGATCGCGGCCGGAGTGGCGATCGGCGCACACCCGTCGTTTCCCGATCGCGACGGATTCGGCCGTCGTGTGCTCCTTCGCACACCGGAGGAGATCTACCACGACGTGCGCGAGCAGACGGCACGTCTGCAGGCGATCGCGCGCGACGAAGGTGCTGAACTCACGCACGTAAAGCCGCATGGCGCGCTCTACAATCTCGCTGCGCGCGACCGCGCCGTCGCCGAGGCGATCGCGCGCGCGGTGCGCGACCTCGACGCACGGCTCGCACTCGTGGGGCTGATGGGCGGCGCGCAGATCGCCGCTGCGCGCCGCTACGGCCTGCGCGCGATTCGCGAAGCCTTCGCCGATCGCGCCTACCGCGACGACGGCACGCTGGTTCCGCGCGAGCATCCGGGTGCGCTGCTCGACGATCCGCGGCTCGCCGCCGCACAGGCGGTGCGCATCACCGAGCGCGGCGACGCGGAGACGATCTGCGTGCACGGCGATACGCCGCATGCCCTCGAGATCGCGCGTGCGGTGCGCGACGCACTCCACGCCGCCGGTATCGAACTCAGCCGCCCGGAGTGAGCGCGTTCGCGCGCAGCGCACCGGCGACGCGTACGAAGCGCATCCGCGCACCGATCGGCGTCTGCGCGAGCAACGGCAGATCGGCGTGAATGACGGTTGCGACGCGCGGATAACCACCCGTCGTCGGGCCGTCCGCGAGCAGCACGATGGGCCGACCGCCGATCGGCAACTGCACCGTCCCCGGCAGCACCGCACGCGAGGGAACCTCTCGCGCACGCTCCTCCACGATCGCCGGACCTTCCAACCGTAACGCCGCGCGCGTGCTGCGCGGCCCGACGACCCATTCGGTAGAGAAGAACTGCGAGCGTGCCGTCTCCGAACAGCGCTCGGCATCGGGTCCCGGCAGCACGCGGACGAATACGGTCGTCCCCACGCGCGGAAGACCGCGCCGCCGTGCCGCGAGATATGCGTCGGGAAGCGGATGCGCATCGTGCGCAGGCCCCTGCTCCCCGAGCGGCAGCACGTCGCCCGCGCGCAGCGCCCGGCCTTCGAACCCGCCGAATCCGGCGGCGATGTCGGTGCTCCGCGAATCGAGCACGATCGGCACCGCGATCCCGCATTCGACGGCGAGCATCGTGCGCGCGCCCGCGGTCACGGTGCCGAGCTCGAGCCGCGAGCCGGCGGGCGCCGTGACGCGCATATCCCATGCCGTGCGTTCGCCGTCGAGGTGCGCCTCGCACGGTGCGCCGGTCAGTGCGAATGCCGTCGCGACGTCGAAGCGGACCGCGAGCCCGCCGTAGGTCGCCTCGATCAGCGCGGCACCGTCGTCGTTGCCGAGGATGCGATTCGCGGCGACGGCGGCCGGGATATCGAGTGCGCCGCATACTGCGACGGCCTGCGAACGATACCCGTGACGCCCGAGATCCTGCACGCTGGCGAGCGGCCCGCCGCGCAACACCGTCATCGTTCGCGTCACGGCTGCGAGACGGGGATGAAACGCACGCGATCACCCGGTTGGAGTAGTGCGGGCGGCGTGTGCGTCACGTCGAACAGCGTCAGTTCGGTGCGCCCGATGATCCGCCATCCGCCCGGGCCGTTGCGCGGATAGACGCCCGTCATCGCGCCGCCGATCCCCACCGAGCCGGCGGCGACCGACGGCTGCGGCTCGGACAATCGCGGCACCGCCAATCGCGCATCCATACCGCCGAGATACGCGAAGCCCGGTTGAAACCCTAAGAAGAACACAGTGTATTCCACGCCGCAATGCCTGCGTATGACTTCCGCCTCCGTCATCTCGCAGAGTCGTGCGACCTCGGCGAGATCGGGTCCGTCCACGCCGCCGTACCGTACGGGAATCTCCACGACTCGAACCTCGCGTTCGGTCTTGGGCGGAAGGTCATTCCATAGACGGCGCACCTCGTCGGCATAACGCGCGAGCAGCGCGTCGTCGCCGGCATCCTGAAAGAAAACTGCCAGCGCCTGCATGCTGACGACGACGTCGGCCACCTTGGGATTGCCGCGCAACCGCGCGGCGAGTGCGGCGATGCGCCGCTGCACCGCAAGGGGATCCGCTCCTTCCCACGAGCATTCCAGGGCGTGCTCGCCCAATCGCACCCACCGCATCCGCGGACTAGCACCCATGGATGACCAGTTGACGGTTCGGCGCTCCGCGACCTACGACGTGACCGTCGCGAGCGACCTCGACGACGCCTGCACGACGGTGGCTTCTCGGCAATCGCGATCACCCCGAGCGCCGGGGTGCCAGTGCCCGCTCTTCGGAGCGGATGCGCCATGTAAGGAGCGCGGCATTGCAAACGGAGAAGACGACGGCGATGACCCACGCGCCGAACGCGAGCGGGAGGAGCGCGATCTCCGCGGCGACGATCACATAGTTCGGATGCCGGAAGAAGCGATACGGTCCGCTGCGAACGAGCGACTCGCCGGGGACGGTCACGATCCGGGTCGTCCAGTACGGCCAGAGCGTTGCAATCACCGCAAACCGCGCGATTTGGAGTGCGAAGAAGAGCGCCAGAAGCGCTGCGTTCGGCGATCGGTGCGGTGGGATCGTGATCGCCATCGCCGTCCACCATGCGGCATGCAAGACGACGAAGAACGGATACTGCTCGCGTGCGCTCTCGATGCCGCCACGCGCCAGAAGGCGACGCGTATTGCGTGCGGAGAGGAACAGCTCCGCGGTGCGTTCGGCGGCAACGAACGCCAGCACGGCGTAGAGCGCGCTCATGCGTCGAACTCCAACACCGCAAAGCCCGCAGTGAAGCCCGGGCCGAGCGCGGTGAGCAACGCACACGGGCCGGTGTTGGGTGCGAATGCGCCCCTGCGCACGGCGCGTTCGAGCACGAAGAGCACCGTCGCAGACGACATGTTGCCGTACTCGCGCAGGACTGCACGCGAATCTTCGAGTGCGCCGGGTGCAAGGCCGAAGACCTCCTCGAGGGCATCGAGGACTTTCGCGCCGCCGGGATGGCAGAGATAGGTGTCGATGCGCGTACGCTCCAACCCATGTTCGGACAAAAACTCGCTGCAGATCTCGCGCATGCGCGTGCGCACCAGATGCGGGATGTCCTGCGAGAAGAGCGCCTGCAAACCGTCGTCGGCAACCTCCCATCCCATCACGTCGAGGGATGCCGGGAACGTGTAGGACCCATGCGCGATGATGCGCGGTCCCTCGCCGTTGCACGCCAATACCGCCGCAGCGGCACCGTCGGCGAAGAGCGCGGTTGCAACGATGTTGCTCTTGGTAATCTCATCGCGTCGGAACCACAGCGTGCAAAGCTCGACGTCGAGCAGTAAAACGGCGCGCTCCGGGTCCGCGCGAGCCGCATCGGCGGCATATCCCAAACCGAGGGCACCGCCCGCGCAGCCGAGTCCGAAGAGCGGGATGCGCCGTACGGTACGGGAGAACGGCATGCGTTCCATCAACCGTGCTTCTAGGCTCGGCGTCGCGATGCCGCTCGTACTGACCGTCATGAGCGTTCCGATGTCGCGAGGATGTAGTCCGGCGGCGTCGAGGGCATGCGCGGCGCACTCTTCAAGCAACGCGCTCGCGGACTCCAGGTAGCGTTGGTTACGCTCCCGCCAGCCGTGCGCGTCGTAATACCATTCGACGGGAACGCAGGAATGACGTCGTTCGATACCGGTATTCGCGAAGACCGGTAGCAGCCGCTGTACCAGTGCATGCGACGAGAACTGCGCGTGAACGCGTCGCTCGACGTCGCGCTGCTCGAGGACGTGCGGAGGTACGGCGGTTCGGACCGCGAGCAGGCGCGGAGCTTCGCCGCCAGTGTGCTCCACGGCGCTCGCGCGTGCGGTCCTTTCGGCACGTTCCTTCATTCCGGCATACCGTCTGATGCGATCCGCCGCACCACGCCGACTCCCCTTTCGCCCGTCCGCGACGACGGGACGGGCGGGAGTCGCTTCGCGTAGCGACGTATAGGTCCGTGTGCCTATGCGCCCGTCACCCGTCCGCCGCCGCCTTCATCGCGGGAGGATCGCCGCGCTCGCGGCCGTCTTCATCCTCGCGCTAGTGCTCGGTTTCCGTTTCGCGTGGCCGCGCGTCGCCGGGTTCGCCGGCGGCGTCGCCGCGCGCGTCGCGCTCGGCAGCCACCCGCTGAACCTCCTGTTGATCGCCAACAACGCGCGCGGCGTCCCGGCAAACCAACCGCTCGGTCTCGGTACCGCCGCCGGGCAGGCCGACACGATCATCCTCGTGCACGTGGATCCCGCGGCACACGCCTTCTATGCGATTCCGATCCCGCGCGACGCGCTGATCGCGCAGCCCGGCTGGGACGACCCGGTGCCGAAGATCAAGACGCTCTTCTTCATGGGCGATCAGGAGACGCCGCCGAAAGGGCCGCGACTACTCGCCGATGCCGTCGCTCGTCTCACCGGTCTCCCGATGGACGGCTACGCCGCGATCAACTTCGCCGGATTCGAACGCGCCGTGGATGCGGTCGGCGGCCTCACGATCGACGTCAAGAAGCGCATCTACGATCCGCGCCACAGCGGTGCCGACTTCCGTCCCGGCGTGCAGCACATGAACGGCGCGCAGGTGCTCGCGTTCGTGCGCGTGCGGCAGAACGAAGCGGGCAACGACTATCGGGTGAACGACTTCCAGCGCATGCAAGCGGAAGTCCAGGTCTTGGGTCTCCTGCGCGACAAGCTGCTGAATCCCGCGACGGCGGCGACGCTGATTCCGCGATTCGTGCGCGAGATGCGTGCCGACGTCGCGACGAACGTTCCGCAAGACGAGCTCGTGCGCATCGGCATCGCTATGGCCGGTGCGCCGGTCTATCAGGTGCCGATCGCCTCGCTGAACGCCTCGATGTGGCTCGCGGCGACGCCACTTCCCGGAGCGAATGCTCGCGGCTTCATCGACGGCAGCTACTACGACGTCCTCGATCCCGCTGAGGTCTGCGCGAAGCTCGCGCAGTTCGGCGCACACGACTGCACGACTGGATTACCGCCGATGCCGCCGCCCGCGACGATTCCCGTGACGCTCTACGGCACGCACCATCTCGCGCTTCACCTGGAACACCTCGGCTACACGCACGTGGCGCTCGCTGGCGGTCCCACGCAGGCCGATCCGGCGACCGTCCTCTATCCTGCGGGCCATCCGGAATGGGGATGGGCGGTCGCGCGCGCGATCGGTCAGGGCGACGAGCAGGTCGAACCCGCCGGCGTCGAGCGCGTCACGATCTACGAGTGACCGCCGCCGTCATCATCGGCTAGCGCGGCGGGCCCGGTGGCTTGGGCTCCGGCGGCACCGGAGGATGCGGAAGCGGCCCGAGCGATGGGTGCGGAGCCGGCGACGGAGTCGGGAGACCGTTGATCGTCACCGGAACGGAGGTGCTCGTCGGTCCCGGCGCTGGCGTGTTCGTGGTCGGCGGCGGCGTCTGCTGCGTACCGGAGCTCCCGCCGTTCCCTGCGCTTCCTGCAACGGCGGCACCGCCCGCTGCCGCACCGGTCGCGGTCAGCGCCGCCGAGCCGGGCGCTGCGCCGGTGGTGCCGGTAGCCATCTGAACGACGCGACTCAGATTCTGCGGGCTGCCGAACTCGCTGAAGGTGCTCAACGCCTGGCGGCCGACCGTCGAGACCGTGACGCTGGCGGCGCCGCCGACGAACGATGCGGTGAGCGATTGGCCCGCATGCAACAGGAAGACCTGCCCGTTGTTGAACGTCACCTGCACCGGCAGCGCCGGATTGCTGAGGCTATAGACGTTCACTTGCAGCGCGTTGTTCGTGAGGCCGATGTCGCCCAGCGTTCCGCGCACGGCGATCTGCGACGTCGGCGTCTGGAAGACGTAGTTCGCACGCGCTCCTTGCGGGTGCTCCACTTGGAAGCGCAATCTGCCGTCGTACAAGTAGAACTTCGCCGACGCGACGCGCCCTGGCGTGAAGTACGCGAGCTGGACGCGCGTGTTCGCGCCGAGCAGGATGCGCGAGCTGTCGGGCATCGTAACGACGCCGAGCGATGAATCGCCTGTGATCGCAAAGGCATTGTCGCTCAGCGCGATCTGCGCTCGTACCGGAATCGGAAGGGGCTTTTCGGAAGGGACTTGATAGGCGACCTGGCCGCGTAGGTTGGCCAACGTCTTCTCCTCGCCGGCCACGCTTTGGCGCCACCATGAGGGCACAGCGATCGCGACCAGCAGCGACAGAACAGCGACGGCGTACCGGACGCGCATGGAGACCCTCCTTTCGCTTGCTCGTAACTGCGAGAGGGACCCGGCATTCTCCTGCGAGAAATATCGAAATCACACCAGCGTCCGCACCGGGCACGTGTCCTTATCCATGACGAAGTGGGTACGATATGCGCCGTAGCGTCGCAAGCGCCGCAGTCATGGTGAGTGCTCTCGCCGTCGCCTGTGCAGGCGGCGGGGAGGGGACGACCGGCCTCCCTCCCGGCGGAAACAGCGGACTCGCGCAGGTCCGCATCGTCATCCCCAACCCGGCCACGGCCACTAACGCGGCCGTGCGGCGCGTCCTCTACGTCTCGGCAAGCACGCAGGGCGTCTTGCTGAGCGCCAGCCCCGCCCCGGGCAGCGGCGGTCAACCCGCCATTCTTGCGGTCAACCTCGCCTCACCGACGCCGCCAGCGGCGACCTGCACGGCGAGTCCCTCCGGCAGCCGCACGTGCACCATCCAGTTCCCGTTGGTCGAGGGTCCGAGCGTCACCGCCTACCAGTTGCAGATCGCCACCTATGATGCGACGCCAGCGCCGGCCAGCGGGTTCCCCGCGGGAGCGCACCTCCTCGGCCTGGGCGCCGCGGGGCTGAACCTGCAGCCCGGCGTCGCGCCGACGCCGGTCTCGGTCACACTCGGCGGCGTCGTGGCCTCCGCGACCATCGTGCCGCCGACGCCGACCCCGGGCCATGCCATCGCCCCCGGAAGCTTCGCCTTCGGCATCGGTGCACGAGATGCCGACGGGAACCTCATCGTCGGTCCATGGGTCGATGCGAACGGGAACCCCGTCACCATCCCGCTGGTCGTCGCCTCGATCTCGCCGGGGCCCGCCGCCTCCGGCGAGTTTACGGTGGCCCTCCCCAAGCCCACGCCGACGGGGAGCAACGCTACCCCGTCGTACGTCGGGTACGCCGCGCAGCTGGCCTCGAACGCGCAGATGGCCAACGGCATGAACGTCACGCTCGAGGCGATCCCCATCGATGCAGGGCAGCCCACGCCGTCGAGCGGTCTGCCCACGCCGATCCCGGGAGCGACTCCCGCGGCCGTCACGCTCGCACTGCCCTCGCCGGTCCCGAGCCTCATTCCCTATCCGTCATCGCTAGGCTCTGCGATGAACAACGCGTCGGTCTTGGGCATCGCGACCGACCAGAGCGGCAACGTATGGTTCACCGCTACCAACAACACCGGGCCGGTCGTCGCGGAGCTCCTCACCGCCGGCGGGACGCCGCAATTCTCGAGCACGTTTATTTCGAACGCCTTCTCGGGTTCGTCGTGCACGAACTCGTACAAAGGCCAACTGAACGCGATGACGCTCGGACCCGACGGCAACCTGTGGTTCACTGGTTCGGAACAAGAAGGGCCCGGTTCGATATGCCTGGGCGTTCCGGTGCTCGTCAGCGTGAGCCCTTCGTCCGCAGCGGTAGGAACCATCACGAATCTTGCTACGTTGTCGGCCAATGCGTTCACGGGAACGCTGAGTTCGATCGTGACCGGTCCGGGCGGCGATCTGTGGTTCATCGAGAACTTTCCAATAGGGCTGCAAGGCGCAACCTACGGCTCCTCGCAGACCGCAACAGCGCGATGCGCGCCACCGTCGAGCACGACGACCGAACTCGCGGGTCTCGTTGCGGATCCGAACTCTTCCTCGACGCTATACACGATCACGGTGACCACGACGGGCGGTTCAATCGGGCCCGCGCTATACGCGATTCAGCCAGTGACCATCACCGGTTCGGGAGCGACGGCGACGTGCGCGTTCTCGACGTCGGGAACGATACCGCTACCGTCGAGTGTGCCGGTCGGAAGTCTGATCGCGATCAACCAGAGCGGAACGACGGTGCTCGCCGTCGTCGCGGCGTCGGCGGTCTATGAGTACGGTACCAATGGTACTCAGTTGATGGCGTGTACGATTCCGTCGGGCTACAGTCCGTCCCTCACCGCGGCTATCGTGGGGCCGGACGGAAACCTGTGGGTCGCGAACGGCTTTCAGACGACTCCGAGCGGGTTGGCGGGAACGCCGGGTTTCTTCCGCGTCCTTCCGGACGGCAGCGGCGGGTGTCTGACACAGCTCTTCCCGGTTCCGACCACCTATTTTCCGGCTTCACTCGTGACCTCCGCCGGCGCCCTCTTCTATGTCGCGAACCAGGCAAACGTGTTCGGCGAGTACATCGGGATCTTTCGGTAGGAGGGACAACCGACAAATCTCGCTTTACCGAAGGCCACATTTAGGTTAACCTAAATACATGGCAGTGCCGGTCGCTGTCCGCGAGAAGGCATGGTGGCGCTCGCTCCTGCGGTTCCTGGCGATCGCGGGGCCGGGGACGATCGTTATGTTCGCCGATACGGAGGCGGGCTCGATCACCACGGCCGCTACCTCCGGCGCGCAGTTCGGCATGAAGCTCCTGCTCCTGCAGTTGTTGTTGATCGTCCCGCTGTACGTCGTGCAGGAGATGACGGTGCGCCTGGGCACCGTCACCGGGAAAGGGCACGCGCGTCTCATCCGGGAGCGGTATGGTCTGGGCTGGGCCTGGGTCTCGCTGGGGACGATGCTCGTCACCAACGTCGCCGCGCTCATCACGGAGTTCGCCGGTATCGCGGGCGCGGCGCGCATCTTCGGCCTCTCGCCGAATCTGCTCGTCCTCACGGCGGCGGCGCTCTTGATCGCGGTGATCCTCACCGCCTCGTACAAACGTGCGGAAGCGTTCGCGCTCGCGCTCTGCCTGCTGGAGCTCTTGTTCTTCCCTGCGGCGTGGGCGGCGCATCCGTCGCTCCACACGATCGTCGGTGAGGGCATCTTCGGCGGGCAACCGCTCGGCAACGGTGCGTACCTCTTGCTGATCGCCTCGAACATCGGTGCGGTCATCATGCCGTGGATGATCTTCTACCAGCAGAGCGCGACCGTCGACAAGGGACTCACCGCCGACGATCTGCCCTACGCGCGGCTCGATACCGCATTCGGCGCGGTCGTCACGCAGGGTATCATGTGTGCGGTGGTGATTGCGACCGCTGCGACGCTCTACGTCCATCACGTGCAGGTGAGCGACGCCGCCCATGCCGCGCTTGCGCTCGTTCCGCTCGTCGGGCGCTTCGCGGGCGTCGCGTTCGGCGCAGCGCTGATCGGCGCTTCGATGCTCGGTGCGTTCGTCGTTGCGCTGGCGACGGCGTGGGCCTTCGGGGAGGCGTTCGAGTGGAACTGCTCGCTGAACGATAGCTGTCTGAAGGCGAAGCGCTTCTACGGCCTCTACATCGCTTGCGTCGCGATCGCCGCCGCCGTCGTGTTGATTCCGAATCTTCCCCTTGTGCAGTTGACGGTGAACGTCGAGGCGTTCAACGGCTTCGTCCTGCCGATCGTCTTGGGCTTCCTGCTCTTCCTGGTGAACGATCCGGCGATTCTCGGGGAGCGGCGGAACACGCTCCCCGCCAATGCCGTCACCTTCACGCTCGCCGGCGTCATCGTCGCGCTCGGCGCGTGGATGGGGATCGCGACGCTGTTACATCCGGGCGGCTAGCGCCGTCTCCGCCGCGACGAAGAGATCGTCGTTCTCGACGGCGGTCCGCGCCTGCAGCGCCTCGGCGAAAACGCGCCACTCGCGTGCGAAGCGCGCGCGATCGGCGGCGATCCGCGCCGCGTCCTCCCACTCGTCGGCCAGTTGCGTGAAGTGCTCGACGAGATCGCCGCTCTCGGCGCGCAGTCGCTCGACTTTCTTCGCGAGCAACGGGCCCATCGCGCGCAGGCGCGGATGCAGCCAGTCGTCTTCGTAGCGCAGGTGTGCGAGGAGGAGCGGGCGTAACGCGCGCAGCCGCTGCGCGATCGCCTCGGGGGACTCGCCGTCGGGGACGATCGCGGCGATCGCCTCGGCCAGCTGCGCGTGCTGATCGCGGCATTCACGCAGGGCCTCGGGCAGCAGCGCATCGCGATCGCACGCATGGGCGCGCCGCAGGCGCGCCGGCATCGGCGTGTGTTCCAGGAAACGGGCGACGAGCCGCTCGATGCCCGCGCGATCGCGCGCGGAGAAGCGCGCCGGAAGCGGGCTGTCCACGTCGAAGACGCCCGCGATCGCATCGCCCACCAGCAGCGGGACGACGATCTCGCTGCGCGAGGCGCTGTCGCACGCGATGTGATCAACGAAGGCGTGCACGTCGTCCACCACCACCGTCTCGCGCCGCGTGAACGCCGCGCCGCAGACGCCGCGCCCGTGCGGCAGGCGCACGCAGGCGGGCTTTCCGGCAAACGGCCCCAGCACCAAGCCGTCGTCCGCGGGAAAGTAGAATCCCGCCCAATTCACGCCCGGAATCTCGTGGAAGACGAACGCCGAGAAATTTGCGGCGTTGGCGATCACGTCGCGCTCGTCCCCCAGCAGAGCGGCGAGTTGGGCTTCCAAAAGTGCGTAATCCGGCTCATCGCCGGTCGCGCCCGGTGCGCTGGTCTCGTGCATGGCCATCACCGTATGAAAAACACCGCGCAGGGGCAGGGATGCCGCAGCGACGAATCTCGTACCCGGCGCTCGGGTGTGCGCCCGTGTACGGGAGGCCTTGTGGAGGACAAGATCGTCGCAGAGGCCGAGCAGCGCGCCGCACGCGATCGTGTGATCCTGCGCGAAGCCGCCGCCCTCTTCGCAGCGGAACTCTCGCTCGATGCGCTGTTCGAGCGAGTGGCGCTCATGCTGGCCAAGGCGGTCGACGCCTCGGTCGTCTTCATCTCGCTCGCCGAGCCCGACGGCCGGCTGATGATGCAGTATCTCTACGACCACGGCCAGATCCGCACGGGTATCGCCCAGGAGGCACACGAGCGCTCGCGTTCGCTGGAAGTCTTTCGTACCGGCAAGGTGATCTGGGGAAACGATCCGTCCCGCTGGGCGCCGACCGGACGCGTTCCCATCAATCTCGATCGCCCGTGGACCGACGATACCGTCTCGGCGATCTTCGTCCCGATGCGCACTGCGGGTTCGAACGTGGGCGTCCTCTCCGTGCAGAGCACGCGCCCCGATGCCTACGACGAAGACGAGGTCGAACTCGTCGCGGCGATCGGGCACTACCTGGCGATCGCCGTCGAGAACCAGCGTCTTTATGAAACCTTGCGTCGCACCGCCGATACGGATCCGCTCACCGAACTTGCGACCCATTCGAAGGTCGTGCGCGTGCTCGATGAAGCACTCGCCAGCGCGACGAACGAGGCGCCGGCGGCGCTGGTGCTCTTCAACGTCATGAATTTCGCGTCGTTCAACGATCTCTACGGCCACGTCGAAGGCGACGCGGTGCTGCGGCGTGTCGCTGCGGCGATCCGCGAATCCGCCGGCGGGAGCGCGCTCGTGGGGCGGTTCGGAGGTGACGTCTTCGCGGCGATCCTGCGCGGTCGCAGCCGCGACGCGACGGAGGCCTTCGTGGAGCGCGCATCGCTGGCGCTGCGGCGTCTCTCGTACGACGGCAATGCGGGTTCGATCCCGATCGCGGTCGCCTGCGGCTACGCCTTCGCGCCGGCCGATGCCGCCTCGCGCTCGGAACTGATCGCCGTCTGCGTCCATCGCGCGCGGCTAAGTCGCAAATACGGAGGTGTGCCGCTCGGCACCGACGACATCGATGCGTACGCCGTCCACGGGCGGTTCGACGGTCTGGAGACCATCGTGGAGAGCCTGCTCGATCGCGACCCCTTCATGCGCGTGCATCTGGTGCACGTGAACGCGATGGCCAAGCATTGGGCCGACTACAACCTGCGGCTCTCGCCGGCGGAACTCGAGCGCTTCTTGCAGGCGAGCCTCCTGCACGACGTCGGCAAGTTGCTCGTCTCCGACCGCATCCTCGTGAAGCCCGGCTGCCTCACGCACGTCGAATACGTCGCCGCGCAACAGCACGCGGAGTTCGGCCGCACGATCATCGCGAGTCAGCCGGGCTACGAAGAGGTCGCCGAGATCGTCGGCCAGCACCACGAGCGGTGGGACGGGTGCGGCTATCCGCGCGGCCTCGCGGGCGAGGCGATCCATCCGCTCGCGCGCGTGGTCTCGGTGCTCGACGCCTATTCGGCGATGACCCTCGACCGCCCGTACCATCGCGGGATCGGCGAAGCCGAAGCGCTGGCGGAGATCGAGCGCTGCAGCGGGACGCAGTTCGATCCCGGCGCTGTCGCGCTCTTTCTTGAGTGGCGCCGCGCGCTCTCGGGTCTTCCGGCAGGCCGAGAGCGCTGAAGCCACCGGCCAGCGCATCGCGGCCCATCGTGCATCGCTCCGGTAGGGGCGCCGCGCCCGACGTGCAACCTCCTATCCAGCGTGCGCCCGTAGCTCAACAGGATAGAGCAGGGGACTCCTAAGCCCAAGGTTGGCGGTTCGAGTCCGCCCGGGCGCACCACGACGTTTTGGTTCCGTAAGCTCCGGCTCTCCAATTGGAAGAACTTCGCACGGATGTCGACGTAAAGCAAAAGAGACGCTCGTTGCCATTGCGCGATACTCGCGAAATGCGGAGATTCGCAAAGGTAGCGTCGCGTTCTGGATTCGATGTGGTTGCGGATCGCTGCCGACTCGTAGGAGCCCATCGATGGGTTGCGCGCGCATTCTCGGTATCCGCGAACGGACTATCTCGCGGAGCCCGGGTACGGAACGAGCCTGGAGACGAAGCGGCTCTGAAAGCAAAGCAAGCAGGCAAGGGTGCCCAGCCGAGGAAGGGCCGCCGGCGGTGGCCTATCCGGGCCGGGCGGGTGTTGCGCCGCCCGCGGGCCCTATGGTACGCTGGGAAGCCGAACGGACCCGGGGTCCGTTTCTTCATGTTCGGAGTGGGATGGAGTCGTGGCCAAGAAAGAGAATCGCGTGATGGTGGTGATGGCGTGCTCCGCGTGCAAGCGCCGGAACTACAATACGGAGAAGAACAAACAGAAGACGAGCGATCGCCTCACGCTCTCGAAGTACTGCCGGTTTTGCCGCACGCACACCGAGCATCGCGAAACCAAGTAACCACGGTATAGGGCGGTAGCTCAATTGGTAGAGTAGCGGTCTCCAAAACCGTTGGTTGCAGGTTCGAGTCCTGTCCGCCCTGCCAAGTTTCCGGAGACGATGGTTGTGAACGATCGAACCAAGAACGCCGTCGGGCGAAGCGCGAGCCCGGCCGTCCGCCGCGCCGCCGCGTCGAGTGCGCAAGAGTTCGCGCGCGGCGTGATCGCCGAGCTGCGGCGCGTGACCTGGCCCTCGCGCGAGGAGTGGATGACGGCGACCGCGCTCACCATCCTGCTGGTCGTCGGCATCGGCCTCTACGTCTTCGTGGCGGACTGGCTGTTCGGTCAGCTCTTCAACCTCGTCCATCCGATCGCCGGGTGACCTCGAGATGACCTCTGAATCGACCGGAACCTCGTTCGACGATATCTTCCCGATGCCCGACGTCGAGGCGACGCCCGTTGGAGGCGAGGCCGCGGCGCCCGCCGCCGACGTCGCTGCTGCCGCCGAAACCGCCTCGCCGGAACCAGCACATGCGGCCGAGCCGGCGCGCTCCCAGGACGACCGCAAGAAGTGGTACGTCGTGCACACCTACTCGGGCTACGAGAACAAGGTGAAGGCCAACCTCGAGCGGCGCATCCACTCGATGAACATGCAGGACAAGATCTTCCGCATCTTGGTCCCGATGGAAGACGAAGTCGAATTCAAAGACGGCAAGCGGAAGATCACGCCGAAGAAGGTCTTCCCCGGCTACGTCCTCGTCGAGATGATCATGGACGACCAATCCTGGTACGTCGTGCGCAACACGCAGGGCGTCACGGGCTTCGTCGGCAGCCAGGGCCCCGGCGAGAAGCCGCTGCCGCTGGAAGACAAAGAAGTGAAGACGATCCTCAAGCAGATGGGCATCGAAGCGCCGCGCTTGAAGATCGACTTCCGCAAGGGCGATCGCGTGAAGATCACCTCCGGGCCGTTCTTCGACTTCACCGGCGTCGTGGACGACGTCCAGCCGGAGAAGGAGAAGCTGCGCGCCCTCATCTCGATCTTCGGCCGGGAGACGCCGGTCGAGCTCGAGTTCTTCCAGGTGGAGAAGATCTAAGCTCCACCGGGAAGCGTCCGGGCGTGTACCGCCGCGCCCGCGACGGCATCGCATCGGCGGGAGACCGTCGCATCGCTCCGGCGATGCGCCATCGCACGAGGATAGGACATGGCAAAGAAGGTCGTCGGCAAGATCGGCTTGCAGATCCCGGCCGGCAAAGCGACGCCCGCGCCGCCCATCGGGCCGGCGCTGGGCCCGTACTCCGTGAACATCATGGAGTTCTGCAAGCAGTATAACGAGCGCACCGCATCGCAAGCCGGGATGATCATCCCGGTCGAGATCACCGTCTATGAAGACCGCTCGTTCACGTTCATCACCAAGACGCCGCCGGCGTCGTTCCTCATCAAGCAGGCGCTGAAGATCGAATCGGGTTCGAAGGAGCCCAATCGTAACAAGGTCGGCAAACTCACCCGCGCGCAGCTCGAAGAGATCGCGAAGGTGAAGATGCCCGACCTCAACGCGAACGATCTGGACGCCGCCATGAAGATCATCGCCGGTACTGCCCGCTCGATGGGCGTGGAAGTGGAGGCCTGAGATGGCACGCCGTTACGGAAAACGCCTGCGCGCCCTCACCGCGGAGTACGACAAGCGTACGCTCTTCCCGGCGCACGAAGCCGTCGCGTTGGTGAAGAAGAACGCGACCGCGAAATTCAACGAGACGATCGAAGCGCACATCCGCCTCGGCGTCGATCCCAAGAAGAGCGACCAGAACGTCCGCGGCACGGTGCTGCTGCCGCACGGAACGGGACGCACGGTGCGCGTGATCGCCTTTGCGAAGGGCGACAAGGCAAAGGAAGCCGCCGAAGCCGGCGCCGATCTGGTCGGCGATCAGGACCTCATCGAGAAGGTGAAGGCCGGCTTCAGCGACTTCGACGTCGCGGTCGCGACACCGGACATGATGACGGCCGTCGGTAAGGAGCTCGGCCGTATTCTCGCGCAGAAGATGCCCAACCCGAAGTCCGGCACGGTCACGCCCAACATCGGCGCGGCGATTCGCGACATCAAGGCCGGTAAGGTGGAATTCCGTCTCGACAAGACGGGCATCATCCACACGATCGTCGGGAAGGCCAGCTTCGACGAACAGCAGCTCGTCGAAAACGTGAACGTCCTGCTCGATGCGATCGTGCGCGCGCGACCCGCGGCCGCGAAAGGGACCTACCTGAAGAGCATCACGTTGACCAGTACGATGGGACCGGGCGTGCGCGTCGATCCCAATCGCATCAAGGCGCCGGCGTAACCTCCGGCGAGAGCGCATCGGCCAACGCGCGGCCGAGTTCGACGCCGAGCGGCGCGAACGACGTCGGTGCGTCGGCATCTCCGGCCGGCAACGTGCTGACGCGGACTCGGCGCAGGCGATGATCGACGGAGCGAATGGTGACCTCCACCTGCTCGCCGATCGCGTACTCCGCCGGGTCCGCTTCACGTTCCGGTACCACCGCCCGAATACCGGGCGCCAACTCGACCTCCAACCGCCGCTCGGTGCTCACCACGGTCGCGGTCACGGCCGCGCCGCGGCGCAGGAGCTGCGCGTGCTCTCGCCACGGATCGTGCAGGAGCGCCTTGCGCGACGCGGCGATGCGCTTGCCGTTCTGCTCCACGCGAAGGATCCGCACGCGAATGCGCTCTCCGACCTGCACCGCATCGTCCGGTTTGGCGATGCGCTCGTGCGCCAACTCCGAGAGCGGCACCAGCGCATCGACCCCGTGCCCGAGATCCACGAACGCGCCGAACTCGACCAGGCGCACCACCGTCGCCTCGCGCTCGTCACCGGGCTGGAGCTCGGCGATGAACGCCCGGCGCTCCGCCCGCCGTTGCTCGTCGGCGGCCCGTTTGTGCGACACGACGAGGCGCTTGCGCGTCTCGTCCACGTCGAGGACTTTCAGCGGGAGCGTCGTGCCCTTGAGGGCGGCGAGCTCCTCCGGGGTCTTGGCCGTCGTCTGCGAGGCCGGTAAGAAGCCGCGGTAGCCGTCGATCTGCACCAACGCGCCGCCCTTCACCGTCGTGAGGACGCGGCCGTGGACGATCGTGCCGGCGGCACGTGCTTCGACCAGCCGTTGCCATGCAGCGATGGCGCGTTCACGGCCGTCGGTCGAGGTCGTCATGGGAACATCTCCGTTGGGTATGTCGTCCTGCCCCTTTCGGGCCGCTCGGCCGGAACCCCTATGCGGGCGACGAACTCTGCGTGCCGTGATGAGCCTCGCAGGCGCGCGAGCGGAGCTCGTGCTTGCGGCCGACGACGCGCAGGCGCGCTCGTTGGAACGCGATGACGCGCGGCAGGGCCGGTCGGACGTGCAAGTCCGCACGCCGAGCGGGCTCGCGAACGTTCTGCTCGGCTTCGCGGGTCCGCGCTTTCGCACTGGTCGTATCATCGGTACGCCGGGGCGCCTGCGCGCGCTTCGCCGCGCGTTGCGCGCGTTGCCGCCGGAGCTCGTGCGCGCCGCCGTCGAGGACGAGGTGCTACGATCACCGTCGTTCGCGCGCGACCTCCTGCCGCTCTGCGACGACCTGCGGGCCGCCGATCCCGCAGCCGTCACGCAACTGGAACGTAATGGAAGCCCCGCGTTGCGTTTCGCGATCGCGGCCGCGCGCACGATGGACGCCGAGCTCGACGCGAGCGGATCGCTCGATGCAACGCGCGCACTCGTCCGCGCCGCGGAGCTGCTGCGAGAAGATGACGCGCTTGCCGCGTGGGCGCACGACCACCTGCCGCGGCTCGTCATCCCCTCGCTGCACGCCCTTCCGATTGCCGCGCTGCGGATGCTGGTGGCGCTCGTTGAACGCGCCGGTATCGAGATCGCCGTCGCGTACGATCCTCGACTCGCGGGCGTGCTGCGTCCCGCGGCGCGAGATGCGCTCGAACGCCTCGCACGTGCCGCGAGCGGAGGACAACAGGCGACGCCGGCGCGCGCCGTTGGCGAGCCGGTGCACTTCGTGCATGCGGCGTCGCCGCTCGACGAGGCAGATGGCGTCGCCGATCTGATCGCGCGACAGATCGCCGCCGGCACGCCTGCGGAACGGATCGTCGTGGTGGTGCGGCGCCCGCGCAGCGCCGGTTCGTCGTTGGCCGCCGCCTTGCGCGCGCGCAGCATTTCGTCTCGGGGCGACGACGGCGGCATGCTGCTCGACGATCCCTCGCTCCGCGCACTCTACGACGAGCTGCGCGGCCTGCGTCGTACGGGCACGAGCGCAGAGGCGCCGGAGGCGATCGCCGTCCGCCTCGCGCGTGAGCGCGAACTGCTGCGAGAGATCGTCGCGTCGGGCGCGCAGGCGCGGCCGCGCGCGCGTGCGCTCGAACGGTTCCTGACGGTGCTGCGCGAATGCGGCGACGACCGGACGCTCAGCGAGGAGATGCTCGCGACGGAGCCGCTCCCGCACGACGACGAGCGCGGCGTGCAAATCGTGCTCCCGGAACGACTGACGACCTCGCCGCAGCTCGATCTGGTGCTCGTCATGCAGGCGGTGAACGGCCTCTGGCCCGACGAATCGGTGTCGCCGTCGCTCCTTGCCTGCCGAGATCTCGAGGCCGCGCGCGCCGCCGGCATCGATCTCGGCGTTCTGCCCGACGAGCGCCGCGAGCGAGAGCGCGTGCTCTGGGAGCTCGCGCGATCGGTGGCTCCCGCATGGGGCGTCGCACTCTCGTGCACGACCGAAAGCGGTGAGCCGGCGATCCCGAGCCGCCTGCTCTCCACCGCGGAGCGCGCGCACATCGCCGAGATCACGCCGTCTCGCAGCCCCGCCCTCGCCCCGCGGACGGATCCGCCGATCGAGCCGACGCCGATCGCGTTGCCGCAACCCGTCGGCGTCACGCGCATTCACGATCTGCTGCTCTGCGAGCGCCGCCTGTATTACGCCGCGATTCTCGGCCTTCGCGACGAACCGTCGCCTGCGATGGTGCTCGGAACGCTCGTGCACGAGGTGCTGCGCCGCTTCCACGATCGCCGCCGCGACTTCACGCAGCCGCTGTCGGAAGACGATCGCGCCCGCTTCGAGGCGGAGTTGCTCGCGCTGCGCGCGCAGGTGTGGGACGAACGCGCCGGCGACCTTCCGAGCGAACTCCTGCGCGAGGCGACCGCATGTGCCGTCGATGCGCGGCTACGCGCCTATGCGTCGTATCTCGTTCGCTCCGCAGCGCAGCGACCGTTCGCGGTGCGCGAGGTCGAGTGCGAGCTGGAGACGACGCTCGGCGGTGTGTGGCTGATCGGTCGAGCCGACCGCGTGGATGCATGCGCGGACGGTACGCTGCGCGTCGTCGATTACAAGTGGAGTCGCTTCGATGCAGATCGGCGCTTGGGCCCCAGCGAAAAGTCCCCCCGTTCCTGGATGCCGAACGTCGTGGCGAGCGCGCGCGCTCCCGGCCTTCGCTGCCGCGGCAGCAAGGTGGATCTCGCCGATCCGCAGCCGGTGATCTACGCGCATGCCCTCGCCCGACGCGAGCGGCGCGAGCTGGGCAACGTCCAGGTCATCGTGCTGTACCTCAGCGGTTCGGAAGAGGAGGGGCTTTTCGATGCGCCCGCCGCCGACATGCTCGAGGGCGAGCGTGGTGCGCAGATCGCCAAAGAGATCGTCGCCGTCGTCGAAGCCGATCTCGCCGCACACGCCGCGTCGCGTGAGGCCGCGCGTTGGGAGGAGACGGAAGAGACAGGTGTCTGCCATCGCTGTCGGTTCAACGCCCTCTGCGACGGAGCGCTGCGATGAATCCGATCGAGCTCACCGACGAACAGTACGCCGCCGTTCGCGCCCCGCACGATCGCGGGCGCGTGGTCGTCGTCGCGGGCGCGGGAACCGGAAAGACGCGCGTCCTTGCGGAGCGTGCGGTGCACCTGGTGACCAGAGGTGCGATCGCACCGCGCGAGCTCCTCGTCGTGACGTTTACGCGAAAGGCGGCGGCGGAGATCGGCGACCGCATCCTGCACGCCCTCGATCGCAGCGGCCTCGGAACCGACGAGACACCCTCCTGCAGCACGGTGCACGCCCTCGCGGCGCGCGTCGTACGGGCGGGAGCCTATCGCGCCGGCTATCCGATTGCCCCGCGGCAGATCGGCGGTGCGCGCGCGATCCGCATCTTCGCACAGATCTTCGACGCCGCGTTGCGCGGCGCGCTCGATGCGGACCTCGGCGCGCTTCCGATCGTCGAACTGGGGCTGGAGCGCCTCCGCGACGCGCTCGGCAGCGTCGCCGTCCGGCTCCGCGCGCTGGGGATCGCTCCCGAGACCTTCGAGGAGCGCGCGCTCGCCGCAGCCGAAGCGCTCGCCGCGCAATCGTGGGGGCAGGTGTGGACGCGCGGCACGAGGAGCGCGCGTACCGAGCGGCAGCCACGAAATGAACGCACGCCCGAGGAGCGCGCGCGGGAAGCCGAGGCCGAGCGGCGGAATGCGCGCGCCGTCGCCGCGATGCTGCGCGCCTTCGACGAACGCTTGCGCCGCGACGGCCTCATCACCTACGGCGAATTGCCGATCGTCGCCGCACGAATGCTGCGCAGCGATGCGTCGTTGCGCGACGAACTCGCAGCGACGTGGCGCTACGTCCTCATGGACGAGTTTCAGGATACCGACGCGCGGCAGCTCGACTTCCTTCGCGAACTGCTCGGCGGCGAAGACGATCCGTTCGAGCGCATGACGGTCGTCGGCGATCCGCGGCAGTCCATCTATGCCTTCAACGGCGCCGATCCGCGCCTGATCGCGGAGTGGGAGCAGCGCGCTGCGCACCGCTACGCACTGACGCACAATCACCGCTCCTATCAGGCGATTCTGGATCTCGCCCAGCAGGTTCTGGAAGCTTCCGGCGAGGAGGCCGGGACGCAACCGCTGCGTGCCGCGCGAGGCGTTGGTTGCGAAACGGAGCCTCCCGTGGTGTACGGCGAGTTCGGCGGCCAGGACGTCGCGCTTCGCGACGCGATCACAGCAGAGGCAACTGCGATCGCGGACGAGATCGCCTCGCTGCTTGCGAGCGGCATGCGGCCCGGCGAGATCGCCGTGCTGCTGCGCAAGCGAACGCATCTCGATGCGTATGCAGCCGCCTTGGAAGCGTGCAAGATCCCCATCGTTGCGGATCGCGGCGGCGGCATCCTCGACACGCCGTCGCTGCGGGATGCACGCGCCTGGATCGCCCTCCTCTGCGGCGATCGCCGTCCGGAGGTCGTCGTGCGCCTCCTCCAATCGCCCGCGTACGGTCTCTCGGATGCGGCGACGGCGGAGATCGCGACCTACGCGCGCGACGGCGCGCGCTCTGGTGCGGACGATCGCACGGCCGCGTGGTATGCGGTCGTCTTCGGCGGCGTCGCCGACGATCGGCTTGCGCGCGAGATCGTCGAGCGCTTGCTGCGCCTGCGCGAGGACCATCGCGTGCTCGAGTCGTGCGCGAACCTGGAGCCGCGCGAGGCGATCCGCAGACTCTGCGCGCGCATTCCCGTCGCCGACGACGCGCGGCGCGCACTCCTCGCCTTGGCGAATCGTTGCGTCGCGGAAGAGCCGGCTGCGACGTTGCGTTCGTTCGCGACCTGGTTGGAGAGCGGCGCACCGGACGATGAGGCGCAGGCGGAACCGCCGGAGAGCGGCGACGCCGTCGTCCTCACGACCGTCCATCAGGCGAAAGGCTTGGAGTGGCCGGCCGTCTTCGTCGCCGGCATCACGAAAAGGCAGTACTCCGACGAGTCTGAACGCGACGCGGTGCGGTACGACGAACGGAGCGGCGCGCTCGTCATGGGGCGCGACCTCGAGGGCCGCAAGACGCTGCGTTCGATCATGAGCTCGAAGCCGTACGATCCCGCGACCGGCGAGCGCATCGGCGGCGACTCGCCATCACCGAGCGACGGCGAACACCTGCGCATCCTCCACGTGGCGATGACGCGCGCTCGCGACCGCCTGTATCTGACCGTACCGATAGCAAAGAACGGCGGCGCCTTCGAGCCGCTCGCACGCATCCGCGACCGCTGCGCTCCCTGGCCGTCGCGCGGCGCCGCGGCGAGTCGAACGCCGGCTGCGGACGGTTCTGCTGTCTCCGCTCCCGCGGCAGCAGCGCCGGCATCGGCGTATGGCGATCGCGCCGTAGGCAACGTTTCGGCAGGTACGAGCGACGCATCGCGTACTGCCGAACGGCCCGCGCGGCTTTTGATCGCCGAGCTCCGAGAGTACGTGCGCTGCCCGCTGCGCGCCTGGTACCGATACGAGCTCGAACTGCCGCCGCTCGCCGGAGAACGGCCGATCCCGCCGCGCGGCTCGGCCGTCCACCGCGCCCTCGAGCGTTGGGTGCGCGCTCGGCTCACCGGAAGCCCCATCGAGGCGGAGGCTGCGGCGAGCGTTGCGTGCGATGAGTTCGAGATCGCCGAAGTCGGCGAACGAGGCATCGTAGCGACGCTGACTGCGAACGCGACCCGCGAGCTCGAAAACCTGGAGATGCTCGATGCCGAGGTGCCGCTCGTGATGACCGTGGAGGGGCGCATCCTCTACGGCGTCGCCGATCTGGTCGCCCGTGACGGTGCCTCGCTCGTCGTGGTGGACTACAAAACCGGCGCGGATACCGGCGACCTCCGTGAAGCGGAGGTGGTGCAACTCGAATGTTACCGGCGCGCGGTCGCGGCGCGCTTTCCGGCCGCCTCCGTGCGGGCACGGATCCTTCGCATTCGCGCGGACGGCTGTACGTGGGTCGAACTCACGAATGAAGAGATGGAGGCGGCGGATCACATCATACGCGAAGCGGCACGCGGACGATCGCGCGAGCCGCAGCCGCGCGACGGATGTTCCGACTGCCCGTACCGCGACGATCCTTGCGATGCCTGGAGATGATGACGGCGGCCGTTGCCGGCCGCCGTCACGGTCACCCGCGAATCGCGCTCACGGATAGCTGAGCACGCAACTGCTGCTGGCGTTGCTCCACAGCGGCTGCACTGCGAAGGTACCGGTCGAGAGCGTGATGTCCGCCAGTCCTTGCCACGCGCACTTGTCGCCGATCTCGCTGCCGGTGGAGTCCACCCAGCCGGTGGATGGCTGCGGGTCGGTCTGCGCCTCGGCCAACTCGTGTCCGCCGACGATGCTCACCCCGTCGAGCAATCCGGCGGAACCGGAGTTCACCGAATTCTCGCCGCAGCTCGCTCCTGCATCGGTCTGATACGGGAAGTTGACGAACGCGATCGTGCCGCCGGAGGTGGACGTTGCGCTATGATAGGCGCACCACCGCGTCTTGAATCCGCTCGGATCGTGTCCCGTCGGCAACGCCACGAAGTACAGCGCGTTCACGCTATAGTTGCCGAAATGTGCGGCGGCCTTGGCGGCTTCCGCCGCGACCTGGCTGCTGGACGGACGGCTCGGCACGGAGCTGTTGTCGTACCACACGCCCGCGAGCTCGCTGCTGTAATTGGAGATGTACGTCGTCGTACCGCCGAGCGTCTGGTAGTATTGCGTGACGGTATTCAGCCATGACGTTCCGCCGACGCCCTTCAGGAAGTTGGTCAGGTAGGGTGCCTCTCCCGACGGGTCGCTGGTGAAGCCCCAGAAGTCGATGTAGATCACCGGTTTCGTCTGCACGGGGCCGCCGCCGTAGATGAGGTTACTGCTACTGCCGCTGCCGCCCGAGCGGTGTGCGAACCGCTGCAACGCGGACGCGAGGCTGCTGCCGCGCGCCGCCATCACGTGCGTGCCGGAGACCGGGTTTCCGGCGGCGTCATAGGCGGAGAAATCGAGCGGGCTCGTTCCCGCCGAGGTCGTGGTATTTCCGGGAGCCTGGGGAGCGTTGGGGAGCGCCGGCGTGCCGCCGCCGCTGCATGCGGCCAGGAACGAAGCCACGATGAGGGCTCCGGCCAGCCGTAACGAGTGCTGCATCGGTAGTCTTTCCTCCACGAAAGCGTCGAGTGACTCGTACGGATGGGACGCCGAACCGGCATCCCTCCCCCAACCTTAACGGATTCTTAAAAGATCCTCAATAGGTGAGAACTGCCGGTATGACCGTTTTATCAAGGCTTGCCTGTCGGCGCCGTCGTCGAGCACCATAGAGCTCGTTGCGTTGAATATGGAGCCTTGCTCCCGTCCATAGGAAACGGAGCGTTGCATCAGGCGCTTGTCGGCTGGTCTGTTAGCAGTCGTTGACCAAGAGTGCTAGAGTCCGGTATACTCCCGGGTATGCCGCTCTACGATTATCGCTGTGTCGCATGTGGGGCCGTGACCGAGGTGCGTCACGGCTTCGGTGAGAGCCACGAGGGGCCGTGTCCCTCGTGCGGGGGTGCCCTCCGGCGGGTCTTCAACCCACCGCCGATCCACTTCAAGGGCTCCGGCTTCTACGTGACCGACTCGCGGTCGGGCGGGAACGGCAGCCGCAGCAGCTCCACGACGGAGACGTCCTCGGACTCCGCCGGCGGCGCCTGCGCAAACGCGCAGTCCGGTGCCGCTGCCTGAGCGCGCCCGTAATCGGCCGTCCGTGTGACGGCCTCCGAAACCCAGGAAGGTTATTGCCCGGGTGGCTCCCACCGCCAGCCGGGCGGCGGCATCTCCGGGAGCGGGCCGAACGGTTCGTCCTCGGAATCGTTCGGCGTATCGGGCAGCGCAAAGGGGATGCCGAAGGACGACGTCTCGGTGTCGGGATTCTGCGGCCCGATCGGCGGCGGCACCGGCGCCGGCGGTGGCATTTGCGGAAGCTGCGGCGGTTGAGTAAACGGCTGCGGCTGAGGAATCGGTGGTGATTGCTGCGACTGCCGGCTCGGGAACGTCGTCGGAGCGCTCGGCATCGTGCTCGTCCCACCGGTAGCCGCGGACGTATCCGGCGGCGGCACGATCGGCGGGAATGCATACCCCGCCTCCGCGCTGACGACGCGTTCCGGCGTGCTCTCCGGCAACGACCGGTCGCTCTCAGAGGCCGCGGTGCGGACTGCAGGAATCGGCGCGCGCGACTCGCGCGTCGCGGCGGCCGTTCGCTGGACGCGCGGGGTGAAACGCGGGCGGGGCAGCTCGCCGACCGGCGCACCCATGATGACGTAGCGCGGCGGCGGCAGGAGCATCGCATCGTCGCGGCGCGCGATCTCGCGTAACTCGTCGAGGTACCGCTGCGGCGCATCCTCGACTTCCATGGTATCGAGCAGCAGCGCGATCGTATCGCGCAGGTATTCGCGCGGCGGCACCTTCTCGAAGGCGAAGACGTGCTGCGCGACCTCTGCGCGCACCGCCTGCACGAGTTTCTTCCAATACTCCAACGGCTGGTAGTACTCGAATTGCCCGAGCTCGCGCTTGGCTTGCGCGTACAGCGACGCGATGCGCTTCCCCAACGGATCGGCCGGCGGCGCGGGTTCGACGACCGCGATCCGTGATGCGACGCGAGCCAGCTCCGAGACGATCTGCGCGTGGAAGAAGGGGTCCGCTTCGTGCAGGTAGTGGAAGGCGACCGCGAGGTCGATGCTCTGCGCCGGTAAGGGAATCACCGACGTGCTGCCGCGCAGGGCCGTCGCTCCGAGATCGGCATAGCGGCGCAGCATCTCGTCCCGATGCTCGACGACGGTCACCTGCGCGCCGGCCTCTACCGCGCGCGCGACCTCGCTGCCGTCCTTGCCGTAGCCGCAGAAGAGCACGCGCATCCCGGGCTCCACTGCGAGCGCCTCCCACACCAGCGTCTCGATGCGCTGCGCCTCTTCCTCGAATTCCTCCGCGGTATAGACCGGGGCGTCGTTCATGCCGCGCGTACCTCGTCGAGAATCTCTCCGAACTCCGGGAAGCTCACCGCGATGCAGTCGGCGTCGTCCACGTGCAGCGGCCCGCAGGCGCAGGCGAGCACGGCGGCCGCCATCGCGATGCGATGATCGCCGTCGGTCTGCACGCGCGCATCGCGGACGGACGGCGTTCCGCCTTCGATCGCGATTCCGCTCGGAGTCTCTTCGACCGCGATGCCGACGGCACGGAGGAGGCGCTCCACCGCGCGGATGCGATCGGACTCCTTCGTGCGCAGGGCGCGAATGCCGGTGATCGTCGTGCGGCCCAGGGCGAAGGCCGCCGCGACGGCGATCAGCGGAACCTCGTCGATCGCACGCAACGCGGTGGCGGCATCGACGGAGATCCCGCGCAGCGGTGCGTGTCGCACGACGACGTCGGCGACCGGTTCGCCGCAGCAGATGCGCTCGTTGCGATACTCGACGCCGGCCCCCATTGCGCGCAGCGCATCGAAGAGCCCGGTGCGCGTCGGATTCACGCAAACCTCGCGCATCGCGATCTCGCTGCCGGGCGCGATCGCGGCGGCGGTCGCGAAGAAAGCGGCAGCGGACGGATCGCGCGGAATCGCGATCGGGCGCGGCCCGACCGGCGGCGCAACGAGTGCTGCGCGCGTCGCGCTGCGTTCGATCGTGGCCCCCAGATACTCCAACAGCCGCTCGGTATGGTCGCGCGATCCGCGATCGCCGTGGACGGCCACCGGAACGCCGGCAAAGAGCCCCGCGAAGAGCAGCGCCGACTTCACCTGCGCCGAGGGCTCCAATAAGATGAAGGCGCGCGTCTCCGGCGATCGCGTCCCGCGAACGGTCGCGGGCAATCGGCCGTCGCTCGTGACGACGTGCGCGCCGAACGCCCGCAACTGCGCTGCGACGTGCTCCATCGGGCGACGCCGCAGCGATGCGTCACCGTCGAAGCGCGCCTCGACCGCCGCGCCCGCGCAGAGCCCCATCACCATCCGCGCCGTCGAGCCGGAATTCATGCAGTCGAGCACGCACTCCGGGCTGCGCAGCGCACCGCCCCGAATCGTCACCGTCTCGTCGTCTCGCTCGACCTGCGCGCCGACTGCGCGCAGCGCGCCGAGCGTCGCTGCGACGTCGCGTCCCGTGTTGATTCCGGAGATGCGCGTCGGTTCGGCGAATGCGGCCGCGACGATCGCCGCGCGATGCGAAATGGATTTATCGCCGGGAAGTCGCGCTTCCCCGCGAAGCGGGCCGGGCCGGAAGGTGCGCTCGGGCGTCTGCATCGTGCCGTCTGCTGGTGGGGAAGGTGGGATTTGAACCCACACGGGTTGCCCCGGCCGCTTTTGAGGCGGCTGCGTCTGCCGTTCCGCCACTTCCCCGGGCTGCGCTCGCTTCGCGCGAAGGGGGCATGGTGCCTGCGCCGGGCGAACGATGCCGCTCATGCCGTCTCCGTATGCGCGTCTCTGCGGCCTGCAGGGCGACCTCACGATCGCGTTCGTCGAGAGCACGCTCCTGCGTGACAATCCGCTCGGCGATTCGGCGGAACGCCCGCTGGTGGTCTATACGCCGCCGGGGTACGATCCGGAAGGATCGCGCCGCTATCCGGCCCTCTATTGCCTGCACGGCTACACCGGCAACGTCGCCGGGTTGATCGCCGCGCGACCGTGGGAACGCAACGTCGTGCAGCGCGCGGATCGGTTGATCGCTGGCGGGATCGTCGCGCCGTTTCTGCTCGTCTTGGTGGACGGCTTCACGCGTCTGGGCGGCTCACAGTACGTGGATTCGATCCACAACGGGCCGTGGGCGCGTCACGTCGTGGACGAGATCGTGCCCTTCGTGGATGCGCGCTTTCGTACGATTCCGCGTGACGGTGCGCGCGCCGTCTTCGGTAAGTCGTCGGGCGGTTTCGGCGCGCTGCACCTGGCGATGGAGCATCCCGGCGTCTTCGCTGCGGCCGCATCGCACAGCGGCGACAGTTACTTCCGGTACGCGCACCCTCCGCATTTCCCCGTGACGCAGCGCGTGCTGGAACGCCACGGCGGCGAGATCGAGGCGTTCGTGCGCGCGTTCGAGGAGAAGCATAAGCGTAGCGGCGACGAGTATGCCGCGATGGAGATGCTCGCGTATGCGGCGGCATACTCCCCGCGCGAGGCCCGTCCGTTTGCGATCGACCTGCCGTTCGACGTGCGCACCGGAGAACTACGCGAGGATGTCTTCGCGCGCTGGCTGGCGTTCGATCCGGTCGAGCGCGCGCCGCAGCGCCGGGCGGCCCTCGAGCGCCTGCGCCTCCTCTACCTCGACTGCGGCCGGCGCGACGAATATTTGTTGGATATCGGCGCGCGCGCCCTCGCGCGTATCGTGCGCGAGATAGGGCTTGCGGTGCGGCACGAGGAGTTCGACGACGACCACCGCAACATTGGCTACCGCTACGACGTTTCCATTCCGGCCCTCATGGAGGTTCTCGATCGCTCGTGAAACGCACGCTCGCCTTGGCCGCCATCCTGGGATTCGCCGCGCTCGGCGCGTGGACGCTCTTGCAATCGCCGCCGCGCCCGGCCGCCGCGCAAGTCGAACCGACGCCGTCGCCCGACCCGCACATCTACGACGATCGCGCGATGCATCTGGTCGTTCCCGCCGCCTTCGTGCTCGTTTCGCGCACGGAGATCCCTCCCGACAAGTTGCAGTCGAACCTGACGCCGGTCGCCGCATGGGTTCGCGATCCCGGGAAAGACGATGCCGTCGCGATCCTCCTGCAGATGGAGTACTTCACCGGCAATCTCGATCAGTTCGTCAGCGACGCGGAAGAGCAGATTCGCGAACAACTCGATGGTGCGTTGATCACCACCGGTCACAAAGGAGCGCTGAAGAACGGTATGCCGGCGGCCTGGATGAAGGTCGTCTATGGAAGCGGATTCTCCGCACGCATTCGCTATCAATGGGCGTGGATCGACGGCACGCGCGGCATTGTGCTGGCGATCGACGGACGCAACGGCAAAATCGACGAGCAGACGGCGCGCGCGGCACTATCGGATGTGCGCGCGACCGCCTATCCCATCGGCGAACCCTGATCCCTCGGAGATCGCCGGAGCCTTAACGCCGTGGTCGCTCGGAGGCAGAATCCAAAGGAGAGGAGATCTGCGCAATGGCCAAGGTAGAGGCCCGGTTGATCATCGATGCGCCCGATGAGAATCTATCGCTCACGGAGTTGCTCGAAGCCGAGCCCTATGCCTCGCAGTGGCGAAGGGTGATATCGTGCTTGAACAGTAGCACGAGCGAAGAGAAACCTTGGCAGCAGTCCGATGAAGCGATCACTGGGAGACTTGCAGCGCTCGTTACGATGCTTGTACGGAAAAGCAAGCAGTCCGGGCCCCTGTCAGAGAATATGATCAAGGTATAGGAGCCGTATGTGACCGAACTATGGAGGTCTACAGCTAAGGTGTCTATGCGAGATGAAGAAGGTCACCAAAAGTCGAGGCTCCTCAGTCTCAGCCTTCGGATATCGGATGAATCCATGAAGTCGGCCGAAAATCAGCAGGGGATCGCCGCTCCGACGCTCCGACAGCTGCGCGGATTAGGAAAGGAGCTGTGGGAGGAAATCGATGCCGCCGAGTACGTCGAACGTGAGCGCTCTGCGTGGGGCTCTTGAATGATGTCGGGCATGGTCCCGTTGCAGTCGATACCGTCGCACTCATCTATTATATAGAAGAGAAGCTTCCGTACCTAGAAACCCTCGACCCGCTGTTCGAAGCAGTTGATCTGGGCCACCTCGAGGTCATTACGTCGTGTGTGACACTCCACGAAGTGCTTGTTCAACCGTATCGACACGAGCAGCATTTACTGGCTGAAAAATACGAAAGGATTCTAAGAGAAAGCTCCGGGGATCGTTCTCGTCGTGCCAACGCTCGAGCAATGGCGGCACGCGGCCGAGCTTCGAGCTCGATACCAAAAACTGAAGACACCTGATGCCTTACAGATTGCGGCGGCTCTTGCATATAAGTGTAGTGCGTTCGTGACGAATGACAGAGAAATGGACTCAATCAAAGAGATATCCATTGTGCAGTTGGATAATTATAGATTGAAAACCATGTAATCACATGGGTGCAGTCGAGGACGGGTGCATCGATCGGACGGCAGTCGTCGACAGGTGATCGAGGGCGGTGCGGAGGTCCTCCAACAAGTCTTCGACGTCCTCGATGCCGACGGAGAGGCGCAACAACGTGTCGGTGATGCCGCGGCGTTCGCGTTGGTCGCGCGGAATCGAGCCGTGCGTCATGCGCGCCGGATGGCAGATCAACGACTCCACGCCGCCGAGGGACTCGGCGAGGCTGAAGTACCGCAGGCTGCGCGCGAACTCCATAGCTTCTTCGGCGGTGCCGCGCAACGCGAACGAAACCATACCTCCGAAGCCGCGCATCTGACGGCGGGCGAGGTCGTGCTGCGGGTGCGACGGAAGGCCGGGGTAGTGCACGCGCTCGACCGCCGGGTGCCTCTCGAGGAACTCCGCGATCGCCTGGGCGTTGCGCGCGTGCTCGCGCATGCGGACGGCGAGCGTCTTGGCGCCGCGCATTGTCAGCCACGCGTCGTGCGGTCCGGGGACGCCGCCCGCCGAGTTCTGGTAGAAGGCGATGCGCTCGTGCAGCGCGGCATCGTCGGTGATCGCCGCTCCGCCGACGACGTCGCTGTGGCCTCCGATGTACTTGGTCGTCGAGTGCACCACGATCTGCGCGCCGAGCGCGAGCGGTTGCTGGAAGTACGGCGTCGCGAACGTGTTGTCCACCACCATCACCGCCTGCGGCGCATGGTCCGCGCGCAGCGCGGCGATCGCCGCGATATCGGCGAGCGAGAGCAGCGGATTGGTGGGGGTCTCGAGCCAGATCATACGCGTGGACGGCCGCAGCGCGGCCCGCACGCCGTCGAGCACGCGCATGTCGGTGTAGGTGACCGCGATGCCGTACCGCGCGACGATCTGCGAGAAGAAGCGATAGGTGCCGCCGTAGACGTCTTCGCCGATCAGCACGTGATCGCCCGGGGAGAGCAGGCTCGCGACGGCCGCTGCCGCCGCCATGCCGCTGGCGAACGCGCTGCAGAAGCGTGCTCCTTCGAGCGCCGCGAGTTGGCGTTCGAGCGCGAGCCGCGTGGGATTGATGGTGCGGCTGTAGTCGAAGCCTTTGTGCTTGCCGACCGCTTCCTGCGTGTAGGTGGAGGTCTGATAGATCGGAACGATCGTCGCTCCGGTCGTCGGATCGGCTTCCTGGCCAGCGTGAATCGCACGCGTGCTGAACCGCATGACGTTCACGTGCGCTCGGCGGTCTCCGACGAGACCGAGAGATAGCTGATGATGTCCTGGCGCGTGATCACGCCGATCGCTTCGCCGTCGTCGGTGATCACGATCGCGGGATTGGCGAGCGTGAGCAGCTTGTAGGCCTTTTCGATCGGCTCGAACTGCTCGAGCGTCGGGAACGGCCGCCCCATCACTTCGGTGACCGGCTCGTGGACGATGTCGGCCTGATCGAAGACCGCCTGCATCACCGCGACGTCGTTGATGCTGCCGATCTGCTCGCGCCCACGCATCACCGGGATCTGCGAGATCTCGTACTGGCGGAGCAGGTCGAGCGCATGTTTGACGACGTCGGTCTCTTGCACCACGATGAGCGGCGGCAGCGGAGACTTCGAACGCAACACGTCACCGACGGTCGCGCGCCGTTTGGCGTCCGGCAAGAACCCGTTGGCGATCATCCACTCGTCGTTGAAGATCTTCGACATGTAGCCGCGTCCAGAGTCGGGGAAGATCACCACGACGACCGCATCCGCCGGCAGGCGCTTGGCGAGTTCGACCGCGGCGACCGCAGCGGTCCCCGACGAGCCGCCGACGAGCAAGCCTTCCTCGCGCGTGATGCGACGCGCCATCAAAAACGAATCGCGATCGCTCACGCGGACCATCTCGTCGATCACTTTGAGATCGACGGTCTCCGGCAGGTAGTTCATACCGATGCCTTCGACCGCGTACGAACGCGGCGTGTCGCCGGAGTAGATGGAACCCTCCGGATCCGCGCCGACGACGTGGATCTTCGGGTTGCGCTCCTTTAGATAGCGCGCCGTCCCCGAGATCGTTCCGCCCGTTCCGATTCCTGCGACCAGGTGCGTGATCGTGCCGCGGGTCTGCTCCCAGATCTCGGGTCCGGTGGTGCGGTAATGCGCCTCGGGGTTGTGGTGGTTGTGGAATTGGTTGGGCTGGAATGCGCCGGGGATCTCCGCCGCCAATCGGTTGGCGACGCTGTAATACGACTCCGGCGAATCCGGCGGCACGTTGGTCGGCGTGAGCACCACCTCCGCGCCGTACGCGCGCAAGAGATCGACCTTCTCGCGCGACATCTTGTCGGGCATCACCAGAATGCACCGGTATCCGCGGATTGCGGCGGCCATCGCGAGCCCCGTCCCGGTGTTGCCGCTGGTCGGCTCGACGATCGTGCCGCCCGGCTTGAGGAGCCCTTCGCGTTCGGCTGCCTCGAGCATGAAGCGGGCGGGACGATCCTTCACGCTGCCGCCGGGATTCATGTACTCGACTTTTGCCAGCACCAGCGGCGGCGCGCCGTCGGTGATCTTGTTCAGCTTGACGAGCGGTGTATGCCCGATCGCATCGAGCGCGGTCTCACAAAAGATGGGCCCCGCATCGCGCGAGGCGGAGGTGAGGGTCGCCATGATCGCGCGATTCCGCGCGGGCGCTGGTCATGCCTTGTCGGCGATATCCAGGGGCGTCCGGCGGCGGCGCGAATCCCTGGTTCGTGGCGGTACGATGCGGGCGAGTGATCCTGACGGGCATGCTGGGCGTGCTGTTCCTTGCCGCGTGCAATCAGGACGGGTTGCCGCCGGCGGCGCGCTATGCGACGCTCCAAGGAACGGTGCGCGATGCGACGACCGGTGCGCCGATCGCCGGGGCGCTGGTGATCGTGGATGGTGTCTTGACGGTCGTCACGGACGACCGCGGTACGTTCACGATCCCGCAGATACCGCCCGGTGAGGTCGATTACGTCGTCCAGGCGCGCGGCCACGCCGTCTCGGAAGGCTCAGTCCAGGCCGAGCCCGGCGGCGACGCGACGATCCAGGTCGCCCTCTCCCCCGACAACAAACGCAACTAACCCGTACAACCCGCCGCAGAACCACGGCCGGCGCGCTCGACATGCCGAGGGCGCGACAGGCCCATGAGTGCTCTGCCCGAAGCGTGTGCCGCTATCGGCGTCGTTCGACGCTGATGCGTCGCGCCGCACGTTCGTACGCCCGATCGTGCGGATCGAGAGCAATGATCAAGACACGCCGGGCCGCTTCATCGCTGGTAAAGACAGCACGGTAGATCACGGCATCGAACGTGAGACTGGCGGCGCGAAAGTTTCGTAACGAGCCTTTTTCCTGGGAAATTGCTTAGGGTTTGTTTCGAGGGCTTCGATCAATTCGCCCAGCGTTGGTGCGAATCGCGGATTGCTCAGGCCATAAAAGGCGATATCTTTAGCGACGTCGCGGTGAAAGGCGACGGTCCAGAGCCTTCGGCCGGCCGGCACGGCTGTATCGCATCTGGTGTGCTTCGTCGATTGCCGAGAGCAGGATGCGGGCGTCGATGAAGTCGGTGGACGGCGCATCAGCCCGCCGAGCCAGTTCCGTATCGTCCACCCGAGCAAGACGAGGCGTAAAGAGTTCGTCGATACCGCATCCGAGAACGGCGGCGACCCGTGCGACGACATTGACCGTAACGTCGCCATGACCGGATTCGATCTTTGAAATGGTTTGTCGAGCGACGCGCGCACGCTTTGCAAGCTCGCTCTGCGATAATCGTCGTTCGGCTCGTTTGTGGAGAACATTGGAACTCAAGATCTGCATAGCATTCATCGATGATCGTCCTCTTGTCGGATGATTGCCGAACGCGGTACACGTGCGCAACGACGACACGACTCCACTATAATGGCATCGACCGGAAGTGTCAACTGTAATAGACAATTCAGCCGCCGCTCTTGCGGGCGAAGCGCACCAAGGACGCGCGCTCCGCGACGGAACGCGCGATGATCTCGATCACCGTATGGGCAAGCTTCGCGGGATCGTGGCGGACGGTCTCCGTCTCGCTGATGACGTCGGCCGCCACCGGCGTCACGCCGAGCGCCTCGACGGCGTAAAGGTCGGCTTCGACCGGAACCTGCCCTTCGGAGGCGTAGGCTTCGAGCAGGCGTTCCGGCGGTTTCGTGTTGACGATGGCGATGTCGGCGATCCCGCGGCCGGCGTTCTCCAGCAATGCGCGCACGTGATCGGAGGCGCGCATGTCGTCGGTCTCTCCCGGCTGCGTCATCACGTTGCAGACGTAGATCTTCACCGCTTTGGATGCGGCGACTTCCTCCGCCATGCGCGCGACCAGAAAGTTCGGGAGGATCGACGTGTAGAGCGATCCGGGGCCGAGCACGATCGCATCGGCTTCGCGAATCGCCTGCAGCGCCTCTTCGAGCGGCTCGGCATGCGGCGGGTCGAAGAAGAGCTCCACGATGCGCTTGCGCGCCGCGGTGATGCGCGATTCACCTTCGGCGATCGTGCCGTCGGCGAAGCGCGCGCAGAGGCGCACGACCGCGAGCGTCGCGGGCAGCACGCGCCCGACGATGTTGAGCACGCGACTCGATTCTTTGACCGCGGCTTCGAAATTGCCGGTGATGCCGGTCATCGCGGCGAGGAAGAGGTTGCCGAACGAATGCCCCGCGAGGCCGTCGCCTTCGTCGAAGCGATAGCGGAAGAGTGCCGTGACGAGCGCTTCGTCGTCGGCGAGCGCGACCAGGCAGTTGCGTATGTCGCCGGGCGGCAAGACGCCGAGCTCCTTCTGGAGGCGTCCGGACGAACCGCCGTCGTCGCTGACGGTGACGATCGCCGTCAGATTCGCGGTATGGTGCTTCAGCCCGCGCAACAGGGTGGAAAGGCCCGTACCGCCGCCGATCGCGACGATCTTGTATCCCTCGTATAACCGTAGGGCCCGCAGGCGGTCCGAGAGCGGGATGCGGCCGCCGGGCGCCGCCAGGCGGAGTAAGCTGCGCGTCCATCCGGCGATGCCCCACCCCACCAGCACCACTCCGAGCGCGGCGAAGATCCACGCCACGTCCGACGGCGAGAAATAATCGACGACGAAAGCGTCGATTGCCTCGTTCACGCGGAGACGAATGCCGTCGGCGACCATCACGCGATCGGCCGCATCGAGGAGGAGCGCGATGCCGATCGCGGCGACCACCAACCAGCGCTTGACGCCGATGCCGGGCGTCAGCCACCGCAGGCGCGCGAGCACCGCGCGCCGGATGCGTGCGAGATTCATGGCCGCGCGGCGTCGCGGGCGTCGAAGACGACGTCGGCGATCCCACGCGCGCGCAAGTGTTCCGCGACGCGCCGCGCGACATAGACCGAGCGATGCCGGCCTCCGGTGCAGCCGAACGCGAGCGTCAGGCGGGACTTCCCTTCGCGTGCATACCGCGGGACGACGTCGTCGAGCAACACGAACAGATGCCGGAGAAACGGCGACAACGCCGCATCGGCTTCGATATAGGCGGCGACCGCCGCATCGTCGCCCGTCCGCTCGCGAAGCGCCGGTTCGTAATTCGGATTCCGGAGAAAGCGGACGTCGAAGACGAGATCGGCGTCGAGCGGCAAGCCGTACTTGAAGCCGAACGCGCGGACGACGATCGCGGGTTGTGCGACGCTCCCGTCCGTCGCGACGAGTTCCGTCAACCGCGCGCGCAATTCCGCATGATGGAGTACGCTGGTGTCGATGATCGCATCCGCACGTTCGCGCAGCGGTGCCAGCGCTCGGCGCTCAGCGGCGATCGCTTCGTGCAGGCCGGTCTCGCCGGCGAACGGATGGCGGTGGCGCGTCTCGCTGTACCGCCGAATCAGCACGTCGTCGGAGGCTTCGAGGAAGAGCACGAGGACGTGCGCGTGCTCGGCTCGCGCAGCCTCGATCGCGGAGACGGGATCGCCGAGCGCGCCGCTGCCCGGCGCATCGAGGGTGAGCGCGACGCGCGTCTGTCCTGCCGTGCGCACCAAGGCGAGCGCCTGCGCGGTGAGGGCGGGGGGAAGGCGGTCGATACAGTAATAACCGAGATCCTCGAAGATCTTCATCGCCTGGCTCTTGCCGGCCCCCGAGAGTCCGGTGACGAAGACGACGCGGGCGTCGCTCACGGCCGCAGCGAAGGAGGAAACACGAGCATGAAGCTGTTTTCGCCCGAGAGCGCTGGTGCCCTCATTCCCAAGCTCGCGCCGCTGGTCGAGGAGCTCCTGGCGAAGCGCCGTGCGCTGGCGATCGCGCTCCTCGAGAGCGACCCCGCGCTGCACGGCGGTGGAGCGGCACCCGTCCGTCCGCGGATCGCACAGCCGCACTCACGACTTCCCGAACCGCGGTTCGGTGATCGCAAGGCGGAGATCATTCGGCTCGTGCAGCGCATCGAAGCGTACGGCTGTCGCGTGAAAGACCTCGATCTCGGGCTGCTGGATTTTCCCGGCGTGCGCGCGGGCGAGCCCGTGATGCTGTGCTGGAAACTAGGAGAGCCGGAGGTCGCCTTCTGGCACGGCGTGGACGAAGGATTCCGGGACCGCAAGCCGATCGACGACCTCGTCGGCCGGTCGTGGTGACACAGGCCGGCGTCAGGCGGGCGACGGACTGGTCTCGGCCGGGAGGAAGTCCTCGGCGAGCCCTTGCAGGCGCACCTCGCCGAACTCCGCGATGTACGCGCCGTTCTCCACCTGCGTGATCGTCCCGACCTCCGGCACGCCGGCGAGCTGCGGGATCTTCGCGCGCAGATCGTCCGGAATGCGGACCTTGTCCCCGACGGCGTACGTGGTCTGCTCGAAGAGCGCGTTCAGGGCGTCGAGGAGCATCTGCAGCGGGATACCGTAGTCTTCGCTGATCTGGCCGATCGTATGGCTCTCGCTGATCGCGCAGTGCGCGCAGCCGCCCAGATGGAAGCGTGCAAAGACGCGGCGCGCTCCCGCATGGAGGCGGAACGCCTCGTCGACGGTCATTTCGGGGGTGAATCGCTGTTCGCTCACGATACCTTTCTCATTCTCTGTTGCCGGGCGAAACCCGCCCTGCGGAGTGCGCCTGTAAGCCGGATTCTGTGCCCCTTGCGGGGCGGCGACCATCCCTCTGGGGCGCGCGTCGCCGCGCGCCTCGATGCGACCGCCCATGCGGACGGGCCGTCCGTCCCCGGTCGAGCCAGGGCTGGTCGGGCGGTCTTGCTCCGGGTGGGGTTTACCCGCGCGCGTGTCACCACGCGACGCCGTGAGCTCTTACCTCACGATTTCACCCTTGCCGCGCCGGTGCGCGGCGGTATGTTTCTGTGGCACTTTCCTTCGAGTTGCCTCGACAGGCCGTTGGCCTGCACCCTGCCCTGTGGAGCCCGGACTTTCCTCACTCCTCGTAGGAGCGCGGTCGCCCGGCGCACTCCGCCGGGTCACTATACCAGAACCGCCGCTACAGCCGAAAGGCGGCGGTACGTCCGCACCGCCGCCCGTCGAGGCTCACATGGTGGAGGCAAGGAGACTCGAACTCCTGACCCTTACGCTGCCAGCGTAATGCTCTACCAACTGAGCTATGCCCCCGAAAAGCGAGCCTGGCTCTTCACGACGCCGCGCCGTATTCCTGCGGAGGGTCTTCCACCAGCCGCTATGGATGGCCGAGCCCCATCGTCGTTGCGACGCAGTTCACGTGATCGTCAGCGGTCAGAAGCCGCGCTCCGTGCAGCTCCGCCAGGGCGAGGTAGACGGCGTCCTACACCGTGAGCCCATACCCGCTCGCTAATGAGAACGCGGCGAAGAGCACGGGGGTATGCGGCTCGATACGCACCGGCACGTCGGTGATCGCGTCGACGATCCGGCCCGCCTCCTCGGAGGAGAGCTCGCCGCGCCTACACTTGCACAACAGCACGTTGGCCGATTCTACGAGCATCAGGTCCGGGGCGAGGACGGCATCGGTGCCGTCCATCGCGCCGGTCATCGCCGGTTCGATCTCGGGATGCAGCGGACCGTCGGGAACGAACATCCGGATGACGGCGGAGGTATCGACGACCCAGATCACCGGGCTCGATCCGCCCGAACATCCGCCACGGTATCGCCGAGCGCTCGCTCGGTAAGCATCTCACGCCACTGCCGGGCTCGCTCGAGGGGCGAGCCCCTCGTCAAGCGGACTTCCCGCTCGAGGATGGCGCGGACGTATTCCTGCACGCTCCGATGGCTCGCAGCAGCACGCTCCTTCAGTCCCTCGTGGATCTCATCCGGCAGATTCCGGATATGAAGGGTAAGAAATCTTCTTGCTGCGGATAGACGACGACGGTCGTCGTGCCAGAAGCGACGATCGTCGGATCATCGCTGGATAATCCGATGATGAAGATCGGCCCGATCGTCGAGATGAGGAAGCCGTAGGCCAGAATATACCGCGCGATGCTCGCCCCAAAGAGGACGAGCTGCATCGCCGCAACGATCGGGAACGCGACGACAACGATCAACGTGATCAGCGCGAGGACGCGCACGACGACCAATGCACGGCCGGGCATACCAGCGAACGATCCGCTCCGCATGGCTCGATCCTAACGATTTCCAAAGGCGCTGTTACGCTTCCCGAACGCCGACGTGGCCGTGAGGTGCGGATCGCCGCGACGGAAGCTCCGACCGACGAGCGGCGCCATGGACGGCGAGAGCGAGGAGGCGGAGCAGCAGGAGCGGAGCCCGGACGGCGAAGCGACGAGCGGTTCCGTCGCGGCGATCCCTGCCGAACGGCACAACCGCAATGATCCGCGCCGAACGGCACGACGTTAGCGCGCAAATGGTGGAGATGAGGGGACTCGAACCCCTGACCCTCTGCTTGCAAAGCAGATGCTCTACCAGCTGAGCTACATCCCCGGCGATGGTGGGCCGTCCTGGGATCGAACCAGGGACCTCATGCTTATCAAGCATGCGCTCTAACCGGCTGAGCTAACGGCCCGTGCGCCCCGGTACTATAGCACGCCGCGCGGCGCGATTCCCGCTGCTTGTGCGGCAGGAACCGCGCCGGTCCCTTCAGATGAGCGCGATGAGTTTTTGCAGGAACTCGTCTTCGGTCTTCATCTGGGCGAGCAGGAGCGCGACGAGCGTGGCCCGTTCCCGCTGCAGCTCGGCGCGCTCCTCGGCGAGGGCGTCGAAGCGCGCGGCGCGGACCGCGGCGGCCTGCGCCGCGGCCGCCGCCTGCGGATCGTCGGGCGTTCGGGTGGCCGCCGAACGTACCGCCGCCGCGCGGGTCATTCCGAGATCATCTGAATGAACTTCTTGGTGATCTGGTTGTCCGCGCGGCGCTGGGCCATCTGCACGTCGCGCAAGGTATTGACCTCGCGCATCCGCTCGGCCCGCTCGTCCATCGCCTCGTCGAAGACGGACGACTGGAGCGCCATGTGTTCCTGGTGGCGGACTTGCTCGGCGTAGAGGCCGGTTTGGAAGGCTTCGTCCCAGCCGTTGATGGCGCCCATCGCGCCGTTCTGGACGGCATTCCCGGCGCCGCCGAGGAGGCTGCCGATGACCGCCGGCGCGGCCGCCTCGGCCAGGGGTGCGAGAAAGGCCATGCGAGTCTCCTTTCGTAGGGTGGAATGGCTGCATGGCGATCCCACCGGCGCGGCGTTTGACAAGGGGGCGATCGTGGTTCTACAATCGGCTCGTCGTGAAGGGGTCCCCGCGGGGACCCTGCGCTTTGTCTCGTGATACGGTCGCATATAGTGGATGTCGGGGCGCTCCTGGCCGGTAGCGGGCGGGAGATCGCTGTCGACGATGAGGTCGCCCTCGAGCCCTTCGAGGGATTCGATTTCCCCCGTCCGGCGTCGGTGCACCTGGAGGTGCGCTACGCCGACCGCCTGCTTGCGGTTCGCGGGAGGATCTCGGTGGAGGCCCACGGCTGGTGCGACCGGTGCCTGGAGGAGGTCACCAGCCCCCTGGGCATCGACGTGGACGAGCGCCTCGACCCCGAAGCCGGTCGCGAGGTCGATCCCTTCGGGGAGAGTAACGTCCTCACCGGGCATCGGCTCGACGTCGCCGACCTGGCGCAGCAGCTGGTGCTGAGCATCCTGCCGCTGGGGGTGCGCTGCAGGGAGGATTGCCTGGGCTTGTGCCCGATATGCGGAGCGAACCTGAATACGAGCGGGTGCTCGTGCGACGACGGAGAGATACGTGGCTAATCTGAAGTGGAAAACGCCGCGCAGCAAGACGCGCAGCAGGCGTGCGGCGAACTGGAAGTTGGGCGCGGTGACGACGGTCGAGTGCCCGCAATGCAAACAACCGAAGCGACCGCACTTCGTCTGTCCTTCGTGCGGGACGTACGACGGGCGCCAGGTCGTCGAGGTGGACGACGCGCACGCGGGACACGCGCACGGCTGATCGGTGAGCGCGCGCGGGGTTCGCATCTCCGCCGTCGCCCATCACGTGCCGGAGCGAATCGTCACCAACGACGATCTCGCGACGTGGCTGGACACCTCCGATGAGTGGATCAGCACGCGCACGGGAATGAAACGGCGGCACTGGGTCGGCGACGACGAGGCGACGAGCGATCTCGCCGTCGTTGCCGCGCGGCGTGCGCTCGACAACGCGGGCCTCTCCCCGCAGGAGATCGATTGCTATCTGGTCGCGACCACGACGCCGGACTATCTCTTCCCGGCGACCGCATGCATCGTCGCGTCGCGATTGGGCGCGAAAGACAAGCCCGCCTTCGACATGGAGATCGCCTGCAGCGGCTTCATCTACGGGCTCACGGTCGCATCCGGGCTCATCCGAAGCGGCGTCTACCGGCGCGTGATGCTGATCGGAGCCGAGACGCTCACCAAGATCATGAACAAACAGGATCGCAGCACGATCGTGCTCTTCGGCGACGGCGCCGGTGCGGTGATCCTGGAGGCTGCCGACGAGGACGGATTCCTGGCGGCCGAACTCGGCTCCGACGGCAGCCGCCCGGAGCTGCTCTTCGTCGAAGCGGGTGGCTCGCGGCGACCGCCGACGCCCGAAGACATCGCCGCCGGCAAGCACTACGTGCACATGAACGGCCGCGAAGTCTTCAAATTCGCCGTCACCAAGATGATCGACGCGACCGACGTCGCGCTCGCGAAAGCGGGGCTCACCAAAGCCGACGTGAGCTTTCTGATTCCCCATCAGGCGAACAAGCGGATCATCGATGCCGCCGCCAAGTACCTGCAGATGCCGCCGGAAAAAGTACTGGTGAACATTCAGGAGTACGGAAACACCTCCGCCGCGTCGATTCCGATCGCGCTCTCCGAAGCGGTCGCCGCGCGGAAGATCGCGCCGGGCGACATCATCGTTTTCGTAGGGTTCGGCGGCGGGCTTTCGTGGGGCGCGGTGGTGTGGCGCTGGGCCGACGGCGTGAGGGCCGCATGACGCGCGTCGGCGTCGTCTTCCCCGGGCAGGGCTCGCAGGTCGTCGGGATGGGCGCCGACGTCGCGGATCGCTCTCCGCAGGCACGCGCGCTCTTCGACCGCGCGGCGGAGATCCTCGGGTACGATCTCCTCGAGCTCCAACGGACGGGCCCCGAAGAGCGGCTCCGCGAGACGCAGTTCAGCCAACCGGCGATCTTCGTTACGAATCTCGCGCTCGCGACGGCCGTCGGCGACGCCTTGCAGCCGGTCGTGAGCGCCGGTCATTCGTTCGGCGAGTTGTGTAGCCTCACGCTCGCGGGTGCGCTCGACTTCGACGATGCGTTGCGCGTCGTGGACGAGCGCGGAAAGGCGATGCAGGCGGCTGCGGAGGCGGCACCGGGCGGCATGGCGGCGGTGCTCGGCCTCGATGCCGAGACGATTCGCACGATCGTGGACGAGGTACGCACGCGAACCGGCCTGCGCGTGCAACTGGCGAACTTCAACGCGCCGTCGCAGATCGTCATCAGCGGCGATCTCGACGGCGTCCGCGCCGCCTCCGACGAGCTCTCCGCACGCGGCGCGAAGCGCGTCGTGCCGCTGAACGTCTCGGGAGCCTGGCACAGCGAGCTCATGCAGCCGGCGGTGCCGCGCTTCGCGCGCGCCGTCGCAGCGGCGTCGCTTCGACTCCCGCGCTTCGACGTCGTGGGGAACGTCGATGCGCGAGCCTATCGGTCGCCCGACGAGATACGCGCGAACCTCGTGCGTTCGATCACCGGAGAGGTCCGCTGGCACGAGACGGCGCAGCGCCTCCTCGAGTACGGGCTCGATCTCGTCGTGGAGCTCGGCGGATCGCCGGTGCTCGGCCCGCTGATGAAACGCATGGCCGGAGCTCCGCGCGTCCTCTCGGTCTGCGATGCGGACGGTGTCGAGCGCCTGCGCGCGGAGTTGGAGCGCTGCAGCGAAGGAGCGACCGCATGAGATTCGACGGACGCGTCGCGCTGATCACCGGCGCGAGCCGAGGCATCGGGCGAGCGATCGCGGAGGCGTTTGCGCGCGACGGTGCGGCGGTGGCGCTCGTCGGGCGGGATCGCGCGGCGCTCGACGAAACGGCGGCCGCGTGCCGCGCCCACGTCCCATCCGAGCGCGTGCGCGTCTGCGTCGCCGACGTCGCCGATGCGGCTGCGGTGGAAAGCATCGTTGCGGAGACGCTCGAAGCGTTCGGGCGCCTCGACGCCGCGATCGCCAACGCAGGGCAGTCGGAGGATGCGCTGCTGCTGCGCCTGAAGCCGGAGACGCTCGACCGCATGCTCTCGGTCAATCTCAAATCCGCATTCTATCTCGCATCGGCCGCCGCCAAGCCGATGATGAAGCAACGCAGCGGCGCGATCGTCCTGATGAGCAGCATCGTCGGGCTCACTGGTAATGCGGGCCAGTCGGCGTACGCCGCATCGAAAGCGGGCCTCCTCGGCCTCTGCAAATCCTTGGCAAAGGAGTTGGGTTCGAGGAATATAAGAGTCAACGCCGTCGCGCCGGGCCTCATCGAGACGGCGATGACGGAGAAGATGCCCGCCGCGGCCCGCGAGCATCTGCTGAAACAAGTTGCCCTCGGCCGTCCCGGCACTCCCGCCGACGTCAGCGGCGTCGTCACGTTCCTCTGTTCGGAGGACGCTGCATACGTCACGGGGCAGACCATCGTCGTGGACGGCGGTACGGTGATGTAACGCGAGTGAAAGGAGACGTATGTCCACCACCTTCGATAAAGTGAAGAAGATCATCGTGGATCAGCTCGGCGTGGACGAATCCGAAGTCACGCCGGACGCCTCGATCACCGATGATCTGGGCGCGGACTCGCTCGACCAGGTCGAGCTGGTGATGGCCTTCGAAAGCGAGTTCAATATCGATATCCCGGACGAAGAGGCGGAAAAGATCAAGACCGTCGGTGATGCCGTCAAGCGCATCGAAGAGGCCGTCGCGGCCAACGGCTAGTGTTCGATAGACTGAGCGAGCGGCTGGGCGCGATCTTCTCGCGCCTCTCCGGCCGCGGGCGCATTTCCGAGCGCGACTTCGACGACGCGATGCGGGAAATCCGTGTCGCGCTCCTCGAGGCCGATGTCTCGCTGCCCGCCGCCAAGGCCTTCGCGCAGCGCGTGCGCGAGCGCGCGTTGGGCGCCGAGGTGCTCGCCTCGCTCACGCCGTCGCAGACGATCGTGAAGATCGTCCACGACGAGCTCGTCGAACTCTTGGGCGGCGCGGACGACCGCTCGCGCGCGGCGATGCGCCTGCGCTTCGCGGATGCGCCGCCGACCGTCATCCTGCTCGCCGGGTTGCAGGGGTCGGGCAAGACGACGCAGGCGGCCAAACTCGCGTTGCGGTTGAAGGAACAGGGGCGCCGCAGCCTCTTGGTCGCTGCGGACGTCCATCGCCCGGCGGCGATCGCGCAGCTGCAATCGCTGGGCGAACGCATCGGCGTCCCGGTCTTCGAACGAGGGACCGCCGACGCGGTGCGTACCGCGCGCGCCGGCGTGGACGAAGCGCGGCGGCTCGGCATTCCGGTCGTGATCGTCGATACCGCCGGTCGCATGCAAGTGGACGAAGAGATGATGGACGAGATCGCCGCGGTGGCGCGCGCGATCGAGCCGCACGAAGTGCTCTTCGTCGCCGATGCGATGACCGGCCGCGAGGCCGGTTCCGTCGCGCGGGCCTTTCACGAGCGCCTCCGTCTCACTGGCGTCATCCTCACCAAGCTCGACGGCGATGCGCGCGGCGGCGCCGCGCTCTCCATCTTTCACGAGACGGGCGCCCCCATCAAGTTCATCGGAACGGGCGAAAAACTCGATGCCTTCGAACCCTTCCATCCGGAGCGGATCGCGTCGCGCATCTTGGGAATGGGCGATGTGCTCACGCTCGTCGAGCGCACCCAAAAGCTCTACTCCGAAGAACAGGCCAAAGCGCTGGAGGCCAAACTCCTGCGCAATCGCTTCACGCTCGACGATTTTCTCGAACAACTGCGCCAGGTCCGCAAGATGGGGCCGATGACCGATCTCCTTCGCATGATCCCCGGGCTCTCCGGCGCGCTTCCCAAGGGGTTCGAGATTCCCGAGCGCGAGCTGACGAAGGTCGAAGCGATCATCTGCTCGATGACCAAAGACGAACGTCGCGATCCGTCCATCCTCGACGGCTCGCGGCGGAAGCGCATCGCACGCGGTAGCGGAACGCACGTCTCGGACGTCAACCGCCTCGTGCGTCAGTTCGAACAATCGAAGAAACTGATGAAGCAGTTCGGCGGCAAGCGCCGCGGGCGTTTGCCGATCGGCTCTTTCACCTGAACAGCAGCCGCGTGCTTCAATCGCGGTTCCTCCATGCATGAAGTAGGATCATGGTAAAGATCAGACTGCGCCGAATGGGCGCGAAAAAACAACCGACGTACCGTTTCGTGGTCGCCGACTCGCGCGCACCGCGCGACGGCCGTTTCATCGAGATTCTCGGGCACTACAATCCGCGCACGACGCCCAAGACCGTCGAGGTCGACGAGGCGCGCGTGAAGGAGTGGCTGGCGAAAGGCGCGCAGCCGAGCGAGACGGTTCGCCGACTCCTCGCGGAGAAGGGCCTCGTCGAGCGCGGCCCCATTCCGCAATCCAAACGCGCGCCCAAGAAAGAGAAAGCGGGCGCGTAGGTGAGCGCGTTCGACGACGAGTTCGGCCTCTTCGGTGGGGTCGCCGAAGACGCCGAGGCTCGCGCCCCGCGCACGCCACGGCCCCCCGCTCCTCCTCCGGCCCGACACGAACGCGGCACCGTCGCACCGTCGCATCCCAAGCGCCGGCCGTCCGGTCGCGCGCACCGCGAGCAGCGCGCGGACGATCCGGTCTCGCGCCAGCGCCGCGCTGCGGCGCTCGTCGAGTTTCTCGCGAAGAAGCTCGTGACTAAACCGGACGACGTGCGCGTGGATCTCTTTCTCGACGAAGAAGGCGAGCCGGTCATCGAGCTCATCGTCCATCCGGACGATCTCGGGAAGGTCGTCGGCCGCAACGGCCGCGTCGCGCACGCCCTGCGGGTCATCGCGCGCGCGAGTGCGGAAGGGCGCATCGCGGTCGATATCCTCGATAGCGAGGAAGCGGCAGCCGGAGAGTGACGGCGGAGTCCGAACGAGCGGAGATTCCGGTCGGGCGCCTCGTCGGTCTCTTCGGCGTGCGAGGTGAACTCAAGTGCGATCCGACGCCGGTCGGTCGCGATCTCCTGGCGGCCGGAGAGCGGTTCGTCGCGGTGCACGGCAATACGGTGCGCGCGGTGACGATCGCTTCGATACGGCCGCACAAGGGCCGCGTCTTGGTTCGTTTCGAGCAGATCGCCGATGCGAACGCCGCAGCGGCGTTGGTGGGATGGGAGCTCCGCGCCGAGCGGAGTCGCGTGCGCCTTGCGCCGGGCGAGTATCTGTCGGACGACCTCATCGGCTGCACGGTGTACGACGCCGCGGGAACCGCGCTCGGCGACGTCCGTGCCGTCGAGCACTATCCCGCGTCGGATATGCTCGTGGTTCGCGGCGGAATGATCCCGCTCGTCCGCGCGTTCGTTCGCGAGATCGATATCACCGCCCGGCGGATCGTCGTGGAGATCCCGGACGGCCTGCTGGAGCGCGACTAGTCGTTGTCGGGATGGGCGGCGACGTACTCTTGCACCGCCGTCGCGATCGCATCGGCGGCCGACGCGGCGGTCGCCTCGTACGAGGCGAGTTGCACGCCGAAGCACGTGTAGGCGCGGAGCGTGAACCGGACGTTCGTGTGCGCGCCGAAGATGCCCGTATGCGAGACCGCGATCTCGCCCGCAATGATCGTGGCGTCGCGCTCGTTGCCGCAGACGGCATTGGCCGCATGCGGCACCTCGGCGGCGGTGACGGCGGCGAATCGGGTGTGGAACGACGCATGGAGGCGCTCGTAGAGCACCTGCGTTGCGTTCGTCAGCTGTCCGGGTGAGAGATTCCCGGTGATGCGGGCGACGATCGCGATGCGCGACGGCTTCGCCGACGCCTCCGGTGTGGGCGTCGCCGCCGGCGTTCGCTTGAAGAGATCGAGGAGTTTGGTGAGGCCGAAAGAGATACCGGCGCCGTTCTTCACGGCCGGTGGCGGTTGCGGCGTGGCGCGGGTCGTGCGCGCGACCTCACTCTGCGAGATACCGGCCTGCGCGAAGATCGCCTGGCGCGCGAGCATCGCCTGACCGGCGGCGTCGGCGACCGTCTGGACCTGCGCGGTATTGGAGAAGACGATGATGCCGCTGCGCACGGCGACGACCTGCATCACGAGTGAGATCGCGTTGCCGATCGGCGTGACGTACCCGGTGATGTAGTAATCCGCGCCGTCTTTGCGCGCTTCCGTGAGATCGTCGGCGACGGGCGGTGCCTGCTGCGGAGCGATCACCTCGACGCCGCCGGCGCTCTTGAGTTGATCCGCAAAGATCTTCGCGACCGCATGTCCCGGGTGGCCGGGTAGGCCCCCGCCGGACTGGAACGGATAGACGACGACCCGGAGCAGCGCTCCCGGAACGGGGGCGGAGGCCGGCGATGGCGTCGGTGCGGGGCTCTGCGGGCGCGCGGTCGCGACGGGATGCGGGGAGGGAGTCGCGCTCGGTCTCGACGCGGGGGCAAGGCCCGCGAGGGCGAGGGCCGGAACGCAGCCCCAGGCCGCTGCGGCGATGAGTCGTCTCACGCGTGTCCTTTCACTCTGGCGTCATCCAAGGAAGCAACGAATCCCGCGAGCAGGTCGTTCACGACCTGCGGCGCCTCCGTCATCACGAGGTGTCCCGCCTCGGGGACGATCTCGACGCGCGCGCCCGCGACGCGCTCGCCGATGAACGTCGCGAATTTCGGCGGCGTGAGCACGTCGCCTGCCCCGGTGACGGCGAGGACCGGTAGGCGCAGTTCCGCGAGTCGCTCCCTCACGTCGAACGCATCGCAGGCACGAAAATCGGCGATCGTGCGCTCCCGTCCGACGCGCTCCATCATCGTCGCCGCTCGTTCGATCGCATCCACGGTAGGAGCGTGGAAGAACATGCGGGCGAGGCGCCGGACGGCACCGCCGAAATCGCGCTCCAAATCCTCGAAGAGCTGCGGTGCGACGCGCAAGCGCGCGCCGGATCCGAGCAGCACGAGGGCACGCACGCGCGGGTGCGCGCGCAGTCCGAGCTCGAGTGCGATCGCGCCTCCCATCGAACTCCCGCAGAGTACGACCTCGCGCGCATCCGCCGCGTCGAGATCGGTCGCGACGGCATCGGCGAACTCCGCGATGGTTCGCGCATCGCCGGCACGGTCGTGACCGGGGAGCTGCACGACGATCGCGTCGGGGAACGCGCTCCGCTGCGCGGCGAAGACCTCGCCGGTAGATCCGGCGCCGTGAATGAAACAGAGCGTCGTCACACGGCGTCCTTCGGCGCACGGCCCGTCCGCTCCCATGCCACGCAGAGCTCGGCGCCGTACAGAAAGACCGACGCCGCCAGGTAGAGCCAGAGCAGGAGTGCGAGCGGTGCCGAGAGCGCGCCGTAGATGCGGCCGACGTCCACGTGCAACGTGTATTCGGTGAATCCGAACTGCAATGCCGGCCACGTAACGGCGGTGAAGATCGCGCCCGGGATGCCGAAACGCAGCGGCAACGCCCGGCTCGGGAGAAACGTGTAGAGCAAGGTCGAGACTGCGAAGATCGCCAGCAGCGAGACGGCGTATCCGCCGAGTTGCACGAGGTGCCGTGCATCCGGGAGATGCAAGACCTGGATGGCGATCGAGAGCACCGGAGGCAGCGCCGTCGCGATCACGAGTGCGATGCCGACCACCGGCAGAGCGATGATGGAGACGACCAGATTGTGCACGACGGGGCGCGCCGCGGGTGCGTCGAACGCGCGATCGAGCGCATACGCGAGTCCGAGAAACAGATTCTTTCCCGACCAGAGCAGGAAGAGGAAGGCGATCGCGCTCGAGACGCCGCGGCCGTACGCATACGCATGCATGTTGGAGGCAACGAACCGGTAGAGCGTCGGCGCCGCCGCCGCGAGCAGGTGCAAGCGGCGCGTACCGTCGTGGAAGACGAGCGAGATCGCCGCCACGCCGAGCACCGAGAGGGGAAAGAGCGAGAAGATCGCGTTGAAGGCCACCGCTTGCGCGGCGAACGCGCAGCCGTCCCGGGCAAAGCCGATCGCCGCCGCGCGGAAGGCGGAAAAGAGTCGCCTCATCGCGTGCTGTATATCGCGTTCGATGGCGGTATTTCCCGCGCTCGCGATTCGTGTCGTGCTCGACGGCAGGCCCGTCGCCACGAATCGTCCCGCCGTCCTCGTGCGCGGCCGCGTGCTGGTCCCGCTCGTTCCCGCGCTGACCGCCGTCGTGGATCGCGTGACGCCCGTACCCGGCGGCATCGTTCTCGCGCGTGGAAGCCGGCGGGTCTTCGTTGCGCTCCCGGGCATCCCGGCGGTCGCCTGGGATGCCGCCTACGTGCCGGCCGCGACGGCCTTTCGCGCCCTCGGGTGCGGCGTGGAGTACCGGCCGCACCTCCATGCGCTGGAGATCAGCCTTCCCGCGGCCGTTCCGCTCGTGACGCCGACACCGTACGACCCCGCCAATCCGCGCGTTCCACCGCGTCCGGTCTTCACGCCGCGCCCCGTACCGACGCCGCGACCGGTCGTGACTGGCATGCCGCGCCCGCGACGAACGCCGATCCCGGCCGAAGCTCCGCCCCTGCGCCTTCCGCCAGGGGTGCTCGAGTCCGAGACGTGCCCGGGCAGGAGGCGGAATCAAGCCCGCAACGCCGACACCGCGAGGACGATAGTGACGGCGAGCCACATGACCCCAAGGTTCAGCGGCGTCAAAAGCGCGGCGATCGACGGCCAGAGTTGTTCGAAGAAAAAGCTACAGCCGACCGTCCAATAGATTTGCCCGAATGCTTCTGTGATCGTCACACGATCGGGTGATGAATCACCCGGGAAGACGGCCGACTTGAACGCGAGGAATGGCACGAAGAAGATAATGGCGACCGTAAAGACGACGGCATACAAGAGGCCGATCACGAACGGAAATCCTCCGAAGCCGTGGCTTCCCGGACGTCCGGCCCCCCACACGGACGTCGTGATCCAGCAGGCGAGGAAGAAGATGTAGATCGGTGAGGCACCGGCACGACGAAGAAATCCGAGCAACATCTGCGCTCTTGATCCTTTCCGTCTGTCGATACACGACGGCTCTCGTCGTCGGGCGTTTCTTCGCAACCCATACGAACCGCGCGACGCGAACCTCTCGGACTAACGGAACGCACGATCGTTCGTGAGAGGCCGGAGCACCTCGAAACCGCCGCTGCCGTTCGCATGGATATCCCCGACACGGCGACTATATCAGGGATCCCACGGGTTCACCTGCAGAGGATACCGGCACGCGCGATCGAGTGTAGCATCTCTTCGCATGGTTTGCGCCGTGCCTCTCCCACGGTGGTGCGGCCTGCCACGCCGCGGTCCCGTGGTTCGTCTGGGGCCTGATCGGGACGCACTGTTTCGCGGTGATCCGTTTCTTGACGTTTCGGCTGCGCCTGGTCCTCGTCTGGCTGCCGACGCTGGGCGTCGGGATCCTCGGGCTCGTCTCGGCGCATTTTCACGGATGGGACGGGATCTCCCAAACGCTCGTGAAGATCGGACGCACGACGTCGTTCGGGATGCTCCTCCCCGAGACGACCATCATGCTCTTCGTGATCGGGTGGGTCGTGGCGTTCCTCGCGGGTATCCTGGTGGAAATGCGTCCGCGCACCTTCCGCTGAGACGCTGCATCGCCGTTCGTCGCGCAGCCGGAAGGGGCGCGGACCGGCAAACGATCGCGCGCGGCGCCGACGAGTCGCTAGGCGTCGAGGGCGGCGAGATCGCGATCGGCCATACCGCGTCGGATGCACGATTCGATCGCGTGCGCGACCGCATCGATCACCGGGAGCGACGCGTGCGCTGCCGCCTCTTGCATGAGCCGCGCGTCTTTGCGTGCCATCGCCAGCGTCCACGTGACGGTCTGGTCGCCTTCGGCCATGCGCTTTCCGCGTCCGGCGATCTGCCCGCAGGGATCGTAGAACGAGAAGAGCTCGTAGGCGTCGCGACGCGAGAGTCCTTGTGCCTCGCCGATGCGGAAGACGTCGTGCAGGCCGCCGATCACCGCGAGGATCATCGCATTGCCCATGAGCTTGAAGACGGCCGCGAGGTCGGGACGTTCGCCGAGATACCGCAGCGTGCTGGTCATCGGTGCGAGCGCCGGTTGCAATCGCTCGAAGCGATCGCGTGGTCCGCTCGCCAGCATCGTACCGCTCGCCGTTTCGGCTTGGGGCGGCCCCATGAAGACGGGTGCATGCAGGAATGGAATGCCGCGCGCGTCGAGCCGTTGCGCGCGCGCGAGGACGCCCTGCGGCGAGACCGTCGTGTGATCGATGACCGGCGTGCCGGGAGGCAAGACCGGGACGATCCGCTCGAGCACCGCATCGACCGCCGTGTCGTCACTCAAGCACAGATGCACGCGATCCGCGCCGCGCACGGCCTCGGTGACGTCGGCGAAGGCGGAGGCGCCCACGGCTTCGAGGGCACGCGCCTTCTCGAACGTGCGATTCCAGACGCGCACGTTCGTCCCGCGGCGGCGCAGGCCGCGAACGAAGGCGGAGCCGAGAAGCCCGGCTCCGCAGAATGCGACGGTATCGGTTCGTTCCATCGCGATCTCGTCAGGCGGCTTTCTGCTGCGGCTGCGGAGCGGGTCGCCGCGAGAGCAGATTCAGCAGCGCCAGGATCAGCGAGACGCCGAACGTGCTCCACAGCGCTTTCGACGAGCCCCACAGATGGAGGCCGAACGCCGCATCGAGCGAGAAGCGATCGACGCCGGTGAACGCGATCAGCAGCGCCCCCGCGAGGTAGAGGATCGGCAACTCCCACCCCTTGTTCTCGACGAAGAAGCCGTTGCGGATATGCACGCTGAAGATGGCGGTCAACATGACGACCGCGATCAGCGCCGGGCCGATCGGGTTCAGCAATCCGAGGGCCGTCAGCAAGCCGCCGAAGAACTCGCCCAGACCCGCGAGCGTCGCGAAGAGCACTCCCGGACGAAAGCCCAGGCTCTCGAAGAACTGGCCGGTGCCGGCGATTCCGTACCCGCCGAACCAGCCGAAGAGTTTCTGCGCGCCGTGCGCGGCGATCCCCAACCCGATGATGAGACGAACGATGAGAACGGCCGTAGCCATGAACGCAACCTCCTTTACTTATCTTTCGTTGCTTACTTATAGAAAGTAAGGAGAGCGACCGATGGTTGCACGAGGCAAGCAGGCGATGGACCTCTGTCCCCGCTTCCACCGGGCGGTCGAGTTGATCGGACGGCGCTGGACGGGAGCGATCCTACGCGTCCTCGAGCGGGGTGCGCTTCGTTTTTCCGAGGTCGCGTCGGCCATACCCGGTATCTCCGATCGCTTGCTGAGCGAACGCCTGCGCCAGCTCGAGAAGGCGGGGCTCGTCGAACGACGGGTCGAGCCGGGATCGCCGGTGCGGGTCTTCTATGAACTCACCGAGCGCGGGCGGGCTTTGCAGGCGCCGTTGGATGCGATCGCTCGGTGGGCGGAGCGCTGGCTGGACCGCTGAGCGGTTCGTTCTCGGCGAGTGACTGCACGGGGACGAAGGTGATGCCCTCGCGCCGGAGCGCCGGAGCCATCGCGCGGAGCGCATTGAGGGTCGCCGCGCGTGGGTGGCCGATCGCGACTGCCGATCCGCTCCGCAACGCGATCGCGGCGGCTTCGCGAAGCTGGCCTTCTACATAAGAGAGGTCGTTACGATCGTCGAGGAAGACGTCGCGGGAGACCGTCGGTACTCCCATCGCGGTCGTGATGCGCGCGGCGACGCTACTCGCCGCGGTGCGCGAATCGACGAAGAAGAGCCCGCGGTCGCGGAGGACGCGGGCTACCGCGCGCATGACCCGCGCGCTCGACGTCGCGGCGCTGCCTTCGTGATTGTTGACGCCGCCTGCGAGCGGTACTTGGGCGAGGTCGCGTTCAACTTGCCGTTCGATCTGCGCATCGCTCATCGCGAGCGTGATCTCGCCCGGCCCGGGATAGAGGTGCGCGAACGGCTGCATCGGCAGATGCAAGATCACCGGGCGGTCCGCACGCTGCGCATCGCGTTGGATCTCCGCGGTGCCGTGGACGAACGGCAGCACCGCCAGCGTCACGATGACGGGGAGATGCAGAAACGCGCGTTCGACCGGCAGCCATTGCCCGCAATCGTCGATGATGATCGCCAGTCGCCCGCGCTCTAGTGTTGAGCGTGCGGCCTGCGTCGGCATCGGCGACGCGGCGAGTGCCGATGCGTTCGACGGCGTGCGCGACGGCGTGAGCGACGTAGGACGTGGCGCTGTCGACGACGCCGGGACCGGTCGAGGTGGTGAGGTCGCGCTAGCGATCGAAGCGATCGGTGTCGGCGTGCTCCGTGCGTGGCGCGGTTGGGGGTGGTGCGCGAACGGCGCGCGGTGCGGCGGAAGTGGCCGCAGCAAGGCCCACCAGACCGCTACGGCGGCGACGACCAGCAGCAGGATGAAGGGAAGCGGCGCCAGCGTGCGGCGCCGCTTCCTCGCTTGTCGTTTCGAGGGCATCGGCGTCAGCTACAACCGCTGGTCGCTCCGCAGGAGTCGCACCTCTCGCAGCTGCCGTTGCGCACCATCGTGAGTTGCCCGCATTCGCTGCACGCGTTGCCGGTGTAGCCCTTGGTCTTGGCCTCGGAGACGGCATCCGCGCGCGTGAGCGTGCTCGTCGCCGCCGTGGCCGCCGCGGAGGCTGCGGAGGCTGCGGAGGCTGCGGAGGCCGGCGTTTCGCGTGGGCTTATTTCATTGCGAGCAGAGGTGGTCGCGGCCGAGCGCGTGGCGGGCGTCGAACGGCCGGTGAGCGTGAGGTGGGGCGTCTGCGGCCGCAAGCGATCTCTGCGAGGGTCGTGCACCTGTGTCGGGCCCTCTTCCTCGCCGAAGTACTCCACGATTTCATCCGTGTGCTTGGGGCCCATCGCGTCCATCTCCATCGGCGGCTCGATCTGCGCGAGGTCGTAGCGGTCGAGATACGTCAGGGCGAGTTCGCGGAAGACGTAGTCGAGGATGGAGGTCGCCATCTTGATGTAGTCGTGTCCTTGCACCGGGCCGTTCGGCTCGAAGCGCGTGAAGGTGAACGCTTCGACGAACTCTTCGAGCGGTACGCCGTACTGCAAGCCGATGGAGACGGCGATCGCGAAGTTGTTCATCAGCGATCGGAACGCCGCGCCTTCCTTGTGCATGTCGATGAAGATCTCGCCGAGCTGGTCGTTATCGTTGTACTCGCCGGTACGCAGATAGACTTTGTGACCGCCGACGATCGCCTTCTGCGTGTAGCCTCCGCGGCGTTGCGGCATGCGGCGTCGCTTGGCGATGTAGCGATAGATGATCTTTTCCACCACCTGCATCGGGCTCTGGAACGGCTGCCGGAGGGCCTCCGCTTCGTCGTCGGCGGCATCGCCGTCCACCACGTACGACGCAGAGAGCGGCTGCGAGAGTTTGCTCCCGTCGCGATAGAGCGCGACGGCCTTGATCATGCGCTCCCAGGCGTACCGATACGCTTCCTTGACGTCGGCGATCGTCGCGTGCTGCGGGAGGTTGATCGTCTTGCTGATCGCGCCGCTGATGAACGGCTGGGCCGCCGCCATCATGTCGATGTGCGCGAGCGGGCGGATGTAGCGCGTTCCGTGCTTGCCGCAGGGCGTCGCGCAGTCGAAGACGGGAAGGTGCTCGTCGTGCAGGTACGGCGCGCCTTCGAGAGTCATGCGGCCGCAGATGTGCACGGATGCCTCTTCGATCTGATCCGGCGTGAAACCGAGCGCGTCGCGAAGGATGGAGAAGTTCCAGTCGCCGAGTTGCTCGTCCGTCATCTTGAGGACGTTTCGGCAGAAATCGTCGCCCAGGACGAAGCGATTGAAGGCGAAGGGAAGCTCGAAGGCGCCCGGGAGCGCGGCCTCGATGCGCGCCAAGACGTCGTCGGTGAAGCCGCGCGCGCGCAGGGTCGCGGTGTTGATGTGCGGTGCCCCGTTGAGCGTGCCGGTGCCCTTCGCGTAGGTCTCGATCGCGGCGATCTGGGACTCGTCGTACCCGAGGCGCCGCAATGCCGGCGCAACCGACTGATTGACGATCTTGAAGTATCCGCCGCCGGCGAGCTTCTTGAACTTCACCAGTGCGAAGTCGGGCTCGATGCCGGTGGTGTCGCAGTCCATGACGAGCCCGATCGTCCCGGTCGGCGCGATTACCGTCACCTGCGCGTTGCGGAAGCCCGCGACCTCGCCGACCGCCAGCGCTTCGTCCCACGCCTTGCGCGCGAGCGCCCACGTTCGTTGCGTGAAGAGCGTCGGCGCGTGCGTCACCGGAGGGATCGAGAGTCCCTCGTAGGCATCGGCAGGCTCGGCATAGGCGGCACGCCGGTGGTTGCGGATCACGCGCAGCATGTGGTCCTTGTTGGCCTCGTACCGCGGGAAGGCGCCGAGCTCGCGCGCCATCTCCGCCGAGGTACGATACGCGATTCCCGTCATCAGCGCGGTGATCGCCGCGCACCATCCGAAGCTCTCTTCCGAGTCGTACGGGAGCCCCATACGCATGAGCAGCGTGCCCAGATTCGCGTAGCCCAATCCGAGCGTTCGGTAGTCGTACGATTTCTGCGCGATCGCGCGGCTCGGGAACTGCGCCATCAAGACGCTGATCTCGAGCGTCACCGTCCAGGTGCGGCAGGCTTCGGCGAAGCGCTCGGCATCGAACTCGCCGCGCTCGTTCTGGAACGCGACGAGATTGAGGCTGGCCAGATTGCAGGCCGTGTCGTCGAGGAACATGTACTCCGAGCACGGATTGCTGGCGTTGATCCTGCCGTCGGCGGGACAGGTGTGCCACTCGTTGATGGTGGTGTCGTACTGGACGCCGGGATCGGCGCATTGCCACGCCGCGACGGCGATCCGCTCCCAGAGGTCTGCGGCCGGGATGCTCTTGGCGATACCGCCGTCGGTTCGCCGCGTAAGATGCCACTGCTCGCCCGCGTCGAGTGCGCGGAAGAACGCGTTGGGGATGCGGACGGAATTATTGGAATTCTGGCCGGAGACGGTCGCATAGGCTTCGCCGTCCCAGTTCACGTCGTAGGTCTCGATCTCCAACTGCGTGTAGCCTTGGCGCGCGAAGTCGAGCACGGTCTGGATGCTGCCTTGCGGGATTCCTGCGGCGAGCGCGCCGCGAATCGCCTTCTTCAAGCCGAGATTCCCGGCCGGATCGAGGCGCACCGCGTCGGGAACGGAGGGATCGTGTGCGGCCTGCAAGATGGCGTTGAGATGGCGCTGCGCGGCCAGCGAACCCGCGACGAGGTCGGCGACCTTCTGTTCCTCTTTGACTTTCCACGAGATGAACTCTTCGACGTCCGGATGATCGATGTCGAGGACGACCATCTTTGCGGCACGCCGCGTCGTCCCGCCGGATTTGATCGCGCCCGCGGCACGATCGCCGACCCGCAAGAACGACATCAAGCCCGACGACGTTCCGCCGCCCGAGAGCCGCTCGCCGGCACCGCGCAGCTTCGAAAAATTGGAGCCGGTCCCCGATCCGTACTTGAAGATGCGTGCCTCGCGCACCCACAAGTCCATGATCCCACCCTCGTTGACCAGATCGTCTTCCACCGACTGAATGAAGCACGCATGGGGGGCCGGATGTTCGTAGGCGCTCGTGGAACGGCGCATCTCGCCCGTCGCGGGATCGACGTAATAATGGCCTTGCGCGGGCCCGGAGATGCCGTACGCCCAATGCAATCCGGTATTGAACCATTGCGGAGAATTTGGTGCGCCGACTTGGCGCGCGAGCATCGCGCACATCTCTTCGTAGTACGTGCGCGCCTGCTCCTCATCGTCGAAGTACCCGTACTTGAAGCCCCAGTACGTCCAGCACCCTGCGAGGCGGTGGAAGACCTGTCGGGCATCGGTCTCGGCGCCGAACTGCTCGCCGCGCGGGAGGGTCGCCAGGCGCTCCTCGTCGGGCACCGAGCGCCACAGCCATTCCGGAATCCCCTCCTCCGGGACGCGCGCGAGGTAGCGCGGAACTCCGGCCTTCCGGCAGTACTTCTGAGCGAGGACGTCGACCGCGACCTGGCTCCAGCCGGCCGGGACCATGACGTTCTCGAGCTCGAAGATCACCGAGCCGTCGGGATTGACGATCCGCGAGGTGCGCGGCTCGAAGACGATCCCCGCGTAGGGGTCGCCGGGGGCGGAAAAGAGACGCCGGAACTGCATGGAGGTCTCCTTCGACGCGGGAGAATCGGCACACTTTGTGCCGCGGTACTTCAGGAACTACTAGATATTGGGGTCGTCTGTGGAATTCCTGGTGAAATCCTTCTGAGGAACGACAAAAATCGGTGGATACCGGGTGGAGAAGTCGCGCCGGGCTGTGGCCGCACCGGTGCATAAGTGGGTGCGCCCCCGCGAGCGCGTGGGGAGAGCCGAGGATACCGCGCTCGACGCGCGCAAAGGGGAGGCCATGCTCGCGCCGGATCGCGCCGTTCCCCGGCTGGCCGATGTCCCCCTCGACGACCTCGCGCGGGAGGGCATCCGCGGCCTCATCCTCGACCTCGACAATACGCTGGCAGCCTTCGGCGAAGAGGTGCCGCTGCCCGAACACCGCCGGTGGGTCGAGCGCGCGCGCGCCCGCGGTTTCGCGATGGTCCTGCTCTCCAACAATCTGCAGGAACGGGTCGCGGCGGTGGCCGCCGCGCTCGAGATTCCCGCGATCCACGGTGCGCTCAAGCCGTTGCCGACGGGATTCGTGCGAGCGGTCCGGATGCTCGGACTCCCGCGCCGGCAGATCGCGGTCATCGGCGATCAGCTCTTTACCGACGTCCTCGGCGGCAAACTCTGCGGACTCTACACCGTGCTGACCGAACCGATCGCACCACGCGACTTCCCGCTGACGCGGATCCTCCGCGCGCTCGAACGTCTCGTCCTCCCGCACCGGAGGGCCTCGTGAAGCTCGCGCTCATCGGCGATCCGGTCGCGCATAGCCGCAGTCCGGCCCTCCATCGTGCGATGCTGCAGGAAGCCGGTATCGAGGGCAGCTACACGGCGATTCGCGTGCCGCGGGGGAACGGCATCGACGTCGTGCGCCGGATGCGTCTGGACGGCTTCACCGGCTGCAACGTCACGCACCCGCTGAAAGAAGAGGTGTTACGTGCCTGCGACGTTCTCACCGACGAAGCGCGCCGCGCACGAGCGGTCAACACGATCTTTTTCTCGCGGGCGATCGTCGGCACCACCACCGACGGCATCGGTGCGCGCATCGCGCTGGAGACGCTCGCCGACGAACCGATCGCGCTCCACCGCATCGGCGTGCTCGGAACGGGTGCGACGGCGCGCGCGATTCTCGTGGAGCTCCACGACAACGACGCCTACGCGTTCGTCTGGGGGCGCGATCTGGAGAAGGTCGCCGCGCTCTGCACGGAGTTCGAAGCGCAGCCGTGGCCCGTGCACGAACCGCCGGAGATGGTGATCAGCACCTTACCGCCGGAGGTCTCGCTGCCGCGCGATCTCATCGAGTCGCTGCAGCACGTCGATCTCGTGATGGACGCCAACTACGGCGAGCGCAGTACGCTGCGCCGGGTACTGCACCGCGAGGTCGTGGACGGCACGCTGATGCTGGAAGCGCAGGCACGCGCCTCGTTCGATTTCTGGCTTGCGCGCCTGGAAGGCGTCGGCGGCGGCGAAGAACAGGCGGGCTGATCCCGCGTCACGCACCGCCCGCCGCGGCGGCATCGACCAGCCAGAGCACCGGACCGGAACGCGCCGCGGCGACCTGCGCCGGATAGCGGAGGGGATCGTACGCTCCGCTGCGGACGGCGCGTAATGCCGCGGCTTTCTCCGCACCGGTCACCGTGAAGGCGACCAGGCGCGCGGCCTCGATCACCGGCGGCGTGATCGTGACGCGGCGCGTTCCGGCGTGTTCGTCTTCGACGGCGCGCACGAGCTCCGCCGCGCCCTCGTGCGGGTCGCTCCCGGGAAAGAGCGATGCGGTGTGGCCGTCGGAACCGAGCCCCAAGAGCAAGAGATCGAAGACGGGCGGATCGCCGAGCAGCGAGCACAGCAGGCGCGCATAGCGGCGTGCCGCATCCTCCGGATCGCGTTCTCCTTCGATGCGATGCACGTTCTCAGGCGGAATGGAGACGGCGGCGAGAAAAGCCTCCGCCGCCATGCGATAATTGGAGCGCGGATCGTCCGGCGGCACGCAGCGCTCGTCGCCGAAGAAGACGTGCACCGCAGGCCACGGGAGGGCGTCGCGGAACGGCGGCGTCGCCAGCAACGCGTATCCCGCACGCGGCGTCTCGCCTCCCGCCAGGGCGAGGGCGTACCGCCCGCGTTCCGCGACGGCACTGCGACCCTGCGCGACGATCGTCTCGGCGAGGGCGCGCGCGACCGCGTCTGCGTCGGGAAAGACGCGCAGCTCACCGCGTTCGGTCACGACGGCGCCGTATCGAGATGGCGGGCAAGCATGGCGGCCGCCTCGACGGTGCGAGGGAAGACCGGTGCCGCGCGCGGAGCGAGCACGGCGTGCTCGATCATTGCCTCCGTCGGCGGCGCGCGAAAGGCGATGTGACGCTCGACGATCGTCCCCGCTTCGTCGAAACAAAGCGCGACCGAACGCGCATCGTGCCCGTGCACCGACGCGCCGACGGTGCATGCCGTTCCGTGCAGCGTGAACGAGCGCACGGAAGCGGCGCTCTCGTGGCGCTCCATCGTGATGCGAACCGCATCGCCGCTCGCCGTTCGCGCGCTGGTTGCGGAGTCCGGTTGCCACCCGACCTGCGCGCAGACCCACCCCGCCAGATAACAGGCATCCGCGAGCGAGCCCGAGACGATGCGCATCTCCCGCGGGTGTTGAAGCGCCGCCGCGTGGCGCGGCTCGTCGAAGAGGTGCGCGACGGCCTCTTGCCAGGGCGCGATGCGCAGGAAGGCCAGATCGTGCAGGCCGCGATCCGCGAGCGCGGCCGCCTGGAGGCGCACGGCCGGCAACGCGCGCGAGCACTGCGGAACGCGCGCGCTGTCGAAGACGATCGCGCGAGCCGCCTCGGCCAGCGCGGTGAAGTGGGCATCATCGACGGGACGAGCGGAGATCCACAGCAACACGAGCGGAATGCCGTGGCGCGTGTGCTCGCGCAGGAGCGAGACGGCCGCCTCCGGGCTGCGCTGCGCGATCGTCAGGTGCGACCATCGCTCGACGGAATGATCGCTCCGCTGGGCGTCGCCGGTCTCGAGGACGAGCACGTCGGCCGGATGTTTGGCGACGAAACGCCGCACTGCGGGAGCGAACTCGTCGAAGAGCGCGCGATCGTCGTTGAAGAGGGCGAGCGTCGCGGTCGTGACGCGCGTACGGTGGCGGGGCGCGCTCATAGGCGATGCCAGCCGGAGAAAAGCGCCTCCGCCGCAGGCGGCCCTTGGCTGCCCGCGGCATAGTTCGGAAAGTCCGCCGCGGGTTCTGATCGCCAGCGTTCGAGCACCGGCATGACGATCTCCCACGCGCGCTCGACGGAATCCCACCGCGTGAAGAGCGTCTGATCGCCGCGCATCACGTCGGCCAGGAGGCGTTCGTACGCAGGCGGCGACTCGACGCCGAACCCCGTGCCGTAGTCGAAGTCCATGAAGACGGAGCGGATGTGTTGCTTGGGTCCGGGGACCTTCGCTTCGAAGCGCAGCGAGACGCCTTCCTCCGGCTGGATCTTCACGATCAGGAGGTTCGGCTCGATCTCGTCGGTACGTTCGCCGTAGAGGCGATGCGGAATCGGTTTGAAGGTGACGACGATCTCCGAACACTTGCGGGCGAGTCGCTTGCCGCTACGGAGATAGAACGGTACGCCCGCCCAACGCCAACTGCGCACCTCCAGGCGCAACGCCGCATACGTCTCGGTCATCGAGTTCGGGGCGACATCCGGCTCTTGGCGGTAGCCGGGTACGGGCTTCCCGTCGATCGTGCCGGGGCCGTATTGACCGCGCACGCTCATCGCGGGCACCTCGTCCGGCGAGGGCGGTTCGATTGCGGCGAAGACCTTGTACTTCTCCGTGCGGATGGCATCGGCATCGGGCGTCGCGGGCGGTTCCATCGCGACGAGCGCCAGCAGATTGAGCACGTGGTTCTGGATCATGTCGCGTAGCGCACCGGCGGCATCGTAGTAGCCTCCGCGTCCTTCGACGCCGAGCGTCTCCGCTGCGGTGATCTGCACCGACGAAACGTAGTTCCTATTCCAGATCGGTTCGAAGATCGTATTCGCGAAACGCAGCGCGAGCAGATCCTGGACGGGTTCCTTGCCGAGGTAGTGATCGATGCGGTAGATGACGCGCTCGTCGAACGCCGCGGAGATCTCGCGCTGGAGCGCGCGCGCTGAATCGAGATCGACGCCGAACGGCTTCTCGACGACGATGCGCGTCCAGCCTTTGGTGTTGTCGGCGGGTGCGAGTCCGGCTTCTTCGAGATGCCGGACGATCTTCGGAAAGACCGTCGGCGGCGTCGAGAGGTAGAAGACGCGGTTGCCGCCGGTCCCCGCGTCGCGGTCGCAGCGTTCCAGCACGGTGCGCAATTGCGTGAAGTGCGCGCCGTCGTCGAAGTCCGCGGCGATGTAGAAGAGGTTGCGCGCAAACTCCTCCCATAACGCCTGCGGCGGATCGCCGGAGGGAGAGAAGGCGCGCAGCTGGTCCAGACAGTACGAGCGAAACGCATCGTCGCTCATCGGCGTGCGCGCGAAGCCGATCAGGGCGAATCCTCGCGGCAGAATGTTCTTCAGCCGGAGCTCGAAGAGGGCCGGCAGCAACATGCGCTTGAAGAGATCGCCGCTCGCGCCGAAGACGACGAAGGCGCACGGATCCTGGATCGCGTCGCTCTCGAGATCGCGGCGCAGCGGATTGACGGCCGCGCCGTCGCTCGCGGCGGCGGTCGCGGCGAGCGTACCGTCACCCATGCGGCGCCTCCGTCTTCACCGCGTGGCCACCGAATTGATTGCGTAGCGCGGCGACGACTTTCGCGCCGAACGATTCTTCCTGTCGCGAGGCGAAGCGCGCGAGCAACGAGAGCGTGATGACGGGCGCCGGAATACTCTGTTCGATCGCGGTCTGGACCGTCCACCGGCCTTCGCCCGTATCCTCGACGTACCCGCGGATATGCTCGAGGCGCGGGTCCTCGGAGAACGCGCGAACCGCGAGCTCCAAGAGCCACGAGCGCACGACGCTCCCGTGACACCAGAGCTCGGCGATCTGCCGCAAATCGTATCGGAACGGCGCGGCGGAGAGGATCTCGAAACCCTCGGCGTAGGCCTGCAAGAGCCCATACTCGATGCCGTTGTGCACCATCTTGGAGAAGTGACCGGCGCCGGGCGGGCCGACGTGCGCGTACCCCTTCTCCGGTGCGAGCGTTCGAAAGATCGGCTCGCAGTGCCGCACGGCGTCGTCGTCGCCGCCGACCATCAGGCAGTAGCCTTCCTGGAGTCCCCAGATGCCGCCGCTGGTTCCGGCATCGACGAGCGCGACACCCTTCGCTTTGCAGCGTTCGTACGCGCGCAAGCCGTCGCGGTAATTCGTATTCCCGCCGTCGATGATGATGTCGCCGGGCTCGAGCAGCGCAGCGAGCGCATCGATCGTCTCGTCGGTCGGTGCTCCCGCGGGAACCATCACCCAGCAGACGCGCGGCCGTTCGGGCAGGTGCCCGACGAGGTCGGCGAGGCTCGATGCTCCCGTCGCGCCGCCCGCGGCCGCCGTACGGACCGCATTGGGGTCGCGGTCGTACGCGACGACGCGATGGCCGCCGCGGAGGAGCCGCGTCGTCATGTTCGCCCCCATCTTCCCCAAGCCGATCATCCCGACGTCCATGATGGTGGTCCTTTCTTCTCGTTACGACGCTCGTGCGGCGATGGTCAGCGGCTGCGCGCGGCGATCGCCGCCTCGACGGTCTCGATGAGAGCGCGCAGGCCGTCCTCGACGCGCGGCGCGAGGAGATGTATCCGAACGCCGCGCCGCTTCCGGCGATCGAGGGACTGCCAATCGCCGAGCGCCTGAGCCGCGAGCAGCGTGCGGAACCCCACGTGCATTCCGGGAATCGCGAGATCGCGATCGGGATCCGAGGTGATCTGCAGCATCACGACGCTGTCGGGACCGCCTTTGTGGAGCTGTCCCGTCGAGTGCAAGAAGCGCGGTCCGAAGCCGACCGTCGTCGCGATGCGCCGTGCGTCGCGCACCGTCACGCGCAGGTCGCGCAGCAGCGACGCGGTCTCATCGCTGCGCGGGATGAACGCGGCGATCGCGACGTAATCGTGCGGGCGCAGCGTCGAGAGGAGACCAGCGAGCAGCGCCTCCGGCGTCGTTCCGGCGGCCAGTGCGCTTCCGGAGAGCGCGCTCACCGCCATGCGCTCGTCGCGGGCCGCGATCTCCGGATCGGCCAGTCGCCCGGTGCTCGCATACGAGGCCAGCAGCGCCTTGGTGTTGTCCTTGGATTCCTGCACGTTCGGCTGATCGAAGGCATCGATGCCGAGCAGGTGTCCCGCGGCGGCGATCGCGATCATCCACAAGTAGAAGTGTGCGCCGATGTCGTATGCGTCGCGCATCGGCATGCGAATCACCGGATGTCCCGCGGCACGAAGGGCCTCCAGGGCGTTCTCTGCCGCCGGATCGGGGTCGGGAAGTCCGGCGCCGACGTACACGAAGATCCGATCGTCGCCGTAGACCTGCGGCGGGCCGAGCGGCTCGTCCTCGATGGGAACGATCCCCGTCCCGTTCTTGCCGGTGGACTCCGCCACCAACTGCTCGCACCAGGCGCCGAAGGCGCGCACGCGCGGGTGCGTCACGATCGTCAGCTTGTCGCGGCCGGCGCGAGCCAGGGCGCCGATCGTCGCACCGAAGCGCAGGCCGTCGGCCGTCCGCGGATCGACGCTGCGATCATGCGCGTGCATCGCACCGATCGCGCGATCGAGCAACGCGCGCACGTCGTACCCGGCGATCGCAGCCGGCAGCATGCCGAAGTAGGAGAGCGCGGAGTAGCGCCCGCCGATGTCCGGGTCGTTTTCGAAACAGGCGCGGAAGGAGTCCGCCGCTGCTTCGATCGCCAGCGGCGTGCCGGGATCGGTGATCGCGACGAAGTGCGCTCCCGCCGCACGTGCGCCCACCGCTCGCGTCACGCGCTCGCGGAAATACCGGTAGAGCGCGTCGGGTTCGGTCGTCGTGCCACTCTTGCTGGCGACGATGAAGAGCGTCCGCGTCAGGTCGAGGCGGGCTTCCAGCGCGGCGATCTGCCGCGGATCGGTGGAATCCAAGACATGCAGGCGCGGATGCCCGGTGATCGTTCCGAAGGTTGCGCGCAAGACGTCCGGCGCGAGCGAGCTGCCCCCCATCCCCAGCACGACGGCATCGTCGAAGGTTCGGGCCTCCGCGGCGAACGCGAGCAGGCGTTCCAGTGCGTCGGCGGTTCGCTGCGGAACGTCGAGCCATCCCAGCGCATGGCGGATGATCGCCGTGTGCTGCGGGTCGCTCGACCACAGCGTCGCATCTTTGTCCCAGAGGCGTTTGAGGAAATCGGCGCGGACCAGGCGTTCCATCGCGTCGTCGGCCTGCGACTGGAGGCCGTCGAGCGAAAAGACCGTCGCGTTCGCGCCGCTCGCGAGCTGCGCGCGCTTGGCGTCGATCGACGCGAGCAACGCTTCGAACGATTCGCTGAAGAGGCGCACGCCGTCACGCTGGAGCGCGTGCGTGACGTCGAAAAGCGAGATGCCGGCGTCGTGCAACGCGGCGATCTGTGCGCGCGCCTCGTCGAGATTGCGCTCCACGGTATCCGGCTCGACATGCCCGTGATCGAGCAGCGCTTGGAGCGTCTGCGGCGGCATGGTGTTGACGGTCTCGCGACCGATCACCGGTTCCACGTAGAGCAGGTCGTGATATTTCGGATTCTTCGTGGACGTGCTCGCCCAGAGCGGGCGCTGGACGGCCGCCCCGGCGGCGCGCAGCGGTGCGAACTCCTCTCCGTGAAAGAGCTCTTTGAAGCGCTGGTAGGTCAGTTTGAGGTTCGCGACACCCGTCTTCCCGAGAAGGTGATCCAGGTGCTCGCCTTTCGCGATTCGCTCTTCGAGGATCTTGTCGACTGCGGTGTCGATGCGACTGACGAAGACGCTGTTGACCGAGCGCAGGCGATCGATCGGCTTCCCCTCGGCGAGGCGGCGCCGCAGGCCGCGCATGTAGGCGAGCGCGGTCTTCTCGTAGGCCTCGATGGAGAAGATCAATGTGACGTTGATGTTCAAGCCGCGATAGACGCACTCTTCGATGGCGGGGACGCCCGCGGCGGTGCCCGGGATCTTGATCATCACGTTCGGGCGCGCGACGCGCCGCCAGAGCTCCTCCGCCATTGCAATCGTGCCCGCGGTATCGTCCGCCAGGAGCGGCGAGACTTCGAGGCTCACGAAGCCGTCGTTGCCGCCGCTTTCCTCATAGACGCTCGCGAAGGCGTCGCAGGCGCTGCGAATGTCGGCGACGGCGACGTCCCAAAAGAGATCCTCGGCGCGCCGTTCGGTGCCGATGAGCGATCGCAGTTGTTCGTCGTAGTCGTTTCCCGCCGAGATCGCCTTCTCGAAGATGGTGGGATTGCTGGTCATCCCGCGCAGGCCCTTGGCGATCAACTCGTCCAGCTCTCCCGACGCGAACATCCCGCGCCGGAGATAGTCGAGCCACACGCTCTGGCCGGCGTCCAACAACTGTCGCAACTGATTGCTCACGGCATCGTCTCCTTCATCGTCTCGTTACCGTACGGCGAATGCGAAGTGGCGCAGCACGCGCTCGGCGATCTGCTCCGGGGTGAAGCCGAGGTGCTCGGCGATTGCGGCTGCGGGAGCGGATGCGCCGAAGCGATCGAGGCCGATCGCCAGGCCCTCGTCGCCGATCCAGCGCTCCCATCCGAGCGTCGCGGCGGCCTCGATCGAGACGCGCGCGCGTACCGCCGGCGGCAACACCGCGTCGCGATACTCCTGCGGCTGCTCCGCGAAGAGCTCCCAACACGGCATCGAGACGACGCGCGTGCGGATGCCGTGGGCGTCGAGCCTCCGCTTGACCTCGACGGCGAGGGCGACCTCCGAACCGGTCGCGATCAGCAGGAGATCGGGTGGTCCGTCCGCTTCCGCCAGCACGTACGCGCCGCGCGCGACGAGGGCGTCGCGCCGCCCGAGGAAGGGGACTTTCTGCCGCGTGAGGACGAGCGCCCACGGGCCGGTCGTCGGCTGCACCGCCAGTCTCCACGCTTCGAGCGTCTCGAGCGCATCCGCCGGGCGGACGACGCGCAGGTTCGGTGTCGCGCGCAGGGTCGCGAGTTGTTCGATCGGCTGGTGCGTCGGCCCGTCTTCACCCAGGAAGACCGAGTCGTGCGTGAAGACGAAGATCGCGTGCAGGCCGGAGAGCGCGGCGAGGCGCACGGCGGGCTTCATGTAGTCGAGAAAGTTGAAGAAGGTCGCCGTGAACGGCAGCAGACCCCCGTGATACGCGATCCCGTTGGCGATCGCTCCCATCGCGTGTTCGCGCACGCCGAAGTGGATGTTGCGGCCGGCTTCGTTGCCCGGTTGGAAATCGCCACAGCCTTTCAGATACGTCTTCGTCGAGGGATCCAGATCGGCGCTGCCGCCGATCAGCTCCGGGAGCGCCGGCGCGATCGCGTTCATCACGATGCCGCCGGCATCGCGCGTCGCGATCGAACCGTTCGTCTCGTCGAACGCGGGCCACGGCAGATCGGCGGGAAGCTCGCGGCGCGCGATGCGTTCGAACCGTCGTGCAGCATCCGGCCGCTGCGCGGCCCAGGCGGACCATCGCCGCTCCCACTCGTCGCGCTCGCGTGCTTTCTCGCGCGCGCATTCCGCGAAAAACGCACGCACCTCGTCCGGAACGAAGAACGGCGGCTCCGGCGGCCATCCCAATCGCTCCTTCGTGGCCCGCACGCCGTCGGGACCGAGCGGCTCTCCGTGGGCCTTGTAGGTATCCTGTACCGGCGATCCGTAGCCGATGTGCGTGCGGATGCGCACGAAGGAAGGCCGGTCGGTAACCGCCTTCGCGCGCGCGATGGCCGCCGAGATCGCGGCGACGTCGTTGCCGTGTTCGAGGTCCACGCATTCGACGTACCAGCCGCACGCCCGCATGCGCTCGTCGCGATCTTCGGTGAACGTCACGTCGGTCGGTGCGGCGAGCGAGACGCGATTGTCGTCGTAGATGACGGTCAGGTTCCCCAGGCGCAGGTGTCCGGCGAGCGAGAGCGCTTCGTACGAGATGCCCTCCATGAGATCGCCGTCGCCGCAGTGCGCGTAAATGCAGTGCGTGACGATCCGATGTTCGGGCGTGTCGTACGTCGCGGCGAGATGCCGCGCCGCGATCGCCATCCCGACGGCATTGGCGATGCCCTGTCCCAGCGGACCGGTCGTCGCCTCGACACCCGGCGTGTGCCCGAACTCCGGATGGCCGGGCGTGATGCTGCCCCATTGCCGAAACGCGCGCAGGTCGTCGAGCCCGACTCCGAAGCCGAAGAGATGCAGCAGCGCGTAGAGCAACGCCGAACCGTGACCGGCGGAGAGCACGTAGCGGTCGCGATCGAACCAATCCGGATGCGCGGGATCGAAGCGCAGGTGATCGACCCAGAGCGCGTAGGCGGTCGCCGCTGCACCCAGCGGCATGCCGGGATGTCCCGAGTTCGCCTGCTGCACGGCATCGACGGCGAGGAAGCGAATGGCATTGATGCGGCGCTCGACGTCGGCAGGATTCGGCATGGCAGGATCTTCCTTCGACGTTCTGCCGCGACGGAGCCTCTCCCAATCGCGAGATTCGTACGAACGGGATCGGCGGCCGACTCGGCGTAACGGGCGAGCGTATGGAGCGCGACGTCTTACGGGAGCGGATCGAAGCCTTGCTTGGCGCGGGCGATCCGCGCGGGCCGGAGGGTGCGGTCGTGGACGAGGTGATCGCGGCGCTCGACGAGGGACGCCTGCGGGTGGCGGAGCCCGACGGCGCGGGCGGCTGGCGCACGCACGCCTGGGTGAAGCACGCCATCCTCCTCTACTTTCGCCGGCACGACGCGGAGCCGTCGGGCGACGGCGGTCTGCAGTTCTACGACAAGATTCCCGTGAAGCGGAATTACGCCGCGCTCGGCGTGCGCTGCGTTCCTCCCGGTGTCGCGCGCTACGGTAGCTATTTGGCGCGCGGCGTCATCCTGATGCCCGGTTTCGTGAACATCGGCGCATACGTCGGCGAAGGGACGATGATCGACACCTGGGCGACGGTCGGATCCTGCGCGCAGATCGGACGCGACGTGCATCTCTCCGGCGGCGTCGGCATCGGCGGCGTGCTCGAACCGCCGCAGGCGCAACCGGTAATCGTCGAAGACGGCGCCTTCATCGGTTCGCGCTGCGTGGTCGTCGAAGGCGTGCGTATCTGCAGCGAAGCGGTGCTCGGTGCGGGCGTCGTCCTCACGGCCTCGACGCCGATCGTGGACGTACGCGGCGAACGCCCGCAGGTCACGCGCGGTCTGGTTCCGCCGCGTGCGGTCGTGATCGCCGGGACGATGCCCAAAAGCTTTCCCGCCGGCGAGTTCGGCGCGCCCTGCGCCCTGATCATCGGCGAACGCGGCCTCTCCACCGATCGCAAGACCTCGCTCGAACGCGCCCTGCGGGAATACGACGTAGCGGTTTGAAAGAGACGCTTCCATGAATCCTCGCGTGCTCGACATCCCCGGATCGCTGATTCGCGAGGTCGCCTCCCGCAAGCGCGAGACGACGATCGACCTCGGGCTTGGCGAGCCCACGTTGCTCCCGAACCCCGAGCATTTCGAGGCGGCGATGCGCTCCGTGGTGGAGCACGGCGTGAAGTACACGCCCAACGCCGGCGATCCCGAATTGCGCGCCGCGATCGCGCATCACTACGACTATCCGGGGTTGAATGCGGCGGAGAACGTCTGCGTGACCGTCGGATCGCAAGAAGCGATGTACGTCACGCTCAAGACGCTCCTCGATCCCGACCGCGACGAGCTCCTGGTGGTCGAGCCGACCTTCCCGTCGTACGTGAAGATGGCCCGTCTCGAGGGCATGCGCGTGCGGACCGTCGCGATGTCGGAGACGGACGACTTCGCATTCGATGCCGAACGGATTCTCGCGGCGCTCGGTCACGACACCCGTGCGATCGTCATCTGTTCGCCGAACAACCCCACCGGCCGTGTCCTGCGTCGCGAGCAGGCCGATCTGCTCGTGCGCGGGCTGGAGCGCCGTCCGGGTCCGCCCGTCTGGCTCATCCACGACGAAATCTATCGCGAGCAGACGTTCGTGGACGACGACGCGCATCTCGCCGAGCAGTACCCGTACGCCGTCGTCACCAACTCGTTGAGCAAGAGCAATGCGCTGACGGGGCTGCGCCTGGGATGGATCATCGGCCCTGCGGACTTCATCCGCGAGGCGATCAAGGCGCACGCGTGGGTGACCTCGTGTGCGGATACCTTTGCGCAGCGCGTCGCGCTCCACGTCTTCGGCACCGTCGGCGGCGTCGAAGAGCACGCGTCGTGGTATCGCAGGCAGTGGGAGGGCGTCACCGCCGCGCTCCGACGCAGCGGCCTGCGGCACGTGATCCCGGAGGGCAGCTTCTATGCGTGCGTGCGCATCGCGGACGGACGTTCGTCGTTGGATTGTGCGCTGGCCCTCCTCGAGCGCGACGATCTCCTGGTCGTACCGGGGATCGCCTTCGGTGAGGCGCTCGAAGGATGGCTGCGACTGAGCTGGGTGGCTCCGTTGGATCGCGTGCGGGAAGGGATCGCGCGCCTGACGCGCTTCATCACCGAGACGCGAGCGGTTACGGACTCCACACCACCTGCACGTTGACGAATTCGCGCATTCCGAATACGGAGAGTTCGCGCCCGTACCCGCTGCGCTTGACGCCGCCGAACGGTAGGCGCGGATCGCTCGCCACCATGCCGTTGATCGCGACCGTCCCGCACGCGAGCCGTTCGGCGATGCGCTGCCCCAGCTCGACGTCACGCGTCCAGACTGCCGCGCCCAACCCGTACGGCGAGGCGTTCGCCAGCGTCACGGCGTGGTCGGTATCGCGCGCGCGCACAACGGCCGCCACCGGGCCGAACGTCTCTTCATCGAAGACGCGCATACCGGGGACGACGTTCGTGAGCACCGTCGGCGCATAGTACCAGCCGCGCGTCTCGAGCGGGTGCCCACCGAGGACGGGGCGCGCTCCGGCGGCGATCGAAGCGCGGACCTGATCGTGCAGCGTCGCGCGCAGATCCGCGCGCGCGAGCGGGCCGAGCTCGGTCTCCTCCGATGCCGGATCACCGACGCGCAACGCGCTCGCGGCGTGGACGAAGCGCTCGACGAACGCGTCGTGGACGGTCTCTTCGACGATGAAGCGTTTCGCGGCGATGCAGCTCTGCCCGTTGTTCTGAAAGCGCGCGGTGACGGCGGTGCGCACCGCCTCGTCCAGATCGGCATCGGCGAGCACGATGTACGCATCCGAGCCGCCGAGTTCGAGAACGGTCTTCTTGAGGGCCGCACTGGCCGCAGCCGCGACCGCGGCGCCGGCCCGGTCGCTGCCGGTGAGCGTCACGCCGGCGATGCGAGGATCCGCGATCAGCGCGTCGGTGCGATCGTGGGGGAGGAGCAGCACGCCGAAGAGGCCCTCGGGGAAGCCTGCGTCGCGTGCGAGCTCCTCGATGGTGAGCGCGCAGCGCGTGACGTTGTCGGCGTGCTTGAGCAGCACGGCGTTGCCGGCCGTGAGCGCCGGTACGGCGGCGCGCACCACTTGCCAGTACGGAAAATTCCACGGCATGATCGCGAGGATCACGCCCAACGGACGAAAGGTGACGGCGGCTCGAGGTGGTCCCTCGACGACGGTGAGGTCGGCCGAATACTCGGCCGCGTGGGTCGCGAAATGCTCGCAGCACCACGCACACTTCTCCACCTCCGCGCGTGCCTGCGCGATCGGCTTGCCCATCTCGCGCACGGCGAGCGCGACAAGATCGTCGCGGCGTTCACGCAGGAGACGTCCGAGCGCGGCGATCGCCTGCGCGCGCTCCGGGACGGGCGTGAACCGCCAGGCGTTGAAGGCACGGCGCGCTGCTTGGACCGTCTGTTCCGTCTGCACCGGGTCGTGATAGTCGAACCGTTCGAGCACCTCTTCGGTGGCCGGATTCGACGTAACGATCTCGCTCATGGCGTCGTTCCCTCCGATTGCGACCATGGTCCCGGCGGACCGATGAAGACCTTCGCGAGATCGTCGGGATAGAGATACCGTCGTGCCACGCGCAGGAGGTCGCTGCGCGAGATGCCCGCGATGCGCCGCTCGAGCGCAGCATCCGCATCGAGCGGTAGGCCGTCGCGTACGATCGCGAGCAGGAGATCGGCTTGCCCGGAAGCGGAGCCTTCGTCCAAGACCGTCTGCGCGATCAGGCGCGACTTGGCCCACGCGATCTCGCGGTCGGACGGCGGAGCTCGGCGCAACGCGCGCAACTGATCGCGTATCAGCGCGAGCGCCGCTCGCACGTGCTGCGGTGCGGTCGAAAAATCGATGGTGAGGTAGCCGCGATCCGCCTCGGCCTGCAAGGAACAGGAGACCGCATAGACGAGGCCGCGCCGTTCGCGCAGGTCCTGAAAGAGCCGCGACGCATAGTCGCCCGGACCACCGAGGATCTCCGCAAGAAGCCGAAGCGCGGGAAAGTCGGGGTCGCGGCGCCCGAGTGCAGGCAACGCAAGACGCACGCTCACCTGGGCGGCGTCGGTGGCGATTGCGGCGCGTGCGGCATGCGGCGGGAGGAGCGGGGGAAGCGCGAGCGAGGGGCGCGGGCCGGATGCGCTCCAACCACCGAAATCGGCTTCGACGGCGGCGCGAACCGCCGCCGCGTCGAGATCGCCGACGATCGCGATCGTCGTGAGATCTGGCCGCCAGTAGTCTCGCACGTACTCCGACAACGCCTCGCGATCGATCGCCTCTACGTCGGATCGTCGAGGAAGGCGCAGCGACGGATCGTCCGGCCGGAAGAGCATTCGCTCCAGCGCTTGCCGCGCCAAGACGCCGGAGATGTGTTCGGTCGCGGCGATGCTCTCCGCCGTCTGCGCGCGCACGACTTCCAACCACGGCGAGGGAAACGACGGGTGCATCTCGCCGTCGGCGAGGATCGCCAGCACGCGTTCGAAATCTCGTGCGGGGGCTTCCGCGAAAAAGGTCTGTCCCGTCGTCACGTACGCCCCCATGGCGTCGGTGAGACGGCGGCGCTGGTCGAACGAATAGTGCAGGCTACCGTCGTCGGCGACCTCCGACGCGAGTTGCGCGATTCCGGTACGTCCCCGGGGGTCGAATGCAGGCGACGACGCAATCGTGCCGCGCAGGACGAACGCCGGCGTGTCGGTCTTTCGCTGGAAGAGGACGTGCAGGCCGTTGGGGAGGGTGAACGCGATCGGATGCAACACGCCGCGCACCGGCGACGCAGCCGAAGCGGTGCGCATCCATGCGCGCGGAACGACGATCGGCCCCGCCGGTACGCGCGCGGTGAAGTCGTCGGTCGCATTCGCGCCGGTCTTCGACGAGCTGCGTGCAGGAGGGCGATCGTTCGGGCTGAGTTCGCCGATCACCGCGGGGCTCGCCAGCACGCGCTCCGCGGTCGCGCGCAGCGTTGCCGCCGTGACGGCCGCGATTCGTTCGTCTTCGTCGCGCACGCGTTCGCCGACGATGCCGTACGTATAGCCGACGAGATCGCCCAACCCGGCGATCGAATCGGCGGCGAGGCGGCGTTGCGCGAGCGTCATTCGCACCGCGGCCTGCGCGAGGTCGCGGGAGATCCCACCGGTGATCAGCCCGTCCATGACGCCTTGAAAGACGGCGCGTGCTTCCTGCGGGCTGCGCCCCGGCGTGAGCACGATGAAGACGTGCAGGATCCCGCCGTGCAGTTGCGTGTCCTCCTGCGCCTCGAGCGCGAGCGCGATGCCGCTCCGCACCAGCGCCTGATAGAAGGGGCCTTCCTGGAGCCCGATGAGCGTCGCCCACGTCGCGATCGCCGGTTCGCCCGGCTGCGCGTCGCCCGGAACCGCGTACGCGAGATCGACGACGTCGAACGGAAACGGAAACTGCGCCGAGACGTGCACTCCCCGCGCAGGGATCGGCGGCACCGGCGGTCTCCGCGCGGGAATCGGTCGTGCCGGAACGCCGGCGAATGCCGCACGAGCCAGCGCGAGCGCGCGCGATGCGGCGACGTCGCCGGCGATGACGAGCGTCGCATCGTTCGGCCCGTAGTACTCGTCGTAGTACCGTCGCAGCTCGTTCACCGATGCTCGCGCGACGTCCGCGCGCACCCCCAGCGGCGTACGGCCGTACGGCGAGTCGGGAAAGAGCGCGGCGCGCACGCGCGCCATGAGATTGAAGAAGGGCGAGCTCATGTCGCCGTCGATCTCGTCGAGCACCGCTTTCCGTTCGATCACCCACTGATCGGGTGCGAGCGAGAGATGCTGCATGCGGTCGGCTTCGACCGCGAGCACGACCGGAAGCTCCCGCGGTGTCGTCTCCCAGTAGAAGTGCGTGTCGTCGTACGACGTCTCGGCATCCAGGCGCGCGCCCATGCGCGCCGCCAGGACGTCCAATCCTGCCGCCGAGAGCGACGGCGTGCCGCGGAACATCATGTGTTCGAGTGCGTGGGCGAGCCCGTCGTCGCCGGGTCGCTCGTCGAGCGAGCCGAAGCGATACCACACGCTCGTCTGCACGACCGGAACGGAACGGTCCTCGACGACGATCACGCGCAGGCCGTCGGGGAGCGTCGCCTGCGTCAGCGCGGGGCCGCGCGCACCGGGGTCGCCCGGTGCGACGGCGATCATGCAGCAGGCCGCACAGCAGAGCGCGGCGCTGCGAAGCCACCGGCGAACGGCGATCATGGCGAAGGCCATGCCGGGACGGCGCGTAGGTACGCGAATGCGGCGGGTTCGAGCGCGGCGAGCGGAGTCATGCCGATGAGTTCGCCGCGCAGCACCGCGACGCCGCGTTCGGCGGCGAGGAGTCGCACCGCCTCCATGATACGCGGCAACGGCGTGGCGCGATGGTCGGTGACGTTGAATGAGACCTGCACCCGGTCGTCGGCGAGGCGAAAGGCCATCGCGCGAAGCGTGCGCAGGCCGCCGTCGCGTTCGCGGAGCGTCCGCGCGATGGAGCGCGCGATCTCGATCTCGCCGGTCGCCAACTCGACGTTGAAGGCTATGAGGATCTTCCGCGCGCCGATCGCCGTCGCGCCGGCCGTCGGGTGTGCGGGCACGTCGCCGACGTCGGGACGCTGCGCCGGGTCGGCAAAGCGTTCGGCGAGCGCTTCGAAGCCGCCGCGCCGAACGACGGCCAGTGAACGGCGTTCCGGCGATCGAGCGGCCTCGCCGTAGAAGTGACACGGGACGCGCAGGCGCTCCCAGATGCGGCGGCCCGCTTCGTGTGCGAGCGCCACCGCTTGGTCCATCGTTGCATCGCGCAACGGAACGAAGGGCAGGACGTCGAGCGCGCCCATGCGCGGATGTTCGCCGCGATGGACGCGCAGGTCGATGTGGCGCACGGCGATCTCCGCCAGCGCGACGGCCGCATCGAGCACGCTGCGCTCGTCACCGGCGATGGTGAGCACGCTGCGGTGGTGGACCGGATCGCTGGTGCGGTGGAGGACGCGCGCACCCGTCGCTTCGACCGCGCGGACCGCTTCGGTGACGACCTCGTCCCGACGCCCCTCCGAAAGGTTGGGGACGAGTTCGAAAAGCCCCATACGCCGACGGATTGGCGAGGCGCGTGCGCCATGCCTGGGATGCGGCCGCACCTCCGGCGAAACCCGCGCCGCGATGAGTGCACCCTTGCAGATCGCGATCGACGGCCCTGCGGCCTCCGGAAAGACGACCGTCGCACGTCGCGTCGCGGAACGGCTCGGCATTCCGTATTTCGACACGGGCGTCATGTATCGCGCGCTGGCGGCGCTCGCGCTGCGCACGCAGACCGATGCCGACAACGAAGAGGCGCTGCTCCGCTTGATGGACCGCCGCCCGATCACCGTCGTCTTCGATGCGGCCGCGCCGTCGGGTCAGCGGGTGCTCGCGGGAGCCGAGGAACTGCCGGCGAGCGAGCTGCAGTCGAGCGCGGTGACGGCCGTCGTCTCGACGGTTGCCGCGCATCCGCGCGTGCGCGAGACGATGGTGCGCGAGCAACGCCGCATCGCGGACGAACGCCCGATCGTGATGGCGGGCCGGGATATCGGGACGGTCGTGCTTCCCCAGGCTCCCGTGAAGATCTATCTGACGGCATCGGCGCATGCGCGTGCCCGGCGGCGCCAACTGCAGCTCGAGGCCGCCGGGGTGGATGTCAGCGCACACGCGCTGGAAGAAGAGCTTCGCGAGCGCGATCGCCTCGACAGCGATCGCCCCACCTCGCCGTTGCGAGCCGCTCCGGATGCGGTGCGCATCGATTCCAGCGATCGCACCGTGGACGAGGTCGTGGACGAGATCTGCCGCCTCGCCGCGCGCGCCGCATGAACGCTGCCGGACCGACGCCCAGCTATCGGGTCGCACGATTCGTGCTGGCCGGCCTCACGAAGACGCTCTGGCGCCTGCGCGTCTCCGGCCGCGAGTACGTTCCGGCACGGGGGCCGCTCATCGTGGCCGCCAACCATCTCTCGTACCTGGACCCCCCGGTGCTCGGCGTCGCCTGTCCGCGCGCGCTGGCGTACATGGCGAAGGAAGAGCTCTTTCGCGTTCCGATCCTCGGCCCGATGATTCGGAGCTTCGGGGCGTATCCGGTGGATCGCCGGGGAAGTGCCGCCTCGGCGATCAAGCGCTCACTCGAAGTGCTCGAGGCCGGCGGGGCGGTCGGCATCTTTCCCGAAGGAACGCGGAACCGAGACGGAAGCGCTCGCCCGCAGGAGGGCCTCGCGCTCCTGGCCTCCTGGAGCGGCGCGCCGGTCGTTCCCGCGGCGATCGTCGGCACCGACCGGGCGCTGCGATTCCCGCGGTTCGTGGTCGTCTTCGGGGAGCCGCTCGCGCTGCCGGTGGGACGAAAAGCGACGCGCGAGGAGTTGGCGAAGTTTACGATGGACGTGATGGGCGCCATCCGGGCGCTCGCGGAGAAGGCGCGTGGAGATACGTAAGGCCAAGGTTCAAGGATTCTGCTTCGGGGTCGCGATCACGGTGAAGAAAGCCGAGGAGGCGATCGCGGCGCGCTCCGACGTCACGACGCTGGGGCACGTCGTGCACAATCCGCAGATGGTTGCCTCGCTGCAGGCGCGCGGGCTGAAGAACGCCTCGTCCGTCGATGAGGTGGAGTCCGGCGCGCTCTTCGTGCGCGCCCACGGGCTTCCGGTCGAGGTCTTCGAGAAGGCGCGGGCAAAGGGGTTGGAGATCATCGATGCGACCTGCCCGATGGTCACCAAGATCCACGTCCAAGCCGAGCGCCTGAAGGCCGACGGCTATAAGATCGTCGTGGTCGGCGATCCGCAGCATCCCGAAGTGCGAGGAACGCTCAGTCACGTCCCGGGGGCGTGGTGCATCGAACGCGTCGAGGACGTCGCCGCGTTGCCACGGGCCAGCCGTGTCGGAGTCGTCGTGCAATCCACGTACTCGCGCGAGACGTTCATCGACATCGTGCGCGCGCTCAGCGAAAAGTACTATGAAGTGCGCGCGATCAACACGATCTGCACCGATACCAACAACCGCCAGAGCGAGGCCGTCGCGCTCGCAGGCCAGGTCGAGGTGATGGTCGTCGTCGGCGGCAAGAGCTCCGCGAATACGCGGCATCTCGCCGAACTCGCCGAACGGCACGGCGCGCGGGCCTACCACATCGAAGATCCCGACGAGCTGCGCGCGGAGTGGTTCAACGGCGTGCGTACCGCGGGCCTGATGTCCGGTGCTTCGACGCCGGGTTGGCTCGTGGACGCGGTCGAACAGAGGATGCGGGAGCTCTCCGGAACGGCCGCGTGACGCCATGATCGGCGGCGAATCGCTGCAGCGCTTCGAGGCGTACTTGGAGCGCTGCGTTCTTTCGGGAGAGAGCACCTCCGCCGTAACGCCGTTGCTCGCCTACCATTTCGGGTATCGCGAGCACGGTCCGGCGCGACGCGGCAAGCGCCTGCGCCCGCGCCTCGTGCTCTCGGTCGCGCAGGCCGAAGGCGCGGATCCGATGGAGGCGTTCGCCGCTGCTGCCGCGGTCGAGATGGTGCACAACTACTCGCTGATCCACGACGACATCGAAGATCACGACGAGTTTCGTCACGGGAGGCCGACGCTCTGGCGCCGGTACGGCGTGGCGCAGGCGATCAATGCCGGAGACGCGCTCTGCGCGATCGCCTTCCTCACCCTCACGCGGAATGTCCGCGATGCGGCTGCGGCGCTCGCGCTGACCGATTGCCTGCATGCGGCGCATCGCTCGATGGCCGAAGGTCAGGCGCTCGATCTCAGGTTCGAGACCGCCGCCTTCGTGACGCCGCAGGAGTACGAGCGCATGATCGAAGGGAAGACGGCGGCCCTCTTCGGAGCGGCCTGTGCGATGGGTGCGCTCTGCGCCGGGGCTCCGCCGCAGCGGGTGGAGGCCTACCGCCGTGCCGGCATCGCCTTCGGAACGGCCTTCCAAATGTACGACGACCTGTTGGGCATCTGGGCCGCCGGCGACCGGACCGGAAAGACGCCCGGCCATGATTTGGCGCGGCGAAAGTGGAGTTTTCCGGTCGTCTGGGCGCTCGCGCAGGAGGCGTCGCCCGCGCGAACCGTCGTTGCCGAGGCCTATGCGGCGGGACGGCCGCTCGATCCGGAGGCGGTGCGGCGCGTGACGGACGCGCTGGAAGAGATGGGCGCCGATCGTGCGGCACATGCCGAGATCGAACGCCGCATCCATGCCGTCGGCGACGAAATCGCGCCGGCGATCCGCGACGCGCTCACGGAGGTGCTCACCGCGGCCGTCCGGTAGTTCCCGCCATTCGCGCCTTCTTCTCGGAGGGAGATCGTACCGCGTGACAACGAGGCTCTCGGCCCGCGCCGTCCTCTTGCTGCTCCTCGTCGCCGGTTTGGCGATCCGCATCGCTGTGATCGGCAACCACGGCTTCCAGAACGATATCGAGTCGTTCGCCAGCTGGGCCATCACGCTGGCCCAGCATCCGTTCTCGCAGTTTTACGGCAGCGCCGGTTTCGCGGACTATCCGCCCGGCTATTTCTACATCCTGGCGCTCGTCGGCCATGCGTGGCTGCCGCTGCATGGGCTCGATCCGCACTTCGAGATCCTCTACCGCCTGGTGAAGGTTCCGGCGATCCTCGCCGACCTGGGTGTCGGCGTTCTACTTTTCGCACTCGTTCGGCGTTTCACGACGCAGACGTGGGCGCTGATCGTCGCCGGACTCTACCTACTGAACCCTGCGACCGTCACGATCTCGGCCGCCTGGGGGCAGGTGGATGCGATCGCCGGCGGCTTGGCGCTCCTCGCCTTCCATCTCCTCGTGCGCAGCGGCGACCTCTCCGACGACCGCACGGCGCGGTGGATCGTCGGCGCGTGGGCGGTGCTTGCGTATTCGTTGCTGATCAAACCGCAGGCCGCGGTGCTCGTCCCGCTCTTCGTCGCCTATGCCTGGGCGGATCCGCAGCGGCGCGGCGTGCGGCTCCGGGCGACGCTCGGCGGTATGGTGGTCGCGCTCGTCCTGGCCTGGCTCGTCGCGCTTCCGTTCCATCCGTCGCTCGATCCGATCGCGGTTCTGGCGTGGTTGTACGAGCGCTACGCCTACGCCACGAGCGTCTATCCGTTCAACTCCGTCAACGCGTTCAATCTGTGGACCGCTCCGCACAAGTTCTGGGAGCCGGACAATACGCTGGTCGGATTCGGCGCATTCGCGCTTCCGCAGTATGTGTGGGGTATCGCATTGGTGGTGCTCTCGGTCGCGATGCTGGTCTGGCGCTACCTGCAGGAGCGAACCGATGCCGCACTCCTGGAAGCATCCGCGCTGGCGCTGCTCGCCTTCTTCATGCTCGCGACGCGGATGCACGAGCGCTACGTCTTCGACGGCGTCCTCTTCACGCTGGCCGCCGTCGGGATCGCGCGCCGCTACCTGGTGGCCGCGGTGATCTTCAGCCTGGTCCTCTTTTTCAACCTCACCTACTCGCTCGACTATCTCGCCTTCATGCAGCATCCCGTCGCCGGCGTCGATCCGAAGGATCTCTGGCCGTTGCGCACGCACCTGCTCTCGGCCCTGAACGTCGCGACGTTCTTCGTGCTCGGGTACCAGTTTTTGGGGCGTGAGCCGCGCGCGCAGGACGAGGCGCCGGCAGAAGAGGCGGCGCCGGCGAACGGCCTCCTCCGCACGCTGACCGAGGCGCGGCGCTGGTTCGATCCTCGCGAAGGTCTGGAGGGCATGCGCTGGCCGCTCGACTACGCCGTCGCCGCGGCGTTGGGCGTCGCGTCGTTCATCCTATCGTACGTGCGGTACTGGTTTCCGCCGTCGAAGTATTTCGACGAGATCTACTTCGCGCGCGCAGCCGAAGAGTACCTCACGCACCGCCGCATCTACGAAAACACGCATCCGCCGCTCACCAAGCTGCTGATCACGCTCTCGACGATGCTCTTCGGCGGGATGCCGAAGGGCGACACGTCGTGGGGATGGAGGTTCGGAGACGTCGTCTTCGGCGCGATCGCCGTCGTCGTGCTCTACGTCTTCGCGAAGCGCGTCACGCGCTCGACCGTCTTCTCGGCGATCGCCGCGGTGCTGCTCATCCTCGACGGCATGCATTTCGTGCAGTCGCGGATCGCGACGCCCGAAGGCTTCGTGGTCGTCTTTTCGGTCTCGGCCGTTTATCTGTTTTACCGGTATTGGATCTCCGCGCAGACGGCGGTGCGCGAGCGGGCGATGCGGTCGTGGCGGACGGCGTGGTGGAGCGCGGCGATCCTCTCGCTCTCGGGTGCGGCGATCCTCTACGGCGTGCTGCGCATCCTCGACATGGCAGGCGTCATCCACCAGAGCGTCGCCGCCGTGATCATCGAGTGCGCGTATGCGGCGCTGATCTTCCAGATCGTCTTGCGGACGGTGATCCTGCCGCGGCTCTTCGGCGGGACCGCCGTCGAGATCAGTTACCCGGATGCGTCGTATGCCGTCAGGGACGGCGCAGCGACGGTCGTCTATACGCCGGACGGCGGGGTGCTGGAAGGCGGTCGGCGGAGCGTGCGCTTGGGAACGCGCACGCAGAAGAAGGGGGACGCACTCGTCTATACCGACGGGGAGCTCTCGATCACCTATCGCCGCGACGCCGTTGCCGAGTATCGCACCCCCGTCGCGCAGGCGACCTTCGAACCCGACGTCCTCACCTGCGAGGGCCGGCGCGAGCGCGGGACGATCGCACCGCTCTGGTTGATCGCCTTCTCCTCGATGCTCGGGCTGCTCGTCGCGAGTAAGTGGTACGGCGTGATGGGGTTCGGGGTGAGCTTTACGGTGCTCATCGGTCTCTGGTTGCAGAACGCCTATCGCGGCGATCGGATCGCGCTCTGGGGGAATCCGCGGGGCGTGCGGCTCGACGTCGCGCTCTGCACGATCGTGGCCGTCGCGGCGACCGTCTATTGGGCGGCATGGATTCCCGACATGGTCCGCAAGGCGCCCGGCGACATTCAGAACTTCTCGGACGTCGTCTACCGGCAGTACTCGATGTTCGAGTATCACGACAAGCTCCGCGCGACGCATCCGTACGAATCGAAGTGGTGGGAGTGGCCGATCGACCGCAATCCCATCGCGTACTACTACCAAGACCTGCGGCCGAGCGCGAAGAGGAACGATCCGAACGCCTGCTGCGTCGAAGAGATCGAATCGCTGCCGAACCCCGGCATCCTCTGGTTCGGCCTGTTGGCGGTGCCGGTCGTGGGATGGTTGGGGTGGCGCGAGCGCAACAAAGCCTACGTTCTGCTGGTACTCGCATATCTCTTACAGTGGCTGCCGTGGATGTTCTCGCCGCGACTCGACTTCGCGTATCACTTCTACGTGAACATTCCGTTGATCTGCCTCTGTATCGCGATCTTCTGGCAGCGTCTCTGGCAGTGGGCTACGGCGCGCGGAGGGGCGCAGCGGACGTATGCCGCGGTCGCGATCGGCGGATATCTGTTGCTCGTGGGCGGGCTCTTCGTCTTCTTTTATCCGATCTTGGCGGGCGTACCGATCACGTGGAATGCCTGGCACGAGCGGATGTGGTTCCCCAGTTGGATCGTCGGGCCCGGATGACCGCTCCGTAAGGAGGCCGCCCTCGTCCGGCGAACTCGTCACGTATGTCCGGACACTCGAAATGGCATAACATCCGCCTGCGCAAGGGCAAGGTGGATGCACAGCGCGGCGCGCTCTTCACGAAGCTGAGCAAGGAGATCATCCTCGCGGCGCGTTCCGGTTCGCCCGATCCGGAAGCGAACTATCGCCTGAAGATGGCGATCGAAAAGGCGCGCGAGAACAACATGCCGATGGACAACATCAAGCGCGCGATCGCGCGTGCGACCGGCGCCGAGAAGGGCAGCGAGATCGAAGAGATCCGCTATGAAGGGTACGGCCCCGGCGGGGTCGCCGTGTTGGTGGATGCCGCGACCGACAACCGCAACCGGACGGCCGGCGAGCTGCGCTTTCTCTTCTCCAAACACGGAGGAACGCTCGGCGAGACGGGAAGCGTGGCGTGGATCTTCGATCCCGTCGGTGTGCTCGAGATCGACCCTGCGGGCGCGAGCGAGGACCGACTGTTGGAACTGGCGCTGGTGGACGGCGCGCTCGATTTGGAGTACGGCGAGCCCGTGACGCTGCTCTACACGGAGCCGACGATGCTCTCGGCGGTGCGCGATGCTTTGGTGCAGCGCGGGGTGCGCGTCACCGCGGCCTACCTCGGCGCACGAGCGAAGGTGAAGGCGCAGCCGCCCAAGGAGCAACTCCCGGCGGTGCTTGCGTTCCTCGAAGCGCTCGAGGACCACGAAGACGTGCAGCGCGTCTTCAGCAACCTCGACGTCGCCGACGCCGAGCTCGCGGCGCTCGCGTGACGAAGGCATGACCGCATCGCCGGCAGCCTCGCGCGTGAAACTCGCGCCGTCGCTGCTCTCCGCCGATCTGGCGCGGATCACCGAACAGATCGTGGCGGTGGAGTCGGCCGGCGCCGATTGGCTGCACGTGGACGTGATGGACGGGCGGTTCGTCCCGAACATCACCTGGGGGCCGAAGCTCGTCGCCGATCTGCGCAAGCGGACGCCGCTGGCGTTCGATTGCCACCTGATGATCGTCGAGCCGGAGCGCTACGTGGACGAGTTCGCGCGCGCCGGTGCGGACGTGATCACGGTGCATCTCGAAGCGACGGTCCACGCGCAGCGGTTGCTCGCGCACTTGCGCTCGCTCGGCGTGATGGCCGGGATCTCGATCAATCCCCAGACGCCGGTCGCGATGCTGGAGGAGATCATCGAAGACTGCGATCTCGTCTTGGTGATGAGCGTGAATCCCGGCTTCGGAGGGCAGCGCTTCTTGCCGCGCGCGCTGGAGAAGCTGCGGCAGGCGCGCGCACTGATCGACGCGCGCAATCCGTCATGCCTGCTGGAAGTGGACGGCGGCGTCGGCGAGGAGAACGCGCGGTCGCTGGTCGAGGCCGGCGCGCAGGTGCTCGTGATGGGCACCGCGGTCTTCGGCGCGTCCGATCCGGCGGCGGCGTTGCGCCGGATCCGCGCCGCGATCGGATGAGCGTGACGGCGGCGCGCGAGGAAGATCTGCTTGCGATCATCCGCGATGCGATCGGCCCGTCGCTTCTGCGGCGCGTGCTGGTCGGCATCGGCGACGATGCCGCGGTCTGGCAGCCCTCGCGCTCGCATCGCAGCGCGATCACGACCGATGCTTTCGTGGACGGCGTGCACTTTCTCCGCGCGGCGATGGCTCCGCACGAGATCGGCATGCATGCGGCCGCGGCGGCCCTCAGCGATCTGGCGGCGATGGGTGCGCGCCCGTTGCTCGTCACCGTCGCGCTGGGCTTTCCGCCCGACCTGCGCCCTGAAGAGCTGCGCGGCCTCTACGAGGGCATGGCGGCGGTTTGTACGCGGTGCGGGGCGGGCATCGCCGGTGGCGATCTCGTGCGCGCACCGGCCCTGACGCTCGCGGTGACCGCCGTCGGCGAGGTGCGATCATCGAACGTGAAGCGCCGCACCGGCGCGAAGATCGGCGACGTGCTCGCCGTCACGGGGCCTCTGGGCGCGGCGCGCGCGGGGCTGCACCTTCTGCACGATCCGCAGGCGCTCACGGGTGCTCTCGCGGAGGAGGCGATCGCGGCCTTTCGCAGACCGCTTCCGCGCTGGCGCGAAGGGATGTGGCTGGCCGCCAGCGTGCACGTGCACGCGATGATGGATCTCTCCGACGGGCTCTCGACCGACCTGCATCGCCTTGCGGAGGCGAGCGGCCGCGGCATAATGGTGGAGTCCATCCCGGTTGCGCCCAGCGCGCAGGCGATGGCGCTCCGGCGCGGCGAGGATCCGGAGGGGTACGCGCTGGCGGGTGGCGACGATTACGAGCTCCTGGTGGCGGTCGCTCCGCGGGCCTTCCCGTATCTGGCCAGCCGGTTCCGCGCGCGCTTCGGCAGGCCGCTGCTGCCCGTCGGGCGGGTGGACGCGGAGAGCGGCGTGCGGCGTCGAACCGATAGCGGAATCGTACCGCTTGCCTCGACCGGCTGGGACCATCTGCGATGAACCGACTCCGCGACGACGTCGCCGCCTATCCGCTCATCGGAAGTATCCAGAACAGCGTCGGCATGGGATTCCTGGGGAATCAGACGCTGTTCGCCGTCGCCAACATGCTCGGTGCGCGGGTCGTGCACACCACCACGATGTTCGCCAGCGCGCACGGCGGGTTCTCGGGCCGTGCGAGCTGGGTGAGCGAACCGAACCAATTCCGGCGGGAGGTGCAGTTCCTCGTCGGGCAGCGCCCGGGCGTGATCGTCGTCGGCTACCTGCCCAAACCGCAGCACGTGGACATCGTCGCCGGGGCGCTCTACGACTACAAGGGCGTGGTGCTGCTCGATCCGGTCATCGGCGATTACCAGAAGGGGCTCTACGTCAGCCCGGAAACGGCACGCGCGATCAAAGAGCAGTTGTTGCCGCTGGCGCAGATCGTCACGCCGAACCGCTTCGAAGCCGAGGTGCTGATCGGAAGCGGCGATCGTGCGATGAGCGAGCATGCCTATCTGAATGGGCTCTTCGATCTCGGTCCCGAGTCGGTGATCATTACGTCGTTCGAGCGCGATCCGGAGCGCCATCGCGTGAAGCTGCTCTATTGCAATGGCTACAGCTATTACCGGATCTTCGGTCCGTTCTACCCGGCATATCCGGCGCATGGCGTCGGCGATACCTTCGCCGCGACGGTCGCTACCTTCGTCGCGCTGGGTGCTTCGCCGTTCGCCGCGACGCTGCTGGCGACGGCCCTCTGCGCGCGCGCGGTGGCCAACACCACCGCCTACGGTGGGGCGACCGTCGATCCCGTGGCGGCACTCAGCAAGTGGAATCCGCTCGGCTACCACATCGACGACGACCGGACGATGCGCTTCTGCGAGCGCTCGAGCGTGGAGTCGGAGGCGATCAAGCCCACGGCCGAAGACGGCCCCCGCCTGAAGTTCGCCCCGCCGCGTCACAAGATCATCTACGGGTAGGCTTATGGCGGGTGCTCGTCGACCGTCGGGCCGGGTACACCGAACGAGGCGTGTGGAAATGAGGCGCGCGGGAGCGGGGCGCGCCGTCCGCAACGCGTGCTTCGGTATCCGAAGCCTGGCGATGGGTAGCCGAGGCTGCGGAAAGGAAGGTGCGAGGCGAAGCGCCGTCGTAGCGGGCGCTCCTGGCGTCGATCCCGGTTAGCTCAGTTGGTAGAGCAGCTGACTGTTAATCAGCGGGTCGCTGGTTCGAGTCCAGCACCGGGAGCCATCTTGAAGAGAGCCCTCCTGCCGAGGGCTCTTTTACTGTGTTCCCGCGCTCCTACGTTGGCGCAGTCGTTTGGTCGGCATTCGATCCGCCAGGTCGAGAAGAATGTCAGCTATTTGGTGCGCCTTCTTCGCGAGCGATCCTCCGCATCTCGCAATGTGGGAGATCGCACATCGGATGGAGCGCTGTAGCGCTCCACACCGCGGTGGGTGAGCTCGACGCGCGTCGTCGTCGGAGAGCGTGAAACGAAGCAGACGGTGGATGCGGGTGACTGCGGGACGGCGGCGTCGATGCCGCGTTCGATGACGATCTCATCAGTCTGGGGCCTGGGATCCTGCTTCGGCCGTTTCTTTAAACGCGGCCAGCGTATCGGACCAGAACGTGTCGAAGTAATCATGAAGGCGGGCGAGCGCCGAGGGTTCCACGTGGTAGATGCGGCGGCGTCCCGCGCGCGTGACGCTCACCAACCCAGCTTCCATGAGCACTTTGAGATGCTGGGAGACGGCAGGGCGAGTTACGGGAAGGGGTGCCGCGAGCTCGCCGACCGATTGCGGGCGGCCGGCAAGGCTCTCGAAGATCCGGCGCCGGGTTGGGTCGGCAAGGGCGGCAAACTGCTCCGAATAGTTAGTCATAACTTACCGTTAGTATGTGCTAACGAATAAAGGCCGTCAACTGCTCGGAACTCGGTGTGCCGGTGGAGAAATCCGGAGATCGCATGGAGAGCACCGCCTCACGACCGGAGCGCATCCCCACCGGAACGGTGACGTTTCTCTTCACCGACATCGAGGGAAGTACGCAGCGATGGGAACGTGATCGAGCCGCGATGGAGAGCGCTGTGCGGCAACACGACGCGATCATGCGCGACGCGATCGAATCGAACGGCGGTGCCGTTTTCAAGACCATCGGCGATGCGTTTTGTGCCGTTTTTGCGCGGCCCGACGAAGCGGTCTCCGCGGCGCTGGCCGCCCAGCAACGCTTGGCCGGTGAAGATTTCTCGGCGGTCGGCGGGATTCGCGTGCGCATGGCCCTGCATACTGGAACGGCCGACGAGCGCGATCACGATTATTTCGGACCTACCGTCAATCGCGTCGCGCGCCTGCTCTCGGCCGGACACGGCGGACAGGTGTTGCTTTCGCACGTTACGGCGGACCTCGTTCGCGCACATCTACCGCAGGGAGCGAGTCTGCGCGATCTCGGTCGGCATCGGTTGAAGGATCTCGCTGAACCGATCGGGATCGAACAGCTGACTGCAGCGAATCTTCCCGGCGACTTTCCGCCGCTGCGCTCCCTCGATGCCCATCCCAACAATCTCCCCGCGCAACTCACTGCGCTGATCGGACGCGAGTACGAGCTCAGCGAGGCGAAACAGCTCTTCGAAAGCGCGCGCTTGCTCACGATGGTAGGTGCGGGCGGGGTCGGAAAGACGCGCCTCGCGGTGCAGTTGGCCGCCGATCTGGCGGACGGTTTCCCGGACGGCGTCTGGTTCGTGGATCTCGCTCCGCTGACCGACGGCCGCTTCATTGCTCCGACGATCCTCTTGGTGAGCGGCGGGCGGGAGGAGCCGGGTCGTGATACCAACGATGCCCTGCGGGACTACCTGCGCGAGAAGAAGGCGCTGCTGGTCTTCGACAATTGCGAGCACGTGGTGCGTGATGCGGCGAACGTGATCGAACGACTCATGCGGGAATGTCCGCGGTTGCATGTGCTGGCGACCAGCAGGCACGTGCTCGAGATTCCGGGCGAGGTCGTCTTTCGCGTCTCGACGTTCGATGAGGAACGCGCGGCCGCACTCTTCGTCAGTCGCGCGACGGCTGTCGTACCGTCGTTCCGCCCGACAGCCGACGCCACGCAGACGATCAAGCGTATTTGCGCGCGTCTTGACGGCATCGCTTTGGCGATCGAACTCGCCGCGGCGCGCGTGAAGATGATGAACGTCGAGGAATTATGGAAGCGACTCGACGAACGCTTTTGGATTATCGCCGGCGGCCAACGTATGTCGCTGGGGCGCCAGCAAACGTTGCGCGGCCTCATCGAATGGAGTTACAACCTGCTCGAAGAGTCGGAGAAGGTGCTGCTGCGGCGCCTGGCCATCTTTGCCGGGCGTTTTTCGCTCGACTCGGCCGCAGCGATCTGCGGCTTCGATCTGATCGATGAATTCGAGGTGATGGATCTCCTCGGGCGGCTCATCGACAAATCGCTGGTGCAGTACGATCCGATCGAATCGCTCTACTGGCTCTTCGAATCCACGAAATCCTTCGCGCTGGAGCGCTTGACCGATGCCGGCGAATACGAGGAGTTGCAACGTCGCCGCGCCGAGCGGTTGCGCGACCGTGCGGAAGAAGGATTGCAACAGGTATGGCGCGGCTACGGCGACGGAGCTCGTCGGGAGATCACGCGCGAGTACGCGGATTATCGCGCCGCGATGCAGTGGGCGCTAGCGGAACGGCACGACGTCGTCCTCGGAGCGGGCATCGCCACCGCGTTGCATCGCTACTGGCAATACACCGGACAGTGGCAGGAAGGGCGCTATTGGCTCGAGATGGTGCTCCCGCATGGCGCGGATCTCCTCGGCCTCGAGATCGTCGCGCGAGCGCATCTGGGGTTGGCGGTCCAGGCCTACGTGCAAGGCGAGTTCGCCGAGATGGCGGAGGAGTCGCGGCAAGCGGAGGCTGCCTACGAGTGCCTCGGCGACGTCGCAGGGATGGCCAGGGCGCGCGTTGGCTCGTACATCGCGGCGTTCATCGCCGGTGATCTCGAAAAGGCCGAGGCGCTCGCGGCATCCTGTCTGACGACGTTTCGCGAGATCGGCGACGCGCGGAACGAGGCGGTGATGCTGTCGAACTTGGCCGAGCTCACCGACGCCAAAGGCGACCATGCACAAGCAGAGCGACTCTACGCGGACGCCGTGCGTATCCATCGGAGTCGCGGTGACTCTACCGCCCTGGCCACCGCCCTCAACGACTGGGGGCAGAGTGCGGCACACCGCGGCGCCTATGATCGGGCGACGGAGCTTTTCCGCGAAGCGCTCGATCTCTACCGGCAGATCGGCGACGACGTGCGCGTTACGGAGGTCTTGGTTCGCTCTGGTCATGCTGCGTTTTGGGCCGGAGATGTGCAGGCGGCGCGGCGACTGCTGCAAGAGGCCTGCGATCGCCTGCGCACCGCTCCGCACGCGATCTATCTCGCATGGCTGTGCGACGCATGCGCCGAGCTTGCCGTCGCAATGAAGCGTAACAAGGACGCTACTCTCATTGTTGGCTTTGGTGAGATGTGGCGAGCAGCTAAGGGGATCCGCCGCTCCGCCCCTCTGCAACAACGGTACGAGCAGATAACCGAATCGCTGCGAGCAACGCTGGGCGAAGAAGCCTACGATGCTGCTCTTCGAGAAGGCGCAGCCCTCACACCCCAGGCAATCCTCCAGATGATGGCGGAGGTGCTGTCAAGCGAAGTGTGACGCAATGGTCGCCACTAGTGCCGCCGCTCCGATGAGGACGAAGTATGCAAGGGCTCCCGCCAGCAGCATCTCGTCGGAGAATCGTTCCCTCGCTTGCATGAAACGCCGTCGCATCGTCGCGACCTCCTTTCCTCTCGAACGCAACCGTATAGGGAAACGTTGAGAGGATGCAGGGAAGTTCATGAATCACCGGTGAGTGATCAGGGGATGTTCGTCCGCCTCGTCTTGTAAAAAGTATTGCGGCTGCCGAATCAGCCGAAACCGGCAGTAAGTGATGGTCTAGCGTAGGAGACCGGCACATGCATAGTGCCGGTATGGCTCTGCATAAGATCCATGACTTCGTTACAGATAGAATCTGCTACCATGCATGCTCGGAATAATCTTCATAACTGTCGAAATCACAACCGAACGGTATTTCCTCTGTTAATTGTTCCGAACAGCGATCTGATATCGTCTTCAGAACTCTGGAAACCGCATCATTATCTGCTAATATCACGCACAACAAGTCATACCAGCGAAAGGCCTCGTGAACCGAAGATGCCGTATATATCCTAAAATTGTACTTGAAGTAATTGAACGCGTCACGGGCGCGTTTTCGCGGGTACGGATCCGCGATGCGTTCGATTGCAGTATCGATGGCTAGGCATTCGATCCTGAGCTCGCTATCGAAGAAATCCATGGTTGTTTGGTCCATCGCCGCCTCCGTCGATTCGGTACGTCTCGCCTTGACATTGACGATAGGAATAGGATACCAAATGCCTCGCGGCTTATTGTGGGTCGCTGGCTTTGGTTAACGAAGCAAGTGTTGCGAGCCTCATCGTCCGGCACGACGTCGCTCGCCAAAATAATTTTGCCCCTGCGCTGATGAGCGCCTCGGGCGCATAGGCGCGTACCAAGACCCCGGCTTGGAAGCGGGATCACTTCGGAGAGGGGGAGATTCGAACTCCCGAGGCGCTCATCACGCCTGCTCGCTTTCCAAGCGAGTGCATTCGACCACTCTGCCACCTCTCCGCGGTCGCCCCAGCATACGCCGCGGCGGTCGCTCGTGCCTCTCGGTGGGCGGGCTCAGGCGGGGTTGCGGCGCTCTTCGAGGCGGCGGGCGAACATGAGCTCTTGGAAGTCGCCGCCTTCGAGGGCGCGGCCGAAGAGATAGCCTTGCGCGTACTCGCAGCCGCAGTCGCGCAGGAACTCGGCCTGCGGAGCGGTCTCGACGCCCTCGGCGAGCACCTCGAGGCCCAGTGCGTGCGCCATCGCGATGATCGCGGAGACGATCGCGAGGTCGTTCGCGTCCTCCGGGATGTCGCGCACGAACGACTTGTCGATCTTGATCTTGTCGATCGGCAGGCGCTTGAGGTAACTCAGCGAGGAGTACCCGGTCCCGAAATCGTCGAGCGAGATGCCGATGCCGAGCTGTTTGAGTTGGCGCATGATGCCGATGGAGTCCTCGGCATTGTGCATCGCGACCGTCTCGGTGATCTCGAACTCGAGATTGGCGGGGTCGAATCCCGTTTCGTGCAGCGTCTGCTGGATCGCATTGACGAGATTGTGGTGCACGAACTGACGGCCGGAGAGATTGACCGCCAAGCGCAGCGGCTTCTCGAACATCTGCTGCCATCGCCGCACCTGCGCGGCAGCCGTGCGCAGCACCCACTCGCCGAGCTGGACGATGAAGCCCGACGTCTCCGCTTGCGCGATGAACGTCTCCGGCGGCGCGAAGGTATCGTCGCGTTGCGGCCACCGGCAGAGCGCCTCGACGCCGATGATCTCACCCGTCGGCAGAAAGACCAACGGCTGATAGTAGATGCGAAACTCGCCGTACGACAAGGCATTGGCGAGCCGCTGATGCATCGGCAAGCGGTAGCTCACGACGATCTCCGCCTTCGACGAGGGGCGGTCGCCGCCTTCCCTCCTCCGGCGGCCTCGAGTAACGCCTCCAAGACGGCGATTCGTGCCGTCTGCTCGGCCAGATCGGTGCGCAAGAAGGCGGTCTCCAGATCGGGGGCGACGACGCAGAGCCCGTGGCGCTCCAGCAGTACGATGTCGTAGCCCTCCGCAAGTTGGGCCGCGCAGATCTGCGCGAGCACCTCCGTGCCCGGCGGCCGGTACGGCGTCCATGCCGTCGGTCCGAGCGACTCGCGCGCGCCGACGGTACGGTCCGGAAGGGGAAGGCCGCGCGATGCCCAGACGATGCAGTGCGTCGGATGAGTGTGCACGACGCAGCGCGCGTCGGGGCGGACCCGATAGGCTGCCAGATGGAGCGGTAGTTCGCTGCTGGGCCGCGCACCGGTCCTGCGCGGCGTTCCGTCGAGCGAGACGCGCACGCAGTCGTCGGGCGCGAGGTCTTCCAACGAGCGTCCCGACGGCGTCACCACCAGGTCGCCGTCCGGCAGGAGCTGGGAAAGATTTCCGCTGCTCCCGGCGACCAAGCCGCGGCGCCACAGGCGCGACGCCGTCTCGACCAGCGCACGGCGTGCCTCGCGTTCGTCGGTCACGGTGGCCAGGCGCATCGTCAGATCCCCGCCGGATGCCAGATCGTCTTGATCTCGCTGTAGGCCGCGATCTCGTCGAGACGCTGCGCGCTCGGCGAGAACCACGCAGCGCGCGATCGCCGCGGCCACACATGCACGCGCTTGACGTTTTCGGCCGCGCCGCGGAGCGTCGCGGGATCGAGCATGCCGTCCTCCAAACCGACGACCTGCACGTCGAGGTGGCGCAGGACGACGGGCGCGAGCTCCGAGCGCAGTCCGGTGAGGATGTTGACGGCCCCGGCTGGAACGTCGCTCGTCGCGATCGCTTCGGCGAAGACGATCGCCGTTCGCGGGTCGCGTTCCGACGCGATTGCCACGATCGCATTGCCCGCGACGAGCGGCGGCAGCAGCGTCGAGACGATCCCCAGCAGCGACGGCCGATCGGGGAAGAAGAGGCCGACGATACCCATCGGTTCGGCGGTCGAAAAGTTGAAGTACGGTCCGCCGACGGGATTGCGCGTCGAGAGCAGCGCGGCATACTTGTCGCACCATCCCGCATACCAGACCGTGCGATCGATCGCGGCATCGACTTCGCGCTCGGCATCGTCGGCGTCGCACGGCGTGCCGTCGGCGACGCGCTGCACGAACTCCGCGCGGCGGGATTCGAGCATCTCCGCGAGCCGATAGAGCACGAGCCCGCGATTGGCCGCCGTCATCCCCCACCAGCGCGGTTGTGCCGCTTTGGCGGCGGTGACGGCATCGCGCACGTCTTTGCGCGATGCGCGCGCGATGTTCGCTCCGAACGACCGTCCGTCCCACAGCGGATCGCTGCGACCCGATTCCGAGCGCACGAAGGCCCCGCCGATGAAGAGCTTGTACATCTTGCGGACGGCCAGGCGTCCTTCGCGTTCCTGCGACACGCCTGCAGCCTACGACGCGATACCGCGCGGCCCCTCGGCATCGACGAATCGGAGGACCTTCGTGGAGACTCGGCTCCTGGCGATCCGCCACGGCGCGACCGAATGGAATCACACCGGGCGCTTCCAAGGGCGCAGCGACGTCCCGCTCTCGGACGAGGGCCGCGCGCAAGCACGTGCCCTCGCCGCCGCGCTGCGCCGCGAACCGTTGCGGCGCGTGATCGCGAGCGATCTCTCGCGCGCGTACGAAACGGCGCGCATCGTCGCGGAGCCGCATGGGCTGCCGGTCGAGACCGATGCGCGGCTGCGGGAGTTCGATTTCGGCGCGTGGGAAGGGCTGCGCTGGGACGAGATCGTGGAGCGCTTCCCGGAATTGCGGGATCGCGCGCGCACCGAAGCCGTCCTCTACGCGCCGTCGGGAGGCGAACGCTTCGACGACGTCGTCGAGCGCGTGCGCGCCTTCGTGCGAGATTTTCCTCGCGAAGCAGGTTCGATCACCGTCGTCACGCATGCCGGCGTCTTACACGCGCTCTTCGCGGTGCTCGGCCTGCACGCACCGGACGGACGCCCGCTGCGCTTTTCACCGGGAAGCCTCACGACGATCGCGCTCGGCGAACGCAGTAGCGGCGAGCCCGCGCGCCTAATCCTCTTCGACCATGTACCCGCACGTGATTCCACCGATCTCGCATGACGCGGCCCGAGCCGCGCGCGCGCGCATCGACGACCTGACGAAGCCACAGGGAAGCCTCGGACGCCTCGAGGAGCTCGCGGAACGCCTCTGCGCCATCGCCGGCGGCCTGCCGGCGCACCGCTACGAACGCCGCGCCGTCCTCGTCGGCGCCGGCGATCACGGCGTCGTCCGCGAGGGCGTGAGCGCCTATCCGGCCGAGGTGACGCCGCAGATGGTCGGCGCATTCCTCGGCGGTTTCGCCGCGATCAATGCGCTGGCGCGCGCGGCGCGTGCGGAGGTCTTCGTCGCGAACTTCGGTGTCGCGGCCGATCTCCCGCGCCACGAGCGCCTTCTCGAGACGCCGGTCGGTCGCGGGACGGCGAATCTCGCGCGCGAAGCGGCGATGCCGCCGGAAGCGGTGGATGCTGCGCTCGCTGCCGGTGCGCGCGCCTTCCGTTGGGTCTGCGAGCGCTGCGACCCGCAGGTGATCGCGCTGGGGGAGATGGGCATCGGGAACACGACCTCTGCCGCGGCGATGATCTGTGCGTTCACGGGTGCGGCACCGGAGGACGTCGTCGGCCGCGGCACGGGCGTGGATGACGAGGGATTGCAGCGGAAACGTGCAGCCGTCGCCGCGGGACTGGAACGCGCCCGAGGGCGCGACTGGCGGACGGTGGCGAGCGAGGTCGGCGGGTACGAGATCGTCGGGCTCGCCGGCGCACTGCTCGCGGCGGCACAGGCGCGCGTGCCGATCCTCCTCGACGGCTTCATCGTCGCGGCTGCGGCGCTGCTCGCGCAGCGCATCGCCCCGAACGCCGTCGATTACTGCATCGCCGCGCATCGTTCGCGCGAACGCGGACACGAGATCGCGTTGCGCGCACTCGGCTTGCGTCCGCTGCTCGACCTCGACCTGCGACTCGGTGAAGGGAGCGGTGCCGCGCTCGCATTCGGTTTGGTGGAGGCGGCGGCGCGCATGCTCTGCGAGATGAAGACCTTCGCGGAGGCCGGTGTGGCGACGGCGAGCGAACGCGCACCCGCGTGAAGCGCGGGGTGCGCGGCGCGCTCCAGGCACTCGGCGCCTTCAGCATTCTGCCCGTCGGGTCGGCGGCGAACGAGGCTCCCGGCGGCTCCGCACTCGCATGGCTTCCGGCGATCGGCGTGCTCGTCGGTGCTGTTGCCGGGGTGAGCGGCGTCGCGGTCGCCCATATCGCCGGCATCGTCGCAGGGAGTTGGGTGCTGATCGCGCTCGCGTGGTTGCTCACCGGCGGGATCCACCTCGACGGATTCCTGGACGGCTGCGATGGGCTCTTCGCCGCGGTCGCACCCGAGCGGCGACGAGAGATCATGCGCGATCCGCGACACGGAAGCTTCGCGCTGATCGGCATGGCCCTGCTCGCGGGAGCGTGGTGGATCGCGGCGTCGCGCCTCCTCGAAAGTGCGCATACCGTCGGCACGGGAGGCGGCATCGTTCGCGCCGTTGTGCTCTGCGCGCTTGCGTGCGGTGCGGCGCGCCTCGCGGCGCTCGCCGCAGCGGCTGCCTATCGCTACGTGCAGGATGGTGCGTATGCGCGCGCGCTCGCGAAACGACCGGCGTTCAGGAGTATCGCCGTCTGGTTCGTGCTCTTCGAGGCGCTCGCAGCAACGCGGGGGCTGTTCGTCGCGTTCGTCCCGGCGGTGACGATCATCGCGGCGCTGTTCCTGGGCCGCTGGTGTGCGAGCCGCCTGGGCGGCGCGCTCAACGGCGATGCCTACGGCTTCATCATCGCGGTGTTCGAACCGCTGGGCCTCTTTGCCGCCGCCCTCCTCGCACGCTAGCAGCCGAACTGAGGGCCGTTCTACAACAGGTCCCGCAACTGGTCGGGTGTGATTCCTGCAGCTTTCAAGATTGCGCTCAGAGTTCCGGACTTGATCTCACGATCTTTGTGCATAGGAATGTTGAGCGTTATCGTGCCGCGGCGCAGGAAGACATGGGAACCGGTCTGTCGGATCTCGACGAAACCGGCACGGACGAGGGCTCACCGGAGTCGATCGGCCCGGACCCGCGGTAGCTTCGGCAAACGCTCGGCCTAAGCAGCTTCGATGGTGACGCGCTCGATGCGGACGTTGTCAGCATCGGGAGGCGGTATCTCGCTTCCTTCTGCACGGCGAACCGCAAGTGATAGCTCGATGGCGTCCCGTGCCATGGCGAGAGCGTCGTCGACGTCGTCACCTTGCGTGTGAATCTCAGGAAATGCCGGTACGCAGACGCGAAAGCCGCCTTCCGGCTCCGGTTCGAGAATCACGGTGTACGCCAAGGCTTTCATAGGCGCAGAAAGGCTTCTCGACAGGGAAGCCTCTTCCTGGAAGAGGTACGTCAATCGGCGTGGAGAGGCTCCCAAGCGTGCGGGTCGAGGATCGGTTGTGAGATCGCATCTTCCCAGAGAATCGTTGCGAGGATTTCGGCGGTATCCACCAGGCGCGGTCCCGGGCGATTGACGTAAGCGTTGCCGTCCACGAGATAGATCTCGCGCGTGCGGTACGCGCGCAGTGCGCGCCACTGCGGGACGGATTCGAGCGCATGGGCCGCCGAGCGCGTCTTTTCGAGATCGAACCCGCAGGGCGCGAGCACCACGACGTCGGGATCCTCGCGCGCGATCGTCTCCCAATCGAGACGTTGCGAGTTGCCGCCGGGATTCCCGAGGACGGGCTTCGCTCCCGCGAGTTCGATCAACCCCGGCGTCCAATGACCGCCGCTCATCGGCGGATCGCTCCATTCGAGAAGGAGGAGCCGAGGCCGGACGCCGCCGGCGTCGGCCAGCGCTCGCGCCACGTCCTCCCGGAGCGTCGCAACGCGCTCGCGCAAGCGGGCTTCCAACGCGCGTGCGCCGTCTTCGTGCGCCGTCAGCTCGCCGAGAAAGCGAATGTTCGCGAAGACGTCCTCGAGCGACGAGGGCTCCAGCGAGACGATCCTGGGATCGCCGCGCAGGCGTTTGGCCGCGCGCGTGACGATCTCGTACGAGACGGCACAGACCGCGCAGAGCTCCTGCGTGACGATGAGATCCGGTTGCAGGCGTTCGAGCAGCGCGTTGTCGAGATGGTAGAGGCTCGATCCTGCGTGGACGTTCTCGCGGACATGACGATCGATCGCCGCCGCATCGCTCTCCTCCGGCAGCGCGGACGAGGTGAGGACCGGCAACGAACGCGCCTGCTGCGGGAAGTCGCACTCGTGCGTGACCCCGACGAGCTCTGCTCCCGCGCCGATCGCGAAGAGGATCTCCGTTGCGCTCGGCAGCAGGCTGACGATGCGCACGCTCGCTACTGACCTTGCGCGAGCGAATAGCCGCGCGCACCGTCGAAGGTATAGAGCCCCTCGTGTTTGATGACGTCGAAACCGGCGCCGATCATCGCTTGGAGCACGCGAACGAGGTGCTCCGGGGTGAACGTGCCGCCGGAGGCTTCGAATCGGCAACACCAGTGATCGCTGCGAAACGTCTCCGGATCGCCGTTCGGCCAGACCTTCGTCCCGCGATTCGCGATGACCGTCAGTCCGATGCCGTCGAGCGGCAGCCGGAGGATCCGTTCGGCGATGCGATCGGGGTCGCCGTTCGGCTCGTCGATGAAGACGTCCGCTCCGACGCAACGTTTTTCGGCGCGCGGCCGCGGAGCGGGAGGATCCAGGCGCATCTGCACGCCCTTGGCATACCGCGCCGGACGCAGGTGGCGCGGCTCCAAGCCGAGTCGCTCGATGACGGCGTCGGCGAATTCGCGCGTGCCGACCTTGCGCGTGCTCACGCCCTCGGCGTAGATGTCGTAGGTGTGGATGCCGTCCTCGATGGTGCGCAACCAGGCGTTGTGGACGCGTTCGGCGACGTCGCTCTGGCCGATGTGCACCAGCATGAGTAACGCGCCGTGCAAGAGACCCGACGGGTTGGCGAGATTCTGCCCCGCTCGGCGCGGGGCGGAGCCGTGGATCGCCTCGAACATCGAGCAGTGATCGCCGATGTTGGCGGAGCCGGCGAGCCCGACCGATCCGGTCATCTGCGCGGCAACGTCGGAGAGGATGTCGCCGTAGAGATTCGGCAGCACGAGCACGTCGAACTGCTCCGGCGTATCGGCGAGTTTGGCCGCCCCGATGTCCACGATCCAATGCTCGTGCTCGATCTCGGGGTACTCGGCCGCGATCTCGTCGAAGACCTTGTGGAAGAGCCCGTCGGTGAGCTTCATGATGTTGTCTTTGGTGAAGCACGTCACTTTGCGGCGGGCGTTGGCACGCGCGTATTCGAAGGCGTACCGAATCACGCGCTCGCTGCCGGGGCGCGAGATCAGCCGCAGGCATTGCGTCACCTGATCGCTCTGGCGATGCTCGATGCCGCCGTAGACGTCTTCCTCGTTTTCGCGCACGATGACGACGTCCATCCGCGGGTGTTTGGTCGCGACGTACGGGTGCAGCGATGCGCATGGGCGGACGTTCGCATACATGCCGAGCGTCTTGCGCACGGTGACGTTGAGGCTCTTGAAGCCGCCGCCCTGCGGTGTGGTGATCGGCGCCTTGAGGAAGACCTTCGTGCGCCGCAAGGACTCCCACGCCGACGGTTCGATGCCGCTCTCGAACCCCTTGGAATAGACGGACTCGCCGATCTCGATGCGCTCGATATCGAGAGCGGCACCCGCCGCGGTGATGATCCGCAGCGTCGCCTCCATGATCTCCGGGCCGATCCCGTCGCCGTACGCGACCGTGATCGGCACCTTCTTCGCCGTCGCGATGGTGCTCAATTGATGACTCGCTCCTTTCCGGGATCCTGAAGTTGGCGGTCGGCGGGGGAGAGTCTTCTCGGCGCGCGCAGAACGAGTGCACGTATGTCGGATGCCGAGGATCGCGCCCTCCTCCGTATGCTCTACGCGACGTTCGCGCCGGCGGATGCTCCGGCCACGGGAGCCGATCGGCTCTGCGACGCCGTGGAGCGACTCGCGCCCGAACGGCGGGTCGCACTGGCGACCTTCTTACGGCTGCTGCGGTCGCCGGCAGGGGCGATGCTGGCGGACAGACGTCCGCTCGCGTTCGAGCGGCGCACGCAGCCGGAACGCGAGCGCCTCTTGCGTGCTCTCGCCGATCACCCGATTTCCCCGCTGCGCGCAGGGTTTTTAGCGCTCAAGCGACTGGCGCTCTTCTGCGCGTATGCGGCGGACGACGAGGGACGCAACGCGGCGTGGGAGCGCATCGGGTATCCCGGCCCGGCGCCGCGCCCGGTCGTCGGTCCGTCGTACGCGCCCCGCCCCCATGACGAAATCGCCGCGCGATACGATGCGATCGTCGTCGGCTCGGGCGCGGGCGGTGGCGTCGCCGCGGCGCTTCTCGCGCGCGCCGGTATGCGCGTGCTCGTGGTGGAGGCCGGACCGTGGCCGAGCGACGTGATGGCCCGCGGTCGTGAACTAGATGCTTTTGCGGAGCTCTATCTGGAGTCCGGACTCTGCGCGAGCGACGATCTCGGCGTAGCGATCCTCGCCGGATCGTGCGCGGGCGGTGGAACGACCGTCAACTGGGCGACGGCGCTCCGCCTGCGTCCGGCGGTCGAGCGCGCGTGGGAACGCGCCGGCGGCGGCGCGCTGCCGATCGGTGCGCTCGATGCGCACTACGCGGCGCTCGAAGAGCGGATGGGGTGTGCTCCCGCTCCGGTGCACAACGCGAACAACCGCGTCATCTCACGCGGGTGCGCGCAGCTCGGATGGACGTGGACCGCCCACCCGCGCAACGCCGTCGGCTGCGACGACCGTTGCGGCTACTGCGGTTTCGGATGTCCCGCGGCGCACAAACGCTCGACTTTCGCCGTCTTCCTCGCCGATGCGGTGCACGCGGGGGCCGATCTCGCGGTCCGAGCGCCCGCGCGGCGCGTCGTCATTGACGGTGGGCGAGCGGTCGGCGTCGAGATCGCCTTCGAAAACGGAACCCGCGTCGTCGCCGCGGAACGCGTCGTGGTCGCCGCCGGCGCGCTGCGCACTCCCGCGCTGCTTGCGGCAAGCGGAGTGCGGAGCGCGCATCTCGGTCGGCATCTGCACCTGAATCCGGCAGCCGCGATCGTCGCGGAATTCGGCGTTCCGATCGAGCCGTGGCGAGGGCCGATGCAGTCGGTCCTCTCGGATGCGTTCGCCGAGATGGAAGGCGCGTACGGCGTGACGTTCGAGGCCGTTCCGGCACATCCAGGGCTGGCGGCTATGGCGCTCCCGTGGCGCTCTCGCGCGGAGCATGCGGAGCAGATGACGGCGTTGCGTACGACTGCCGCGCTCATCGCGTTGCTCAGGGATCGCGGAGAAGGTCAGGTCGGGCTCGAGCCGCCCTGGCGTATTCGGTATCGCTTGCGGAGCGACGATGCACGACGCCTGCGGAACGGCCTAGCGCGCTTGGCGGAGTGTGCGATCGCCGCGGGTGCGCTCCGCGTGCAGACCTTGCGCGAGGGCGCGCCGAACCGCCTCTCGCTCTTTTCTGCACATCAGATGGGAACGGCGCGTATGCACGCGAAGGCCGCCCACGGCGTGACCGACGGAGAGGGCCGCGTGCACGGAGTGCGCGGGCTCTCCGTCGCGGATGCGTCGCTCTTTCCTGAAGCATCGGGCGTCAATCCGATGCTGACGATCATGGCGCTCGCGCGCCGATGCGCGAGCGCCATGATCCGCTGACTCCGAGACTCCGAACGCCTCAGTTACTCCACTGGTAGGCGTTCCAGCTCTCCACGAGCCCGTTCGGGTCGAATCCCTGGACCGTCGGGGCGAGCGCATAGCGCATGCGCGTGTAGTAGAGAAAGACCGCCGGCACTTGCTGCATCAAGATCTCCTGCGTGTGCCGGTAGGCGTTCGCGCGAACGTTCTGGTCGAAGGTCGAGAGCGCGATGTGCTCCCATCGGTCGAACTCCGGATCGCAGAAGCGTGAGACGTTGTTGCCGTTGGGCGGGATCGCGGCACACGTCCACGTGGACGAATCGTCCGGATCGGTGCCGGAGATCCAGGAATAGACCGTCATATCGAACTTGCCGGAGTTGAGGATGCCGCCGGCCTCCTCGGCCGCATACAAGATCGCGTAGTTATAGCTCTTGGGATCCACCTCGATCCCGACCTTCTTCAACATCGCCTGGACCTGGACGACGAGATTCTGTGCCAGGATGCTGCCTTGTCCGTAGACGAGCTGCAACGAGAGGCGCTTGCCGTTCTTGTAGCGGTATCCGTCCGGTCCGAGCGTCCATCCCGCTTGGTCGAGCAGTGCGGCCGCGCGCTTCGGATCGTATGGAAACGGCTTCAGCGTCGAATCGTACGCCCAGCGATAGAAATGCGAGAGATCGGCCGTCGCGGGCTCGGCGGTTCCGGCGGTATCGTCGCGGATGATCGCCTCCTTGTCGATCGCATAGGCGATCGCGCGGCGCACCAGCACGTCGTCGAGCGGAGGGCGCGTCGTGTTGAAGAGGATCGCCGTGTAGGCGGGGGCACGGGCAAGCATCAGGCGAATGTCGTGGTCGCTCTCGAGATCGCGATAGACGGGAGCTGTGATCTCATAGCCGAGATCCAGTTCGTGCGAGCGCAATTCGGACTCCACGGTATTGTCGTCGGTGATCAACTTGACAATGATGCGCTTCAGTTTGGGTTTCCCCAAAAAATACCGGTCGTTGCGCTCCAGGACGATGCGGTCGCCCCGTATCCAGCGCACGAACTTGAAGGGCCCCGTGCCGATCGGTGCGGCGTCGAAGGGCAGATTGTTGAGGTTCGGATACTGAGCCAAGAGGTGCGCCGGGAGAATGCCCATCGGCGTATCGCTCTGGGCGAAGAGCGTCGCGACGGCCGGCGGGAAGACCTTCTTCATGTGGAAGACGACGGTATAGTCGTTGGGCGTATCGACCGACTTCACCATGTCGTAACCATGGCGGGATACGACGTTGTTGGCGGGATTCATGATCGCCTGCCACGTGAACTTCACGTCCTTGCTGGTGAACGGCGTGCCGTCTTGCCACGTGACGCCCCGGCGCAGGTGATACGTGATCGTCAGTCCTCCGTCCGTGATGCCGCCGTTGGCGACGGTCGGCACCTCCGCCGCCAGATCGGGGACGAGATTGCCATTGGCGTCGGTCGTGACGAGATAATCGAAGATCAAGCCGTCGATGAAGGCCTCGTCTTGATTCTGCGAGAGGATGGTGTTCAGCTGCGTCGGCTCGATCTGCAGGTCGAGACGCAGCGTTCCGGTCGTACCGTTGGTTTGTCCCGCGCGCGAGCACCCGGCGGCAAGCATGAGCGCCGTTGCGGCGAGCGCGAAGAGCGGTCGCATCTTCATGGTCGCGCCTTCGCCTGGCTGCCCGCCCGCCCCTGGTTCAGGGCGTGGGTGCGGCGCGGCCGGTCCGGTCGCGGAGAAACGCTTCGAGTTCCTCCGCGGAGAGAGGCGGCGCCAGAACGTAGCCCTGCATCGCGTCGCATTCCCGCGCGCGCAACCATTCCCGTTGTGCGTCGGTTTCCACGCCCTCGGCGACGACGCCGACGCCCAAACCGTGCGCCATCGTGATGATCGTGGAGACGATGATTTCCGACTCCGACTCGCGGCCGATGCCGTCGATGAAACTGCGATCGATCTTGATCGTATCGGGGCCGAAGCGATGCAGATATGCGAGCGACGAATAGCCCGTCCCGAAGTCGTCCACCGCGGTGCGCAGGCCGGCCTCCTTGAACGCACGCAGCGTCGCGATGGTATGCGCCGCGTCGGACATCGCGACGCTCTCGGTGATCTCCAATTCGAGCAGGTGCGGATCGAAGCCGGCGGCATCGAGGATCGAGAGGATGCGCTCGCAGAGGTCGCGCTGGTAGAACTGCCGTGCGGAGAGATTGACGGAGAGGCGCAGAGGCCCGAAACGCCGTTGGAACTCTCGCATCTCCCGCGTGGCGGCCCGCAAGACCCACTCGCCGAGCGGAACGATCAGCCCGGAAGCTTCCGCGCTGGGAATGAAGAGATCCGGTTCGATGAAGCCGCTCACCGGATGCTCCCAGCGAACGAGAGCCTCGACGCCGACGACCGTACCGCTGCGTAAATCGAGCAGCGGCTGGTAGTGGACGATCAGCTCGTCGCGGTCGAGGGCATCGCGGAGAAACTTTTCCTGCGAGAGTCGCAGGTGGATCGGAGCCTCGAAGACGGGATCGTAGAACTCGTACGCACCGCGGCCGCCCTCCTTGGCGCGATACATCGCGATGTCGGCGTTCTTCAATAAGGTCTCCGGCGTCTCGCCGTCATCCGGAAAGATCGCAATGCCGATGCTGGTCGAGACGAACTGCTGGTAGTCGCCGAGCCGGAACGGCGCGGAAAACTCCGCGACGATCCGTTCTGCGATGGCTTTGGCCTCGCTTCGGTCACTCGGCGTCGGAAGGACGATCGCGAACTCGTCGGCACCGACGTGGGCGACGACGCCGCGCTCCGCGACCACGCTGCGGAGCCGCTCCGCCGCCTCGCGCAACAGCCGATCTCCCAGCGTGTGACCGAGGGAGTCGTTGACATCCTTGAAGCGATCGAGATCGAGTAGCAGGACGGCGAATCGGGATGACAGCGCGCGTGCGGCCGCGATCGCTTCGGCGATGCGCTCGTGCAACGCGACGCGATTGGGAAGCATGGTGAGCGGACTGATGTACGCCAGCATCTGCAAGCGCTCGCGGGCGCGGCGACGTTCGAGCAGCGACTCCACCAGCACCGTCAGGAGCGAGAGGAAGTCGAGATCGCTCTCGTCGACGTGTTGCGCCAACAAGGCGTCGAGAAAGACCAGAGCGCCGTAGATCTCACCGCCGACGCGAACGGGTGCGACCAGCGACGCGTCGTCCACGTGCGCGCCGCGTTCCGGAGCGGCAGCAGCTCGGCGTGCCGCGGCGATCAGCAGGCGGTAGTGGTCGTCGTCGAGGACGCCGGGGCAGGCGTAGCGCTCGAGCACGGCATCGTCGCCCTGCAAGCGCACCAGCGCGCCGCATCGTGCTTCGAGCACCCGCTGCCCGAGTTCGATCGCCGCGAGCAGGCGATCGTGGTCTGCACCGCCCGCCGCGATGTCGTAGAGATCGCGCAGGCGCTGGGCGCGTGCGGCGGCGAGGCGTTCCGCCGCGCGCTCGCGCGTGACGTCTTGGATGATGGAATAGACGCCGGTGACCTCTCCGCCCTTCACCTGCGGAACCAGGACGACTTGGAAGTGCAGCACGCGGCCGTCGGGAGCCAGGGCCTTCGTGAAGTATCCGACGGGAACGCCGGAGAGCGCGCGTTCGAACTCGGCGCGAATCCGCGCTTCGTCCTCGGGGTGGACGAAGCGGTTGTATTGCAGCCCGATGAGGGCCTCGCGCGGGAGGCCGGCGGTTGCGATCGCCGCGGGGTTGAGCGCACGAATGCGACCCTCACGATCGAGCTCGACGATCGGCGTCGGATTCAGCTCGAAGAGCGAGCGCAGGCGCTCCTCGCTCTCCACCAGCTCCTCGCGCATGCGCTCGGCCTCGGTGACGTCCTCGACCAGCGAGATGACGCGGTGCGCCGGATCGTCGGGAACCAGCATGTTGTACCAGGCGCAGCGCACGAGCGTACCGTCACGCCGGCGATTGCGGACGCGGACGCTCCGAATCGCGGCGGCTCCGCCGCGGAGCGTGCGCGCGGTCTCGTCCACGACGGGCACGTCGTGTTCGGCGACGAAGCGCAGGTCTTCGATGCGCTTGCCCATCGTCTCGCCAGGCGCATACCCGAAGAGTCGCCGGGCGGTGCTCGCCCAGAACGAGATGCGCCGGTCGTCGTCCCATGCGATCAAGGCCAACGGAGAGCCGGCCAGCACCGCATCGAGTCGTTCGAGTTCGTCGTTGGTGAACACCCGCAGTCACTCCGAGGGGAGTGCCTCCTCAGGCAAGGTATTCGAGCAGCCCGTGAACCCCTCCCTCGCGGCCGAAACCGCTCTCGCGGTAGCCCCCGAACGGCGAGGCGGCATCGAAGGCGTTGAACGTGTTGCACCAGACTACGCCCGCGCGCAGGCGTTGCGCCATCCACATGCTCTTGGCGCCGTTCTCCGTCCAGATGCCGGCGGAGAGACCGTAGGGGGTATTGTTCGCTTTCTCGATCGCTTCGTCGGGCGTGCGGAAGGTGAGGATGGAGAGGACCGGTCCGAAGATCTCCTCGCGTGCGATGCGATGCGACTGCTGCACCTGCGTGAAGAACGACGCGGGGAACCAGTATCCGCGTTCCGGGATCGCGCACTGCTGCTGCACGAGCACGGCACCTTGTTCGATGCCGCTGCGCACGAGCTCCTGAATCTTTTCGAGCTGCGCCTTGGAGTTGATCGCACCGACGTCCGTATTCTTGTCGAGCGGATCTCCTAGTCGGAGCGTCTGGATACGCTCGGTCAAGCGCACGACGACTTCGTCGTGCACGCGTTCCTCGACGAGGAGGCGCGAGCCGGCGCAACAGACGTGTCCCTGATTGAAGTAGATGCCGTTGATGACGCCTTCGATCGCCTGATCCATCGGCGCATCGGCGAAGACGATGTGCGCCGCCTTGCCGCCGAGTTCGAGCGTGAGGCGCTTGCGCGTACCGGCGAGCGCCGCCTGGATGCGCTTGCCGACCTCGGTCGATCCCGTGAAGGCGATCTTGTCCACGCCGTCGTGCTCGACGAGCGCCGCGCCGGTCGCGCCGTCTCCCGTCACCACGTTGACGACGCCGGGCGGCAGATCCGCTTCCTGCACGATCTGCGCGAGCGCGAGGGCGGTGAGCGGTGTCGTCTCGGCGGGCTTGAGGACCACGGTGTTGCCGCACGCGAGCGCGGGAGCCAGTTTCCACGCCGCCATCAGCAACGGGAAATTCCACGGAACGATCTGGCCGCAGACACCGATCGGCTCCGGTGTCCGCCCCGTGCGGACCGCCCATTCGAGCTTGTCGGCCCACCCGGCATGATAGAAGAAGTGCGCGGCGCTCGCCGGGATGTCGAAGTCACGCGACTCTTTGATCGGTTTTCCCCCGTCGAGCGTCTCGAGCACCGCCAGTTCGCGCGAGCGTTCGGTGATCGCCCGCGCGATGCGGTAGAGGTACTTCGCGCGTGCGACCGGCGAGAGCGTCCGCCAGTACTTGTCGTACGCTTTGCGGGCGGCACGGACGGCGCGATCCACGTCGTGCGCGTCGGCATAGGCGACCTGCGCGAGCGGCTCTTCCGTCGCCGGGTTGATCGTGGTGAAGAAACGTCCCTCGTGCGGCGCCCGCCATTCGCCGCCGACGAAGAGGCCGTAGCGCTCCCGCAGGCGGGGTTTCGTCGTCTCCGGTGCGGGTGCGTACTCGAAGGTGGTCATGGACTGCGCTCCTCTAATCGCGCGGAATGTAGTCGGTGCCGGAATAGCGTCCCGTGCGCTCCTTGTCGAGTTGCATCAACAGATCGTCGAGCAGCGCACTCGCGCCGATGCGGAAGAGATCCGGCTGCAGCCAGCCTTCGCCGAGCGTCTCCTTCACGATCACGAGGTACGCGAGTGCCTGCTTGGTGGTGCGCACGCCGCCGGCGACCTTCAACCCGCGCCGCTGCCCCGTACGCCGAGCGAAGTCGCGAATCGCCTCGCACATCAGCAACGCGACCGCCAGCGTCGCATTGACGGCCGCTTTGCCGGTCGAGGTCTTGATGGTATCGGCGCCGGCTTCGAGCGCGAGATCGGCCGCGCGCCGGACGTTTTCATAGGTACCGAGTTCCCCGGTTTCGAGGATGACCTTCAGATGCGCGCGCTCGGCACATCGCTGTTTCACCGCGACGATCTCGTCGAAGACGCGGCGTTCGTCGCCTGCGAGAAATGCACCGCGGTCGATGACCATGTCGATCTCGTCGGCGCCGGCATCGAGCGCGCTCTCGGTCTCGGCGATCTTGACGGCGGTGGGCGCGAGTCCGGACGGGAAAGCCGTGGCGACCGACGCGACCTTCACGCTCGTGCCGCGTAGTGCATCCTTGGCGATCGGAATCAGCGACGGATAGACGCAGACGGCGGCGACCGGCGGAACCTCCGGATCGCCGGGGCGCGGAGCCGCGGCCTTCGCGCAGAGCGAGCGCACGCGCCCGGGGGAGTCCTTGCCTTCCAGCGTGGTGAGGTCGATGCAACGGATCGCCAGCGCGATGCCGGCGCGCTTGGCCGACGTCTTGATGGAACGCCGGCAGAGCGCGGCGGCGCGCTGCTCGAGCATCACCGCATCGACCGGAACGTGCGGTGCGAGCAACGCGCTCACAGCGTGCCGCGGCGGGCCTGTTCGCGTTCGATCGCGACGAAGAGCGCTTTGAAGTTGCCCTTGCCGAAGGAGAGGCTGCCCTTGCGCTGGATGATCTCGAAGAAGACTGTCGGGCGATCCTGCAGCGGTGCGGTGAAGATCTGCAGCATGTAGCCCTTGTCGTCGCGGTCCACCAAGATGCGCAGTTCGCGCAGCACGTCCAGCGCTTCGTCGATCGGGCCGACGCGGTCTGCCAATTCGTCATAATAGCTGTCCGGGGTGTCGAGGAACTCCACGCCGTTCGTCTTCAACGCACGGATGGTGGCGACGATGTCGTCGGTGCGGATCGCCAGGTGCTGCACGCCCGCGCCGTGGTAGAACTCGAGGTACTCCTCGATCTGCGACTTCTTCTTGCCCTCGGCGGGCTCGTTGATCGGAAACTTCACCACGTGGCGCGGATCGGTCATCACCTTCGATCGCAGCGCGGTGTATTCGGTCGAAATGTCTTTGTCGTCGAACGAGATGAGCTGCGAGAACCCGAAGACCTTTGCATAGAAGTCGCCCCAGCGATCCATCTCGCCCCAGCCGACGTTGCCGACGCAGTGATCGATGAACTGGAGGCCGGGCTTCTGCGCGAAGAGGATGCTCTTGCGCTGCGGCACGAAGCCGGGCGCGAAGACGCCGCGATAGCCGTCGCGCTGGACGAAGCTATGGATCGTATCGCCGTAGGTCGCGATCGCGGCCTTCACGAGCCGTCCGTGTTCGTCTTCGAGGACGGTGGGCTCCATGACGGACTGCGCGCCGTGTTCGGTTGCGTACGTCCACGCGGCACGCGCATCTTCGACTGCGATCGCGACGTCCTTGATCCCGTCGCCGTGCAGCCGAACGTGCTCGGCGATCTCGCCGTCGGGACGCAGACTCGACGTCAGCACGAAGCGCAGTTTGTTTTGTTCGAGGACGTAACTGACGCGATCGCGCACGCCCGTCTCCGGACCGGCATAGGCGACCTGGTCGAAGCCGAAGGCGGACATGTAGAAGTGCGCCGCCTGTTTGGCGTTGCCGACGTAGAACTCGACGTGATCCCAGTCGATGCGGGCGAGCGGATGGCGCTCGATCTGCGGTGCCGTACTCATGCACCGGCTCTTGGCGTCTGGCTGAAGGAGCCCCTTTCGAGGCAGGCGGCCGGGATGCGCGGCGTGTAAACACCGCCGTCATGGCGTCGGAGATCGCCCCCGCGCGCACCGTGCTCGCGTCGCTCATCGACTATGCCGGGCTCTTTCCGCCCGCGCGACTGGAGCTGGAGGACGCGCTCGCCGAGTATCGGCGCGTGCGCCGCAGCGCGGACGGGTGGATCGCCGGACGGTTTCTCGTTCCGGCCTCGCGCCTGCGAGAGCTCGTGGCCTGCTGCGGTGGACGCGATGCCGAGCCGCTTCCCGTCGCGGTCGTCCTGGACGTCGAGCGCGATGCGCGCCGCTGGTTCGCCGATCTGCAGGCGAAGACCGACGCGCTGGCGGCATCGCTCGCCTCCGAGGCGGTGCGCCTGCACGCGGTGGAGGTGCCGCTGCCGACGCCGCTCGCCGCACGCGAGACGTACGATGCGCCGATCGCCCAGGCGGCGACGCTGCTGCGTCGTATCCGAGCCGATCTGCCGATCGCGATCGAGTTTCCGCGCGACGAGCGCGCGGAAGAACGACTGCCGGGAGGGATCGCCGCGCTCGCGCGCGCCGGTTGCGCGCTGAAGCTGCGCTGCGCCGCCCCGACCGGCGGCGGCGTGCCGCCGAGCGCCTCCGTCGCCGCGCTGCTCGTGGAACTCGCGCGTGCCGCCGTTCCGCTGAAGGCGACCGCGGGGCTGCACCATCCCGTGCGCGGACGGCGGGACGAGACCGGCACGGTGATGCACGGTTTCCTGAACCTGCTCGTCGCGACGGCGCTCGCGCACGGCGGAGCGCCCCACGATCACATCGTCGCCGCGCTCGAGGATACCGACGAGGAAGCGTTTACACCGGACGGCGACGGCCTTCGCTGGCGTGACGTTCGCATCGCGGGCGAACGAGCCGCCGCGTTGCGCGCGCGGCAGTTTCTCGGCTTCGGAAGCTGCAGTCTGGACGAGCCGCTCGCCGATCTCCGTGCGCTCGGATTTCTGGCGGCGGCGACGAGCGTATGAGCGCGGCGTCCGGCCTCGTGGATCCCGATCTGCGTTCGTGGGTTGCCGGCGAGCGCGATTCGGGCCGGTCGTTGCAAGCGTTGCCGCTCGGCGTCGTCGAGCGCGACGGTGCGGCGCACGTCTGCACCGCGATCGGCGGCTTCGTGCTGGATCTCCATCGCGCCGCGGTGGAAGGCGTCATCGGCGATGCACTCGATGCGCGGCTCTTGGAGGCGCCGACGTTGAATCCGCTGCTCGCCGCGGGAACGCCCGCGCTGCGCGCGCTGCGCGCGCGGCTCGTCGAGTTGCTGAAGGAGGGTGGCGACCCCGCGCTGCGCAGCCGCGATCAGAACGTCTTTTTCATTCCGTACGAAAGCGCGCACATGCGCATGCCGTTCACGGTCGGCGACTACGTGGATTTCTATGCGTCGCGCGAGCATGCGACGAATCTCGGGCGGATCTTCCGCCCCGACGGCGAGCCCTTGCTGCCGAACTGGGTGTGGATTCCGATCGGCTATCACGGCCGTGCGGGAACGGTCGTGCCTGACGGAACGCCGATCCGGCGCCCGAACGGCCAGCGGAAGGACCCGCGTGCGGACGCACCCGAGTTCGGGCCGTCGCGTATGCTCGACGTCGAGCTCGAGGTCGGCTTCGTGACGTGCGGACCCGCGAATCCACTCGGCGAGCCGATTCCCCTCGAGCGCGCTCGGGAGCAGATTGCGGGGCTCGTGCTGGTGAACGACTGGAGCGCCCGCGACATCCAGTCGTGGGAGTACCAGCCGCTGGGGCCCTTCCTGGGGAAATCGTTCGCCACCACGATCTCGCCGTGGCTGGTGCCGCTCGATGCGCTCGAACCGTTTCGTGCGGACGGCCCGCCGCAGGATCCGCAGCCACTGCCGTATCTTCGCGAGAGCGAGCCGCGCGGCTACGACATACGCTTGGAGATCGCACTGCGCACCGCCGCGATGCGCGAGCGCGGAATCCCGCCGGAGGTCGTCGCGCGCACGAATTTTCGCGGCATGTACTGGAGCATCGCGCAGATGCTCGCGCACGCGACCTCGAACGGCGCGATCGCGCGCCCCGGCGATCTCTTCGCCTCGGGTACCGTCTCCGGATCCGAGCCCGGAACATACGGGAGCCTCATCGAGCTCACGTGGCGCGGGACGTATGCGATCGAACTCCCGGGCGGCGAGCGCCGCACCTTCCTCGAGGACGGCGACGAAGTGATCCTGCGCGGCTGCTGCGAGCGCGACGGCTGGCCCCGCCTCGATCTGGGCTCTTGCCGTGGTGTCGTGCTCCCCGCCCCACCGCTTCCCGACGGCATCGCCGAAGCATAGCGTCGACTCGGTCCCTCACATGAGCGGGCCGAAAGCACTCGTGCCGGATCGCTCGCGAGGTACCGGAGCCGGCCAAACGTATTTCGGAAAGCGACGTTGGAGGGCGGCTGTTTGCCTAGCTTTCGAATCGAGATACCTGTCGCGAGCAGCAGGTATCGGCGCACGATCTTGGTCGAGTACGAGCGGAAGAAGCTAACGATCACACGCTGCGTCGTGGCCTTCGAGGTCGAGATCGACGGACAGCGCTACCAGGTCGTACGCTATGACAACGCCCACGGCGGTTTCCACCGCCATCTTCCGGGATTTCCCGAGCCCAGCGACGAGCGGGTAGATATCGGCCATGTTGCGCCGAACGAATGGGTACGATACGCTCTGGACGAGATTCGAGCGAATTACCAGACCTGGGGAACCATCGTCCTGCGAAGCGCCGTTGTGGGTCGCCGGCTTTTCGACCGATGCGATCCTTCGCGCGATCCTGGGGAACCATCGTCCTGCGAAGCGCCGTTGTGGGGACGGAGAGGAAAGCGTGAGATGAAAACGGAGAGGCGTACCAGGATCGATGATCCGGCGGATGCAATGAGGGCCGCGTTTGCGCTCGTGACGACGCTCTTCGACGACCCGGACTTCCCGGACGAACGACTCGACGGGACGACGCTACGACCCGTCGAGTACATAGAACGGTGCGATGCTGGCAAACAGAGCGTCGAGTGGGCCTTTGAAATCAGAGGCTCGCGTCTCGACGGCGAGGGTGTCACGCTCCGACGAGAGGAACGAATCCTCGTAGAGGCGTGACGTCGAGGGGCCCCGATTCGGGGCCCGTTCGTTCGAGGTTTACAGCCTGAAGAGTGTGAGGACGCCGGCTGCGTTGACGTTGTTCTGCGCGATAAGCGCGGTCTGAATCTGCTGGCGTAGCTGCTGGAGCGTCGTTTCGGTGACGGTGCGGCCGACGTTCGTGTCGGCGATGTTCGACTCGGCCGTCTGCAGGTTGAGTCCGGCGATCTGATTGTTGGTCGCCTGCTGTTCGAGTTGTGCCTGCTGTGCGCCGAGGTTCGCCTGGATCGTCCCCAGTTGCCGGAGTGCCTCGTCGATCTGGCCGATCGCGTTGGTCGCGTTCGCGCTCGTCGAGAGGTTGAGGTTTGCGATCTGCAGCTGCTGCGCGGTCGCGTTCCCGAAGGCGAGCCCCGTCACGTTGCCTTCGGCCGCGCCGGACTGCACCTGGAGCGCGGAGTTCTGCGTGTTCGGCGGAATCGCCTGATTGATTTGGATGGTCGCCGTCTGGCCGACGTCGGCGAGCGTGAAGTTGCCGAGCTGCACGTTGACGTTCTCGAAGCCGGTGACCGTGCCGCCCGGCGGGACGAACGCCGGCGCCTGCACCACTTGCCCCGTCACGTTGTTGGTGACGGTGACTTGGGCGGCCGGGCCGTTGCCGGTGTTGACGATCTGAATCTGGATCGTCCCATTGACCGTCGCGTTGCCGCCGAAGCCCTGCGCCTGGCCGTTGGGATTCTGGAAGTTCGCATTGGCCGCTGTCACTTGCGTGACGAGATTGCCGCCGTTCGCGAGCGGAACGTTCGCGGTGACGATCGCCTGCGCGGGCTGCCCCGCCTGCGGTCCGGCGAACGTACCGTTGAGCAGCGGCACGCCGTTGAAGGTCGCCGTCTGCGCGACGGTGTTGGCCTGCTGGACGAGTTGGTTCGCCTCCGCCTGCAGCGCTTGGCGTTGCTGCGGGTTCAGGAAATCGTTGACGGCCTGGACGGCCAAGCCCCGCAGGCGTGTGAGGATGTCGGCGGTCGTCGCGAGCGCGCCTTGCGCGACGTTGGTGGCGTTGAACGCCTCTTGCACGTTCTGCGTCGCGGCGGCGAAGGCTGCGACCTGCAACTGAAGCCCGGTCGCGATCGCCAACCCGGACGGGTTGTCCGCGGCGGAGACGATCTGTCTGCCGCTCGCGAGCCGCGCGATGTTCTCCCGTTGCGCCGCCAGCGTCTGGGCGAGGGAGAAGAGCGTCTGATCGTTGCCGATGGGGACGATGCCGTTGGCCATGGCCGGGTGCCTCCGGAGATTCCGGCGGTATTATACCGCTTCCCGGCGGGGGAGGGCGAGCCTCAGAGGCCCGCCGGCACCTGCGCCCACGAACGGAAGTACTCGGGGTCCTCGCACGCGAGGGCGGCTCGCGCGAGGCCGAGCGGGTTGAAGGTATCCACCATCACCGCCAGCTCGTCGGTCTCACGCTTTCCGAGCGAGGCTTCGACCGCACCGGGCTGCGGGCCGTGCGGTGCTCCCGCGGCATGCAGCGTGATCGAGCCCTCTTCGATGCCGCGCCGGCTCATGAAGTCGCCGCTGGCGTAGTAGATGACCTCGTCGCAGTCCACGTTCGAGTGATTGTACGGAATCGGGATCGCCAGCGGATGGTAGTCGAAGAGGCGCGGAACGAAGGCGCAGAACGCGGCGCCCGGGGCCTCGAACGTGGCGTGCGCCGGCGGCGGCTGGTGCAGCTTGCCCGTGATCGGCGCGAACTCGTCGAGATTGAAGGCGTACGGATAGGAGTAGCCGTCCCAGCCGACGACGTCGCACGGATGGTTCTGCAGCACGTAGATCGCATCGCGCCCGCGGTTGGCGACGCGGACCTCGTACTCGCCCTGTTCCGCGATCGGCTCGCCGAGGACGGGCGCGCGGAAGTCGCGGTCGTAATACGGCGCGTGTTCTTCGAGCTGGCCGAAGTCGTTGCGGTACTTCTTCGGGATCGTGATCTCGCCGCACGATTCATAGACGACCATCCGCGTCGTTTCGCGCGGGAGGATGCGGTAGGTGGTGCCCGTCGGAAGGTAGACGTAGTCGCGCGGCCGGTAGTCGAGCGTTCCGAACTGCGTCTGGATCGTTCCGGTGCCGCGATGCACGAAGAAGAGCTCGTCGCCGCCCGCATTGCGATAGAAGGAAGTCATCGGCTGCGAGAACTCGGCGATGCAGACGGTGATCTCCGCATTGCCGAGCAGCGGCGTGCGCGCCTCGATCGCATCGCCGGCGGTGGTCTGTATCCGCGCCGTGCGGAAGTGCCGATTCCGGAACGGTTCGTTCGGCTCGAAGACGCGCGGCGGCCGGTTCCACGGGCGCACGTCGAGCGTCGCGGTCGGCGGATGCACGTGGTAGAGCAACGAGTAGACGCCAGAGAAGCCCTTCGTGGAAAACAACTCTTCCGCGTAGAGTCCGCCGTCCGGGCGGCGGAACTGAATGTGGCGTTTCGCCGGAAGGCTCCCGGCTCGCACGTACGACGGCATCAGCCTTCCCTCCCCACGGCGCGTTCGGTCGCGACGAAGCCGTTGGTTCGATGCGATCCGTCGCAGAACGGTTTGTTCTTCGATCCGCCGCAGCGGCAGAGCGCGACGTTCGGCGTGGAGATCGGATAGACGTTGCCGTCGGCATCGGTGATCGTCACCGGTCCGGTGACCAGATAGGGGCCGCTCTCGCGGACTTTGATGGTGACCTCGCTCATCGGAAGAGTCGTTCGCGCCCGCCCGCAGGAATCCGTCCCTTGGCGAGCAAGCGTCGCACCCATGAGACGACGCCCTCGTATCCGGACGGCTTTCGCGTGGCTTTCGGGACTTGCACTCCTGACCGCCGGGGCTGCGCGCGCTGCCTCGTCATTGCCGTTCTCTCCTCCGGCTGGTTGGACGCAGATGCCGCCCGCCGTCACCGCCATGATCTCCCCGGTGGTTTTCTGGCACGGCCCGCACGACGCGGTGCTGATGGTCAACGTGTTGCCGATGGCGCTCCCGGTCGAGATGCTGCAGAAGCAGCTCGCCGCATCGTCGGCGATGGCCGGAAGCACGGTCGTCTCCGTGCGTCAGGCCACCGCGTGCGGCTCACCCGCTGCGATCATGACGTTGAAGAGCCCGGGCGCGAAGAAGGAGCCCGTCACGTCCGAGGTGCGGATCGAAGAGGTGGACGGCAAAACCGTGCTTGTCACGAGCAGCCGTTCCGCCGCGGCCGCCGCCGATCCGGCAATCGAAGAAACGATCTCCGGACTCTGCGACCTCTCGAACGCCGCAACGCTGGCACCGCCGAAAGGATGGTCGGCGCTGCACCTTGCGATCGTCGGTGAGTGGATGGGTGCCTCACCGATGGATGTGATGGTGCTGATGACGACCGACCCGGCTCCGACGCTGAGCGACGCATTGAAGACTGCGCAGCTCGCGCAAAACCAAGGAACGCAGGCGAAAGACGCGGCGGCGAAGGCGACGCCGACGACGCTCTGCGGCCTTCCGGCGTTGCACGTCAGCACGACGACCTCCACGGCCGCGACCGGAAAAGCGCGTGTGGACGCAATGATCACGCAGAATGCCGCTCATGCGTACATCCTGTCATACTCACGTCCGGTCGGTACCGCCGATGATCCGGCGGTGATGGCCTCTCTCGGGACGCTCTGCGCGAAGGAGCACTGAAAGCGTCAGCGGCGGTAGAGTCCCACGAGGCGCGCTTCGCCGAGGACGTGACCGCGGAGCGCCGCTTCGAGCGTGCGTCCGTCGGGCGGTGATCCCGTGAACGGAAGGCGTTCCACGTCGAGTGCGTAGAGCGTGAAGACGTAGCGATGTGCGGGGCCGGGCGGAGGGCACGGCCCGCCGTACGCGCTCTCGCCCCAGGAATTGCGTCCGCTGCGCCCCGGGGGCTTCACCAGGCCCTCGGGCAGCCGCGTGACCGATGCGGGGATGTCGTAGAGCAGCCAGTGATACCATCCGCCGGCGACGGGTGCATCGGGATCGTGCATCACGAGCGCGAAGCTGCGCGTTCCCGGTGGGGCACCGCTCCAATGCAGTTCCGGCGAGCGATTCGTCCCGCCGCATCCGCCGCGATCGTATGCGGTGCTGCGCGGCAGCGGCGATCCCGGGGCGAACGTCGTGCTGTGAAGGCTGAACGGCTGTGCTCCGACGGCGGCGACGGCAAGCGATCCCCCTGCCGCGGCGGCTAGCGTCGCGAGCGCCTTTGCGATCCAACCGATCATGCGTTCCTCCTTTCGAGTGCGACGACGCGTAGACTCCGGTGTTGTCTCCCTATGATATGATGAGCCGGCCATGATGGGGGTCGGGCCTCGCGCGGCGCGACCTCGTGAACCCCGCCAGGTCCGGAAGGAAGCAACGGTAAGCGCATCGTCGCGGGTGCCGCGAGCCGCCTGATCCTCGTCGTGGTCGTCTCGGTGCGTCATCGCGCCCTTCGGCATCTCGTACGGAAGGAGTCTCTGCAGCGTCGTGTTGGACCCGCCCTGGTATCCCGTGGTCGCCGGACTGTGTGCCTTCGCTGGAGCTCTGGTGGCTCTCGCCCTCTACCATCGCATGAGCATTCTGCCGCACCGGCGCCGCCTGCAGGAGCTGCTCGCGACGCACGACGAGCTGCTGGGGGGAGGTACCGGAGAACGGGCGTCCCAGCGTATCGCCGCGGTGGAGCAGACCCTGGCGGAGGCGCTCGGGCGGCTGGGCAGGGTCGAGGAGCTGGTCGCCGAACTCCGGGGATGCGCGCAGACCGATCTCTCGCGGATCGGGCTCGTGCGGTACGACGCCTTCGACGATGCCGGTTCGAAGCTGTCGTACGCCCTGGCCTTGCTCAACCGCGAGGGCGACGGGGTCGTCCTCAGCAGCATCTACTCGCGCAGCGACTGCCGCACGTACGCTAAGGCGGTCGAACGGTTCATGCCGGTGGTGGCGGCCTCCGAAGAGGAGCTCCAGGCGATCCGGCAGGCGCGAGACGCTTCGACGACGAGGGCATGCTGAAGGAACGCTACTACATCAAGATCGTGCCGCATCGCGGCGAGACGGTCCACCGGTTCCAGATCGCGCGGGCGCAGATCGTCGCGGCGGTGGCGATCGTCGCGGCGGTGGTGCTCGGATCGTTCCTGTACGCGCAGGTGCAGGCGGCCCGTGCGCGCGCGGAAGTCACGGCGCTCCGACAGCAGGAGGCCGCCGAACGCGCGAGGCTCCGCACCATCGATCGCAGCACCGCCGTCCTGCGCAAGCAACTGCAGGCGATCCAGAAGCAGAACGCCGAGATCCAACAGCTGATCGGCGTCCACGTCACGCCGCCTCCTCCGGCCCATCGCACGTCGTGGGTGCCGCAGCGCCATGACCGCCTCGAGGCGACGCTGGCCGAGGTCCGGCAGTTGGCGGTCGTCTCGGAGCGTACGGCGGCGGAGACGGCACGTTTACGAGCCGCCGCGTTGCGCGTCCTCAACCTCCGGCACATGCGCGCGTTGGCGCGCGCCTCGATGCTGGCGGCGATTCCGTCCATCGATCCCGTCGAGGGTGCTCCGGTCATCGGGTGCTTCTGCTATCGCACCTATCCCGACGTCGAGTTTCACGAAGGCGTGGATCTCGGCGCGGATTACGGCGATCCCGTGCGCGCCGCCGCAGCCGGAACGATCGCCTTCGCGGGATGGGACGGCGGGTACGGCCTGAAGGTCGTGATCGATCACGGCAACGGCTATCAAACGTGGTACGCGCACCTCTCGCGCATCGACGTCTCCGTCGGCCAGCATGTCTATAAAGGCGAACTGATCGCGCAGGTCGGTGCCACCGGCTTCGCGACCGGACCGCACCTGCACTATCAGATCATGCGCGACGGCGTGCCGATCGATCCGACGCCGTACCTCCACGGCGTACCGGCGTCGGTCGTCGCTGCAATCGATCGGCACGACGACGTGGCAGCGGCCGTACGGTGATCGTTCCGGCATGAACCTCTTCGCCTGCGAGCTCGCGGGGCTGCTCGACAAGCTGGTGTGGCTCTACACGCTGGTGCTCCTCGCGTACGCGGTCGTCTCGTGGTTGCCCGAGCTGCGCGGCCGGTGGACCGACTACCTCGCCGCGATCGTCGAGCCGGTGTTGGCGCCGATTCGCGCCGTGATTCCGCCGGTCGGCGGCATCGATCTCGCGTTTCTCGCGCTCATCCTGGCCTTGCAGTTTCTGGTTCGTCCTCTCATCCTTCAGCTCGCATTGCGTAGCTGCCTCGCATTTTGAGTGAGTACCGTCAAGACCGATCATCCGCATCGCGTGGAGATCGCGCGCAATGTGCGGAACTTCTGTATCATCGCGCACATCGACCACGGCAAGACGACGCTCTCCGATCGCCTCCTCGAGGTCACCAAGACCATCGAAAGCCGCGAGATGACCGAGCAAGTGCTCGATGCGATGGATCTCGAGCGCGAGCGCGGCATTACCATCAAGATGCATCCGGTGACGCTGCGCTACACGGCGCGCGACGGCGAAGCCTATCGGCTGAATCTCATCGATACACCGGGACACGTGGATTTCTCCTATGAAGTCTCGCGATCGCTGGCGGCGTGCGAAGGCGCGATCCTCATCATCGATGCGGCGCAGGGTATCGAGGCGCAGACGCTTGCGAACTATCATCTCGCTCTCGAACACGACCTGACGATCATTCCGGTCATCAACAAAATCGATCTTCCGGCAGCCGATCCGGAGCGCGTGATGCGCGAGGTCGAAGAGTTGCTCGTCATCGAGCGCAGCGAATGCATCCTCGCGAGCGCCAAGAACGGTATCGGCATCGAGGAGATCCTGGAGGCGGTCGTGCAGCGCATCCCACCGCCGAAGGGCCATCGCGATCACCTGCGGGCGCTCGTCTTCAACGCGCAGTTCGATGCCTACCGCGGGGTCGTCTCGTACGTGCGCGTCGTGGACGGCGAGCTGCGCCCGGGCATGCGCTTCATGTCGATGGCGCACCAGCGCGTCTACGAGTGCACCGAGGTAGGGATCTTCACGCCGCAGATGCGGCCGGTCGAGCGTCTCGAGATGGGCGATGTGGGGTACGTCATCGCGAACATCAAGGCGCTGGGCGATCTGGAGGTCGGCGATACGATCACCGAGGCCGCTCGTCCGGCACACGTCGCGCTTCCCGGCTATCGCAAAGCGGTACCGATGGTCTATTGCGGCCTCTATCCCAACGAGGGCGCCGACTACGACGACCTGCGCGAGGCGCTCGGCAAACTGAAACTCAACGATGCCGCGCTCGTCTACGAACCGGAGAGCTCGGCGGCGCTGGGTTTCGGGTTCCGGTGCGGTTTCCTCGGCCTGTTGCACATGGAGATCGTGCAGGAGCGCCTCGAGCGCGATTACGGGCTCGATCTCATCGCGACCTCGCCGTCGGTCGTCTTCCGCGTCACCAAAACCGACGGCGAAGTGGTGGCGATCGACAATCCCTCGAAGCTTCCGCCGCCGAACGCCATCCGCTCGATCGAGGAGCCGTACGTGAAGGCGACGATCATCACGCCGCCGGAGTACGTCGGTGCGATCATGGAACTCACGCAGAGTCGTCGCGGCACCCTCGGCACGATGGAATATCTGCACGACGGGCGCGTGATCCTCACCTACGAGCTTCCGTTGATCGAAGTGATCGTGGACTTCTTCGATCAGTTGAAATCCCGCACCAAAGGGTACGCTTCGCTCGATTACGAGACGATCGGCTATCGCGAGGGCGATCTGGTGAAGCTCGACATCCTCCTCAACGGCGAACCGGTCGATGCGCTCTCGTTCATCGTCGCGCGCGACAAGGCCCAGGCGCGCGGGCGCGCGCTGGTCGAAAAACTGAAGGAGCTCATTCCGCGCCAGATGTTCGAGGTGCCGATCCAGGCCGCGATCGGCGGCAAGATCATCGCTCGCGAGACGGTGAGTGCGATGCGCAAGAACGTCCTCGCGAAATGCTACGGCGGCGACATCACCCGCAAGCGCAAACTCCTCGAGAAGCAGAAGGCCGGTAAGGAGCGCATGAAACGCGTCGGGAAGGTCGAGCTCCCGCAGGAGGCCTTCATGGCCGTCCTCAAGATCGGTGAATGACGCGGCGGACGTTCGTTCGGGGTGTGCCGTGTGCGGGCAGCGTCCGTCGCCGGGAAATTCCATGAAGCCGTTCTACGTCGCCAGTCACAATGCGGGAAAGATCGCCGAGCTGCGCGAGCTCTTCGCGGGGTCGCCGTGGGAGCCGCAGGAGTTCGCCGGCTACGTGGAAGTGGAGGAGACCGGCAGGACGTACGTCGAGAACGCATTGCTGAAAGCGCGCGCGTTGCACCGCCTCTTGCGCGCGCGCGGGCTCGCGGATCCCGTGCTGGCCGACGATAGCGGCCTCGAGGTGCGTGCGCTGGGTGGCGGGCCGGGCGTGGACTCCGCGTCCTTCGGCGGCGACGTGTCGTGGCCGGCACGCCGGGCCGCGCTGCTGGCCGCCGTCGGCGATGCTGCGGGCGAGGAGCGCGCGGCGCGCTTCGTCTGTACGCTCGCCTGGATCGAGCCCGACGGCACGGAGCTCGTGGTGCGCGGCGAGGTCTCCGGGGTGATCGCGGAGTGCGAGCGCGGAGCGGGCGGCTTCGGATACGATCCGATCTTTCTCCCGGAGGGCTCCGACCGCACGTTCGCGGAACTATCGCCCGCGGAGAAACACCGCCTCAGCCATCGCGGGCGTGCCGTGCGGGCGCTGTTCGCGGCGCTCCGGAGGCGAGCCGGATCGGCGGCGGACGGGACGTAGCTCAGCTTGGTAGAGCGCTTGCTTTGGGAGCAAGAAGTCGCAGGTTCGAGTCCTGTCGTCCCGACCATCTCCGCCGTTTCGGCGCTCTTGCGTCGCGTGGTACGCTAAGCGGCGAGCGCGCCCGTGGTCTAACAGGATAAGGCACGAGTCTTCTAAACTCGAAGATGGGGGTTCGAGTCCCTCCGGGCGCGAAACGTCCGCTCGACGGTGACTGTAGCTCAGTTGGTTAGAGCGCATGACTGTGGATCATGAGGTCGCGGGTTCGACTCCCGTCAGTCACCCCAGCTCCCTTTCTCATCCGAACTTATCGCGGTGACCACGCCGCGCCGCTGGCATTCAGAAGACCGCCCGCAGTAGTCGGACGGCCGCTCCGCGAACGTTCGAGCGATGGCCTCCGACGTGGATCGAGAGCGGCGCCTCGCTTGGCTGGGACCTATCCTCATCCTGGTCGCGGCAGTCGTGCTCGCGCTGGCGGTGTGGCGGACCGTCGAGCTCGGCCGAACGGTCGGGGGTGATACGGCCCGCCTCGAGCGGGAGCGGACCGCGATCATGGCCGCGCGAGCCATGTTGCCCACGTACGAGGCGATCCTCCGGTACCGCACCGCCGTGGCGTTGGGGGCTCCCTCCCGAACGCTTGCGGCGATGCGGCGGCGCATCGATGCCGGCATCGGGCAATTGGACGCCACGATGCGCTCCGGCGCTTTCGCCTCGCTGAACGTCGGCGGTCGTTGGAAGGTCGCGATAGCGAAGTGGAGGCGCGCCGAGCACGCACGCGGACAACGCGCGGTGACCTCGCTCGACGACACGGTGCAGCGGTGGATCGCGGTCTTCGATCGCATGCAAGATGCGTCGGGGCTTACGTACGATCCCAATCCCACCGCACAGAATCTGGCGGATGCGACGCTCGCCACCGCACCACGCGCGCTTGCCGCGGTCGAACATGCGCGCATGTATGCGTTGTTGGAGCTTCGGAACGGCGGACTGCCGCTGCGTGAACGCCTCGGTCTGGCGTCGATGTTGGATGCCGTCATGGGATTCGGAAACTTCTCGGTCGACGACATCCCGCAATCGCTGGCCGCCGTTCGGGCCCTGGTCCCGAATAGTGCCGCTGCGACGGCCGCTGCCGGGGCCGCCGTCGTACGCGATACCGCCGTTTCGAACGAGGTCGCGACACGATGGCGCCGCGACGTCTTGCTGGTCGATCGCCCGCGACTTTCCGCTGCTCGTATCGACGCGGATGCACGCCGCGCGCACGATGCGGCGCTGGGAGCCTTCGACCGGCTCGCTGCGCTACTCGACCGAACGCTCGCGGAACGCCAGCGCCTGGCACGGCAACGCGGCATCTGGTGGATGCTCACCGGCCTCGGCGCGCTGCTGTTGGTCGCCGGGATTTCCATCACCGTCGCGCAGCTCGGCGCGCGCCGCGCGCGCCGGGCGCTGCGGTTGGTGCGTGCCGAGCTCGCTCGGCGGCGTGCGGAAGAGGCGCGCCGGATGGCCGAAGCGCAGTTCCGCGCCGTCTTCGAGCGCGCGGCGATCGGCATCGCGGTGCTGGACGAACGCGGTACGCTGCTCGATGCGAACGAGCGCTATCGCTCGGTGTTCGGAAACGACGCCTGCGCGTTGATCGCATCGCGAGAGCGCGAGTTTTCGGAACTCATGCGCGGCGAGCGCGACGGCTTCGAGACGGAGCTCCACGTGCTCACACCGGGCGGCCAGGAGGCATGGGTGGATGCCGTGGTCGCGCTGGTACGCGACGAGCAGGGCGCACCGCGTCTGGCCGTCTGCACCTTCCGCGACCTCACCGCGCTCAAACACAGCGAACGGCGCCTCCTCCACGACAAACTCCACGATGCGCTCACCGGCCTTCCCAACCGGACCGCCTTCATGGAGACGTTGCATCGCCGCTTCGCTGGCGCTCCTGGATTGCTCGAATCGTTCTTTGCCGTGCTGTTCGTCGATCTCGATCGCTTCAAGGACGTCAACGAGAGCCTGGGGCATACGGCCGGCGACTACGTCCTCACGCAGATAGCGGATCGCTTGCGTACGGGGCTCGACCCCGACGACGTCGTTGCGCGACTCGGAAGCGACGAGTTCGCGATCCTCGTGCAGTCGCTCGGCGACGTGCTGCACGTGGAGACACTGGCGCGGCGGCTGCTCAACGCCGTCGGGAGGCCGCTGGCCGTCGGTGATCGGACGATCTATTGTACGGCAAGTATCGGTATCGCGATTGGGTCGACTCGCTACGAGCGGGCCGAGGAACTCGTTCGCGACGCCAACATCGCCATGCATCATGCGAAAGCATCGGGCGGCGGGCGATACGAGCTCTTCGATTCGATGATGCACGCCTCCGCGCGCAAGCGACTGCAGCTCTCGACGGACCTGAGGATCGCTCTCGAACGTAAGGAGTTCCGCTTGCTCTACCAGCCCATCGTAGATCTGGCGGACGGCCGCATGGTCGCGTGCGAGGCGCTCCTCCGCTGGGATCATCCGACGGAAGGCGTGATGCACCCGACCGATTTCATGCCGCTCGCGGAGCAGATTGGCCTCGCTCCCGCGATCGGTCGCTTCGTGCTCCACACGGCGTGCGAGCAGTTGGCCCGCTGGAAGCATGCCGCCGGTGTCGTAGCGCCGCAGACGCTGCACGTCAACGTATCGGTTTCGGAGTTGGCCGATCCGGATTTCGACCGTATCCTCACCACCGCAACGGCGAACAACGGGTTGCATCCCGAGGAGATCGTCGTCGAGATCACCGAAAGCGTCGTCTTGGATCACGGCACGCGGGCGAACGTCATGTTGGAGCGCATCCGTTCGCACGGATTCCGCATCTGCATCGACGACTTCGGCACCGGCTACTCGTCGCTGCGGTACTTGCAGCAGTTCGTCGTCGATGCCATCAAAATCGATCGAGGATTCGTCACGGGGCCGGAAGGGACGCTCGCCAGCGAGCCGATCGTGCGCACGCTGATGGCGCTCGCCGAGTCGTTCGACGTGCGCATCGTCGCCGAGGGCGTCGAGACGGCACGCCAGCGCGATCAATTGCGCGAGCTGGGCTGTCGCTACGCACAAGGGTATCTCTTCGCGCGTCCGCTGGCGCCGAACGATTTCGCCGCGGCGTACCTCGGGACGGGCGCCTCATCGCCGCATTCGGCCTCCGCATGAGCCGACTGCGTATCGGAGTCGTCGGCGACGAGCAGGCGCATCGTTCGGTCGTCCTGGCGATGCAGGGTCAGGACGCCGAGGTCACGCTCCAATCGGATGGCTCGGACCTAGACGCCGAGGACGTCATCGTGCTGTGCATCGGCGAGAGCATGCAGAGTCGCATCGCGGTGGAGGTCGCCGAGCGTCACGGGCGGGTCGTCGTGGCGGCGCGGCGCATCGACATGGGCGTCGTGACGTTCGCGACGTTCGTCGGCGCATCCGATGCCGTCTTGATCGACGATCGCGAGCGCCTGCGGGAGGCGATCCTCCGTGCCGCCGAGCGCCGGCCCGACGGCGACGTCGCCGACGTTCCTTCCGATGTCGCATTACTGCGTCGCGTCGTCGATTTGACGCCGAATCTGGTGAGCGTCCGCGACGCGAGCGGACACGTGATCCTGGTCAGTCAATCGTTCGCGGATTTCTACGGCTCGACCGTCGAAGCGATGACCGGGCGTTCGCTTTCCGAGGTGATGCCGACGCCTGCGGAGGCCGAACGCGAACGTGCGGAAGACGCGGACGTCCTTGCGCATCATCGCTCGCGCATGATCGAGCGCGAAGTCGTGGATTCCTCCGGCACCTTGCGGCGCTTGCAGATCGTCAAGCGGCTCCTGCAGCTCGACGACGGTCGCGCCTATGTCCTTGCCGTCGCCGTGGACGTGACCGGCCACGCGCGCAGCGAGCAGGCACTCGTAGCGGCCAACCGCTTCAGGAGCAACGTCCTGGAGGCGATCAGCGAGGCGGTCTTCGCGTTGGATGACTCGGGGCGCTTCACGTTCGTCAATCACCGCCTGAGCGAGCTGACGGGCTATACGAGCGCGGAACTCGTCGGGAGTTCGCTCTTCCGTCTCATCTCACCGCCGTCGCTGTTGGATGTCCGGCGCTATCTGCACGAGGCCCTCGAGCGACCGGACGAGGAGCATCGCTTCGACCTGCGCATTCGCCGAGCCGACGGCGTCGAGCGCGACGTGCTCTGCACGTTCCTGGGGATGGCGTCGGACGGCGGCGAGACGGGTGTCGTCGGAACCTGGGAAGACGTCACGCAACGCCGCGAGGCGGAACGGCGCGTCGAACACCTGACGATGCACGATCCGCTGACCGATCTTCCGAATCGGCGCTTGCTGCAGGATCGCATCGCGGTTGCGCTCTCGCAGGCGCGACGCGACGGCAGGAAGGTCGCGCTGCTCTACATGGACCTCAATCGCTTCAAGAGCGTCAACGACGCGCTGGGTCATGCCGCAGGGGACATGCTCCTCCGAACGCTGGCGGTGCGCCTACGCGCGGCGATCCGAGAAGGCGACACGATCGCTCGTCTGGGCGGCGACGAGTTCGTCTTCCTCGCGCCGGCGGTCGAGAGCATCGCCGATGCCGCAGCGATGGCCGAGCATCTCCTCTCCGCGGTGCGCCTGCCCTTTCTGATCGGTGACACGGAATACGTGATCACGGGCAGCGTGGGCATCGCGATCTATCCCGATCACGCCGACGATCCGGAATCGTTGTTGCGGAGTGCGGACTTGGCCCTCTTCGAGGCCAAGCGCTCGGGGAACGAAGGGTGGACGGTCTATGCGGAGCACATGGTCGAGCGTTCCTTCGAGCATTTCGTTCTGGAGAACGATCTCCGACGTGCGCTCGATTCCGGCGAACTCGCCGTGCATTACCAGCCGGTCATCGATCTCGCCGGCGACACGATCGCGGCCGTGGAAGCGCTCGTGCGCTGGAAGCACCCGACTCGCGGGTTGCTCTTGCCCGAAATGTTCATCCCTCTGGCGGAAGAGACGGGCCTGATCGTGCCGCTCGGCCAGTGGATCTTGCACGAAGCGTGTCTCCAGGCTGTGCGATGGCGGGAAGAGGGGGTCATCGACGTTCCGATCGCGGTCAATCTCTCCGCGCGGCAGTTCGATCGCGGTCTGGTCGCCTCGCTACGTTCGATCATCGAACGTACCGGAATCGAGCCGTCGTCGGTGACGTTGGAGCTGACGGAAAGCGCGGTGGTCAAGAGCACCGCCGCAGGGATCTCCGTCGTGGAAGAACTCAAGGATGCCGGAGTGCGCATCGCGATCGACGATTTCGGGACGGGGTATTCCTCGCTCTCGTACTTGGAGCAATTTCCGCTCGACGCGCTGAAGATCGATCGCTCGTTCCTGCCTCGCGATCACGACCGCATCTCCGGCGGAGCGATCGCTACCGCGATCATCGCGCTCGCGCACGGCCTCGGGCTCGAGGTCGTTGCGGAGGGTGTCGAGACCGCCTTTCAGCGAGACTTTTTACTGGCGCGTTCGTGCACGCTCGCCCAAGGGTTCCTCTTCGCGCCGCCGATGCCGGCTGCGGAGTTCGAGGAATACGTCCGCGTTCATGCGCGGCGCCGCATCCCGTCGTGAGTCACCCGGCGGCAGTGCGGGCGATGGCGTCCTCTCGAAGGACTCGGCGTAGCAGCTTGCCGGCAGGGGTGCGCGGGAGCTCGGGAACGCGAAGGACGACGTCCGGCAGTTTGTAGGGAGCGATGCGTTCGGCGAGCGCAGACCGAACCTCCGCGAGCATGTCGGCCGGGAGATCGGCCCCTTCGCGGACGACCACGCATGCGCAGATGCGTTCCCCGAGGACGCGATCCGGGATTCCGACCACCGCCACCTGTTCGATCCACGGTAGCCTGCGCAGCAGGGCTTCGAGCTCGTCGGGATAGACGTGCATGCCGGCGCGAATGATGATCTCCTTCTTGCGACCCGTGAGATGGAGAAAACCCTCGTCGTCGAGCCAGCCGAGATCGCCGGTACGCATGTAGCCGTCGTCGGTGAAGGTTGCGTTCGTGAGTTGTGGATTGCGGTAGTATTCTCGGAAGACTCCTGGGCTGCGAACCAGGATTTCACCATATTCGCCGCCGTCCGTCCGATCGATGCGCAACTCGACGTCCGGCAGCGGGCGGCCGACGGTGACGCGCCGTTTCTCGGGCGGATCGTCGAAGGCGGTCATCGTCACCGCCGGCGACGTCTCCGTGAGTCCCCACGCGATTTGGATATCGCACGACAGCGTGCTGCGGATGGCATCCACCAATTCGGGCTCCACGGTCGCGGCGGCGACGATCCCGGTGCGCAGGCTCGAAAGATCGCGCGGCGCGCGTTCCTGTGCCGCGATCTCGAGCGCGAACATCGTGGGCGTTCCGTGATGCACGGTGACGCGCTCCCACTCGCAGAGATCCAGCGCGGGGCCTGCGGCATGCGCGCGCATGAGCACGGTGCGAGCGGCGACCTGAGCGGCGACGAGCAGCGTCGCCGAGAGCCCGAAGATGTGCGTGATCTGCGTCGTGGCGAGCATGACGTCGTCGGCGCACATGCGGAGCCGGTCGGCGCTGACGGCGGAGTTCCACGAGAGGTTGCCGTGCGTGAGGACGACGCCTTTGGCGCGATCGGTGGTGCCGGAGGTATAGAGAATGGCGAAGACGTCGTCGGCCGACAAACGCGGCCGTTCATCCGGCGGAAAGGCGGCGCGATGGGTGAAGAAGTCGGAGTCGCCTCGCCCGACGACGACCACGTCGCGCCGGCGCTCGCGCGGAATCGCATCGGCGAGCGCATCCGTCAGGACCACCAGTCGCGGATCGGCGTGAGCGACCGCGCTGCGCACGTCGTCGGCACTCCACTGCGGATTGATGCCGGTGAAGATCGTACCGGAGAGGGCGCAGGCCCAGAGCATGACGACGGCTTCGAGCCGATTGGGAAGCACGACCGCGATCCGGTCGCCGGGCTCGACGCCTGCGTTACGGAGCTGGATGCAGACGGACTCGGCTCGTTCGGCCAACTCGCGCCAGGAAACGCGCACCAAGCCGTCGGTGATCGCTTCGCGTTTCGGCGCCACCCGCAGGGCACGTTCGAGCAGTTCGCCGACCGTCGTCGGCTCGACCGAAGGTCCGGCGTCCATTGCTCGCCTGGCTTGGGCACCCGTACGCGCAGACCCTGCGCGCCGGCAGGAGTGCAACCGGCGCACACGTATGATATCCTACGGCTCGCACGCCGGGACGCGCCTTTAGCTCAGTCGGTAGAGCAGCGGACTTTTAATCCGTTGGTCCCGGGTTCGAGTCCCGGAGGGCGCACGTGCGCACCGCTAGCTCAATCGGTAGAGCAGGTGACTCTTAATCACTTGGTTCGGGGTTCGAGTCCCTGGCGGTGCACCAGATGTCGAGGGGAGAGCGCGAAGCCGCTCTCCCTCTTGCGTTTCCGGCGCCGGTTTGGTACGCTACGCCGGGCTCCGAAGACCGCAGGCGGCCGCGTGCCGTAATCCGCCCGATGGCGGGCCTGCCGAGGATGCGAACGGCGAGTTGCGGCCGTACTCCGGCCGTGCGCGGCGTGCGCTCTTCCTCGTCGGAGGAGCGCCGAACTCTTCATACGCAACGGAAGAAGGAAGCCGCATGCCGACCCCGCAGAAGGAAGCCGCCGTCGCACGACTGCGCGAGCGCCTCGCCGCCTCCGCCAACGTGATCTTTACCAATCCGTCCGGCCTCACCGTCGCGGAGATCACCGCGCTTCGGAACGAACTCCGTAAGGAAGGCGGCAGCTACGCCGTCGTCAAGAACACGCTCTTCAAGATCGCAGCCGGAGACGATCTCGCCGCGCGGATCGGCCACGTCCTCAACGGGCCGACCGCGGTGGTCTTCGGGGGCGACGATCCCGTCGCTCCCGCCAAAGTCCTCAAGAAGTTCTCCGACACCGTCAAGCCGTTACCGGTCAAGGCTGCCGTCATCGACGGCAAGGTGGCCGACGCCCGCGAGGTCGAGCTCCTCGCGTCGCTGCCCTCTCGGCCGGAACTCATCGCCAAGCTGGTCGGCTCGCTCGCGAGCCCGCTGCGCGGCCTCGTCACCGTCCTTTCGGGGAATCAGCGCGGGCTCGTCCGCGTCCTCGACGCCATCCGCGAGCAGAAGCTCGCACAGACCGCATCGTAAAGGGAGAAGCACAGCACCATGGCAGTTGCCGATATCATCGAACAAATCGACAAACTTACCGTCCTCGAGCTCGCCGATCTCGTCAAGCAGCTGGAGGAGAAGTACGGCGTCAGCGCGGCCGCTCCGGTCGCGATGGTCGCCGCTCCTGCCGCCGCTGGCGGCGCCGCCCCTGCGGAGGAGAAGACCTCGTTCGACGTGATCCTCGCCGATGCGGGAGCGGAGAAGATCAAGGTCATCAAGGCCGTCCGCGAGATCACCAATCTCGGACTGACCGAGGCGAAGGCCTTCGTCGAGAGCGCGCCCAAGCCGGTGAAGGAAGGCGTCGCCAAGGACGAAGCCGAGAAGATCAAGGCGAAGCTGGAAGAGGCGGGAGCCAAGGTCGAGATCAAGTAACGATCGCCGGCGTCGATCGTGTGACGAGCGACGCACGCATTCACGGTGGAGGGCTCGGCCGAAGGGCCGAGCCCTCCACGTTCGTATGTGCGCGCGAGCCGAGCACCGTCAGCTCGTCTCGATGACGTCGGCTCCTTCCCACCGGTCGCGCCCGCGACTGTGGACGACGCTCAGCGTGCAGCGATCGCGATAATGCGCTGCGACGGTATCGCCGGGGTGCATCTCCGCGATGTGCGCGAACATCTTTCCCGCCGTCAGGAACATACCCCGGCGAAACTCCGCCATCGCCGCCGCGAAGATCTCGGCGGTCTTCCGCTTGTGCTCGGCCAGCTCCGGCGGGTCGTTGTCGTAGCATTCGTAGATCTCGACGCTGCGCGTCTTACCCTTGGCCTTCACGGCGCCCAGGTGGCGGAGTTTGAAGCCATGACCCTTGGGGAGATCCTCCACGACCGACGCGCTCGCGAGGAGGCCGACGCCGAAGACCTTGGTGAGCCCTTCGATCCTCGATGCGACGTTCACGGCATCGGCGATGACCGTCGTCTGCATGCGCTCCTCTTCGCCGATCGTTCCGAGGATGAGCTCTCCGCGATGCAGGCCGATGCCGATGCGTATGGGGACGTATCCGGCGGCGCTGCGACCGCGGTTGTAGCGCTCCACCTGTTGTTGGAGTTCCACCGCCGCGCGCAGCGCATCGTCCGCAGTCCGCGGGAAGAGCGCCATGATCGCATCGCCGATGTACTTGTCGACAAAGCCGTGGTGCGCGCGAATGATCGGCGTGACGTTGCGCAGATACGAATTCAAGAAGTCGAAGTTTTGCTTCGGCGTGAGCGACTCGGAGAGCGTCGTGAAGTCGCGAATGTCGCTGAAGAAGATCGTCATCACGCTCTGTACGTGATCGCCCAGGCGCACCTCCGGCAGCGATCGGCGGTGAAGGAGCTCCAGGAACTCTCGCGGGATGAAGCGTGACGACGCGTCGTTGTAGATCTGCAGCATCGCCGCCTGCGAGAGGTCGTGCTTGGATGCCTGCAGGCGAATGGTGACGTCGCGCAGCCGCCGTCGCTGGAGCGAGAGCTCCACGCGCCGCGCGACGAGCAACGGGAATGTCGTTTGCAAGGGGAGGGCCAGGAAGTCTTCGGCTCCGGCTTGCAGCAAGGCGGCGATCCGTTCGGCCTGATCGGACGCCGCCGCGACGAGCACCGGAAGGCGGACGTCTCCCTGTGCGCGCGGTGCGGCGGCCCGCAACACGGCAAAGAGATCGTCGTTGGAGGCGGCCAGACCGGCGACGAGGAGATCGATGCGGCGCGTTGCGACGAGTTCGTGCGCAGCAGCGAGGGACGTCTCGAATGCTTCGCCGAGATTGGCGCTGCGGACGATCGTCTGGAGCGCCTGGGCGTCGGACTGCTCGAGTCCCGTGCACGCGATCCTTGCGGGTTGCACGCGTCTCCCTCCGTCGGTCGCCGGCGCGCTCCCGCCGAGGGCCGGGGATGCGGAGCCGGAGGGCCCCGCATCCCCGAGCGATCAGTGAACCAAGAACCCGACCAGCAGGAGCGCGACGATGTTCAGGACCTTGATCATCGGATTGATTGCGGGCCCTGCCGTGTCCTTGTACGGATCGCCGACGGTATCGCCCGTAACCGCCGCCTGGTGCGCGATCGAGCCTTTACCGCCGTAGTGGCCGTCCTCGATGTACTTCTTGGCGTTGTCCCATGCGCCGCCGCCCGTCGTCATCGAGATCGCGACGAAGAGGCCGGTGACGATCGAGCCCATCAGGATGCCGCCCATGATCTGTGCTCCCGTTTGCCCGGGCAGGATCCCGAAGACCGAGAGCAGGACGACGACCAGCGGGACGCCCACCGGGATCAGTGCCGGAACGATCATCTCCTTGAGGGCCGCGCGCGTGACGATATCGACGGTCGTGCCGTAATTCGGCTTCGCGGTGCCCTCCATGATCCCGGGAATCTCGCGGAACTGGCGGCGTACCTCTTCGACGACGGCACCGCCCGCGCGGCCGACCGCCTCCATCGACAGCGAGGCGAAGAGATAGGGCAACAGGCCGCCGATGAAGAGTCCGGTGAGCACGTAGGGATCGCCGATCGTGAAGAGGTTCTTGACGGTTTGCGTACAGGACCCCGGATCTCCGCCGCAGATATGGCCGATGAGTTCCTGCAAGAACGACGAGAAGAGGACGACCGCGGCGAGAGCGGCCGAACCGATGGCATACCCTTTCGTGACCGCTTTGGTGGTATTCCCCACGGCGTCGAGCGGATCGGTGACGTTCCGCACGTCGTCGGGCATCTCGGCCATCTCGGCGATGCCGCCGGCATTGTCGGTGATCGGCCCGAAGGAGTCGATCGCGACGACGATTCCGGCCATGGAGAGCATCGCCATGACGGCGATACCCACGCCGTAGACGCCCGCGAGACCGTAGCTGACCAGGATGCCGATCACGATTACGATCGCCGGGAGCGCGGTGCCCTGCATCGAGACCGCCAGGCCGCTGATGATGTTGGTGGCGTGCCCGGTGACGGAGGCGCGCGCAATGCGCTGAACCGGCGAGAATTGCGCGCCTGTATAGTATTCGGTGATGAACGTGATCAATCCGGTGATCGCGATGCCGACCAAAGCGCAGAAGAAGACCTTCGCCGGATCGATGCCCGCGGCGCCGGAGAAGACCGCGTTGCTGGCAAAGAAGAACCCGACGAGCGCGAGGATGCCCGCGATCACCAGGCCGCGATAGAGCGCGCCCATGATGCGCTCTTTCTCGACCTTGCCGATCGTGACGAAGAGCGAGCCGATGATGGAGGCGACGATCGAGATCGCGCCGAGCAACAGCGGGAAGGTCGTGGCATTCGGGAGCGTCGCACCGAAGACCAAGTTGCCGAGCAGCATCGCGGCGACCGTGGTGACGCAGTAGGTCTCGAAGAGGTCGGCCGCCATACCGGCGCAGTCGCCGACGTTGTCGCCGACGTTGTCGGCAATCACCGCCGGGTTGCGCGGATCGTCTTCAGGAATTCCGGCCTCGACCTTGCCGACCAGATCCGCGCCGACATCCGCAGCCTTCGTGTAGATGCCGCCGCCCAGACGCGCGAAGACGGAGATCAGCGAACATCCGAACGCCAGTCCGACCATCGCGCCGAGCGAACGTGTCGCATCGCCGCCGTTGACGGCCAGGAGGATCGCATAGTACCCGGAGACCGCGAGCAGGCCGAGGCCGACCACGAGCATCCCGGTGACCGTCCCGCCGCGGAACGCCACGGCGAGCGCCGGTGCGAGCCCTCCGCGCGCCGCTTCCGCGGTGCGCACGTTGGCGCGGACGGAGACCGTCATGCCGATGAAGCCGGCCGCCCCCGAAAGAATCGCACCGATCAAAAAGCCGACCGCCGCTTGGATGCCGAGCGGCGGGGCGACCGCGATGAGGATCGCCAAGACGATCGCGACGATCGCGATGGTGCCGTACTGTCGCTTGAGGAAGGCCATGGCGCCTTCCTGAATGGCCGCGGCGATCTCCCGCATGCGCGCATTGCCTTCGGGGCGTCGCAGGACCCACAGGATGAGCGCGATGCCGTAGATGACGGCGAGCGCACCGCCCAGGAGCCCGGCCAGAATCGCTTGCTGTGCTGTCACGTTCGTTCCTCGTGATGATGATGGTAAAGGTACGCGATGCGCATCCCCGCGCCGGACGGCGGTGCGGGCATGCGAGCAGAGCTCCGGTGAGGCGGAGCACGAAGTGCGTACTATTGCCCGATCCGGGGGCGGGCTCCTTGTCGGGAGGGGAATGCGAGACGGCGAAGTGGAGGCCGATGAACCGGCAGGGGTGGGGATCGCGGGGGCGCCGTACGCCCGCGCAGAACGGCTGATCGGACGTGGCGCTCGTCACCATCGGCGAGGCCGAGTTCGCCGCTCTGCGCGACCTCATCCGCGAACGCTTCGGCATTCAGTACGACGACAGCAAACGATTTCTGCTGCAAAGCCGCTTGCAAACGCGGCTGGTGAAGTGTCGCGTGGAGACGTTCGCGGACTATCACCGCTATCTCCTCACCTCTCCCGATCGCGAACGCGAGTGGGACGAGCTGGCATCGGTTCTCTCCAACAACGAGACGTATTTCTTTCGGGAACCGGCGCAGCTCGAGGTGCTCGCCAACGATGTGCTCGACGAAAGCCTTCGCGTGAACGGCCGATTGCGCGTCTGGTCCGCTGCCTGTTCGACCGGCGAGGAGCCGCTCTCGATCGCCATTCGCCTCCTCGAAACCAAGCGCGTCTCGCCCACCTCCGTGACGATCAAAGCGAGCGACATCTCTCCGCGAGCGTTGGCCAAGTGTGCGGAGGGATTCTATCAAGAGTTGTCGTTCCGAGCGACGCCGCCCGAGATTCTGCAGCGGTACTTCCGGCCGTTTCGCAACGGCTTTTTCATCGACGACGAAGTGAAGCGGATGGTCGAGTACTTCCGCTTGAATCTGCTCGACGCGGCGGCCGTGCGCGCCGTCGGACCGATGGATGCGATCTTTTGCCGCAACGTCCTCATCTACTTCGACAAACCGACGCAGAAGCGCGTCGTCGAGAGTTTCGCCGATGCGCTGCGTCCGGGCGGGTATCTCTTCCTCGGACATGCGGAGTCGATCATGCGACTGACGGATCGCTATCGCCCGGTCGTCACGCCGCGCGCCATCTACTATAGGTTGGATCCCGATGGAACGCGTTGAGGTTCTCGTCGTCGACGACTCGGCGTTCATGCGCCGCGCGATCACCTCGATGCTCGAGGCCGAGCCGGACATCAGCGTCGTCGCCACCGCGCGGAGCGGCGAAGAGGCCGTTGCCAAGGCGTTGCAGCTCGAACCCGACGTCATCACCATGGACGTCGAGATGCCCGGAATGGGCGGTCTCGAAGCCGTGCGCCAGATCGTCGCTCGCCGGCGCATTCCGATCATCATGGTCAGCGCGCTCACGCGGGAGGGTGCGGAGACGACCTTCACCGCGCTGGATCTCGGTGCCGTGGACTTCATTGCGAAACCCGATGCCGCGTACGTGAACATCCGCGACGTCGCCCGCGATCTCGTCGCGAAGGTTCGAACCTTCGGCCGCCGACAGGCGCCGCCGCGCGCGCCCGTGCAGCGTCCCGCGCCTCCGCTCGAGGCGCCTCCGCCGGTACGGGTCGCGCGTGGGCCGTTTTCGTGCGTCGCGGTGGGGACTTCGACCGGCGGTCCGGTGGCCCTCTCGCGGTTGATCCCCGCGCTTCCCGCGAACTTTCCGATGCCGCTCGTCGTCGTGCAGCACATGCCGCTCGGCTTCACCAAGCCGCTTGCGGACCGACTCGATGCGCAGAGCAAGCTGCACGTCGTCGAAGCCGCCGGCGGCGAACCGTTGCGGCCCGGCGAGGTCCTCGTCGTTCCGTCCGGACGGCAGCCGGCACTGCGCAGGCGTAAGGATACCGTCGAACTCGAGCTGCATCCCGACGACGGACGCTCGCTGCACGTTCCCAGCGTGGATATCCTCACGTCGGAAGTTGCAGAGGTCTATGGGCCTGCGGCGATCGGTGTGATCCTCACCGGTATGGGCCAGGACGGCGTGCAGGGTCTGCGCCGCCTGAAGGCGCGCGGCGGGTACGTCATCGGGCAGGACGAGAGCACGTGTGTCGTCTACGGCATGCCCCGCGCCGCGGCGCGTGCGGGCTTGGTGGATCGCGAACTGCCGATCGACGCGATCCCGCAAGCGCTCGTCGAACTCGGCGCGCGGACCGAGGGCGAGCGCGAGGGAACTCCCGGCGCGTGACCTTTCACGCCATCGTGGACGCGTGGAGCGCGCCGTCGCGGTATGCAAAAACTTAATGCAGTGTATGCGCACTCGATACACGATTTTCGCCGATCCTTGACGCGACGAAAGTAGGAAGGTGCGTCCGTGTTCGGAATAAGGGCTCGAACGGCTGCGCGGCGGCCGAGCCTGAAGGGAGTCGGATGGAGGAAGCCAGGGCGTCGCGGCGTTACACGATCGGTGGTGTAGAGCTCACGCGCGAGGAGGTCATCCACAAGTACTTGCATCTGGTCAAGTACGTTGCGGGGAGGATCTCCGTCAATCTCCCTCCGAACGTCGAGCTCAGCGATCTCATCAACGACGGTGTCCTCGGTCTCCTCGACGCGATCGAGAAATACGACGATGCGCGCGGAGTCAAGTTCGAGACGTATGCGATCACGCGCATCAACGGGGCGATCTTGGACGCGCTGCGGTCGCTCGACTGGGTGCCGCGCGCCGTACGCCAGCGCGCACGCGAATTGGAGCGCGCCCACCAGGAGCTGGAAGTCGAGCTCGGACGCACGCCCACGGACGACGAGGTCGCGGCGCGCCTCGGCTTGAGTCGGCGCGAGTACGATGCGCTGCTGCGCCGTGTCCGCGGAACCGCGATCACGTCGCTGGAAGAGGCCTTGCCCAACGAGCGCGGGTACGAGGTCCAGATTCGCGACATGTTGCGCGACGAGGATCAGGACGTCTTCGCGGAGGTCGAGCGGCAGGAAGTGCGCGAGATGCTGGTCCGAGCCGTCGAGCAGTTGCCGCGGCAAGAGCGGATCGTGATCCGCCTCTACTACTTCGAAGGCCAGACGCTGAAAGATATCAAGCAGGTGCTCGGCGTCTCGGAATCGCGCGTCTCGCAGATCCATGCGCAGGCCGTCGTCCGACTGCGCCAGCGCCTGCGCGCGCTTCGAGCGGAATTCGGCTATCGCGAAGGCGATCCCGGAGTCAAGCGCAAGTACCTCAGGAACGATACCGCCGCCGCCGATGTATGATATAAAGGAACGGTTAAGAATCTCGGGGGCAGCACGGTGGCGATTCGCCCGGTCGATCTTCAGCTCGCGTACCTCGCCACGCCGCAGAATGCGGCGCAGGCGGCTGCTGCCCAGGAAGCCCCACAGGCAGCCCAGCAACTTGCCGCGGCGGCATTCGCTGCGCATATCGAGCAGCGCGAAGAGACGGTCGAGCAGAGCGCCGACCTCCAGCACGGCCAGCAGGTACGGCCCAATCGCGAGCGGGAGAGCGGTTTCGGGCGGTTCGCTCGACACCGGCGGCCGCAAGCGCCTCCGCGCGAAGCGATCGACGTCCATGAGGGCGAGGACGCGGAAGGCGACCATCTCATCGACGTCAGCGTCTGAGACGGCGCCGTGAGCGCGTTCGATCCGTCGCTGGGCGGCAGCCTCTCCGGCGCAGCATTGCAGTCGTTGCTCGCGCAGGTTCAGCTCGAGCTCGATGCGGCGACGGCATCACTGCTCTCGCAGCTCTCCGTCGGTCAAGTCATCGAGGGAACCGTGCTTTCGCCGCAAGGCGGTGCCGATCGGTTGCAGATCTTGGGGCGCACGGTCGTCGCCGACCTCCCTCCCGGCATTCCGCCCGGCACGACCCTCGCGCTCCAAGTCAGCGGCCTCTCCGGCAATCAGGTGATCCTTCGCAACCTGGGCGTAGTCGCAGCGCAGCCAGAGGCATCCCAGAACTCCCCGCAGGCACCGCAGAGCTCCCCGCCGGCACCACAGAGCTCCTCGCAGCCGACCCAACAGCCGCCGCCCGGAACGACTCCGCCGGGACAGCGGCAGACCGCAGGGACGATCTCGCCGCCCGCGCAGGCTGCGCGCCCGTCGTTGGTACCGCCGAGCGAGGGAACGCCGACCCCTGCTCGGCCGCCCTCGAGCGCGGAGGGCGGACCACTCCGCACGGGGAGCCCCGCGCCGCCGCCGGCTCCTTCCGGATTGTCGTCTCCCGAGAGCCCTTCCCAACCAGTGATGACCGGGAGATCGCAGGCGGCGGGTCCGATGCCGAACGCCTCCTCTGCACAAACGACGCGGCCGCCGTTCCCTCCGGCACCTGCGGCATCGGTGCCAGTCGAGGCTGAAGAGATCGCGCGCTCGGTCGCAGCGGCCTCTGCACCGTTGACCGAGGAGGCCGCGGTGGAGGCTCGCTTGGCGGCCGCCCGGGCGGCCCGCCTGCTGCCGGGTACCCCTCCGCCTGTGCGTTCCGCGCGTTCGAACCTGCCCTCGCAGCCGACGGCACCGCCCCCTCCGTCGTCGGCGGAGCACGTCGCGCCGACCCCGCAGCGCGCTCCCTCGATGGTGCCGCTGACGGCGGAGGAACGCGTCCTCGCACGCTTGGGGATCCCCCGCTCGACGCTGGCGGCCGGCGCGGTGCGCATCCTCCAGGAAGCGGCCGCAGCGCTGCCGCGCCTCGCGGCTCGACTGGAGAGCCTCCTTCCGGAGCATCCCGAGCGCCCGCCGCTGCTCGTCCTGCGCACCGTCCTGCCGTTCGCCGCACGCATCGATCCGTCGAAGCCAGCGGCGCTGCCGGAGCAGATCGCCGCGTACGTCGAACACGTCGTCGAGGGTCCCGAGGGAAAGCTCTCCGGTCTGGTGCGCCTGCTCCAGGCTGCTCTGCCCGAGATCCAGACGCCGGCCTCGCCTCAGCCGCACGATGCGGCATCCCAGCCGCCGGGCCGGCAGCCGACCCCGACGACGCGGACTCCTCTGCCTTCCGCAGCGGCGGTTCCGCTGCAGGTTCCGACCGAGAGTGCATCCGAGACGGCGACGGCGAGCGGACAGCCGCGCGCGCCGCAATCGGCGCCGATCGTCGCGCAGGCGCAGGTGCAGGAACGCCTGGCCGCCCTCGCCCACGACGTGAAGACGGCCCTCTTTGCCGTGCAGCGCGATCCGCCGCCCGATGCGACGCCGGCGTTCACCGCTGCGGTCGGCGACACGCTCGCCGCGATGACCGCCGTCCAGATGAGCGTGCTGGATCAGCTCGCGAACGATCCGCGCGCCTTCGTCATCCCGCTCCCGATCGTGTTCAAGGAGGGCGGCCGTCCGGTGGAGCTTCGCATCGAGCGCGACGCGCCCGGACGGCGCGGCCCACTCGACGGCGACGACTTTCGCATCGCCTTCGTGCTCGAGACGGCCTCGCTCGGAATGGTGGTGATCGACGTGGAAACCGTCGGGCGCAGCGTGCGCGTCGACGTCAAGACCGAGCGCGAATCCGCCGCCGCGCACGTCCGCGCGACCTTCGGCGACCTGCGGGAACGGCTGGAACGACTGCGCTACCGCGTCGCCGCGATGCGTGCCGCGGTTCTCCCGCCGCGCGCGACGAGTGCGCAGGCGCCTCCGCCGCAATCGGATCGTACGGCGAGGTTCGATACGCGCGCATGAAGGGCGGGTTCTTCGATTTCCGCAAGCGCCGCCGGGAGCGACCCGTTGCCGCGGCGTTGCGGTACGATCCGGCAGGGCCCGCGCCGCCGGAGGTCGTCGCGGCCGGTCACGGGCGCATTGCCGAGGAGATCGTGCGCGTCGCCGCCGAGCACGGCATTCCGCTCTACGAAGATCCCGGCCTCGCGGAGGCACTCGCGCGACTGGAGATCAGCGCGCAGATCCCTCGCGAGTTGTACGCGGTCGTCGCGGAGGTGCTGGCGTACGTCTATCGCATCGATGCCGAATTCGCGCGTGCGACCGACGCGGCGCGGCGCGGGCGCTCCTGACCGCACGGCGTGCATCTGGCCGTCGACGCGCACGATCTCCTCTACGACGACCGCGGCATCGCGGTCTACCTTCGCGCGCTGCTGCGACGCTTCATACGCGACCCTTCGCTCCGCGTCACGCTGCTCGTTCGCGACTGGCTTCCGCACCGCCGCCGCGCGGCGCTGGCTGCACTCCTGGGAGGCGATGCGTTCGCGGTCGCGGCGCGCATTCCGCGCGATGTGCACGTCGTGTGGCATCCGTGGAACGGGACGTTCTTTCGCGCGCATCGAGTACCGGCGGTCGCGACCATCCACGATGCCGCGCCGTTCGCCTTCCCCGACCCCGATCCGCGACGGCGCCGCTCGCAGCAGGAGCCGTTTCTGCGATCGGCACGAACCGCGCACGCGATCCTCACGGATTCGGCCTTCACGCGGGACGAGATCGTGCGTCACCTGCACGTGCCGTACGATCGCATCACCGTCGTGCCGCTCGCCGCGAACGAACGCTTCACTCCGGGTCCATCGCAAGCCCGAGAGCGCATCACCGGCGGCAAGCCGTACATCCTGTTCGTGGGCGCGGACGATGCTCGAAAGAATCTTCCGACCCTGGCGCAGGCATGGCGTACCGCGTTTCCGTCCGGCGAGACGGCACTCGTCTGCGTGGGGGGAGCGCAGGTGTCCGGCGCGATCGTCCTGCGCGGGATCACCGAAGACGACCTGTGCGATCTCTACCGCGGCGCCTCAGCCGTCGCGGTTCCGTCCTATTACGAAGGATTCGGCATCCCGGCACTCGAGGCGTTGCGCTGCGGTGCACCCGTGATCTGCTCGCGCGCGGCCTCCCTTCCCGAAGTCTGCGGCGAAGCGGCCGTCTACATAGAGCACCCGCTCGATGCCGGCGAATGGGCCGCGACGCTGCGTCGCATCTGCGGCGATGCCGCTCTGCGCGCCGACCTCGCGCGCAAGGGTCTTGAGCGTGCGGCGCTCTTTTCGTGGGATCGTACGGCAGCGGAGACGCTGCGCGTGCTGCGATCGGTCGCTGTGGCGTGACGGCGCCGTAGCGTCACGCGACCTGCGAACACACCTCGCGGATCGCGTCGGCGAACGCGACGACGTCGTCCTCTCGCGTCGCCCATGACGTCATCCAGCGAACCACGTCGCGCGTTTCGTCGAAGACGTAGAAGAAGAAGCGTTCTCGTAACGGAGCGATCGCGGCACGCGGGATCGCCGCGAAGACGGCATTGGCCTGCACCGGATGGATGATGCGCACGTTCGGAATGCCGGCGAGGAGCTCCGCGAGTCGGCGAGCCATGGCGTTCGCACGGCGTGCGAGGCGTAACCAGAGATCGCCTCGGAAGAGAGCATCCGCCTGCGCCGCGATGAAGCGCATCTTCGATGCGAGCTGCATCGCCTGTTTGCGCGCGTACTCGCCGGCGTCGCCGCGCACAGCGTCGCTCAGCAGCAGGACGAGATCGCCGAGCATCCCGCCGTTCTTGGTCATTCCCAGGCTAACCGCGTCCGCGCCGATCCCTCTCGTCAGGAGGCGAAGGTCGCACTCCAACGACGCTGCCGCGTTTGCCAGACGCGCGCCGTCGACGTGCAACAACAAGCCGTGTTTGTGTGCGAACTCGGCGAGCGTTCGCAGCTCGTCGATGGTATAGACGGTTCCGAGCTCGGTGCTCTGTGAGACCGAGATCACGCGAGGACGCGACTGGTGCGGTGGATGGGTGGACGAAAGGAAAGGAACGATCGCCTGCGGCGTGAGTTTCCCGTCTTCGGACGGGATCGGAATCGTCTTCGCGCCGATGAAGCGTTCGGGAGCTCCGCATTCATCGGTGTGGATATGCGCGGTGGACGCGCAGAGCACGGCATGATAGGGCTGAAGCATCGCTGCGAGGGCGAGGACATTGGCTCCCGTGCCGTTGAAGGTGAAGAGCACCTGCACGGGCGAGCCGACGAGCTCTTCGAATCGTGCCCGTGCGGCCGCGGTCCACGGGTCGTCGCCGTATCCCACGGCATCGTCTCGGTTGGCGGCCGCGATCGCCTCGAGCACCTCGGGTGCGGCCGGTGCGTTGTTGTCGCTGGCGAACGATCGCATGGGCCACGCTGTTCCGCGCGCCCGCAAGGCGCCCTGCGCGCACGTCGAACGAAAGCGGTATGAGCGAGCAGCGGGAACGCGAGCGCCTGCTCGCGGAGCTCGACGAGCGGATCGCGCGAGAACCCGACGCATCGGAGTTGCTCCTGATGCGGGCCGCACTCTTGTATCTGCTCGGTAGGGACGCGGATGCGGAAGAGGCCTATCTCGACGTCGTGCGGCGCGATCCGATGCATGCCGGTGCACTCAACGACCTCGCGACCCTCGTGCTGCGGCGCGGCTTCGCCGGCCGCGCAGCTCGCCTCTATGCGCGCGCCGTCGCGGCGGCTCCGCAGGATCCGAGCGCCTACGTCCATCTAGGGAATCTGCTGTTGCAGGACGGCAACGCGGCGCGCTCCAGGAGGTACTACGAGGCTGCGTTGCGCATCGCACCCGATCATCGAGGAGCGCACAAGGGGCTGGCACATGCGCTCCTCGATCTCGGTGACGAGGAGAACGCGCGCGCGCACCGCGAGGCCGGATATCGCGGTGACGCCGTCGTGCACCGCCCGTTTCGGGGTGAGGGCGCACCGCTGCGCGTGCTCCTGCTCGCCTCTGCGTCGGGAGGGCTCTTTGATGCCGATCGTTTCCTCGACGATCGCGTCTTCGCCGTCACACAGGTGGTCCCCGAGTACCTCGACGGCACCGCCGCGCTCGCGACGCAGCACGTCGTCGTGAATGCGATCGCGGATCCGGATCGAGCGCGCGACGCCCTGGACGGCGCGGCGAAGATCGCGCGCGCGCTCGGCCTTCCCGTCGTCAACGCTCCCGAACGCGTTGCTGCGACGGGGCGGCTCGACGTTGCGCGGCGCATGGCGCAGGTGGAGGGCACGGTCGTGCCGCGGATCCGCGAGTATCCCAAAGCAGTGTTGCGCGAAGGCGGCGGTACCGCCGCTACCGCCGACGGGTGGAGCTTCCCCTTCCTCGTGCGCGCGCCGGGCCACCACACCGGCCGTCACTTCGTCATGGTCGGCGATGCGGCGGACCTGTGCGGTGCGCTCGATGCGCTGCCGGGCGATCGGGTGCTGGTGATCGCCCATCACGATGTGCGCGGTGCCGACGGTTTCGTGCGCAAGTATCGCGCCATCGCGGTCGGCTGCCGACTCTTTCCGCTCCATCTTGCGATCGCGCGCGAGTGGAAAGTCCACTGGTTCTCATCGCTGACGCCCCACGAGGAGCGCTTCCGCCGCGAGGAAGCCGCATTTCTCGCCGACATGGAAGCGGCGTTGGGTGCGCGCGCCTGTGCGGCGCTCGAGCGCATCGCGGCGGAGCTCGCACTCGACTATGCAGGCATCGATTTTTCGCTCGACGGCGAAGGGAACGTCGTGCTCTTCGAAGCCAACGCGGCGATGAGGATCCCGCGACCCGATGCGAACCCGGCGCTTGCCTACCGCCGCTCCGCGACGGAAGCGATCGTCCGCGCCGTGCAGCGCCTGATCGTGGACCGCGCATTCGGGGTCCGATGACCGTGCAGCCGATCGCCGACGGCTTCCATCCGTTGCTGCGCGCCTGGTTCGCCGATCGCTTCGGTGCGCCGACACCGGCACAGGAAGCCGGCTGGGAGGCGATCCGTAGCGGCGACGACGTGCTTCTCTGCGCCCCGACCGGCTCGGGGAAGACCCTGGCGGCCTTCACGATCTGCCTGGACGGCCTCGTGCGCGACGCGACCGCCGGGAGACTCGCAGACGGCGTCGCCGTCGTGTACGTCTCGCCGCTGCGCGCGCTCAGCACGGACGTGCAGGTGAATCTCGAGGTGCCGCTGCGCGAACTACGCGAGCGCGCGGCGTCCGAGGGAGTGGCGCTGCAACCGATCCGTAGTGCGGTGCGGACGGGCGATACCTCGAACGCGCTACGGCGGCGCATGCTGCGTGAACCGCCGCACGTGCTCGTCACGACGCCGGAGTCGCTCTATCTGCTGCTGACCGCGGAGCGCTCGCGTGCGATGCTCGCTCGCGTGCGCACGGTGATCGTGGATGAAATCCACGCGGTCGCCTGCGACAAGCGCGGCGCGCATCTGGCGCTCACGCTCGCGCGCCTCGATGCCTTGATTCGTGCGAGCGGCGGTCCTCGTCCGCAACGGATCGGCCTCTCCGCGAGCGTGCATTCGTTGAACGAGATCGCCCGCTTCTTGAGCCCCCGGTCGCGTATCGTGGAGGTCCGCGACGAGCGCGTCTTCGATCTCGCGGTGCAGGTGCCGAGCATCGAGCTCGGCGCGGTGGCCGGCGGCGAGCTCATGGAAGAGCTCTACGATCGCATCGCGGAGGCGATCCGCACGCACCGGACGACGCTCGTCTTCGTGGCGACGCGGCGCATGAGCGAGCGCGTCGCCTTCGCGCTGGCGCGCCGGCTGGGTGACGACGCCGTTGCGGCCCATCACGGCAGCCTCGCCGCCGACGCGCGGCGAGAGATCGAAGGCCGCCTGAAGGCGGGCCTGCTGCGCGCCGTCGTCGCGACCGCGTCGTTGGAGCTCGGCATCGACATCGGGACCGTCGATCTGGTGGTGCAGATCGGCTCGCCTCGGTCGATCGCGGTCGCGTTGCAACGGATCGGCCGTTCCGGCCATCGCCTCGGAGCGGCTCCGAAGGGCCGGCTCTTTCCGCTGACGCGCGACGAGCTGCTGGAGTGCGCGGCCCTCGTGCGGCTGCTGAGAGCACGAGCGATGGATGCCGTGACGATCCCGTGTGCGCCTCTCGATATCCTCGCGCAACAGATCGTCGCGGAGTGCGCACAGCGCGCGTGGTGTTTGGACGAGTTGTACGAGATGGTACGCGACGCCCATCCGTATCGTGCGTTGGCACGCGCCGACTTCGATGCGGTCGTCGCGATGCTGGCCGACGGTATCGCCTCGTCGCGCGGGCGCAGCGGCGCGCACCTGCATCTGGATCGCGTCAACGGCATCGTGCGCGGCCGCCGGGGAGCGCGCGCCGCGGCGATCGCCGGCGCGGGCGCGATCCCGGAGACCGCGCAGTACCGCGTGATCGCGGAGCCCGAGGGTACGGTCGTCGGAACGCTCGATGAAGACTTCGCGATCGAGAGTTCGCCGGGCGAGATCTTCTTGTTGGGTTCAACGTCGTGGCGGATTCGTCGCGTCGAACCGGCGTCGAGCGTCGTGCGCGTCGAGGATGCTCGCGGGGCGCCGCCGACGATCCCCTTCTGGCGCGGAGAAGGCCCTGCCCGCACGCGCGAGCTCTCCGATGCGGTCGGCGCACTGCGTGCCGAGATCGCGGCACGCGACGATGCGGCGGCTACCGCGCTCTTGCGCGAAGACTGCGCGCTCGACGAGCGCGGCGCGGTGCAGGCGATCGCCTACGTACGGGCGGGATGCCGTGCGCTCGGCGTGGTTCCGACGCATCGCCGCATCGTCGCAGAACGCTTCTTCGACGATGCCGGAGGCATGCAGCTCGTCGTTCACGCGCCGCTCGGAGCGCGCCTCAACCGCGCGTGGGCACTGGCCTTGCGCAAGCGCTTCTGCCGCAGCTTCGATCTCGAACTGCAAGCGGCGGCGACGGACGACGGCTTCGTGATCTCGCTCACGGAACGCCATGCGTTTCCGCTCGATCTCGTCTTCGCGTTCGTCGGCGAAGCACAGGTGCGCGAACTGCTCGAACAGGCCGTGCTGGCGACTCCGTTCTTCGCCGCACGGTGGCGGTGGAACGCAGTCCGTGCGCTGGCCGTCCCGCGCCTGCGTGCGGGGCGGCGGCTGGCGCCGCAGATCCAGCGCATGCGTGCGGAGGATCTGCTCGCGACGGTCTTCCCCGACCAAGCGGCCTGCCAGGAGAACCTCAGCGGGCCGGTGCGCATTCCCGATCACCTGCTCGTGCGACAGACGCTGCGCGATTGCTTGGAGGAGCCGCTCGATGCGGAAGGGTTGCGTGCGCTCGTCGGTGCGATCGCGGCCGGAGAGATCGAGACCGTCGCGGTCGAAACGGCACAACCCTCGCCCTTCGCGCACCAGATCCTCGACGCGCAGCCGTACGCGTTTCTCGACGGTGCACCGCTGGAAGAGCGCCGGTCGCGCGCGGTTCGATTGCCGCGTGACGTGACGGAGATCGTTCCCTTCGAACGCGATCTCGATCCCGATGCGGTCGCCGACGTGACGGCATCGTTGCGTCCCGATCCGCGCGATGCGGAGGAGTTGCACGACACGCTGCTCTCGTCGGCGATCGTGCTGCCGCAACCTGCGTGGAGCGCGTGGTTCGACGAACTCCGGCTGCAACGGCGTGCTGCGGAAGTTCGTCTCGGGAGGATGGTGTGGTGGACCTGCGCGGAACGCGCAGGGCTGGTGCGCGCACTCCATCCGCAGGTCGAGATCGTTCCGGACCTGCCGTGCGTGGACGGCCCGCCGACGCCCGACGACGCTCTGTCGGCTGCCGTTGCGATCGTTCGCGGCCGACTGCAGACGGAGGGGCCGCGTACGGCGGCGGAACTCGCCGCCGACCTCCGGTGCGACGAGGGGCTCGTCCGCGCGGCACTGGTCCGCCTCGAGGGCGCCGGCGAGGTGCTCCGCGGTCGCTTTCGCGCAGACGTCGCTGACGATCTCTGGTGTGACCGGCGCGTGCTGGCGCGCATCCGCGGAGCCGAGCGCGCGCGCCGACGTCGAGATGCGCCCCGTGCGGGCGGGGCTCGCGCCCTGCAGTTCTTCGCGTCGTGGCAGCACGCAGTCTCCGGAAGGCGGCTGCACGGCGTCGAGGGCACGCTCGAAATCGTTCGGATGCTGCAGGGCTGGACGGCTCCCGCCGCCGCATGGGAAGACGAGATCCTTCCTGCGCGCGTGGCCGACTATCGGCCCGACTACCTCGAGACGCTCTGCCGCACTGGCGAGGTCCTGTGGTGTCGGCTGCGACCGCATCCGGCCGTCGTGACGGGCGACGGGCGGAAAGTACGGCCGACGCGACTCCTGCCGATCGCGCTCCTACTCCGCGACGAGGCAGCGGCATTGCTGCCGCCGCGACCGGCCGCACCCGCAGGACTCTCGCGCGTCGCGCAGGCCGTGATGGAGGCGATCGCGCGGCGCGGAGCGCCTTTCTTCGGGGATCTGGTTCGCGAGACGCGCCTGCTCCCTGCGGAGGTGGAAGAGGCGCTGTGGGAGTTGGTCGCGGCCGGATTGGTCACCGCCGACGGCTTCGATGCGCTACGGGCGCTCAGCGATCCGCGGCGGCGCCTGGGAACGAAGGGATTCCGCGCGCGGCCGCGATCGAGTGCGGGACGGTGGTCGGGGCTCGAGGGGATCGGCGATGTCGGCGATCCGGAGCGGCACGCAACGGGAATCCTCGCGCGATGGGGGATCGCCGTGCGGGAACTGGCGGAGCTCGAGCGCGACGGGCCGCCGTGGCGACTACTCCTGCCGGTCTTTCGGCGGATGGAGGCCCGCGGTCAGATCGTGGGCGGACGCTTCATCGCGGGCCTCGCGGGCGAGCAGTTCGCCCTACCGGAAGCCGTCGAGCTCCTCGCGTTCATCGCAGGCGGCTCCGAACCGGAGAGGAGCATTCGGCCGGGACCGCACGACCCGCTGGCCGCTGCCGCCGCGCTGCTCGTGAATGCATCGAACAGGAGTTCGCATTCCGCGCGCGAAGCGGAGCTCGCATGAATCTCTGGGGGCGGCTGCGCGACTCGCTCCGCAAGACGCGCGAAGCGTTTGCCGGCATCCGTGCGCTCGCGCGCAGCGGAAGGCCGCTCGACGCATCGTTTTGGAGCGATCTGGAAGATCACCTCATCGCCGCGGACGTCGGCGTCGCGGTCGCCGGGCGGATCGTCGCCGATCTGCGCACCGTCGCCGGGCTCGAGGGATGGAGTTGTGCGGACCAAGCGCTCGAACGATTGCGCCGAGATCTCGAGCGTTTCTTGGATCTCCCCGGTGCCGCACTGCGGCTGGAGCGACGTCCCTCCGTCGTGCTGATCGTCGGCGTCAACGGTTCCGGGAAGACGACGACGGTCGGCAAGTTGGCGCACCGGCTCCGGGCCGAGGGGCGATCGGTCATACTGGTCGCGGCCGACACCTTCCGCGCCGCCGCGACCGAGCAACTCGCGATGTGGGCGGAGCGTACCGGAGCGGCGTTGGTCAAGGGGACTCCCGGAGCCGATCCGGCGGCCGTCGTGCATGACGGCATGCAGGCGGCGCTCGCGCGCGGTACCGACGTCGTCCTCATCGATACGGCCGGGCGCTTGCAGACGAAGACGAATCTCATGGAAGAACTCAAGAAAGTGCGACGTGTCGTCGAGCGAGTCGGCGGTGCACCGCCGGATGCGACACTCTTGGTGCTCGACGGGACGAGCGGAGAGAACGCGCTCTCGCAGGCACGGGCGTTCCATGCGGCGACGCCGCTCGACGGCGTGATCGTCACCAAACTCGACTCCTCGGCCAAGGGCGGGGCGCTCCTCGCGGTCGTCGAGGAGCTCGAGGTGCCGATCCTCTTCGCCGGGACGGGCGAGTCGGCCGACGCGCTGGAGCCGTTCTCCGCGCGCGACTTCATCGCGGCGCTCTTCGACGACGCACCGGCACTCGTGGGGAACGAGCCCTAGCGGCGCACCGCGATCCGCGGGATCGCGACGTGACGGCCGACGACGACGGGATACGACGCTACGTCAGAAAGGACGGACATGGCAGCACCGGACGAACGCAACGCAGCATTGACCAACGCGCTCGCGCAGATCGAGCGGCAGTTCGGCAAGGGTTCGATCATGCGGATGGGCGAGATCCACGAGCGCCTCTCGTACGAGGTCATCTCCAGCGGCTCGATCGCGCTCGATCTCGCCCTCGGCGTCGGCGGATTTCCGCGCGGGCGCATCGTGGAGATCTACGGCCCCGAATCGAGCGGTAAGACGACGATCGCCCTCCACGTGATCGCCGAAGCGCAGAAGAACGGCGGTACCGCGGCTTTCATCGACGTCGAGCACGCACTCGATCCGTCGTACGCGGCGGCCATCGGCGTAAACCTCGATAATCTCTTGGTCTCTCAGCCCGACACCGGCGAACAAGCACTGGAGATCGCCGAGATGCTCGTCCGGAGCAACGCGGTGGACGTGGTGGTGGTGGACTCCGTCGCGGCGTTGGTGACCAAAGCGGAGCTCGAAGGCGACATGGGCGACGCGCATGTCGGCCTCCAGGCCCGCTTGATGTCGCAGGCGCTGCGCAAGCTCACCGCCGCGATCTCCCGCAGCAAGACGGTCATGATCTTCATCAACCAGTTGCGCGAGAAGGTCGGGGTCATGTTCGGCAATCCGGAGACGACCTCGGGCGGTCGCGCACTGAAGTTCTATGCGTCGCTGCGTCTCGACGTGCGCAAGCTCGAGTCGATCAAAGTCGGCCAGGACGTCGTCGGCGCCCGTACGCGCGTGAAGGTCGTGAAGAACAAAGTCGCACCTCCGTTCCGCCAAGCGGAGTTCGATATGACCTACGGCCGCGGCATCTCCAAAATCGGCTCGATCCTCGACGTTGCGCTCGAGCAGAACATCGTCGGCAAGAGCGGCTCATGGTACACCTACGGCGAGCAGCGGATCGGGCAGGGTCGTGAGAACGCCAAGGCGTTCTTGGAAGAGCACCCCGACGTCGCGACCGAGATCGAGAGCAAGATCCGCGAGCGGCTTCTCGGTGCCGTTTCGCGGAACGGCACCGCCGGTACCGTCGCGCAGGAGTGAAGAACGCCTGGCGCCGTGCCCTGCAGTTGCTCGCGCGGCGCCGCATGACGGCCGCTCGGCTTCGCGAACGCCTGCGCGACGAAGGGTACGACCACGCCGACGTCGAGGCGACGATTGAGCGGTGCCTGCAAGAACGCCTTCTGGACGATCGTCTCTTCGCGCGCTTCTATGTCGAGAGTCGATCGTCGCCGCGCGGCGATGCGCGGCTGACGGCGGAGTTGGTCCAGCGCGGCATCGATCCCGACGAGGCCGCGGAAGCGGTACGCGATGCGACGCCGCCGGAGGAGTCGCGGTGTGCCGAGGCCCTCGCGCGTCTGCTGCGCAGTCGGCCGCGGCTCACCTATCCCGCGGCGGCGAGGGCGCTCGAGCGACGCGGCTTTCCGGCGACGGTGATCTACCGGGTGTTGCGCGATCACGCGCGGGTACACGGGCCGTTGGCCGGGCTCCTCGACGATGGTGAGGAGGGCGATCCGTAGCTGGTCGCCGATGGGTGACGAACGCCGCGCCGGCGAGCGCATGTCCGTCGAGGCACCGAACGGGGTACTTTCCCGAACATGGCCTCGCCGACGATCGTGGTTGCAGAGGACGACGATGCGATACGAGATCTCGTCGTCCACCATCTGGAACGAGAAGGCTATGCGGTGCACGCCGTGCGGGACGGCCTCGCGGCCCTGCGAGCCGCACGATCGGCTGCGGATGCGCTGATCCTCGATCTCGGGCTGCCCGGCATCGACGGTCTCGACGTCATGCGGCGCCTGCGCGGCGAAGGGGTGACGGTTCCGGTGCTGGTGGTGACGGCGCGTGCGGAGGAGATTGATCGCGTCGTGGGACTCGAGATCGGAGCGGACGATTATCTCTGCAAGCCCTTCGGGCCGCGGGAGCTCTGTGCGCGCGTTCGCGCGGTGCTTCGGCGGAGCGGTGGCACCATCCCCGCGCGAGTGCCGGTGCTGCGCTTCGGTCGCATGGAGATCGACGAGGCGGCGCGCGAAGTCCGCGTGGACGGCCTCGCCGTCGCCTTGAAACCGCGCGAGTTCGCCTTGCTGCTGGAGTTGGCGCGCAACGACGGGCGTGCGTTGAGCCGCGATCGCCTCATCGAAAACGTCTGGGGTCTCGACTACGACGGCGACGAGCGGACCGTGGACGTCCACGTGCGGCGCTTACGCTCGCGTCTGGAAGAACCGTACGGGTTGCCGCCCTTCGTGCAGACGCTGCGCGGGTATGGCTACAAATTCGTGCGGCCCTGAAACGATACTTCGCTTCTCGCGACTGGCCGTTCGCATGCGCGAGCGAGCCCCGGAGCGCGCGGTGCCGTTGATCGCGGTTCGCCCGGCGGCGCTCGCAGGGATTCCCTGGCGTCGCGCGTGCGACGACGGCGGGGAAACCGAACGAAACCTGCTCGAGGCGTTCAAACGTATCACCGGGCGGCTCGTTCGCGCCGGCGATCTCCTCGGATACGATCGCGAAGCGGCAGTCCTCGCCGTCGTCCTCACGGCACCGTCGCGTACGGCGATGCCGGTCGTGCCGGACGATTGCCGCGCGATCGCGGAGCGCGTTCGCATCGCGCTGGCCGGAGAGGTCTCGTTGCGGGCGGAGGCGGGGTGGAGCGTCGTCAAAGGGGCACGCGATCGCCGAGCCTTGCTGGATGCCGCAGAACTCGCCTTCGCTCGCGGCAACGGCGACCGTTCGCGTCGCGCGCTGCTAGCGACCGTCGGTCACGAACTGCGCACGCCGTTGTGTTCGATTCGCGGCTCGCTGGAGACGCTGCTCGAACGCCGCCCCGGTGACCGCGAGGAGGAGCGCTTCTTGAAGACTGCGCGCCGCGAGGCACTGCGCATGCAGCGCATGCTCGATCAGATGATGGAGTACTCGCTCCTCGATCTCTCGGTAGCGGGCACGGACGAGGACTGCGACCTCGCGCACGTCGTTCGGTCGGCGGCGCGTGCGGTTCGGCCGATCGCGGAACGCCGCCGGACGGCGATCGCGATCGACGTTCGGCGCGGGATACACGTGCTGCTCGAACGCGACGTCGCGCTGCGCATCTGCGTGAACCTCATGGAAAACGCGATCAAGCACGGCCGTCACGGCGGTCGCATCTTCATACGCTGCGCGCGGTCGGGCGGCGTCGTCGAGCTCGAGGTGCATGACGACGGGCCGGGTCTCGAGCAGGGGCAGGAGACGCGTCTGTTCGCCTTCGGCGAGCGCGGGCATCGCGTGCGTGCCGCCGGGAACGGCTTGGGTCTGGGTATCGTTGCGGCGTTGGTCGAACGCGCGGGCGGCAACGTACGAGCCGGACGATCGCCGCTGGGCGGTGCGCGTTTCGAGGTCCGACTCCCTGCGGCTCGCCGAAGGCGGAGTCCGTAGCCTCCGCGTCGTAGCCTCGCACGCGACGTGATCACAGGGACGCTCTTCGACGAGGATCTCATCGCGCGCCGGGTGCGTGAACTCGGCGCGCGTATTTCACGCGACTATGCCGGACGCTGTCCGCTGGTGATCGGCGTGCTGACCGCTGCTGCGGTCTTTCTCGCCGATCTCGTCCGTGCGATCGAGATTCCCTGCGAGATCGATCTGGTCGCGGTGACGCGATTCGATCCTCGGCAAGGGATCCGCATCGAGAAAGATACGGCCGTCTCGGTCGAAGGGCGGCACGTCATTCTGGTGGACGATTCGATCGCCACCGGCGCCACGGTCGGGTACCTGATGCAGGCGCTGCATGCTCGCGGACCCGCATCGCTCGCGCTCTGCACGCTCCTCGATCGCCCGCATCGGCGGCCGGCCGGGATCGACGTCACCTATGCGGCATTCGAAGCTCCCGATCTCTTCATCGTAGGGTACGGCTTGGACCATGAAGGACGTTATCGCGCCTTGCCGGCGCTCCATTCGTATGCCCCGCCGGAGCAGTAGGATCATCGCCGCCGTGCTTGCCGTGCTCGTCGCGGCCGGTATGCCGCTCGGCGGGCGTGCACTCACGCTCCCTTCGATCGATCGCGTCGCCGACGATTTCCGCAGTTCGAACAAGCATCTCGAAGAGATGTTCCGGGCCGCCTTGCTGGATACCAGTCACCTGGCGCAGTACGCGCCGGACGGAACGGCCTATGTCGTCACCGGAGACATCCCGGCCGAGTGGTTGCGCGACGCCAGCGCGCAGGTTCGGCCGTACCTATTCTTCGCGAAAAACGACCCGGATGTCCGCAGAATGATCCGCGCGATCATCGCCAGGATGGCGCGGTATATCGTCATCGATCCCTATGCCAACGCCTTCACGCTCGATTATCACGTCTGGGAACGAAAGTTCGAGCTCGATTCGCTGGCTTATCCCGTGACGCTGGCATGGAGCTACTGGCAGACGACCGGGGATACGAGCATCTTCGATGCGCAATTTTCGCAAGCGCTCGATGCCGTGCTGGCGACGATGGAGCGCGAACAGGATCACGCCAAGCTCTCGAGTTATACCCAACCGGAGCTGGCCGACGGCGGCAAGGGCCGTCCGGTGGGATACACCGGGATGATCTGGACCGGCTTCCGTCCGTCCGATGATGCGTGCTACTACGACTATCTCATCCCGGACGAGATGTTCGCGGTGGTGGCGCTCGGCGACATCGCGCAGATCGAGCTCCAGGTCTATCACAACGTCATCAAAGCGCACGAAGCGACCGCTTTGCGGGACGAGGTCCAGCGCGGTATCCAAACCTACGGTTTGGTCTGGGTTCCGAAGTACGGCTATGTTTATGCCTACGAGGTGGACGGTCTCGGACACGCGATTCTCACCGACGATGCGAATATCCCGAGCCTTCTCTCCGCTCCGTATATCGGCTACACGTCACCGGACGATCCGTACTACCTGAATACGCGCCGATTCATCCTCTCACAAGACAACCCGTCGTTCTACGTAGGCAAATATGCCGAGGGAATCGGGAGTTTTCACACGCCGGATCATTGGATCTGGCCGCTGGCGATCATCATGCAAGGCCTGACCACGACCTCCCCGATGGAGAAAGAAGAAGTCTTGAAAGAGCTCCTCGCCAGCGACCCGGGCGATCATCTCCTCCACGAGTCGTTCGATCCGGACGATCCGCAGCACTACACGCGGGTGGATTTCGGATGGCCGAACGCACTCTTTTCCGAATTCGTGTTGACCTCGTTCGAAGGCGTACCGGAGATCCCGTTCGGAGAGACCTCCGACTTGAAGTTCCGCAGTGAGTGATCGCCGGGGATACGTGGACGTCGTCCTGGGAATCCAGTGGGGCGACGAAGGCAAGGGGCGCGTCGTCGATCTCTACGCGGAATCGTACGACGTGGTCGCTCGTTTCGGCGGCGGCGACAATGCCGGGCATACCCTTCGGGTCGCCGACCGCACCGTCGCGCTGCGCATCGTACCCTCGGGCGCCTTGCAGCCGAACTGTACGCTCTTCATCGGAGGCGGTACCGTCGTCTCGCTCGAGGGACTGCTCGGCGAGTTGGCGGCGTTGCGGGAGCTCGGCGTCGCCGACGAACGGGTTCTCGTCTCGGATCGTGCGCACGTGGTCTTGCCGTACCACGTCGCCGTGGACGGTGCCGCAGAACGAGCACGTGGTTCGCGAGCGATCGGTACGACGGGACGCGGAATCGGTCCGGCCTATACCGACAAGACCGCGCGCCTCGGACTCACGGTGGGAGATCTGCGCGATCCCGCCGTGGTACGGGAGCGCATCCGCTCGGCCTATGCGATCCACGCAGCGCGTCTCCCGGCCGACCTGCGCGACGCGCTTGCACCCGAGGCGGAGATCGTCGCCCGGGTGCTGGACGCGGCGGAACGGTTGCAGCCGCACGTCGTCGACGGTGTGGAGTACCTGCATGGCGTCCTCGAGCGCGGTGGTCGCGTGCTTGCCGAGGGGGCGCAGGGCACGCTGCTCGACCTCGGCTACGGCACCTATCCCTATGTGACGTCGTCGCACACGGTCGCCGGCGGCGCCTGTACCGGGCTCGGCATCGGTCCCTCGGCGGTGCGGCGCGTCATCGGCATCGCGAAGGCCTATTGCACGCGCGTCGGCGCCGGGCCGTTTCCTTCGGAGCTCCCCGACGAGCGCGGGGCACTTCTCCGCAATCGCGGTGGCGAATTCGGGACGGTGACCGGAAGGCCGCGGCGTTGCGGATGGTTCGACGGGGTGGCGGCGCGCTATGCCCGTCGGCTCAACGGCCTCGATGCGATCGTCCTCACCAAACTCGACGTCCTCTCGGGGATCCCGAGTCCGGAGATCGTCACGGCCTACAGGATCGGTGCGCACGATGTCCCGTTTAGTGCATGTGCCGACGAGCGGTTGGAGGTCGTGACCGAGCGCTGTGAGGGCTGGGCCGAGGAGCTTTGCGCGGCGCGTGCCTTCACCGATCTGCCGCCGGCCGCACGGCGGTACGTGCGCCGCCTCTCGGAGATCCTGGGCGTCCCGGTCGAGGCCGTCTCGGTCGGTCCGGAGCGGACGCAGGTCATTCGCGATCTGCGCCCGTCGGGCGAAGACGCCTCGACCCGATGAGGATGCTCAAGGTAAAGAGTGCGCATGACTCCCGTTATCTCCCGACGACGGAGCAGGATTCACCCCAAGATGCGGTGAGGAGTTCCTCATACCTGTGGATAACGTTCCGATACAAACAACGAGGGCGTGGAGACGGAGATCCGACGCCGATGGCCACGGTAGGCCGCGACTCTGAGGGAGGGTAATGTGGATCGCCTGGGCGCGACGCTGCGCGATGCCATAGAGAGAGCCCGGAGCCGCTGGCAAGGGCTGGCGCCGAACCACCGGTTGCTGGTCGTAACGGCCGCGGCGATCCTGGTGCTGCTCTTTGCGGGGTTGGCTGCGCTCTATCTCCGCGGTCCCGCCTACGAGCCGCTCTTCACCAATCTGACGCCCGCCGATGCGGATCGCGTCGTCGCGCGCCTGAAGGACGACAAGATCCCCTATCGCCTCTCGGCCGACGGGCGAACCATCTCCGTCCCCGAGCAGGACGTCGCCCAGGAACGGGTCGCGATCGCCGGGGCAGGGCTCATTCAAGGAGAAGGCGTCGGTTTCGAGATCTTCGACCGCACGAACTTCGGCATGACGCGCTTCCAGGAACAAGTGGACGAGCTGCGCGCCATCGAGGGAGAGCTCGAGCGTACCATCGACGGTTTGGATCCGGTCGAAGCATCGCGGGTGAACATCGCGATGCCGGGACAGCAGCTGTACACGAGCAGCCAGGAACCGACGACGGCCTCGATCGCGATCAAACTCAAGCCCGGCATGTCGCTTTCGGCGGATCAGGTGCGCGGCATCACGTTGCTTGCCGCGCGAGCGGTGCCGGGTCTCAAGCCCGAAAACGTCACGATCGTCGATCAGAACGGCAATATTTTGCTGCCGCAGGGCGGAGCGATCGCGCAGAACGGCGGCGCTGGTCAGCCCAACGCGCTTCAACTCACCCAAGAACAGTTGATCGCCAAAGAACGCTACGAATCGGCGCTGCAGCACAGCATTCAATCGATGCTCGACGATACGCTCGGCCGTGGTCGCGCGGTCGCGCGCGTCTCGACCGAGATGGACTTCGACGCGAATGCGACGACGAGCAAACTCTACGCTCCGCAGGGGACGATCCTTTCGCAGCAGACCGAACGCGAGCGGTACAACGGCACGCAGCCGGCGGCGCAGCCGCCCGTCGGCGTTCCCGGGACGACGAGCAACATCGGCACCTATCAGGCACTGCAGAATCCGCCGATGCGTGGCAACTACAGCAAGTCCAAGACGACGACCAACTACGACATCTCGGAGCAGGACATCAAGCACGTCGATGCGCCGGGCAAGGTGTTGCGCACGAGCGTAGCGGTGTTGGTGAACTCGTCGCCGCTCCAGCTTCCCAACGGACAGCAAGGGCCGCCCTACCAGCTGACGCCGGCCAACGTCGTGCAGATTCGCAACGCCGTCGTCGCCGCAGCCGGTCTGGATCTCGCACGCGGCGATCAGGTCTCGGTCGAAGCGATTCCGTTCAATCCGACGGTCACTGCGCCGCCGGCCGCACCTGTCACCACGGTGCTGGGTATCCCGCTGTGGGCGCTTCTCGTGCTCGGCGGTGTAGGTGCCGTCGTGCTCATCGGGCTCATCGCGGCGCGATCGCGCCGCCGGTTCAAGCCGCAGGTCGAGCTGCCGTCGTTCGAGAGCCTCGCGACGGAACTGCCGCCCTTCGAAGAGCATCCGATCTTCGAAGGCGCTCCGGCCGTGGCTGCCCCGATCCGTTCCGCTGCGGATCTCACCCGCGAGCAGATGATCGAATACGTCACCACCGTCGCACAAGAGAATCCCGAGAGTATCGCCAAGCTCGTCAAGCTCTGGCTGGCGGAGTAATCTACGATGGAATCGCCGATCGTCAACCTCAAGACCGTCGAAACGCCGCCGGAGCAACCGCCGCTCGAGACGCAACTCGTCGATCCTTCGCAAGTCGAGATCTCCGGACCGGAAAAGGCCGCCATTCTCATCATCACGCTCGGTATCGAGTTGTCGGCGACGATCTTCAAGTTTCTCCGGCAGGATGAGGTCGAGCGCGTCGTTCTCGAGATCGCGAAGATCTCGACGGTTCCCGTCGAGAAGCGCGATGCGGTCATCCAGGAAGCCTATCAGCGCGCGATAGCCCTCAAATACATCAACGAAGGGGGCATCGAGTACGCCAAGGAGATCCTGGAGCGCTCGTTCGGATCGGGTCAGGCCGACGACATGACGAGCCGGCTCTTCGCTGCCCTCAAGCACGGCAACCCGCTCGAGCTGATCAAGAAAACCGAGCCGGCGCAGCTCCTACAATTCATCCAAGACGAGCATCCGCAAACGATCGCGTTGATTCTCGTCTACATGCAGCCGGAACAGGCCGGCGCGGTGCTCTCGGCGCTGCCGCCCGATCTGCAGGCGGAGGTCGCCATGCGAATCGCGATTCTCCAGAAGACGGCTCCGGAAGTGCTCGAGCAGCTCGACGAGCTCTTGGGCCGCAGGCTGCTCGTCAGTGGTGCGGATTTCGCCAAAGCCGGCGGCGTGCAGTCGCTCGCGAACGTCATGAACTTCGTCGATCGCGAGACGGAGAAGAACATCCTCGACGGATTGGCCAAGCGCGATCCGGAGCTCGCTCAGGAAGTCAAGAACCTGCTCTTCGTCTTCGAGGACATCGTCAATCTCGACGACCGCTCGGTCCAACGCATCCTCAAAGAGGTGGACGGGCGCGATCTGGCGCTCGCCCTCAAGGTGGCCAACGAAGATCTCCTCAACAAGATCTACAAGAACATGTCGTCGCGCGCCGCGACGCTCCTCAAAGAAGAGATCGAGTTGTTGGGGCCGGTGCGCATGCGCGAGGTCGGCAAGGCCCAGCAGGCGATCGTGGATGTCATTCGCACCCTCGAAGAAAACGGACAGATCATCATTGCGCGCGGTGCGAAGGACGAGCGGTTGGTATGAGTGCGGCGCCGGCGGTTTCACCTGTTTTCTTCGCCTTGGGGCCCCATGCGGAGCATGGGGGCGCGCAGGCGCGTAGCGCCGGAGCGCTTTTGATTGGTCGGGATCCCCGCGGCGCTGTTGCGGCGCGGGGCGACGGGCAGATCGTCATTGCGCGCGGTGCGAAGGACGAGCGGTTGGTATGAGTCCGGCGCCGGCGGTTTCACCTGTTTTCTTCGCCTTGGGGCCCCATTATGGCCGGTAAGGTCGTCAAGAGCGCGCGTTTCGTGCCGCAGGCGTACGTCGTGCAGGTGCCGTACGTGGCGCCGCCGCGCGACCGCACTCCGGATGCGGCACCGGACGAGCCGGAGGCCTTCGATGATTTCCTATCTGCGGGCGATCTCGGTTCGACGCCGAGCGAGACGGCGAGCGGCGTTGCGACCGGTATTCCGGAGAGGCAAAGGATCGATATCGAGGCGGTGCGGGCGGCGGCGCGCACGCTCCTGGAGGATGCCGCCCGCGGCGGAGAGGCGCTCCTGGAACAGGCGCGCAGCGCTGCGCTCGAATTGATCGAGACCGCGCGGAATCGTGTGCAGGCGATAGAAGACGCTGCACGTGCGGAAGGGTTCGCGCACGGCGAACACGATGCGCGTGCCGCGGTCGAGGCCGAGATGACCGAATTGTTGGAGAGTATGCGCGGTCTGGTGGAGATGGCGCGTGAGGAGCGCCACAAGATCATCGAGAGCGCCGAAGACGAGATCGTCCGCCTCGCACTCGCCGTTGCGGAGCGCGTCGTCCACCGGCAGATCACCGTCGACCCCGAGACCGTCGTGGAGATCGCGCGCAATGCCATCGCGCGAGTCGTCGATCGCGAGCGGATCGTCGTTCGGGTTCATCCGGCCGACCTCGAAACCCTGAAAGAGCATCGCGAGCGACTGCTCAGCGGCCCCGAGGCGGAACGCCTGCATATCGTCGAGGATCAGCGCGTCGATCGCGGCGGCGTCGTGATCGAAACGGAAGGCGGAACGATCGACGCCAAGATTTCGACGCAGTTACGGGAGGCGCGGCGGCTGCTGCACGCGGAGGATCACGAAGGCGACGACGAACGCCGCCAGACTCCCGCCGTCCAGGCCGGCTGAGCCGTGCGCGTATTTTCTGCGGAACGGTATCTCGACGTCTTGCGCACGGCGGACCTCGTGCGGCAGTACGGAAAGGTCCGTCAGGTCATCGGCGTCGTCATCGAAAGCCTCGGGCCGCAGATGGCGATCGGCGAGACCTGCTTCATTCGGTATAAACGGACGGCGGAGCCCGTCCTTGCGGAGGTCGTCGGTTTCCGCGACGACAAGGTCCTCATCATGCCGCTGGGCGAGTTGATGGGCATCGGCGCCGGAAGCGACGTGATCGCGCTCGGCAAACCCCTGGAGATCGACGTCGGCGACGGGCTGCTGGGCCGGGTGCTCGACGGGCTCGGCCGCCCGATCGACGGTAAGGGCCGCATCGCGGCGGAACGGCGCGCGCAGGTCCTCGCGGCCCCGCCGCCGCCGCTGGAACGCCGCCGCATCACCGAACCGATCGCCCTCGGAATCCGTGCGATCGACGGGCTGCTGACGTGCGGGAAGGGCCAGCGCGTCGGTATCTTCGCCGGCAGCGGCGTGGGGAAATCCACGATTCTGGGGATGATCGCGCGCAACACGGCGGCGGACGTCAACGTCATCGCGCTGGTCGGCGAGCGCGGAAAAGAAGTCCGCGATTTCATCGAGCGCGACCTCGGCGAAGCGGGACTCCGTCGCAGCGTCGTCGTGGTCTCCACCAGCGATCAGCCGGCGCTGGTGCGCATCAAGGCGGCGTTCGTGGCGATGACCGTCGCCGAATACTTCCGCGACCAGGGGCTCGACGTCACCTTCATGATGGACAGCGTCACGCGCTTCGCGATGGCGCAGCGTGAAGTCGGCCTGGCGATCGGCGAACCGACGACGACGCGCGGCTACACGCCGTCCGTCTTCGCGTTGCTTCCCAAGCTCCTCGAGCGCGCGGGCACCTCGCGCCACGGCACGATTACCGGCCTCTACTCGGTATTGGTGGAAGGCGACGACCAGAACGAGCCGATCGCGGATGCCGTGCGTTCGATTCTCGACGGTCACATCGTCCTCTCGCGCAAGCTCGCCTCGGCCAATCATTACCCGGCGATCGACGTCCTGCAGAGCGTCAGCCGCGTCATGCCGGACGTGGTGGACGCCAACCATCTGTCGGCGGCATCCGCGATCCGGGACCTCCTCGCGGTCTATCGAGATGCCGAGGATCTCGTCAACATCGGCGCGTACGTCCCCGGGAGCAATCCCCGCGTCGATCTCGCTCTCTCCAAGATCGAGGCGATCCGCCATTTTCTCCGCCAGGGGATCTTCGAATCGGCCGATTTCGGGGAGACCGTGGCGGCGGTCATGAGCGTCGTCTGAGGCCGTGCGTCGGTTCAGGTTTCCGCTCGAACCGGTGCTCGCCCACCGGCGGCGCATCGAAGAAGACAAGGAACGGCGACTGGGGGAACGCCTTCGCGAACTCGCGGCGGCGCGGGCAGAGTTGGCAAGTCTGGAAGACGAGTACCGCCGGTATGCCGCCGTGATCCGAACGAAGCATCGCATGCTCGACGCGGAGACGCTCCGCGCGCACTACGCGCACCTGGAGTACCTCGATCGCGCGATCGACGCGCAACTCGCCGTAGTGCGCACGCGGACCGCCGCAGCCGACGTCGCTCGTGCGGAGCTGATCGAGGCCAGCAAGGAGCGTAAGACGGTCGAGCGCCTGCGCGAGCGGAGGTACGAAGAACACGTTTTGGAGGAAGGGCGCATCGAGCAGAAAGAACTCGACGACGTGAATGCTCGCCGGCACGAGCATGCCGCCGTCAAGGGAGAGTTCGCGTGATCGTCACCCGCAGGCGCCGCAAGCCCTTCAAGTACAAGAAACTGATCTTTCCCGCGGTCCTTCTCGCGATGCTGATCGCGGTGGCGGTATGGCCGCCGACGCACGCCGTGATCTTCGGCGGTCGGCTCACTCCGGTCTGGAGTGCGCTCGGGACGGCCGCACACGACGTGGCCGCACCCTTCTCCTATGCGCGCCAAAACGAAGTGATCACCGAGCGGAATCGCCGGATCGTCGCGCTGCAGCGGCAACTCGCCGACCTACGATCGCAACTGGCCGCCAAACAGCAGGAAGTGACGCAGTTGCAAGGTACCGTCGCGCAACTCCAGCAGCAACAGGCTGCAGCGCGCGCCAAAGCTGCGCCGAGCGCGACCGCCTCTCCGGGGGCGCTCGTCGCCGGCGGCGTCGCGCCGGGGGCTCCGGGCGGGGGTGCGGCGACCGGCGGCGGCGCATTCGGTTCGAGTGTGCCCCCGGAGATCCAGCGTGCCGCGCAGGAATGGTCGGCGATGGATCCCGACAAGGCGGCGGCCGTTGCGCGTCGCCTGCCGATCGGATATGTCGCACGCGTGCTCGCGCAGATGAGTCCGGATGCCGCGGCCGAGATCCTCGATGCGTTACCCGCGGCCTACGCCGCAAAGGTGATGCAGGAGAATCCTTCGCTCCACCGGTAGCACGCCGGGGTGTCACGAGAGAGCGTGCTCGTAACGGGCGAGAGACGAGCGCAGGCCGCGCGCCCCGTAGCGGTGGCGCGCACCATCGCGGGTGATGCATTCACGCCGATTCTCGCCTATCGTGCTCTCGGCCGTCGCAGTCCGTCGTGCTTGCTGGAGAGCGTCGAACAGGGCGGCCGGCAGGCGCGCTACTCGTACGTCGGGCTCGATTATCGGGCCGTCCTCGTCCTTCCGGCAGGGCCCGATGCAATCGATCGCATTCGCGCATTCGTGCACGAGCACAGACCCGACGGGCCTGCTGCGGCGATGGGCGGAGCGCTGATCGTCGCCGCGTACGATGCGGCGCGGCCGTTTGCAGGCCTTGCTCCGCGCCGAGCGGATCCCCCGGAGATGCCCGACCTCTACGTCGCGATTCCGAGTCGGTGGTTGATCTTCGATCATCTCGCGCACACGCTCACGCTCTGGGCATCCGACGACCGAGAAGCGGCTGCGCACGCACGCCTGGACGAGATGTCGGCGATGCTGCTCCGAACACGTCCCGATCTTCCCGGCGATGTCCATGTGACCGAGAGACGCGAGCCCTCGCTGACGCGCGACGCGTACCTCCTGCGCGCACGGCGTGTTCTCGAGTACATCCGTGACGGCGAGGTCTATCAATTGCAGCTCGGTATCCGGTTCGGTGCCGCCGTCGCGGGCGATCCCTTCGATCTCTACCGAAGGGTGCGCGCCCGCAACCCCTCGCCGTATCAGTACTACGTGGAAGGTCCGTTCGGCAGCATCTTCGGCGCGTCACCCGAGTTCCTCGTTCGCTTGGAGGGACGTACCGCGCGTATTCGGCCGCTCGCCGGAACGCGGCCGCGGGGCGCCACGCCGGACGAGGATCAGCGCATTGCCGCGGAGCTGACGGCGAATCCGAAAGAGCGCGCCGAGCACGTCATGCTGGTGGATCTCGGTCGTAACGATCTGGGATCCGTCTGCGATGCGGGGAGCGTGTACGTGGGAGAGTTGATGCAGATCGAACGCTACAGTCACGTGATGCACATCGTCTCCGAAGTCCGCGGTACGCTCCGGGAGGGTCTCGACGGCCTCGATCTCTTCGTCGCCGGTTTTCCTGCCGGTACCGTCACCGGGACGCCGAAGGTCCGTGCCATGCAATTGATCGACGAGTTGGAGCCGTGCACGCGCGGAATCTATGCCGGCAGTGTCGGTCGCTGGTCGTTCGACGGCGATTTCGATTCGTGCATTGCTTTGCGGGGGATGCATGTGCGCGACGGCATCGCGTGGTGGCAAGCGTCGGCCGGGATCGTCGCCGACAGCGATCCCGTCGCCGAATACGAAGAAGTCCTGCACAAAACGAGAATCGCTCGGAGCGTGTTGGAAATCGACGTATGAAGATGCTCTTCGTCGACAACATCGATTCGTTCACGTACAACGTCGTGCATCTACTGGCGGGCGCCGGGTTCGACGTGGACGTCGTTCGCAACGACGATGCGTCGCTGGCGCCGGCCCTTCTCGGGGACTATGACGCGCTTGCGATCGGGCCGGGACCAGGGAAGCCCTCGGATCTTCCTCGGGTCGCGGCGCTCATCCGCACGGCGATGGAAGAACGGATGCCGTTGTTCGGTCTTTGCTTGGGCTTGCAGGCGATCGGTGAAGTCTGCGGGGCCCGGGTCGTGCACGCCCCGGCTCAGATGCACGGCAAGGTTTCGGCGATAACCCACGACGGGAGCGGACTCTTTGCCGGTATCCCGTCGCCGTTCCGCGCGACGCGGTATCATTCGTTGTGCCTGGATCCGGCGACGATCCCTCCAGCGGTGCGAGTCGTCGCTCGCAGCGACGACGGCGTCGTTCAGGCGATCATGCACGAGCGATTGCCGGTTCATGCGGTACAATTTCACCCGGAATCGGTACTCAGCGATCACGGGGACCGCCTTGCCGCAAATCTCTATGCTCTTTGTGCCGCAGTGCGGCACGATGTCGATAAAACGGAACACGTCGAACATCACCCGTAAGGAGAGTACCACTATGCGCCTGCCTCGTCCGACCGCAGCGAAGCTCGGAGTCGCCGTCACGGCGGGAGCCGTCGGTGCGCTCGTCAACGAAGTCGCGATTTGGGTCGTGAAAGCACTGGGGTTGAAGCCGGGGACCGGAGGGCTCGCACGGCTCGTGTTCGGAGTCCATCTGGGAACGCTCGAGGCGCTCGCCTTTCATTTCTTCATGGGCTCTTCATGGGCATCGCGATGGCGGTGGCCTATGTGGTGCTCGTTCGAGACTTCCTGCGTGGGCCCGGTTGGTTGCGCGGCCTGATCTTTGCGCAGATCCCCGGGATCCTGCAGCTCTTCTGGGTATTACCGGCACTCGGGCACGGGATCGGGGGCTGGCAGATCTCCTCGGTGACGCCGCTGCTCGCGTGGAGTTTGAACGCCTTGTATGGGATCGTCATGGGATGGGTCGCCGAGCTGTTGCCGACCAGCTGATCGTTGACAGGCGAGTCGGCGTGTGGTACCCTCGCGCCAACATGACGGCGATGCGCAATGGTGCGTGGTGGTGGCCTGCCGGACGGGAGACTCCGGTGGCATAAGCGCGCGCCCGCGATCGATTCGTCGAAGAAGATCGAGAGAGGAGCCGCCCGGTCACCGGGCGGCTCCTCTCTCATTGGGGTTACGGAAAGAACGACGGCGTAGGAGACGAAGGAGGAAGAGACGTGTATCGGCTGGTCAGCAAGGAACGACGCGACCGTAGTGTCGTCTCGGTCGCGGGAAGGGTTCGCATCGGCGAGGGTGGGTTTACCGTCATCGCCGGCCCCTGTGCGGTCGAAAGTCGCGAGCAGATCGAGCGCACCGCGGCGCATGTCGCGAGAAAGGGTGCGACGATGCTTCGCGGTGGAGCGTACAAACCGCGAACGTCGCCGTACTCCTTTCAGGGTCTGGGCGATGCGGGGGTCGAGATGATCGCGCGCGCTTCGTCGGCGTGCGGCATTCCTGCGGTCGTCGAAGCGCTGAGCGAGCGCGAGCTCCCATTGCTCGCGCAGCGCGTCGCAATGATCCAAATCGGTGCGCGTAACATGCAAAATTTCGCGCTCTTGCGGGCCGTGGCGAAGGCCGGCTTGCCGATTCTCCTCAAGCGCGGTCCCGCTGCGACGCTGGACGAGCTCCTCTATGCTGCGGAATACATCGTCTTGGAGGGCAACGAGCAGATCGTCCTCTGCGAGCGCGGCGTGCGCGGATTCGATCCGCACACGCGCAACCTCCTCGATCTCGCCGGCGCACTGCGATTGAAAGAGCTCACACACCTACCGGTGATCGTCGATCCGAGTCATGCGACCGGGCGGCGTAGTCTCGTCGGGCCGCTCGCCGTCGCTGCGGCGGCCGCCGGCCTCGACGGGGTGATGGTGGAAGTCCATCCCGAGCCGGAGACCGCGCGTTCGGACGCGGAGCAGGCGTTGGACTTCGCGATGTTCGATGCCATGATGGAGGCGATCGCGCGAACCGGTCGTCTTCCGGCCGGTAAGGTTTCCGTCGCAGCTTGCCGATAGAAGGCGAGAAGGAGGGAATGGCTACGGGCGCCAGGGTTCGCACGGTCGTCTCCGGTACTCCCGCGACTGCGAGCGGCGGGTCGTCGGTGCCGTTGCGCGTGGAACGCAGCGGTAAGGCGGAGGATGCGTCCGCTCCCGCTGCGTTCGGGACGGTTTTCGAACGTGCGACGCAGCAACGGCGCGACCTGCGCCACGACGAGCGGCACGGAGCGGCTGCGCTCGAGGCCGCGATCGCCGAGGGGCTACCGCTTGCGCGCGCTGCCTCCGCGGTCGCAGCGGCCATCGTCGAGCGTGCCGAGCAATCGACGACACTGCCGCCGCGCGCCGGTCCCGCGCCGCCTCCACCGCAGAATGCGGTCGAGTGGCTCACGGAGGTACTGACGCCGCCCCCGGAGGGACCACCGAACGAGAGGGCCGCACGGCTCGCCGACCGACTCACCAGGTTGATCGAAGGCGCGGCGAGCGATAGGGCGGAGAGCGAAGGGCAGCAGAACGAGATCTCGGGAACAGTCTTGGACGCCGGACAGCCGGCGAGAGGCCTCCCGGCCCGGACGGAACCTCGGCCAGCATTGCTCGCGCATGCGGCGGATATCGCCGATGCATTGCTTTCGTTGCTTGCCGCCCAGGCGAAGAGCGCGGTGCGCGCCGTCCGTAGTACGCCGGTCGGAATCCGACCCGTCGAGCTCAAGCAATCCGCGCTTGTGCCGAAGGAGCTGCAGCCGCTTCTTCCGGCGATGCTTGCTGCTCGAATGCTCGATGGGGCGCCGACCTCCGCCGACGCAGCTCCGGAAAACCGGGCATCGCGACCCGCGGCCGGTGCGGATGCCGCTCGATCGCCAGCGACGGTCGCGTCGCACGTGGAGAGCATGGGCGGCGCGCCGGACGGCGCCGATCCGTTGTTGGCGCGGATGCTGATGCGCGCGGTCCAGGCAGATGCGCGACTTGCTTCTCTGCGCTCCGCATTTGCACCGACCCCGTCCGACCTCCGTCTCGGCGCCGACGTCGGTTCCACGGCAGCAACGGTGGTCGTTCGATCGAGAGGCGCGGGGACGCGTCTCGACGGCGGCTCCGCGTCGTCCGTGGTACCGGGATCGGCGGAGAACGCCGCCGGAGGGCGTCAAGCAGGCGGATTGCCTTCTTCGATCGGCGCCTCGGCGGCGATTGCCGACGCAGCGGTCGCTTCAGGCGGAGCGACGGACGGTTTGTCGACGACGCGTGCGGGCGATCGCCCAGAACGTCACCTGCTCGCCGCGACCACGGTGAACGACTCTGCCGGCGATCGTGCATCGCTCGCAAACGGATCGGTTGCCGGAGTGGTTCCGTCGAACGGAATCGCGCCGATGCCGTCGCACCACCCTGCGATCCTCCAGCCGTTTGCGGACGTCCACGGCGTGGTCGAGCAGATCGTCGCCGGTTTGACGGTTCGCCGATTGGAGAACGGGTCGCAGATCCGCTTGCGTCTGGTGCCCGATCATCTCGGCGAGGTCACATTGAAGCTCTCGCTGGAGGGGACGACGCTCACGGCGACGGCGCTGGCGCAGAGTCCCGACGTGCGCGATCTCTTGCTGGCGAATCAGCAGAGCCTTGCGCGCTCGCTGGCCGGGCACGGCATCACGCTCGGCGGCTTCTCCGTGGACGTCTCGGGCGGCGATGCCCGCGGCGGCCGCGATGAACGAAGTCCGCGCGGGTTCGGCCCGCGCATCACGGTGCACGAGCTGGGCACCGTGAGCGACGGCGCGGATGAGACGCTTCCCGCCGTCGCGACTCCTCCCGGCTCCGCTTCTCGCTCGCTCCTCGACTTTCTCGTATAGGAGACCATCATGGCATCACCCACGGGCACGACACTCCCCATCAATTCGCTCATCAATCAGCCCTCGTCGAATCCGCCTTTGGCCCAGTCGCCTGCACAGCAGCTCGGCCCGCAAGCTTTCCTTCAACTGCTCACCACCGAACTGGAAAACCAGGATCCGACGCAGCCGCAAGACCCGACGCAGTCCGTGACGCAGCTCGCGCAGTTCGCCGCACTGCAGTCGCAAGTGCAGCTCGCGTCGGAGTTCGGGAGTTTCCAGTCGTCGTACGGCGTGCTGCAGGCGGCGACGCTGATCGGTAAGCACGTGACGGTCACGACGCCGGACGCCTTCGGGAACTCCTCGACCGTGACCGGCACCGTCGCGACGATCGCGGTGCAAAACGGGCGACCCTACTTCACGATGAACGGCAATAACGGCCAGCCGATTACCGGTTCGGACGGCCAGCCGTTGCTCTTCTCCACGCAACAGATCGTCGGCATCGGGAGCTGAATCATGGACCCGAACGAGATCGCGCGCATAGAGACGCAACGCACGGTCGTCCCACCTCCGGCGGCACGGCCGGCGGGTACGCCCGTGCAGATCCCTCCCGGGAGCGAGAGCTTCCGGGCGGCGTTCGACCGGGCGGCAACCGCATCGCCGGCTCCGTTGCGCTTCTCCGCGCATGCGGCGGCGAGGCTGCAATCGCGGAACATCACGCTTTCGAACGACGACCTGGCGCGCCTGAACGCGATGGCACAGAAGGCGGCCGACAAGGGCGCCAAACAATCGCTCTTCGTCATGCGCGACGTGGCGATGGTGGTGAGCATCAAGAATCGTACCGTCATCACCGCCGTCGATCGCGACTCCATGAAGGAGAACGTCTTCACCAACATCGATTCGGCTGCATTGCTCTAACGAGCTCTGAAACATCACTCTTCCGGGGTGGACCGCCTGGCGGGGCCCCGGCCGCGGCGCCGAACGAACGACGCGCCGCGGAACCCGACGCGAAAGGGTCACGACATGGCATTCGATTCGCTCTTCACGGGGATCACCGGTCTTAACGCCTATCAGAGTTGGATCGACATGATCTCCAACAACATCGCGAACGTGGATACGATCGGCTTCAAGGGCCAGCGGATGACGTTCGCGGATCTCTTCTACCAGCAGTTCGGCGCACCGTCCGGCCCGACGCAGACCAGCGGCGGCGTCAACCCGCTGGATCTGGGCCTCGGTGTGAAGATCAACACCGTGGATACCGAGTTCGCCCAGGGCGGCCTGCAGACGACCGGGATCAACACGGACCTCGCGCTCAACGGGGACGGTTTCTTCATCCTGCGGAACGTCAACGGCACCGGGACTCCGGTCTATACGCGGGACGGCGCGTTCTCGCTGAACTCGAACGGGTTGCTCTACGATCCGGCGAGCGGTTTGGCGGTGCAGGGCTACATGGCCAATCAATCTGGCCAGATCGTCAACAACGGGCAGATCGGGAACATCACCATCCCCATCGGGTTGCAGATGCAGGCGACGGGGACGGGGTTCGGAACGAAGTTCGGCCCGAACGCGAACGACAAGGTCTTCGACATGCAGTTGGGCGGGAACCTCGACCAGACGCAGTGGGCGCAGCAGGTCCTCTTCCAGCAAGGCGCCTCGGCGACGGCGGGGCAGCCGTTCACGGTGACGACGACGATCTACGACTCGCTGGGCGTCGCGCACCAGGCGACGCTGACCTTTACACCGGATGCCGCAGGCGCGACGCCGGCAACTGTCGCGACCAACAATGCCGGCGCGTGCCTCGCGGCGCCGGCCACGGTGAATCCCGGAACCGGAACCAACGATACGATCACGATCACGTCGAAGGGCCCGGGCAACGGCTACACCATCACCGATACCCTGGGGAACAACCTCACCGCTTCGGCCGGCCAGCAGGTCACCGTCGGCGGCGCGACGTTCACGCTGGCGAGCCCGGAACCCGCCTCCGGAAACGTTTCGACCGTGACCGTCACGAAGGGGAGTAATGGTCTTCCCTCTTCGGTGACCGATGCACAGGGGAATGCGCGGACGCCGGCGACGCGCTGGAAGGTGAGCCTGTCGTTCTCCGACGGGACGACCTTCCAGACGATCGCGACTCCCGGCTCGATCTCAGCCGGAGGCGCGGTGACCAATCCGACCTATGGAACCGGAACATCGGGAACGCTCGGCTTCGTCTACTTCGACCAGAACGGGCAGTTCATCAATAGCTCGGCGTTCGAGAATACCAACGGCAATGCAATCAACGCCGCCACAGTCGCCGGATTCTTCCATACGGCCGGCAATCAGCCCGGTGTGGCGCAGGGCAACGAGCTCGATATCCTCTCGTGGGGGCCGGGAACGGGCAACAACGCGACCGCGCCGACTGGAACGGGTACACCGGCGACCGGTCCGATCGGACTGGATTTTTCCAACCAGGCATCGCTCGCCGGTACGTTTACTGCGAGCGTCGTCGCGCAGAACGGCTACGCGGCCGGGACCCTCTCCAACATCACGATCGGACAAGACGGGACGGTCACCGGCTCGTTCACCAACGGTCAGACCAAAACCCTGGCGCAGATCGCACTCGCGACGTTCCAGAACGAACAAGGCCTGCAGCGGCTTGGCGGCAATCAGTTCGCTCAGACCGCTGCCTCGGGCTTGGCGCAGGTCGGAACGGCGAATAGCGGACGCTTCGGTACGATCGTCTCCGGGGCGCTGGAGCAGTCCAATGTTTCGCTGGCGACGGAGTTCACCAATCTGATCTTGGCGCAGCGCGCCTTCGAGGCCAACACGCGCGGTATCAGCACGGCCGACCAGAACCTGCAGACGGTTATCCGCTTGCAGGCGAGCGAGAATTGACGGCCGGCACCAACGACGTCCTCTCCGGGCACGACTCGCCCGGCGCGAGGGGCGAGGACAGGGAGGTCCCAACGGACGAGGCGGCGAGCATCCCCAGCGCTCGCCGCCTCGGCGTGTTGCGACCCCCGGCGGGGGGCGTCCGCGCAGGAGCGTCGAAAAAGCGGGCGTGATCGCATTGACCCGTCTGAACGGCTACCCATTGATGCTCAATTGCGATCTCATCGAGTCGATCGAGCAGACGCCGGACACGGTCGTCACGCTCGTCTCCGGAAACAAGGTGATCGTACGCGAATCGCCGGCCGAGATCCAAGCGAAGATCATCGATTTCAAGCGCCGGATCCACGGTCCGGCACCCGCCGGAGGGTGAGCGTGGCTACAAGGTGTCTGCAAGGCGGCCGATACGGAAAGATAGTAAAGAAACCGTAACACCCTCGCGGAGCGACCATCGTGGATTTTGCGACCCTCATCGGCCTGCTCATCGGGTTCGGCGCCATCTTCGTGGCGGGATACGTCGGAGGTACCGATCCGCACATCGTCTTCGGGCGCTGGGAGGCGATCGTGCTCATCGTCGGCGGCACGTTCGGAGCAACATTCACCTCGTTTCCGTTCAAGATCTTCTGGCCGGGCTTCATCGGCGGGTTGCAGACCGCGTTCAGCCAGTTCGATTTTCACGTCCGCGACGTCATCGCGACCCTCGTCTCGTTCGCCGAGAAGGCGCGGCGCGAAGGCCTCTTGGCCCTGGAAAACGAGGCGGCGGCCCTGGATGACGATTTCATGCGCAAAGGTATCCAGCTGGTGATCGACGGCCGCGATACGGAGATCATCCGCAAGGTACTCGAGACAGAGGTCTCCTACGTGCAGGAGAAAGGTACCAAAGCGGAATTGGTCTTCACTGCAATGGGAGGGTACTCGCCGACGCTCGGCATCATCGGTACGGTCCTCGGCCTGATCGGCATGCTCAAGGGGTTGGCATCGCTCGGGAACTCCACCAACGTCGCGGGGACGATCGGCGTTGCGACCGCACAAGCATTCGTGGCGACGTTCTTCGGGATCATGCTGGCGAATCTGCTGTGGCTCCCGCTTGCGTCGCGCATCAAAGAGCGGTACGGGCAACTCCTCTTGGTGCGGGAGATCATGATCGAAGGGATCCTGGCCATCCAAGCCGGCGACAATCCGAGACTGCTGGAAGAGAAGTTGCTGGCATTCATTGATCCGGCGGAACGCGAGAGCAACATCGAGGAGGGCGGATCGGTCGCCGAACCCGAGGTTGCTCCCTCCTCGGCTTGAGCGTAGGAGCGACGAGCGATGGGTCAACCCATCAAGACGGCGGCGCGCGCGGCGGAGTCGAAGTTCCGCAAGAAACCGCAGGAGCAGAAGATCGAGACTGCGGGGATGATGCGGTGGCTGCTTACCTACGCGGACATGATCACGCTTATGCTCGCGCTCTTCATCATCTTGTTTTCTATGTCCACCATCAGTAGGGTGAAGGTGCAGCAATTCGCCAAGCTGGTCTCGGCCGGATTCGACAACGTCTGGTCCGTCAACCAACCTCCGAACGGCGGAGCCAACGGCACGCAGAGCTTCAATGCCAGCGCATCCATCCCGGCGATCGCGCGGAAGCTCCAGCAGTATGTCGAAAAGAACAACCTGCAGAACGCCGTCCAGATCCACATGGATCACCGCGGGCTGGTCGTGACCTTACTCTCCGATAAATCGTACTATAACAGCGGCAGTGCGGAACTTCGTCCGGAGACCAAAAAAGTTCTCGACGAAGTCGCGATTTTTTTGCGAAAAAACGATAATTTGATCCGCGTCGAGGGCAATACGGACAACGTTCCTATCCATACCTTCAGGTATCCGAGTAACTGGGAGCTCTCCACGCAGCGCGCGGTCAACGTCGTCAAGTATCTGGTCGAGCACGATCACATCGCGCCGGTACGGCTCTCGGCGGCAGGGTACGGAGAGTACCATCCGCGCGCCTCCAATGCGACGCCGCAGGGCCGCCAGGAGAACCGACGCGTGGATATCGTGATCCTCAACGCAACGCTGAAGTCCGCACCGCCCGGCTACTGAGGAGTCCGCAGCATGTCGAGCCTGTCGCAAGAAGAGATAGATGCACTCATATCCAAGCTCTCCGCTCCGTCCGGCGAAGCCAAAGAGGCACTGGCCGGAAAGCGGATCAAGAGCTTCGACTTTCGCTTCAACAAGCGACTCGACAAGTTTTCGAACAACCAGCTCCAGACGCTGCGGACGCTGCACGAGAACTTCACGCGGCTCCTGAACAACTCGCTCTCGGTCTATCTTCGTACGCGCGTCGAGGCGACGATCGTCTCGATCGAACAGATCAGTTACGGAGATTTCATCGCGTCGATCGGGATTCCGTCGATCCTGGCGATCTTCTCGATGGATCCGCTGCCGGGGAGCGGGATCGTCCAGGTGGATCTCAATCTCGTCTTCTCGATCATCGATCGCCTTCTCGGCGGCCCCGGTTGGTTTCCGAGCAAGTTGCGCGATCTCACGGATATCGAGCGCACGCTGATGCAGCGCTTCATGGCGCGCATGCTCAACAGCTACCGAGAATCGTGGAATTACTTGTTGACGCTCTCGCTGAAGATTGAAGCGCTCGACTCGAATCCGCAGTTCATCCCGCGGATCATTCCGCTCGATCAGATCGTCGCGTATATCTCGATGGAGCTGAAGGTCGGCGACATGTCCGGCGTCATGAACTTCTGTTTGCCGTATTTGGTCCTGCAGTCGATCGGGCAGCAGCTCACCGACTTCCAGTGGTCTCCGACGGTTGTTGCCGGACGGGGAATGACCGAGGAAGACATCCAGCAGCTGACGCGCAACGTGGAGCGCGCTCCGGTGGAGGTGCAGGTCGAACTCGGTCGCACCGGTGTCTCGTTGCGCGACCTGACCGCCCTCCAGGTAGGAGATGTGGTCGTTTTCGAAAACAGCACCGCCAAGCCGCTGGTCGCACGAGTGAACGGGAAGGAGCGCTTTCGGGTCTTTCCGGGGGTTCACAAGGACAAACTGGCGGTCCAGGTCGTCGATATCGTACGGAGCGAGGGCGAGTGAACAGCGAGATGCTCGATCTGCAGGTTTTGGCCGAAGGGATGTTCCGAACGGCCGCCGGGGTATTGGGTCGGCTCGTCGAGTTACCTGCAGCCGCAGGCTCGCCGGAGCGTCGCGATCACGCCGGCTCGATCCGAACGGACGGCGAGGAACTCGTTGCGCTCGCCGAGATCCCTGCACTCGGAGCCCAGATCGTCGTACGCTTCCTTTCCGCAGACATGCAGCGCATCGTCGCGCTCATGCTGGGCGGTGGAGAGGCGGAGGGCTTCGAGATGGGACCGATGCAACTCTCGATCGCCTCGGAGACCGTCTCGCAGATCGCCGCGGCGATGGCCGAACAGCTTGCGCGCGATCTCGACGTCTCGACCGATGGCATCCATGCCTCGCTCTGCACCGATATCGCGGCGATTCCGCCACCGCCGTTCGAATCGTATGAAGCGACGATCGAGCTCGGCGATCAGGTACAGCCGCGGATCGCCGTGGATTTCGCCGCGATCACGCGCTCGAAGATGGAGTCGGCACTTCGTGCCGCCATGGGATCCGCAGCGGAGACGGCGGAGAGTGCCGGTGCCGCGGGCGAACCGGTCTCGCCCACGGCGGAGGCGCCGGCTGCTGCTGCTCCCAGGCGCACCGAGCCACCGACCGACGTCCAGGCTGCCGCGTTTACGCCGCTACAGCCGACCTCAGTGCGGACCGCGCCACCGGGGCAGGCCAACCTCGACCTTGTGCACGACGTGCCGCTCCAGGTCAGTGCCGTCTTGGGAAAGACCGTGATGCCGCTCCGGGAGGTCGTGGCATTGCAGTCGGGATCCGTCTTCGAGCTCGACAAGGAGTCTACCGAACCGGTCGATCTGTACGTCAACAACATCTTGATCGCTCGGGGAGAGGTCGTGATCGTGGACGACAAGTACGCGGTGAAGATCAGCGAGCTCAACCCCCAAGCGGGTTGATGCCGTGACGCTCGGTTTTTGGGAGCGCTACGTGCTGGCGCTCGTCGTTCTCGGGCTGCTCCTGCTCGGGTTGTCCGTGATCGCTCGTGCGCTCGCGCGCGGACGGGTCGTCGCCTCCGCGTCGCGCAGACTGGTGACCGTCATCGAATCGACGGTCGTGGGCCCAGGAACGGCACTGCACGTCGTCAAGGCTGCGCGCCGCTACTTCATCGTCGGAGGTGGTTCCGGACACTTGGCGATGCTCGCCGAACTCCCGGCCGACGACGTGGAGACGTGGCTCGCGGAGCAGCGCTCGCTGCTGAGCGATCACGCGGGCCCGCTCTTCGCCGCCGTCCGGAGGCTTCGCGGACGGCGGTGACGTCTTCGATCGTGCGGATGGTCCTGCGCCGCCATCGGACGGCGCTCGTGACGGGTGCAGCCGCCGTCCTGCTCCTGTGGGTCGTCCCTGCGGTCGTTCAGGCGGCGACCGCGCCGGTCGCACCGGTCGTGCCGGTTCCCAACATCGACATCGGCGTACGACCCGCGAAGAATCCGCAAGAGGTCGTCGGGGCGCTCCAGATCCTCTTGCTCCTCACGGTGCTTTCGCTCGCACCGACGCTCCTGGTGATGGTGACGTCGTTCACGCGGATCATCGTCGTCCTGTCGTTCGTGCGCACGGCGCTCGGCACGCAGCAGACGCCGCCCAATCAGGTCCTGGTCGGGTTGGCGCTCCTGCTGACGTTCTTCGTGATGAACCCCGTGCTTCGGACGATCGATGCGCAAGCGATACGCCCCTACCTCGCGCACAAGATCACCCAACAACAGGCGCTCGACCGAGCCGCGCAGCCGCTCCGAGCGTTCATGTTCCGCCAGACGCGCGAGAAGGACATCATGCTCTTCTACTCGATCTCCGGCGAACCACGCCCGAGAACGCAGAACGACGTACCGACCTACATCCTCGTTCCGGCGTTCGTGATCTCCGAATTGAAAACGGCCTTCGAGATGGGCTTCGCCATCTACGTGCCGTTCATCGTGATCGATATGGTCGTTGCGTCCGTGCTGCTCTCGATGGGCATGATGATGATTCCCCCCGTCATCATTTCGCTGCCGTTCAAGATCCTGATCTTCCTGCTCGTCGACGGCTGGAACCTGGTCGTCGCCTCGCTGGTGCAGAGTTTCCGCTAATGACGTTCGGCGATGCGATCGAGTTGGCACGGCAGGCGATCTTCGTCGCCCTGATCGTCGCTGCTCCGGTTCTGATCGTCAGCCTTGTGACGGGAATGATCATCTCCCTGTTGCAAGCCGTCACTCAGATTCAAGAGCCCACGCTGACCTTCGTACCGAAGATCGTCGTCTCCGCGCTGGCCATCTTGTTCTTCGGGCCGTTCATGCTCGCGATGCTCACCGATTTCGCGACCCGGGTGATATCGAGCATCGCGAACGCCGCCCACTGACGCCGTGGTCGACGTCTTCGGACTCAGTGCCGCGCAGTTCGAGACGTTCATCCTCGTCTTCGCCCGCGTCGCCGCGATGCTGCAACTCTTTCCGATCTTTTCCGCGCAGCAGGTTCCGCGCGTCGCACGCATGGGGCTGGCCGCGGCGATCTCGTTCATCGTCTATCGAGCGGTCCCGGTCGTCCACGAGCCGCTCTCGCTCTATGCCTTGGGGCTCTCCGTTGCGGCCCAGGTGGCGCTCGGCGTGATCCTCGGGTTCATCGCGTCGCTGGTCTTCACCGCGATGCAGTTCGCGGGTGAGCTCGTGGATCTGCAGATCGGCTTTGCGGTCGCCAACGTGATCAATCCGCTCATGCAGAGCACGGTCACGATCATCGGCGAGCTGCAACTGGCCCTCGCGTCGATCATCTATCTCGCGAGCGACTCGCACCTGCTACTCTTACAAGGGATCGCCGGGTCGTTTCAGCTGGTCCCGCTCCCCTACATCGCCCTTCCGATGGGGGTCGCCGGCGACGTCGTCGGCTTTTTTTCGAGCGTTTTGCTGGACGTGCTCCGGATCGTCGCACCGGTCGTCTTCGCGCTCTTCCTCGCAAACGTCGCGCTGGCGTTCATGGCGCGCGTCGCTCCGCAGATGAACGTCTTCGTCGTCGGCTTTCCGGTGCAGATCGGCATCGGCCTCGTCGTCCTGGCGATGAGCCTCCCTCTGGCTGCGACGCTGTTACCGGATGCGTTTACCGAAGCCGCACGGCAGATGGATGCGGTGATGCGGGCGATGCGCTTCTGACGCCTCGATGCGCTTTGCGCGCCGCCGGGTCAATAGGTGAACTGGGCGATCTTGTTTCCCGCGAGCTCGACGATGTAGTCGAGTTGGTCGACGCCGAGCGTCTCCGCCGCCGGTTGTGACGAGGCCGTCGGTATGGCGTACGTTGCGGTCACCGATCGACTCGAGGGAGAGAACTGCGCGACGTCGTTCGCCGCGCCGTCGCTGATGTAGAAGTTCCCGTCGGCGCCCAGGACCAACCCGACCGGGCGCTGGACGCCGGAGAGCGGGTATTCGGTGATGCTGCCGTTCTGAGCGATCCGTCCGAGCTTGTCGGCTGCGCTCTCGACGAACCACACGGCTCCGTCGTTCCCGGCCACGAGCGCGCTCGGTGATGCCGACGCGGTGGGGATCGGATATTCCGTCACCGCGCCGGAGGTCGTGATGCGGCCGATCGCATTGGTGCCGGGATCCAAAAACCACAGCGCGCCGTCCGGTCCGGTGACGATCGCCGTCGGTGCGGCACCGGCGTTCAAGCCGCCGTACTCGGTGATGGTTCCCGTGGTCGTGATGCGGCCGATGCGCCCCGTTCCGGTCTCGGTGAACCAGAGCGCTCCGTCGGGACCGACCGTGATGCCTTGCGGCGCGGCATTGGCCGACGGGAGCTGATACTCGGCGATCTCGGAGCCTCCAGGAGAGATCCAGGCGATGCGTGCGGTCGCAGCCTCGGTGAACCAGATGTTGCCGTCGGGACCCTGCACGATCCCTTTGGGCTGTTCGCCCGCCTGCGGCAGGGCGGTCTCGACGACCACTCCCTGCGTCGTCAGATGCCCGATCTGTCCGACTGCGGTCTCGGTGAACCAGAGGCCCCCGTCATTGCCCTTGGAGATGGCGGCGGGTTGCGCCGAGGCCGTCGGGATAGGGTATTCGCTAGTGAACTTCGGCACGAACGGCGGTGCGGTCGGCGGAGCGGCCGTACTGGTGACGGTCGAGCCTTTGCTGCACGCAGAGAGCAGCACGACGAACGCGGCGGAAACGAGGGCGAGGGTACGCTGCACGATCCTCTCCTTGGGATGACGACGGGATCAAGCCCGTGATATTGGCACCCGGCCGCTGCATTCCCCCGTCGCTCGGAGAAATCCGCCCCATCGCCGAATACCAATGATGATGGCGGAGCGTCGCGGTCGTGCCTAGACCGGAACAGACCGAAAAGGCAACACCCAAACGCAGGCGCGAGGCCCGCGAGCGGGGGCAGGTCGCCCGCAGCACGGAGCTCGCGGGGGCGGTGGCCTTTCTCGGTAGCATCGTCGTGCTCCATGCGCTCGGCGGGCGGACGCTGGACGGCTTGGCCGAGACGATGCATCGCATTTTCGACGGTGCCGCGCACCCGCTGCCCTTCACGGTGCGGTCGGTTTGGCTGCTCTTCGCGCAAGCCTTCGGCGGATTCGGCCTGGTCCTGCTCTTCATCTTTGCGGTGGCGACCGCTGCCGTCGTCACGGTGAACCTCTTCGAGTTCGGCTTCCTCTTCACGTTGAAGCCGCTCGTGCCGCAGGTTTCGCGCATCGACCCCTTGCGGGGCTTCCAGCGGCTCTTCTCGCGGTACGTCGCCGTCAATCTCGCCAAGCAGTTCATCAAGCTCGGTGCGGTCATCGTGCTCCTGGCGATGACGTTGCTGCGCGACCCCGGGTTGCTGGCCCGCATCGAGGAGTCCTCGCCTCGTGCCGCCTTCCTTCTCGCCGGGGACGTGCTGTACGGGATCGCGCTGCGCTTCGGCATCCTGTTGGTGATCGTCGGCCTTCTCGACTTTCTCTACGAGCGCTGGCAGCTCGAAGAGAACCTGAAGATGAGCAAGCAGGAAGTCAAGGACGAGATGCGCCAGGCGGAGGGGAGCCCCGAGATCAAGGGAGCGGTGCGGCGCCGGCAGCGCGAGTTCGCTCGCCGCCGCATGATGCAAGCCGTACCGCGCGCAACGGTCGTCGTGACCAACCCGACCCACTACGCCGTCGCGCTCGAATGGGACGAGGTGCGGATGGAGGCCCCCGTCGTGACCGCCAAGGGGACGGACCTCCTCGCGCGCCGCATCCGGGAGGTCGCGCGCGAGCATGGTGTCCCCGTGCTGGAAAACCCGCCGCTGGCGCGAACCCTCTACGAGAAGGTGGAACTCGACCAGGCGATTCCGCCTCAGTTATACGCGGCGGTAGCGCAGGTCATCGCCTTCGTCTATCGCCTGAAGAGAAAGACGATAGCATAAGCGATGGCGACGGCAGCGAACGGACCGGCAGTCAACGGCGGGCAAGGCGGGATCCTCGCCCGGCTCGGACGCACGGCGCCCATCTGGGTGGCAGGTGCAGCGGTGACGCTCGTCTTCCTCATGATCGTGCCGGTCCCGCCGCCGGTGCTCGATACGCTGCTCACGTTGAACATCGCCGTCGCCCTGATCATCATCGGGACGAGCCTCTACGCGGAGAACGCCCTTGCGTTCTCCGTCTTCCCCACGCTGCTGCTGATCGTCACGCTCTTCCGGCTCGCGCTGAACATCACCGCGACGCGACTCATCCTGCTGCACGGATACGCCGGGCACGTGATCGATTTCTTCGGCCACGTCGTGATCGGCGACAACTACGCCGTCGGGTTCGTCATCTTCCTGATCCTCGTCGTCATCCAATTCGTCGTGATCACCAACGGTGCGGGGCGCGTGGCGGAGGTCGCCGCACGCTTCACGCTCGATGCGATGCCCGGCAAGCAGTTGGCGATCGATGCCGACCTCAACGCCGGGTTGATCACCGAAGCCGAAGCACGCCAGCGCCGCAAGGACATCCAGCGTGCCGCGGATTTCTACGGCGCGATGGACGGTGCCAGCAAGTTCGTGCGCGGCGATGCGATCGCGGCGGTCGTCATCGTGGCGATCAACACGATCGGCGGTTTCATCGTCGGCCTCGTCCAGATGCACATGAGCTGGCAGCAGGCGCTCACCACCTTCACGCTGCTGACCGTCGGCGAAGGTATCGTCACGCAGGTTCCCGCGCTGCTGATCTCCACCGCGACCGGTATCATCGTGACACGGGCCGCCTCCGAGTCGGATTTCGGTGCCGAACTCACCAAGCAGCTCTCGGCGCAGCCGTACGCGACGTTGATCGCCGCGATCATGACGGCGGTCTTCGGTATCTTCGGGCTGGCGAGGCCGCTGATGCTGCTCGCCTCCGCGATCCTCTTCACGCTGTACTTCCGCGGCCGGTCGGCGCGGATGCGGGCGGCCGTTCCGCCGCCGGCTCCAGCCAAACCGGGAGCCCCCGGCGCGGCGAAACCCGCGGAGAGCGTGCTCCCGCTGCTCTCGTACGATCCGCTCGAACTCGAGATCGGCTTCGGCCTGATTCCGCTCGTGGATACCAACCAGGGCGGGGACCTGCTCGAACGCATCACGATGATTCGGCGGCACGCGGCGCGGGAGCTCGGTATCGTCGTGCCGCCGATCCGCGTTCGCGACAACCTCCAGCTGAAGCCGAACACGTACGTCGTGAAGATCTACGGACTGGAGGTGGCGCGTGCCGAGGTCATGGTTAGTCGTTTGCTGGCGATGAATCCCGGCACGGCGACGGCCCCGCTCGACGGCATCCCCACCACCGAACCGGCCTTCGGCCTGCCCGCGATCTGGATTCCGGAGACTGCCCGCGGCGAAGCCGAAGCGGCGGGATATACGGTGATCGATCCCACGTCGGTGATCGCCACGCATCTCACCGAGATCATTCGGGCCCATGCCGCGGATCTGCTCGGGCGTCAGGAGACCTCGGCGTTGCTCGACAACGTAAAGACGCACTATCCGGTCGTCGTCGAGGAGCTGGTGCCGAACCTCCTCTCCGTCGGCGAGGTGCAGCGCGTCCTGCAGAACCTGTTACGGGAACGCATCCCGATTCGGAATCTGGTGATGATTCTCGAGACCTTGGCCGATGCGGCGCGCGTCAGCAAGGACGTGGATTACATGACCGAGCGCGTGCGCACGGCGCTCGCGCGGCACATCTCCGCCGAGTATGCCGAGGACGGCAAGCTGAGCGTGATCACCGTCGATCCCCGACTCGAATCGTTGCTGGCGGAGGCGACGCGACGCGGCGAGGATGCCTATGCCCTGCTCGACCCCGCGACGGTCGCCCGCGTCTATGCGTCCCTGACGCGGCAGATCGCGGCGGCCCAAAACGCGGGGCTCCAGCCGATCGTGCTGACCTCGCCTTCGGTACGCCTGGCGCTCAAGCGCCTGACGGAACGCGCGGCCCCGCAGCTGGTCGTCCTGTCCTATGCGGAGATCGCCCCCGGCTTGCGCGTCGAATCGATCGGCCAGATCTCCGCGACCGACGAGAACCCCGAGCCCGTCGAGGGCGCGGCGAAGTAAGGAGGAGTCGCATGTTCTTGAAAGCGATCTTCGGCGCGAAACAGAGCAAGGTGCCGGCGACGAGACTGCCCCAGCTCCACTCCTTCGTCGAGGTGAGCGTCGCGGGTCGTCCGACGCGTTCGGTCACGGTCGAAGAGGTAGGGCGCGCCATCGTGACGCGCGAGACCCTAGGACGGCCCGGGGAGCCAGCCGTCCTCGTCTATACGACTCCGGCGGGGCGCTTCCGAGCGCGAACGAGGGTGACCTCGGGCGCAAAGGCGGGAATGACGGCCTTCGCACTGCCGGAACGGGTCGACCTCATCGGAGCGGCCTCGTCCGGCGCGCAGAAGCGATCCAGCGTTCGCCTCGATGCGATCCTCCCGGGACAATGGCGCTTTGCCCCGTCGGGGAAGGGTGTGGGAGAGTTCAGCAAGACCAATCTCCGCGACATCAGCCGAGGGGGCTGCTCGCTCATCGTCGAGCGCGAGTTGAAGAAGGGCACCATGATCGAATTGCGCTTGCACCTGCGGAGCGATGCGGCGCCGATCACCGTCTTGGGTGAAGTGATGCGCAGCGAGCGTGTCCCGACGTCCGGAAAGTTCACGCACGGGATCCGGTTCCACGCGGTCAGTCCGGAGGAGGACCGGGCGATCCTGGAGTTCATCAATCGCAAGCAGACCGAATTACGCAGTCGCGGGTTGGCGTGAGGAGGCCGGACGCGGCCCGGGATCGCGGCCCGTGCGGGCCGCGGCCGATCGAGGAAGGCAAAGGGCGGCGGGGTGCCCGGCGAGAACGTCGTCGCCAGTACACGTCTATCTTGGGAGTAGCGGATGAGCAAGAGGGTCCTCATCGTTGACGATGCGGTCGTCATGAGGATGATGATCAAGGGAATCCTGTCCAAGAACGGATTCGAGGTCGTCGGCGAAGCGCAAAACGGCATCGAGGCCGTCGATAAGTACAAGCAGCTCAAGCCGGACCTCGTTACGATGGACATGGTCATGCCGGAGATGGATGGTATCACCGCCGTCAAGCAGATCATGGCCTATGATCCCAACGCCAAGATCATCATGTGCACGTCGATGGGCCAGCAGGCGCTCGTCGTCGAGGCGATCCAAGCCGGTGCGAAGTCGTTCATCACGAAGCCGTTCCAGCCGCCGAAGATCCTCGAAACCATCAACAAGGTGCTGTCATGACCACCCCGCCGGGACTCAAGCTCAGCGAGATCCAGAAAGACGCCCTCAAAGAGGTCGGCAACATCGGTGCCGGTCATGCCGCGACGGCGCTCTCGCAACTCCTGAATACCAAGATCAACCTCAGCGAACCGCGCATCGACGTCCTCAAATTCCGCGACCTCGCGACGCGTGTCGGCCACGAGAATCGCATCGTCGCCGCGCTGCACATGTACGTGCGGGGCGAGGCGCCCGGGCAGATGGTCGTCCTCTTCGATCGGGAGCAGGCGCTGGATTTCGTCAGCCAGTTCCTCCACCGCGTCATCGGCGACATCCAGATCTTCGATTCCATCGCCGATTCGACGTTGAAAGAGCTCGGCAACATCATCGCCGGTTCGTACCTCACGGCGATCATCCAGCTCACGAACATGAACCTACTGCCTTCCGTTCCGACCCTCTCGTACGGAACGGTGCAAGCCGCGTTTCGCACGCTGATGTCGATCCTCCCGGATCAGGACGTCTTTCTCATCGAGTCGAGTTTCCTCGACAAGGAGCGCGAGGTGGCCGGCCAGTTCATCCTGATCCCCGAGACGGGTTCGCTCAAGCCGCTCCTGCAAGTCTTCGGCGTGGAATAGCGCCGAAACGCGGGCTCCGATGTCCGACGATTTTTTCGATAGAGCCGAGTTCATCGCATTTTTCCGCGACGAAGCGGAGGAATTGCTTCAGCAGATCGACGTAGATTTGCTGAAGCTGGAGGAGTTCGTCGACAGCGGGCAAGCCGATCCGGAGATCGTCAATTCGCTCTTCCGCGCACTGCACACGATCAAGGGCAGTTCCGGAATGCTCGGCTTCTCCGACGTGCAGAATCTCGCGCACAAACTCGAGAACCTGTGCGATCTCCTGCGCAAGGAGCGCATGCCGCTCTCGGGCGGCGCGGTGGAGATGCTCTTTCGCGGCCGGGATTTCCTCACCGATCTGGTCGAGGCCGCGATCGGAGAGGGTTCGATGCCCAGTGGGCTGCACGATTACTTGGCCCAGCTCGAGCAGTTCGTCTCCGTCTATGCCGAGACGGCTCAGGTCATCGATCGCAGCGCGGCGGAGGCCGGAAAGCCGCCCGAACCGGAGGAGGAGATCGTCGTTCCGGCAAGCCAGGCCGACGTCGAAGCCTTCGAAGCCGAGGTCGCCCGCCTCCTCGCCGAGGCCGAGGAGAAGAAGCGGATCGAAACCGGCGCATCGGCCGAGCCCCCCGCGGCAGAGTCGGCTCCTGCCAGACCCGCCGCCCTGGTGGACATGACCGCGGCGCAGGACTCCGTCACGGAGCCTCCCTCCCAGCCGACACCGTCCGAAGCGGCGCGTTCGGCTCCCGAGCTCGAGGCGCGAGGCGAGGCCGCGTCGGCCAAGCCCAAAGGCGCCGAGGCGCAAAAACAGCAGCGGCCGTCGTTGCATCAGACGATCCGTGTCGACATCGAGCGCCTCGACACGCTGTTGAACCTCGTCGGCGAATTGGTGATCAATCGCACCCGCATCTCGGATATCGCCAACACGCTCGAACGCCTGATCGCGGACAAGGCGCTGGACAGCTCTTCCGCACTGGTCGGCCCGCTGGCAAAGGATCTCGCCGATAGCGCCGCACTCCTGGCGCGCACCACGAACGAGATCCAGGAGTCGATCATGAAGGTGCGGATGGTGCCGATCGGGCAGGTCTTCGACCGCTTCCCGCGCCTCGTGCGCGACGTCGCAAAGGCGCGCGGAAAAGAGGTGCAGCTCGTCATCACCGGTGCCGAGACCGACCTCGACAAGACGATCGTGGACGAGGTCGGCGAGCCGTTGATGCACCTCCTGCGCAATTGCGTGGATCACGGAATCGAGCCTCCGGAGGTGCGCGTGCAGCGCGGGAAACCGCGAGTGGGAACGATCACGCTCAACGCCTATCACGAGGGGAATCAGATCATTATCGAGGTCGCCGACGACGGTGGTGGGATCGATCTCGACAAGGTGCGCGCGCGCGGCATCAAGCAGGGCCTCATCTCCGCCGACGATCGCCTTTCGGATCGGGAACTGATCGAGCTGATCTTCACGCCGGGATTCTCGACGGCGGAGACCGTTTCGGACGTCAGCGGTCGAGGCGTCGGCATGGACGTGGTGAAGAAGAACATCACGCGCTTGAAGGGAGTCTTCGACGTCGATTCGATCGCGGGTGCAGGAACCAAATTCACCATCAAGCTGCCGCTCACGCTGGCGATCATCCAGGCGTTGTTGGTGCGTGTCGCGGACGAGCTCTACGCGATTCCGCTGGACTCCGTCATCGAATCGCAGCGCGTCGAGATGAGCGAGGTGCGGACGGTGCACGGCAACGAGGTCATCACGTTGCGCGGGCAGGTCGTTCCGCTGATCCGCATCGCCGAATTCTTCGAGTTGGGCGGCCGGCGCGACCCGGAGAAAGTGATGATCGTCATCGTCGGGTTGGGAGGACGTCAGGTGGGGCTGGTCGTTGATTCCTTCCAAGGAGAGCAGGAGATCGTTATCAAACCGCTCTCCGACGTCATCGGAAGGATCCCGGGTATCTCGGGGGCGACCATTCTCGGGAACGGATCGATCTCGCTCATCATCGACGTCCACTCGCTCGTCAGCGAAGCCTATGCGTCCGGGCGGGTCGCGCGAGCCGAATATACCGGGACAGCCAGAGTATAGGAGTGACGATGGCCGGTACGGCGGAAGAGAAACAGCAGCAGCTCTCCGGAGAGGTCGTCCAGGTCGTCTCCTTTCGTTTGGGGGGCGAGGAGTACGGCGTCGATATCTCGCAGGTGCAAGAGATCATTCGCCTGGTGGAGATCACGCACGTGCCGCGGGCGCCGAAGTTCATGGAGGGCGTCATCAACTTACGCGGGCAACTCATCCCGATCATCGACCTTCGCACGCGCTTCGGGATGCCGCGGATCGAGCCGACGAAGAGCACCCGCATCATCGTCACCGAGATCGGCACCAAGCGCGTCGGGATCATCGTGGACAGCGTCTCCGAAGTACTGAACCTGCCGCTCGAGAACGTCGAAGAAGCACCCGAGATGATCGCAGGCGTCGGGACGGAGTACATCCAGGGCGTCGGGAAACTCGACGATCGCTTGATCATCCTCCTCGATCTCACCATGGTGATCTCGACCGAGGAGAAGCAGCAACTCGAAGGTGTCGACATTGCGCAGATGGCCGCGCAATCATAGTCGGCCGACGGGAACCATCGCGACCGCAGCGAACGTTCTTCGGTCGTGCGAATGAACTGTCGAATGCCGAGGCAGCCGGCTCGCGCGGTCGCGCTGCTTGCATTACTCTCCGTGCTTGCTCCCGTTGCGGTAAAAGCTGGAAGCGAGCTTCCTTCCGACTTACAAACTCCTCCACCGATCATCGTGCACGTGGTGGCGCGCCCGATGTGCCGCGTCCTCAAGACGAATATCGGTCCGGCCATCGCACGTATTCTTCAGAATGATAAGGAGGTCGTGAAAGCTCCTCCTCTGCTCGATCGGTATAACCTTCTCCTGGGGGCCGGCTCTTCGCTTGCGAGCGAGGGCGCGCAAGGTCAGCGGCAAATCGGAGGCCAGGGAAATCAGGGCGCGCTGGATCTCACGCTCGAGCGCATGGAACGACTCGCCGACAGGATGGCGGACAACCTCGTGACGGCCGAGACGCTGCTCAACGACCCGGCCATGCTCCGCAAGATGGCCGACACGAACGACGAAAGCCAATTGACAGCGATTCGCGAGCGATTGGAACGCGTCCTGGCGGAGCAACGATTTGCCATGAATGTCGTCGGCGGTTTCGTGGATACGCAGCAACTGCATGAACTGCAGTATCAAGGATTCGGATATATTCCGGCAGTCACGAGCAGCAATGAGATCAAGCACCCCAATGGAATGCCGACGCCGCCGCCGATGCTGTTCGACCAGAAGCTTCAAGCCGGGCTTCCGCCCAATCCCTACGCGATCGATCCCAGCATGATCCCCGGACTCACGGTGGGGTATAACCCGATCAAGAATCTCATCGGGGCTTTGCGATGGACCCAGGCGCGCGAATCGCAGGACGAGGCGAGGGCGGCGAAGAGCGTAATGCAAGCGGTTCGCTCGTGCAGTGCTCCGCCGCCGACGCCCAAACCGTAGCGACGGTCAGCCGTAACGGCCGGTCACGTAATCTTCGGTACGACGGTCGCGCGGTTTGGTGAAGATCACCGAGGTCGCATCGACTTCGATGAGTTCGCCCGCCAGAAAGAACGCCGTGTAGTCGGAGATCCGCGCCGCTTGTTGCATCGAGTGGGTCACGACGACCACGGTATACTCTTTCTTGAGGTCGTCGATGAGGTCTTCGATCTTCGCGGTCGCGACGGGGTCGAGTGCCGACGCCGGTTCGTCCATGAGCAGGACTTCGGGATCCACCGCGAGGCAACGGGCGATGCAGAGGCGCTGCTGCTGCCCGCCGGACAATTCGAAGGCGGAACGGTCGAGGCGATCTTTCACTTCATCCCACAACGCGGCGTGGCGCAGACTGCGCTCGCAAATCTCCATGAGTACCCGGCGATCGCGAACGCCGTGGATGCGCGGTCCGTAGACGACGTTCTCGAAGATCGACTTCGGGAACGGATTGGGACGCTGGAAGACCATTCCGATGCGATGCCGGATGCTCACCGGATCGATCTCTGGCGCATAGATGTCCTCCCCGTCGAGCCGGACGTGGCCGCGAACCCGAGCCCCGGGTTGGAGATCGTGCATGCGGTTGAGGGCTCGGATGAAGGTCGACTTGCCGCATCCGGAAGGGCCGATGACCGCAGTGACCTGGTTTTCGGGAACCTTGAGCGAGACGTTCTTGATTGCGTGATAGGCGCCGTAGAAGACGTCGAGCTCTTCGACGTCCAACTTCGCGGCAAGCGGAGCGGTGAGGGTGCTGCTCGTCATCATGCGTTCGGCGCCCAAGCCGTTTCCCGCGACGCGTTCGGAACCCTGCAACGGTAGCACGTCCGAGCGCAGGGGACGTTCATGCGGCGCCGTGGCGCAAGTGGAGAATGGGTAGCCGTACCGTGAAGCTCGTTCCGCGGCCCAAGGACGACTCCACTCCCACATTGCCGCCGTGCGCCTCGACGATCTGCTTCACGATGGAGAGGCCGAGGCCGGCACCGCCGCTCGCGCGCGTGCGCGAGCGATCCACGACGTAAAAGCGCTCGAAGATCCGCGGAAGGTCGCGATACGGGATCCCAACGCCGGTATCGCGGACGCGGATCACCGCCTCGCCGCCGTCAGCATCGAGCTCGATGCGTATCTCGCCGCCCGAAGGCGTATGGCGCAGCGCGTTGTCGATGAGGTTCACGAAGACTTGCGCGAGGCGATCCGGATCGGCCTCCAGACGCACCGGACGCGCCGCCACCACGTGCAGATGCACGCCCTTTGCATCGGCCTGCGGCTCGAAGGACGCGACGATCGCGTGCGCGAGTCCTTCGAGATCGATATCGCGCAGGTTGAGTCGGAGCGCGCCGGCCTCGGTGCGCGCCTGCTCCAAGAAGCGTTCGACCAAGGCGCCGAGGCGATCGACTTCGGCGAGCGCCTTTGGTAAGAAGAGCGCGGAGGCTTCGTCGTCTTTGGCCGAGAGCACGGTTTCGAGCATGAGGCGAATCGACGAGAGCGGCGTGCGCAACTCGTGCGAGACGTTGGAGATGAGGTCCGCGCGCGCGCGCTCGAGCCTCGCGAACTGCGTGCGGTCCTCGCTGCAGATGACGACGCCGGGCGATTCACCCGGAGCCTCCAGCGGCGTGACCGCGACCGCATAGGTCCTGCTCTCACCAGGCCCGGCGATCGCCAGCGGTCCGACCGAAGCTTCGCCGGCCAAGGCATCGCCGACTCTGCGTTCCAGTTCGACGTTGGGAATCGCTTGGATGAGATGCATGCCGGGAGCGCGCATTTCGTCGAAGCCGAAGGTCGCCGCCGCGGCGGCATTCGCGAAGCGGATGCGGCGATCGGGTCCCAGCAAGATCACGCCGACCGGCAAGACTCGGAAGATACGCTCGTAGAGCCCCTGCGGGGAATGAGCGGTGGTTTCGCGGTGCGGACTCGGCGCCTCGCCGCTCGGAGCGGTGCGCGATCGTCCGGAGAAGAGACGTCGCACGATCTCGGGGGTCATTCCTTGAACATGTAGCCGCGACTGCGAATGGTGATGATGTGGCGCGGCCGCCCGGAGTCTTCTTCGATCTTTTCGCGGAGCCAGCGAATGTGGACGCTGACCGTCTGCTGATCGCCGTCGAAGTCGTAGCCCCACACCTTGTCGAGCAACGTCTGGCGCGTCACGACGCGGCCTTTGTTCTCCATGAGGACGCGAAGGACCGCGAACTCCTTGGGCGCGAGGGAGACCTCCTTGCCGCCGACCGTGAGCAGTTGCCGAGAGGCATCCAGCACGATGTCGCCGGCGACGATCACCTCGTCGTTCATGGTGTCGGACGACGGCCGTCGCAAGCGTGCCTTGACGCGAGCCAGGAATTCATGGAGGGCGAACGGTTTGGTCACGTAATCGTCGGCGCCGAGCTCGAGCGCCAACACCTTGTCGATCTCCTGATCCTTCGCCGTCAGCATGATGATCGGCACGGAGCTGAATTTACGAATCTCCTTGCAGACTTCGATGCCGTCCATCTGCGGGAGCATGATGTCCAGTACGATTAGATCGGGTTGCTCGCGCTGGGCGAGCGTCACGGCGGTGCGTCCGTCGGTCGCGGTGAGAACCGAGTACCCGGTGCGTTCGAGGTTGAAGCGCAGCGTCTGCAGGATGGCCGGCTCGTCGTCCACGACGAGGATCGTCTTGTCGAAGTCGGGGCTCTTGACGAAGACGCCCCGAGAGCCTTTAGGACCGGTCGCTGCGCTCATAAAAGGTGGCGATGACGCTGTAATCGCGCGAGCCGTCTCCGGCTGCGGATTGCGCGGTGTACAACTGATGGGCGAGAGCGGAGAGCGGAAGCGGGAGGCGCATTCGCTCGGCGGTATCGAGTGCCGCGGCGAGATCCTTGCGGAGGAGATCGAGTGCGAACCCGCCGTCGAAGGTGCCGGCAAACCAGGTTCGCGGGAGCCAGTGCTCCAGCAGGTAGTTGTTACCCGTCGCTCCCGCGAGCACGGTGCGCACGGTGTCGATATCGAGCCCCGCTTTGCGGGCGAACGACAGCGCCTCGGCGTCGGCGATCATCACTCCGGCAATGATGAGTTGGTTGGTGAGCTTGACGACCTCTCCGGCGCCGACGGGGCCGACGTGATGCGGCGTTCCGAAGGCGCGCAGGACGGGTTCGATGCGCGCATAGACGTCGGGATCGGCACCGACCATCACGGTGAGCGTCCCCTCGGCGGCGCGCGCGGGGCCGCCGCTCACCGGCGCGTCGGTAAAGGCGATGCCGTGCGGCGCGAGGCGCTCGGCGAAGCGGCGCGAGGCATCCGGGGAGATCGTGGAGGTGTCGATCACGACGCACCCGGCTCGCGCGCCGCGAACGATCCCGCGCTCGGCGAAGAGGACCTCCTCGACCTGCGGGGCGTCGGGAACGCAGACGACGACGGCATCCGAAGCTGCGGCGACGCCGGCAGGGTCGGCAGCGCGCGAGGCGCCCAGAGAGACCAGTCGCTCGACCGCGTCGGTGCGGCGGTGCGGGCAGACGGTCACGGCGAATCCCGCCGCGAGGAGACGGCGCGCCATCGGTTCCCCCATGGTGCCGACGCCGATGAAACCCAGATGCTGGGGAGTCACGCTGCGGGGTTTGCCGGAAGGCGTGCTCATCCCCTGCGGGGAACGCCCGCACGCGAGTAGGCAACCGTCACCATTTCGGGAGGATCATTCGAGATCGCCATGCTGACCGGGATTCGACGCCCCACCTTCGACGAGATGAATCTTTCGCCGGGGAAGCGCGCGCGCTTGTACCGCATGATGTACGAGCACGGGCCGGCGAACGGCACGCTGATGATTCTGCCCATCGACCAAGGGCTGGAGCACGGGCCGATCGATTTCTTCGACAATCCGGACGCGCTCGACACCGATTGGATCTATCGCCTCGCGGTCGAGGGGCGCTTTTCCGGGATCGCGCTCCACGTCGGGCTTGCCGAGAAATACCACCGCGCCTACGCGGGTCGCGTGCCGCTGGTCCTGAAAGTCAACGGCAAGACCAACGTCCCGCCGGACGACGAGGCCTTCTCTCCGCTCACGTCGTCGGTAGAAGACGCGGTTCGCCTCGGTGCGGACGCGGTCGGCTACACCCTCTACGTCGGTTCGCCGGCCCAGGATGCGGACATCGCCCAATGTAACGAGGTGCGCCGTGAGTGCGAGCGCTACGGCATGCCGCTCATCGTATGGTCGTACCCGCGCGGTTCCGCGGTGAAGGCGAAAGGCGGGATCGATTCTCTCTACGCGGTGGATTACGCGGCCCGGGTCGCGTGCGAAATCGGCGCCGACATCGTGAAGCTCAACGAGCCGAAATGGGACGAAGCGAGTGCGGCCAAACTCCCCAAGCCGTACGACGGCATGCGCTTCACGGACGTCGAGGGGTTGCGGAAAGTCGTCCGCTCCGCCGGTCGCACGCTGGTCCTCGTTTCGGGCGGAAGCAAACTCGGTGACGACGAGACGCTCCGCAAGGCACGGGCCGCAATGGAAGCCGGATGCGTGGGGCTGATCTTCGGGCGCAACATGTGGCAGCGCCGCTGGGATGACGCTCTGGCGATGGCCTCCCGCATCCACGATCTCATGAAGGCGTACGGGCAGGAGGCGTGAGCGTCACGACAGGCACCATCGAAGAGCGCGTGAACGCGGCGCTCGACAAGATCCGCCCGGCTATCGCGGCCGACGGCGGCGAGATCTGGCTGGTGAAGGTCGAAGGCGGTACGGCGTTCGTGCAGATGCTCGGTGCGTGCGGCGGCTGCCCCGCTTCGATGATGACGTTGAAAGGTGCGGTCGAGGCGGTCGTCTGTTCGGACGTTCCGGAGATCCGCGAGGTGGTCCAGATATGACCGCCGGCGTCGGGGAAGGCGTTCGCATCTCGCCGGAGCTGCGGGCGCGTTACGAAGCGGTCATCGGCATCGAATGTCACGTCGAGCTGAAAACCGCCAGCAAGATGTTCTGCTCCTGCCCGAACGAGTTCGGCGGCGAACCGAACACACACGTCTGCCCAGTTTGCTTGGCGCTCCCCGGCGCGTTGCCGGTGGCCAACCGCGTCGCGATCGAGCACATGCTCCGCGCGGGGCTGGCGTTCGGTGCCGAACTGCCGCGGTTTTCGAAGTTCGACCGCAAGAACTATTTCTATCCCGACATGCCGAAAAATTACCAGATCTCGCAGTACGACATGCCGCTCACGCGCGGCGGCGTCGTGCGATTCTGGCGCGAGGACGGCAGTATGGGTGAATGCCGTCTGATTCGCATCCACCTGGAGGAAGACACCGGAAAATCGCTGCACGCGGGTTCGGGCGACGGTCGCATCGCCGGCAGCACCTCCTCGCTGCTCGACTTCAATCGCGCGGGCGTTCCGTTGATGGAGTGCGTCTCGGCGCCGGATCTCCACACGCCCGAGGACGCCGTGGCCTATCTGGAGTCGTTGCGCCGAACGCTGCTGCGATTGGGCATCAGCGACGTCAAGATGGAGGAAGGGTCGCTGCGCTGCGATGCCAACGTCTCGATTCGCCCGCGCGGCACGACCGAGCTCGGGACCAAGACCGAGATCAAGAACATGAATTCGTTCCGGTCCGTGCAGCGCGCGATCGCCTACGAGATCGACCGCCAGATCGCGGCGATCGAATCTGGCGGGCGCGTGGTGCAGGAGACGCGCGGCTGGGATGAGGTGCGCGGCGTCACCCATCCTATGCGCAGTAAGGAAGAAGCGCACGACTACCGTTACTTCCCGGATCCCGACCTCGTGCCGCTCGAGATCGACGATGCGACCGTTGAGCGCCTGCGCGAAACGATCCCGGAGCTTCCGTGGCAGCGGTTCGAGCGCTATACGGCGCGGTACGGCATTGCGCCAAAGCAGGCGACGCAGCTGATCGACAACCTGCCCCTCGCCGACTATTTCGATGCGGTGGTCGAGGCGAGCGGCAACCCGCAGCAGAGCGTCAATCTCGTGCTGGGCGATCTCTCCCGCCTGGCCAACGAGACGGGGATCGCCGTGCCGGAAGCGGGTATTCCGCCGCAGGACGTCGCCGAACTCATCGCGTTGATCGAGGGCGGTACGATCACCTCGAAGGTCGTCAAGCAGTTGCTGGCGCGCCTGTGGTCCGGCGAGCGCAACCCGCGCGCGATCGTCGAACGCGAAGGTCTCGCGCAGACGAACGATGCGGCGGCCATCGCCGCGTTCGTAGACGAGGTATTACGGCAGCATGCCGCCGTCGCCGACGACTATCGGAGCGGGAAGAAGAACGCGTTCGGCTTTCTCGTCGGCCAGGTGATGAAGGCGTCACAGGGCAAGGCCAACCCGAAGACGGTGGAGGAGTTGCTGCGCTCGCGACTGGAGTGATTGTGTCGTCGCTTGCCGGCGAGCGTACGCTGGAGGCGCTCGAATTTCCGGCGATTCGGGAACGGCTCGCCGCACGCACCGTCACGGAACGCGGTCGCGCTCGCGCATCGGCGTTGGAGGCGAGCACCGATCTCGAAACGGTCCGTACCGCCCAGGCGTTGACGGCCGCCGCTCGTACGATGGTCGAGGCCTCGGCGATTCGGATCGCGCCTGCTGCCGACGTCGCCCCGATCGCGCGCCGTGCCTCGCTCGGTGCCGTGCTCTCCGGGGGCGAGTTACGGGCGATCGCGAATGCCCTCGCGTCGGCATCGGTCGCGTACGAGGGAGCGCGCGCGAGCGCTCCGGAGGCCCTCCGGCCACTCCTGCAACGGTACGTCGCCTGTGACGACGTGCGGCGTGCGATCGACGATGCGCTCGACGAACGCGGGGAGGTACGCGATCGCGCGTCTCCTGCGCTCGCTCGCATTCGCCGCGAGCTCGCGCGCGCGACCGCGGAGGCACGGGAACGCGTGAGCGCGCTGGTGCGTTCGGCGGCCGTCGCGCGCATGCTGCAGGATGCCATCGTCACCATACGCGACGGCCGGTACGTCGTCCCCGTGAAGGCGGAGTTCGCCGGAGCGTTCCCGGGTATCGTTCACGACACGAGCGCAAGCGGGCAGACGCTCTTCATCGAACCCCTGGCGGCGCTGGACGACAACAATCGCGTGCGCACGCTGCACCTGCGGAAAGAACGCGAGATCGCCCGCATCCTCGAAGAACTCAGTCGAGCGGTCGGTGCGGCCGCCGAGCGGATCGATGCCGCGCTCGACGTGCTTGCCGAACTCGATCTCGTGGTCGCCAAGGCGATACTGGCCGTCGAGATGCGAGCCGCGCCGCCCGCCGTCGGCGACGCTCCGGTCGTGCGGATCGTCGAGGGGCGCCATCCGTTACTCGGCGAGCGGGCCGTCCCGCAAAGCGTGGCTTTGGACGAGCGGACGCGCTTGATGGTGATCAGCGGCCCGAACATGGGCGGCAAGACGGTCGCGCTGAAGATGGCCGGACTCTTCGTGCTGATGGCGTACGCGGGGCTCCAACTGCCGGCGGCACCGGAGACCGTCGTCGGCGGATTCACGCGCATCGTCGCCGATATCGGAGACGAGCAGTCGATCGCGGCCGACCTTTCGACCTTCGGTGCACACCTGCAGCGATTGCGCGAGATCCTCGCGACGGCGGACGAGCGAACGCTGGTGTTGATCGACGAGATCGGTGCCGGTACGGAGCCCGCAGCGGGTGCGGCGCTCGCGCGAGCGGTGCTCGAACGCCTTCTGGAACGGCGGAGCGCGGCGATCGTGACGACGCACGCTGCGGAACTCAAAGTCTTCGCGCATACGACGCCCGGAGCGTGTAATGCCGGCGTTCGCTTCGATCCGCGGACGTTTGCGCCGCTGTATGCTCTCGATCTCGGCATACCGGGAGCTTCGCTGGCCTTTCCGCTGGCGCGTTTGATCGGTATTCCGGACGATGTCGTACGGCGGGCGGAGAGTCTGCTGGAAAGCGGTGCGCGCGAGTTCGAACGAGCACTCGGCGAGCTCTCTGAGCAGGCCGCTCGCCTGCGCGAACGCGAAGTCGCCCTCGATGCCGAGCTCGGCCGAGTGCGCGAGCGCGAGCGCGAACTGCGGCAATTGGAAGACGACGAACGACGGCGCTCGGCAGCGTTCGGCGAGCGCGCGGAGGCCGAACTGCGCGCGGTTCTGCGCGCCTTTGCGCTGGAACTGCACCGTCGCGGCTCGGGAGGATCGCGCCGACCGCGCGTCACGCAGGGCCAACAGGCGCTGCTCGAACGTGCGGCTCGCGACCTGCGTGCGAGACTCGGCATCGAGCGTGCCGCGAGCGGGGAGCCGCGCGTGTCGCCGCGCGAAGGGGATCGAGTCTACGTGGCGTCGTTGGACTGCGATGCGACCGTGATGGAGGTCTATGACGGCGATCGGGCGCTGGTCGCCGCAGGTCCGTTGAAAGCCGTCGTCCCGTTCGCCGAGCTCGAACCAGCGGCGCGGACGCCTGCGCGTCGCGACGGCGAAAGCGGTGTGCGAACGATCGCCGAGATGCGCGCGGCGATTCGTGCGGAGTTGGATGTCCGGGGATTGCGAGCCGACGAGGCATGGCCGAGGGTCGAGCGATGGGTGGACGATGCCGCCGCCGCGGGTATCGAGCGCCTTCGGCTGATTCACGGCAAAGGCACCGGGCGGCTCGGCCGGAGCCTTCAGGAATGGCTGCGCGCGCACCCCGGCGTGGCGGAGGTCCGCTACGGCGAGGTTGCCGAGGGCGGCGGCGGCGTGACGATCGTCTCCCTGCGCTGAACGCGGGAAGGGCTTTCGCTCGTGCGTTCGTAACGAGCGGGCGTGTCCGTTCCGACCGCATCGCTGGATCTCGACGCATTGCTCGACGGCTTCGAGCGGGTAGAGTCGCCCGCCGAGCTCCGCGAGCGACTGCAATCGGGTCGCCCTTTGACCGTCAAGCTCGGTATCGACCCCACCAGCTCGGATCTGCATCTGGGATTCGCCGTCGTTTTGCATCAGCTGCAACGTTTTGCGGAGGCGGGTCACCACGTCGTCTTGATCATCGGCGACTTCACCGCGCGGATCGGGGATCCGAGCGGACGCAACGTCACGCGGCCGACGCTGACCACGGAAGAGATCGAGGCGAACATGCAGACCTATCGCGCTCAGGCGGGCAAGATCCTCGACCTCGAACGCGTCACGATCCGATACAATTCCGAGTGGCTGGGGAAGCTCGACTTTGCAAATCTCATTCGCCTGGCGGCGATGACGACGGTAGCGCAGATGCTGGAGCGCAACGATTTCAGCGAGCGCTACCGGAGCGGTTCGCCGATCGCGCTCCACGAGTTTCTCTATCCGATTGCGCAGGCGTACGATTCGGTCGCGATCGGGGCGGACGTCGAGCTGGGAGGCATCGATCAGCTCTTCAATCTGCTCTTGGGGCGCCACTATCAGGAACGTCACGGGCAGCGCCCGCAGGTCTGTGCGATGACGCCGCTGCTCGTCGGCTTGGACGGCGTGCGCAAGATGAGCAAGTCGTACGGAAACTACGTGGGTATCGCCGAACCGCCGGACGTCCAGTTCGGGAAGTTGATGTCGTTGCCGGATGCCGCGATGCCCGAGTACGCACGGTATGCCGCATTCCGCCCGCGTGCGGAATGCGAAGCATTCGCCCGCGCGTTGCGAGAAGGACGGCTCGACCCGATGGAAGAGAAGAAGCGGTTGGCCGAGGAGATCGTCGCGCGCTATCACGGCGCCGAAGCGGCTGCGCGCGCGCGGGAGTACTTCGAGCGTACGGTGCAGCGTCGCGAACTTCCCGACGAGGTGCCGGAGATGCCGCTCGGCGGACGGAGCCGCGTTGCCGAGGTGCTCATCGCTGCTGGCTTCGCGCAGAGCCGCAGGGAAGCGGAGCGCCTGATCGCCGGTGGCGGCGTGCGCATCGACGGGATCGCCGTCAGCGATCCCAAAGCACGATGGACCGCCGTGCAACCCGCCGTCGTGTCGGTGGGGTCACGGAGATTCGTAAGAGTGATCCCCGACGCGACGAGTTCAGTGCGAGGAGGCGAACGTGAGCGGCAACCGGCAGAGTGAAGCGCGAACGTACACGCCGTCAGAACCGCTGGCTGGAGAGAGCCCGTTCGTCTGCACGCGCTGTGGACGACGATACGCGCCGCCGATCCCCGGCGGGCGGCCGATTCGCTGCGAGTGCGGGTGGTGGTATTACCACGACGGGGCGGCGGTCCGCGAGGTCTTCTGGCCGCGATTCGATCCCTATCGAGAGCCGCCCAATCTGCGGCGCCTGTTTGCGCCGAAGATGATTCCTTAGGTCACGCCACCGGCGGGTTCGCGTCCCTCCACGCGATCCGCAAGCTCGAGCAACGCCTCGCGCGAGAAGAGATAGGCCGTCGAACAGTACTCGCAGGTTGCGACCGTGCGATCTCGTTCGCGGGCCATCGAGCGGAGTTCTGCCGCGCCCATACTCGCGAGAACCGACTCGACCTTCTCGCGAGAGCAACGACACGCAAACCGAACGGGACGTCGGCGCACCGGTCCGAGCGGAAGCGTTCCCGCGAGTTCATTCAGGAGTCCGACGGCATCGTGGCCCGCATCGATCAAACTCGTGACGGCCCGAAGCTCGCGCGCATGCGCTTCCAGCGTCTCCACGGCGCGCTCTTCGGCACCCGGCAGCGCCTGCGCGATCAGTCCTCCGGCGGCACCCACGCCTCGGGGTGTTGCGAGCACTCCGAGTGCGACGAGGCTCGGGATCTGCACCGAATCGGCGAGGTAAGCGGCGAGATCCTCGGCGATCTCACCGGTTCGGAGCTCGATCACGCCGACGTACGGTCTGCCGAGGTCGTGGATCGTCGCGACCTGGAGTCTTCCCTTACCGACGAGTGCCGCGACGTCGAACTTTCCGCGCTCGTTTGCGGGAAGCTCCGCGCGCGGCCAGCGTGCGTATCCGCGCACGCCGACGGCCGCATCGTCGGTCACCCAGGCCTCCGCCGCCAATCGCTCGACCGGGCCGTCGCCCTCGATCACGAGCGAGAGGCGCTGGCGATCCTTGAGCCCCGTTGCCAGCAGTGCGGCGCCGGTCATGAGGCGGCCGAGCGCCGCGGTGACCGTCGGCGAGAGGTCGTGGATGTCGCGGACGACCTGCACCAGGTCCGTGGTGACGGCAGCGGCCAGCGCGATTCCCTTCCCCGGGACCGACGCCGATGCGATCTCGTCGTGCATGTGCGATGCTTCCAGGGCGGCGGCGATTCTTCCCCGAATGCGCGCGCATGCGCGTGCTCGTCATCCATGGCCCGAATCTCAACCTCCTCGGTGAGCGCGAGCCGGCCGTCTACGGTACGGCGACCTTGGAGGAGATCGACCGCGCCCTCCGGGAGCTCGCAGAGCACTTGGGCGTCGAGGTCGGGTGCGTGCAGCACAACGGCGAGGGGGAGATCATCGAGACGCTGCACGGGGCTCGCGGCGTCTATGACGCGATCGTGCTCAACCCCGGCGCGTACGCCCATTACTCTCATGCGATCGCCGATGCCATCGCCGCGATCGGTATCCCGACGATCGAGGTGCACCTCTCCAATACCGCGGCGCGGGAAGCCTTTCGTCACCACAGCGTCACGGCGCGCGCCTGCCGGGGGATCATCGCGGGCTTCGGGGGCGCTTCCTATCTGCTGGCCTTGCGCGCCCTCGCCGAAAACCTCGCCAGATAAGGGTTTTTTCGCCTTCCGGGGGAAGGAAGGCCACGTCTCCCTCCGTATAACAGCCGCAGTTCCCGTCTTCACCAAAGGAGATGTCGTTTTGACGAAAGCCGATCTCATTGACGCCGTTGCCCAGGAAGTGGAGCTCAGCAAACGCCAGATCACCGAGATCGTCGAGATGGTGCTCGACGAGATCAAGGCTGCGCTCCAGAAGGGCGAGGCCGTCACCCTCACTCCGTTCGGCAGTTTCAAGGTGCGCGTCCGTAAGGCACGCGAGGGGCGCAACCCCAAGACCGGCGAGAAGATCAAGATTCCTGCACGCAAGATTCCGGCGTTCACCGCCGGGAAGGCGTTGAAGGACGCCGTCAGCGGTGCGCGCTCCGGCGGTGCCAAGCGCGCGACTGCGAAGAAGGCACCCGCGAAGAAAGGGGCGCGCAAGCGCTGAACGAACCGCGGCGCGGCATCCGTTCCGGGAATGCGTTCGCGGAAGGATGTGCGCCGCAGCGGCGGGCTGTGGCGTAGTCTGGTTAACGCGCTTGCCTGGGGGGCAAGAGATCGCTGGTTCGAATCCAGTCAGCCCGACCATTTGCCCGGAATGAGACCGAAGCGAGGCCCGATCAGGTTCGCGATCGGGTCTCGCTTCGATCTTTACGCATAGATGCGATTGCCGATGCGTACGTAGCCGTCGGGGTGCGTGCCTTCGGGATCGTGGTGCACGAAGTGGACGCACGGAATGCGGCCGGGATCGTGCACCATCTCGCCCTGCACCTCCACGCGATCGCCCGCACGGACCGGTATCCGTGGAGCGAGCGAGACGTTTTCGACGATCTCGACGGGCCCATCCGCCGTGCGAACCGGGAAGCTTTCGTGATCGTACCGTGAACGGGACGCGTGAAAGAAACGAGGGTTTCCGGTGACGATACCGGTGAAGCGCACCATTGCGGGCTGTTCCGAGCGGTACGCGGTATGAAAGTCGATCATACGATCTCTCCTCCTGCGCGACGATACCGCCTCGCGGACGCGCAACAAGGCTCCGCGTGATCGTCTCGCGAAGCACCACGACGCATGCGCAGGATCGTGACCGCGCGTCTCGTGCTCGAGCCGGTCACCCCGGAGAATGCGGAGGCGCTCTGGCGCCTCATGCAAGAGCCCGATCTGCGGCGTTACCAGGATCTCCCGGCCTGCGACCTGCCCTCGTTCCTCGATGTCGTGCGGCGCCGTCCGCGCCGATTGAGCGCCCGGTCGTCCGGTCGTTTCGAGTTCCTCATCGTACCGGCGGTGCTCTCACCCGCGCGCCCCGTCGGATGGGTCTCGCTGCGCATCGGCGACGGACCGCAGCGCGTCGGCGAGATCGGCTACAGCGTGGTTCGCGAATGGCGCGGGCAGGGCGTGGCGACCGAAGCCGTCGCAGCAGTCGTGCGCGAAGCGTCGGCGCGCGGCTCGGTGGCACGTCTCACCGCGTACTGTATGCCGGACAACGCGCCGTCGCGGCGCGTCCTCGAGAAGACAGGATTCAGACTTCGGGAACGCATCGGAAACGGTGCCGTCGTCGGAGGCGTTCCGGTGGACGTCGTCTGTTACGAACACGAGCCTCCGGAATCGCCGGAGCGCTCGAGGCCTTCTCGTGGAAGGCGACCGACGTGCGGGGCGGAACGATAGGTAGCGATACCGGTCGTCGCGGCGAGGAGCGATCGCGAAGGCAGGGAATCGGTGGAGATGGAGCACGTGCGCATGCAAGCGGTTCGTGACGAGATCGATCGGGAAGACGCCGTCCTCTTTGCGTCGTACGTGTGGAGTGCGACGGCGTGGTTGCTCCTCGCCACCGCCGTCGGACTGCTGCTGAGCTTCAAGTTCCCATATCCCGATCTTGCGACCAGCCCCTACCTCTCGTTCGGCCGGCTGCGTGCGATCCACACGAACGGTACGTTCTACGGATGGGCGTCGATTGCGCTGACCGGCGTCGCGCTCGCCGTTGCCGCGCGCACGTCGGGTGTCGCCGTACGGCCGAAGTGGGCGGCATGGGCAGCGTTGATCCTCTACGACCTCGCGGCCCTCTGCGGCACGATCACGCTCGATCTCGGCATCAACTACGGCGATCAGGAATATCGCGAGTGGGTATGGTGGGTGCGCCTGCTGTTCGCTGCAGCGGTCGCTCTCGCGGGGTACGTCGCAGTCGCCACCGTTGCTGCGCGCCGAGAGCGCGCGATCTACATCTCCAACTGGTACGATATCGGCGGCTTCGTCTTCACGGTCATTCTGGCATTGGTTGCACTTCCGCCGTGGTATCAGTACGGCATGGGACAGGTCGCGGTGCAGGGGTACTACATGCACAATGCCGTCGGCATGTGGTTCACCTTTCTGGCATTGGGTGCGGCCTATTATGTCCTGCCCAAAGGTTTGAATCGCCCGATCTACTCCTATGCATTGGGCGTGCTCGGATTCTGGACGAATCTCGTCTTCTATCCGCTCATCGGCGCCCATCATTTCGAATTCTCGCCGTTGCCGTGGTGGTTCCAAACGATCGCCATCGTGTTCAGCGTCGGCATGCTCGTTCCGGTCTGGGCCGGCAGCGGAAACTTCTTTCTGACCATGCGCGGGCGGTGGTCGCTCATTCGCCGCTCGTACGCGCTGCCGTTCATCGTCGTCGGTATCGCCTATTATTTTCTGGGGTCGACACAGGGGACGGTCGAGGCGCTACGCAGCGTGCAGGCGCTCCTGCACTTTACGAATTTCGTGATCGGCCACTCGCATGCGACGATGTACGGCTTCATAACCTTCATTGCCTGGGGCGCGATCTACGCACTCTTGCCGCGGGCGACCGGTCGTGAACCCAACCCGATCGCCGTCGGCGTGCACTTTTGGTTCGCGCTGATCGGGGTGACGGGGTACGTCCTCGCGCTCTCCGTCGCCGGCGTCGAGCAGGGCCTGCGTTGGGCGGCCGGCGATCCGTTCATTGCGTCCGTGGAGGCCGCCGATCCCTACTGGGTAGCGCGCGCCGTCTTCGGCACCATGATGTTCACGGCGCACGTCGTCTTCGCATACAACGTCTTCACGATGACGCGGCGTGCTCCGGACGCTCGCGTTCCCGAGACTGCGCTCGCGGGGGAGACTGCACCGTGAGTATGCATCGCGGGTTCGGGAATCCGTGGGTGCTCGTACTGGTCTGCGCGCTCGTGTACGGCGCGCTCTCGTTCCTCACGGGAATCCTTCCGGGGATCGCGTTCTCGCGGATCCCTCCGACACCCGGACTGCGGCCGTACACGGCGGCGGAACGACGCGGGCGCGACGTCTATGTCGCGGAGGGATGTGCGTACTGCCACTCGCAAAACGTGCGCCCCTTCCAAGAAGATCGCGTCTTCGGGCGACCCTCCGTCGCCGGGGACTATGCGTACGATACGCCCGAATTACTCGGCGACCATCGAAACGGCCCGGATCTGACGGACATCGGTGCGCGCCAGCCGAGCGCGGTCTGGCAGTACATTCACTTGTATGAGCCGCGAGCGTTGGTGAGCGCGTCCATCATGCCGGCATACCCATGGCTCTTTCGCGTGAAGCCGACCGCCGCTCCGGGAGATGTGGTGGTTCCCGTGCCTTCGCCGTGGGGACCGCGCCATGGCGTCGTCGTTGCCACGGCACGTGCCCGCGATCTGGTCACGTATCTCCTCTCCCTGAAGCAGGTTCCGCTTCCGACCTCGAGCGCGCCGCCGGGAGGCGTGACGCCGTGAGCGCCCTCGGAACGATCGCGGCTGCCGCCGCCGTCGCCATTGCGACCACAGGAACCGCCGTCACCTTCGTCCTTGCCGTGCTCTACACTATACACCCCGGCGAGGAGTGCCCCGATCACCCCAAGCGCCTCATTCTGAAAGACGACCGATGAGCGAGCGATCCCCTCTGCGACCCGGTGATCCCGAGACCATCGCGTTGTACCTCGACGATGATCCGGAGCCGTTCGCAGTCTATCGGCCGCCGGCGCACGTCACGCTCGATACGACCGTGCTCGAAGACGGCGAGCACCGCCTGCGTCTTCGCGCGGTCGACGCCCTGGGCGTCGCGAGCACCCGTACGGTCCCCTTCGTGGTTGCGAACGGCCCGGGCATCACGCTCACGGGATTGCGCGCCGGAGAACGCATCTCCGGTCTCCTCGAACTCGACGTCAACGCTTTCTCGGCGCACGAACCGTTCGATCCGGTACGCGCGGAATCACAGGGACCCGTACCCGTGTGGACATGGGTCCTCATCGCCGTCATCGCCGCGTGGGCGGGCTGGTATGCCCTGGAATATCTCCCCACGCCGCCGCAGTGGGCGCGAACGCCGACGTTCGCGGCGAACCCGGTGGCTGCGGCCGGATTGGCACCGGCGGTAGGGACGTCGGTCGCCTCAGCTCCGGCGCCCGCGGCTGCGGCGGGATCGGTGGCCGGTTTCTCCTACACGGATCTCGGCGCGCGGGTCTATGCGGCGAACTGTGCCGCGTGCCACGGCGCGCAAGGTACGGGAGTCCCCGGGGTCTTTCCGCCGCTCGCAGGCGATCCGGTCGTCACCGCAAGCGACCCGGTACCGCAGATTCGCATCGTTTTACGTGGTCTCGGCGGCAAGACGATCGGCGAATCGAACTACGCGGCCCGCATGCCCGCGTTCGGTGCCCGGCTCTCGGATGCGGAGATCGCGGCCGTCATCGACCACGAGCGCAGTTCATGGGGAAATCACGCGCCGCTGATCACTCCCGGGAGCGTCCGGCGCGAGCGCTGAACGCGACCGATCGTCGAATCAGGCCGTCCGCGTGATGCGCTTGGAGCGCAGGCACGAGGTGCAGACGCGCGCCGTCCGGTGGACGCCGCGATCGTCGATGCGCACCGACTGCAGATTCGGCAGCCAGCGGCGCTTGGTCTTGTTCATCGCGTGGCTGACGTTGTTGCCGGCCATCGGCCCCTTCCCGCATACCTCGCAACGCTTCGCCATGGGATTCCTCTCCGAAAGAAGACGTGTAGAACCGCCCGTCGCAATGACGGCCGGTGCAGCATAGCACGGACGGCCTTCGTTGGCAACGCCGCTTCCGGCGCCGGACGACGCGGGATTTGGCGGCGCACCCCGAAGAGGCCGGGCGATGGACCTGCGCGTGATGGATGGGCTGGGTTTCTTTCGCCTGCTGGCCGCAGGGGCGGCCTTCGTGAAGAAATACCGGAGCGTCCTCAACGAACTGAACGTCTTCCCCGTTCCCGACGGCGACACGGGCAACAACATGATGCTGACGCTCCGGTCGGCCGTGGTGGAAGCCGGGCTCGTCCGCCGGAGCAGTCTTGCGGTCGTCGCCGAGGCCGCTGCGCGGGGAAGCCTCATGGGCGCACGCGGTAACTCCGGCGTGATCGTCTCCCAGATGTTACGAGGATTCGCCCACCACCTCCGCCACAGAGAGCAGGCCGATGCCTTCTTGCTGGCCACCGCGCTGCGTGAGGCGGTCGCGGCGGCCAAGCAAGCGTTGGTGAAGCCCGTCGCAGGGACGATCATCTCGGTCGCGGAGGCGGCGGCCGATGCCGCATACCACTCCGCACTGCACGAGCCGGAGCTCTACCGTTTCGGGAGCCGCGTGGTCCGCGCGGCGAACGAGGCTCTCGAGCGCACGCCCGACCAACTGCCTGCGCTCCGCGAGGCGGGTGTCGTCGATGCCGGGGGCGCGGGCTTCGTCTACTTTCTCGAGGGCATCCTCCGCTATCTCCCCGAGAGTGCGGTCCGCGCGACGGCCTTTCCGCGTAGGCCCGAGCGGACGAAGGTCTTCGGCATGCACCAGCGCGTCGGGGAGCACAAGTACTGCACGGAGTTCGTCTTGGAAGAGGCGCGCTGTTCGCTGCAGGAGCTGCGCGACCTCTTGTCGGCGCACGGCGAGTCGCTGTTGGTCATCGGTACGCCGCCCACGCTGAAGGTGCACATCCACACCGATGCACCGGTGCAGGTGACCGATCTCGCCGGCCGCGTGGGGCGCGTGACGCGCGCGAAGGTGGACGACATGGAACGCCAGCACAACCTGCTCGTCGTTCCCGCGCCGTCGCTGCGCCGCGCGATCGTCACGGTCGTTCCCGGCGAGGGGTTCGCCCGCATCGTCGCCGAGCTCGGTGCCGACGTGGTCGTGCGCTCGCAGGGGCGCCCATCGGTACGCGATCTGCTCTTGGCCGTCAACAAGGCGATGTCCGAGGACGTCCTGCTGTTGGTCAATGACGGCGATAGTCTGCTTGCCGCGCGCACCGCGGTGACGCTGACCGCAAAGCGCGTGCGACTCGTGGAGACACGGAACGTGGTCGAAGGGATCGGCGTGCTCCTGCATCTCGCCGAAGGCGGAACGTCGGCGGACGACGTGCGAGACCTCGACGCGATCAGACGTCGCGTGAAGGCGTCGCGACTCTTTCTCGCCGCGCGGGACGCCGTGACCGCCGCACGGGAGCGCATCGCGCGCGGGACGCCCTCGGCGCTCTTCAATGGGGAGCTGATGACCGCTGCGACGCTCTTCGAGGTTGCTCGGCAAGCGGTGGAGCGGATGGGGGCGCAGGCGGGTGGGTTGGTGACGCTGTATTACGGCGGGTCGCAAAAGGAGAAGGACGCAGTGCGGCTCGCTGAAGAGCTGCAGCGGAGTTTTCCGGCCGCCGAGGTGGAGTATTACTACGGCGGTATGCCCGAAACGGAGTACTGGGTGTCGTTCGATGCATGAGCCGCGGATCGTCGTGGACGCCATGGGGGGAGACCATGCCCCCGAGGAGGTCGTTGCCGGTGCCTTGATGGCCGCATCCGAAGGGGTGGCCGAGATCGTGCTGGTCGGCGACGAGGCACGCGTGCGGCCGCTGCTCCGCGGGCGCGGTGCGGAGGCGGTACGCGTGATCCACGCGCCGGAGGCGGTTCCGATGGACCAGCACGCGTCGCACGCGGTTCGTTCGGCCGACCGAACCTCGTTGGGTATCGCGGTCGGGATGGTGAAGAACGGCGAGGCGGATGCCGTCGTCTCGGCAGGGAACAGCGGGGCGTTCTTGGCGATCGCTCTGGTCCGCCTGCGCACCATCGAGGGTATCGCGCGTCCCGCGATCGCGACCGTATGGCCGGCATTGCACGGGCCGACCGTCTTGCTCGATTCCGGGGCAAACGTGGATTGCCGCCCCGAATGGTTGATGCAGTTCGGCATCATGGGATCGGCCTATGCCCGCGCGGTTCTCGGGATCGAACGACCGCGCGTCGCCGTGCTCTCCGTCGGCGAAGAGCGGACGAAAGGAAATCAGCAAGTCTTGGAGGCCGCGCAGCTTCTGGAAGGTGCGCCGGTCCACTTCATCGGCAACGTCGAAGGCAAGGATTTGTTCCACAACGTCGCCGACGTGGTGGTGACCGACGGCTTCGTCGGCAACGTCGTCCTCAAAACCGGAGAAGGCATGGTCGCCGACCTCATGAAGGTGATCCGTCAGACCATTGTTCGAGGAAACGTGATGACGAAGCTCGGCGCTGCGATGGTCATGCCCGCGTTGCGGCGCTTGCGGAAGACGTTCGATTACGAGACCTACGGCGGCGCTCCGCTCCTGGGATTACGCGGAAACTGCATCGTGACGCACGGTCGCGCCACCCGCCGCGCCATCAAGCACGCCATCGCGGCGGCCGCGCAAGAAGTGCGCCATGACGTCGTCGGTTGCATATCGTCGGCGATCGCTCCGATGGCGGCCGCGCGCGACTGACGTGGGCGTCGCACTCGTCACGGACTCCACGGCCGATCTGGATTTCGCGCGCGCCGCGGCACTCGGCATCGCCGTCGTTCCGCTCTCGGTCATCTTCGGCGCGCGATCGTTTCGCGACGTCGTGGATCTCGGACGCGACGATTTCTACGAGCGGCTGCGCGCGGACGCGGAGCTGCCGGCAACGGCGGCGCCGGCGGCGGGTGCCTTCGAAGAGGTCTTTCGCAGTGCGCTCGAACGCGGCGACAACGTGCTCTGCCTCACGCTCTCCGGGAAGCTCTCAGGGACGCTGAATGCGGCGCGCGCAGCGGCCGCGGCCTTCCCCGAGGAGCGGATCGCGGTCGTGGATTCGATGAGCGTCTCGGGCGGCATGCAGCTGCTGCTGGAACGGGCGCACCACCTGGCGGAGACCGGAGCGAGCGTGCGCGAGATTGTCGGTGCGATCGAGCGCCTGCGGGGGAACGTGCGCCTCCATGCCGCGTTGCCGGATCTCTCCCACTTGCGGCGTACAGGGCGGATCGGAGCGGCGGCCGCGGTCGTCGGGTCACTGATGCGCATCGTACCGGTACTCTCGCTCGAGGACGGCGAGGTGACGGCGGTGGCACAGGTACGAACCTTTCAGCGTGCCTGCGAGCGAATGCTCGATCTAACGGTAGAGGCAATCCGCGACCCGGGGCGCACGCGTTTCATCGTCATGCACACGCACGCGCCGTCGCTTGCGGAACGCATCGCGGCACAGTTGCGCGAGCGTTTCGCGGGAACGAGCCCTCGCTCTCTCGAAATCACCGAAGCCGGGCCTGCGGTCGCCGTCCATGCGGGTGCCGGTGCGACAGGGATCTTCTTCTTGGAGGAGCAGGAGCCGGAATGAGCGTCGCGATCGTCACCGACAGCACCAGCGATCTCGCTCCCGAACAGGCCAAGGCGTTACAGGTCGAGATCATCCCGATCTGGATCATCTGGAACGGGCGCCGGATGCGCGACGGGGTGGATATCGAACGCTCGACCTTTTACGCGAGCCTGCGGACGGAAAAGGAGTTGCCGACGACCGAACCGCCTTCTCCGGAGGAGTGCGCGGCCGTCTTTGCGCGGTTGGTGGAGTCGGGGCATGAGGTCGTCGCGCCGTTCCTGTCGCGCACGCTCTCGAAGACGTATGAGAATGCAGCGGCGGCTGCGGAACGTTTTCGCGGAAAGGTCCATGTCGTCGATACCCAGACGTTCTCAGGTGGGTTGATGATGCACGTGACGGCGGCGGTGGAATGGGCTCGCCAGGGAGTGCCGGCGCGCGAGATCGTCCAGCGGTTGGAGGCGGCGCGTGGCTCCCAACGCTGTCATTTCGTCATGCCGGACGTCACCTACCTCGGGCGGAGCGGACGACTGAACAAAGCGATCGTGGCGCTCGGAACCTTGATGAAGGTCAGTCCCGTCTTGCGCCTCCACGACGGCGTGATCGATCTCGCGGCGCAATCGCGGTCGTTCGATCGTTCGCAAGAGATGCTGATCGATCTCGCGGTGCGCCATCTCGAGCGCGTCGAGGCGACGCGCTTTGCGATCGGCGATGCGGATGCGCCCGCTGCGGGGGAGGCGCTCGAGACCGCGCTGCGCAACAAACTTCCCAGGCCGCCTGCCGGCATCGTACGCTACGAAGCGGGGCCGTCGGTCGGCGTCCACGGCGGGCCCGGCTCGCTGGCGATCTATTCGATGACCTTTGCACCGTGACCGGGATCTACGTCCATCTCCCGTTTTGTCCGTACCTCTGCCCGTACTGCGACTTCGCGAAATGGCCGTTGCGCGCGAGCACGGCGCAGCGCTATCTGCGCGCCCTCGAACGCGAGATCGCTCGCGAGCGCGGCGTTCCGGCCGAGACGATCTTCTTGGGTGGGGGGACGCCCAACGCTTACGGTGCAGCCGATCTCGTGCGGCTCATCACATCGTTGCGCGCCGCCTTCCCTCATCCTGATGGAGACGCGCACGAGATTACCGTGGAACTCAATCCCGAGCTCGTGCGCGACGGCGATCTCGCAGCCTATCGCACGGCGGGGGTCACGCGCCTCTCTCTCGGTGTCCAGTCGTTCGTACCGGAGGAACTGCGCATCCTCGGGCGTCACCACGCACCCGATCTTCCCGCGGCGATCGTGCGGCAGGCGCGCGCGGAGGGCTTCGATGCGGTTTCGCTCGATCTCATCTTCGCCGTACCAGGGCAGACGCCGGAACGATGGCGTTCTTCGCTGGAGACGGCGATCGCGCTCGAGCCCGATCATCTCTCGACGTATGCCTTGACGATCGAGGACGGTACTCCGTTCGCGTCCTGGTATGCGCGGGATCCGGCGGTGTTCTGTAGCGAGGACGTCGAAGCGGACCTCTACGAGATTGCGATCGAGGTTCTCGAACGAGCGGGATACGAGCACTACGAGGTGAGCAATTTCGCACGTCCCGGCAAGCGGTGCCGGCACAATGAAAACTACTGGCGCAACGGGGAGTACCTCGGGCTCGGTGTCGGTGCGGCGTCCTATCGCGCCGGAGTGCGCTCGTCGCACACGCGCGATCTCGCCGCCTATATCGAGTCGCTGGAACGCGACCTTCCCGTGCCGTCGGAGGCCGAGCGACTCGAAGGCGAAGCACGCGTCGGTGAGGCGGTCATGCTGGCGTTGCGGACCTCGGATGGAGTGGATGAGCGTGCGTTCGCGCAGCGCTACGGACCCGGCGCACTCCTCCCGTTCGCAGAGACGTTCGAGCGCCTGTGCGACGACGGCTTGGCGATCCGTACCGGCGGGCGTCTTCGATTGACGCGCCGCGGTCGTTTCCTCGCCGATGAGATCGGCACGGCCTTCGTGACGGTACCGTGATGCCAGGCAGCAGGACTGCGCCTTTGCTTCGCACCGCGTTCGGGGTGCTGTTCGCGGTCAGCGGCTTCTTGCTGGGCCGCGAAGCGTACGTCAACGTCTTCTCGCAACGGCTCGCCGGCGACGCGTGGCAGGTGCTCTTCCTCGTGCTTTCGCCGGTCATCGGTGCGGTCATCGGCGTGTTGCTCGCACCGCTGGCGCAGAGTCTCTTCGAACGCGAGCTCCAGCACGTCGAGGTTGCGATCGAGCGCCTGGATCCGACGGAACTCGCCGGGGGAGCGGTGGGCCTGATCGCGGGCCTGGTCATCGCCTTCTTGTTGAAGAGCATCCTCTTCGAGTTCGTGACGATGGCCGGTCGCACCGGAACCGAAGTCGCGATCGTCCTCTACGTCCTCGTGAGCCTCTTTGCCGCGCTGCTGGGGGCGAGGGTCGGCGCGAAGACCCGCATCGTTCCGCTTCCCGGAATGCCGTCCGGCGGCGGCACGCCGAAGCTGCTCGATACCTCGGCGATCGTGGATGCCCGCATCGTCGAGCTCGTCGAGAAGGATTTTCTGGAACCGCCGATCATCGTGCCGCGCTTCGTCCTGGTCGAATTGCACACGCTGGCGGACTCCTCCGATCCGCTCAAGCGCGCGCGGGGGCGGCGCGGCCTCGAAGCCCTGGCGCGGCTCCAGCAACGCCAGGCATTCGAGATCGAAGAGTACGACTACCGCGATCTCTCTCCGGGAAACGTAGATGCGAAGTTGGTGCGGCTCGCGCGCGAGTTGCGGGCCAAGATCGTGACGTGTGATTACGGCCTCGATCGCTTGGCGCGCGTCGAGGGCGCGCGCGTCGTCAATCTAAATGATCTTGCGGTCGCCATGAAACCGGAGGTACTGCCGGGCGAGGATCTACGCGTGCAGATAGTCCGCGAGGGACGCGAACCGCAACAGGGCGTCGCTTATCTCGACGACGGCACCATGATCGTGGTGGAACAGGCGCGCCGGTATATCGGGGAGAGCCTCGACGTGCAGGTCACCAGCGTGTTGCAGACCGCCGGAGGTCGGATGATCTTCGCGCGCCCGAAGCAGGAAGCATCGTGAACGAGCGACGCTGGGGCGCACTCCTGCTTGCCGCCGGACGCGGCGAGCGTTTCGGCGGACCGAAGCAGTTCGTCGAGGTCGACGGACTACCGCTCGTCGGGTGGTCGCTACGGGCGCTGCTCGCGATCTCCGAGATCGAGGCGGTGGCGATCGCCGTCGAGCCCGACGCGCTCGATACGATGCGCCTTCTCGTAACGAAGCTCGGCGGGCGGGAGCGATGCGTGATCGTCGCTGGCGGTGCGACGCGTATGGAGAGTTCGGCCCGTGCCCTGCGCGCGCTTCCCGGATCGTGCGATGCCGTCATCGTGCACGACGGCGCCCGACCGGCGATCGCGGCGCACGACGTTCGTGCTGCGATGGTCGAGGTCGAACCCGGACAGGCGGCGATTCTCGCGCGGCGGGTCGTCGATACGATCAAGGAAGCCGACGAGACCGGGCGCTTCGTGCGGCGAACTCCCGATCGCGCGCGCCTGTGGGCTGCGCTCACGCCGCAGTGCGCGATGCGCGCAGACTACGAACGCGCGCATGCGCGAGCGCTGCGCGACGACATCGTTGCGACCGACGATGCCGTCCTGTTGGAGCGCATCGGCGTACGGGTCGTCTTGGTCGAGGCCTCGACGGAGAATCCGAAAGTCACCCATCCGGGCGACGACGAGCGGGTGGCCGTGCTCCTGCGGCGCCTGTACGCTCCGGCGGTGCGCGACTGAGATGCGCGTCGGTCATGGATTCGACGCGCATCGCCTGGTCGAAGGCAGGCGCTTCGTCCTCGGGGGCGTGGAGATCCCCGCTCCGGTCGGGCCGCTCGGCCACTCGGACGGCGACGTCCTCGCCCATGCGATCGCCGATGCGCTCCTCGGAGCGGTCGGAATGGGCGATCTCGGCACGCGCTTTCCATCTGCCGACGAGCGCTGGAGAGATGCCGACTCCATGGAGTTGCTCGAGCAGTGCGCCGGCGACGTTCGGGCGGCAGGGTGGGCGATCATCAATATCGATGCGACGGTCGTCGTGGAGCGGCCGCGTCTGGCGCCCTACCTGGATGCGATGCGGGTCGGAATCGGCGAACGCCTGCGCATTCCGCCGGCCTGCGTCAGCGTGAAGGCGAAGACGAGCGACGGCATGGGCTACACGGGGGACGGTACCGGGATCGCGGCGTATGCGGTCGCCTCGCTGGAGAAAGGGACGTGATGACCGACGAGAATCCGCCCGCTGCGGGCGAGCGCTACGATCCGCACGCGCCGCTCGCGACGAGGGTCGAGCGCCTGGCAGCGTGCATGCAGGCGTGGGGGCTGCTCGAGGATCCGCCGCCGCAAGCGGCACTTCGCTGGATCGAGACGTTTCTTGCCGCCTACGGCGATCGGCTGCAACGCTACGGTGATGCGCGGGCCCCGATCGCGGCGCTCCGTGCCGAGGCCTGCACGATCCCCGCGCTGGAGCTGGAACGCCTGCGCTCGCGCGAGGTCTTGTTCTTTCTCGATGCCGTCGGGCAGTACGTGGACGCGCACGACGAACTTCGGGGCTTGCCGCTCGACCGCGACATCCCGGCGATCGCCGACGAGTTCGGACTCGCGCACGAGGATGCGTTCCATGCGGTGCGCATGGCGCTCACCGGCGAGCAGGAAGGCCCGCCGTTGGCGCTGCTGTTTCCGTTGCTCGGCCACGACCGCATCCTGATCCGCATCGGCGCGGTGAACTCGAAGCTGCTGCACGGCCGCGGTTTGGAGCCGATTCGCTTCGGTCCAGGCGGAGAACCGTTCTCGCCGATTCGCGGTCGCCGACGCACAGAACCATCGCCCGGCGACGGCGGTTTAGGGTAGGAGCCTCATGAGGAATCCCTTCGAGACGTTCCTGGCCGACCTCCGGGCGCCGCTCGAGCGCGATCCGGCCGCGCGCGGCGTCCTCGACGTGCTCCTGTCGTACCCCGGTTTTCACGCGATCACCGCGCATCGGATCATCCACCGCTTGCATCGCTGGGGAATACCGCTGCTCCCGCGTTTTCTTGCGAACGTGGTGCGCTTTCTCACCGGTATCGAGATTCATCCCGGCGCGCGTATCGGCAAAGGGCTGTTCATCGATCACGGGATGGGCGTGGTCATCGGTGAGACGGCGGAGATCGGCGAGAACTGCACGCTCTATCAGGGGGTGACGCTGGGCGGCACCAGCCTCTCGCACGGCAAGCGCCATCCGACGCTCGGCAACAACGTCGTGGTCGGCGTCGGAGCGGCGGTGCTCGGTGCGGTCACGGTGGGAGACAATTCGAAGATCGGTGGTGGCTCGGTGGTCGTCAAAGACGTCCCGCCGAATGCGACCGTCGTCGGTGTACCCGGGCGCGTGGTCTTGCAGGATGGAAAGCCCGTCAAGGCGGTACCGGAACGACCGCAGGTGGAGATGCCCGATCCGGAGATGACGATCATTGATCGCCTGCAGGCACGGATCGAAGCGCTCGAGCGCGAGGTGGAACGCTTGCGCCGGCGGCGAGACGAAAGGGACGAGGGCGGTGCCGCTGCGGCTCTATAACACGCGCACGCGATCGGTCGAAGAGTTCCGCCCCCTGCGGGAGGGCGAGGTGCGGATCTATGTATGCGGATTGACGCCGTCGGCGGAGCCGCATCTCGGGCACGCCCGCTCGTTTCTGTTTTTCGATCTCTTGCGTCGGTATCTCCGACATCGCGGATATCGTGTCCGCTACGTGCAGAACGTGACCGACGTGGACGATCGCTCGATCGAGGCCGCTCGTGCCTCCGGCGAGACATACGACGTCGTCGTCGCTCGACACTATGCGTCCTTCAAGGCCGCGATGCGCGCGCTCGGCGTCCGAGAACCCGATGCCGAACCGTATGCGACGCATTTCATTCCTCAGATCGTCGAGATGATCGCGCTCTTGGTGGAGCGCGGCCATGCCTACGTTGCCGCCGACGGCGTCTATTATAGTGTCGCTACGTTCGCGCGGTATGGGCGCTTGAGCAATCGGAACATCGACGAGTTGCGTGCGGGCGCACGGGTCGAGGTCGGCGAGCACAAGCGCGATCCGCTCGACTTTGCGCTTTGGAAATTCGCGAAGCCCGGTGAGCCGCATTGGCCCTCGCCGTGGGGCGAGGGGCGGCCCGGCTGGCACATCGAGTGCTCGGCGATGTCGCGCGCGCTCCTCGATCCCGAGGGAGAGGGGTTCGATATCCACGGCGGCGGCGCCGACCTCATCTTCCCGCATCACGAAAACGAGATCGCCCAGAGCGAACCGCTGATGCGGCGCCCGCCGATGGCGAATCTCTGGATGCACGGCGGGTTGTTGCTCTTCGACAATCGGAAGATGAGCAAATCGCTCGGGAACTTCGAGCCGCTGTCGAGTGTCCTCGAGCGCGCCGACCCGCAGGCGATCCGGCTGCTGTTTCTGCAAACCGGCTATCGAAAGGTGATGAACTTCACCGACGAAGCACTCGATGCGGCCCAGACCACGCTGCGAAGCCTGCGGACGGCCTATCGCCGCCTGCGCGAACGAGCGGGGCCGGTAGCCGGCGGCAGCGACGATCCCGCGCTCTTCGAGCGAATCGAAGCCGCGCTGGACGACGACATGAATACCGCCGTCGCATTGGCCGCCGTGGTGGACTACGCCGCTACCCACGCCGGTGCGCACGGTGACGAGGCGGTGCGCGCCCTGCGTTCGCTTACGCGTGCGCTCGATCTCTTGGGCCTCACCCCCGATGCGCGTTGGGAGAGCGATGAGCGGCGCGTACCTCCGCCCGATCTGCTCGATCGCCTTCGGGCCGCACTGAGTGATCTGCGCGGCGACGGGCTGGAGTCGCTGCTGCACGGCGACGACCCGGAGGGTGTCGTCGGGCGCATCCTGGAGCTGCGGGCGCAGGCGCGACGGCGGAAGGATTACGCTACCTCCGACCGCTTGCGCGCGGCGCTGAGCAGTGCAGGCATCGAAGTGCACGATACCGGCGACGGTTCCACCTGGACGATCGCCCGGTGAACCCCGCGCCCACGAGAGCCGCCCGGCGGCGGCCAGTCACGCGTGGGCCTGCGCCGCATCGTGGCGAGGGCGAGTATCTCTACGGAGTCCACGCGGTCGCGACGGCCGTCGAAAGCGGCCAGCCCGTGCACGAGGTGCACGTCCTTCGCGAGCGCAGCCGCGACGACGTCGTCCGGCGGATACTCGCGCTCGCTCGCGAGCGCGGCATCCCGGCGCATCTCGACGACGCGACGTTCTTCAAGCGGTTTCCGTATAAGGCGCATCAGGGCGTGGTGGCGCTCGTCGAGCCGTTCGCGTACGCGCAGTTGCACGACGTGCTGCGCAAGCGTCGGTCTCCCTCCCTCTTCGTCGTCCTCGATCACGTTTCCGATCCGCACAACCTCGGGGCCATCGTCCGTACTGCGGAATGCGCCGGGGCCGATGCCGTCGTCATTCCGGAGCGGCGCGCCGCCGGCATGACCCCGGCGGCGCGCAAAGTCGCGGCGGGCGCGGCTGAGCGCCTCCCCGTCGTTCGTGTCGTCAACGTGCGCGAGTCGCTCCTCGTCCTGAAGAAGGCGGGCTTGTGGATCGTCGGAGCGGATGCGTCGGCGCCGGCACGGTCGCTGTACGAGACCGACCTCGACGGCGACCTCGCCGTCGTCGTGGGTGCGGAGGGTGAGGGCTTGAGCGCGTTGGTACGCCGCGAGTGCGACCTGCTCGTGCGCATCCCGCTCTACGGTACGACCCCGTCGCTGAATGCCTCCGTCGCCGCCGGGATTATCTTGTATGAAATTCGCCGCCGGACGGGCCCTCGGCCCTGAGATGGATTCCGTAGGGGCCGGGCTGCCGATCATCCGAGTGCTGCGACGGCTCCTGCCGATCCTCGCCGTCGCGGCGTGCGCCGGCGGAGCATCGACGACGACACCGATCGGCGGAGGAACGTCGTCTCCGAGCCCTTCTCCGTCGACTCCTGCGTTCATCGTGTACTGGCAATCGTGGAGTGATACCGATCCGACGAATCCATACGCGGCGCTGGGAAGTGTGCCGAGTCGGGCATCGGCGGTGGACATTGCATTCCTGACGATCAACGGAAACATCGTGCGGGCTCCCGAGAATCAACTTCCTTTAGAGCCCGGAGCGGCTGCACTCCATCAGGCCGGTCTTCGGGTCGTGCTTTCGATCGGCGGCTCGACCTCGACCTTCGGGATCACCGATCTCTCGTCGGTGATCGGGGCGATCCGCTCGTATGTGCTGTCGCATCCCGGAGTCTTCGACGGCCTCGATGTCGACGACGAAGTGATCGCGAAGACGGGACAGCAGGACGCAATCGCGTTCGTTACGGTCCTCCACCAGGCGTTCCCCTCCTTCCCGATCACCTGGACGGCCATGATCGATGGCGCGGATAGCCCGATCAATCTCGCGACCGGAGCGGGTGAAGATCGTGCCGTCCTCCAAGCGATCGGCGGCATCGTCTCCGAGGTCGTGGTGATGGCCTACGATGCCGGCGGCTGGATGCCGGCACTCCATCCGTCGTGCACGTGGGGACCGTATGTCCCGGACGATTGCGCGACGGATATCCTGCAGGATTTTGCCGCCTTGCCCGTTCCGGGAGGGACGTTGGGGGCTTCGCGCGTGGTGATGGGCCTAATGATCGTGCCTGACGCACCGCCGCCGGGTTCCCTGACGCCGCAGGCCATGGCTGCGTACGCTGCATGGGTTCGCGCTCATGGTTTTGCGGGCATGATGCTTTGGAACGCCGAGCGAGACGTTCCGCCCGTGAGCGGCTTTCCTGCCGGATCGTACATGAGCGCGATCGCGCAGGCGCTCGGGCGATGAGCCCCGGACCCTCAGACGCGCCGGGGTGCCTTGCCGGACTGCGACCCGATCGTGCTATACTCGGGCGGTTGTGTTCATTTCGGCCAGCAGGGATGCCGGCCGTCGTATGGCCCCGGGACACGGTCGCGCCGCCACGAGGGCAAGCGATCGGGGGCCAGGAAGGAGGAGACCATGTCCGTCGTCACCATGCGTGAACTCCTGGAGGCGGGAGTCCACTTCGGCCATCAGACGCGCCGGTGGAACCCGAAGATGAAGCCGTACATCTTCCAGGAACGCAACGGGATCTACATCATCGATCTCGCCCAGACGCTCCAGATGCTGCGCCGCACCTACGAGGCGGTCAAGCAAATGGCCCGCGAGGGGAAGATCTTTCTCTTCGTCGGTACGAAGAAGCAAGCCCAGGACGTCGTGCGCGAAGAGGCCGAACGTGCCGGAGCATTCTACGTGAATCAGCGCTGGCTGGGCGGGACGCTCACCAACTTCGCGACGATCCAGAAGCGTATCGCGCGGTTGCGCGAGCTCGAAAACATGCGCATGCGCGGCGATTTCGACCTCCTGCCCAAGAAGGAAGTCGCCAAACTCCAGGACGAGCTCGCGAAGCTGGAGCGCTTCCTCGGCGGCATCAAGGACATGGGGCGTTTGCCCGACGCCGTCTTCATCGTCGATCCGAAGAAGGAGCGTATCGCCGTCCTGGAAGCGCGCAAGCTCAAGATTCCGATCATCGCCGTGATCGACACCAACTGCGATCCGGACGAGATCGACTTCCCGATTCCCGGAAACGACGACGCCATTCGCGCGGTCAAGCTCATGGTAAGCAAGATCGCCGATGCGATCATCGAAGGCCGGACCGAGCGCGAGAGTGCCCACGATGCGGACGCCTATGCGGCCCAAACGCCGGCGCCGTCCGGTACCGGCGAATCCGCCCCGAACGTGAGCTACGCCGAGGCCGGTTCCTGAGATCCGGCACGCACGACCATTGATGCCAGAGTTGAGGAGAGACGATCGATGACCGAGACGACCGCCGCAACGGCGTACCAACCCAAGGCGGAGGAGATCAAGGCGCTACGCGAAGAGACCGGAGCGCCGATGATGGACTGTCGCAAAGCACTGGTCGAAGCCGGAGGCGATACGGCCAAGGCGAAGGCGCTGTTGATCGAGCGAGGTGCCGCGCAGGCGCAGAAGAAGGCCGAGCGCGCCGCCAACGAGGGTGTGGTGACGAGCTACATCCATGCCGGTGGGAAGATCGGCGTCTTGGTCGAGGTCAACAGCGAGACGGACTTCGTCGCGCGCAATCCGCGTTTCACCGAGCTTGCGCGCGACCTGGCGATGCACATCGCGGCGATGGCGCCGCAGTATATCGATCGGAACGACGTCCCGGCGGAGGTCGTCGAGCGCGTTCGTGCCGAGCTCCGCGCGACGGTTCCGGCTGGCAAGCCGCCCGAGGTTGCCGACAAGATCGTCGAGGGCAAACTCAACAAGTGGTTCGAAGAGCACTGTCTCCTCGATCAGCCGTTCGTGAAAGACGATTCCGTCAGCGTCGGCGACCTCATCAATGGCGTCGTGGGCGCTCTGGGAGAACGGATCCGCGTGCGGCGCTTCACGCGATATACGTTGGGGGAGTAACGAGCGCTTGGACGGGGGAGCCCCGCGCTATACGCGCATCCTCCTGAAGATTTCCGGAGAGGCCTTCGCCGGAAACGACGGAGGCGTCGATGTGCTCACGACACGGGCCATGGCGGAGGAGATTGCCGCCGTACAAGCCGACGGCGTCGCAACGGCCTGCGTCGTCGGCGGCGGGAACATTTGGCGCGGCAAGGCCCACGAAGAAGCGGGAATGGATCGCGCCACCGCGGATTACATGGGAATGCTGGCGACGGTCATCAACGCCCTCGCGCTCCAGGACGCCCTCGAGCGCATGGGCGTACCGTCGCGCGTGCAGACCGCTATCGCGATGCATCAAATCGCCGAGCCGTACATCCGCAGGCGTGCTATTCGGCACTTGGAAAAGGGGCGCGTCGTGATCTTCGCGGCCGGAACGGGGAATCCGTACTTCACGACGGACACGACCGCCGCATTGCGTGCGGTCGAAGTCGGCGCGCAAGCGATCCTCAAGGCGACGAAAGTGGACGGCATCTATACGAGTGATCCGAAGAAGGATCCGTCCGCGACGCGCTTCGCGCGACTGGATTACATGGACGTGCTCCAGCGCGGGTTGGAGGTCATGGATTCCACCGCGATGGCGCTCTGTATGGACAACGGCTTGCCGATCATCGTCTTCGATGCGGCCGTGCCGGGCAACATCCGGCGCGTCGTTTGGGGTGAGCCGATCGGAACCTACGTCGGACGTGATACTGCTTCGCTGACCGGTAGCACCGGAGGAAATCGATGACCGACCCGTTCTTCAAAGACGTCGAAGCACATATGAACAAGTGCGTGGAAGTCACGCGTGCCGAGTTTGCGGGTATTCGCACGGGGCGCGCCTCGCCTGCACTGCTCGACCGTCTCCACGTCGAGGCCTACGGGCAGGTCGTGCCGCTCAAGCAGGTTGCGAGCATCACCGCTCCCGATGCGCGCAGTCTGGTGATCCAGGCCTGGGACAAGACCGTCGTTCCCGAGATTCGCAAGGCGATCGAAAAAAGCGATCTGGGCCTCACCCCCAATGTGGACGGTACGGCCATTCGCTTGACGATTCCGCCGCTCAACGAAGAGCGGCGTAAAGATCTCGTGAAACTCGTCCGCAAAAAGGGAGAAGACGGGAAGATCGCGGTGCGCAACGTGCGGCACAAGGCCCACGACGATCTCAAGCATCAACTGAAGAACGGCGAGATCACGGAGGACGACAACAAGCGGCTCCAGGAGCAACTCCAAAAACTGACGGACCGCTTCATCAAGGAGATCGACGCGCTGGTCGCCGCGAAAGAGAAGGAGATCATGGAGGTCTGACCTCCGAGCTGCGCGCGATGCCCGACGATCTCGTCCTCATCCCGGAAGTCGAGGCTCGGCGGCTCTTGGGCGACCGCCGCATGCGGATGGTCATGGTCGCTCCGATTGGAGCGTGGTACGGGAGGGGGAGACTGCGCGTGCTGCGCATCCGCGAACGTGACGGCGGGGAGGTTCTCGAGCTTTTCGCCGGATACGACTCGTACGAGCGTGCGAACGGAGATGGTTCGCCGGAGCGCATCGCTTCATGACGGACCAGACGTTGTCCGGCCCGATCTCCGCGACGATCCGGCGCCCGGCGATCACCGCACGGCGCGTGATCACGGGGTTCGTTCTGGCTACGATCGGGCTGGGAAGCATCGTCCACCCGTGGACCTTTTATCTGTTCGTCTTGATCGTAGGACTCGGATCGCTCTACGAGCTGAATCGCCTCTGCGAGATCAAAGGCCAGCCGCTGGAATATCCGGTCGCAATCGCGGCCGTCTTCGCGTATACGACGCTCAGCGTCTTCGATCTGCTCCGGCAATGGGAAGGCGTGCTGCTCGCATGTATCGTGATTGCGGCGTTCTGGCTCGGAATGTACGGCGAACAGAAAGGCTACTTCGCGAGAACCGCGTACACGCTGCTGGCCGTTCTCTACATCGGAAAGCTCCTGACGTATTTCATCTTCATTCGCCAGATACCGTCGGTCGGTCCCTGGTGGACGCTCTTCGCGGTCTTCGTCATCGCGTTCACCGATATGGGCGGTATGGCCGTCGGTATGCTCGCAGGTCGCACGCAGCTGACGCGTATCTCGCCGAAGAAGACCGTCGAAGGATCCGTCGGCGCGACGTTGATCGCCGTCGCCGTCGCGGTGCTCCTTTCGCTGTGCCCCGAGTTCCGATTGCTCTGGTGGCAGGCCGCGCTCTTGGGTGCCGTGACGTCGATCGCGGCACAGGCGGGTGACTTGGTCGAATCGGCGCTCAAACGCGATGCGGGCGTCAAGGATACCGGGACGGTCATCCAGGGCCACGGCGGTATTCTCGATCGCTTCGACTCGTATCTGTTCGGAGGCGTGGCCTTCTTCGCGATGCTGCACGTCCTCGGATTACCGGGAATGCAATGAGACGCAAGCGTATCGCCGTCCTCGGTTCGACCGGATCGATCGGAACGCAGACGCTCGACGTCATTGCTCGCCATCCCGAGCGCTTTGAGGTCGTCGGGCTGGCTGCGGGAAGCAATCGCACTCTCCTGCGTGAGCAGGTCGAACGCTTCCGTCCCGTCGTGACCTCGTGCGCAAGCGACGGGCCGGACCGATTGCGGGCCGTCGCCGTGGAGAGCGGCGCGGATCTCGTCGTTGCGGCCACGGTCGGACTAGTCGCGTTGGAAGCCGTCCTCGATGCGATCGAGCGCGGTATCGACGTCGCGATCGCGAACAAGGAGCTGCTCGTCGCTGCGGGGCCGCTCCTCTCGGCGGCGGCGCGCCGGAGCGGTGCGCGATTGTTGCCCGTCGACAGCGAACACAGCGCCGTCTTTCAATGTGTACAAGGGGAACGCGCCGACGATCTCGAGGGAATCATCTTGACCGCCTCGGGCGGGCCGTTTCTCCGTACGTCGCGGGAGGCATTGGCGGCCGTCACGCGCGAGCAGGCGCTCGCACATCCGACATGGCGCATGGGCGCGAAGAACACCGTCGATTCGGCGACGTTGATGAACAAGGGCCTGGAAGTCATCGAAGCTGCGCGCCTCTTCGATCTCCCGGCAGAACGCATCGGCGTGGTCGTGCATCCGTCGTCGATCGTCCACGCTTTCGTGGTCTTTCGTGACGGCAGCGTGAAGGCGCAGCTCTGCGCGCCCGACATGCAGATTCCGATCGGCTATGCTCTTGCCTGGCCGGAGCGCCTGCTGGAACCCGACGGGGGGCGCGGTTTCGGGGATCCGCTCCGCGCGCTGGGTGCGGCGGCCGACGCCAGTCGACTCGAGTTGGCCTTCGAGCGACCGGACCTCGATCGATTCCCCTGCTTGGCCTTGGCCTACGAGGCGCTGCGCGTGGGTGGGACGGCGCCGGCGGTCCTTTCGGCCGCCGACGAACTCGCCGTCGAGGCTTTCCTCGACGGCCGGTTGCGTTTTACCGAGATTGCCCTGGTCATCGAAGAGACCCTCCGGCGCGTTCGCATAGATGATCTGCGCGCTCTCGAGGTCGTCCGCAACGCCGATACGGCCGCACGCGCAACCGCGCGCGAGCTGATCGCCGCGCGTGAGGCCGTGACTACCGGACGGTAAGAACGGACCGTACGGCGAAGAGAGGACGACGATGCTGGCATTGATCTCGGTGGGGCTGCTGGGGAAGATCCTCACCTTTCTCGTCATGCTCTCGGTGCTCGTCGTTCTCCACGAGGCCGGGCATTTTTTTGCCGCGCGGCGTAACGGTATTCGCGTCTTGGAGTTTTCGGTCGGCATGGGCCCCCGGCTCTTCTCTCGCGCGAGCGAGCGGAGCGGAACGCTCTACAGCCTGCGTGCCTTGCCGATCGGTGGCTACTGCTTGATGCTGGGCGAAGACGGGGGCAAAGCCGACGGCGCGGTTCCTCCGGAGAGTTTTCCAGCCGCGACGCCGTGGCGTCGCTTGGCGGTGATCGTCGCCGGTCCGGTCATGAACTTCATTCTTGCGTACGTCATCCTGCTGGTCGGCGCCGTCGCGTTCGGCGTTGCCGGGGATCGCACTGCACCCGTAGTCGGGAGAGTCCTCCCGAACACGCCGGCGGCTCGCATCGGCCTCGAGCCGGGCGACCGTATCGTCCGCATCGACGGTATTCCCATTACCGACGCGCAAGAGATGCTCGACCGTATCCACGGCGCTCTGGGAAGACGGATCGCGCTCGCATGGGTGCACGACGGCATGCTCGTCGAGCGAACGGTCGTTCCGCAAGCCTGCCCGAGCGCCGCGCTCCGAGGAGAGGGATGCATCGGTTTCGAGCCCCTGCCGGTGCCGCTCTACCAGCACGTGGGCCCGGCGCAACTGATCGCCGACGTCGACCGGGAATATGCGACGATCGCGGGGCAAACCATACAAAGCGTCGTGCTGCTGGTGACGCATTTCTCCCGGTACGCGGGTGATGTGAGCGGCCCGGTCGGCATCGCGCAAGCGGCCGTCACCGTCCAGAGCTTCGGATGGGGCCCGTACTTCACGCTGGCGGCGCTGCTGTCGTTCGCGTTGGGGCTCTTCAACCTGTTGCCGTTTCCCGCACTGGACGGCGGGCGGGGTTTGTTCGTCGTCATCGAGTTGGTGCGCGGCAAGCCGATCGATCCGGACAAGGAAGCATGGGTGCACATGGTGGGGTTTGCGGCCGTGCTGGCGTTGTTGGCGGTCGTGACGCTGCACGACATCGCGCGGATCGCGTCCGGGCGGGGTATCTTCTAGCCGGGGAGTGAACGGAACGTCATGATTCGGTTGCGCAGGGCCAGCAAAGCCGTCTTCTTGCAGAACAAGACCGGCAAACCCGACGCGAAGGGCGTCTGGATCGGCGGGGATCATCCCATCGCGGTGCAGTCCATGACGACGACCGACACGGCCGATGCCGAGGCAACCTTGACCCAGATCTACGCCCTGGCGATGGAAGGGTGCGAGGTAGTGCGCGTCACGGTGAAGGATCAGGCCGATGCGGACGGTCTGCCTGCGATCGTGCATCGCTCGCCGGTTCCCGTCGTCGCCGACATCCACTTTGATCACCGCATGGCCCTGGCCGCGATCGAGGCGGGGGTCGCCAAGCTGCGCTTGAACCCCGGGAACATCCGTGACGAGAAGAAGACGCGCGAGGTCGTCGCAGCGGCGAAAGAGCGCGACATTCCGATTCGCGTGGGTGTGAACATGGGGTCGTTGGCTCCCGACCTGGAGCGGCGATTGGGTCATACGGCCGAAGCGATGGTCGAATCCGCGTTGCGTCACGTCGAGATCCTGGAGGCGTTGGAGCACACCGAGATCGTCATCTCGCTGAAGGCGCACGACGTGCGCACCACGGTCGAGGCCTATCGGCTGATGGACAAACGCCTGCGGGAACGCGGCACGCCGTATCCGTTCCACCTGGGCATCACCGAGGCGGGCCTGCTCCGCGAGGGGACGGTGAAATCGGCGATCGGGATCGGGATCCTCTTGTTCGAGGGTATCGGTGATACGATCCGTTGTTCGCTGGCCGCCGATCCCATCGAGGAGGTTCCGGTCTGCTGGAGCATCCTCAAGGCGCTCGGATTGCGCGAAAAGGGCTTCGAGATCACCGCGTGCCCGTCGTGCGGCCGCGCGGAGATCGACGTGCTCGAGCTCGGTCGCGCCGTGGAAGCGATCGCGAAGAACTATCGCGCGCCGGTGAAGGTCGCGGTGATGGGGTGCGTCGTCAACGGGCCAGGTGAATCGAAGATGGCGGATGTCGGTGTCGCCGGCGGAAAAGGAAAGGGAGCGATCTATCGCGCCGGACAGCTCGTGGGGACCTTCCCGGAGGATCAGCTGCTCGGTGCGTTGCGACACGAAATCGAAAAGGTGATCCTCGAGAAGTACCCCGCCTATGCGGACGAGGTCTCCGGCGCCGCGGCCGGCGAGCCGCGATGAGACCGTGATCGCCTATCGGGCTCCCAGTCCCCAGGCGCTCGTGCTGACCGTGACGTGCGCCTTGGTCGCCTCTGCCATCTGGGCCTTTTCTCGTCCGGTCGAGCTGCGCGTCGACGGCGTTCGCGTCCTCAGCGACGTTCCTCCCATCGTTACGGAGCGCGGTGTGCTCTTCGTGCCGGTGCGTTCTTTTGCGGATGCGCTCGGAGCGCGTACGGAGATCGAACCGGGCGGGGTCGTCACGATCGAACGCGGCGATCGGGTACTCAGGTTGCGCGTCGGAAGCCGTGATGCGATGTTCGACGGAACTCCGCTCGTGCTGAACGTCGCCCCCTTCCGCGTGCGCGGCCGCGTGATGGTCGGCCTCGCGGCGATGTCGACGGCGTTCGGTGTGCGGGCGGTCTACGATCCGCGCACGCGTCGTATCGACGTCCTTGCGGGCGGCGTGATCGATCCGCGCCTGCGCTGACCTCGCTGGCGATCCGTTACAGCGACTCCAGTAGTCCCTCCGGTTCCTCGATCGGGACGATCTCGTCCGGATTCGAGTGGCGGAAACCGTACGCGAAATAGATCACCAGACCGGCCAGCAGCGAGATGACGAAGCGTTCCCACGTCAGCGTCGTCAGCCCGAAGACGGCGAGAAACGCCGCCGTGACGATGCCCATCAAGGGGAACCATGGCACCAGCGGCGTTCGAAAGGCACGTGGAATCTCAGGTCGCTTGCGTCGTAGGTAGAGGACGCCGGCGCAGACGACGATGAATGCGCTGAGAGTGCCGATGTTGACGAGGTCGAGGAGCACGTCGAGCGGGACGATCAACGTCAGGATCGCGACGCCGACACCGGTGATCATCGTCATGAGGACCGGAGTGCGGAAGCGCGGATGCACCGCGGCCACGAACGGCGGCAACATGCGATCGCGCGCCATGACGTAGAAGATGCGCGTCTGCCCCAGGAGCGAACTCAGCGCGACGCTGGTGGTCCCCGCCAAGACGCCCAGGGTGATCGCCCAATCGACGAAGGGGTTGTGCAGGGGCGCCACGGCTTTCTGGAGCGCGGCATTTTGGTCGACGAGCCGCCACGGGACATCCCCGACGAGCACGATCGCGACCGCGCAGTAAATCAGCGTACCGATGATGAGCGCGCCGATGACTCCGACCGGGACATCGCGTGCAGGGTTCTTGCATTCCTCCGCGGTCGTCGTTGCCGTATCGAAGCCGATGTAGCTGAAAAAGACCAGTGCCGCTCCCGGGATGACGCCGACGCCGTTTCCTCCGGAAAACGGTGCCAGTTTCCCCCAGCCTTGCGGAAAGAACGGATGGAGGTATTGCGGGTGGAATAGGAAGAGGCCGGCGATGACGAAGACGACGAGTGCGCCGATCTTCAAGACGACGAAGATGTTGTTCGTCGTCGCCGTCTCGCGAATGCCGACGGAGAGCAGGACGGAAAGCAACAGGACGAACGTCGCGCCGACGACGTCGTAGTGGGAGTGCACCAGATCCCACGAGAGCGGATTCCACCACGGCCCGTGGAGCACGAGATGAGAGGTCTGCGCCCAAGGCGGCAGCGCGATGCCAAACTGCGCGAGCATGTTCTGGATCGCACCGGAAAACTGCTGCGCGACCGGTGCCGCGCTGATCCCGTACTCGAAGAGCAGGCTGAATCCGATAATCCACGCGAGCATCTGTCCCAACGTCGCGTAGGTGTACGTGTACGCACTCCCGGCGATGGGGACCATCGCCCCGAGTTCGGCATAGCAGAGGGCCGCAAAGAACGATGCCGCACCCGCGAGCAAGTACGAGACGATGATACCCGGCCCGGCCAACGCGATGCCGGGACCGATCGTGGTGAAGATACCGCCGCCGATCATCGTTCCGAGGCCGATGGCGACGAGATCTTTCGCGGTCAGCGCTCGCCGCAGGATCTTCCGGCGAGCGAGGGCGCGCAGTCGTTCGACGTCGGTGGTCGCGACCAATCGCGCGAAGAACGACCGGCGCGCGCCGAGCGTGCGCTGCGCCGTCGGGTGCCTCGTCGAGAGGCTCTCTCGAGGCTCGCCGCCGTCCATCACTGCGGCGGTGCAGTCCGTGGGTTCCATAGATGTTCGGGTTCTCCGAGCACATGGTTGATCCAACGAGCCCAGACGAAGAGCGCGTCGGAGAGTCGGTTGAGGTAACGCTGAACCTCCGCAGGGACGTCATCGTTACCGCGGCGGAGCGTCACGAGGGCTCGTTCCGCGCGCCGGGCGATCGTCCTTGCAAGGTGTAGCCAGGCCCCGGGCGGTGAGCCGCCCGGATGGATGAAGTTCGCGAGCGGTTCCAGCTCCGCTTGCGCCTCGTCGATGGCGCGTTCGAGTGCGCTGACGTCGGCGTCGCCGACCGCGGGCATGCCTTCCTGGCGGCGCGCCTTGGGGGTTGCGAGTTCGCTCCCCACGTTGAAGAGGAGATCCTGCGTCCACGCCAGCCAGTCGTCGAGGCGCTGGACGCGCGGATGGGCGGTCAGCACGGCGCGCAGCGCCGTCCGAGCAGCTCCGATCGCGCTCGAGAGCTCGTCGAGCGTGCCGTAGGTCTCGATGCGAAGGTCGTCCTTGGGTACGCGGTCACCGCCGACGAGGCCGGTCGTGCCGTCGTCCCCGCCGCGCGTATAGATGCGCGTCAGTTTCGGCATGCCCGTATCTTGCATGGAGTGACGACGGAAGCCTGGTGACGGCAAAGGTCAGGCGGTCGGGTGGTGCGAACCCTGGCGGGTCATGTCCGATACGCTCGCTCCGCTGGTCAAGGAGGTTCCTCCGAAAGCGGCAGACCTCTCTGCGTGGTACACGGCGGTCTGCTTGAAGGCCGAACTCGTCTCCTATGCACCCGTTCGTGGCTGCGTGGTCCTGCGGCCGTACGGGTATGCGCTCTGGGAGCATCTCCAGCGCCACCTCGATGCCCGCTTCAAAGAGACCGGTCATGAGAACGCCTACTTTCCGCTCCTGATCCCCGAGAGTCTCCTGATCCGCGAAGCGGAACACGTCGAGGGTTTCACTCCGGAGGTCGCTTGGGTGACGCGCGGTGGGAGCGAGGAACTCTCCGAACGACTTGCGATCCGCCCGACCTCGGAGGCGATCATCGGGACGATGTACGCCCAGTGGGTGCAGTCGTATCGCGATCTGCCGGTGCTCATCAACCAGTGGGCCAACGTCGTGCGGTGGGAGAAGGCGACGCGCCCGTTCTTGCGCACCATGGAGTTCCTCTGGCAGGAAGGCCACACGGCGCACGCCACGGCGGAGGAGGCGCGCGCCGAAACGCTGCGGATGCTCGAGATCTATCGCGCCTTTGCTGAAGACGTGGCGGCGGTTCCGGTCTATGCCGGAGTCAAGAGCGCGAACGAGCGCTTTCCCGGCGCAGTGGAGACGTTCGCGATCGAGGCGCTCATGCCGGACGGCAAAGCGCTGCAATCGGCGACCTCGCACGATCTCGGACAGAACTTCAGCAAAGCATACGATATCCTCTTCACCGATGCGGATCAGCAACGCAAGTATGCATACACCACGTCGTGGGGGATGTCGTGGCGGATGCTCGGTGGGATGATCATGACGCACGGCGACGATCGCGGACTTCGGCTGCCGCCGAAACTGGCGCCGCTCGAAGCGGTGATCGTCCCCATCGTGACGGGCAGCGATCGTCGGGCCGAGGCGGAGGCGCTCCGCCTCGCCGATCGACTGCGTGCGGAGGGCCTTCGCGTCAAAGCCGACGATCGCGAACAGTCGGCGGGTTGGAAGTTTGCGGAGTGGGAGCTGCGCGGCGTACCGCTTCGGATCGAACTCGGACCGCGCGACCTCGATGCGGGTTCGGCGGTTCTCGTGCGGCGAGACAAGCAGAAGGGAGAGGCCGACGCGAAGGCGATGGTCGCGCTGGAACAGCTCGGTAGTGCCGTGCGCGAGCGACTCCAGCTCGTCCAGCGCTCGCTCTACGACCAAGCACGGCGCTTTCTCGACGAGCACACGTATCGCGTCGAGAATCGCGAGGAGTTCTTTGAACGCTGTCGCGAGCGACACGGCATGATCGACGTCGCTTGGTGCGGGCGTCCCGAATGCGAAACGGCGGTGAAGGAAGCGACCGCCGCGACGACACGCGTATTGCGGCCGCTGGAAGACTCCACGTCGTCTCCATGTCCGGCGTGCGGCACCGCCGCCACGGTGCGAGCCTATTTTGCGCAGTCGTATTGATCTCGCGGCGCGCGCATTCGCGCTCGTTGGTGTGCTGGCGATCGGGGCGATGCCGGGTGTCGTGCGAGCCGATTCGGGAGCATCGAGCGTCGCGCCGGCGACGGCCGCGCTGGATGCCCGCGCGCGAGCGGAAGGGAATCGGCTCGACCTGGCCCGGCGTATCGGGGCGGTCCTCTTTCGGACCGAATGGCCGGCGCAAGTTCTGAAGGTCCAGGCTGACGAGGTCCAGGGACGCATCGTCGTGGGGTTGATCGTCTCCGGCGTGAAGTTCCATCACCCGCTCACGCGCGCCGCGTTTCTCGACGAAGTCGCGGCACTGATCCGCGGAACGTTTGCCGCCGATCGGCGCATCGAAGAGACCGACGTCTGGGCGATCGTCCCGGTGCGGGTGCATCCGGGTGAGATCGTGAGCGGCCCCTTGGCGCAGCCCACGGCCCGGACGGTCTTCTCCGCGAGCGTGCTCAGGAGCGACCTAGCGAATCTCGCCGACCGCCTCGAAAATCGGGACGACGTGTATCTGGACCAGGAATGGGCCCGCACCACCTTCGAACCGAGGGGCTGATGCCGTATAGGAAAACCGTTCTTCCCGGCGGCGTGCGGGTCATCAGCGAGCGAATGGAATCGGTACGCTCCGTTACGCTCGGCATCTGGGCGGAGGTCGGTTCGGCGGTCGAACGCCGTGAACAGCGCGGGATCTCCCACCTCGTCGAACACATGCTCTTCAAAGGAACGGAGCGGCGCTCTGCACGCGAGATCGCCGAAACGATGGATGCGGTCGGCGGCAATCTCAATGCATTCACCGACAAAGAGACGACCTGCTACTACGCAAAAGTCGTGGATCGCCATCTGCCGCTCGCGCTCGACGTCCTAGCCGACATGTTCTTGCGACCGACGTTCGATCCGGAGGAGTTGCGCAAAGAACAAAACGTCGTTCTCGACGAAATCAAGATGTACGAGGACTCTCCCGACGAGCATATCCACGACCTCTTCATTCAGACCATGTGGAGAGGTTCGGATCTGGGAGACCCGACGATCGGTTTCGCCGAGACGGTGACGTCGCTGACGTCGGACGACCTGCGCCTGCACATGCGCTTGCATTACGCCCCGAACGCCGTCGTGGTTGCGGCCGCGGGAAACGTCGATCACGACGCCTTCGTCGAGATGGTCGCTCGGGCATTCGATGGATTCGACGGGCGGTGCGAGTTGCCGGAGCCCGAGGTGCCGGCGACGCGACCGCAGGCGCGCTTCGAGCGGCGTGAGAGCGAACAGGCGTATGTGATCCTCGGAACGCGCGGCCTCTCCGTTCGCGACGAGCGGCGCTACGTACTGTCGGTGATGGATACAATCCTGGGCGGAGGTATGTCGAGCCGGCTCTTTCAGGAATTGCGGGAGCGGCGCGGGCTCGTCTATACCGTCTATTCCTTCCAGACCGCATACCGTGAAGCCGGGCTCTTCGGCGTCTATGCCGCGACTGCTCCGGAGAAGGTGCAGGCCTGCATCGACGTGATCTTGGAGCAGATGGGCTCGCTTCGCGAAGGAAGGGTCTCGGAAGCGGAAGTTCGACTCGCCAAGGAGCACATCAAGGGCAATCTGATCCTCGCACAAGAAAACACATCCAATCGCATGATCCGATTGGGACGCAACGAGTTCGCCTTCGGTCGCCTCATTCCGGACGATGAGGTCGAGCGCCGTATCGACGCCGTGTCGCTCGACGACATCGTTGCGTTATCCCGGGAGCTCCTCGCCGAAACGGATCTGGGACTGTGCGTCCTCGGTCCCGTCGACGGCGCCGACATCGGGTGGGCGAGCAGCGCCGCATAGCGGATACGAATGCATGGATCGCGGACTCCTGACATTCTGGGCGTGGCAGTTGATCGCCGCCTTGGCGATCAACGTGATCGTGCAGGCCATGCAGATCGGCGCCTACGCGGCGCGATTGGCGGGAGTCCGAACCGGAAGGATCGCGACGTCGATCTCCTTGTTCAATCTCTTCGTGACCGCAAGTCGCCTGGCAACGTTGTTCTATACGCTGATGCTGGGCCCGCTCTCCGATCGTGCCGGCAACCTCGTCCGCAACGCTCAGGCCCATCTGAAAGAGGCCTCACCTGCGGCGGCCGTGGCGTTGCATCACGAGATTGCGGTTGCTCAGCACCTCTTCGAATGGCAGCTCCGTTTGATCGTCGTGGCCGGAACCATCGGAACCATTCTCGGCGCGCTGCTGTTGCCGATGTTTACCTATCTCTACGTTCGCGGAGTACGCTCGTTCGAACGAACGCGCTCGCTACCGCATTCCATGATCAGGCTCTTAGACGTGCGCGTCGCTCTCGACGTCGTCCGGCATCTCCGCATTCCGCCTCTCCGGGAGTTGCGCGGGTTCTCGGCGCGTCGCCTCCCCAAGCGACTGCTCGTCTTCAATGTCGTGGTGACGGGGATCTACGCGATCGGCGTGGTCGCGGCGTATTACGCATCCGTTCTCGACGTGAACGTCGCGCGGACGGCCCTGGGGATTTCCGGCATCGTCAACGGAATCGGCACCATCGCCTTTACGTTTTTCGTGGATCCTACGTCGTCGATCATCGTGGATGAGACGGTGAAGGGCGAACGGCCGTACGAGGACGTCAGAGCCATGGTTTTCTACCTGGCGTTGACGGCAATCGTGGGGTGGATTCTCTCGCAGCTCATCCTCGATCCGGCAGCCGATCTCATAGCATTCGTCGCTCGTCTCGTCAATCATGGGCACTGATAGGATGGCATTGCGATTCGTGGCGCGTAGGATGGCGACGGTGGTCGTGGTAGTCGTCGCGGCAATAACATTGGGTGGATGTGCCGGGCCCATTCGACACTGGATCGTCGCGACGCGCGTGCATCAGGGCGATGTCGCCATGCGCGACGGCGCGTTGCGGGATGCGGTGCTTGCGTACCGCCTCGCATTGAAGGTAGATCCTCGAGATCGCCGGGCGAGAGACGGATTCGTGGCCGCGTCGGCGGCGATCGCGCATGTCTTGTACACGCATGGGGATTTCGAGGATGCGCTGGCGACGATTCGAACGGCGTTGCGATACGATCCGCAGAGCGTTCGGTTGCAGGCGTTGCGCAATGCAGTCGAGGAAGCGAAGCTCAAGCAGGAGATCGTGATCTCGAATTATCCGACCTATCGCCAAGCCGGTGCCGATATTCAAACCTCTTATGCGGAATTGGGAGCGGTGGATAAGGCGATCCTCCATAGTCTCCATCGGTTTGCGTATACCTACGATACCGCCGATCTCACGGCGGCGATCAAGCAATCGTACGAGTTGCAGTTGGATGTCGCAAAACTGACGAACAGGTTGATCGTCTATCGGCAGCTCGTCGAATCGGGAATCCCCTCGAGCGGCGCCTCGGAGGGTGCGCCGTCGAGTCGCGGATCGTTGTTACCGCTTCCCTGAGACTGCGATGCGTGCGGTGCAGAGGCCGCGAGCATCCAGGAATTCCCGCCCTTTGCCCTTGCGCTCGGCCGCGCGGAACGCACGCCAGAACGCACGTGCGCGCGGGGTGACCAGGGCCGGATCGGTGACGTAGACGGGCCATGCGGCGCGAGCATCGAGAACGGGAAAGCGCTGCATCCAGGCGCACAGCTCGAGATTCTTACGGAAGCGATTGTCGAGAATATCGATGAAGTATCGTGCTCCTTTGCGGATGGCGCTCTCCTCGTCGAACGGCGTCCAGAGATAGGGATCCTCTTCCCAGCCGTAGCGGTCGATGTAGTAGAGGATATCGGGCCCTTGGTAGCCCATCACGACGAGCGCATTGCGAGGAAGCATCCGGTCGAGCGCGACGGCACGGCGATAGGCGGCCGCGCTATAGCGGTAGTACCCGGCGACGGCAGCCTGCCCTTGCACGAGTGCCGTCAAAAGAAAGAGCGCGATTCCGGCAATCGCGGCTCGTCGTAGGGTCGCGGGATATCGAGGGTGCTGCTCCGCGGCGCGCACGAGGCGGGCGGCGAGCCCGCCGACGAGCAGTGCGGCGAGCGGAACAAGCGGGTACATGTAGTAATCGACGCGTTCGACGGTTACCACGACATAGACGTACGCCAGACCGCCGATCAGCCACCAAAGGAGCAGTGTGCCGGAGCGAGCGCGCAGCCACGGGATGCAGCAGGCTCCCACCAAGGCGGCAGCGGCGCCGGGAAGGCCGATCATCGTATGAGCCAGCATGCCGAGCACCACCTTGAATTGGACGGCCTTCTGCACGAAGCCGGCGGGAGAGGTGAACGCCGCATGGAGAGCCGGCAGGACGTGGATGCGGACGATGCCGCTTGCCCAGTGCCATTCCGCGTGCGATGCCACGGCGCGATCGTACGCCCAGAGAATGACGAGCGGGACGGCGATGAGCACGGCGACGGCGGTCGGACGAACGGTGCGTGCCGTACGAATGCGGTCGGCGATCATCGCGACGACCGCGGGAAGACCGCAGAGCGCCACCGGTTTCGCGAGGTAGGCAAGCGTCAACAAGGCCGTGCTGCGCGCGAGGTTCCGCGGTGCCAGTCGTTCGTCCTCGACGAGCAACCGCGCGGCTGCGTAGAGGGCCGCGGTGAGAAAGAAGACCATCGCGGTATCCGGCGTGAAGGTGCGGCCGTAGTACACGCTACCGGGAAAGACGGCGTACGCCGCCGCTGCGACGAGTCCGGCGAGTGCATCGGCGAAGAGCCACCGCCCGAAGAAGGCAAGGAGCGCAACTGTTGCGACACTGAAGCCGATGGTGATGAGTCGCCCGACGACGGGATGGACACCGACGACCTTGTAGACTTGTGCCGCGAGGTATGGAACGAGTTGGAGCTCGAGTTCCACGTAATTCGGCGGCGGACCATCGTAGTTCGTCTGTGGATAGAGAATGTTGTCGTTGAGCCGATAGAAATTGCGAGCGATACTCGCGGTATCCCCTTGCCGCCACGCGGGGTGATCCAATAATGGGTCGTGGATGCCCTTCAGGCGCAAGGCGAGGGCCAATAGCACGATGCCCGCGAGCGCGGCGCCCCATATGAAGCCTGTCCGGCGATCTCGGTCCATGTTCCCTAGTTCACGTGGCGGAACGTCCAGTACTTGTTGAGGAAGAAATTGACGAGAACGCCGACTGCGGTGGCAGCGAACCAGGTCGTCGTGAAGTGTCGAAAGTCGTGTTGTTCGGCGACGATGAAGACGATCTTCCCCAGGCTGAGCGCGACGGCGGAGACGATGAGAAATTGAGTGCCCTCGACGAGGGCGTTGCGGCGGGAGCGAAACGTCCAGATACGATTGAACGCGTAGTTGGAGACGCCGCCTGCCATGAAGCCGATCGCAAAATCGGAGAAATGCGAGAGGTGTGTCGTCTTCTCCAGGAGGTGTGCGAGGATGAAATTGACGGCAAGTCCGCTCGTTCCCACCACGCTGAACTTTGCGAACTGACGGACGCCGCGGCGGCGCAACAGTGTATCCATCCGCTTATGCCACCCAGTACCAGTCGGCGAAGAGCACGGTGAAGAGCCCCAGGAGCGGCAGCGAGAATGCGAGGATGAGCGTATTCACCCAGGGCCGTTCGCCCCAGCGGGCCAGGATGGCGAACATCGGGAAGAGGACCAACGCGAAGCGCGGCATGCTCATCAAGCTCGAGGTCGACATCGGGACGAGGATGGAGAGGGCCATGTACGCGATGTAGGAGGGCCGGAGGCGCTTCCAGCCGCCGACGAGCACGCCGATCATGATCGCGGTGAATGCGAGTTCGAGACTCTGGTTGGCGATTGTCTGCGGATCGTGCGCATGGAGAATGCGGTCGATGGATCCCAGGATGCTCACCCAGGGCGGGGCGGGATGGCGGTTCCAGTAAATCTGGACGTGCGAAAAATAGAGCGGATCGCCGCGGAGGACCCATAGGTAGCCCATGTACACGGCCAGGCCGGCCGGGATGAGCGCCGCGGCTCCGAGTGAGGGAAGAGCGCGCGCTCCATGATTCCTGTGTGCCGCGTACCATTCGATGAGATAGGGAACCAGGAGGAGGATACCTTCGACGCGCGTCATCGCCGCGAAGAAGCCCAAAACCGCGGCAAGCCACCACTTCCTCTCGCGCATGTAGTAGAACGATGCGACGGTCAGCATGAAGAAGAGCGATTCCGTGTAGACCGCGGAGAAGAAAATCGCGGTCGGAAAGATCGAGACGTAAAAAATCGCACGGCGCGCGACGGCGCGGTCGTATTCGTGCTCGAGGAGCTTGTACAAGAACAACAAGCCGAAGAAGAAACAGGCGTTGGAGATGAGCAGCCCTGCGACGAGGTGATTGCCGATGAGTCTGCCGAGTAGTGCGACGAGCGCAGGGTAGAGCGGGAAGAACGCCATGTCCGTCCCCGCGTAACCGAGCGTGGCGATCGTGAGATAGTGCACCGCATCCCATCGGCCCCAAACCGCCAGGAGGAGATTGGACGACTCTTCGACATGGACCCCGGCGCGTTGGCCGATGATGACTGCCGCCAGCTCGGCGATGACGATGATCGCCGCGCGTGTTGCGAGAAAGTCCAGCACGACCTCTCGGACGGTCTGATTGAAGCGTGCTGCGGTCGCGACCTTGAGGATCGCCGCAAGCGCGGCACAGCCGACGAAGATTCGCCCGCCGTGCGTCACCGACGGGGGCAGAACGAAGGCGAACCAAAGCGCGGAGAAGACCGCCCAAGAGACGGCGTCGTACGCCAGGGCGCGCGAGGTCGTGATGCCGGTACGGCGGGCGAGGTAGGATGCATAGTGCTGCCAGGCCCAGACGGTGCCGAGCGCTCCCGCGATGACCGATGCCCACAGGGCGAGGTCGTCGAGCACCGGCACGCGCAGGGGCAGCAGGGGCAGCACCACGGCATACCAGCCGTAGAATCCCAGCGTGGCACCAGCGGCGAGGACCACGGCGGTCCACCCCGTGACCGTGCCGGCGCGGGAGGTACGCGAACGAGCGAGGAGCACGCGCCTCTCTTCAAGAGGAATCGCACGGCTTCCCTTTGTAGCCTGGGGCGATGGTCAACACGCTCGATTTCATCAAGGTGACGGAAAGCGCCGCACTTGCCGCGTCCCGCTGGATGGGCAGAGGACAAAAAGATGCGGCCGATGCCGCTGCGGTCGAACGGATGCGCAGTGCGCTGGGAGAGATGGACATCTCCGGACGCATCGTCATCGGGGAAGGCGAGCGCGATGAAGCACCGATGCTCTATATCGGAGAGGAGGTCGGTCGCGGCGGCTACGAGGTGGACATCGCCGTCGATCCCGTCGAGGGGACGAACCTCGTCGCAAACGGCCTTCCCAACTCCATTGCGGTCATGGCCGTCGCCGAACGGGGCGCGTTGTTGCACGCGCCCGATACCTACATGATGAAGCTCGCCGTCGGGCCCAAGGCGGCGCCGTACGTCCACATCGACGCGCCGGTTCGGGATAATCTCGAGGCCGTCGCCAATGCTCTCGAGAAGCCGCTGAACGACGTCTGCGTCATCATCCTCGATCGCCCGCGCCATGCCGAGATCATTCGCCAGGTCCGCGAAGCCGGAGCACGCATCAAGTTGATCTCCGACGGCGACGTCGATGCGTGCATCGCGACGGCGATCGAGAGCACGGGTATCCATGTCGCGATGGGGATCGGAGGCGCACCGGAAGGCGTGCTCGCGGCTGCGGCGATCAAGTGCCTGGGCGGCAATTTCATGGGCCGCCTCCAGCCGCGTAACGAGGAAGAGGCCGCTCGCGCTCGGGCGATGGGCGTGACGGATCTGAATCGCGTCCTCACGCTCGACGACTTGGTGAAGAGCGACAACGTCGTCTTCTGCGCGACAGGGATCACCGACGGCGATCTCGTCCGAGGAGTCCGGTTTTATGGGAACCAGGCTCGAACGCACTCGATCTTCGTGCAGAGCAACGGAACGGTGCGCTTCATCGAGTCCATCCATCGGTTGAGCGCGAGGCCGCTTTCCGCGACGGGACAGCGCTGATCGGCGTGCAGCGTCACGAATACGATCTGGTCGTCGTCGGCGGCGGTTCCGCCGGGTACGCCGCCGCGCGGACGGCGCGCGACGCGGGCGCGCGTGTCGCAATCGTGGACCGAGGGCCGCTCGGCGGTTTGTGTATCCTGCGCGGCTGCATGCCGAGCAAGGCGCTCCTGGCATCGAGCGATGCGCTGGCCGATGCGCGAAGTGCGCACGTGCTCGGCCTTCGGATTCCGTCGGTCGATCCCGACATGCCGTTCATCGCGGCGCGCAAGCGAGCCTTGGTGCACGAATTCGCCGCCGATCGCATTGCCGCGCTGCGCGGCTTCCCGCTCTACGAAGGTCCCGCGCGCTTCCTGTCGCATACGGAACTGCAGGTAGGAAGCGATGTCGTTCTCGCGGCACCGCGATTCGTGATCGCGACCGGAAGCGTCATCGCGCCGCCGGTGATCCCGGGATTGCGGGATGCCGGCTATCTGGACAGCGATGCAGCGCTCGACGTCGAACGGATTCCTTCGTCGTTGGTCGTCTTGGGCGGCGGGTATGTCGCCTGCGAACTCGGTCAGTTCTTCGCGCGTATGGGGGCGCGCACGACGTTCGTGATCCGCGGTGCCCACTTGCTGTCGGGGGAGGACGACGATGTGGGTGATGCGCTGACCACCTGTTTTCGGGAGGAAGGCATCGAGGTCGTCGAGCGCGCTGCGCTGCGGTGCGTCGAACGCCGCGGCGGCACGAAGGTCGTGCGCATCGAAGTCGCCGGTCGGGAGCGGGAGATTGCGGCCGAAGAGATCTTGTATTGCCTTGGGCGCGTTCCAAACGTCGAGGGGCTCGATCTCGAAAAAGCGGGCGTCCGATACCATCCGATCACCGGAATCGAGGTGGATGCGACGTTGCGGACGAGCAATCCCTCGATCTTCGCTGTGGGAGACGTGACGGGCGAGTTTCTTCTCGTCCACGTCGCCATCTATCAGGGAGAGATCGCGGCGCGGAACGCCGTGTTGGGGAGCGAGGAACGAGCCTCCTACGATATCACGGCGGCGCACGCGGTCTTCTGCGATCCGCAGGTGGCTCGCGTGGGGGCGACGGAACGCGAACTGCGCGCCGTCGGCGAACCGTATGTCAGCGGGCGCTACGACTTCGCGGATCACGGCAAGGCGATGTGCCTTGCGAAGACCCATGGTTTCGTGAAGATGGTCGCATCGGCGCGAGACGGACGGATTCTAGGCGGTGCCGTCATCGGTGACCGGGCGAGCGAACTCATCCACGAGGTCATCGTCGCAATGTCGTACGGTGCGACGGTGCAGCAGTTCATGCGCATTCCACACCTGCATCCGACGATGTCCGAGATCTGGACCTATCCGGCGGAGACGTGTGCGGAACGGCTGCTTCGGCAGCAACCCGAGGCGGAGCGCGCGGTCGAGCGCGCCGGCTGACGGCATGGTACGGATCGCCCTGATTCAGAACAAGCCGCGCAAGGGTGCGATCGCCGAGAATCTGCGCGCCGCCGGCGAGGCGTTCGCGATGCTCGCGTCCGGAGAGCCTCCGGACCTCGTGGTACTCCCCGAGGCCGCGCTCACGGGATATTTTTTGGAGGGCGGCGTCTATGAAAAGGCGTTGGCCGCAGGTGACCTCGTGCGGATGCTCGCCGAGCGATGGCGCTCGGCCGCCGGCTCGCGCGCGGTCGATATCGTGTGCGGTTTCTACGAAAATGCCGACGGTACGTACTACAACAGCGCGCTCTACTGTACGATCGCCGATGGTGACGCTCGCATCGTCCACATTCATAGGAAGCTCTTTCTCCCCACATATGGCGTCTTCGACGAAGAGCGATTCCTCTCACGCGGGCGAAAGCTCCAAGCCTTCCCGACACGGTTCGGATCGGCGGCGATCCTCATCTGCGAAGATGCATGGCATGCAATCGTGCCGACGATCGCCGCCCTCAAAGGGGCGCGCGTGCTCATCGTACCGAGCGCATCACCCGGACGTGGTATCGAGGGGCGTGGCGAGCTCACCAGCGTAACCCTATGGCGCGAGGTCTTGCGTGCCATGGCGCGCGAACACGGCCTCTTCGTTCTCTACGCGGGAATGGTCGGCTTCGAGGGCGGAAAGGGAATGACGGGATCATCGTGCGTGATCGACCCCTTCGGAAACGAGGTGGTGCGCGCATCGGACGATGAACAGTGCGTCGTGCGATGCAGCCTCGACATGCGCCACGTGGATCTCGCACGCGCACAACTGCCGCTCCTCGGCGACCTCGGGGGAGTGCTGGCTGACCTATTGCTCGATGCCGAGTTGCCGCTACCGAGGCCGATCGGCGATGTGGACGCTCGCCGCACCTGACGCAGCTCGATGGTGTGCTCCGCCGGAGATCGATGCGGAGCTTGCCACGCGATGGTTGGTCCGTTTTCTACGGGACGAGCTCGTCGAACGCCGGGGTATCACGCGTGCGGTCGTCGGCCTCTCGGGGGGCGTGGACTCTGCAGTCACGGCATATCTCTGCGTGCGGGCGCTGGGCGCGGAAAACGTCTATGCCTTTCGCATGCCGTATCGCACGTCGCATCCGTCGAGCTTGAGCGATGCCGCCTTGGTCGTGGACGCACTCGGCATCGAGGAGAGGACGATCGACATCAGCGATGCTGTCGACGGATACCTCCGATTCGAACCGGATGCCGACCCGCGCCGTCGCGGAAACGTCATGGCTCGCGTGCGCATGATCGTCCTCTTCGACCAAGCCGCGAAGCTCGATGCGCTGCCGATCGGTACGGGCAACAAAACCGAGCGACTGTTGGGGTATTTCACCTGGCATGCGGACGACTCTCCGCCGATCAATCCGCTCGGCGATCTCTTCAAGACCCAGGTATGGGAGCTTGCTCGATACCTCGGTGTACCGGGCAGACTCATCGAGAAGGCTCCGACCGCCGATCTCGAAGCGGATCAGACGGATGAAGCCGACCTCGGAATCTCCTACGTGCGAGCGGATGCGATTCTGGCGAAGATGTTGCTCGGTTATACCGACGCACAACTCGTGGAGCGCGGCTTCGATGCGAAAGACGTCTCCATCGTGCGGCGCCGTGTCGAGTCCACGCATTGGAAGCGGCATCTTCCGACGGTCGCCATGCTCTCGAATACCGCCATCAACGAATTCTACCTGCGGCCCGTCGATTACTGACCTCCGATGAAGGAGCCCCCGTGGAGTACACGCCGTTCTTTCCCGTCTCGCTGAATCTCCGGGATCGCCCGTGCATCGTCATCGGCCCCGACGACGATCGCGAAGCCGTCGAGAAGGAGGCCGCTCTGCGCGAGGCCGGGGCGTCGGTTCGCCGGATCAGCGATCCCGCGACGTTGCGTGACGAGGATGTCGCAGACGCTTTTTTCGTCATCTCGACGCCCCAGGACGAGGCGCTCTCCGCTCGCCTTCGCGCTCTCGCGGATCGGCATCGGTTCCTGCTCTGCTGCATCGATCAGCCTCGGTACGGTTTCGTCGCGATGGCGGCGATCGCAAAAGCCGGACCGGTGCGTATCGCGATCTCGACGACTGGTCTCGCACCCCGCATCGGCAAGGTCATCAAGGAGGCGCTACAGCGCGCGATGGATGCAAAGTTCTCGCGTTTGATCGCATGTTTGGCGGAGCAACGCGAGCGCGTCCGCCGCGCGCATCCACGTCCGGACGACTCCGCCCTCCGGCGCTCGGCGATGATCGCGGCGGCACGTGGATTCGAAGCGGAGGTGCGCTTCGCCTATCCGGAGTGGTTCGAAGCGGCATATGGTCGGCTCGGTCCGCAGATCTCCGATGACGCCGGCGAGAGCGCGCGATGCCGAGTCTCGAACTGATCGCGATCGGCACGGAGCTCCTTCTGGGAGATCTGACGGATACCAATTCCGCATACATCGCTGCGGCGTTCGCGCGCACCGGCATCGACGTTCGGGCGATGCACGCGGTGGGTGACAACCGGGAGCGGATCGCCGCGCTCCTGCGGGAAATCCTCGATCGCGCGGACGGCGCCGTGACCACGGGCGGCTTGGGCCCGACCGTGGACGATTGCACGCGGGAGGCGGTCTCCGACGTCATGGGAGCTCCGCTGGAGCTGCACGAGCCGTCACTACGGGCGATCGAAGCGGTCTTTGCACGCCTGGGTGTCCCGATGCGCGACAACAACCGCAGGCAAGCGCTGATTCCTAGGGGCGCCCTCGTCCTCGATAATCCTTGGGGGACGGCACCGGGCTTCGTCGCCGCGCGCGAGGACGGACGTTTCGTCGCCTGTCTGCCGGGCGTGCCGCACGAGATGCGACGCATGGTGAGCGAGCGACTCGTCCCGCTGCTGCGCGAACGGTTGGGTGTTCGCGCGACGATCCGGGCGCGAGTGCTGCATTGCATCGGCTTGGCGGAATCGGAGATCGATCATCGGATCGCCGATCTCTTCGCGACGAGCGAAAACCCGAAGATCGCGGTCCTCGCGCACCAGGGTGTGATCGACGTCCGCATCACGGCAAAGGCAGCCGATGCCCATGCCGCCGAGGCGCTCATTCGGCCGTTGCAGCACGAGATCGAACGGCGGCTGCACGGACACGTCTTCGGCTACGACGATACGTCGCTGGCCGCTGCGGTGCTGGAATCGCTGCAGGCTCGCGGTCTGCGCCTCGCGGTCGCGGAATCGTGCACCGGTGGGCGGGTCTGCTCGGAGATCACCGCCGTCCCCGGTGCCTCTGCGTCATTTGCCGGCGGCATCGTCGCGTATGAAAATTCGGTGAAGATGCAAGTCTTGGGCGTAGACGGCGAGAAGTTGGAGCGCCACGGTGCGGTCAGCGAAGAGGTCGCGATTGCGATGGCACAGGGTGCCTACCGCGCTCTGAACGCCGACCTGGCGGTGGCGGTGACGGGGATCGCCGGGCCGAGCGGCGGAACGCCGGAGAAACCGGTCGGAACCGTGTGGATCGCGGTTGCGGCGACCGCGGGCGCGACGCATGCACGTCGTCTAGAGATCCCGGGCGATCGCGACGCCGTCCAGCGCCGAGCGACGTTTGCAGCACTCGCAGCGTTGTGGAGATATCTCCGGCCAGGACCGGAGTGAGGAGGATCGACGGCGATGGTAGGAATGCGAGGATGGAGCCGCACGTACGTCGCGCCGGTGACGGTCCTGGTAGCGCTACTCGTCGCCGGGTGCGGGGGAGGGGGCGGTGCCGGTTCGGCCATCCCGCTTCCCACGATCCCGCCGATCGTGCCCGGATGTAGCGGCGCACCGGGCGTCGCCGGAACGATTCCGTCCGTACAGGCGAGCGGTGCAATCAACCCAAGCGCCACGCCGGTTCCGCCGTCGCAGGTCGCGGTACAGTCGGATCCGCAAGGGCTGAGCGTGCAGCTCGACGGCGTGCCGGACGGACTCACGAACGAGACACTGACTCCGCAGTACTCGCAGTACCTGCATACGATCTCGATCGGCGGCGGCACGATGCCGTACACGGTGTGCTTTTCGCAGAACGGGCAAAACGGCGTAACGGTCTACTACGATCCGGCGATGGATACCCAAGCTTCCATCGGCAACATCCAGAGCGTCCTGCGCGCACTCGGGGCGCAATCGTCGGGGATCTCCGGCGCAGGCATTCCCGTCGTCGCCGGACACCGCTCGCCTTCGGCTGCACCCGCGGGTGCGAGTGGTACCGATGGTGTCGCAGGGGAAGTCGAAGTCCTCTACGATCCGCATACGGTGCCGTACGGTTCGGATCGCATGGCGCACATGGAGGCTGCGGCCGGAGCGCGCAGCGGTCGTACGATCTCGCCGCCCGGTGCTCCGCAGATCGCACGAATCCTGTACGTCCCTCCGGGTCGGGAACGTGCCGTAGAAGAGGCTCTCCGCAACGAGCCGGGTGTCGTTGCAGTGGCGCGCCCGCAATACCGATATCTGGAGTCCATGGTGCCGCAGACGGCACCGGCGGTTCCGGTGAACGATCCGGAATACAATATTGCACCGCAATGGGACATGAGCGTCATCCAGGCTCCGAATGCATGGGGATATCTCGCAGCGCAGACTCCCCCCGACTACGGGAGCCCGTCGGTGACGATCGCGGTCATCGATACCGGAATCGACACCAATCCGCAGAACACGTTCGTCGCAAGCGATCTGATTCCCAAAGTCACCTATGCGGAGAGCGATATCTCGGGCGTCACCACGCCCTGCGCGACCATCACCGGTTGTACCGCAGTGCAGGATGACGACGGACACGGAACCAACGTCGCCGGTATCGCGGCGAACATCACCAACGATGCCGTCGGCTTCGCGGGGGTCGCCGGCGGTGCGTCGTTGCAGATCTACAAGATCTTCGGCCCTTCCGGGAGTGCCTCTACGTCGGATGAGGCGCAGGCCATCTACGATGCGATCAGGCACGGCGCGAAGGTCATCAATCTCAGTCTCGGTTCTGCACCGGCGGCCGGAAGCGGCCCGGACCCGGTGGAGGAAGCGGCGATCGAGTACGCCCTGCAACAGGGCGTCTTCGTCGCGGCAGCGGCCGGGAACGAGCGTAGTCAAGGCGTCCAAGGCTTGGATTATCCCGCGGCGTATCCGGGGGTCATGGCCGTGGGTGCCAGCGCTCTCAACGATAGTGCCTCGCCGGGCAAGCTGGCTGGCGCGACGGAGTATGTTGCGAGCTACTCGAACAGTGGCCCGGGACTCGGCGTCGTGGCTCCGGGAGGCGACCCGAGCGGCTCATCGGACAACGATCCGCTGCACTGGATCACCAACGATTACTCGACGACCGCAAGTCAGTATCCGTGCAATGGCCAGAAGGGTAATCCACCTGCGACTGCATGCGCGGTACTGATCGCCGGTACCTCGCAGGCGACGCCGCACGTCGCAGGCGCGGCCGCCCTGCTGCTCTCGGTTAATCCGTTGCTGACGCCCGGGCAACTCGTACGCATCATTGATGCGACTGCCGACGATATCCGCGATCCGAATCAAGGTCATGGGAGACTTGATCTGTATCGAGCGATGGCGGTCGTCGAAGGGGATCCGAATCCGCCGAGTTACACGCCCGGTGTGCCGCAGTTCATCGCGTTCGCATATACGAACTCGGGTGCCGTGAATGCTGCGCCGGCGATCGCCGACCGCACCTTCGCGTTCGGCGTTCCGGTGAATGCGAACGGAACGTTCCGAATCGCCGACGTTCCGCCGAACGTCGGGTCGTACAAGATCGGTGTCTGGTACGACGCCAACGGCGACGGGAAGATCGATGCCGGCGACTGGTTTGGCGCATCGGGACCTTGCTCGACCTCCGCTCCGTGTGCCTCTGCGAGCGGGATCACGGTGACGCAGATCACCAGCGCGACGTTCAGCCTTCCGTGACGGCCGCTTCGCTTCCGCTTCGTCTCGACCCCGAGCGCCTTGCCGATGCGTTTCCATCGCTCGTCTGGATCGAAGATGCGGCGGGACGCCTCGTCTTCTGTAATCGCCGGTGGACCGAATACACGGGGATGGGGCTCGCCGATGCGCGCGGTGACGGCTGGCTGGATGCCGTCCACCCCGATGATCGCCCCTCCGCTCGTGCGCGACATACGGAGAGTCTCCGGACGGGAGAGATCTTCGAGCAGGAGCTCCGGTTACGGCGGAGCGACGGCGAATACCGGTGGTTCGCGGCAAATGCGACCGCGGTGCGTGACGGCGGTACGGTCCTCTTCCGGATCGCGACCTGCATGGACATCCATGATCGAAAACGCGCGGACCGCTTGCTTCGCTTCTTCGGGCGTGCCGGTCGGGCTCTGGGTGCATCGTTGGAACCGAGCGACGTGGCGCGGACGCTCGCAACACTCCTGGTTCCCGAGCTCGCCGATGCGTGCCAGATCTACGGCTACGCGGACGATGAACTGCGCGTGCTTGCATCGGCCCACACGGATCCGCTGCGACGGGCGGTGCTCGAGGAGATCGCGGAGCGGTGGCCGGCGCATGCGGCAGGCGACGCGGTCCGTGCGGCGATGCTCCGCGGCGAACCGATCGTGATCTCGTGCGTCGACGACGGACTCCGGAAAGCCGTAGCGCGTGATCGAGAGCATTACGACGCACTCCGGCGCCTCGGATCGCGGAGCGTCGCGATCGTTCCGCTCCTCGCGCGCGGCGAGCCCTGCGGTGTGCTCGTGCTTTGTCACGGCGTCTCGGGTCGCCGCTACGGTGAAGACGATCTCCCGATACTCCAGGAGATCGCGCGGCGAGGGGCGGTTGCGCTCGACAATGCGCAGCGGTACCAGCGCGAGCATCGGATCGCCACGGTCTTGCAGGAGGCAGTCCTTCCCCGCACGCTGCCGAACATTCCCGGTGTGCGCTTGTACGCACTATACGTTCCCGCAGTCGGAACGCTCCGCGTCGGAGGCGATTGGTACGATGCGTTCGTGCTTCCCGGCAATCGCCTCGGTCTGTCGATCGGGGACGTCACGGGGCATGGACTGGAAGCCGCCGTCGTCATGGGTGAGATTCGCCAATCGCTGCGATCGTCCGCGATCGAGTCTCCGTCGCCCGCGGCCGTGCTCGATCACGCCGATCGTATCCTGTCCATGCAGCGACCGGAGACGATTGCAACCGCGGGCTTTGCGATCTTCGATCCGATCGAACGCACGTTGACGTATGCCGGTGCGGGACATCCTCCGCCGTTGATCGCGTCACCCGGCGGTGGAATCGTCGCGCTGCGTGCCGACGGCCTTCCGCTCGGGATGCGCGAACCGGGGTCGGGTGAAACGGTAACCACGGCATTGGAGCGCGGAAGTCTGGTCGTGTTCTATACGGACGGCCTCATCGAGTTCGATCGCGATGCCATTCGCGGAGAACGTCTGCTGTACGAGGCGCTGGCACGAGAACGCCTGCGTCCCTCCGACGATCCGGCACGCGCGCTGTTCCGAGGCGTCGTCGGGCGCTCGGGTGTTCAGGACGACGTCGCGCTGCTCGTGTTGTCGGTGGAGTAACCGATCGCCTCGAGAACCCGCTGGGTCTCCAGAGCTTCGCGGAAGGTCGGCAGGGCGTGCGGCCGCCCCGCGATGGCGGCGGCGAAGTGATCGTAGAGCTCCATCACGTACGGAACGTGCGGGTCCACCGCCGCGAAGCGCCGGTACGGCGGCGGCGTGCACTCCAATTCTGCCGTCTCATCGTCATCGACGGTAAAGAGCCGCAGGTCGAACGGCGTCGTTCCGCTTGCGACGGCGGTGCGCGCACTGCCGTGCACCGCGAACGTAAACGACTCTACCGCGCACGTCCCATCGGCGGTGAGTCGAGCGATCGTTCCGCCGCCGTAGTCCACGAGTGCAAAGGCGCCGTCGTCCGCTTCCGAGCGGAAGCGTCCGGAGGAGTCGGTACGTTCCACGACGGCCGTGCGTACTCGGCCGCAGTATGCGCGCGGGGCGCGGCCTACCGTCCACGTGGCGGCGTCGATGAGATGCGAGAGCAACGCGCCGGCGATGCCGCCGCCTCTGCGCCGATCGAACCACCAGCCTCTCGGACGTTGCCGGTCGGTTGCCAGGAATCGACTCAGGTGGGTGATCTCGATCTCGCGGATCTCGCCGAGATGGCCGTTGGCGACGAGTTCCTTGATTGCGGCGCGCTGGGGAATGAAACGAAACTCGTGGACGAGACCACAGACGGTTCCGGCGTCATCGGCTGCGCGGACGAGCTCCTCAGCTTCGGCTACGGAAAGCGCGAACGGTTTCTCGCAGAGGACGTGCAGTCTCCGAGACAGTGCGGCTCCGACGTCGTCGCGATGGGCAAACGGAGGCGAAGCGACGACGACGGCGTCGAGGTCGATCGCGGCGACCATCTCGATGCAGGATGCGAACGCGTGCGGGATTCCGCGCTCGGAAGCAACCCGCAGCGCGGACGAAGGAGACGCGACGGCGACCAGTTCGAATGCAGGGTGCGCCCGGAGTGCGGGCAGGTGCGCCCGTACTCCGAAGCCGGTGCCCGAGAGGCCGACGCGCAGCGGGCGCTCAGGCACGGCGACACTCGGTCTCGATCACGTCCGCGACGACATCGAGCGCGTGCAACAACGTCTGTTCGTCGATGGTGAGCGGCGGCGTGAGTGCGATCACCTCGCCGGAAAGGCCGGCCTGAAGAACGATGATGCCGCGCTGCAACGACTCGACGGTCACGCGTCGCGCGAGATCGCCGTCGTCGAGCGCGATACCCCACAGCAGGCCGCGCCCCCGGACGGCGGTCACGCGACGGGCTGTTCGCAACGGTTCGAGCCGCGATGCAACCAGCCGCCCGAGGCGCTGGGCACGTTCGGGGAGTCGCAAGCGTTCGATCTCACCGATGGTGGCGAGTGCCGCGGCGCAGCCCATCGGGTTTCCCAAGAAGGTGGACGTATGCAGCGCTTCTCCGTCCGAGGGAGGCCATGCGTCCATCACGCGAGCGCGTCCGATCACCGCGCTGATGGGGAATCCGCCGCCCAAGGCTTTCCCCACGCACAGCAGATCGGGAACGATGCCGTCGTGCTGAGACGCGAACCATGCGCCGGTCCGACCGAAGCCAGTGTAGATCTCATCGACGATGAGCAGGAGACCGAGATCGTCGCAGATCGCGCGGAGGGCGCTCAAGAAACCGGGCGGCGGGACGACACAGCCTCCGCGCCCTTGAATCGGCTCGACGATGACTGCCGCGAGATCGTCGCGCGCGGCCAGCGCGGCGCGAGTGCGATCCGCAGCAGCCGCCAAGCCGCGGTCGGACGCGGACGGATCGAGAGCCGGAAAGTCGAGCCAGAGGGTCGGTGTCGCGATTGCGGAGGCGAACGGTGCGCGGAAGCGTTCGATGCCGTTGACGGCCAATGTCCCCAACGACAGGCCGTGATAGGCACCGCGAAACGCCGCGAAGGCGACTTTCCCGCGCGCCAGCATCGCGGTTTTGAGAGCGGCCTCGACGGCCTCGGCGCCGGTCGATGCAAGGAAGACGCGGTCCAATCCCTCCGGGACGAGGCGGACGAGGCGCTCAAGGAGCCGAACCTTTGCTTCGGTGGGATGTACGTCGCCCATACCGTGCGGAAGGCGTGCAGCCTGATCCGCGATCGCGGATGCGACATACGGATTCGCATGGCCGACGGCCGCGACGCCGAACGCGGCGGTGAGATCGATGTACCGATTGCCGTCCGTATCGGTCACGATCGTTCCGCGTGCACTCTCCCAGCATATGGGAAAATCGTCGGAGACGTACGTGACGTTCCGCATCTCATACCGTTGCAGTGCCGCCAGCAGCTCGCGGGCGTGCGTGCCGGGAACGGGGGGCACGACGTGTTCGCGCTCGACATTCATCGCTCGTCGGCACTCCAGCGAACGAACGGTTCGATACGACGCAGGCCTCCGTGAACCGTACCAGCCGGAGGCCGCTGCAGTCGGCCGAAGGCCGTGATCCGTGCGGCGCCGCAGGCGGCCATGGCGTCGCGAAGATCCGGACGATCGCCGGCGAGGGCGACCGCTTCGGGTACGATATGGTGCCGTGCGAGGTACGTGGCCGCATCCTCGGGCGCGGCGACCGTGCGGACGTCGATCACGCGCGGGAGGAAGAGCGGCGGGCGTTCTGCGGGGGGATCGAGCAGCACGAGGTGCCGCCCTCCGAGATCGGCGTGAAAGGCGCCTCTCCCGTGCGCGGCGCGAAGGCGCGCGAGCTCACGCTCCTGGACGAAGCGCGCCTCCACCGCGGCATCGCGACCCGCCGGCGGCGGAAATTCGAGATGGGCACGATCCAGAGCACCGTGGAGCATCGAGGCGAACGTTTCGGGGGCAATCGCGCCGTTCCGCTCGACGAAGAGCACGTGGAGCGAGAGGCAGCCCTCGCCTTCGTAGAGGACGAGATCGCGCGCGGCACCCTCGACGATCGCCGACGCCTCGGCCGAGCTCTCCAGGGCCTCTCGCGCCACGTAGCCGATGCTGGCCTTCGATCCGAATCCGATGAAGCGCGCACCCGGAGCGCACGCCGAGCGAATCTCCGGGAGCGTCGCATCCCGGCCGAAAGCGACGACGACGTCGTATGGCGTGAGATCGTGCTCGCCGCCGCGCCACGGAAGCGCTCGGGCAGCGGCGGCGAATGCGTCGCGTTCTTCGGCAAGCGTCTCGAAGAAGGCGCGCATCAAGCCGTCTTCGCGGTCCTTGACCGTGACGTCGCATTTTGCGCAGAGGGCGAAGATCGCCGGAGGGAGGGCGACGCCGATCGTCGTCCGACTCGCGACGATGCAGACACGACCGGCCGGAAATCCACGCACCCACCCACGGACGTCGCGCAGCACCCAGCGGTCGAGCGCGTCGGGCGTGCCGAGTTCATCGCCGATCGTCGCAAGGATCGCCTCGGCGGTAAAGGACGAGAAGAGCGCGTCGAGGGCGTACTCGACGGCTTGCGCACCATACCCCGTGCGCTCACGAATCGCGGGGGCCACGCGCACGCGCGGCGGAAAATCCGGGTCGCACCAGCGCGCGCAGGCATCGGCGATCGAACGGACGATCTGCGCGACCGGCAGGCGCTCCAGCGGCGTCATCGTCGCAGGCGCAGTTCCTCGGCATCGAGCGAACATCCGCGCAGGGGCGCGGACGATTCGCGACCGATGAGCACGAAACCGCCGTCACGTTCGTAGGCGAGGTCCTCCGTGAGGACCGCAAGACACGACGAGCGATTGGCGAGATCGACGTGCACGAGCATCCCGATCTCCCCCGGTGGTACGCGACGGCCGTCCGCGCCGACGATCCGCGCGCGCAACCAGGGGGGACTTCGTTTGATGCGCTGCTCGTCGTCGTAATACTGCGAGGTGAGTTCGGTCATACCGTATTCGGCGACGATCGCCGATTCGGGGATCCCGAACGCAGCGGCCGTGCGCGCGTAGAGGTCGTCACGGGAGACGGTTCGCGAACGGCCCTTGAACCCACCGGTCTCCATGATGCGCGATCCCGACGGTAACCGGAGGGTGACGGCTCGGTCTTCGAGGGCGTCGAGCAGGTGGACGAGCGCGAAGGCCGTCGTCGCGATGCAGACGGGAGTGCCGCCGGCGATCGCCGCGCGAGCGTCGCGCAGGAATCCGTCGATGTCGATTTCGTCGCCGTGGAGATACCACTCGGTCGTCCCTGCTCCGTAGGTTCGCGCGACCGCTGCCATCATGTATCCGAGCGACGAGTGCGGTCGCTCGCGGGGATCGGGGACCAGCAGGAGATAGTGCAATCGCGCTCCGTCGGGTAGCATGAAGCGCTCGAATGCCGCGAGTAGCGCCGCATCGTAGAGCTCGTCACGCTCCATGAAGTGGAGACCGCCCCTTCCGCGCGTGGTGCCGCTCGTCTCGAAGATCAGCGCCGCCGACTCGGGCGGAAACGTACAGAGCGTGGTTTCTTTGAATGCGGCGGCCGGCATCGGCGGGATCTCCCACCAATGTGCGGGCGGCGCATCGGCGGTGATGCCGAACGAGGCGCAGTATCGTGCATAGGCTGCGCAGTAGCGCAGTTGGTGCGCGGCGATCCGCGTCGCGAGATCGTCGAACTCCTGCTCCGACGGCGAGATGCCCGTCTCGTGCCAGCGGCGGATGAGACGGAGGATCTCCGCGTCGAGCGCATCGGCCTCGTCGCGATAGCTCATCGCAAGAGCGGTCTCCGCCGCGCAGTGATGAGACCGCTGCAGAACCCCGCGCTCGAGAGCCCGCCGTCGAAGCGCGCCGACTCGACCTTGATGCAGCGGTCCACGACGACGTCCAACCCGGCCGCATCGGTGAGCGCGATCGCCTCTTCGTTGACGACGCCGTACTGGAACCAGATCGCTTTGGCGCCGACGGCGATCGCTTCGCGCGCGACGGCCGCGGCATCGGCCGGGCGGCGAAAGACGTCCACGATATCCGGAGGTCCGTGCTCGGCCGCATAGGCGGTCAACGACGGATACGCGCGAATGCCGTCGATCGCCTCGACCGACGGATTGATCGGCGTCACGATCAGGCGCCCGCGCGTGCGCAGATACGAGAAGACGGTGTAGCTCGGCCGTAGCGGATTCGGGCTGGCACCGACCATCGCGACGGTGCGGCTGCGCGCGAGCAGTTCACCGCGCTGTGCGACCGTCGTGAGGATCATGCTCGCATCCCCTCCCGGACGGCGATCTGCAATGCGCGATCGAGATCCCAGAGCAGGTCGTCCGTGTCTTCGAGCCCGACGGAGAGGCGAATCGCTTCGGGTTCGACTCCCGCAGCGCGCATTTCGTCGTCGGAGAGCTGCGAGTGCGTGGTCGAGGCGGGGTGAATGACCAGGCTCTTGGCGTCGCCGACGTTCGCGAGGTGACTCCAGAGTTCCAACGCGTCGATGAATCGGCTACCGGCTTCACGGCCGCCGCGAATGCCGAACGTCATGATCGCGCCGGCACCGTGGGGGAGATACCGTCGTGCGAGCGCGTGGTCGGGATGATGCGTGTCGCCCGGGTAGCGCACCCACGCGACCTCCGGACGCTCGCGCAGAAACCCGGCGACGCGAACGGCATTGCGGACGTGCGCCTCCATCCGGAGCGGCAGCGTCTCCAGGCCGAGGAGGAAGAGCCAAGCCTCCCAAGGCGCGAGCTGGGCGCCGACGTCGCGCAGGACCTCGGCACGGGCACGCGTCAGGAACGCATACTCGCCAAAGGTCTCCGTGAAGACCTTGCCGTGATAGCCGGGGCTCGGCTCGGAGAGGAGCGGAAAGCGCCCGCTCGACCAATCGAAGCGGCCGGATTCCACGAGCACGCCGCCGATGCTGGTGCCGTGGCCGCAGATGTATTTGGTCGCGGAATGCACGACGATATCCGCCCCGTGCTCGATGGGGCGGCACAGATACGGCGTCGCGAAGGTGTTGTCCACGACGAGCGGGATGCCCTCGGCGTGAGCGAGCTCGGCAAGGGCTTCGAGATCGGCGATCGTTCCCGACGGATTGCCGATCGTCTCCACGAAGAGCAGCTTCGTCGACGGGCGTATCGCGGATCGCACGGCGTCGAGATCGCGAACCGGCGCGAACGTGCACTCGATGCCCATGCGGTGCAGCGTGACGGAGAATTGCGTCACCGTTCCGCCGTAGACGTTCTGCGAGCAGACGATATGGTCGCCGGCCTGCGCGAGCGTGAGCACGGTGCATAGTTGGGCCGCCAAGCCGCTGGAGAAGGCGATTGCTCCCAAGCCGCCTTCCAGACTGGCCATCCGCTCCTCGAACGCGGCGACCGTCGGATTGCTGATGCGGCTGTAGATGTGGCCGTAGCTCCGCAGCTGGAACAACTCGGCAGCTTCGGCGGTTGAGCCGAAGACGAAGGCCGACGATTGATAGAGCGGTGCGGCACGGGCGCCGGTGACGGGATCGGGCGGCGTCCCCGCATGGATGGCGCGCGTGGCGAAACCGAAGACGTGCTCGTGCATGGAAACAATCCTTTCCCGGATAATCTTCCCCATGCCATGGGCATGACCCTTACCGAAAAGATCCTGGCGCGGCACGCAGGGCTCGAGCGCGTGGAGCCGGGGCAGATCATCAATGCGAGCGTCGATCTCGTGCTCGCCAACGAACTTTCTGCAGCCGTCGCGATCGGCGTCATGCGTTCGATCAGCGGTGCCGATCGCGTCTTCGATCCGAAGAAGATCGCGCTCGTCGAAGATCACTTCGTCCCGGCGAAGGATGCGCAATCCGCGAAGCTCGCCAAGCTGATGAAAGACTTCGCGTTCGAGCAGGGCATCGAGCATTTCTTCGACGTCGGACGCGGCGGCATCGAGCACGTCGTGTTGCCGGAAGAAGGGCTCGTCGCTCCGGGAGAGTTGATCGTCGGCGGCGACTCGCATACGTGCACCTACGGTGCATTCGGGGCGTTCGCGACCGGTATGGGGTCGACGGACATCGCGGCCGCTTTCGTGCTCGGCGAGGTCTGGTTGAAGGTGCCGCCGACGATCAAAGTCGTCTATCACGGCGAGCTGCAGCCGATGGTCTTCGCCAAAGATCTCATGCTGAAGACGGTCGGGACGCTCGGAATCGACGGCGCCACCTACCGCGCGATCGAGTATCACGGCGAGACCGTCGAGCGCATGTCGCTCACCGGGCGCATCACGATGGCCAACATGGCGATCGAGGCCGGCGCCAAGAACGGTATCTTCCATGCGGACGAAAAGACACTCGCGTACGTGCGGGAGCGTACGGATCGCCCGTTCATCGTCGAGCGCGCTGATCCCGACGCGTCGTACGAGCGCGTCGTCGAGATCGATGCAGGTGCGCTGGAGCCGCAGGTTGCCTGCCCGCACACGCCGGACAACGTGCATGCGATCTCCGACGTGACGCGCGACGAGATTCTGCTCGATCAAGTCTTCATCGGGTCGTGCACGAACGGGTATCTCGACGACCTACGCATCGTCGCGAAGATCCTCGAGGGGAAGAAGATCTCGCCGCGCGTGCGGGTCATCGTGAATCCCGGATCGCAGCGCGTCTGGATGCAGGCGGCGCAGGAGGGGATCCTCGCCACGCTCGCGGCGGCCGGATGCGTCGTCAATACGCCTGGCTGCGGCGCCTGCTTCGGCGGCCACATGGGGACGCTCGGTGACGGCGAGCGGTGCATCTCGACGACGAATCGCAACTACGTCGGGCGTATGGGCTCCCCGAAGGCGGAGGTCTATCTCGCTTCGCCGGCGACCTGCGCGGCGAGCGCCCTCACCGGAAAGATCACCGATCCGCGCGCGCTGGCGCTCGCGGGCGTCTGAAAGGCGGGAGCAGAGGATGGAGTCGTTGCTGCGCGGCAGGGCGCACAAGTACGGGAAGAACGTCGATACCGACGTGATCATTCCGGGCAAATACTGCAACATCGTCGACCCGGAGGAGCTCGGCAAACACGCGCTTGAAGGTCTGGATCCGGACTATGTGACGAAGATGCGACCGGGCGACCTCATCGTCGCCGAAACGAACTTCGGCTGCGGATCGAGTCGGGAGGTCGCACCGATCGCCATCAAGGGATCGGGGACCTCGGCGGTGATCGCCAAGAGCTTTGCGCGAATCTTTTATCGGAATGCCATCAACATCGGCCTCCCGATCTTCGAATCTCCGGAAGCCGTGGACGGCATCGACGACGGCGATGAGATCGAAGTCGAGCCCGCGAGCGGCACGATTCGCAACCTCACGAAAGGGACGTCGTTCCGAGCTGCGGCCTTCCCGCCGTTCATGCAGCGCTTGATCGCGGCGGGTGGATTGAAAGCGTACGTCGAGGAGCGCTTGCGCGAAAAAGCAGCAGCGGCGCGTTGAGCGCCGCTGCGGAGCGTGCCGTTAGCGGGGTGGGATGCCCCCCAATCCGCCCATGCCCGCTCCCGGAGCGACATATTGCAGCGGATTTTCTTTCGGGCGATAGGCCGCAGTGAAAGCGACGCTTTGCTTCGCATCGGTCATCATGCCGAGCATGTCGGTCGTTCCGGAGACGGTACCTTCGAAGAGGATCGTCTTCCCGTCGGGGAGCGTGACCACCAGATGCACGCGATCGCCGTCGATCGAGCCGGCGATCGGGTAGCGTTTTCCGTGTTGGTCGAGGTAGACACCGGTCAGTGCATCTCCCTGTTGCCGGAGGGAGAAGTGGGTGTAGATGGTGTCCGTGCCGCCCATTTGGATCTGTACCTCCCAGACACCCGAGATGCCGATGCGTCCTTGCGGTGGAGGTGACGGTGTCGCGTGAGGCGCGGTACGCGCCGAGGGCACGGCCGGGATCGGCGAGGGAGTCGGCAGTACCGACTGCGCGCGCACGGGCATGCCTGCTACGGAGAGCGAGATGAGCACACTTCCCGCAATGGGAGCGATGACGAATCGCGGTAGGTAACGCACGGGCGACCTATACGCCGCTTCCCGAAGAAGCTCCCGGTGACGGCATCGGCGTGGCCTGCGTCTGCGGTTGAGCCGGCGGTGGGCGGCGCGGCTCGACGGGAACGCGAATGACGCGGAGCGGCAAGGCGGCAACGTTCGCGATACGCGTAATGGCGCCTGCATCCGCCTCGAGGGCGAGCAGCGCCGGATCGTGCTGCGGGCATGTGACATCGGGCGACGTCCAGCCGTGCCACACGACGACGGTCGAGCTTCCGAACGAGACGCTCTTCATGCAAAACGCTCGCGGCGCATGGCTTTCCCGGGCGCGAGCGAGGTCGCCGAAGAACTGCTGCACGAGCGCAGTCGGGACGCGAAACTCTTGGCGGCGCGTGAGCAGCGTCCCGTCATGCGCGGTGACGCCGACATCCGCGCGTCCGTTCGACCAGACCCGGATGGTCCAGCCACGCGCGTTCGTCGAGCCGCTGTTCACGATATGTGCGCCGTCGAGGTGACGGCACGGCGAGGCGGTCGCCGCGAGGAGCGCGAGGCTTGCGAGGAGTGTCAACGTCGTGCCTGCGAATCGTCGTCCGATCATGGTTCGTCCTTTCGTGGGCGTGTCGTAGCGCCTCGTGGAAGGGTAACGGGAGCAGCCGAAGAGGAGTTCCTTGCGCGGACGGGTAGAACCCCTCCACGGCTCGAGTGTCCTGCACTCGACGTGCCGCCTCCGACCTCGATCCTCGTCGAGGATGGAGTTCTTCGTTGCATATGCTTGTGACAAAGGGAGGACGCATGAAGTCACGCATCTGGGGTCTGGCGATCGTTGCGATCGCACTCGGCCTCGCGGCGTGCGGAGGCGGCGGAGGCGGTGGCGGAACGCTTCCGGTAGCTCTGCCGTCGACGTCTCCGCAATCCGCGCCATCACCGTTCGTCTACAAAGGGACGAAGACGGTCACGTACTCATATGGATTCGGATTCGGTTATCCGACACCCTCACCTCAGCCGACGGGGACGTTCACCTATGCTGTCGCCGACACCGTCAGCATCGGTCGTTCCCCTGCGCCTGGTGGAGTTCAGGCCACCGACGTGCATGTTGCAGAGGCGGTGAGCGGGCAGCTCTCCATGACGCAGAACGTGACGGACGCCTGGGTGAGTACGTCGAATACCCAAGAGGCCTTGGTCGCGACGACCCAGCAGGAGCCTTCCTCCGCAACGGCTCCGCTCGTCACGACCGTCTACGGTACTCCGCAGGTGCTCGACGAGTTGCCCGAGACGAATGGTGCATCGTGGTCCAACGGTCCGGCCGCGACGATTACTTATCTGTATGCCGATGGCGATTCCGGAAAGCGTGTGATCGCCTCCAACGGTACCTATACCGATACGGAGACGACCGGCGGACAGCAGGCGCAGATCGTCGAGAACGCCGATGGATCGGGACAGTTAACCGGTCCGTACTACGGCGGCAACATCATCAGCTCGATCCAATTCTCGGCACCTGCCTCGTCCGGAGGAGGGGCCGCACAAATCACGATCACCTTCAACTACACTCAGTTCGCGCAGCTGCAGTTCGGGTTGCCGCCATCGCAGACGATCACGGATGGAGCATGGTATGCTTTTCAGCCGTCTCCGGTCTTCTATAGTGAGAGCGATCAGGTGACCACCAACGTTCCCCTACCGGCTCAATGCACGCCGAACTCCTATGGAAACACGGCTAACGAGGTCACCCGAACCATTACGACGCTCGACACGATCGTGGGCTATGAAGAGCAGACGATTCTCGAGAGCTTCGATATCGGGGGAACGCCGATCTGTGAGGTGCTTTCCGATATACAAAATTATGCCTACGACCAACAAGGAAATACACCGTACCTGATTTTGACGGGACCGTTGGGGTTAGAAGTCATCACCACCAACGAGTCGCTCGTGCTCCAACCGGGCGCGCAGGGACAGCTTCCCGTGACGATGAGCTCCGGACGGTCGAGTCGGTCAAGTCTCTCTGCCGGGATGGCGCTCGCGACGCAAGCGACCGCCGCCGCACTCCAGGCCCACTTCTTGGATACCGCCGCTCGCACGCGCATCGAGGCCGAACGAGCATTGCTGCGTCAGCTTCACGACACCGCGTTTCCGCCGGAGGGAGGACGTCAATGAAGATAGATATCACTCGAGCGCTCGCAGCCGTCACGATGACTTCGCTTACGCTCGCGGGGTGCGGGGGAGGCGGAGGATCCGCCACACCCGGCGTTCTGCCGCAGTCGCCGCAGGCTCCGAATCTGACCTATACCGGGCCCTCGACCCTCGCCGACTTTGCGTGGGGCAAGCAGTTGGTGCAGCAACTGCCCTACAAGGGGCCGGTGCAGGTCGCGACGATGTCGGTGGTCGTCCAGGTCGCGATGCAGAACGCCCAGGGACTGCTGCAGTATGCACAAGAAGCCAACGATCCGTCGTCGCCGCTGTACCGGAGGTGGCTGACGCCACAAGAGATCGCCGATCGCTTCGGTGCATCTCCGGCCGACTACCAAAAAGTAGCATCGTACTTTGCCTCGCTCGGGATGAACGTGGGACTCTGGCCACAACGTGAGGCAATCACGGTGACGGGTACCGAGCAACAGTTCGAGCAGGCCTTTGGAACATCGTTCGGACTCTATGCGTTCGCAGGAAAGACGGTGATCGCGCCGGTGAGCGCTCCGCACTTCAGTACCGCCTTGCCGGTCACCGCGGTTGTCGGGCTCGTGAACGGCCCGCTGCTGACGCGTTACATCATCAAAGGAACCAACGCGCAGTTCTTCGGGTATAGCCCGCAGCAACTGGCGACCGGCTTCGATTATTCGAGTGCGTGGGGAGCGGGGTTCACCGGGGCCGGTATCAATGCCGGTATCATCGGGACGGGGCCGATCTTGTACGCAAACGGCCAGGATGAGGATGTCCCGGCACTCGGCCAGTTCTGGCATGCGAACGTCGCGCCGATCACGCAGGTTGCCGCTCAGGCGCAACCGGCAAGTGCCGCCAACGGCAATACGGGGACGGGTGCCGTCGATCCGTATCCCGGAGGGCTCGCACCTCCGCCTCCGGTCACCTATCCATGTCAGATGGCGACCTTTCCCAATCCGAACAACTACAACACCTGTAATCCGGAAGATGGTGAGGCGCAGCTCGACACCGAGTCGATCGCGTCGCTCGCGCCCGGGGCGAACGTGCTCTTCTATCTTGCCTACAACCCGTCGGACTGCGTGAATCCGACGACGGGTGCCATCAGCGCTCCGGTCAACGGCGCATGCCCCACCGGTACGACGGCGTATCCGCAGGAGGGCATCCAGCTCACCGACGACGAAATTCAGCAAGCGATCGCGGATGATAGGGCGGATATCTTGTCGCTCAGCTTCGGTCTCCCGGAGAACGTTGCACAGTTCGTGGGGCTCATCCAAGGACCAGTGACGAACAATCAACCGGGCATCGAGCAGATCGAATTCGCGTCGCTCGCTGCCGAGGGCATTGCTACGTTCGTGTCCTCCGGTGATGACGGCGCGTGGGAGTGCTTCGATCCGGTCACGGGCAATCCGTTGGGTACGCCGTGCGTGAGTTACCCGGCATCCGATCCCAACGTCACGGCGGTCGGCGGCGTCAACATCCCACTCGACGAGAGCGGAAACCTTACGGGGACGATCACCGCGTGGGCGGACAACACCACGCAAGGCGGCGACGGTTCATTCAGCAACAATGTCGGCTCCGGCGGAGGGATCTCGCAGGCCTTCTCGGCGCCGCCGTGGCAGGCCGCCGTAATCGGGGCAACACAGCGGGAGGTTCCTGATATCTCGCTAGACGCCGATCCCAATACCGGTCCCAGCGTCATCGAATACGGTGGAACTCCCTTTGCCGCGACATTCGCCTCGGGCGGCACGAGCGCCGCTGCACCCGAAGCTGCTGCGGAATGGGCGCTCGTGCTCCAGGCGTGCAAGGCTTCCTCGACGTGCAACAAAGGCGGTACCACCGGCTATCGTCTCGGGAATCCCGCGCCGTTGTTCTACGCGATCTATGCGAAGAACAACTCGCTGGCGGCAGGTCCCTACGCTCCTTCCGGCTTTACACCACAGCTCGGGTATTCGCAGGTCTTCTACGACGTCGTCGTCGGCGGCAATCAGGCCATGCCTCCGCCCGGAGGCGGTAATCCGGCCGGATATACCGCCGGTCCCGGCTACGACATGGTGACCGGTCTCGGGGTGCCGTTTGCCGGCCACCTCATCGACGCGATCGTAGGAGGGAATCTACCCTAACACGGAAGGGGCGTCCGTCTCGGTCTGGAAGCAGCGCACTCGGCGGAGGGCTTGGCCTCCGCCGAGTGCCATTTTAGGTTCCCGTTTGTCGAATGGTGGAGAGATGCGGATACGTGTAGCGATCGGAGCGGTGATCGCTCTGGCAATCGGGTTGGTCGCGTGTGGCGGAGGAGGCGGTGGCGGATCGCCTGCTCCCCCGGTGCCGCAGACCACGTCGTGCCCGTTCGGCTATTCGGGGACGGCCCCGAACTGCACGCAGGTCACGCAGCAAATCTCCCTCGGCACGCAGGCGACGAGTGCGCCGTTCCCCGCCACGGGCGGCTATAGCGGAGCGTTCGCGATGCCTTCAGGAAGTGGGACGCTGGTGGCCTCCGTCTCCGGGTTTCCACCCAGTCCGTCCGCCAGCGCTACACCGGTACCGGCGTTGACGACCGGTGCTGGAAGCGGTGGTGTACTCTTTTACATCACGCTCACCGCACAGAACGGGAGCGTGACCTTGAACGGACTTCCGGGCGTGGTGTTGACGCTTCCCGGAAGCGCGCCGGCCGGCCCATATTTCCTCGCGTACTTTGCTCCCAACGGCCAAGTCCCGGCATGGGTCTCGACGACCCAAAGCGGCGTCACGAATCAAGGCGGGAATATCAACATCCCTCCTGCGCCGTTTCCGCAATCGCTCCCGAACACGTTGACGCTCGCCAACGGGCAGTCCCTGATCCTCGCGCTCTATGTCGGCAATTACATTCCGCCGATCAACGTCTTCGGGTGCGTCGGACTGCAGTCGGTGACCACCTCGTCGCGGCATGAACGCGCGGCAACCGTCACTCCGATCGGCAATGGAGACTCCTACACGTTCTCCGGTACGCTCTCGCAGACGATCGTGAGAACCGCTCCTTGCCCGCAGCCGACCGCGACGACGTCGGCATCCGTAGCGATCGGTGTCTCGCTACAGACGAGCACCAGCGGGACGACGACCTCGGGGACGGAGACCACGACGGAGACCGATACCTACCCGCTCGACACGACCACCTTGCAGACGGTGGCGTCGATCGCCGCTGTGACGACGAACGGCACGACGCTCTACACCGAGAGCAGCGAGATCGCCAAGGACGGCAACGGCGACACCATCGTCACGACCTATCCGTCGTCGGCGCCGCTTCAATACGCCCAGACACCTGAAAAGAGCGGCAACACGTGGACAGGGTCGCCGCCGGCGACCGTCAGCGAGACAATGAGCGACGGAACCAGCCTCGCTCGTACGTATGCGCCGTCACCCGGCGTCTTCTATACCGAGACCGATACGATCCCGGGTGCCGGGACGAACGTCATCACCGTCAATACCGATGGCTCGGGTAGCTATCTCATCGGGAAGGGAACGCCGACTGCCGTGACCGTTTCGTTCACCGCTCCGGCATCCGGCACGATCACGGCGACGTTCTCGACCACCGTCAACGGAAAGACACGATCCACGACCCTCTCTGTACCCGCGTGGTTCACGCCCGGATCGTTCTATACCGACGGCACGCAAGATCTGGGGCCGGTTTCGTCTTTGCCGAGCGGTTGCCCGTCGAGTACCACCTTTACGTCGGGCGGCCAACTAGAAGAGATCGTTCGCACGATCGCGCTGACCGATCCCATTCTCGGCTATATCGAGAAAGAGACGATCACGACGTACGATCAGCCCAACTACAACAATGGCACGACGGTCGTGACGTTGGGCCCCGTCTGCGCGGCGATCACCGATACCGTCCAGCAGTACTATGATTGGAGTCTCACCAGCAACTCGGCTCCGGTCTTCGTCCCACTTACCAGCCAGCAGGAGCCGCTCCTTACGAACACCATCAGCGAGAGTTTCACGCTTCAAACCAGCGGGCTGAAGGCAAATTCCGTCGGTCGGCAGAGCCGCGCTAGTGCGCAAGCGGCATTTGCCGAGATCGCGGCTCGAGCCGCCGGCATTCGCTTTGCCCGGGCCATGGAGCGCGCCGTCTCGATCGAGGCTTTTGCACGCGCCGTGCAGCGACACGGATTCGGAGGATTCTGAAGAGATGCGATCGTTGTCTTTACGACTCATCGGAGTGCTGGCGATCGCGGGGATCGCCGTCGCGGCGTGCGGAGGCGGCGGTGCGACGAGCACCGGCGCCGCACTTCAGGGTGGTCTTCCGGGGCCGGTCTTCAATGACGCTGCCGTTCCTCCGCAGTTGCGCATCCCGCATTGGGGGGAGGCGATCGTTCGGGAGGCGACCTATCTCGGCCCTGTCCGTGGCGCGCTCGTCTCGGCAAACGTTCTCGTCCACCAGCAGAATGCGCAAGGCTTGATTGCGTATGCGCAAGCGGCGAACGATCCGTCATCACCCGTCTTTCGTCAGTGGCTCACTCCGCAGGAGATCGGCGAGCGATACGGCGCGTCGCTCTCGGACTATCAAACCGTCGCGCAGTACTTCGCGCAGCAAGGACTCGCGGTTGCGGCATGGCCGCAGCGCATGATTCTGACGGTCTCCGGCCCGCAGGCAGCGATGGAACGCGCATTCTCTACGCAGTTTGGTCTCTATCGCCTGAACGGGCAGACGTTCGTCGCGCCCGTCACGACGCCGCATTTCTCGCAACCATTGCCGGTGGATGAAGTCGGCGGTTTGGTCGCCTATCATCCCATGCACCGGTACCTGATCGTTCCGCCGCGCGTCGGAGCGGGTGCCCAGGTCGGGTACTCTCCGGAGCAAATCCGCGCCGCGTTCGGCTTCAACGAGGCGTACGCCGCGGGATATACCGGGCAAGGGGCGACGGTCGCGATCATCGGGACGGGACCGATTGAGACTGCATACGGTTCACCCGGAGCTTCCTGTAATACCAATGGTGGCACGAGCATCGTTTCGGGCGACGTCGATCTCAATGCATTACAAAAGCTCTACAACGTCCAAAACGTCGCCAACGTCTACGAACAGTGCGTTACGGCGAGCGGCGTCAGCGCAGGACTCTCGGCCTCCGGGATTCCCACCGCGCCGCCAGCATCCCCGGTTCCGAACCAGACGCCGCCGCCATGCCAGAACTGCTTTCCCTATTCGAGTCAATTCGCGACGCCGCCGCCGGTCACGGCTCCTACCTGTAAAGGCGGGTTGCCGTCCTGCAATCCCGAAGACGGTGAAGCGCAACTCGACGTGCAGCAGGCGGCGATGCTGGCACCGGGTTCGAACGTCGACTTTTACCTCGCGTACAATAGTGCGGATTGTTCTACCTGGTACCCGAATCCGTGCGCGACGAGCGGAAGCAATGCCGGTGCGCCGGCGATCGGGATCGTCGAGGCCGATCCGGAGATCCAACAGGTGATCGCCGACGATACGGCCGACGTGATCTCGATGAGTTATGGCGGCGGCGAGCCGCAGCAATTCCCGACCGGCTTATCCTCATATTCGACGTCGTACTACCACCTGGAGTTTGCGGCACTCGCCGCCGAGGGGATCGCGGCATTCGCCTCGTCGGGAGACTCGGGATCGGCGGAGTGCCTCGGAAGCGCCAGCGGATATCTGCCCCAAGTTTGCGTCAGTTATCCCTCGGGCGATCCGTTCGTGACGTCGGTCGGCGGCGTGTCCGTTGCGATCGATGCTCTGGGGCGTCTCGAGCTTCCGATCCTCGCCTGGGGTATCTCCACCTCCGATAGTGGCTATGGAGCGACCGGTGCATCCGGCGGGGGAACCTCGACGTTCATGTCCGCACCGAGTTGGCAGATCAACGCCATCGCTTCGCCGTCACCGACCTCGCAGTATCGCGAACAACCCGATGTTTCGATGATCGGCGATCCGGCCACCGGCGTGACGTTCGTGACCAACGCAGCATTTTCGGGCGGCCCGGGCGTGGTCGGAGGAACCTCGGTCGCGTCGCCTGAGATGGCCGCGCTCTGGGGGATCGTCCTGGGCGCCTGTAAGGCGCATCCCGGCCAAGGGATGTGCCCAGCGAACAACGGCAATCCGCACTTCTATCGGTTGGGCGTCGCGGCGCCGTACCTGTACGCTATCTACGCATGCAAAGCGGCCCCATGCAGCGCCTTCAATTGGACGAACCCGGGGGCGAAGAGCGCGCAGAGCGTGACCCCCGCCCTTCCCTACGGGCAGGTCTTCTACGACGTCCTGTACGGGAGCAACGAGATGGCCGCCGGATCGGGACCGGCGACGCCCGTGCCGGGATATGCGGCAATGGTCGGCTATGACGAGGTCACCGGCATCGGCGTCCCCTTTGCCGCCCGCCTCGTTCAAGCCGTCACCGGCCAGGCGATACCGTGAGTTGACCAGCCTGCTATAATCGAGCAGTTGTGAAAGAGAAGATTCATCCCACCTGGTACCCGCAGGCACGAGTCCACTGTGCCTGCGGCAACGCCTTCACGACCGGTTCCACGGTACCCGAGATCGCCGTCGAGATCTGTGCGGCCTGCCATCCCCTCTTCACCGGCCAGCAGAAGTTGGTGGACACCGCCGGGCGCGTCGACAAGTTCAATCAGCGCGCTGCAGCCGCCCAACGCAAGCAGCAGGAGGCGGCTGCGCGGAAGGCGGCCAGGGCGGCCAAAAAAGCGGCCCAGGCGTAGGCCGGCGGCGCAGGAGCGGGGGGTCACGTGACCTTCCTCACCGAGTCGGCGATGGCGCGACTCGACGCCGCTGCTCGCCGGTACGACGAGATCGAAGCCGAGCTCGCCGCGCAGGTCACCTACGACCCGCAGCGTTTTTCGGTGCTCGCCAAAGAACGCGCTCGCCTCGAGGAGACGGTGACGACCTACCGCGCGTATCGGACGACGCTCGAGGAGATCGCCGCGAGCAGGCGCCTTGCCGAAGAGGCCGACGACGCCGAGCTGCGTTCCCTCGCAGAAGAGGAGGAGCGCGACCTCCGCCGGCGGCTCGAGGGGCTCGAACAGCGCCTCCAAGAGCTGCTCCTCCCGCGGGATCCCGACGACGATCGCGACGTCTTCATCGAGATCCGGGCCGGCGCGGGCGGCGATGAAGCCGCGATCTTTGCCGGTGATTTGGCCCGTATGTACCTGCGCTTTGCCGAAGCCCGAGGGATGAAGACCGAGCTGATCTCCGAGAGTCCGGCCGAAGCCGGGGGCTTCAAGGAGATCGTCTTCGCCGTCCGGGGTCATGCCGCGTTCCGTCTCTTCAAGCACGAGTCGGGCGTCCACCGCGTGCAGCGCGTCCCGGCGACGGAAGCGCAGGGCCGGATTCACACCAGTACGGCGACGGTCGCGGTGCTACCGCAGATCGACGACGACGTCGAGGTTGAGATCAAACCCTCCGATCTCCAGATCGACACCTACAAGGCCAGCGGCGCGGGCGGCCAGTACGTGAACAAGACCGAATCGGCCGTACGCATCACCCATCTGCCCACCGGGATCGTCGTCGCCTCCCAGCAGGAGCGCTCGCAGCAGCAGAACCGCGAGCGCGCGATGCAGATGCTGCGCGCTACCCTCTACGAGCGCAAGCGCCGTGATCAGCAGGAGGCATTGGGAACGCTCCGGCGCAATCAGGTCGGAACGGGCGACCGATCCGAAAAGATTCGAACCTACAACTTTCCGCAGGATCGCGTCACCGATCACCGCATCAACCGCAACTTCGGGAACATACGAGCCATCATGGACGGGGAACTCGACGAGATCGTGGACGCGCTCTTACAGGACGAACGCACGCGCCTGCTGGCGGGTGCCGGAGACGCCGCAGGAGCAGGAGGGAAGGCGTGACGCGGGCGTCGTCCGCCCAGAAACCGCAGACCGTCGCGCAGACGCTCGCGCGTGGCGTCATGCGTCTTGCGAAGACGAGCGACTCCCCGCGCACCGACGCGCAGATCTTGCTCGCCCATTGCTTGGGACGCGATCGAGCGTGGCTCCTCGCTCACGGGGAGAGTTTTCTGACGCGCCCCCAAGCGGAGCGCTTCGAGGAGTTGTGCGAGAAGCGCGCGTCGGGAGTACCGATCGCGTACATCACGGGCATCGCCGTCTTCTACGGGCGTGATTTCATCGTCAACGACTCCGTCCTCGTACCGCGTCCCGAGACGGAATTGATGGTCGAAGAAGCGATCACGCATCTCCGGGACCGACTCGATCCGGAGCGGCGGCGCCAGGTCGTCACGGTCCTCGATGTCGGTGTCGGCTGCGGCACGATCGCCTGCACGATCGCCGCCGAGGTGCTCGGCGCAGCCGTCGAGGGGACGGACGTCTCGCCGGCGGCAATCAAGCTCGCAGAACACAACGCACGCCGCCTAAACGTTCATGCACGGTGCCGCTTCACGTGCACCGACTTGGTCGGACCGACGGATCAGCGAACGTACGACGTGATCGTGGCGAATCTGCCGTACGTCCCGTCCGCACAGATCCCGGGGCCGCCCGATCCGGTTGCCTTCGAACCTCGGCTCACGCTCGACGGCGGCCCGGACGGCCTCAACCAGTACCGGCGGTTGCTGCCGCTGCTGCCGCCGCTCGTGCGGCCCGGCGGACTGGTGCTCCTCGAGGCGGCTCCTCCGGTCATGGACGGGCTCCTCGCGCTCACCCGTGCCGTCTTTCCGGACGAACGTATCGACGTACGACAGGATTATGCGGGCCGAGACCGCTTCGTTCGTGTCGTGACACGGGGACGCTGAGGATGGCGAAGTACATTTTCTTCACCGGCGGTGTGGTGAGTTCGCTCGGTAAGGGCATCACGGCGGCATCGCTCGGGCGCTTGTTGAAAGCGCGCGGAATCAGCGTCTCCATCCAGAAGTTGGACCCATATATCAACGTCGATGCCGGTACGATGAACCCCTACCAGCACGGCGAGGTCTTCGTCACCGAAGACGGTGCGGAGACCGACCTGGACCTCGGGCATTACGAGCGCTTCATCGACGAAAATCTTTCGCGGGCCAACAACGTCACGACCGGGCAGATCTACAATTCGGTCATCGAAAAGGAACGCCGGGGCGATTATCTCGGAGCGACGGTGCAGGTCATCCCGCACATTACGAACGAGATCAAGGCGCACATCACTCGGGTAGCGGACGCGAGTCGCGCGGAGGTCTGTATCGTCGAGGTGGGCGGCACGGTCGGCGACATCGAATCGCTGCCGTTCCTCGAGGCGATTCGCCAGATGCGATACGACGTCGGAGACGAGAACGTGATGTTCGTGCACCTGACGCTGGTGCCGCATCTCGGAGCTCCGGACGAACTCAAGACCAAGCCGACGCAACACTCGGTGCGGGAGCTTCGCGGCATCGGGATCACGCCGGATGCCATCGTCTGCCGCACGCAGTCGTCGGCTCCGATGCCGGTCGAGCTGAAGCAGAAGATTGCGCTCTTTTGCGACGTTCCGCCGGCCGCGGTCGTGCAGAATGCCGATGCACCGACGATCTACCAGGTGCCGCTGAATCTCGAAGCGGAAGGACTCGCGGATGCCGTCGTCCGCAAGCTCCGCCTCCCGACGGTCGTCCCGCTCCTCGATGATTGGACGGACATCGTCAATCGAATTCTCCACCCCGAGCGGAAAGTCACCATTGCGCTGGTCGGCAAGTACGTAGAGCTCAAAGACGCCTATATCTCCATCAACGAAGCGCTCTATCACGCTGGCGTGCATCATAGTGCGGCCGTCGAGATTCGCCGGATCGACTCCGAACAGATAGAAAACGCCGGGGAAGAACTGCTCGACGGTGCGGATGGGATTCTCGTCGCACCGGGATTCGGAGCGCGCGGCGTGAAGGGGAAGTTGCGCGCGATACGCTATGCCCGCGAGCGGCGCATTCCGTTTTTGGGCATCTGCTACGGGATGCAGCTCGCATGCGTCGAATTCGCGCGAAACGTCTGCGGTCTGACGGAGGCGATGACGAGCGAGGTCGACGAAACCACACCGGACCCCGTCATCGATTTCCTTCCGGACCAGCGAAACCTCGAGCTCTACGGCGGTACCATGCGACTGGGCGCCTATAGCTGCATCCTCGAACCGGATAGCCATGCGGCGCGGGCCTACGGCACGCTCGAGATCACGGAGCGCCACCGCCACCGGTACGAATTCAATAACCGCTATCGGCCGATCTTCGAAGAGCACGGAATGCGTTTCGTCGGCCATCACCTCGTCGGCAAGACCAGCTTGGTCGAGATCGTCGAGCTCCCCGCCTCCCTGCATCCGTGGTTCGTCGGCACGCAAGCACACCCGGAGTTCACCTCGCGCCCCAATCGCCCGTCGCCGCTGTATCGCGACTTCGTCGGCGCCGCTCTGGCGCATGCGGGACGAGATACGGATGCCACGGGAACGGTATGGAGCCGAGCCACATAACCGCATTGATCCTGGCGCGCGATGAAGAGGCGTCTCTGCCGCGCGCTCTGCGAAGTCTTCCTCCGGGAATCTCGATTCTCGTCGTCGATACGGGCTCACGGGACCGGACGGTCGAGATCGCCCGTTCGTCGGGAGCTCGCGTGGTGGAGGTCCCCTGGACCGATTTCGTGACCGTTCGCCGTACCGCGCTGCGACTGGTCGAGACGCCGTGGACGCTGGTCGTGGACAGCGACGAGGAGCTCGACGCGGAGCTGCGCGATGCGATCCTACGCGCGGACGGGGCCGAGACGAACGGCTATCTCGTTCGGCGGGACACGTACTTCCGCGGTCGAGCGCTGCGCATGTGGCGCGGCGAGCGGCTGCTGCGATTGGTGCGTACGTCGTGCGCTCGCGTCGAGGCGCACGCGGTCGCCGGCGCGGCACCGCTGCACGAACGCCTCGTCTGTGACGGCAGGCCGCACGAGCTCTCCGGACGCCTGCTGCATCATTCGTATGCCGATCGCGCCGCGTATCGCGCGAAATTCGAACGATATACCGCGATCGAAGCATCCGCCGCGCGCGCCGATGCGTTCCGGCTCACCGTCGAGGCGGCACTCGTCCCGCTTCGATTCGCCGCGCATCTGACGATACGCGGCGCGCTGCTCGACGGGCCGGACGGCTGGTTCGTCGCCTGGCACTCTGCGCTGTATCCCGCGGTGGTCGCATGGAAAAGCCGCGTGTAGGCCTGGATGCCCGTTGTGGGCGCCGCATCTCGGACGGCATGGCGACCGCGATTCGAGAAGTGGTCCGGCGGTTGCCCGCCGTCGCACCGGAGTTCGAGTACGAGATCTATGCGAAGGGCGAGAACCTCGGGCTTTCCGAGCAGATCGCGCTCCCCCTCGCGATGCGCCGCGACCGCATCGCGCTCGCGCACTACATGGCGCACTACGTGCCCTACTTCGCGAGCGGCCGGTTCGTCGTCACCATCTACGATCTCATCCACCTGCGCTACAAGCGATTCTTCCGCGCCTATATCGAGCCGTACTACAGGACGGTCGTTCGCAAAGCCGTTCGCAATGCTGCGTTCGTCATCACCAACGACCGGAAGACCGTCGGCGATCTCGTTCACTTCTTCGATATCGCACCGGAGAAGGTACGGGTGATCCCGCTGGCGGCACGCGAGGCGTTCCTCGAGCCGGTCGAACCCCATCGAGCCCCGCGCCCCTACCTCCTGCACGTGGGAAACCATCGAAGGCACAAGGATCTCCCCACGCTGCTGCGAGCCTGGCGCGCACTGCCGCCGGAGTACGAGGTCGATCTCTATCTGACCGGTGCGGACGACCTCGGGCCTCTCGCCGGCGACGGCGATCGGCACGGCTCGCGCCGCCGGTTGGTCTTCCTCGGCCGCGTCGACGATCGCCGGCTGGCTGCCTATTACGCCGGAGCCGTGGCGCTGGTGCAATCGTCGCTGCTCGAGGGCTTCGGGCTACCGATCGCCGAAGCGATGGCCGTCGGATGCCCGGTGATCGCTACGGAGACGGCTCTTCCGGAGGTCCTCGCAGGGGCGGCTCGCGCCTTTCCGGCCGGGGATGTCGAGGCGTTGCGCGTTCACCTGCAGCAGCTCATGGATGATTCCGACGCTCGTACCGTCATGATCGAACGAGGCCGCTCGACCGCACGTGCGCTGAGTTGGGAGCGCACCGCGCGACTGATCGCCGACGTGTATGCGGAGGCGCTCGACGACCGGTGATCGCTCCGCTCCTGATCGCACTCGCGACGCTCGGCGCGGTACCGGCACACAGGCCGCACGCGGTGCAGCCGCAAGGTTCGTTCACGCTGGTGGTCGACGGCACGGTGCGCGCCGTCCACCGCCCGCTGATCGTGCGTGATGGACGCATACTGGTGCCGGTGCGCGCATTCGTCACCGCACTGGGGCTGGACGCTCAACGACAAGGGCATACGATCACGATGCATGCGGGTGCGCGAACGCTGGTCCTCATCGACGGCGACGCGATCGCGTACATCGACGGACGCGCGGTCGGCCTCCGGCCGGCACCGAGCCGCATCGGCGGCGCGCTCTATGCTCCGCTTCGGTTTTTCACTCGGGCTTTCGGCGCACAAGCCGTCTTCGACCGGCACGCGCAGAAGATTCGCATCGAGTCGCCGTTGATCGGATTGACGGAGAACGAGGTCTTCGCACGAGGTAAGACGCTCGTGGCCCAAGGAACCGTGACCGCGACCGATCTCACGAGCGACCCGCCGACCGTGACGCTCTCGTACGGTGACGTGGTCCGGACGTTCCCGTTCGCTCCCAATGCCGAGATCACGGCGCACGACGCCGTCCAGGACGTGAGCGTCCCGGCGGAACTCTCACAGGTCCATCCCGGCGATTTCGCGGTGGCGGTGTTGGGGAAGGACCGCCGTACGATCACCGCATTGACCGATATCTTCGGCTCGCGGATCGGCCGGATCGTCGCGGTCGCTCCGCGAGCAGTCGTTTTGAATGACGGACAGGTCGTCGCTCCGAATCGAGAGACGGTGATCAGCCTCGACGGCTTCCCGGTTCCGCTGCAGGAACTGCGCCCCGGCGACGGGGTCACGGTGCGGTACAACGTCGAAACCGGTGTCGTCGCCGAGATTGCGGCAAATCGGCCGCTCCGGCAAGCACCCGCGCTCGGAGCGCCGGTGCGCATCGATGCCGTGCGGACGAGTGCGAAGCGGCCGGTTCGCGCGGGAACGGTGATCAGGATCGAGCTGCGCGGAACGCCCGGGGGGGCGGCGACGGCGGCGATCGGCTCGTTCGTGCGCGGGATCCCGCTGCCCGAGCAATCTCCGGGCCTGTATGTGGGGACGTGGCGCATCCCGAAGGGAGCGAATATCGCCGGCGTCCCGATCGTCGGCCATCTGCAGAAGGACGGGACGGCGGCGACGCCGGTGCAAGCGCCGCAGGCGTTGTGGGCGTCGGCGGAACCGCCGGGTATCGCGGAGATTGCCCCGGCGCCGCATGCGATCGTGACGCTGCACAGGCCCGGCATCTATGCGGTCTTCGTGCCGGGGGCGGTTCCGATAGTCCCCGAGAGCGAGCGCCTTTGGATCAATGGTCACGACGTGAGTGCGCTCGCCTCGAGGACACCGCACTTCATCGCCTACCGTCCGGAACTCGGCTATGCCCCCGGGCGTATCGAGGTAACGGTTCAAGTCGCCGACGAAGCGGGCAACGTGAATCGCAAGAGTTGGACGTTCCGGATCGCCGCACCGCAACCAGGGGAGCGGGGGCGGCAAACCGTGCACCAGCGTGGGGCACGAGCGAAGGCGTCGGTCAACGGTCGACGGAGATAGACGTGGAGAACGGAGAACACGATATGACGACCTGTGTCTTTTGCCGCATTCTGTCGGGCGATCTTCCGGGGCGCGTCGTCTATCGCGATGCGGAGTTCGCGGCGATCGAAGACATCAACCCGCAGGCACCGCATCACCTGCTCGTCGTTCCGAACGCGCATCATCCGACACTCGCGGCCTATAGCGAGGCCGAAGATGCCCAGGCCGTGGGGCGTCTCTTTGCGCTCGCGTCGCGTTTGGGGCGGGAACGCGGGCCGCAAGGATATCGCGTCGTGGTGAACGACGGGCCGCTCGCGGGCCAGACCGTGGATCACGTCCACGTGCACGTCCTCGCGGGTCGCGCGATGCGCTGGCCGCCGGGGTAACGCTGCGGACGTCGTTTGACGGCGTGCTCCCGCTATGCTATCGTACGCAATCGAGATTCCGTGCGTCCCGTTCGACCGGAACGGGTCGTGCGCGCCGAAAGGGGGGTTGTCACATCGTGGAAGTACGCGTCGCTCCGGGAGAGTCGATCGAGAGCGTGCTGCGCCGCTTCAAGAAAGCCACCCAAAAGGCCGGAATCCTGGCCGAGGCGCGCAAGCACGAACATTACGAGAAGCCCAGCGTCCGGCGGAAGAAGAAGTCCGCGGCCGCACGTAAGCGCAGGGGCTGATGGCGGCTCTCAAAGAGCGCATCGCCGCCGACGTCGTCGAGGCGATGAAGGCACGAGATCGTCTTCGGGCCGACGCACTGCGTTCGGCCCTTTCCGCCTTTTCTTATAAGCGCGCGGAGACCGGAAAGGATCTCACCGACGAACAGGAGCTCGAGGTCCTGCGCAAGCAGGTGAAGCAGCGCGACGATGCGATCACGGAGTTTCGCAAGGCGGGGCGAGAGGAGCTCGCCGAGAAGGAAGCGCGCGAGCGCGAGATCCTCGCGGCCTATCTGCCGCCCCAAAAGAGCCCCGACGAGATCCGCGCGATCGTGCGCGAGGTCCTGGCGACGCTCGAGCCCGGTGCACGTTCTCAGGGTGCCGTCATGAAGGCGGTCATGCCGCGTTTGCGCGGTGAGGCCGACGGCGCGACGGTCCGTGAGATCGTCCTCGATGAACTCCGGGCGTAACCTCGCCCGTGTCGCACCGGTAGGACTCGACGTGAGGAGGCTCGCAAGCGTCCGCATCGCGTCGTGGGTCCTACTGCTGGTTGCCGGAGTCGCAGGCATCGCCGGAGCGGCCGTCGGCGCGGCCCGGAGCCCGGTGGTGGTCGTCGTTCCGATCTCGGGGACGGTCGATGCCGGAATGGAGCATCTCGTGCAACGGGCGGTCGCGACTGCGGACGATCTCCATGCGTCCGCGCTCGTTCTCGACGTGAATAGCCCCGGCGGGCTCGTGGATGCCGCGTTCGGCATTCGGGATGCGATCCTCGGTGCGCGCGTGCCGACCATCGCGTTCATCTCCGAACGTGCGTATTCGGCTGCCGCGCTGATTGCGCTCTCTGCTCGACACATTGCGATCGCGCCGGGCGCGAGCATCGGTGCGGCCGAACCGATTCCGGCCACGCCGAAGACGATCTCGGCGCTCCGAGCGGAGTTCGCCTCCACCGCCGAACGCAACGGCCGCAATCCGACGCTTGCCGCAGCGATGGTGGATGCGACCGTCGCCGTTCCACCGCCCGTCATGAAAGCGCCGCACGAGGTGCTGACGCTCGACACGATGCAGGCCCTACGGGCGCATATCGCTGATCGCTCCGCCCCGACGCTCCGCGATGCGCTGGCTGCATTCGGCCTCGAGCGTGCACGCATCGTGCGCGTGCACTATACGTGGGCCGAGCGACTCGCGCGGTTTGCGACCGATCCCGTGGTCAGCGGAATCCTGCTGACGATCGGGATGCTGGGACTGCTCATCGAACTGCAGACCTTACACGGCATCGCCGGCGCCGTCGGGATCGGTGCGCTCGCGCTCTTCTTCGGAGCGCACATCTATGCCGGGTTCAGCGATGCGCTCGTCCTACTGCTCGCCGCACTCGGGGTGGCGGGAATCCTCGTCGAGCTCCACGTGCTTCCCGGGCACGGTGCCCCCGGCATTCTCGGGGCGATCGCGCTGCTGCTCGCCGTCCTCCTGGCGTTCGGAGTGCCGTTCCTCTTCATCGCCGTGGAGACCGTCGCAACGGCCGTCGTCTGCACCGCGATCGGGTTCGCCCTCGCCGCGCGCATCTTCCCCGAGAACCTATGGTTCCGGCGGCTCGTCCTCGCAACCGCTCAGGGTCCCGACTACGTGGCCGCCCCCGACTATCGCGCGCTGATCGGCAGCACGGGAGTCGCCGAGACCTACCTTCGCCCGACCGGGATTGCTCGCATCGGAGACCATCGCGTCGACGTGTTGACGGCCGGTGAGTTCATCCCGCGCGGCACACCGCTGCGCGTCGTTCGCGTCGAAGGCGCGCGCATCTTCGTCGAACCGATACGGGAGAACTGACGTGATCGCAACCGGTATGATCCTCATCTTTTTCTTGGCGCTCGTCGCGTTCATCGCGTTTCTTTACTACTTCCCGCTCGGGTTGTGGATCCGCACGATCGCGGCTGGCGTACCGCTGGGTATCATCTCGCTCGTCCGCATGCGGTTGATCGGCATCCCACCGGGGGTGATCGTCACGAATTTCGTGCGCGCGCGGAAAGCCGGCCTGAGTCTGACGATCGATCAACTGCAATCGCATTACCTGGCCGGCGGAAACGTCGAAAACGTCACGCTGGCGATGATCGCCGCGCAACGCGCGCAGATTCCGTTGGAGTGGCAGCGCGCGGCGGCGATCGATCTCGCCGGCCGCAACGTCCTCGAAGCCTTGCAGACCTCGGTCAATCCGAAGGTCATCGAGACTCCTGTCTTCCAGGGCGTCGCGCAAAACGGCATCCAACTGAACGTGAAGGCGCGCATCACCGTGCGCAGCAACCTCGACCGGTATGTCGGCGGCGCGGGCGAGCCGACGATCATCGCGCGCGTCGGGGAGGGCGTCGTCGCGGCCGTCGGTGCCGCGCTCGATCACAAGCAGGTGCTCGAATACCCCGACCGGATCAGCAAGACGGTCTTGGAAAAAGGGCTGGATGCCGGTACCGCGTTCGAGATCGTCTCCATCGACATCGCCGACGTCGACGTCGGCAAGAACATCGGCGCGGAGCTCCAGATGAGCCAAGCGGAGGCCGACCGGCGCATCGCGCAGGCCAAGGCCGCGGAACGCCAGTACGCGGCGCTCGCTGCCGAGCAGGAGATGAAAGCCGAGACGCAGCGCATGCGAGCGCGCGTGGTCGAAGCCGAAGCGGCGATCCCGCTGGCGATCGCCGAGGCCTTCCGCAGCGGTCACCTGGGCGTCATGGATTACTATCGCTTAAAGAACATCCAGGCGGACACGGAGATGCGGGCGGCGATCGGGGGTAGCGCCGCCAGCGGCTCGTCCGACCAACCGCCGACCCAGCCCCCAGGCCCGCCCCAGGGCAATTGACGGTGTCCCCCGGCGAGATCGGGCTGCTGCTCTGGGTCGCCTTCCTGGTGATCGGCCTTGCCACGAGCATTCGCTCTACGGCGCGCCGATCGGCGGGGCGATCCGGCACCGCGGGGAGGCCGCCCGGTCTGCGTGCGCCCGCGCCTCGAGTCACCGCTCGAACCGGCGACAGGCCGCCGTCGCCTGCTCCACCGATGCCGCAGGTCCGGCCTGGGCTCTCGACCGCGCAGTCCCGGACGGGGGCAGCCGAGCAGCCGCCGGAGGCGATGGTCGTGCTGCAAGAGGTACGCGATCCCGTCGCGATCCACGCGTCGCCCCGCCGCGAGGCTGTGATTGCCTTCTTGCGGGAGCGAAACGCCCTACGGAGCGTCGTCGTCGGAGTCGAGGTCTTCGGGCCTCCTCTCGCCCTGCGCGAGCGGAGCGCCGGCCTCGGCGACGAACTCTAATGCCGGGTGAGCCAAGAATCGGCGGAGCGGAGCGTCGACCTGCGTGACGTGGGCGACCACGTCCGATTGTTCGGAACCTTCGATCGAAACCTCACGGCGCTGGAGGCGACGTTGGGGGTCTCTCTCCACGCGACGGATGATCGTCTCGTGATCGCCGGGGAGCCCGCCGCCGTCGCTCGCGCCGAGCGTACGCTTCGGGCACTCGTCGCCGCGGCGCGCGAAGGCGCGCAGCTCACCCCGGACGACGTCGTCGTAGCAGCGGGGGACCGTAGCGGTGAGGTTCCGCGAACGCTGCTGCGCACCGGGCGCGGCCGCGACGTGCGGGCTCGAACTCCCGGACAGCAGCGTTTCGTGGATGCCTTGCTGTCCGCCACCGTCGCGTTCGGCATCGGTCCCGCGGGGACGGGAAAGACGTTCCTCGCCGTCGCTGCAGGCTTGCGAGCCCTGAAGGACCGTCGGGTCTCGCGCTTGGTACTCGCCCGTCCGGCGGTCGAGGCCGGAGAGCGGCTCGGTTTCCTTCCCGGCGATCCGAAGGAAAAAATCGATCCCTATCTGCGTCCGCTCTACGACGCGCTGCACGAGCTGCTCGACGACGCCGTGGCGACCAAGTTCCTCGAGCGCGGGACGATCGAAGTCGCGCCGCTCGCCTACCTCCGCGGGCGCACGCTCGCCCACGCGTTCGTCATTCTCGACGAGGCGCAGAACGCAACGGTCGAGCAGATGAAGATGGTCCTGACGCGACTGGGTGAGGGCTCGCGCATGGCGATCGTGGGAGACATCACGCAGATCGACCTTCCGGAAGGGACGCTCAGCGGACTGCTCGACGCGCGCGAGCGTTTCGCGGGCGTACCGGAGATCGCGGTCGTCGAGCTGGGTGAAACCGACATCGTTCGCCACCCGCTGGTCGCCGCGATCGTGCGCGCCTATGCCGAGCGTCCCGCTCACGGGCGCCGCGCGCGATGATTTACTATCGGAATGCCGTACGCGGCAGCGGCGTGGACGGGCGTGCCCTCGTACGCGCTGCGCGACGCATCCTCGCGTGCGTCGGCGAGTCCGGTGCATCGCTCTCCCTGACGCTCGTGAGCGACCGCACGATCCGCATGCTGAACCGCGAGCACCGGGGAAAAGATCGTCCGACCGACGTGCTGAGTTTTCCTGCGGAGCCGTTTGCGGTCGGCGATCGAAACGGCCCGGAACGCCTGCTCGGCGACGTCGTCATCTCGGTCGAGACCGCGCGACGGCAGGCTGCCGAGTACGGGGCGCCGCTCCAGCGCGAGTTGGAACGCCTGCTCATCCACGGGGTTCTCCACGTACTCGGGTACGATCACGAAGAGCCGGACGAACGCCGCAGGATGGTTGCCGAGGAACGGCGCGTCGCGGCCGCCATCGGTATGCCGTGGCCCTATGACGAGGAAGGCTGATCGTGCGCGGATGGTGGCGTTCGTTCACGCATGCGTTCGACGGCATTCTCTACGCCGCCCGGACGCAACGCAATCTGCGCATCCATCTCGTTCTCGCAGCGCTGGTCCTCACGGCCGGCGCATTGCTGCGGCTGGATCGCCTCTCGCTGACCGCGATCGCGCTGGCGATTGCGGTCGTGATCGCCTTGGAATTGCTGAACACGGCGATCGAGGCGATCGTCGATCTGCTGACCGTTCGCGACCATCCCCTCGCGAAGACCGCGAAGGACGCTGCAGCGGGAGCGGTCCTGGTGGCGGCCCTCGCGGCTGCGGTCGTGGGATACCTGACGTTCTATCGCGTGCTCTTCGGTGGTGCCGACCGGGCAGTCTCCGCGCTGCAGGAGGTGCCCGCAAACCTGGCGCTCCTAGTGCTGGCGCTCACCGCGGTCGCGACGATCGGGGTGAAAGCCTGGACGGCGAAGGGATCGGCCTTTCGAGGCGGAGCCGTCTCGGGACACGCCGCTCTCGCCTTCGCGGCGGCCACGTTCTTGACACTGCTCTATCGCAGCCCTCTCGGAGCGGCACTGGCATACTTCGTGGCCGTTCTCGTCGCACAGAGTCGCGTCGAATCGGGCTTCCATACGACCGTCGAGACGATCTGGGGGGCGCTGCTGGGCGCGATCGTGGCGGCGGCGCTCTATGCGCTCGTTCGCCCGCACCTCGCAGGCGGCATGGTATAATGCCCCCGTCTTGGAGAGTAACCGAGGACGTCCCCGCCCGGTCGCCGAGCCGTGGTGGGGATCGACGTGGAAGCCGGAGCCCGCTCGCCGTGCGGAGTGACCTCCCGTGACGCCGTCGTTCCTGTGGTACGGCGTGGCGGCGATCGCGTTGCTCGTGCTCGCTGCGGCGTTTTTCGCGGCATCCGAGGCCGCGCTGGTCTCGGTCTCGCGCTTGCGCGCGCGAACGATCGCGGAGCGCGGCCTGGCGCGCGGAAAAGCCCTCGTCGAACTCGTCGAGGATCGCAATCGCTTCCTCGCCTCGGTGCTCATCGCCAATACGATCGTCCTCCTCGCGGCCGATTCGCTGGCGACGTATCTGTGCATCGAGGCGGGCGTACCGCATGCCGCTCTCGTCGCCACCGTCGCGATGGCGGCGATCATCCTGATCTTCGGTGAAGTGGTTCCCAAGACGGTCGCGGTGGCCGACGGCGAGCGCTGGGCGCTCCGCTTGGCACCGCCGATGCGGCGCGTCGCGTGGCTCCTCTCGCCGCTGGTGACCGGTATCCTTTGGGTCAGTGATCTGATCGTGCGGCCGTTCGGCATTCGACCGACGCACGCGCTCTTCATCACCGAGGACGACATCCGCACGCTGGTGGACGTCGGCGCGGAGGAGCGCGTCATCGAGGAACAGGAGCGCGAGATGATCCACTCCGTCATCGAGTTCGGCGATACGATCGTTCGCGAGGTCATGCAACCGCGGCCGAATATCGTCGCGGTCTCCGTGGATGAATCGCCGCGCCGCGCCCTCGACCTCGTGATCGCGGAGGGGTACTCGAAACTCCCCGTCTATCAGGATTCAAAAGACGACATCATCGGCATCGTCCACGATCGCGAACTCCTGATCGCCCTCGCGGACGGAACGCTCTCGCAGAAATCCTTGCGAGACTTGATGCGGCCTGCGGTCCACGTTCCCGAGACAAAGAAGATCGCCGAACTCTTGCGCGAGATGCAGCGCGACAAGTTCTCGATGGCGATCGTCGTCGACGAGTACGGCGGGACGGCGGGATTGGTCACGATGGAAGACCTTCTCGAGGAGATCGTCGGCGAGATCCGCGACGAGCACGACGAGGACGAGCAAGAGGCGATTCGCGAGATCGGCCCCGGAGAGGCGCTCGTGGATGCCGGTACTTCGATCGAGGACGTCAACGAGTTGCTGGGAACGTCGCTTTCGACCGATGATTTCGAAACCATCGGCGGGTTCACCGTCGGGCTCTTCGGGCGCCTTCCCACCGAGGGGGAAGAGATCGTCGCGCCCGACGGCACGACGTTGCGCGTCGAACGCATGCGTGGCCGGCGTATTCTGACGCTCCGCGTGCGCGTGCCGCACGGCAGGGCGCTCGATGCCGAGACCAAGGAAGAGCACGCGCATGACGCCGTCTCCTGACGACCTTCTGTCGGAGCTCCTGGAGCGTGCACGCGCGGCCCGCGCACGCGCATACGCTCCGTACTCGGGCTTCGCGGTCGGCGCCGCACTGGCGACCGCGTCGGGGCGCATCGTCGAAGGCTGCAACGTGGAGAATGCCAGCTACGGGCTGTCGCTCTGCGCCGAGCGCGTCGCGCTCGCGGCTGCGGTCGCGGCGGGCGATCGCGCCTTCGTCGCTCTCGCCGTCGCCGGACCCGACGGCGTGGCGACGGCACCGTGCGGTGCGTGCCGGCAAGTGCTCGCGGAGTTCGCTCCCGATCTGCGCATCGTCTATGCGGTACCCGGCGGCGTAGCGGAGACGACGCTCGGAGCCTTGCTTCCCGCTGCGTTCGCGTTACGGCGCGCGAGCGGCGACCATGCGTGATGCGCAGAGCCCGATCCTACCACGTGCGCGCGATTGCCGTGCGGTCGAGACCGCTCGGCGAAGCCGATGCGATCGTGACGTTGTTTTCGGCCGAACGAGGGAAACTCGACGTCGCCGCACGGGGTGTTCGGCGGCCTTCGAGCCGGCTTGCTGCGGCAGCCGAACCGGGCGTCGAAGCCGAGTGGTCACTCCATCGCGGCAGCTCGCTGGAGGTCGCAAGCGCTGCGAAGATCGTTCGGGAGTATTGGGATCGCATGCGCGATCCGGACCGCCTCATCGCGTCGGCCGCAGCGCTCGCGACGGTGGACGCGCTCTGCGAACCAGAGCTCGCCGTGCCCGACCTCTATGACGCGCTCTGCGGCGCGCTCGCGGCGATCGCCGCAGCGGAGGATCCGTTCGTCTATCTGCCGCGCTGGTACATGCGAGCCCTTGCGCTCCTCGGATTGGCGCCTCCGGCCGACGCCTGCGTGCAGTGCGGGGGCGCCCTCGGAGAGGGATCTGCGTGGCTCGATGCGTCGGCAGGAGGATTGGTCTGCGCGCGATGTCGCCCGGCATGGTCGGATCTGCCGGAATTGACCGCGCGCGAGATCGCCGAATTCGCGGGATTGGCGGCCCCGTCCGGAGCGGGCGCGCGAGTCCGGGTGGGGTCGGCGGTAGCCGCGAGTGCGCGTGCGCTGGTGCTGCATCACGCAGGGCGGCAGGTTCCGGCGATCGCGAATGCGCCCGTCTCTCCGGCGGAGCATCGGCGATGAGCGGCGTCGTTCTCGCGCTCGACGTCGGCACGCGCCGCATTGGTCTGGCGGTGAGCGATCGCGAGGGCCGTCTGGCGCTTCCGCTCGGTGTCGTCGAACGCCGATCGCTCCGCGAGGACCTCGAACGCATCGGCGAGTACGCGCGGCAGTACGAGGCGACGGAACTTGTCATCGGGGATCCGGTGACGCTCCGCGGCGAGCGTGCCGTGGCGAGCGAGAAGATGGATCGCTTCGTCGAGCGATTGCAGGCGATCGTCGGGCTGCCGATCCATCGCATCGACGAACGGCTGACGACCGCGCAGGCAACGCGTACCTTGATCGCTGCCGGTATGCGGCGTGCCGAGCGTAAGGAGCACGTGGATGCGCTGGCGGCGGCGCTCATCTTGGAAACCTTTCTCGCCCGACGGGAGCGCCGGTCGTGAACCGTTCGTCGCTGCGCGTCGCCGTCTGGATCGCCGGGTTCACACTCCTGGCCGCTTTGCTGCTGGCCGTCCGATGGTGGATCACCGTCGCCGCCGACCGGTCCCTGCCGCTCGCACCGAGCACGGTGATCATTCCGAGGGGCGCGAGCTTCGATGACGTCGCGGCGATCCTGCGACGGCGCGGGATCATCGGGGACGCGACGGCGTTCCGCCTCTACGCACGGCTGATCCACGCCGATACGGCCGTGCGCGCCGGAGAGTATGAAATTCAGGCCCACACCACGCCCGCCGCCGTCCTGAAGATGCTGACGACCGGAACCGGACAGGTGGCGGTCTGGGTGACGATTCCGGAGGGATTCACCGCTGCACAGATCGCGCGGAGGCTCCAGCGGGACGGCATCGGTCCGGCCGGTGCGTACGAGCGGTATTTCATGCATCACTCGCTCGACGTGGACGGTTGGCGAACGCGGACCCTCGAGGGCGTGCTCTTTCCGGATACCTATCTCTTCCCGGCCGGAGCGTCGCCGCGCTTGGTGGCTCACGTGATGACCGCGCAGTTCCTGCGAGAGCTTCCCGCCGATGCTGCCGCGCGGGCGCGGGCGTTGGGCTTCACGCTCCCGCAGATCATCACGATCGCGTCGATGATCGAACGTGAAGCGAAGGTCGATGCGGAGCGCCCGTTGATGGCGAGCGTCTATTACAATCGGTTGCGTCTCGGGATGCCGCTGCAGGTGGACGCGACGATCGAGTACGCACTGCCGCACCATGCCGACGTCATCACCCGACGCGATCTCGAGATCGATTCGCCGTACAACACCTACCTGCACCGCGGATTACCGCCGACCCCGATCGCCAACCCCGGGCTTCCCTCTCTGCTGGCGGCGCTCCACCCCGCAAAGACGGACTATCTCTACTACGTCTATAAGGGAGGCGGGCGGCATGCCTTCGCCCGGACCTATGCGGAGCAGCAAGCCAACATCGCACGCTACGAGCGATAGGAGAGAAGATGGACGCACCCGGACACGGCACCCTTCACGAACCCCTCCAACTGGGCGATGCGCTCGTCATTCATACGGATGACGAACGCGAGCGTACCTACACCTGCGTCGCCGTCTTGGAGGATCCGGACGACGGCCGCACCTACACCGTCCTCATGTGGGAGGGGCCGACCGACGACGAACACGAGTTCATCGTCGCCGACGCCGCCGGCAATCTCCTCGAAGACGACGATCTGGCGCAGGAGATCCTCGACGAGTTCTTACTCTTTGCGGAAGAGGCCGGCGAGGATCTGCAAGGAGAGCACTGATTCGCGTCCTCTTCCTTTCGGCCAACGTCGGAGCCGGACACTCCGCAGCGGCGCAAGCCGTCGCGGCAGCGCTCTGCGAGCGCGATCCGACCGTGCGAACGACGATCGTGGACGCCTACCGGTACGCGGCCAAAGTTTTCTCGGGCATCGTCTCGGCCGGATACATCCAAATGGTCAAGACCATCCCGCAGATGTATCGGTACGCCTACGAACGTGCCGAACGAGCGACCGAAGCGGGGCCGTTTCGGCGTTGGGCGCACCAACACACCGCGGCGAATCTGCGGCCGCTCCTCCTCCGCGAGCGGCCGGATGTGGTCGTCTGCACGCACGCGTTTCCATGCGGCGCGATGTCCGCATACAAAGAAACGTATGCGGATGCCCCTGCGGTGATGGGGATCGTGACCGACTTTGCGGTGCACGCGTTCTGGGCGCACGCGAACGTGGATGCGTACATCGTTCCTGCGGATGGATTCGCGCGTGACCTGGCGGCTCGCGGCGTCCCCGCCGATCGCATCGTCGCGAGCGGGATTCCGGTGCATCCGCGCTTTCGTGTGCGGGAGCCGGCTCGGCGCGTCATCCGCGACGAGTTGGGAATCCCTCCGGACCGCACCGCGGTCTTGGTGATGGGCGGCGGGTTGGGGATCGGCCCGATCGTGCGCATCCTGCACGCGCTCCGGGATCTGCGCGATTCGGTCTGTGCGGTGGCGATCGTCGGCCGTAACGCCCGTCTGGAACGCCGGCTCCTCCATCTCGCCGACGGCGTCGGCTATCCGCTGCGCGTGCTGCGATTCGTCGAAAACGTCCACGAGTACATGCGGGCCTGCGACATGCTGGTCACGAAACCCGGCGGCATGACCTGTGCCGAAGCACTGGTTGCCGGGATCCCGACGATCATCTTCAAGCCGCTGCCCGGGCAGGAAGAACGCAACACGCGCTTTCTGGTGGGAGGCGGCGCGGCGTTGCGCGCGGCATCGGTACGCGATCTCGTATCGCTCGTGCAGGCCTTGGGGAGCGATCCGTCGCTCGGAGACCGACTCGCCGCGCGGATGCGGGACATCGCGCGGCCCTTCGCGGCCGACGATGCCGCAAACGCGATCGAAAACTTGGCACGCAGCCGCCGTTCTCGGGAGGTCGTTGCTCGATGACGTTACCCGGCGCGAAGACGTCCGCGTTCTGGCTCGCGCTGCTCCGGATCTACGCCGGTTTTTTCTGGCTCGCCCACGGAATTCCGAAGTTCCTCGACGGCGAGGCCTTCCTGCCGCCGTCCGGCGTCATGCAGGGCTTCCTCACGCAAGCCGCGGCTCATATGGGCGGTTGGTACGGTGCCTTTCTCACGAATCTCGTGCTTCCGCACGCGTGGGTGTTCGGGCAGCTCGTACGATTGGGGGAGGTTCTGGCAGGGTGCTCCCTTCTGCTCGGCTTTTACACGCGCCTCGGCGGTTTGGTCGGGACGTTCCTGGCACTCAACTACATGGCGGCCAAGGGGCTTCTCGCTTCGCCCGAAGGATGGAGCGGCCTGGACGGTGCGGCGGTCGTCCTTTCCGCGATCCATCTCGTGCTGCCCACCGGACGGATGCTCGGCATCGATGGATTGCTGGGGCGCGTCCAGGCTCCGCACGCCGTGCCGCTGGAACGCGTCGAGCCGGAGTTCGTGGATGAATCGCCGATACAGGGACCACCAGCCGGCGGGTAGTAGTATGGCGCGCCGCGGAGAGATGGCCGAGTGGCTGAAGGCGGCGGTTTGCTAAACCGTTATACGGTCGTAAGGCCGTATCGAGGGTTCGAATCCCTCTCTCTCCGAAGCGTTTTCTGCGGCGGCGTGCGCGCATGCGGTACGAGCACAAAGGAATGCGCCGCGCCGCCAGGAAAGAGAGCGCGCCCGTGCGGTCGTAGCTCAATTGGATAGAGCAACAGGCTACGAACTTGTAGGCTGGGGGTTCGAGTCCCTCCGACCGCGAGAGATCCTGCGCCCCCGCCGTTGCGTGTTGCGGGGGCGCAGCCGCTTCCGGCCGCGGCAGGTTTACGAGAGTGTGGAACGAACGGAGACGCGACGGTTGTCGAGGCTCGGTAGCTCAGCGGTAGAGCAGGGGACTCATAAGCCCTTGGTCGTAGGTTCAAATCCTACCCGAGTCACCATGTTGCGGGAGCGGGCCGCCGCATGGCGTCCGCTCCCCGCTCGTTGAGGTGAAGAGGAGATGTCCACGATTCCGTGCGATTTCTGTCCCCATCCGGTGGATCGCTCGCAGATGGAGGAGATCGAGATCTCGCACTACGTTCCGGACAGCTCGGGTGACGATCTCGCGTATGCGCGCACCTATTTCTTCGGCCACCCGGATTGCGTGCGCAAATTCTACCGCGGGCTCGTCGATCACAAGCTCGACCTCTTCAAACACATCCCCAGCGTGGGCCCGAACGACCCGCGCTGATCGGCCGCGCGCCCGTAGCGTAGCTGGATAACGCGCAGCCCTCCGAAGGCTGAGATCGGGGGTTCGAATCCCTCCGGGCGCGAATGACCTTCCCCGCGATGCGGCATGCTCTTCCGGACGACGAGCGCGACGAGCGGTACATGCGCCGCGCCTTGGCGTTGGCGTTGCGGGCGGAGGCCCTGGGAGAGGTGCCGGTCGGGGCCGTTCTGGTGAGCGGTGAGCTCGAGCTCGAAGCTTGGAACGAGAAGGAGACCCGCCCGGACGCGACCGCCCATGCCGAGATGCTCCTCCTGCGGGAGGCCGCCGCCCGGCTGGGTCGCTGGCGGCTCTCCGACGCGACGCTTTACGTCACCAAGGAGCCGTGCGTGATGTGCGCCGGAGCCCTCGTCGCCGCCCGGATCGGCCGCGTCGTCTATGCGGCGCCCGACCCGAAGGGCGGCGCCGACGGCAGCGTCTTCGACATCCTGCGCTCGCCGAAGGCCAACCACCGTCCGGAGGTCACCGCGGGAGTCCTGCAGCGTGAAGCCACGGCGATGCTCCGACGGTTCTTTACCACGAGGCGCGTCGAGCGCATGGATGCGGAAGGGGTTGGCGCCTCCTCGACGTAGCAGAGTCGCCGCACGCGCCTTCGCGGTGGAGAGGTGGTCGAGTGGTTGAAGGCACCCGCCTCGAAAGCGGGCAGGCGTGATGAGCGCCTCGAGAGTTCGAATCTCTCCCTCTCCGCCATGTGCACGGAGCCCGGTTCTCTCCCGGGCTCCGACTGTTTGCTGAGGATGTTTCGAACTCTCGAGGCGCTCATCAGCGGAGCGCGTAGCGCGAAGCGGTTTTTTTATGCGCCGGGGTCCCCGCGCGGCATAGCCGCGTGGGGATCCCGCGAGAGTTCGAATCTCTCCCTCTCCGCCATGTGCACGGAGCCCGGTTCTCTCCCGGGCTCCGACTGTTTGCTGAGGATGTTTCGAACTCTCGAGGCGCTCATCAGCGGAGCGCGTAGCGCGAAGCGGTTTTTTTATGCGCCGGGGTCCCCGCGCGGCATAGCCGCGTGGGGATCCCGCGAGAGTTCGAATCTCTCCCTCTCCGCCATGTGCACGGAGCCCGGTTCTCTCCCGGAGCGGAGCGCGTAGCGCGAAGCAGTTGTTGCGTACATTCACGATGCCGCGATTGTATTTGGGGCGCGCTTTTTTGCCGAACGGCATTATGGATCCCGGAAGAATTTATGATTCGTCGTTGAGTGAAAGGGAAATGTCGCTGACAGGGAATGCGCGATAGCGCTCCGGAAGATTCCCGTGAAGATATGCGAGGAGCGGCTCGCGCACGACACGGGCAGAGATGCGTTGCTCGAGCTCGCCGATCGGGACGAACTGTGCGGCAGTTATGTGGTCTCCGACTGCCGGGACGCGAGGTTCGCCTTCCGCGTGCATGCGAAAGGCAACGTAGAGCACGTGCGTCGGGCCGTCGTAGCTCTCCGCGACGTAGGCCAACTCTTCGATCTCCACATCGAGGCCGGTCTCTTCGCGAACCTCGCGGATGGCCGTGTCATGGAGCAGCTCGCCCGGGCGCTGGCGGCCTCCCGGCGGATGCCAGAGCGGTTCGCTTCGCCCAGCATACCGGGAGGCCACCAGCAACACGCATCCATCCCGTACGAGGATGCCGGCAGCGACGTGCAGGCGCTCCATGGCGTCGAGAACGATGCTTACGTTGAGGTCACCGGATGCGGATCTTCGGGAGCAGGACCGTGAACACGATCTCCGTTGCGGTCGGGATGGTACTCGATGCGGTCGAGGATATCGCGGAGATCGATGAAGTCATCTGCGGCATCCACGAGCGCGTCACTCGCACGAGCGGGAAATCGGATGTAGCGCTCAGGTGTCGAATTCCAGGCCTCCGTCGCTAGCGTACTCACCACGGTGACGTGGACGCCGCGTTTGCCGACGGCGTCGATGACCGGGACGAAGTCGCTGTCGCCGGAGACGAGGATCATACTGTCGCAGTAGTCCGCCAGCGTAAGCATGTCGATCGCAAGCTCGAGATCGAGATCGGCCTTCATGTTGCCGTCGGCGAAGACCTTGATCGGCTTTTCGACGACGCGAAACCCCGATCGTGAAAGCATCCTGCGAAAGCGGCGCTCATTGTCGCGTCGCTGTTGGAGAAATGCTTCATCGGAGGCCGAGAGCGTGCCGCCATTTTCCTCCGTGGAACCATGTTCTCGATTGGTCGTTGCGGCCTGTTCTCGGTGGAGCAACAGTCGCAAGGTTTCGTCCGTCCAAGATCCGAGATAGATGTACGCTCGCAAGAGCGGGCGGTCACCGCGTAGAGTCTCAAGGAGTGCACGGTAGTCCACTTTCTTATTGAACCCATTGCGCATCGCCACCGAGAGATTCCAACCGTCGACGAAGATCGCAACGCGTTCACGGAAAAGGAGGGGGCGCATGGATGTACTCATACATCCGCTCTTCGACGCACCGATGAAACAGCCTTGTTGCGAAAACGGACCGCGACGCAGGAGCGCGGTCGTATAATCGCTTGCGCTTAGGAACGGCGCGAGCGTACGAGATGCTCGAACACGTCGAGCATCTGCTCGGCCGACGATCGCCATGTGAAATCGGCGGCACGCCGCATGCCGCGCGTACGGAGGTCCGATGCGGTGTGTTCGTCGCGCAGCACGCGAAGGATCGCCGCAGCCAGCGCATCGGCATCGGCGCTGGGTACGACGAGAGCGGCATCTCCCGCTGCCTCGGGCAATCCCCCTGCATCGCTACAGACGACGGGAGCTCCGCAGGCCATCGCCTCGAGCACCGGTATGCCGAACCCCTCGTGCAGCGACGGCAGCACGAAGACCGCGCACGCTCGGTAGAGCGCCGCGAGCGTACCGTCATCGACTCGTCCGAGCGATTCGATGCGGTCGCTCGGTACGAGCGGACGCTCGTGTCCCTCGCCGGCGAGGACGAGACGAATCTCCTCGCCGGTGCTCCAGACCCGTTCCATGGCCGCTAGAAGGACGTCGATGCCCTTCCGCCGCTCGTTCGAACCGACGAAGAGGACGAACCGATCGCGCTCGATCGGCTCCGCCGCCGTTCCGCGCAACGCCGGAGCGACGCCCGGATAGACCACCGAGATCTGCTCGGCGGCGACTCCCAATGCGGACTGTAGGCGCACGCGCGACGCGTGCGAGATCGTGACGATATGGTCGCACAGTCGTACCGCACGCAGCATGGGTTCGCGTTCGTTGGTGCGATCCGGAAAGACGAACGGAGAGTCGTCGTAGATGCATGCGACCGCAGGCCGCAGCAGCGGTTCCCAACTCGGGCCGTTCCACGGCAACCAGATGAGGTCCAGGCCGGCACGTCGGTGGAAGCGACGAGAGACGACGTCGTACCTACACCACGGAACCGCACTGCGATATCGCCGCGCCGCCGTCCACGTGTGCCACTCGGGCAGGACGAGGACGGGTTCGATGCGGTCGCCGAACTCCTTGTGCCAGCATCGGAGTATCTCGCGCACAAAGCGCCCCACACCGCGGCGATCGTAAGGGAGATTCCACGCGTCGACGCCGACCCTCAGCACGGCCGTCGCCTTCGGCACCCCTCGGAACGCACCATGCAATCAGGGAAATGCCCGCCCTCCGGGGAATCGAAGGCGACCGTGACCGTACCGTCGATCCCAGCGGAGTTACCCAAGCAGTACGACCCCAAGGCCGTCGAGCAACGCCTCTATGCATGGTGGGAGTCGTCCGGCGTCTTCCATGAAGAGCCGGATCCCGCGCGACCGCCGTTCATTATCTGCATGCCGCCTCCGAACGTCACCGGACGCGCCCATCTCGGCCACGGCTCGACGTATACGCCGATGGACGTCCTGGTGCGCTATCACCGCATGCGCGGCGACAACGCGGATTGGCTGCCGGGTCTCGATCACGCTGCGATCGCCACCGAGGCGGTTCTCGTGCGCGAGCTCGCTCGCGAAGGGCTCACCCGCGAATCGCTCGGCCGCGAGCGATACCTCGAACGGGCCTGGCGGTGGGCCACCGAGTACGGCGGTACCATCGAAAAGCAGTTCCGCCTGCTCGGTTTCGGGCCGGACTGGCAGCGCTCGCGCTTCACCATGGATGAAGGACTCTCCGCGGCGGTGCGCGCGCTCTTCGTGCGGCTCCATCGCGACGGCCTCGTCTATCGCGGCAAGCGACTCGTGAATTGGGATCCGGTGGCGAAAACCACGATCTCCGATGCGGAGATCGACCACGACGAGCGCGACGGTACGCTGTGGTTCGTTCGTTATCCCGCCGCCGACGGATCAGATACGAGTATCGTCGTTGCGACGACGCGTCCGGAGACGATGCTGGGCGACGTCGCGGTCGCGGTCCACCCGCAGGATGAACGGTATCGCGCCCTGATCGGGCGCGAGGTGCTGGTCCCTCCATTTTGTGAACGGCGCATTCCCGTGATTGCCGATGACGCGGTCGATCCGTCCTTCGGCACGGGAGCGGTGAAGGTCACACCCGCCCACGATCCGACCGATTACGAGATCGGCCTGCGCCACGGGCTGCCGATGCCGAGCATCATGGACGTCCACGGGCGCATCAGCGGTGCGGAGCTTCCGGTCGGGCCCTATGACGGCCTTGATCGTTTCGAGGCGCGCGAACGCATCGTCCGCGACCTGCGCGCCCGGGGATTGCTCGTGGAAGAACGTCCGCACCGGCACGCGGTCGGGATCAGCGAGCGCAGCGGCGCGGTGATCGAACCGATGCTCTCGGAACAATGGTTTGTACGCATGGAACCGCTCGCCCGTCCCGCGCTCGACGCCTATCGCTTCGGCAAGGTTCGCTTCTTCCCGGAACGGTACGGCCGCATCTTCGAGCAGTGGCTGGAAAACATTCGCGACTGGAACGTCTCGCGCCAGGTGTGGTGGGGGCATCGCCTTCCGGTCTGGTACACCGGCGATGGCACGCCGATCGTTGCCGAGACGGAAGAAGAGGCCCGGGCCATCGCGCGCGAGCGCTACGGCGACGATCGCATCGAGCAAGATCCCGATACGCTCGACACCTGGTTTTCCAGCGGTCTCTGGCCGTTCTCGATCCTGGGATGGCCCAAGGAGACGCTCGAGCTGCGTTGCTGGTATCCCTCGCAGGTCCTGGTCACCGGCTGGGAGATCATCTTCTTGTGGGTCGCGCGCATGGTGATGCTCGGCCTCTACGTGATGGGCGAGGTGCCCTTTCCGCACGTCTTCGTCGCACCGCTCGTCTTCGATGCGCACGGCCGGAAGATGAGCAAATCGCTCGGCAATGCCATCGATCCGATGGACCTCGTGGATCGCTACGGCGCGGATGCCGTTCGCATGGGCATCCTCCGGCAGATGCGATTGGAATCGCAGGAGCTGCGCTTCCAAGAATCCCGCTGCGAAGAGGCACGCAACTTCAACAACAAGATCTGGAACGCGACGCGGTACATGCTCTCGCTGCCCGAGGGCCTGCCTGCTGCTGGAACGTTACCGGCCGTCGAGCACCTCACGCTCCCGGATCGGTGGATCTTGGCGCGCCTGCATCGCCTCGTCTCCGACCTCGACGCCCGCCTGGAGTCCTACGACTTCGGAGGCGCAAGCGACGCACTCTGGCGATTCATTTGGTACGAATTTTGCGACTGGTACGTGGAGGCGACCAAGGCGGAACCCTCCCGGGCGACGCGCGCCGCGGTGCTCTCCTTCGTATGGAATGCCGCGATGCGCTTGCTCCACCCGATCGAACCATTCATCACCGAAGAGGTGTGGCAGGCGCTCCCCCACGACGGCACGACCATCGTGACTGCGTCCTGGCCGGACCCGGACGAGATCCCCTGCGATCGCTCCGCCGAAGAATGCTTCGAGATGATCCGCCTCGCGACCGAGCGCGTGCGCAATCAACGCGCCGAGGCGGGGCTGCGCCCACGCGACCGCGCGGAATGCTCGATCCCCGCGAACGTTTCCGCCGAGATCGCGGCATGGATCGCGCACCATGCGGGCGTGATCCCGGTCGAGGCCCCCGCAACCGGGACCTCTCTCGAGCAGGCGCTGGATGCGATCGCGTTGCGCGTGCCGCCGGCCGTCCTGCGGGAGCGCGCGGAGAAAGAACGCGTACGGCTGCAAGCGGAGATCGCCCGTGCCGAAGGGAAACTCTCGAACGCCGCTTTCGTGCGCAACGCGCCCCCCGACGTCGTCGATGCCGAGCGTGCGAAGCTGGAGCGCTATCGCGCGGAATTCGAACGCGTCACGCGTATGCTTGCCGACATGGGAGAACCGTCATGACCGAAGGCACGCTCTCCTCGCGCGTGCTCATGGAGAGCGCGGAGATCGATCGCACCGTCGCCCGCCTCGCCCACCAGATCGTCGAGCCCGAAGATGCGCAAGGATCGCTCGTCATCGCGGGTATTCGTCGCGGAGGCGAACCGCTCGCACGGCGCCTCGCCGCTCGCATTGCAGCGATCACGGGCGTCACGCCGTCGCTGGGATTCTTGAACATCGACCTCTATCGCGACGATGCGAGAGTGCACGGCATTCCGGAGTCGCAGATCCCGGTGGACGTCACCGGACGCATCGTCGTCGTCGTGGACGACGTCTTGTACACCGGCCGCACGGTACGAGCGGCACTCGACGCGATCACCGATCTCGGTCGTCCGGCGGCCATTCGCCTCTGCGTGCTGATCGATCGCGGTCGCCGAGAACTACCCATTGCCGCCGACTACATCGGGCGTTTCGTGCCGTCCGTCGGCGGCAACGAGCGCGTGACGGTCGCGATCGCTCCCCAGCCCTCTCCACACGACGAGGTCCGTATCGATGCGCACGCGCCGTAGTCTCATCGATCTCGACGATCTCTCGGCGGAAGAGATCGCCTACGTCTTCGAACGCACGGCGGCCTTCGAGCGCAGACCGCCGGGGCGTCTCCTCGAGGGCGTCGCATGCGTGAACATGTTCTTCGAACAGAGCACCAGGACGTATACGTCGTTTGCACTCGCGCAACTGCGCCTCGGGGCCGACGTCATCACGCTCTCGCCGCGCGACTTGAGCCTGGCGTCGAAGGGCGAGACGATCGAGGACACCGCCCTCACGCTCTCCGCGATGGGTATCGGCGTTCTCGTCATACGCCACCCCGAGCCGGGCTTTCCGCGAACCGTCGCTCTGGCCTTCGACGGCCATGTGATCAACGCCGGCGACGGCGGTCACGCACATCCGACGCAAGCATTGCTCGACCTGTTCACCCTCAAGGAGGAATTTTCCGAGATCGCGGGCCGTACGGTCGCGATCGTCGGCGACATCGTCCACAGCCGCGTCGCACACTCCTCGATTCGCGGACTGAAGCGACTCGGCGCTCGTGTCGTGCTCGTCGGCCCCGAGCCGTTCTTGCCCGTATCATACGAAGAGCCCGGCGTCGCGGTGGTGCGCGATCTGGATGCGATCCTCCCCGATGCCGACGCCGTCGTGCTCTTGCGCATCCAACGCGAGCGCTTCGAGACGATGCCGATGGAGCTGGACGAGTACGTGCGCGACTATCGCCTCGACGCGCGACGTCTGCGGCGATTGCGCCACGATGCGATCGTCATGCATCCTGGTCCGTACAATCGCGGCGTCGAGTTGGACGACGCGGTCTTGGAGTATGCAGGGTGGCGCTACGCGCGCCAGGTCCGTCACGGCGTGGCGGTGCGGATGGCGGTCCTCGACTTTCTCGTCAACGGAATCACCGCGCAAAGCACTTCGCACGCGTGCTGATCCGCGGCGGTATCCTCCTCGACCCGAGTCGCGATCTCCAGGCGCGCCTGGACCTGCGGCTGGCCGGAACGCGCATCGCCGAGGCCGGTGAGCACCTCCGGCCGGAGCCGGGAGAAGAGGTCATCGAGGCCGACGGAGCCTTCGTCGCACCCGGCTTCATCGACATGCACGTGCACTTGCGGGAACCCGGCTTCGAGTGGAAGGAGACCATCGCCACGGGTACCGAGGCGGCCGTGCGCGGTGGCTTCACCGCCGTTGCGTGCATGCCGAACACGCGACCCGCGCTCGACGCTCCGGAGGTCCTCGACGATCTCCGCGCGCGATGCGATCGTGAGGCGCGCTGTCGCGTCCATCCGATCGCGGCGGTGACCAAGGCGCGGGCGGGTGCGGAACCTTGCGACTATGCGGCGCTGCGTCGGGCGGGTGCGGTGGCGTTCAGCGACGACGGCGACACCGTCATGGATGCGGCACTGCTCCGCACTGCCGCGACGGCGCTGCGCGGGCTTGGGGCACCGATCATCTCGCATGCGCTCGATGCCGCGCTCCATCGCGGAGCCGCCATGCACGAGGGAGAGGTATCGCGCCGACTGGGCTTGCCGGGAAGCCCCGCAGCCGCCGAAGAGGTGATCGTGGCCCGCGATCTCGTCCTGGCGCATGCGACCGGAGCGCGGTGGCACATCGCGCATCTCTCGACCGCCGGCGCACTCGAACTCGTGCGATGGGCGCGCGCGCACGGTGTCGGCATCACGTGTGAGGTGACGCCGCATCATCTGACCTTCACGGACGAGGCGGTCGAGCGCCTCGGCGGTGCGGCGGTCGTCAACCCTCCCCTGCGCACCGCGGACGATGCGCGAGCACTCAGAGAGGCGGTGCGCCGTGGGGAGATCGACGCCTTCGCAACCGATCATGCCCCGCACACCCGCGAAGAAAAAGAACGCGATTCGCGCGAGGCCGCTCCCGGCTTCACCGGCCTCGAGATAGCGGTCGGCGCGTATGCCTCCGCGGTTCCCGATCTGCCGCCGCTCCGCTTCGTCGCGCTGCTCTCGACGAATCCGGCAAGCATTCTCGGCCTCGAGGGAGGTACGCTCGCGCCCGGCGCGCCGGCGGACATCACGATCTTTCGTGACGAAGCGTGGCGGGTCGAGAGTGCGCGCTTCGCCTCCAAAGGTCGCGTCACGCCGTTCGACGGCATGACGCTGCCACGGCGCGCGATCGTGACGATCGTCGGAGGGAAGGTCGCGTGGCGCGCCTGACGCGCCGCATGCGCAAGGAGTTTCGTCGTCGGCGAACGGATTGACGTCGCATGACGCACGGAGAAACGATCGCGCGGCTCATCGATGGATTCGCGCGCTTCCGGAAGCACTATTACGAAGACGACCGATCGCTCTACGAATCGCTGGTGCGCGAAGGCCAGCGCCCGAAGACCTTACTGATCGCCTGCGTGGATTCGCGCGTCTCTCCCTCCACGACGCTGCAGGCCGCTCCTGGCGAGATGTTGGTCGTTCGTAACGTCGCCAACCTCGTTCCGCCCGCGGAGTCGGACGACCACCGCCACGGTACGAGCGCCGCCATCGAGTTCGCCGTGGACGTGCTCGGTGTGGAACACGTCATCGTGTACGGGCATTCGTTCTGCGGCGGCATCGCGGCGCTCCTGAATCAGACCGGCGGGACCTACGTGGGGCCGTGGATGCGCATCGCCGAACGTGCACGCGAGGAAGTCCTCCGCGACCATGCGAGCGCCGATCCGCACGCGAAGGCGCGCGCGCTCGAACGGGCGGCGATCCTCGTCTCGCTCGAAAATCTCCTGACGTTCGACGGTGTCCGCCGGCGCGTCGTCCGCGGCGACCTCCGGCTGCACGGCTGGTACTTCGAGATGGAAGAAGGCGCGCTCTGGGTTCACCGCGGGGAGAGCGGCCGCTTCGAACGCGCGGTGTGACCGTCGCGCCGGCACGCGCGATGATCGCGTGCACGGCGGCAACCAAGGAGCCTGACCGCGCCATACGGAATGCCGCGGCGATGTCGCATCCCGCCGCGCTCTTCCTCGCCGACGGCTCTCGGTTCGACGGCACGGGGCTGGATATCGAAGGCCTGGCCCTCGGAGAGGCGGTCTTCTTCACCGGGATGACCGGCTATGAAGAAGCCCTGACCGACCCTTCCTATGCCGGACAGATCCTCACCTTCACGTATCCGATGATCGGCAACTACGGGATCTCGGGAGCAGCCGCTCAGTATCATCGCGCCTGCGTCGCCGGTGTCGTCACCAAGCGCATCACGCGGAGGCCGTCGCATCATCAGGCTGTCCGCGATCTCGCGTCGTGGTTGTCGGAACAACGGATTCCCGCCATGACCGAGGCCGATACGCGTGCGATAACGATCGCGCTCCGCGAGCACGGTACGATTTGGGCGGCCCTCGCGGTGGGTGAGCGTGCGCTGCAGGAGGCACCCGATCGCCTGCGCGCGTTCGCCCGCGAAGCGAACACGTCGCAGCTCGTCCCGAGCGTCGCGATCGAGGCGGCTCGTACGGACGGTGTGGAAGGCGGTCCGCACGTCGTGTTGATCGACTGCGGCGTCAAGCGCTCGATTCTTCGCGAGCTCGCGGCGCTCGGCGCCTCGGTGACCGTCGTTCCGTACGATACGTCGCACGACGAGATCCTCGACCATCGTCCCGACGGCATCGTCATATCGCCGGGCCCGGGCGATCCCGCCGATCTCGTCGAAACCAGAGACGTCTTGCGGACGCTCCTGGGACGCGTCCCGATGCTCGGCATCTGCCTCGGACACCAACTCCTCGCCCTCGCCCTCGGCGCGCGTACCTACAAGCTTCCGTACGGGCATCGCGGCGGAAATCATCCGGTCAAACATACCGAGACGGGAGCGATTCTGGTGACCGCCCATAACCATGGCTACGCGGTGGACGGAACGACGCTCCCCGCCGGTGCGCATCCGACTCTCGTGAACCTCAACGACGGAACGAACGAAGGATTTCGACATCCGGAACTGCGGATCGACGCCGTGCAATTCCATCCCGAAGCGTCGCCGGGCCCCTTGGATGCGCGATTCGTCTTCGCGCAATGGTTCGCATCGCTCGCGCTCTCGCGCCGCTGACGGCGATCGTTCTCGCGCCGTTCGCCGTGCCCTCGCCCGCTGCAGCGGATGCGACGTTGCAGCGACTGCACGTGTCGGCCTTCACCTTCGGCGCCGACACGACGCATCCGGTGATGGAGCGGCCCTTCGATCTCCTGATTACGGTGCGGTTGAGCGACCGCGTTCGCGATCTGCGCAATCTGATTCTCCCGACGTTCATCGGCCTCGAACCGCTTGGAGACGAGCGATCCCTCATTCGCGTTCCCGGCGGTACGGAGTATCGGGAACGCATCACCGTGATCGCCCATCGCGGCGGAACCCTGAGGATCGCACCACCGTATCTCGATGCCGTGGATGCCCGCGACGGCCTCCCGAAGCGCTTCCTCGCGAATCCGTTGGTCTTGACGATCGGCGGTCCGGCGGAGATGCTCCGTGGCGACGGTACCTCGGCGTCACGAAACGTGTTCGGGGTGATCCTGCGCGCGGCGGGATGGGTGCTCTTCCTCGCACTCGCCGGACTGCTGCTGCTTCGCCGAATGATCCGCGCGCGCCGTGGCGAGCCCGCCGAACCCGAACGCGAACGCGAGCGAGAATTCTCGCCGCACGACCGGCTGCGCGCGTTGCGGGACGTGCTCGACGTGTTGGCCGAGCATCCGTCGCGCGCGGCGGTCTTCGCCGTGCGCACGCAGCTACGCGCGTGGGCCGGTATCCCTGCGGAGGCGACACTAATCGATGCACTCGCGCATATCCACGAGCGCGAAGGACCGCTTCGCTCGGCGTTGATCGCGGTCGAGCGCGCCGCATTCTGTAAGGACGACCTGCTGGAGGACGCCGTTCGCGACGCCGTCGCCGCGGTCGAGCGATTGGTGCGATGATCCCGTCGGCGATCGATCCTTCGCGCCTGCGTGCCGCACTCGCAGAGGTGATCGTCGGGCAAGACGCCGTGTTGGACGGCTTGCTGCTCGCGCTGATCGCCGACGGTCACGTGCTGCTGGAAGGGCCGCCCGGCGTCGCGAAGACGCTCGCCTGCAAGACCCTCGCGGCGCTCATCGCCGCATCGTTCCAGCGCGTGCAATTCACGCCGGACTTGCTGCCGTCGGACATCGTCGGCACGCGGATCTTCGATCAGCGCGAAGGGGCGTTCGTCACCGTTCCCGGACCGATCTTCGCCAACATCGTCCTCGCCGACGAGATCAATCGCGCACCGGCAAAGGTGCAATCCGCGTTACTGGAGGCGATGCAAGAACGGCAGGTGACGATCGGCCGCGAACGGCACGTGCTTCCCGATCCGTTCCTCGTGATGGCCACGATGAACCCGCTGGAGCACGAAGGAACGTATGCCTTGCCGCTCGCGCAGACCGATCGCTTTCTCATGAAGATCGACGTGGAGTATCCCACGCGGGTAGAAGAAGAACTCGCGATCGTCGAGCGATTTTCGGCGGACGGGATACCGCTTCCGCCGCCGCTCGCCACGCTCGACGACGTGCGGGCATGGCGGCGTGCGGCCGCGGAAGTGCACATGGAAGACAGCGTGTTGCGCTATGCCGTCGCGCTCGTCTTTGCCACGCGCGACGGCCTTCCCGAGGAACTCCGGCCCTACGTGCATCGCGGCGCGAGCCCACGGGCCACGCTTGCCGTCGTACGCCTCGCGCGCGCACATGCAGTGCTCGCCGGTCGCAGCTTCGTGATTCCGGACGACGTGCGCTCCGTCGCTCCGGCCGCTCTTCGCCATCGCCTTGCGTTCACGCATCGCCTCGCGATGGAGAACATCCCGGCCGATACCGTCGTCTCGCGCATCGTCGGATCGGTGACACCCCCGTGAGTGCCTCGCTCGTTCGGCAAGCATTGCTCCGCGGCCGACGCCGGCCTCGAACGTACGGCGGAAGCTCGCCGACGATGCGTCGCGGCGACGGCTTCGAATTTGCACAACTGCGCGTATACGTTCCCGGTGACGACCCGCGCCGCATCGATTGGGCCGCCAGCGCACGCAGCGGCACGCTGCAGACCCGACTATTCGTGGAAGAAAGCGGCCTGACGCTCGCGGCCGTTGTCGATGCGTCGGCCTCCATGCGCATCGGCCGATCGCGTTCCCTTGCCGAAGCCGCCGATGCAGCACTCGCGGTCTGGTTCGGCATCGCCGAGGCGGGCGATCGTTGCGTGCGCGTCGATGCAGGCGGAATCGTCGCCGGGGAAGGACTGCGCGGTCTCGATGCGGCGCGGGCCTGTCTCGCCGTATCCCTACGCGAATCCGGCGATGGCCGACCCTCGGACCGACCGTTCGTCGCGGCGCTTCGAACCGCAGCGACGCTCCTCCCGCGCGGAAGCGCTTTGCTCGCGATCACCGACGGCTGGGAGTTCGACGACGGCGATCAGGATCTCTTGGCCGCGTCTGCGTGGCGACACGACTGTACCCTGCTACTCGCCCGCGATCCGTGGGCCGACGCGTTTCCGTTGCGCGGGTTCGTGCGACTGAGAGATGCGGAATCCGGAATCGTGCAACGATTCTTCATCGACGATGCAGCCGCTCGGCGCCTGTGCGATGCGCAGGCACGGCGCGAACACGGCATCCTCCAGCGCGTGCGCTCGTGCGGTTGGCGCGCCGCCGTGCTGACCGAAGAGCGCGCGGAGCATGCCGTGTACGACGCGTTCGGATTGTAGCGCATGACCTTCGAACGGCCCTGGGTGCTGTTTGGGGCGGCCCTCGCCGCCGTCGTGGTTGCCGTGCTCGTCGAGCGCGCCCGTCGGGGGCAAACCCGGGCCGCACTGACGTACTCGTCGCTGGCGTTCGCACGCGAAGCGATCGGACGGGCACGTATGCAAGAACGGTGGTTGCTCGCTACATGGATGCTGGCGTGGATACTCTTCGCAATGGCCGGAGCGGGGCCGATCGTCCGTCTCTCCGTTCCTACCCGGAACGCCTATGCCGTCCTCTGCATCGATACGTCGGGCTCGATGGCCTCGACCGATCTCCGACCGTCGCGCTGGGATGCGGCACTCGCGGCGGCACGGTCGTTCGCTCGAGCGCTACCGCCGGGAACGCATATCGGCGTCGTCGCCTTCGCGACCTCAGCGATGGTGCTGCAGCCGCCGACGACCGAGCGGTCGCAGGTACTCGCGGCACTCGACGAACTCCCGCGACCGGGCGGGGCGACGGCGATCGGCGATGCGTTGCGGGCCGCTGCGACGATGTTGCCTTCCCGCGGCAGGCGTGTCGTCGTGCTCGTGACCGACGGTGTCAACAATACCGGCAGCGATCCGCTCGAAACGGCGCAGTGGTTGGGCGCACATCGCATCGTCGTCGATACGGTGGGTATCGGGACGCCCTCCGGCAGCGTCATCCCGGGAACCGGCGGCGAGATCGCGACCATCGATCCCGACGCTTTGCGTGCCTATGCCGCGGCGACCGGCGGACTCTTCGTCGAAGTCTCGGATGCCGCGAAGCTTCGCGCGGCATTGGAGCATCTGGGAACGCTGGCGGGAACGGAGAAGAGACCGATCGCGCTCGGCGTTCCTCTCGCGATCGCCGCGAGCGCGCTTGCGATGGCGAGCGCATTGCTGGGGTTCTTGTGGGGACGGTATCCATGAATCTTCATCTCGAATCGCTCCGCCGCGACTATGCCGAACGACCGCTCGACGAAGCGGCGCTCGGTGACGATCCACTGGACGCCCTCGCGCGCTGGATCGCCGACGCATCGTCGGCAGGCGCGATCGAGCCGAACGCGATGTGTTTGGCGACCGTCGGTGCGAGCGGCCGCCCCTCTGCGCGCATGGTGTTGCTGCGGGGCCTAGATGCGCACGGTTTGGTTTTCTACACGTCGTACCTCTCACGCAAAGGGCGCGAGCTCGACACGCATCCTCATGCGGCGGCGACGTTCTGGTGGCCTGAGATCGTTCGTCAGGTGCGCATCGAGGGAATCGCGTTGCGGCTGAGCGACGAAGAGTCCGATGCCTACTTCGCGACGCGCCCCCGTGGCCATCGCCTGAGCGCCTGGGCCTCCGAACAAAGCGAGCCCGTGGAGTCCCGTGCGGTCCTCGAAGCGCGTTTGGAACACTTCGCCGAGCGCTTTGCGGGGGACGAAGAGATTCCGCGACCGCACTCGTGGGGTGGGTATCGCATCGTCCCCGATCGGATCGAGTTCTGGCAGGGGAGAGCCAACCGGCTTCACGATCGCCTGCTCTTCGAGCGCGACGGGGCTCGCTGGCATATCATCAGATTGCAACCGTGAGCCTCTCTCGAACGTTACGAGAACGATCATGAACGCGCAGGCCGGGGGATCGATGGGCTTGCTTCGCGTCGCGTTTGGCGCGGCGGCGGGGTTGCCCGTCGCCCTGTTCGCTCATACGATGGTCTTCGGGGACGGACATGTCGCCGGAGGCGCGTTCCACCTCGCCGTGACCGGTACGTCGCTGGTGCTGGCGGGAGTGGTCGCCCTCCTGGCAACCGGCTTTGCGATCATCGGCGGCGACGTCGCGCGAGACGGGAGCGCCGCTGCGGCCTGGGCCTTCGCGCGTCTCGCACCGACATCTTGGATCGCAGCGGCATCCGCCGGATGGTTCGCCGCCGTGGAATCACTCGAACGGCCGCACGCGATACCGCTCGCGGCGACCGCTCTCTCACTCTGGCTTGCAGCGCGCCTGGTCCGAACGCTGTTGGCGTGGTTCGTCCGCTCGTTCGGAGCGGTCTGCCTGCGCTGGCGCATCCGCCGCGCCGCGGCACTGCCGGTTCGCATCGTTCGCCGGTTCCGGAGCACGACGGTTGCGGTCGTCCAAGGCCGGCCGCCCGTCGGTCTGCGAGCACCTCCCGACGCCGGATTACGGTTCCACCCCGTTTCATCCTGAATTTTCCGTATCCGACGAAAGGACCACGATGCTCAGATTCTCGCGCGCAGCCGCGGCTGCGTTCTTGCTTCTCTTGATCTCTGCGTCCATCGCGCGTGCCGGAACGACCGGCGCGGTACGCGGGACGGTTCTCGCCGACGGTGCACCGCGCGCCGGCGTCTCGGTCGAACTGCGGGCACCCGGCCGTCTCTTTCGCACCGAGACCGATGCCGCGGGACGATTCTCGTTTCCCGACGTTCCCTTCGGGCACTATCTGCTGATCGCTCGTCTTGCCGGCTATGCCGAAGAGCAGCGCCCGGTCGAGGTCGCCAGCGGCACCGTTCTCCAATTCACGCTGATCCTGGCACGCAGCGGCGCACCGAAGACGATCGTCGTCACGAGCGCCAATGCCAACGCCCAGGTCAGCGGCGTCCCGGTCGCTCACGACGTGATCTCTCGCGAGCAGATCCGCCGCATGCCCAACGATACCAGCCTGGATCGGATGCTCGAAACCGTTCCCGGCATCGTCCGCTTCTCGTACAACGAACCCGTCGCCCACGGCTTTCACGGCGTCACCTATGAGATCGACGGCGCGCCGATGCCGCTCGCGACGACATCGAACTTCTCCGAGATCATCGATCCTGCCGACGTCGATGCCATCGAGGTCTTCACCGGCGCGATACCGGCTGAATACGGCGGGAGCCGGATGGGGGCCCTCATCAACATCACCACCGATCGCGCATTCCACCTCGAACGCCCCTTCTCGGGAACGCTGACCACCGGTATCGGTAATCAAGGGCAAGGATTCACGAGCATGGATAGCGCGGCCAAGATCGGTGCGGGCGCCCTCTTCCTGAACGTGAACGTTCGCCGTACCGGAAGGGGACTGGATGCGCCCACGTTCGTCTCTCAGCACGATGCCGCATCGCAAGGCGATCAGTTCCTACGCTGGACCATGCCGGTCGGCGAACGGGGATCACTGGCCTTCGATGCGTCCAACCAACTGGCCCAATTCCAAATTCCCATCAATACCGATCCGAACAACATCGACGATCCTGAAGTGCAGGTTCCCGGCACGGACGACGTCCAGATCGAGTACGACCGGTTCTTCAACGTCAATTACACGCTGCGTTCGAAGGGAGACAATGCGGTCTTCAAGCTCGTGCCGTGGGTACGGTACTCGCGAACCGCATACGACGGCGACCTCGCCAAGGACGTTCTCGCAGTCATCGGCCCGCCGCCGGTCCAGAACATGGTCGGTTTGCGCGAGGATCGCCGAGTCTCCTATGTCGGCCTCACGACGACCGACATGATCGAAAGCGACCACCACGCGGTCAAATTCGGCTTGGACCTCTCGCGCGCGGTGTTGCATGCGACGCAGGAGCTGGCGCAACTCGGCGCTCCGGATCTCTTCACCGCGCAAGATCATGCAGGTGCGCAGATCGGCGCATTCGTTCAAGACGACTGGACACCGTCGCGCGTCGTCTCCCTCCAATACGGGCTCCGCTACGACCACTCGACGGGATACGTCGGAGGATTCCAGTACAGTCCGCGCATCGGATTGAACATCGCGGCCGATCGCAAGGACATTCTTCACTTCTATTATGGTCGTTTTTATGCGGCTCCCGAATTGGAAGACGTACGGCAAGACTGCGTCGTCCTGCAGGGATGCCCGACGCTACCGGTCTACGATCTGAAGCCCGAGCATGACAGCTACTACGAGATGGGCGTGCTCCACTCGTTCTCACCGCTCGTGCGAGGATCGGCCGATATCTGGGGACGCACCGTCGCGAACGTCCTCGATACGACGCAACTTCTGAATACGCCGATCTTCGCGGTCTTCAACAATACCGTCGGCCAAGCGGAAGGCATCGATCTGCGGTTGGACGGCCGCACCGCCGACGAGAGTCGTTCGTGGTCGATCTCCGGCGGTCTCGAGCAATCGCTGGCCGGCGGCATCTCGGGTTCGACGTTCCTCTTCGGCCCCGGGCCGCAACCGACGTATCCGCTGCAACCCGAAGATCACGAGCAACTCGCAACCCTGACCGCATCCTTCACCCGCGCGTGGGGCCCGGATCATACCTCGTTCGCGACGCTCCAGGGCAACTTCGGCACGGGGTATCCGGTGAATTTCGAGGGCATTGGCGGGAATGGCTTCACCGTCTTGCCGTCGCATCTCACGTTCGATCTGGCGATCGGGCGCCAAGCCGGTATCACCGGCGGCGTCCCGCACCTGGGGTACGAACTACAGGTGGACAACCTCTTGAATCACCAATCCATCATCAAGATCGCGAACGGCTTCAACACCACGCAGATCGCCGACGGGCGCCGCGTGCTCTTCCAACTGAGCGCGCCGCTCTGACGAGGAATCCGTCGGGCCCGAGCCAAAAGCCGGGCCCGATGCTTCCCCGCACCGTGCTGGTCATCGGCTCCGGTCCGATCGTGATAGGACAGGCAGCCGAGTTCGATTACGCCGGCGTCCAAGCATGCCGCTCGCTCCGCGAGGAAGGCTGCCGCGTTGTCCTCGTCAACTCGAATCCGGCGACGATCATGACCGATCCGGAGATCGCCGACGTCGTCTATCTCGAGCCGCTGACCCCGGATTCCCTCGAAGCGATCATCGGGATCGAGCGCCCCGACGCGCTGTTGCCGACCCTCGGGGGCCAGACCGGCCTCAATCTGGCGGTCGCCTTGGACGACGCCGGTGTGCTCGAACGCCATGGTGTCCGGCTCTTGGGAACACCGGTCGAAACGATCAAGCTCGCCGAAGACCGCGAGCGCTTCAAGAATGCGATGATCGCCCTCGGCGAGCCCGTCCCGCCGTCGGCCGTCGTGCATTCCGTCGACGAAGGGATCGCCTTCGCACGGGAAGCGGGGTATCCGCTGGTGGTGCGGCCGGCCTACACCCTCGGCGGAACGGGCGGCGGCATTGCGCGCTCGGAGTCGGAACTGCGCGAGATCCTCGTTGCGGGCCTGACGGCGTCGATGATCGGCCAGGTCTTGTTGGAGACCTCGCTTCTGGGATGGAAGGAGATCGAGTACGAGATCCTGCGGGATCGCGACGATAACGCGATCATCGTCTGCAACATGGAGAATCTCGATCCCGTCGGCGTCCATACGGGCGACTCGATCGTCATCGCACCGTCGCAGACGCTCTCCGACGTCGAGTATCACCTTCTCCGCAGTGCCGCCTTACGCGTGATCCGCGCGCTCGACGTCCAGGGTGGATGCAACATTCAATTCGCTCTTCACCCAAAGCGCAGCGAATACTGCATCATCGAAGTCAATCCCCGCGTCTCCCGGAGTTCGGCGCTCGCATCGAAAGCCACCGGCTATCCGATCGCCAAGGTCAGCGCGAAGATCGCACTCGGAAAGCGCCTCGACGAGATCGTCAACCCGATTACGGGTGTTACGACGGCGGCATACGAGCCGACCATCGATTATGTCGTCTGCAAGATCCCCCGCTTCCCGTTCGACAAGTTCCCTCGCGCCGACACGCGTTTGGGAACGCAGATGAAATCCACCGGCGAGGCGATGGGCATCGGGCGCACCTTCCAGAGTGCGCTTTTGAAGGCCGTTCGCGGCCTCGATCTCGGCAGATATACGCTCACGGGATCTCCGTACATCGAATGGAGCGACGACGAGCTCGACGACGTGATCGTTCGCCCCACGCACGAGCGACTCTTCGCCCTCGCGGAACGGCTGCGCCGAGGCACCTCTCCCGACGCGCTCTCGGAACGATGCGGTGTCGATCGCTTCTGGCTCTATGAAATCGCGGAGCTGGTCGCATTGGAAGATCGTCTGCGCGCGTCTGCGGACGCATCGACGCTACGCGCTGCGGCGCAGGCCGGATACACGACGAGCGCCGTCGCCCGACTCGCGCCGCACGCAACCGAGGAGATGCGCTCGCTCGTGCAGGAGAGTGCGGCGCTTCGCGTCGTGGATACCGCCGCTGCCGAGTTTCCCGCGCGGACTCCATACTATTATCTCTCGCACGCGGAAAAGGATGAAACGCGCGTTCCGGAGCGCGATGCGGTCGTCGTGGTGGGAAGCGGGCCGATTCGGATAGGGCAGGGGATCGAGTTCGATTACGGCTCCGTCCATGCAGCGTGGGCGCTGCAGCGGTGCGGCCATGCGGCGGTCGTCCTCAACAACAACCCCGAGACCGTCTCGACCGACTTCGACGTCTCGGATCTCCTGGTCTTCGAACCGCCGGGAGCCGATGAAGTCGAAGCGACGGTGCGCGCGACGAAGGCTCGCGGTGTCATGCTCTCTTTCGGAGGGCAAACCGCGATCAACCTCGCCGCCGATCTCGAACGGCGCGGGATCGCACTGCTCGGGAGCGATCGCGGGGCCGTCGAGACGGCCGAGGATCGTGCGCGATTCGACGCGCTCCTTGCGGAGGCGGGTGTCGCTCGCCCCACCGGTCGTGCTGCGCGAACCTTTCGCGAGGCCCGCCACATCGCGCGAGAGATCGGATTCCCCGTGCTGGTTCGTCCGTCGTTCGTGCTCGGCGGCCGAGCGATGGAGATCGTCTACAACGAGGGCCAACTCGCATCGTATGTGGAGTCCGCGCCGCCGATCTCGAGCGATGCGCCGTTGCTGGTCGATGCCTATCTGGAAGGCACCGAGGTCGAGGTCGACGCCGTCTTCGACGGCGAGGACGTCTTGATTCCTGGCATCTTCGAACACGTAGAGCGTGCCGGAATCCACTCCGGCGATTCGATCGCCGTCTATCCGCCGCCGACGATCTCGGGCGAGATGGAACGTCGCATCGCCGAGGTGACCGACCGCGTCGCGCGTGCGCTCGCGATCCGCGGCCTCATCAATCTCCAATTCGTCATCCACGGCGGAGCGCTCTACATCCTCGAGGCCAATCCGCGCGCAAGCAGGACGGTTCCGATCATCCAGAAGGCTACGGGCGTGAATCTCGTCTCCGCCGCAGTCCGCGTCGCGCTGGGCGAGCCTCTCCGTGCGATGGAGTGGGGAACCGGCTTGCTGCCGCACGTACCGTTCACGGTGGTCAAACTTCCGGTCTTCTCGTTCTCGAAGATGCGCGGCGTGGAGACGATCCTGGGGCCGGAGATGAAGTCCACCGGTGAGGTCCTCGGCATCGCCGACACGTATCCGAAGGCGCTGCGCAAAGCGTTCCGGGCGGCGGGAATCGATCTCCCCGAACGCTCCGGGCGGATTCTCGTCTCGATCGCCGACCGCGAGAAACCGCTCGCCGTTCCCATCATGCGGCGGTATCATGAACTCGGGCATGAGTTGCTCGCGACGCCGGGTACGGCGCAGGTCCTACGGGAAGCGGGAATCCCGTGCGAGACGGTCGCCAAGATCGGCCGGGGCTCGCCGGACGTCCTCGAGATCGTTCGCCGGCGCATGGTCCATCTGGTCGTCAACGATGCCGCCGGTCCACGAGAGGTCTCGGACGGCTATCGCATCCGACGAGCGGCGGTCGAGTCGAACATCGCGTGCTTGAGTAGTTTGGATACCGCACGAGCGCTGGCCGAGGCTCTCGAAGCCGACGCGGCACCTCCGCGGAGCCTTCAGGCCTATCGGGCGCCCTTCGTACGTCGATGACGTCCACATCAGAAACCCCGGCCGCCTTCGTTCTCGGCGGCAACGCGAGCACCATCGCGTTTACCAGCGACCTGCGTACCGAGTCCGGAAGCGTCACGGCCTACCTCGTGCCGGCCGCAGTGACGCCCCTGGGAACCGTCCTGGGAGAGACCCGCCAGCGTGTCACGATCGCCTCCGGACAGTTGGTCGAGTGGATCGACCGGCAATTCCCGCCGGACGACGAGCGTGCTTTCGCGGCATCGGCACGCGACGTCGAGCTTCTCGCACGTATCGGGTGGCATGCACCGATTCCCGATCGTCTGGACGAGCATTCCGTCATCAACGCGGACGATCTTCCCGAGGATGTCTTCGACGCTCTCGCGCGTGACGCCGAGCCGCTGGTGCAGTGCGCGAGCTGCCGGCGCCTGTGCGTTCGAGACGCATTCGTTTGGCGAGACCGCCACCTCTGCGCGTGGGATCACCATGCGCTGGTCTTCGGAAAACGCGGACCGTGGCGCACCGGGCCGTATGAAGACCACCACTTCGAGACGCTGCCCCGCTGTGCGTACGTCGTTCCGCAGGTGCTGGACGAGCTCGACGTCGAGCTCGTACTCGCCATCGACGGCGTTCCGGAAGCGCTGGCGCGTCGCATCGTCAATCTGATTCCGGCGGAAGATCGCGACGGCTCGTACATGGCCGTGCGGGTGCGCAGCGGGTATGTCCTTCTTCGCGAAGCGCAGCCCGGCGGAACGCCTCCGGCGTGACCAACACCGCGATCGGACGATTGCGGTTGGCGTTGATCGCCCTCTTTCTCGTTCTCGGAGGGCGCCAACTGTGGCTCCAGCTCGTCGCTGCACCGACCATCGCCGCTCGTCCGGGAAATCCACGCAACGCGATGTTGGGAAGTCTGCGCGGATCGATCGTCGCGGCGGACGGTTCGATCCTAGCGGCGAGTTCCGAAGGCCGGCGCATCTATCCGCTGGGGCCGGCAGCGGCGCATCTCGTCGGATACGCCTCCGTGCGCTACGGAACCAGCGGCCTCGAAGCTGCGTACGATCGGGCCCTCTCTCCTCCCGCAGCAAGCGGCGATCCCGTTGCGCAGGTGCAGGAGATCGTACACGCGCTGGAGGGCAAACCGCTGCGGCAGGGAGGGGCCGAGATCGTCACGACCATCGTACCGGCGATCCAAGAGCGCCTCTACCACGATCTCTCCGCGTGGCCGCGCGCCGCAGGCGTCGTCCTCGATCCGCGCACCGGTGCGGTCCTGGCGATGGCGAGCGTTCCGTCTTTCGACCCGAATCGTTTGGACGCAGTCTTTCCGAGACTGCTCGACGATCCGCAAAGTCCGTTGCTGAATCGCGCGATCGACGGCCTCTATCCACCGGGCTCGACCTTCAAAATGGTCACGGCGTCGGCCGCATTGGAAAGCGGTCTCTACGATCTCGACAGTCGCTTCTACGACCCGACCGGATACATTCGAATCGGCAGCGTTCGCCTTTACAACGACGATCGGGAAGCGACGGGCACGCAGACCCTAGTCGGTGCGTTTGCGCTCTCGGTGAACGTCGATTTCGCTCGCATCGTCTTGACGATCGGGAAAGACGAGTTCTACCGGTACATCCGCCGATTCGGCATCGGAGCTCCGCTCGATTTTCAGCTCCCTGCAGCGCGGGCACGCGTTCCGCCGCCGCAGGACGTCACGCCCGGCGAGTTGGCGCAGATGGCCTTCGGGCAAGGAGCACTGGCGGTCAGCCCGCTGCAGATGGCGCTGGTGGCCGCTGCGATCGCGAACGGCGGCGTCGAACCGCGCCCCTACGTCGTTCGCGCCGTCGTGCGACCGGGCGGCATGACGAGCACGTTCGGTCCGTCGGTCCTGGCAACGCCCATCTCGGCGGATACCGCCGCCGAGGTGACGAAGTTGATGGTCGCCGTGGTGCAGAGAGGAACAGGCACTCCAGCGCAGATTCCCAGCGTGCTCGTCGCCGGCAAAACCGGCACGGCGACCAACCCGTTCGGGCCTCCGCATTCCTGGTTCGTCTGCTTCGCTCCGGCCGATGCGCCGCGTGCGGTCGTCGCGATTCTCGTCGAGAATGCCGGCTACGGGGCGAGCGTCGCGGCGCCGATCGCGCGAGACGTGCTGCAGGTCGCCTTGGCCTCGGGGAAGCGATGATCCGTCCCGGAGTCCTTTTCAACGATCGCTATCGGCTCGATGAACTGGTCGGCGAAGGCGGTATGGCGACCGTCTATCGCGGTACCGATGTTTTGCTCCGGCGCCGCGTCGCGATCAAAGTCTTGCGGCCCCAATATGCCGCCGATGCCGAATTCGTACGCCGGTTTCACCAAGAAGCCGAAGCCGCCGCCCGGCTCACGCATCCCAATATCGTGGCGACCTACGACATGGGCCGCCAGGACGATCTCTATTACATCGTCATGGAGCTCGTGGACGGCTCGTCGCTTGCGGAGATCCTCGCGCACGACGGACGGCTACCGGAACCGGTCGCCATCGAATATGCGACGCAGATGTGCAATGGCCTGGCCTATGCGCATCGTCACGGGATACTGCACCGCGACGTAAAACCGGCAAACATTCTCGTCGGCAAGGACGACATCGTCAAACTTTCGGATTTCGGCATCGCCCGTGCGGTTTCGGAACGCACGATGGCGCTCACGCGCCCTGGGCTCGTCATGGGGAGCGTCTATTACATGTCTCCCGAACAAGCGCAGGGACACGAGCTGCACGAGACGGCCGATCTCTACAGTCTGGGCGTCGTCCTCTTCCAGATGCTGACCGGGCGTCTCCCCTACACCGGCGAATCGCCGGTAACGGTTGCCCTCAAACACGTGAGCGACCCCGTACCGGTGATCGACCCCGCGACGGAAGGCGTCAGCCCGGCGGTCGCTGCGATCGTCGAGACGCTCCTGCAAAAGCATCCCGACGATCGGTTTCGTTCTGCGGCAGAAGTCGCCGCCGCATTACGGCAGGCCCGCGAGCGCCCCGAGGAACCGCTCCATCCGGTTCGCAACGACGGCGGCGTCCCACCCCCTCCGCCGCGACCGTCGCCGCTTCCCGATCGCCCGCAGGGACGAGCAACGATCCGCAGCGGCAGGTTTCGCCGGTGGGGTGTCGCGATACCATCCGCCGTTCTGCTGGCTGCCGCGACGGCATTCGGGTACTGGCTCTTCGCCCGTCCGTTGCCGAATCTCGGTGCTACCGTAACGGTCGAAGACTATCGCGGGATGACCGACGTCCAAGCGCAGCAACGCATTGTCAACGCCGGACTCTCGGTACGATTTCTTCATACGTATAGCGATACCGTTCCCGCCGATCACATCATCCGCCAAGAGCCCCCACCGGGTACGCGCGTCGCGCGTAATGCGTTGGTCGAGTTGATCGTCAGTAACGGTTTGCCGCTCGTCGGCCTTCCCGACGTCCGTGGATATTATCTTCGTGATGCCGAACGCGATCTGCACGCCAATCATTTCGCGGTTCGCGTCGTCCAGCGGTACGACGCGGCACCGAAGGATAGCGTCATCGACCAGCGCCCGCGTCCGGGTGCGAAGGTACGGCGCGATTCCACCATCACGCTGATCGTCTCCGCCGGTCCGCGCCCCGTTCTCGTCCCGCGTCTCATCGGCCTCACCGTGCAGCAAGCAGAGGCGCTGGCGGCACGCGACGGCTTCGGCCTCGATGCTTCACAGACCCAGACGATTCTCGGCGTCCCCGCGGGAACCGTCGCCTCGCAAGACGTCTCTCCGGGGCAGCGCATTCCGAACGGCAGCATCGTGCACGTCGTCGTCAGTACCGGCGGCATCGTCGGTACCGCTGCAGTGCCGAATGTGGAAGGCATGCCGCTCGCATCCGCGTTGAGCACGCTGCGAAACGCCGGTTTCGCACCGCAGGTCATGTACGCCGTGCAGTCCACCGCGAACGGCAGCATCATCGCCCAGATGCCGGCCGCCGGTACGACCGCCGGTCTCGGATCGCAAGTCGCGATCACCCTCTCGGTTCCCGGGGAAGTACCGGATACCGAAGGAATGTCCGTTGCGGACGCCCGGGCAACGCTTGCGGCTGCGGGATATGCCGTGGGGTCGGTCCGCTATACGACCTCACAGGGCGCAGGCGGACGCGTCGTCGGCACGCAACCCGAAGCCGGATCCAACCTCCCGCCCGGTTCCGCCGTGACGCTGATCGTCAACGGCCCACCCCCGCGATGAGCGGCTGCCTCTCGATGCGCATTCTCGGTCTCGACCCTGCACTGCGAACCACGGGCTACGGCGCGATCGAAGCATCCGATCGGCGCTGCCGCCTCGTCGAGGCCGGCATCATTGCACCTCCGTCGCACAAACCGCTCGAAGAACGCCTGGCGCTTCTCTACGAAGGCGTCGCGGCGGTCCTCGATGCCGTGGCACCGAGCGTCATCGTCATCGAAGATCTCTACGCAACCTACCGCAGTCCGCGCACGGCGATCTTGATGGGTCATGCTCGCGGCGTCCTGTGCCTCGCAGGAGCGCAGGCCGGGATTCCCGTCCGAACGCTCGGGCACGCTCACGTGAAACGTGCGCTGACCGGTTCGGGATCCGCATCGAAAGAACACGTGAATACAGCCGTCATGCACGAGCTCGCGTTACAGCGCGCACCGCGCCCCTTCGACGTCTCCGATGCGCTCGCATTGGCACTCGCCTATGCAAGGCTGCAACGCGGAGAACGACTCCTTGCGGGCGCTCGCTGATGTTTTCTCGAATCTCCGGAGCGCTGGTCGAGCGACGCGGCGACGCGATCGTCGTCGAGACGGGAGGCATCGGGTACGACATCATCCTTCCGCCGTGCATCGCCGAGAAACTCGATACGGAACTCGGCGAGACCGTCACGCTGGAGATCTACAGCGTCCTCAACCTGGAAGGCCAGACGGGGCGATTCACCTTCTATGGATTCACGAACGCCATCGAACGCGAGTTCTTCGAGGCCCTGCTGAGCGTCGCCTCGATCGGCCCGCGTACCGCGGCTCGCGCGTTCTCGCAACCGATGGGGCGCATCGCGGAAGCGATCGATCGCGGCGATATCGCGTTTCTCCGCACGCTTCCCGGTATCGGGCCGCAAAAGGCACGCGACATCGTCGCGAAGCTGCAGGGCAAGGTTGCGCGCTTCCTTCTGATTCGCGAGGCGCCGCAGCGCCCACCCGTCGAAGCGCGAGCGCCGCTTCCAGTCTTCGCGGAGGAGGCGCTGGCGGTCTTGCTCCAGCTCGGCTACCGGCGGGTCGAGGCGGAACGCATGATCTCGATCGCGCTCGACGAAGCTTCCGGCGTGTACGACGCCGAGACGTTGCTGGCCGAAATCTACCGTAGGAGGCTCGCGTGAGTACGCCGGCGCGCAAGCGCTTGCTGGGACCGGGCGATGCCGCGGAGGCGGAACGCACCGTGGATGCCGATCCCTCGCTCGAAGACGCACTCTACGGCGCGACGCTGCGCCCGTCGTCGTTCGACGAGTATGTCGGCCAGCGTCGCGTGGTGGAGAATCTGCGCATCGCGATCGACGCGGCCATCCATCGCGGAGAGCCGCTGGAACACGTGTTGCTCTACGGCCCGCCGGGTCTCGGCAAGACGACGCTCGCGGCGCTGATCGCCCGTGCCTTGGGACGCAGCCTGCGGCCGACCAGCGGCCCTATTCTCGAAAAACCGAAGGATCTCGTCGGCATCCTCACATCGCTGGAAGACGGCGACGTGCTCTTCATCGACGAGATCCATCGTCTCGGGCGCGTCGTCGAAGAGTTCCTCTATCCGGCGATGGAGGATTTCCAGATCGACTTCGTGGTCGATCGCGGCATGTACGCGAAGACGATCAAGCTGCCCCTCAAGCGATTCACCTTGGTCGGAGCGACGACGCGTGCGGGGATGCTTTCCGCGCCGTTGCGCGAGCGCTTCGGCATCGTGCACCATCTCGAGTACTACGAACCGGATGATCTCGAGCGCATCGTCACGCGCTCGGCCCGCGTGTTGGATATCGCGATCGAGCCCGAGGCCGCACGGATCATCGCCGCACGCAGTCGGGGAACACCGCGTATCGCGAATCGACTGCTTCGGCGCGTCCGCGACTACGCCCAGGTGCGCTCACACGGCACGATCACGGCGGAGGCGGCGTCCGCGGCGCTCGAGCGGGAGAGCGTCGATGCCTGCGGTCTCGACGCGCTCGATCGCGCCTACCTGCGTACGATCGTCGAGCAGTACCGTGGCGGGCCGGTCGGCATCGCTGCGATCGCCGCAACGCTCGCCGAGGATGCCGAGACCCTCGAAGACGTCGTCGAGCCCTACCTCTTGAAGGCCGGCTACGTCGTGCGAACCGCTGCAGGACGCAAGGCGACGCCTGCGACCTATGCGCACCTCGGGCTTCGACCGCCGGCCGGGCAAAATCGCCTCTTGTAAGCGTTCCGCCTCACACGCCGCTCACGGTGCGGTGAAGGTTCCGTATGCGTAGGCGTCGGTCTGGGCTCCTCCCGCCGCCGGAATCGAAGAAAGGGTTAGCGGCGAGAGGACCGCGACGTTTGCTTGCCAGGAAACCTGTGCGCCTCCGGAAGGCAGATTGGGAAACAGCGGTGAGACCTTCGCAAGATTCGGAACCGTGAGCGACGGATTGGCACCTACCGCGGTTTGTGTGGCGAACACGGCAAGGCTCGCGGTCTGCCACGAGATGGATGCCGTATAGACGATCGTGCCCGTGAGAACCGGTGACGACGTATAGGAGAAGGAGAACGTCGGATCTTCCGCCGGCGTTGGACCAGCATAGGAGAACGGAGCCGGAAGCGTCGCCGATGCGGGTGGAACCGTCGAGCCAACTCCGGCGCCGACGCCAAGATTGCTCCCCACCGACCTCGCAACGGCGGCGGCAAGATAGTAGTCGCCGGAAACAGCCTGTGACGCGGGGACTAAGGGATATGTCGGGTAGCTGCTCAGATTGAAACGCGACCCGTCCGCGAGAATATACGATGTATAGTAGTACGTCGTCCATCCCGCCGGGGCTCCTCCGACAGTGAAGGTCTGGAATTGCGTCGCCGCGGCAGAGAGCGTGGGAAGCATGACGTTTTGATTGTTCGTATAGGTTTGATTGCGCAAGATATTCATTCCGATGCTCTGCCCGTTCGCATCGAATGCCAGGAGCATGACATCGACCGTGGGTCCCGGGGCCCCGGTCATCGTATACGAACCCGCGACCGGGATGAGGCCGCTGTATTGCGTGAATCCGGGCACTGCGACGAGGATGTCCGCCGATTGTGCACCGGGTACGGTCACCGAATAGTTAAATGTGACGGTCTGATACCCGGTATTGCCGCACGTAAAGGTCGGCGTGACAGTATCCGCGGTCGAGAGTTCGACGATCTGCAGGTTCGGCGTACAGAAGTACGCGATCTGGTACGTCGTCGTTCCGGGCGTCAACGTGAACGTCGCCTTACTCCCGGTCAGCGAGACGACATTCCACGTTCCTGCCAAACCGGAGCTCACGGCGACGACCGTTGGCTGATTGGAGCCGGTCCAGGTAGCGGTGATCGTCGTCCCGACCGGCGGCGGCGTGGGCGGCGGAACGATCGAACTGCCGCCTCCTCCTCCCGAGCTGCACCCTACAGCAAGGGCTATGAGGGAGAGGAGCATCCGGAATCTTGGAGTGTTTCGGTGCATGCGTCGAGTGACTCCTTTCGCGCCGGCGGCGGCGCAGAGGCGTTCGTCTCTCGATCGTAGGAATCGGGCGTCGCGACGGCGTCGAATCACGACCCTGCCTCCTCGTCCCGATCACTCGACGGGAGATCGACGACCGTGTGCGATACTGGAGCTAGTAGCTCTCCATGACGAAAGGAGCCCTACCGTGACCATACGACCGATCGCCGCCGTTCTCGCCCTCCCGGTATTCGCGCTCTCCATAGCCGTCTCTCGTGCCTCGACGAACCCCGATTCGCCGACGCCGCTGCACGCGAACGTCATCATCGGGACCATGTCGCACGAAGGACCCTATAATCAGTACTTCTCATTCCGTGCGGGACCGGGAACCGTACGCCTGCGCCTGACCATTCGCCCGAACGATGGTGGAGAGACGCTCAACGCCGAGATTCTCGACGACAGCGGCTCCTCGTTGGCCAAAGTCGGCGACGGAACGTCGAACGGACGCGATCTCGTTCGCACCACCGCGATCAACCTCACCGGAGCGCAGACGCTGGTGCTCTATCTGCAAGGCAACGCGGAGTTCTACGGCGCTCGCCATCCCTCGTATCGCGTGCAGTTGGACGGCGACGTCAAGCTCGACAAGTCGGCCAGACCGCTCGTCGTACACTGATGCAACGGAGCGGAACGGGGTCTTCCGCATCCCCTCGCCTTCGGGATCGACGATTTTTCGTACGCATCTGGCACGAAGGAGCACGAGGGGAGACGCGGCTGCGAGGCTTTGTGGAGCAGGTCGGGACAGCACAACGCCTCTACTTCACCTCGCTGGCCGACATCAGCGATTTCATCCGCCTTCGCCTGGGAACCGAAGAAGAGGAAGAGTAGAGCAGCGAGCGAACGCCTGGGCATGATGAGCGGCGCTCGGCCGTTGGAGATCCGGTTGCTGGGGCAGCCGTGCTTCTCCACGGCCGAAAAGGGCGTCCGATTCGCCGCTCCGTCGAAGGCGCTTGCACTGCTCGTTTACCTGATTCTCCACCGTTCCGCCCCCATCGCTCGCGAACGCCTCGCCTGTGCGCTGTGGCCGGATCGCGATGAGAAGGATGCGATCACCGATCTGCGCCGCCACCTCTATTACGTGCAAAAGACTCTCCCGGAACCAATTACCGGTCGGCCGTGGATAATCGCCGACGGTGAATCCATGAGGTGGAATCCCGAGGCGCACGCCTGGATCGATGTCGTCGCCTTCGAAGAGGCTGCGGCCAGCGATCGGTGGGAAGAAGCGGTAGAACTTTATCGAGGCGCACTTGCGGAATCTCTCTACGACGAATGGATCCTCTCGCATCGTGAGCGACTGGAGACGCTCTATCTCGAGATCTTGACGCAACTCGTGGTCAGGTATCGTGGGGTGCGGGATCTTCGACGTGCCTCCGACTATGCGCTCCGCCTGCATGCATCCGATCCCTGGCGAGAAGACGCCGTACGACAGGTGATGGCCATACGCTACGAGAGCGGCGACCGTGCCGGAGCACTAGCTTTCTACAAAACGTTCGCCGTCGCACTCAGGCGAGAGCTTAATGCCGCACCCATGCCCGAGACGATCGCGCTGCGAGAGACGATCGTTCGCGGAGATCCGCTCCCGCTGACCGCGGTCCGTATGAGCGAACCCGCGCGCCGGCATTTTTCGATGCTCCCTTTTGCCGGACGTGAGGAGGACATCCGATCCCTCGTTCATCGCTGGAGGCGTACCGCGCAGGGACGCGGAGCGACGATTGTGCTGATCGGCGAGGCGGGGATCGGCAAAAGTAGGCTTGCCGCCGAACTCATGTTACGAACGGAGGCAGAAGGAGCGCGCGTACTCGCGGGCGGCACAAGTCGGCCGGAGGCGTCGGCATATGAGGCCGTCGTCCTCGCACTCCGTAGCGCTCTTCCCCTCGCTGCCGCAGTAGAGATTCCTGATACCTCGCGCGCTGCGCTTGCGACGCTCTTCCCGTCTTTTGCTCTCGACGAACGAGCGGCAGCACCGGCTCTCGAGCCCCTCCGTGAACGGTACCGGCTTTTCGAAGCGATTGCGGTGCTTCTGCGTGGACTGGCTCGCGTCCGTCCGGTTCTCGTGCTTCTTGAGGATCTCCAGTGGGCCGGTGAGGCAACGTGCGCCGCATTCGAATACCTCGCGCGCAGGCTTGCAACCGTTCCCGTGATGCTTCTCGCGACCATCCGCGATACCCCCGGCAGCTCTCCGACGCCAATCAGCGGTACCTGCGACCGTCTACGGCGTGAAGGCGTACTAGAAATGCACAGACTCGGTCGACTCAATCTGGCGGCGGTCACCACGATCGCCGAGCATCTCGGACCGAATTGCCGTGAGGACCCTTGCGCGTTGGCCGATCGGCTCTATGCGGTAACGAGCGGACATCCGCTTTTCCTCGTCCATGCAATCTGCGATCTCGCACGACACGGAACCATACTCGAAGGACACAACGATCTTTCCGCGCTCATCCGCGAATGCGTCTGCTCGCTCGACGAGGAGGCCGCGCACGCCGCGCGAGCGGCAGCGGTCCTCGGAGCAGCGATTACCTCCGACGTGCTGCGCGCCTTGTTGGGTTGGGAAGCGGACCGAATGGAGCTCGTGCTCGACGGGTTGGTCGCATCCGGTCTGTTGCGTGAAAGCGGATCCTCGCAAGCAGGGGAGTTCGTCTTCTCGCATGATCTCGTCGCCCAGGCGATCTACGACGAGTTACCGGATGCACGAAAGCGCCGTTATCACCGCCGCGCCGCATCGTTTCTCGAGCGCCGTCATCCGGCGGAGCGTGCCGCGGAGATTGCGCATCATTGGGATGCAGCCGGGAGCGAAGCACGTGCCGCCGAGTGGTATCTTCGGGCAGCGAAGGAGGCACTACGACGCTTCGCACATGAGGATGCACTCCGGGATGCGACGACAGGTCTGGAACGCGCAAAGGACCGGAGCGTGCGGCGTGATCTCCTGCTCGTTCGCGAGCGCGCTGCGTATGTCGTGGGGAATCGGACGACACAACACGGGGATCTCGCGGCTCTAGCCGTCATCGCGCAGGAAGACGGCGATCGGGAGTTACTTTTTACCGTTCACGCGAGGTCGTGCGAGCTCGCGGATCGCTGCGGTGACCATGCGGCATGGTTGTCGTCCCTCGATGCCATGCGTCGGGTGGCTGACGAAGACAAGGATCCCTACCGATCGGCTCTCGCATGCGAATATTCCGCGCGGCGTGCCCTGGCGACGGCCGATTATGCGACGGCGCTCGCGTATGCGACCCGCGCCCTCCGGTACCACGATAAAGCCGGAGGAGCCGATGCGTCGGCGCGCACGCACTGCTTGATCGGAGAGATTCTCGCGACGCGCGGCGATGCTCGCCTAGCCGGGAAGCATTTTGAAGAGGCGGCGAGACTCGTCTCACGGACCGCCGATCTACCGTTACTGGCACGTGCCACGCTCGGCATCGCACGCGCGGCCGATGCCGCCGAAGAGTACGCGCGACTTCGCGACCATGCGTTGGAGGCACTGGATCTCTACCGGCGATGCGGCGATCGCGAAGGGATGGCCGATGCCCATCTACGGGCGGCCACCGGCTATGCGCGGTTGTTGGATGTTGCCGAGGCGCGTTCGCATTTCGACCAAGCAGCCGTCATCTATCGGACGTTGGGCAATCGGTGGGGGCACGCTGCGGTTCTCGTCAACTCCACGGTCGTCACGCTCGCACTTGGCCTGCTCGACGAAGCGGAGTCCGCTCTGACGGAAGCCCGCGAAGGGTTTTTGTCTGTCGAGGATCTCGGCGCAGCTGCAGTCTGTACGGGGAACCTTGCCTACATCGCCGAACGTCGAGGACTCCATGAACGTGCGGAGCGGCTCGCACGCGAGCGTCTCCGCACGGCGCGAGAGATCGGTGATCGCAAGCAGGAAGCAACCGCGCTCGGCCTTCTAGGGACGGCGTTACGCAACACGGGTCTCTATGACGAGGCGATCGCACATCTCGAGGACGCGATCGCGCTGCACGAACGCTCGGGGAGAGGCGCAGAGCTGATCGAGGATCTCGCCGATCTCGCGTCGGCTTATGCGCTCGCCGGGCGACGCGACGAGGCACTCGCGACCGCCGAGCGCGTCGCTACGGCATTGGCTGCCCTCCCTCCCCAACGGTCGTTCCTCGAAAAACCGTGCTGGTTGGCAGCGTGGAGTTATCACCTCTGCGGGGCCGGGGAGAAGGCAGCCGCGATGCTCGCACTCGGCATGCGGCTGACCGATCTCGTTCTGCGCACGGTCGACGACCCGGCTGCACGTTCGGCGTATCTCGCACTAGACTATGTACACAAGCTTCGCACAGCGGCCGAATGCGGCGCGTGGCCCCCTTCTCCGCGTTCGACCCGCAGCCGACGCTCTCGCACTACCATGAGTGCATGAAGACGACCACACGATTTGCGAGCCTTTTGCTCGCCTCCATCCTGCCGCTCTCCACGGAGAGCGGTTGCGCCGGCACCAGGCAGAGGGCGCATAGCTCCACGACTGCCGTCGATCCGTGCGCGCTGCTAACCCCCGCTGAGGTGGCGCATGCCCTCAGAGAACCCTTCGTGCGCGTGACCCGAATCGACGCCACGCATTGCATGTACAAGGGGAAGACCGTGCTCAGCACGATCATCGTCGAGGCTTCGGCCGACGGCGCCGACGGACTCTTCTCGGGCGGGCGACTCGCGCAAAACCTGATGGGCGATACCGGCGAACCCGCGATCCGCATCGGCGACGCGTCGTTCTGGACGGCGCTCGGTAACGTCCTGTACGTGCGCAAAGGAAACGGCTACATCGGTATCGACATGCGCGGCGCAGGCGTCCGCACGCGCGTCGTCGGCCCGGAGCTCGCCCGCGTGGCGCTCTCCCGTATGCCGTAGCGTGCTTCGAGGAGCGTCGAACTCGACGGCCCCTCGAACCAATCCATCCCTCGGAGTACGTCGTTCCGTCGACGAGATGCACGAGGAGCGAGACTCGAATCGCCATCCGCCCGGCGTTCGGATTGCGCACTGGGCGTGGGTGCTCGCATTGCTGATACTCGTCTCGAGCGGGTTGCAGATCTTCGATGCTGCGCCGTATCTCGACGCGTCGGACCAAACCGACCCGGTGCACCGGCTGCTTGCGATCGGCTCCCCTGCGCCGGGAGTCGGCGTGACGGTGCTCTTCGGGCATACGTACGTTACGACCGGGTGGCTGGGTTGGGTACCGGATGGTCTCGGAGGGGAGAGCGCACGCGCGTTTCCGTCGTGGATCACCATCCCGGCATATCAAGACCTCGCGGACGGACGGCGCTGGCACCTGCTCTTCGCGTGGATATTCGGTGCTGCATGGGCGCTTCGCATGGCGTGTCTGGTGCGTAGCAAGGCCCTCGGAACGACGTACGCGATGTACGAGCCGTTGCAAAGAGGAGCGTATGCCGTTACGACGTTCGTCCTCATACCGCTCGCCGTCGCTACCGGGCTTGCGCTCTCTCCCGGATTGGACGCTCGCTTTCATTGGCTCCCCGCGATCTTCGGCGGCCGTCAATTCGCGCGCACATGGCATTTCGCGACGATGATCGCGCTCTGCACCTTCTTTGCCGTCCACACGTTTCAAATACTGACGCACGGGCCGATACGCCGGCTTCGCTCGATGATCACAGGCAGATGAAGCGCCGCTTGTTCCTTGCCGGTGGGTCCGGCGCTCTTCTGGCGGGTTGCTCGCCGATCGGAACCGCGCTCAACGATCACGCGTCGGTTCGAAGAGTCTTGCGCGCAGCCGAGGCCCTGGATGCGCGTGTGATCGGCGGTTCCGGGCTCGCGCGAGAATATACCCTCGCGGACGTCCGCCGCGACCCGCCCGTGACGAGTCTTCCCGTACCGCACAGCGACCGCTACGCGCACCTCATTGCGTCGAGGTACGAAGGGTTCTCTCTGCGCGTCGACGGACTGGTCCAGCACCCGCTCCGCCTCACCTACCGGGTCTTGCAGGGCGCTCGCAAAGTAACGATGATCACGCGTCACGACTGCGTCGAAGGATGGAGCGTCGTGGTCGCATGGACGGGGATTCCGCTGGCGCGCATCCTTGCAGCAGCACGACCGCTGCGCGCGGCACGGTTCGCCGTCTTCCATTGTATGGATCGCGACGAGACGGGTGCTCCCTACTACGAGTCGCTCGACGTGCATCAGGCATACCATCCGCAAACGCTCCTGGTCCTCGAAATGAACGGACGCCCGCTCTCGCCCGATCACGGCGCACCGGTTCGCCTCTGCGTCCCGCTCCAGCTGGGGTACAAGAGTGCCAAGTGGATCGAGCGCATCGAACTGGTCCCGTCGTTGCGCTCACTGTACGGAGGCAACGGGGGCTACTGGGAAGATCGCGGGTATGAGTGGTTCGCCGGCATCTGAACGACGGCGCGGCGGGAGGCCGGCAACCCGCGTCTGAACTCTCCGCCGATGCGCGAACGATGGTCACGGCGCGGCTTCCTCGAATCGGCCGCGCTCGCCGCGGTGGGGTACGGGCTGGTCTCCCGGTTCGCCGAAGCAAGCAGCGAATGGGACCCCGCGCGAACGGCGGACCGTCCCATGCTGCGCGTCTTACTCGGGCGGGGAGAGGCGCACGTGCTGGATGCCGACCGCTTTCTCTTCGACGGCCGTCCCTATCGCGGGAGCTTCACCGTCTTGCCGGATGGATCGGTCGTCGAGACCGTCGCCGTGGACGACTACCTGTACGGCGTCGTCGGACGGGAGATGCCGCCTCGCTGGCCCACGCCTGCTCTAGAAGCCCAAGCCGTCTGTGCGCGCACCTTCGTCCTCCGGCGCAGCGATCCGCGCCGGTCGTACGACCTTCGGCCGACGCCGGCCGACCAAGCGTACGGCGGCATTCTGGCGGAGAACCCGGCCGTCGTTGCAGCCGTCGATGCAACCCGTGGGGAGGTTCTCGGCTACGGGCCGGATTACGCGTTGACCGTCTACTCGTCGTGCTGCGGCGGACATACCGAATCCGCGGCCGACGCGTGGGGAGGCGCGGGTGCTCCGTACCTGCAGGGCGTGCCGTGTCCGTACTGCGCGGAAAGCCCGTACTACCGGTGGCAGCGAAGCGTTCCGCTCGACGTGATCGCGCAGCGCGTCGGAGCCCTCGCGGATCCGTGCGGCACGCTCATCGGACTGCGCCCGCAAGGGCGGGATGCATCCGGTCGCATCCGCGCATTCGAACTGGTCGGCGATAGGAGTACGGTAACGATTCCTGCGGAACGCATGCGCAGCGCCATGGGAAGCCGCCTCTTGCCGAGCCTTCTCGTTTTTTCCGTCGAATCGCAGGCATCGCGTACGGTGCGTATCGAAGGAGGCGGCTACGGGCACGGCGTCGGCCTTTGCCAATGGGGTGCACGCGGACTTGCATCCGCGGGCGCGACGGCGTCGGAGATCCTGGACTATTATTTCCCCGGAACGCGACGCGAGCATGACTGACGACAGGCACGACGAAACGACACCGCACGGCGACCCCGTCGCCACGAGTTTTACCGACAAGCGCTTCGGCGTGCGCTTGCGAAAGTATATCGACGTGGTCGTGGAAGATCCGCTCTCCGCGATGCTCTTCCGCGGAGCCGTCGCCGATATCTCCCCCACCGGTATGCGCGTGATCGTCGACCAATATCTCCCGAAAGGCACGAAGTACACCTTCACGATGAAGCGCAATCCGTTTCTCGTCGTCAAAGGCGAGGTTCGGTGGATCCGCCCCTTCGAGGGCGACACCTTTCAGATCGGCGTGCTCTTTCTCGATCTCCGTGACGACGACCGCAAGCGTCTGACGAGCTTCCTGGATATCGAGCGCCAGCGCCTCCACGCCAGCAGTTGATCGACGACTACGACTTCGACCTTCCCGAACGGCTGATCGCGCAGCGTCCCGCTCCCGAGCGCGATGCATCGCGACTGCTGGTGCTCGACGGCGATCGCATCGAACATCGCGTCTTTCGAGAGCTACCGGCCCTCGTCAGGCCGGGCGATCTCTTCGTCCTCAACGAGACGCGCGTCATCCCCGCACGACTCTTCGCGCGCCGCCTCCCGGGCGGCGGGCGCACGGAGATTCTCCTCCTGCACCCATCGCACGAGACCGATCCCGCGCGGCAGCGCTGGCATGCCTTGGTGCGCCCGGCACGACGCGTGCATCGCGGTACGGTCCTCTCGTTCGGCGATCTGGGAGAGGCGGTCGTGCTCGCGACCGGAGAAGAAGGAGAACGCGAACTTGCCTTCACGACCACACTCCCTTTCGAACGATTCCTCGAACAGGCGGGCCGCCTACCGCTACCGCCGTACGTGCGATCGGACGACGACGAGCTGCAGCAGCGCTATCAGACGGTCTTCGCTCGCGTCCCCGGAAGCGTCGCGGCACCGACCGCCTCGCTCCATTTCACCGAGGAACTCTTCGGTGCACTCGCCGAGCGAGGTGTCGAGTTCACGCGTCTCGTCTTGGATGTCAGCCTCGGAACCTTTCGTCCCGTAAAGTCCGAACGACTGGCGGAGCATCGCATGTACGCCGAGCGCTATACGATCCCCGAGGAGTGCGCGCTCGCCGTGCGGAGTGCGAAGGAAACGGGTCGTCGCGTCGTCGCCGTCGGTACCACCGTCGTGCGCGCGCTCGAAGCGAGCGCCCTGCGCTACGGCGAGGTACGAGCGGGAGAAGAAGAGACCGATCTCTTCATCACGCCCGGATTCCGGTTTCGCGTCACCGACGCAATGATCACGAATTTCCATCTCCCGCGCTCGACGCTCTTGGTGCTGGTGAGCGCCTTCGCCGGGCGAGAACGCATCTTGCGGGCCTACCGCGAGGCAATCGCACGTGACTATCGGTTCTTTTCGTTCGGCGACGCGATGTTCATCACCCCGGAGCGAGGCTCGCCGTAACGGCGATCAGCGCGTCAAGCCGAAGGCGAGGTAATGCGGTTTCGTTCCGCCTGAAGGGTTGAACGCCGTTCCCACCTCGATGCTCAATCGCAGGTGCGGAGCGACGTTCCGTTCGACGGCAAGTACGCCGAATCGCTGAGCGGCATCGCCGATGCCGTAGCCACCGTGTATGCCGGTCTCGACTGCGACGGTGGTGCCGTCGGGGAGACGACGGCCGAGCGAGACGAGCATGCTCGGTGCATCATGAAACCGAGACTCGTCGGCATCGCCGCTCCGCAGGAGGCCGAACGACACGCCGGCGGTCGCTACCTCTCCGAGTGCCTGCGCGGCATCCAGTGAGACCGACGCCCGAGGTGTGCAGTCGATGGGCGCCAGCGGCGGGAGGGGAGGACGCAGCTCGACACGCACTGCGGCGGATGCCGGACGATCGACCGGCAGCGCGATCGCAAGTCCGTAGCCGTACGGCGTCATGACGTAGAGACCTGCACCGTAATCGCCCGATTTCGCGATCTCCGATGGAGCATCCATGAAGAATTCGACGCCGCGCGCCACGCCGTAGCGCAGGCGAACCTCGGGAAAGGCAGCGAGCGCGGTCCCTCCGAGCTTCGATGCATTTTGGTAGTAGGCACTTTCGACGGCGAGATGTCCCGGTGCCGCGATGCAAGGCGATGGATGCGCGTGGGCATGGACGGCGATGCCGTATCGCCCATCCGGCGTACATCCGTTTTGCCCGTGCCCTTTCCAGGCCGCTGCAGTCGACTGCGGCATCAACGCCGGCATCGCGACGAGAGACGCGACGCTCACGACGCGACGAATCGCGGTACCCATTTCAAACCGGTCTCCTCGAGGCTCAGTATGCGAAAAGCCAGCCCAGATTCAGCGCCCTCGTGACGGATCCTTCTTGCGCGACGACGTATTCCACGGTGAATCGGGCGCGTAGGTACGGACGCGCGCTGAGCGAATAGGTCATCGACGTCATCGGACCTGCGATGGCATCGTACGCGCGATCGAAGCGCACGACTCCGATCCATAACGGTGTGAGAGCGTATTCTTCCTGCACGAATCCGCCGCTACTGAACGCCGCCGTCCCGAGGCCGTCCGCATTCGAATCGAAGCCCGTTTGTACCAATGCTGTAAAACGGGAGCGTCCCTCGATGCTCTTGAGGGCCAGACCGCGGCGATGAAAAAGATCCGGCGGACCGCCCAAGGGACGCGCACCCTCATAAGTGTAGCCGAAGAGCGACAAGCGCGAACCACCGATCTCGCCGACGAGCATCGTATCCGGACGATCCGTTTGCAGCCCCGACTGCGGATCGTGACCCTTGATGAGCAGCGCACGTACCCATCCATCCGCATTGCCGATGCCGAGATTCACGCCTATTCTCGGCTCGAACAAGTTGAAGGGGTTCGCGCCGACGGTCTGATCGAAAACCGCGTAATGATTCTCCGTCGGACGCATCGTTTCGGGATCGGCCGGCAGCGGTAGCGTGAATTGACCGGCAACCAGATCGACGTCGAGCGCTTTCACGTTCGATGACCAGGCGTCCAGCGGACGCGTCTGATATTCGAGATATGCGTCACGCGTCTTGCCGGGACGCCCGCCGTCCAACGAATACTGTTCGGCATAGTACGACAGATGTCGATCGATCGGTCCCGCCGAGAGAAACTCCACCTCATCCACGATCGCTTTCGGCAATCCGGTCGGATCGGGGAGACTACTGTAGGCGAGGTTGACGCGCACCGCGATCGGAAACGTTCGGTCTCCTGTCACTCCCCCCGGCCATCGAAAGCCGGCATCCTTAAATGCCTGTCCGAATGCGTTCAGACGCGGCACGATGCTATGACACGTCTGACATGAGACACCATAGCGATGCGCAAAGATCGGTAAAGCGGAGCTTCGAGAAGGAGCCCCGAGCCATATCCCCATCGCAACGCACGATGCAAGGAAAGGCCGGAACGTCCATCCATATCGGTCCCAGAGCCGCACCTATTTATGTTATCCTAAATACAATGTTAGTCTCGACGACTTTTGTCGAGCATCCTTTGGAGATACCCACATCGGCCGAGGTGACTCTACAATTGCTCGTGCAATTGCAAGGTATAGATGGAGACGGGCCCCCGCGCCGTGTTGTACGCCGGTGCAACGAACCGTTGATAGTCGAATTTTACGGAGAGACCGCGGGCGATGCCCAAGCGATAGTAGCTTTCGAGGATACGCTCGGGTGCGTACGAGAGCGCTCCGTCACCAATCAGGATCCCCAATCCACCGGCCGCCAGGTATCGCTGCCGAACCGCAGAGATCCCGTTGACGACGCCGGCGATCCCTAACGTGTCGCCTGGCCGATGCCAAAGGCTACCGTCGAACGAAAATCCGGCCTCGACCGAACGGTCGATCTCGGTGAAGTCGAAGGTCTCGTAGCTCCCGTTGTCGGCCGACGCCCGTGCGAAGAACCCGACGCCGTCACGAAGCTGCTGCTCGAGGTTGACGCCTTCGCCTAGTTTCCAATGGCGTTTGGAGCGAAATCCCGCAGGGTTCGGCGTCGTTCCCGAGGCCAATGCCGCCGCGGTGGCGTCCGCCAACGGTGCCATATACCCGTAGTTGCCGTACGCCAAGAGGCGTACTCGCCCCGGTCGATCGCCGAAGAGCGACAACGAGCGCGACCACTGGATGACCGGCGAGTATTGCAAAAACGGAACATGCTCGATGGCAATCGCATTGGGCTCTTTCGAAAGTTGGAAGAGGCCGACATCGAGCGCGGACTCAGGCCGAATGAACGATGCAGTCACCCCATAGGTGTACCCCCACGCGTCGGCTGCATAATCGAAGGCTCCCATGTCGACGACCGCCCAATTCAAAAAATCATTACGGGGATCGTGCGCGTACGTGTTGTCGTCGAAGATGTCGACGACCGAATACTTGCCGACGGTTACGACCGTACGTGTCGGGGAGACGCGCTCGGGTAGCTGGTTTTGATCCGACGTCAGCACATCCGTTGCCGCACCGCTATCGAACGTTTGGCGGATGAAGACGCGGTGCAGACGCTCGTACGGTCGGGCAGCACCGATTTTATACGCTTCCGCGTTCGAAAAGCCGGCGAGGCCGAGCGTTTGGTCGAATCCGAAGCCCTGATCGACCTCCTCATCGAGATACAATGCTGCTTCGTGCCAAACACGCACGCCCGCGAAGAGCGTCGCCGTAAACGTCTTGGCGGTATCGGGCGTATTGGTTAGACTCTGCGGCCCCGAGTACGCTGCCGGAAACGCACCGTGATACTGTTGCGTGTTGGTCGCCTGGACGTGCACGCCGAATCGTCGCTCGAACCCAGGAACGGCTACGGACGGCGTTGCCGAGGCGCTCGGCGCCGGCGTCGCGACGCCGGTATCGGCGGCCGCACTGCGCATGGGGAACCACACCGCTACGACGACGCCTGCCAGTATCGCAACCAGTCCCTTGGCTCGTAACGACATCCGCCTCACCTCCGAACGTTCATCCGAGAATGAAAAACCGTCGCGGCTTCCTCGCTCGCGACGGTGACGAGACGGATCTCGGGCAGACTCCGCCATCCTCAACGTCGAGTTTTAGCACTACGCGCTATAGAGGTCCCGCGGGCCTCAGCCGCGTTAGGTACCGCCTTGATTCGGCGGTGCCTGGTCCACCCGTTGGGGTCTCTCGACCTTTCCGGGCAGCGGCGTATCATCGCGTAGACGCCTCACCTAACGAGGAATCCGGGGGCAGGATAACGCGGAGTCGGGGCGTTGTCAATGACTCCCGAACCAGATGATCGCATCCGCCCCTACCGTCGTTTGATAGGCCCTCGTACCGTCGTCGTACGGCGTCACACCCGGAGCGAACGCCCGCTCGGTCCGGACCTCCGGGCGCAAGAGCACACCGTCGGACCCGATCCGATACGTTTTCACGCGACCGTCGTTGAGCGCGTCGATACCGAAGAGGACGGAATCCTTGTTTGCGTGCGAGACCCAACGGCCGAACAGCTCGATCGTGGGGATGTGCGCCGACGGATCCCACGGCGCCATGTCGTCCCCGGCATGAATGCCGTAGAGGACCGTCCACCACGGACTCAACCGCGTCGCCGCCATCACTCCCGTCTGCGTGAACCCATCGAAGGTAAACATGAGCGAGTGACTGTACAGGAAGTTGCTCGGTGCGAGCTGCGCTTCGATGTCGGGCGGCGAGATGTACCGACCGACCTGGACGATCGTTCCCTCACCCCAACGCGGGAAGTAGAGGATACCGTACATCTCCAGCGGATCGAAGCCGTAGACTTGGTTCCGCAGCAGGAGCTGATCGCTGAGGTATCCTTCAGCCGTCGTGAAACGATAATCGTTACCATAAAACGCGGTCAGGCGCACGCCCCAGTCGCCGTGCCGCGTCTGCACCGTATCCGGCTCGCGCTCCACGCGCAGCACCGCCTGGTCGAGTTCGAGCGCGTTGGGAACATCCTGATAGGAGAGCGGATAATTGGAAGCATGAGACGTGCTCAGCTCGATTCCCGGTTCGAGCCACCCATACACGTGCAGGCCCGGTGAAAGTCCCGAGGGAGCGCCGATGACCGGCCCCGGAAAGTCCGCACTCGGAAAGACCGACGACAACGGCGCCGGGAGCGCGCGGCGCTCGGCTGCTTCCGTAGCCGGGCTCGGCCAAGGAGTAGGCACGACCGCATCGCCGGTACTTCCGGCCGGAGCGACGAGCGCGGCGAGGAGTGCGAACGCAGACCACATGCGGCGAGTGTATGCAAGACGACCCGCCGACGCAATGCCGCGGCAGGCTTTCGGCATCGTGCTGCGTAGTTGGCCGGAGGACGGCGTCCGGGCGGGCGCCGTTTCGACGACGGAAGAGACGAATGAAGGGAGTTGCTACGTCGATGAAAGTCTATACGCCGAAAAAGTGGAATCTCTCGGGCCTGCAAGGGATCTCCGACGATACGCTCGAGGTGCATTTCGCCCTCTACGAGGGGTACGTGAAGAACACCAATCTCCTCAATGAGCGCCTTGCGGAGCTTCGAGCGGCAGGAAAGAACGTCGGGTCGGACCCGGCCTTTGCGGAGCTCGTGCGCCGGCTCGGCTTCGAGTACAACGGCATGCGCCTCCACGAATATTACTTCGACAACATGACGACCTCGCCGTCGGAACCGAAATCGGGGCGACTCTACGACGCGCTCGGCGAGAGCTTCGGAAGCTTCGAGGCGTGGAAGAAGGATTTCTTCGCCGTCGGCGGCATGCGCGGTATCGGCTGGGTCATCGCCTATTACGATCCCGCGAACGGGCAGATCACCAATCACTGGGTCGCCGAGCACGAGAACGGCAATCTCGCCGGCTTCGTACCGATCATCGTCATGGACGTCTGGGAGCACGCGTTCATCCGCGATTACAAACCTGCAGAACGCGGGAAATACGTCGAAGCCTTCTTCGCGAACCTGAACTGGGCCGCGTGCGAGGCGCGCCTGCCTTGATCTTGCCGCGCCTTCGGGCCGTCGCCGTGGCGCTCGTCGCTCTCGTCCTCGCGACGAGCGGGTGCGGGCATTCGGCGCGGCCCTCCGGCCCGGCAGGGTGGCAACCGGAGGGCACCGGTGGGCTCCGCTGGAGCTTCGGCACGGGAGCGGAATCCCAGACCTTTCGCATCGAGAGCCGGCCCTTCGACGGAGGACTCCACGAGCTGGCTTCCGAGGAGGCGGCAGCGGTCATCCTCCACCATCCCGGACTGCGCTACGTCGGGAGCATCCCGTTTCCGCCGTGCCCCGGTGAGGCCGGGCTCCTCCGCTTCGTTGGGCACGGAGCCAGCGCGCAGCGGATCGAGGTGGGCTTCACGGTCTGGCAAGGGACCGCGACCATAGCGACCTATGCCCGCCCGCTCCATGCCTCCGTCTCGCGCGAGGCGTGGAACGCGCTTCGGGCGGATCTCTGCCACACGGTGGCGTAGCGCATTCGGCGGCGGGAGGAATCGGGCGTGCACGGGCCGGGCCTGCTCTTCGTCATCTCGGGGCCCTCGGGAGCGGGGAAGGACACCCTCGTGGAGGCACTGAGGGCGAGGCTCCCGCGGCTACGGTACTCCGTCTCGGCGACGACACGCGCCCCACGGCCCGGCGAGGTGGACGGAGAGTCGTACTTTTTCCTCACCCGTGAGGAGTTCGAGCGCCGGATCGCCGCCGGCGGCTTCCTCGAGTGGCGCGAGTACAACGGCAACCTGTACGGCACCCCGAGGGATTTCGTGGAACGGACTCTCGACGAGGGGTATGACGTGGTCATGAAGCCGGAGGTGCACGGGGCGCTAGCGGTCAAGGCGGCCTACCCCGATGCGGTGCTGATCTTCCTGTTGCCGGACAAGTTCTCGCACCTGCGCAAGCGCCTCATGGAGCGCCGGACCGAGACGAACGAGGAGATCGCAAGGCGTTTGGAGATCGCTCACGAAGAGATGAAGTTCATCCGCCGCTTCGACTATCTGGTGATCAACGTGCAGCGTCGCCCGGAAGACGCAGTGCGCGATCTCCAGGCGATCCTTCAAGCCGAGCGCTTGCGAATCCATCGGTATAGCGAAGATTCGCTCAAGCGCGTCGAGCTATCGTGAAGTAGGCGGAAGTCCGGTCCAACGCATTTCGACGTAGACGTAAAGGGATAGACCAGAATCGAAGATGAGTAACGCCGCATTCGGAGATCTCGAGCGTTTGTTGCGCCACGTGGACTCCAAGTTCACGCTGGTCAACATCGTCACCAAGCGCGCTCGCCAACTGAACAACTGGATCCGCGTCCAACAGCTACCGCCGTCGGAGCGTCGCGAGATCTACGCCAGCGAACCGCTCGTGGACCACGCGACGATCAACTGGAACAAGCCCGTCTCCATCGCGCTCGACGAGGTCGCTGCGGGCAAAATCGGGTATCGGCGCACGCGCGAAGGCATCAAGTAACGCCATGTGCGGCATCGTCGGCTACATTGGCGAACGCGACGGTGTTTCGATCATCCTCGATGCACTCGCGCGCCTCGAGTATCGCGGGTACGACTCCGCCGGGATCGCCGTCATCGACGCCGAGGGCCGCCTCGTCGGCACGAAGGCGGAAGGGAAGCTCGCTCGACTTGCGGAGCGCCTTCGCAACGGCTCCGCCCTGCGCGGCAGCGTAGGACTGGGACACACGCGTTGGGCAACGCATGGGCGTCCGTCCGACGCGAACGCGCATCCGCACCTCGACTGTCGCGGTCGAATCGCCGTCGTCCACAATGGGATCATAGAGAACCACGCGGCGCTACATGCCGAACTCGAGCGGGAGGGCCATCGCTTCGCCAGCGAGACCGATACCGAAGTCGTCGCGCATCTCGTCGAACGTCATTATCGAGGAGACCTCGAAGCAGCCGTCCGGGCCACGCTCGCCGAGGTGCGCGGCGCCTACGCGCTCGGCGTGATCTGTGCCGACGAACCGCGCCGTCTCGTCTTTGCGCGCAACGGCGCCAGCCCGCTGGTGATCGGCATCGGCAACGGTGAGATGTTCGTCGCCTCCGATACGCCTGCGATCCTACCGCATACGCGCAAGCAGATCATCGTTCACGAGGGAGAGATCGCCGTCGTCGAGCCCGGCAGCGTGCGGATCACCGCGTACGACGGGACGGTCGTCGAACGAGGCGTCGTTCACATTCCGTGGGATCTCTCCTCCGCCGAAAAGGGCGGCTTCAAGCACTTCATGCTGAAGGAGATTTTCGAGCAACCGGCTGTCGTACAAGCGACGCTTACCGGGCGCATCGCGGATGACGACACCGTTCGCCTCGACGACGAGCTCGCCGCGCTCGGAGCGATGACCTCCGACCGCTTCTCGAAAATCGTCGTTACCGGCTGCGGTACGGCGTTTTTTGCAGGCATGGTCGGCATGTACGCGCTGCGCTCCCTCGCGCGCATTCCGGTCGAGGTGGAGCTCGCGAGCGAATTCCGCTACGGCGATCCGGTCGTGGACGATACCACCCTCGTCGTCGCGATGTCGCAGTCCGGAGAGACGGCCGATACCATCGAGGCGGTGCGCATCGCCAAGGAGCGCGGCTCCGCGATTCTCGGCGTCTGCAACGTCCTCGGTTCCCATCTGACGCGCTTGGCGGACGCCACGCTCTTCACGCGGGGCGGCCCGGAGATCGGCGTCGCCGCAACCAAGACGTACGTCGCGCAAGCGACTGCGATGCTGCTGCTCGCCCTCCATCTCGCGCGCCTGCGCAACGCTACCGCACCGCAACGACTGCGCGAACTGGCCGGGCAGTTGCGCTCGGTTCCGGCCGCCGTGGATGCCGTTCTCAACACCTCCGAGGACGTGCGTAACGTCGCCCGCACCGTACGGCACGCTCCGAGTGCACTCTTCATCGGCAGGTACATCAACGTCCCGACCGCATACGAAGGCGCACTCAAACTCAAAGAAATCTGCTACATCCACGCCGAGGGCTATGCCGCAGGCGAGATGAAGCACGGCCCGATCGCATTGCTGGAGCCGAGCGTTCCGGTCATCGGCATCGCGACCAACGGACGTGTACGCGAGAAGATGCTCTCCAATCTCGCCGAGAGCAAGGCCCGTGAGGCACCGGTCGTCGCCGTCGCCGAGTACGGCGACGACGAGATTCGCCAGTATGCCGACCACGTACTGCGCGTGCCGGCCGTCGATGAACTCCTCTCGCCGCTCGTCAACGTGGTGCCGTTGCAGCTGCTTGCCTATCACGTCGCCGATCTCGAGGGGAAGGACGTCGATCAGCCGCGCAATCTCGCCAAGACCGTCACCGTGGAGTGATCCCCGTGATACGCAGCGACGGACGTCGTCCCGATGAATTGCGACCGGTTCGGATCGAGACGAACTACCTGAAGTACGCCGAAGGCAGCGCGCTCATCTCGCTCGGCGACACGCGGGTCCTGTGTGCGGCGACGATCGAAGAGCGCGTGCCGCAATGGTTGAAAGGCCAGGGGACCGGCTGGATCACCGCCGAGTACGCGATGCTGCCCCGAGCGACGTCCGAACGAACGCAGCGGGAATCGTCGCGCGGCCGCATCGGAGGGCGAACGCACGAGATCCAGCGGCTGATCGGACGCGCGCTTCGTGCCGTCGTCGCGCTCGATCGCCTCGGCGAGCGTACCGTGTGGATCGATTGCGACGTCCTCCAAGCTGACGGCGGCACCAGAACCGCGGCGCTTACCGGTGCGTACGTCGCGCTCGCGCTGGCGCTGCGGACCGTCGCCGATCCGGCCGACCCGGAACGATGGCCCTTGCAAGGTGCGGTCGCCGCTACCAGCGTTGGGATCGTCGCCGGTATTCCGATGCTCGATCTCGCGTACGAAGAAGACAGCAAGGCCTTCGTGGATATGAACGTCGCGATGACCGATTCCGGCCGCTTCGTCGAACTCCAAGGAACTGCAGAGGCGACGCCGTTCGATCACCGGGACCTCGAGACGCTCCTCGCACTCGCCGAGCGAGGAATCGCGAAGCTCCTGGACGTCCAGCGCGACGCTCTCGGCCTGCCTGCCGCTGCTGCGCATGCCCATTGATCGCGACGCGCTGAGCGAACTGCATCGACTCGTCGGCCGCTTCCGGATCTCCGACCGGAGCCTGCGATCACTCCACCACACGGTCGAGGAGGCGCTTCGCAACGGCACCCTTTCCGATGCCGTGACCAGCCGGTACCTGGACGCGATACGCCGCTATTTCTCCGCATTCGATCGCGAAGCACGCGTGACGCTCCGCGACGTCGATCGCCGCCTCGAAGCCCTGCGCCAGGTCGAGTTCAATCTCTTGGCCGAGCGCGGCGTCCTCGTGCGCAGGATCGAAGAGACCCAAGCGGTTCTCGCAGCCCTCCACGAAACCGGAGAGACGACGCGGTCGTGACTCTGCTGGAGCGGATCGGCCAAGCAACGCTCGACTTCCTCGATTATACCGGCGGCGTGACGCTCCTGGGTTTGCGCGCGAGCAGCGATATCCTCAGGCTGCGCGTTCGCTTGGATCATGCGGTCATCCAGGCGTTTCTCCTCGGCGTGCAGTCGCTGCCGATCGTGCTGCTGACCTCGCTGTTCACCGGCATGGTCTTTTCTCTGGAGTCCGCCTTGCAGGCCGTCCGCTACGGCGTCGGAATGCTGGTGGGAGGAGCGGCCGCCTATACGTCTGTGCGCGAACTGGGCCCGATGCTCTCGGCGGTCGTCGTCGCCGGCCGCGTCGGCGCGGCGATCGCCGCGGAATTGGGAACGATGACCGTGACCGAACAGGTCGAGGCACTGCAATCGATGGGGATCGCGCCGGTTCGGTTCCTGGTCGCTCCCCGTCTGTTGGCTCTCGTGTCGACCATGCCGCTGCTCACGATCTTCGCGGATGTGGTCTCGGTACTCGGCGGGATGTGGATGGCCCATGCCTACGCACGCATCGGGTACAGCGAGTTCATGAACTCCGCAAGACAGACGATCGGTACGGACGACGTCGTCAAGGGGTTGGTGAAATCGCTCGTCTTCGGTGCGGTCATCGTGTTGATCGGCTCCTATCAGGGACTGAGGACGCGCGGCGGAGCCGCCGGCGTCGGAAAGGCGACGACCGGCGCGGTCGTCATCTCGATCATTCTGATCTTCGCCCTGGACGTCGTGCTTTCGTATCTGCTCTACGGTACGCGATGAGCGAACACATCTACGCCAAACTGGACGACGTCGAGCTGCGTTTCGGGCCGAAGATCGTGCTCAAGCATTGCTCGCTGGAGGTCGTCCGCGGTGCCATCACGTGCATCATCGGTTTGTCCGGCGCCGGCAAATCGACCATTCTCAGACTGATCGACGGCCTCATCAGACCCGATGCGGGCCACGTCTATATCGGCGATCAAGACATCTGCCATCTCTCCGAGCGTGAGTTGGCCGTACTGCGCAGGCGGGTGAGTCTCAGCTTCCAATTCGCCGCCCTGCTCGACAGTATGACGCTGGAAGAGAATGTCGCACTTCCGCTGCGCGAGAACTTCCGCTTGTCCGAATCCGAGATCACGCGGCGCGTCGACGACGCACTCGAAAGCGTCGGCCTGAGCCAGGCCAGGCATCTGTATCCCGCAGAGCTCTCCGGTGGTATGCTCAAGCGCGCCGGATTCGCCCGTGCCGTCGTCACGAACCCCGAGCTCATCTTGTATGACGAACCCACGACCGGCCTCGACCCCGTCTCGACGCACCGCATCACGCGCCTCATCCTGCAACTGCAGGAAAAGCTGGGCGGTACGGCCGTCGTCATCTCGCACGATCTCGATGCCATCTTCACGATGGCCGACTATATCGCGATGCTCTTCGAAGGAGCGATCATCGCCTACGGTAGCGTGGAGGAGATCAAACGCTCGGAGAATCCGATCGTCCGGCAATTCCTTCTCGGGAGCGAAGAGGGACCGATACCCGTATGAAGAAGGCCATGCCGGGAGCGCCATGACCAAGCAGGCACAAGTCGGGCTCTTCGCGCTAGCAGCGCTCCTGCTGCTCTTCGGAATGTTCTACGTCCTCACCGACTTCGGACATCGGCACAACGGATATCGGGTCGGCATCCATTTCGATTCCGCCGCCGGACTGCAAACCGGCGCCCCCGTCTATTTCAGCGGTGTCTCAGCCGGGACGATCGACGACATACGACTGCTTCCGGACGGAACCGTCGAGGTGATCGCCTTCATCCGTCACGGTATCCGCATTCCGGCGCAATCGAAGTTCCTCATCCAAGCGCCGTTGACGGGAACTCCGACGCTGCTGATCGTGCCGCCGCATCCGCCGCTCCCTCCGACGACGCAGTATCTGCCGGAGACGGTGCTCCCCATCGCCGAGCAGCCGCGGGGAAGCAATCCCGTCACCGTCGGCGATCTGCTGGCCGAAGGACAAGGCGAGATTCGACGTCTCGACGACGTCCTTCGCGACATCCAGCAGCGCGAACCGCAGCTGCTCGACAGCATCGAGCGGACCTTGACGAACGTGGATCGCACGACGCGTGCGGCACAGCGCACCGTCGAGGTCCTTGCCCTCGAAGCACAAGCCGTCGGGACGACCATCGACTCCACGGTCAGCGCGGACGCTCCCAGGATCAACGCGTTGGTCGCGCATCTCGACGCCGTTTCGCGCGCGATGGACCGCTCGTCGGCGTCGCTCAGTCGACTCGCGACCGATCCGCGGTTCACCGGGAGCATCATCGCCACCGCCCAAAACGTCGCCGAGACGACGAAGATCCTCGCCGCCGTCGCCGGCGATCTTCGTTCGATCACGGGCGATCCGCAGACACAAGCCCAGCTCCGCGACGCGATCGCACATCTCGACGCCGCGGCACAGCGCGCGAGCTCGATCCTCGGACGTCTCGGCGGCCGCAGTCGCGTCTATGGCGTCGATGCCGGTGCGACGCCGCCGCCCGCAGCCGGAACGCCGTCCGGCGGCCCGCCTCGCGCATCACTTCCTCATGGACGGAGTCGTCCCCAGCCGCTCGCGAGGCTGACGGTGCGGGAGACGCTCCTCTCGGCGCAGCGTCTCTGCTGCGTCACGCCGCTCCTCTCCGCCGACCGCGGCCCCCAGACGGATCTCGGTTTCGAGCTCTTGCCGAGCGATCGGTGGAGTCTCACCGTCGGCGCGAACGATCTCGGCCATGCCACGACGTGGAACGCGTACGTCCTTCGCAAAGCCGCCCCGGACCTTCACTGGGGCGGTGGCCTGCTCTACTCTCGCCTCGGAATCGTCGGTTCGCTCGGATCGCGTGACCTGCGTCTCGATGCCGATCTCTATGACCCGCGACTGCCGTTGCTCGACGTGCGCGGATCGGCGCGGCTGGCGCCCGGAGTTCGTGCCTTCGTCGGCCAGAGGGCAATCAATCGAAGCGTTCGTAGAACCGTGTACGGCTTGGAATGGGAGGTTCCGTGACGTTCGACCTGCAGGGAGCGCCTGAGCGGAGCAAACCACTCGTCGGAATCATCGGCGGCGGTGCCATGGGCACGCTCTTCGGTTACCACCTTGCGAGCACGTGCGACGTCCTGGTGCATGACGGCAAACCCGAGATCGTTGCTGCCATCGCGCGCAACGGCCTGCGCGTCAACGACCTTCCGGCCCGATCGGTGCGAGCCGCTGCGTCGGCAAGAGAACTCTACGGCGTCCAACTGCTCTTCCTCTTCGTGAAAGCCGTGGATACGCTGCACGCGCTACGACCCTTCGCCGGCGAGCTCAGTCCGTCCACGCCGGTCATCTCCTTTCAGAACGGAATCGGCAACGACGACGCCATTCGCACGGCGCTGGGCGGAACCGTACCGATCGTTCTAGGCGTGACGACGGAATCCGCCGTCACGCTCGAACCCGGACACGTCCATCGCCTCACCGAAGGCAACACGATCATCGGCGCCGCCGGCGCAACTCCCGCAACGACTCGGCACGTCGCCGACGTGCTCGTTCGCAGCGGAATGCGAGCCTCCGTAGTCTACGACATCAAACCCCACTTGTGGGGAAAGCTCGTGGCGAATACCGCCGTGAATGCGCTCTCGGCGTTGCTCGATGTTCCCGCCGGGGCGATCTTACGCGAGCCCAACGCCGCTCGTTTGGCCGAAGCCCTTGCGGAAGAGACCGCGTCCGTTGCTGCGGCGCTGAAGATCAACCTCCCCTTCCCGAATCCCTGGCAGTACGTTTCGGAGGTCATCGCGGTCGGCGCGGACGCGAAGAGCTCGATGGCCTTCGATCTCCAGAGCGGACACCCGAGCGAGATCGACTACATCAATGGTGCCGTCTGCGCCGCCGGCCGGCGTTGCGGGATCCCGACCCCGTACAACGATGCGATCCTCCGGCTCGTTCGCGCGCGCGAAGCCTTTCACGCCGGTGCATCGCTCCCCGACCGCGTTACGGTTGCTTCCCGATCTCCAGGAGCCTGATATCGCCCTGACCGACGCGCACGTCAACGCCGCGCGCCGGTGCTCCGGCACCTACTGTTCCCTCGATCGTTTCGGCTGTTCCGCGAGCCCGCCCGCGGAGAGGGAACGTCGTGTAAATCGCTCCGCCGTCGGTGTGGAGACGAACGCGGAAGGCAACGCCCGGCTCGACCCAAAGCGTGACGTTTCCCCGCCGCGTTTCGAAATGCAGCGTGCCCGGCCAGCTCGCGGCACCGAGCGAGACCGACAGATCGCCGAGATCCGTGCGCGCCTGCGCATAGCCGTAGACCACCGCGCGAACGCTCCCATGGTGCGCGACGAGGTCGAGAGGGGCAGAGACGTCCTGCGCGACGATATCGCCGTTCTTCACGTCGGCATGCAACGTCACGCCGGACGGAACACGCACCAATAGGTAGCGCAACGGCTGCCCGGCGTCGATGCGGATGCCGGTCCGCGTAGGCCGAATGACGGGCGGTGCGGGATGCTCCCGTGTCGAACGTGCGGCGGCCTCGACGGTAAACATCTGCGCCGGCTCTCCGCGCAGAGGAGGGAAGATCTCCAGCATGCCGTCGTCCAGGCGCACGTCCATCGTCGCCCCGGGGTGGAAAAGCCCGGTCGTCGTCGCGTACGGCGGCGGACCGCCGCATGCCGCGGGTAGGAGAAGAAGGAGAAGGCCGACGGCCTTAGCGCGTGCCGATCTCACCGTTCCGCGGTTCGATCACGCGGGTGCGCTTCCTCGTACGTTCGGCGCATGTGCTCGAGCGAGACGTTCGTGTAGATTTGCGTCGTCTGCAGACTCTCGTGGCCGAGCAGCTCTTTGATGGTCATCAGATCCGCGCCGTTTTCCAACAGATGCGTCGCGAACGAGTGCCGGAGCACGTGCGGCGTCGCGTGCTTGTCGAGGCCCGACAACCGAGCGAAGTCCCGAAAGACGACCCAGGCTTGCCGGGACGAGAGTCGGCGGCGCCGTTTCGAGAGGAAGAGCGCGTCGTCGGCACTCCGCGGGCGAACCGCGAGGTACGCGCGAATCGCATCGGCGGCGGCCTGATTCAGGAAGACCGTCCGCTGCTTGTTCCCCTTGCCCGTGACGCGCATCACCCGGCGCTCGAGATCCACGTCGCCGATGTTGAGCCCGATGAGCTCCGACCGGCGAATGCCGCTCGCATAGAGTAATTCCATGATGGCCGCATCCCGCCGCCGCTGAAACTCCGTCTTGCCCGCGATGCTCGTGCGCAGGATGCGCGTCACCTCGCTCTCGGAGAGAACCGCCGGAAGCCGCCGCGGCGCCTTCGGCGGCGGTACGTCCTGTGCCGGATTGTCCGGACGGCGACCCTCGCGCCGCTGCAGCGCAAAGTAGCCGCGTAGCGCCGCGAGCTTGCGCCGAACCGAGGTCGCGCCATATCCGCGCGGCCCCATCAATTCCATGACGTAGCGCCGCACGTCCGAGGCCGTCGCTTCCCGCAATCGCACGAACGGTGCATCGCCCGGGTGCCCCGGTTCCAGGAATCGTGCGAACGACTCAACATCCCGCGCGTACTCCTCGGCGGTGCGCGGCGACTGACCGCGCTCCAACCGCACGTATGCCGCGAACTCCGCGATGCTCGGATCGCGCGGCACGTAGCGACTCGCCCCGACGGCACTCCGCCCCATGTCCCGCTGCCGGCGCCGCGACGCGGCGGAGCTACGGGCGTTCCCTCGATCGGATTCGACCATCGCCTCGGGCGTACGCCCCATTCTCTCCACAATCCTTGTATATCACCAAATCAATGTTTGTGGATATTAGCACGGCGTGGATAACCTGTGGGCGAGGTCGCCGCCCGGGGCGCGAGAATCTGCGGGGGTGACGTTTCAGACCGCCGTCCTTCTGCTCGTGACCGCCGCGATGGTCGGCGGTATGATCTTTCGCCCGTGGGGAACGCGGGAATGGATGTGGGCCGTCGCGGCGGCGATCGCCGTGCTCGTGTACCGAGCCGTCGGACCAGCCGACGCCTGGAGCGCGGTGGCTTCCGGGGCCAACGTCTATGCGTTTTTGGTGGGTATCATCGCGCTTGCCGAGCTCGCGCGCGCCGCACGGTTGTTCGATTGGCTCGCCCTCTATCTGCTGCGTATCGCCGGCGCCTCGCGCGTGCGGCTCTTCGTGCTCGTCTATGCGCTGGGCGTCGTCGTGACGGCCGTGCTCTCCAATGACACCACCGTGATCGTCCTGACGCCGGCGGTTCTGGCGATGCTGGCCCGAACCGATGTCGACCCGCGCCCGTTCCTCTTCTGCTGCGCGTTCGTCGCCAATGCCGCATCGCTCGTCCTTCCGATCGCCAACCCGGCGAATCTCCTCGTCTTCGGTGGTATGTTGCCTCCCCTCCACGTGTGGGTACGATGGTTCTTGCTCCCGGCGATCGCGGCGCTTGCGGTCACGCTCGTGACCCTCCTGCTCCTGATGAACCGGGAGATGCGCCCGCGCCTCCGGTATCACGACGTTGCCATCGTGCTTGCGCCGCACGAGCGACGGGCCGGCATCGCCCTCCTCGTCGCGGTCGCCCTGTTGCTGCTGGGATCGCTCAGGGGCGACGGCGTCGGTTACGTCGCAGCCGGTGCGGCGGTACTCGCACTTTCGACTGCGGCGCTTTCGGCGCCGCGCCTCGGGATCGCGGTTCTCCGGCGGATCTCGTGGCAGGTCGTTCCGCTCGTCGCCGGCCTCTTCGTCGTGGTCGCTGCGCTCGATCGTGCCGGGACGCTTGCGGTACTGCGAGATCTGCTCGTGCACGCCGGTTCATCCCAAGGCACGATCTCGAGCCGGCTCGAGCTCGCCACCGAACTCGCCCTCGCATGCAATCTCTTCAACAACCTGCCGATTGCGGTCGCGGTCGGCAATGCATTCCACGCGAGCAACCTCTCGCCGTACCTCGCGCGGATCGCGATGATCGCGATCGATCTCGGCCCCAACCTCTCCGTCACGGGATCGCTCGCCACGATGCTGTGGCTCATCACGCTGCGCCGTGCCGGGTACGACGTGAGCGAATGGTCCTTCTTCCGCGCGGGCATCGTGGTTCTGTTGCCGGCACTCGCTGCCGCAACGCTTGCGGCGGGGTTGTAACCCCGCCGCATCGCGATTACGTCGGAGAGGGGCATACGCCGGCCTCCTTCGACCGGCGTACGCCGGTCAGAGACCGATACGCAGGCTCGCGGTCACTTGGAGCGGAACGCGTACGCCCAGAAAGCCCGTATTGTTGTTATTCAGCCACGCCGCATACGGGTAGAGCATCTGCGGCGGAGGCGTTACGAGATAGGAGTTCGGATAGAAATTGCCGGCGGGCGCCATGATGCCCGATGGAAGCGCACCATAGACGCAGATGTTCGGGTTGTCCCACGCATAGCCGCGCTGGCCGCAGTGATCCACCAGATTCGCGACGTTCAGCTGCACGCCGATTCGCGGCGTGATGTCGTAACTGAAGCCCATACCGATCGTCAATCGCCACGGCTCCTTGAACGCGCCCAATGAATCGAAGTGATAGCCGTTGTACGGATCGGGCAGGAAGAGCGGCAGCAGGCCGTTGTCGGAACACCCGGCGGGATTGGCCATGCCGTTCGACAACAGCTGCGGAATAGCGGGCTGACCATTCATGGGAGGCTGCCCCGTGCACGACTGCGGAATGTAGCCGGGCCACACCGTCGGCGCGCCGTACGACGCGCCGCTGCTATAGGCGATCGTCGGCGTGATCGCCCACTTGCCGCGCCGGTAGTTCACCACGAGCGAGGCGACGTGCGGCACCGCGTAGCCGTTGGTCCCCGCAAACGGGCCGGGAATCACGTCGTAGGTAGTATAGAAGGCCGAGCGATCGAGGAGCGGTTGCGTCGCGTAGGGACACGCCGCGCTCACCGTCGGACAGTAGTAGGGATTCGGCACCGTCACGCCGTTCACGACGAAACTCGGAGCGCCGTTGGCGGCGTAGGCGCCGTTTCCGCACTGCGGCTGGTTTTCGTTGGCGGCGCATCCGGCCGTATAGGAATTGTACTGCTCGATGTATCCGTTGAGCTGATCGATGACGTTCGCGCTCGTTCCGGAAAAGTTCTGATACCGAATCTTGCTATTCGTGTAGGTATAGGCGAACTGGAAGCTCAAGCCGTCGCGCGCAAAGTTCCCCTTCTGCACCGCCAACTCGACACCGTATGAGCGCTGGTTCCCGACGTTCAGTCCGGATTCGAGCCCCCCTTGCGGATCGATATAAAAGTTTTGCAGTTGGTCTCGCGTCGAGCGATAGAAGGGCGTGATCTTGAATGAGAGATCGGTGCCGTGCACGTGGCGTTCGAGCGAGAAATCGTAGTTGTATGAGGTATCCGGCCTGATCAAATGATCGGGCGTATTGAAGCCGTAGGCGTAGAAGTGCTGCGCGAGGAAAGACGGAAGGTCGGTCTGTTCGACGTTGTACTGGACCCACGACGTGTTCGGGGGCCGTGCATAGACGCCGGCCGAGCCGCGAACGACCGTATCCGGGTTGAGCATGTAGGTGAATCCGAGGCGCGGCTGCCAGCGGGTCACCGCATAGGATCCGGCGTTCCCGTTCATGAGGTTCGGATGGACCGTCTGCACGCCGCCGACGACCGGACACGGACCCAAGCCGTTCCAGAACGGCGTGCTGTAATTGTTCAGTACGCAGTAGTCGGCATCGAACTGCGCGAACAAGAACTGACGAACCGGGTTGGAATAGCCCGTATCGCCGAACAGATACTTGAAATCTTCGATACGCAGGCCGGCGTTCACCGTGAGTTTGTCGCTCGGCTGCCACTCGTCGCTGACGGAGAACCCAGTGAAGCGAGGATGGACTTGGTTGATGGCCGCCGGAAACGTATTGTTGACCGCAATCCAGTTTCCGGCAACGCCCGGAGCCGGAGCCGTCGGAACCGGTGTAGTATTTGTTCCGATATAATCAGGGCTTCCCGACGGATTCGGATAGCAGGGAACGATCGCTCCCGTCGCAGGATCCACACACGAGCTGCCGTTCATGAACTCCGTGAGAGTGTACGTGGGCCTGATATACCCGACATAGTAGCGCTGGAGGTTCGACCCCGTGAAGTTCGCGGTGACGCTGAGCAGGTGTTTGTCGCTCATCTGGTCGGTGAGGTTCACGTCGCCGCCGAAAGTATGATCGGGAATCTCGTAATCCGCGAGCTCCGCGCCGTAGTACGGTTGCGCGGCGGTATTCGGCCCGTTGATGAACCAGTTGGAATACAGCGTGTATCCGTACGCGCGCAAGAACGCACGTGTGCTGAACGCATGCTGATACTGGAGCTTCACGATCGCGACGCCGTTGTCGTTCGCATCGCGCTGCGTCGCAGGCAACGCCGCATTGAATGGACGGTTGGTCGGACTCGACGGAAAATAGTACGGCACGATCTTACTCGGAACGACGGGTTGGAGCAACGACCCGGTATAGACGGAGCTATCGTCCCACGTCAGCGGACCGAGCGCCGAAGCGACCGGCCCGAGATCGTTCTGGGAGCTGTAGTAGAGCGCCCATACCTCGCTGGTGAGATAGAGCAACTGAATGTCGTCGTGCAGTTCGTTGTGGCGCGGAATCCGGAGATGAACGTTCGCAATCGTATCGCGCTGTTCCGTCGTGCCGATCGCATATGCGATGCCGGATGCAAACAGCGGAATGCCGGGCTCATTCCCGACATAGACGTATCCGTTTGCCCCGGGCACGTCATTCATCGGATAGAAGAACGACGCGAGCGCACCGGCGCCGTTGCTCTGATCGTAGTAGCGCAGGTCCTGGTTCGCGCCGCCGATGCCGACGTAGTAGGTCAACCGACGATCCGGCGTCGCTCCGCCCACCTCGAGCGCGGCACGGTGGTAAAACGCCGGTCCGCCGATACCCAGCGTTGCGGTCCCGTAGCCCGGGTAGGTTCCGGTCTTGATCACCTGATTGACGTACCCCGAGATGCCTTGCGCGTCGGCACTCGCCGGAACTCCCCCGGTATAGACTTGCAGTTCCTGCTGCCCGAGGCTGGAGAGCATCGTCATCGGCGCGTTGTCGTAGGCTCGATTGACCGGGATGCCGTCCAGCTCGTAGCCCACCTGGTCGATATCGCCTCCGCGGATGTGGACGGTCTGGAACCAACCGGCTTCACCCGCATCGAGTGCGACGCCGGGAATCGACGCGATCGCTCCGTACGCCGAGTTCAGCGCACCGGGCCCGACGAGAGACGCCGTTGCGGATGCCGTCGTCGCATCGACCGAATAGACATCGCCCGTCGTACCACTGCGCACGAGGCTTCCCGTCGCGTGCGACGTCACGCGCGCGATCGTACGAACGTGCGCCTCCAACGCGATGTCGAGCGTCTGCACCTGATCGGCAAAGACGATGACGCCGGGTTGCGTCAGGGTTTCGTACCCGGGCTTTTCGAAGCGCAGCGTGTATACATCCGGACTCAGCGAAAGGAAACGGAATCCCCCGCTTTGATCGGTCACCGAGACCGCGGTCTGCGACGGAGAGCTCGCTACGACGGTCACTCCGGCGAGCGGAGCTCTCGTGCTCGCATCGATCACGCGCCCGATGACGCTGCCGGTCGTTCCTGCACGAGCGCCGGTGATCGTGAGACCCAGCGACAGCATGAGTGCGATTGCCGTAACGGTGACGGTGCGAACCGCCGCCGTTACTGCGGATTCGTGGCGATCGAACGTCTTCATGGCGCCGTCTTGGCCGCACGACCGGACGGTTCCTCGCCCATACGAGTGACCCGAGTTCAGGCGGCTTGCGCTTCGGCCAGCCGCTCACGCAGCGCTTGGAGCACCGACCGATCGCCCACCGCGGCTCCCGGAGACACGCTCGCGGCGATGCGCGCGCGTGCGAACCCATCGTCGGGAAGCGCGTCGCGCCCCCCGCCGGTAATGTGGAGCAGGATGGACGCCTCGGGATCGACGGCATGTTCGCCAACCGCGCGACTCAGAGCGGCGACGGCAGCCGCAGCGGCGGTTTCGATCCGGACGCCTTCGACCTCGGCAAACGATCGCGCCATCGCGTGGATCTCGTCGTTCTCGACCGCGTACGTAAGCCCGTCGGTCGCATCGAGCACCTCCCGTACGCCCCCCACGATCTCGTACGGTGGTGCGGCAGCACCGAGCACCGGTGCCGCGAGTGCCGACGCGGCGAGGCGGCGGGCGGCGGGATCACGGGCGACGATGGTTGCGCTCCTGCGCGACCACGCTTCGACCACCGGCGCGAGCGGCGCGTTCTGCGCGAGCACCATGCGCGGGAGCCGGGATCCGAATCTGCCGTCCGCAACGAGTCGACGCGCAGCTTCGTACACGGCCACGGCACCGGCACCGCTGCCGATGCCTTGCACGTAGATCGAAGGCAATCGGCCGATCGTTTCGACCGCCGCCAGGAGCGTGACGCCGATCCCATCCCGCCGCGCGACGTTCCAGATCCCGCCTTCCCAGACGAACGGTTCTTCTTCCGCAATCAGTCGGGCCCACGCGATCGCGTCGTCGTAACTCGCGTCTCCGCCGACGGTGACCAACCGCACGCCGTTCGCGCGCATCGGCCAGCGAAGCCACTCGGCTACTCGTTCCGGCACGACCATGCACAGGCGCACGCCCGCACGCGCACAGGCAAGCGCCAATGCCGACGCCGTATTACCGGCCGAGGCTGCAACCAAGATGCGCTCGGTTCCCGACATGCGTGCCACCACCGCCGCGGCTTCGAGATCCTTGAATGTCCCCGTCGGCGCCATCACACCGCGCTGCGGCCAGTACCCATTGAAGGCGATCCACAGCTCTCGCAAGCCCAGAAGTCGAGCCAAGCCCTCACTTTTATAGATCGCGGGAAGCGACGCATCGGGGACCTCGGAACGGCGAAGCGGTAACCAGCGCCGGTAGCGTCCGATTCCCGCCGAACGATGCATCGGTTCGAAGCGCTCAAGCGCGTAGCGCGTTCGCAAAAGGGCGGGGGGATGCGAGCCGTCGCACCGCAATCGGAACCCGTCGTCGCGATAGACGGACCCGCATGCAGTGCATTCCAAAACGTAGTGGGCCTCCATGCCTCCTTGCTATCGGCAAGAACGCCAGTCGAGTGGAGGCCGCGTCGGCCGCCCCGGCGGGAAGCGACTCAGGCGACGAAGCTCAACTGCAACGGGTGACCGGCGTTCCGTGCTCGCAGCACCACCGTCGAGATCGTCTCGATCTCCCGGTCGACCGCACCGAGATCGGCAGCACTGAACGCGCAGGTTGTCGCATGACGCCACAGGAGGGCCCGGACCACCTCGAGGGCGCCTCCGAGAGACTGCGGCGTCACTTCGAGCACCGGCCAGTCTGCCGGATGCATCGCCGGAACGACCCGCCATCCCGGTCCCGAACGAGGCGACGTCTCTTCCTGCTCGTCTGCGAACGCGTACGGAATCGACGCGATCAACTCGATCGCATCGCGCTCCTCGGCCGCCAACGGTATTCCCGCGTCATGCAATCGCACGACACATCGAAGCAGCGATGGTTCGTCGAGCGTGCATGCACCAACGGGCGAGACGACCGCCACGTGGGCCGCTGAAAAGAATTCGTCACCGTCACCCCAGAACTGCACGGGGCTTTCTTCGCGCCCCTCGCACCCCTTTCCGGCCCTGAGGCTCCCGTTGCCCGTACCCGGCAGCGTTCGCCGTCTTTCCTCGCGAAGCGTCTCGCCGTGATCGATGCGTCGCTCTACGCGCGCTGCGTGCGCTGCGGCCTCTGCCTCACGGCATGTCCCACCTATCTGGACTCCATGGTCGAGACCTCCGGCCCACGCGGGAGAATCCGCTTGATGGTCGAGGTCGCCGAAGGCCGGTTGTCGGCCGAGAGCCCGGGATTCGTCGCTCAGATGGCCGAGTGCCTCGGTTGCCGCTCCTGCGAAGCGGTCTGCCCCTCCGGGGTCGAGTACGGAAGGCTCCTCGAGCAAGCACGTGCGGCCGTCGTCGCGGCACGCGCGCCGAGCGAGCCGGCTGCTCGCGCCCGGCTCCGGCGCTTCCTCCTGCACGACCTCCTGGCGCGTCCCGCTCTCCTGCGCGCGCTGGGCTATGCCGTCTGGCTCGCCCGACGTCTCGGCCTGGAGGCCGCCGCGGCGCGCATCGGCCTGCTGCGGCTGCTCCGCTTGGAGCGCGCGCAGCAACTGGCACCGCCGTTCGCGCCTCCGTTCTTCGCGCCGCGCGGGCAACACGAGACGGTCGCCGGGCAACGCGGCGTCGCCGCATTCCACGCGGGTTGTGTCGCCCCACTCTTCTTTCCGCGGTCGCATGAGGCGGCGTTGCGCGTTCTGCGGCGGCTCGGGTGGTCCACCATCGTGCCGCGCGGTCAGGCGTGCTGTGGTGCACTGGCGATGCACGCGGGCGAGCCCGACGCCGCCAAGGATCTCGCACGCCGCACCATCCGTGCCTTCGAACGGACACGCGCCGATATCGTGGTCAGTCATGCGGCGGGCTGCAGCGCCGCAATGAAACAGTACGGCGCGTGGTTCGCATCGGATCCGGAATGGTCGTCACGCGCCCGGGCCTTCTCGGCCGCAGTCCGTGATTTCACCGAGGTGCTCGACGATCTCGATCGCGTGCAGACCGCTCCGTTCGACGATCTCATCACGTATCAGGATGCGTGCCATCTCGCACATGCGCAGAGGATCGCCTCCCTCCCGAGGACGATCTTGACGCACATCCAAGGCGAGCGTTTCACGGAACTCGTCGGTGCTCCGCGGTGCTGCGGTGCGGCAGGGATCTACAACCTTCTCCAACCCCGCATCGCCGATCGTCTCCAGGCGCAGATGCTCGACGCGATTCTCGCGAGCGGCGCGACGATCGTCGTCACGACGAATCCCGGCTGTGCTATGCAGATCGCCGCAGGCCTTCGCGCGCGGAACGCGGACGTCCGCGTTCGCCATCTGGCCGAGGTCGTGGACGAGGCGTGCGCGCGTTACGAGAGGACTCGCCCCTGGTCTGCAAGCGCATCGGCCAGCGTACGGTAAACCGGAAAGACCCGTACGAGGCCGGTGATATTCAGGAGTCGCCCGATCGGACCGTCGGTCGCGACCAAACGTACCGTCCCGCCGTTCTCGAGCGCGCGGCGGTGCCCGCCGACCAACGCGCCCAGACCGGTGGAATCGAGGAACTCGACCTGGCTGAGATCGACGATGATGTCGTGTTTCCCCTCGTTCGCGGCCTCCAGGAGCGCCGCCCGTACCGACGGAGAGGTCGCGATGTCGAAGCTTCCGCGCAATCGGAAGATCACGGTCTCGCCTTCGCGCTCGACGCGGATATCGATCGTGAGCTGGTCATGAGACATACGGACCGCCTCCGTTGTGCACGCGTGCGATGCTCTCTTCGACGTTCTCCGTCCCGTCCCGTTCTCAGCGCTGCCCGTCGGAAAGGACGAACGAACGGGTCTGCTCGTCGTACCGCCACAATCGTCCCGGCCGGAGATGAACGCCCCCGACGAAACGCTCGATGGGCCGAATCTCCGCCCAGTCGGCGTCGCCTCCGAGAATGCGCCGTCCCAGCGCGGTCGTCGTAAATCCCGCTCCCACGGGCTCGATCAGCGCCCCGGGTTCGGCAGCGAGATCGCGCAGCACCGCCTCGAAGACGCCGTCGCCGAGAAACGGCACTTCCTCGCGAGCCTGCGCTCGACGAAAGAGTTCATCGGAGGGGAGACCGGGATTACGTTCCACGGTCTGGAGCGCGTTCCGCTGCGTGCGCGAGAGCGCGTCCCGAACGGACGGATACTCTTCGCAGAGGCGTGCCAACGCGGGGCGCAGGTACGGAAGACCCGGATGCTCCACCCGAGCTGCATCGGAGAGTGCGTGCGGCTCCGACGCACCAAGAGCTTCCCATACCCGCCGCGCTGCCGAAAACGCACCTTCCGTCACGCTTCGGCGCCTGGTACCACGGGCCGCCAGGTCGTCCGGTACCAATTGCGTGAGGAAGTCGTCCGCCTGCACGAGCGTCACGCGCCCCGGTTCCAAACGCATCGCAGCCAGCACCACGAGGATCTGCACCAACTGCAATTGATCGAAGAGATCGTGCTCGAACCAGAGGATGATCTCTTCGAAATCTCGTGCCTTTGCGACGATAGCGTCGCGCCGAGCAAACTCGTGGAGCGCACGAATGGGATGCCGTAATCCGCGAGCAGAGAGATAGCTCGCGCGCATCGCACTGTGACGCTCCAACGGAAGATCGCTGCGAATCGGCCCTTCATACAGCGGATCCTTCCAGGCGAGGAATTCGCCCACCATGCGGGCACGTCGCACCGCCTGGACCGCCGCATCGCTGTTCGTGATATGCAGGACTCGCGCCGCCGTCATGGAGGCGGCGCTTCATCCGCAGCGCGGCTTTTCCTCGCAAGCGCGGCTTCCGGCCATCCCTTGCATGCGTTCAGTGTGGCTTGCGGCAGATTGCGGCGGAGAGAATGATCGCTGCACGAAACGCTCGTCGCTCCGCCGTCCGGGCTCCGCTCCTGCTGCTCCGCCTCCTCGCTCTCGCCATCCGTGGCTTCGCTCGTCGGTCGGAGCTTCGGGGTCGAATCTCCGCCAGGCAACGCGCTACGAACTCCCGCACGCGCAGTGATCATGACCGAGATGGCTGGGGTGGCTGGATTCGAACCAACGATCGCGGAGTCAAAGTCCGCTGCCTTACCACTTGGCTACACCCCAGCGGCAAACGACGGCGGCGCGGGGATTTACCGATCCGGTGTTCCGGTCCCTTTCGGCAATCCCCAGAAATCGATCTCGAAATAGACCCCGCGAGATGCCAGACCGGCATAGCGGATCGCTAAGACGGCCCATCCGACGAGGAGGACGAGGTCGAGGACGAACGCGACGGTGTACGCGATCAACGTCACGCGAACGTCGCCGATCAGCAACGAGAGTGCGAGCGGCCACGCGAGCGCAACGACCCACGCGCCCGTCGTGACGAGACCAAACCGTAACGCCTGCGACATCTGCAGGCGATACCAGGCCGATGCGTCCTCTCGGGGTGCCAGTCGATCCAAGAGGGCGAGCGGCCAGGCCAGGTAGGCGATGGCCGCCCGCCGCTGTTCTTCCCCTACGCGATCTTCGGGATTCAGCGCGATGCCAGGTAGGTTCGCGCGCCGATGTAGCGGGACGACCAGTACGGATCGGAGAGATGCGAGATCGTCACGCCCCGACTGCTCGTCGCATCGACGAACGCGCCGTTACCGATGTAGATCCCGACGTGCGACGGCCCCGCGGTGTACGTCGTAAAGAAGACGAGATCGCCCGGTTGAAGGGGACCCTTGACCGGGCGGCCTTCGTAGAATTGCGCGTCGGCGGTTCGCGGTAGCTGAATGCCGAGCATCGCGAAGACGTGCTGCACGAACCCGGAGCAATCGAAACCGGCGCGCGACGTACCACCGAAGACATACGGGCTTCCGAGGAAACGCAGCGCACTGCGCGTGAGCTCGCGAACGATCTTCGAGGTTCGGTGCAGGATGGTTCCGCCGAACGATCGCAGCCCGTTGCTATCGGACGGCGTCGCGTCGCCTTCGCGTGCCTCGGCACGTTCGGCGACCAACGCTGCCGTCCAGGCCGCGACGTCGGGACTTTGCTCGGATTCTGCCGCGTGGCTCGCACTGGCGACCGTCGTCGCCGGAGAGAGAGTCGCACTCGTAGCGGCGAGTGCCGGGGCCATGGTCGCCCCCGTCAATGCCAGGGCAAACGCCCCGGCCGTCACGAGATAACGCAAATACGGCTCCTCTTTGCGACACTTACGAGGTTAGTTGACGGGTTCGGACGGAAAGATCGCCCTAGGGCCGACCGGCCCATTCACCCCACCGGAAAATCCCCCGCTCCGGGCACCAGACCCGGATTCAGTGATGTGGATCTCTCCCTGGGTTCAGCCTGCCCGCTCGATCTCCTTCCCGGAGTCACATGCAAGAGCGGCGATCCGCTCGGCCAGGGTAGCGACGACTCGTTCGATCTGCCCCTGATCCGGTCCCTCCGCCATGATGCGAATGAGGAGCTCGGTCCCGGATGGACGGATGAGGATCCGGCCCTCGTCTCCGAGCACTGCTTGCGCCTCATTGATCGCCCGGCGGATCTCGTCGCGCTCGAGGACCGTTCGATCACTCGCAGGGACGTTGACGAGCATCTGGGGCAACGGCACGAGGTCGCCGGCGAGCTCGTGGAGCCTCCGGCCGCTTTCGGCGACGATGCCCAAGATGCGAACGGCGGTCATCAATCCGTCTCCCGTCGTGCTCCGGTGCAGGTCGATCACGTGCCCCGACTGTTCTCCGCCCAACATCGCGCCGGTGGCGCGCATCCGTTCGAGGACGAACCGATCGCCGACGGGTGCGCGTTCGAGCGTGATCCCGGCCTTCGCGAGTGCGTGCTCGAGCCCGAGATTGCTCATCACCGTGCCGATCACGCGGGCACCGGGGAGAGCGCCGCGTGCGTGGAGCCAGCGCGCGAGAATGAGCAGCACGTGATCGCCGTCCACGACGGCTCCGGTCTCGTCGACGAAGAGTGCGCGGTCGGCGTCCCCATCGAAGGCCACGCCCAACGCACCGCCGCCATGGGCTGCGACGGCTACGCGCAGAGCACGCAGATCGGTCGTTCCGCAGGCCACGTTGATGCGCGTTCCGTCGGCCGCACAATGGAGTTCCTCGACGACGGCACCGAGCCGGCGCAGGATGCGCGGCGCCACGGCATACGCCGCCCCATAGGCTGCATCGACCACGACGTGCATGCCGTCGAGCGCGACGGCACCGTCGAGCAGCGCCTCCTCGTATTCGCCGATCAGTGCGGTCGCGTCGCGAACCGTTCCGACCCGCGATCCCACGGGCAGCCGCTCGTCATGGCGCATTTCGGCGAGCCGTTCGATCTCGTCCTCTCGATCATCCGAGAGCTTGAATCCGTCCTCGCCGAAGATCTTGATCCCGTTGTCGTCGACCGGATTGTGCGACGCACTGATGACGATGCCCGCTGCGGCCTTCGTTCGCGCCACGACGGCGGCAACGGCGGGTGTCGGGACGATCCCGAGCAGCCCGGCATCGCAACCGCCCGAGGTCAATCCGGCGACGACCGCAGCCTCGAGCATCGGACCGGAACATCGCGTATCGCGACCGACCACGACCACGGGGCGTTCTCCCCGCCCGGTTCGGACGGCATCGAGTGCACACGCACGCGCGAGACGCAACGCCAGATCCGGCGTGAGATCCTTGTTGGCGACACCGCGAACGCCGTCGGTTCCGAACAGCCTCGTCATGATCCGCTCTCCGTTCGACCGGAACGCACGCGGACGCGCACGAGATCCGGCGAGACCTGGAGGTTCGGTATCGCACGGCCGCGCGCATCCACGCACGCCGGACGTACCATGGCATCGTACGCTCCGGGTTGCGAGGGAACGGGAACGTCCACGCGCACCGACGCGATAGCGGCGACGCGCTGCGCAGGCCCGCGTACGGTGACCTCAGCGGGCACCGTGCTCGCAGAGAGGACGACCACCCCGCGCTGCGGCGTGCCGACATAATGGACCGCGACGGGCATCATGCGCGTGATCAGTTGCTCGACGGTGATGGTCACCGATGCCGGACTGAGCGATTGGACTTCCACGGGAGGGCCGACGATCTGGACGGGAAGCGTATACACGCCGGGGCCCTTCCCCGACAGATCGACGATCGCCTTGATCTCGTCGGGCTTGACCGCGGGAGAACCGGGCTTGGTCGCAATCGTGACGACCGCCTCTCGTTCTGCAAACTCCGGAATCTCGCCGACCGGAACGCCGACGGTAGCGATCGGAATGCTAAGTTGCTGCGTGAAATGCGACGACAAAGCGGAGTTCCCGGCAAAGCGCACGTACGCCCAACCGATCACGGCGAGCGCCACGGATAGCAGCTTCAGTCCGAGATTACGACGGATGATCTGCATGTCGCGAACTCCGCATTCTCGGCGCGAAGAGACGTTCCCGCACGTGCGCAACTAAATCGATGCCGCGTGATGCCCGTACACTGAAGGCGCGGCGCTGTCGCGGAGGACGTACCGACGCGAGTAGTGCGCGACGCAAGCGCACGTCGTCCTCGAACGGCCGCGAAAGCTTACCGCCGCGCGCGATACTGACCGCACCGCTCTCCTCCGAGACGACGACCACCACCGCATCGGTCTGCTCGGAGAGCCCCAGAGCCGCGCGATGGCGCGTACCGAGCCGCCGCTCTCCGAGCGGTTGATCCGCGAGCGGCAGGAAACAACCGGCGGCTTCGATGCGCCCATCGCGAATGATGACGGCACCGTCGTGCAGCGGCGAGCGCGGCGCGAAGATCGCGAGCAAGAGTTCGGCCGAGAGGTGGGCATCGAGGAGCGTCCCGCTCTCGGCGAATTCTTTCAAGCCGCTCTGGCGCTCCAAGACGATGAGGGCCCCGATGCGATTCCTCGAGAGCGCCGTCGCAGTGCGCACGATCTCCTCCGTCACGCGATCCTGCACGTGTCCTTCTTCCGTCTCCTCGGTCTCGAGGCGGAAGAGATCCCCGCGACCGAGTTGCTCGAGCGCGCGCCGGAGTTCCGGCTGGAAGACGATCGGAAGCGTCACGGCCGCACCGACGACCAGCAGCTGCAGAATCGAACCCAGCAAGTACAGGTGCAGTACGTTGGCGATGCCCAGTAACCCCAACAGGACCAGTATCCCGAGCAGGATCTGGACGGCCCGCGTCCCGCGGATCAGCAAGAGGACGTAGTAGATGAAGACGCTCGTCAGGACGATGTCGAGGAGATCGGTCGGCCCGACGAGTGCGAGGATGCGGTCAAGCTGAGGCATCGAGGCTCCCTACCGCGAAGTCGAGCACGCGACGTTCGTCCAGCGCCGGATCCTGCATGGCGCTCCCGGCGAGGTCCACCACCACGCTCGGCTCCAACGGCACTAGCAACTCGCAGGCGAAGGATCCTCCTCGCCGACTTACCTCGACATCAAGCAAGGTGCGCAGCAGCGCCGGATCTGCCCGCGTGGTCTCCCACTCGAGCACCAGCCGGTCACCGACGATCTCGGCACCGGCAACCGCTCCCGGCCGCCCCATGCCGGAGAACGCATCGAAAAGCGACGGCATGAACCCTTTCGGCTGAGGGCGTATCGCCAGGACGATGGGCCTGGCTGCGAAGCCGACGACCCCTTCCGGGAGATCGCCGGCGAGATCGAGCGGCGGATCGAACGCCAGATATTCGCGTCCGTATCCGGTAGCATACGCGGCAACCGTCACCCCGCGCAGGCGTGCCGCCTCGAGCAGTGCTCGCCGAGCGTCGTTGCTTTCGGCGGTGAGTCGAACCATTGCGAACGCCGACACGATTCCTTCGTTAGCCGCCGTCTTCGTCTATTCTTGCGGATGACGGCCGAGATCACCGGCCTCGTCGTTGCGACCGGGCGGAATGCCGCCTGGATCGTTCCGGACGGCTCCGATCGTGCCGTCGTCGCAGCGCTTCCGCGCTTCCGCGGGCGCCGGATGCTGCCCGTCCCCGGGGACCGCGTACGTGCCCGTCTCCTCGACGAGACGAGAGCGATGCTCGAACGCATCGAGCCGCGAGAGCGGGAGATGGTGCGACGCGAGCGCAGCGGCCGCCGTAAACTCATGGCCGCGAACGTGGATACCATCGTCGTCGTCACTGCGCTGGCGCAGCCCGATCCTCGGCTGGTGACCTTGGATCAACTCCTGGTCTTCGCCGCGCTGCACGAAACGGAAGCCCTGCTGGTCTTCACCAAGCCGGATCTCGCCGATCCTACCGTGCGCGAGCGTCTGCCGGCGCTCTATCGTTCGCTGGGATATCCGACGTTCGTCCTGAATCCCAAGCGCGGCGAGGGGCTCGAGCCGTTTCGCGCGGCGATCGCCGGGCGCCGGGCCCTCCTCTGCGGGATCTCCGGCGTCGGCAAGAGCTCCCTCTTCACTGCGCTCGGCGGCGACGGCGTCGTCGGCGAGCTCTCGGCGAAGGGTCTCGGCCGTCAAACGACGACGGCTGCCCGCCTCTACCGTACCGGTGACGGCTTCCTCATCGATAGCCCGGGGGTCAACGAATTCGGCCTCGGCGACGCAACGCCCGCCGAGATCGCGTCGGCCTTCCCCGAGTTCGCCGCCGCGGGTGCCTGCCGGTTCGGCGATTGCACCCACCTGCACGAGCCCGAGTGTGCCGTCCGCGCCGCGGTTGCGGAGGGGCGGATCGCCGAGAGTCGATACGAGAGTTACCGCCGCCTGGCGCTCAACGATTGACGCTACTCATGTCGGGATAGCGCGGCCCGGCGGCCGCATCGGGCGGAAACCGTTCGCCGATCTCCCGGACCTCGTGCGGCTCGAGATAGACCTCGAGCGCGCCGAGATTCTCTTCGAGATAGCGGACGCGCTTGGTCCCCGGGATCGGAATGACGTCGTCTCCTTGGTGCAGCAGCCACGCCAAGGCGAGCTGCGCGGGCGTGCAGCCCTTGCGCTCCGCGAATCGCTCGACGAGTTCGACCAGCTCGAGATTCTTGCGGAAGTTCTCTCCCTGGAACCGCGGATGCCGTCGCCGGAAATCATCGGGCGCGAAGTCGTCCGGAGTCCGTATGGAACCCGTCAGGAAACCGCGCCCAAGCGGCGAGTAGGCAACGATCGCGATGCCGTGCTGCCGTGCTTCGTCGAGCTGGCCGTTCGTCTCGAGATCGCGCGACCAGAGCGACCACTCATTCTGCACGGCGGCGATGGGATGAACGGCGACCGCGCGCCGGATGGTCCGTGCACCGGCTTCGGAGAGTCCGAGATAGCGGACCTTGCCGGCGCGAACGAGCTCGGCCATCGCACCCACCGTCTCTTCGATCGGCGTCGCCGGATCGACGCGGTGCTGGTAGTAGAGATCGATGTAGTCCACGCCGAGGCGTTGCAGCGACGCGTCACACGCGGCCTTCACGTACTCCGGCCGCCCGTTGATTCTACGCACCGACGGATCGGTCGGGTCGCGCTGGATGCCGAATTTCGTCGCGAGGAAGACCTCGTCGCGGCGCCCCGCGATCGCTCGGCGCACGAGTCGTTCGTTGGTGAACGGGCCGTACATATCCGCCGTATCCAGCATCGTCACGCCGAGATCGAGCGCGCGGCGGATGACCCGAATCGCCTCGGCCTCGTCGGCCGGGCCGTAGAACTCCGACATCACCATACAGCCCAACCCCAGTGCCGAGACCAGCGGGCCGCCCTTCCCCAAGGTTCGATACGTCATTGCCGTCATGCCGGGGGGATTGGCATCCCCGGGGTTGCCTCCTCGCCGCTCGCCGGGCGCACAGCCGCCTCGTCACCGACGCCGCTGCGGCCTGGACCAGCCGCACCGGCCGTGCTATACTCCGCCCCGTGCCCGTCCGTCCAGGGCGGGGATATCGCCCGATCTCGATCGTTCCCACCCTCGTCGAAAGGACCGAGAGCTTTGCCGAACATCAAAGCCGCAGAGAAGTGGATGCGCCAGTCGGCCAAACGTCGGCAGCGGAACCTCAGCGTGAAGACGCGGCTGAAGACGCTCTTCAAGAAGGCCGCTGCCGCCAAGGATCCGCAGGCTGCCGTCGTGGTGGAGAGCCAGCTCGACAAGGCTGCGGCCAAGGGCATCATCCACAAGAACAAAGCAGCCCGCAAGAAGTCGCGCCTCGCGAAGATCCTGCGAACAAAAGCGTAAGGCGGTTCCGCCTTGTGCCCGCCGATGATCTGAGGAGCGAGCGCTGAGCGCCGAACACGACGATGCGTCGCTCTTCCTCGTCACGCTGGCGCGGGAGCTCCACCGTGCCGGCCTCGCCACCGATGCCCTCGAAGCGATCCTCCTCGACGTCGCAGCGACGCTGGGACTCGAGATCCAGGTCTTCGCGCTTCCCACGAACCTGACCATCGCGATCGGTCGGCCGCTGCACCAGTGCGTCGTGATGCTCCGCGTGGAGCCCGCACGCGTGAACCTGCGGGCGATCGCGCGCCTCGACGAGATCTACGCCGCTGTGCGCGAACGACGCCTGTCGCCTGCAGGGGCAATCGCCGAACTGGAACGCTCGGACGTTCCGCCGCTGCGCGTCCCCATGCAGATCGTCGCGACGGCCGCCGTGGCGTTGGGCGTCGCGCTGATTCTCGGCGGCGGGATACGGGAACAAGCGGTCGCGGCGGCGATCGGTGCCACCACGGGCGTCATCGCTGCCTTCGCGGAGCGCAATCGCATCATCGATCGCCTCTTCGAAGTCATCGCCGGATTTCTCGCCACGCTCATCGTCGCCGGTTCGCGCTTTCTGCTCGGACCGACCGACATCTATATCTCGGTCTTCGCGGGAATCGTCGTCCTGCTTCCGGGGTATTCGCTCACGCTGGCGCTGCACGAACTCGCCAATCGCGATCTCGTCGCCGGCACGGCGCGCCTCGGAAAGGTGCTCTCGACGCTCCTCGCGCTCGGGTGCGGCGCCCTGCTCGGGGTTGCGGTCACGGGTCCGGCCCTCTTCGCCGGCATCGCACGCCCGCAGCCGGTGGCCTCATGGGTGCTCGTTCCCGCAGCCGTGTTGATGGGATTGGGCGAGGCGGTCACCCTGCAGGCCCGACGCCGGGACGTCGCTTGGGTGCTTGCCGCATGCGCCGTCGCGATCACTGCGGAGCACCTCTTCTCCCGCCCGCCCTTCCACGCCGTCGAGGCCTTCCTCTCGGCGCTCCTCTGCGGTAGTGTGGCGAATCTCGGAGCACGGTTCGCGCGCGTTCCGCAGCCGGTCGTACTCGTCCCGGCGCTGATCGTTCTCGTCCCCGGAAGCCTCAGTTACGAAAGCGTGCTCCTCGCTTTTCACCACCAACTCGCCGATGCGATGACGATCGCCGTCAACACGGTGAGCGCCACCGTCCAGATCGTCGCCGGCTTGTTGTTGACGCAATTGCTCTTCCCGGAAGCGCCCCTTCGCGCCGTCAGGGATCGACGTTGATCGCCATTCGCACGGAGCGTTCTCGCCTTGCGATCGGGAGGACGTCGCGCCTGATGAAGGCGCGCAGAGCGCGTAGGTCCGCCGTCTTGACGGCGATTCGATACCGCCACTCCTCGTTGACGCGCGCGACCGGATAAGGCACGGGGCCGAGCACCTCACACCGGCGGGCATGGCGCAAGAGATCGGCATACGATCGCGCGCGTTCGGCCACGCGATCGTGATCCCGCCCGACGATGCCGATATAGACGAGGCGCTTCGCGGGCGGATACCCGAGAATCGTCCGCTCCTCCAATTCGCGATCAGCGAACCCCGCATAGTCGTGTGCCGCCGCATGGCGAATCGCCGGATGATCCGGCGCATAGGTCTGCACGACTGCGTCACCGGGAGTCGCCCTTCCGCTGCGCCCGCAGACCTGCGAGATCAATGCGAAGACGCGCTCGCTGCTGCGAAAGTCGGGAACGTGCAGGCCGATGTCGGCGGCCACGACACCGACGAGCGTCACATCGGGGAAGTCGAGGCCCTTGGCGACCATCTGCGTCCCCACGAGGACATCGCCCTCGCGCGCGAACGCAGTCAGCAGGCGCGCATGGTCACCGATGCGGGTGGTCGTATCCGCGTCCATGCGGACGACACGCGCCTGCGGAAAGAGCCTGCGGATCTCGTCTTCCACGCGCTGCGTTCCGAAGCCGAACTCCTTGACGGCATCGCTCCCGCAATGCCGGCAGTGGAGCGGGATGCGTTCTCGGTAGTCGCAGTAGTGACATCGGAGGATACCGGCGCGCCGATGCACCGTCAGGGAGACGCTGCAACGAGGACAATCCGGTACGCTCCCGCACGTCCGGCACAGTAGAAAATGCGCGCTCCCTCGACGATTCAGAAAGAAGACGCTCTTCTCGCCGCGTTCCAGCCGCTCCGCCAAGGCTTGTATCAGGACCGCCGAAAAGATCCCCGACCGTCCGTCGCCTCCTTCGCCGCGCATGTCCACGATCCGGACGCGCGGCATGGGCTGCTCCGTCGCGCGATATCGCAACTCGATGCGCTCGATGCGCCCGCTCCGCGCCGCCGCTTCGTGCTCCATCGCCGGCGTCGCGCTTGCCAGCACGAGCGTGCCGCCTGCGCGGCGCATGCGTTCGTACGCGACGGTCGCGGCATGGTAGCGAGGCGACTGTTCCTGCTTGTACGAGAACTCGTGCGCTTCGTCCACGACGATCAGTCGCACGTCGGGCAGCGGCGCGAAGACGGCACTGCGCGCCCCGACCACGATATCGACGTCGCCGCGCATCGCGGCCATCCAGACGTCGTAGCGCTCGCGTTCCGAGAGCGCGGAGTGCAACACCGCCACACGCGAACCGAAGACGCGAGCGAAACGATCGGAGGTCTGGGGGGTCAGCGAGATCTCGGGAACGAGGATGATCGCCCGCCCTCCGTCGCGCACGACACCGGCTGCCGCATGCAGGTAGACCAGCGTCTTCCCGCTTCCCGTGACGCCGTGCAAGAGGATCGGCGCGAAGCGGCGTTCTTTCAGGCGCTCCTGGAGGAGCACGATCGCGCGACGCTGTTCGTCGGTCGGCTCGAGCTCGGGTAACCGCGGTTCGCCCGGCTGCTCTTCGCCGATCGGTTCGACGACGCGAATCTCGAGGGCGCCGCTGCGGATCGCGCGAAGGATCGCATCGGTCGAAAAGCCGGCGAGAACCGCATCGGCGCGACGAATGCCCGGATGCGCCGTCACGAACTCGACGAGAGCGCGCTGCACGGGGCCGCGCGGCACGACCGTTCCCGGGACGAGCGTCTCCACGCGATAGGGCGTCTGCCGCGGGCGCTCGTAGGAGCGACGGCGTTCGATCGCTCCGCGCTTTTCGAGGTCGGCGAGGGCGCGCACAAGCGCGGGGCGATCGCCGAGCGCGCGCACCGCAGGGTGGCGCAGCAGGCGTTCCCGCGGCGCTCCTTCCGGAAACTCCGACCGCAGCACGTCGAGAAGCTGCGCTCCCACGCTGCCGCGCGGCGGCAGCGGAGCGGATTCGCACCGGATGATACGCTCCACGATGCGCGGCACCGATCCGGGCGCTGTCACGCACGCCAGCGCCTCGCCGAGCGTGCAGAGGTAGTGGTCGGCCACGAAGCGCGCGAGTGCCAGCCCTTCGTCATCGAAGGCACGCGGTAGATCCAAGCGTTCGAGGATCGGTTTGAGGTGACGCCCGCTGAAATGCTCCGGAAAGCCGACGACGAACCCGACCTCTTCGCGCGTCCCCACTTCGATGCGGACGAGATCGCCGAGACGGATCTCGTGCGTCCCGGCATCGTAGGTTAACGGCAGATCGAACGACGAAGACCGGATCGCCGGGAGGACCTCCACCAATCGCGGCACGGCACCGCTACCTTCGCGAACGCGGCATCGCGCGGAGATCGGTCAGGACCTGCACGATCACCGGAACCGGCACCTTGACACCGGTCGTGATCGAACCCGGCGCTGCCGGAACGACGAAGCGCACCTGCCCGCCCCGGCGTTTCTTGTCGGCGGCCATCGCCTCGACGACGTCCTCCGTCGTCAGGCGCAGGTGCATCGGAAATCCCAACGCCTGGAGCAGAGCGGTGATGCGATCGGCGAACGCCTGCGGAGCGGCACCCAATCGTACTGCGAGCATCGTCGCCGCACGCAATCCGAGCGCGACCGCAGCGCCGTGGGAGATACGATATCCCGACGCGCGTTCGATCGCGTGCGCGAAGGTGTGACCGAGATTGAGCACCTCGCGTTCGCCCGACTCCAACGCATCGCGGGAGACGACGGCAATCTTCACCTGCTGCGAACGACCGACGATCTCGACCCACGGCCAACGCTCGAACGCCGTCGTCGAGAGCTCTTCCAGGCGGCGCAGGAATGCGTCGCCGTCGATAAGCGCATGTTTGACGATCTCCGCGAGTCCTTCGCGTACGGAGCGCACGGGCAACGTCCGCAACGCATCGACGTCGCAGAAGACGGCAGCCGGGTTGCGAAAGAGACCGGCGAGATTTTTGCCCGCACGGAGGTTTACGCCCGTCTTCCCGCCGATTGCGGCATCCGCCATCGCGACCAGCGTGGTCGCCACGTGCACGTACGGCACACCGCGCATGAAGAGCGCCGCCGCCAGGCCGAAGAGATCGGCTGCGACGCCGCCGCCGACGCCGACGATCGTCCAGTCACGGCCGACTCCTGCGCCGGCGAGCGCGTCGAGGACCGCTTCGACCGTCCGCATCCGCTTGCGGCGTTCGCCGAGCACCACCGGGATCGGACGATCTGCGCCGCGCACGAGCTCGCGGAGTCGCTCCGCGAACGCGACGACCGAATCCGCTCCGTCGCAGAGGAGGGCGATGCGCGGGGTTCCAACATCGGCCAGCCACCGCGCAATCGTGCCGCGGAGATTCGTACCGGTGACGACGGGATACCCGAGACGTTCGTCTATGACGGCAAGCGAATCTTCTTTTTGTGCAACCACTCGACGATCGCTTCGACGATCTGCGCGCTGGTCATCCCGTCCGCTTCGACGGTGTGGTCGGCATGCGCGTAGAGCGGCATGCGTTTGGCATAGAGCTCTTTGATGCGCGAGAGCGGCGGAACAGGACCGATCAGCGGCCGCACGACACGGCTGCGCTTGAGGCGCTCCGCCGCCTGTTCCGGCGAGACCTTGATGAAGATCCGATAGCTCTTCTTCTTCAACAACTTGAGGGTCGGCTCGTACGTGACCGCGCCTCCGCCGAGCGCAATGACACCCGGCGCACCGTCGTCGAGGATGCGGGAGACCGCATCGTACTCGTACCGCCGGAACGCGGACTCTCCTTCGTTATAAAAGATGTCGCTGATCTGCCCATGTTCCTTGACGACCAGGTCGTCCGAGTCGTAGAACGCGCATTTCAGTTGGCGCGCGAGCTTCTTCCCGATGGTCGATTTGCCCGCAGCCATAAATCCTACCAGCGCGATGTGTCGCTTCATGCACCACCTCCCGTAGTCTCGAAGAGCCGCTCCGCCGCCTCGCGGGAGCGGCGCAGGTTGTCGAGGGTCTCCTCGATCGAATCGCCGCCGTACTTTTCGAGAACCGGGCCGGTGAGCGCCAGACGGACCATCGCCTCGCCGATGATCGACGCTGCCGGAACGACGCAGACATCGCTGCGTACCACCGTCGCGGGAGCGACCTCGCCCGTCCGGAGATCGACCGACGGCAGCGCCCGCATCAACGTCGGTATCGGCTTCACCGAAACGCGCAGGATGATCGGCTCGCCGTTACTCATCCCGCCTTCGATGCCGCCGGCACGATTGCTCGCGCGGCGGACCGCCGCACCTGCGGCACCGTCGTCCGCCGGAAGGAAGACGTCGTGCGCGCGCGAGCCGGGTAACTCGGCGACATCTGCTCCGGCACCCACCTCGACGGCCTTCACGGCTTGCGTCGCCATCAGGGCGCCGGCCAGGATTCCGTCGAGGCGCGTATCCGGCTGGCGATTGCTCCCGATTCCGGGAGGAACGCCGTCCACCCGCACGACGAAACGCCCGCCGAGCGTATCGCCCGCCTCGCGAGCGCGGTCGATCTCCTCCATCATGCGCCGCGTACTCTCGGCATCGGGACAACGCACCTCGCTTGCCGCGACGCTCTCGTCGTCCCATTCCCCGTCGATCGGAGCCTCCACCGTGCCGATCCGCTCCACGCAACTGTGCGTGACGATGCCGAGCGCTTCCAGGAACTGCCCGCAGATCGCCCCGAGACAGACGCGCATCGCCGTCTCCCGTGCGCTGGCGCGCTCGAGGACGTCACGGAGATCGCGATGCCGGTATTTCATCGCCCCGGCATAATCGGCGTGGCCCGGCCGCGGGCGCGTCAGCGGTTCGCCTCCGCCGGTCAGCGGGTCCATCAACGCACGATTTTTCGGCGTCTCGTAATCGCGGTTGCGGATGACGACCGCAATCGGAGAGCCGAGCGTGCGCCCCCCGCGAAGACCCGCGAGAAATTCGACTGCGTCGCGCTCGATCGCCATCCGACCGCCGCGGCCGTAGCCTCCCTGTCGCGCCGCGAGCGCTGCATCGATACGCGCGACGTCGAGCCGGAGGTTCGCTGGAAGACCGTCGAGGATCCCGACGAGTGCGGGTCCGTGTGACTCTCCGGCGGTGAGATAGCGGAACACACCGTCAGGGTTGGCCGCCAACCGCACCGGCGCCTCTCCGCACCGCGAGCACGATCTCCGAACGCTCTCGGTGACGGTCGCCGTCGCGCCACGGAATCGGCGTTACTTCCGAGTCTGCGTCTCCGCGGGACGGGGATATCGTATGTGCGGCGTGATGAGGAAGACGATCTCGTCTCGTTCGTGCCGCCGCGACGTGTCGGCCAGGATGCTTCCCACGACGGGCACGTTTTTCAACCACGGGATCCGCGCGACGGTCTCGGCATCGACGGCGCGGATCAACCCGCCGAGGACGATCGTCTCGCCGTCACGCACGCGAAGCGTCGCGTCGATCTTCCGATTGGCGATGATCGGAAAGCCCTGCGGATTGACGTCCATCAACTCGCTGTACTCGGGATGCACGTCCGCGGTGATGCTGCCGTCGCGGCCGATCACCGGCGTCAACCTGAGTTTCACCCCGATATCCACGTACTGCACCTGCTGGCCGCCGAAGGCCGAGGAACTCGAAACGACGGGGTAGGTCTCGCCGATGAGGAGATCGGCTTCCTTCCCGCTCAAGGTCGTCACTTTCGGCGTCGCGAGGATGCGTGCGTGGCCGCTCTCGGCCAGCGCGTCGAGCCGCGCGAAGATCTGGATCGATCTCCCGACGAACCCGTACGTCGCGCTCCCTGGGCTCGGCTCACCTTTTGCGTCGCTTCCGCCGAGTTCGATCCCCGAACGAGTATGCTCGACGACCGGCTCCACGTCGGCCACCTGCACCTCGAACGTCACTTGCGGTTGCGCCACGTCGAGCGCGTCGAGCACCGATCGCGCCTCCGACACGGCCGCCGCCGAGCCGGCAAGGATGACCTCTCCTTGTGCCGCGTGAACGACGAGCGCGCCCGCGGGAGCGACGCGACGCACGGCGTCGGCCGCATCGTCGGCGGAGAGATAGCGGCAACGAACGGTGACGATGCGTCGATCCGGTGCCGCCTCGGGAATATCCAGCGCCGCACCGAGGCGTCGCGCGCGCTCCAGCGCCGCGCGATCACCCGAGACGAGCAGCGTGCGCGTGCGAGCGTCGGGGATGACGATCGTCCCGACGGGCAGCGCGGCAAGCAGTTCTTTCGCCGTCTCGTCGGGTGAGGCGTGTTCTAGGCGGAGCACCGCCGTCTGAGGACCGAGCGGATCCGTTCCGCCGTCACTCCGGTTTGCGACGTCGCCGTCGGCCACGATGTAGATACCGCCGACGCGGTGCAGCTGGAGGTGCTCCGCCGCGACGATCGCGCGCAGCGCCTGCCACGCGTCCGTTCCGCGCAAAATGATCGTGACGCGCCGATCCTGGAGCGTCCCATCGCAGATGATCTCCGTTCCGGCCGCCGTGGAGAGCATCGCGACGACATCCGCGAGCGGCGCATCATGGACGTCGAGAGAAACGAGCGCATGGGTGCCGGAGCGCGTCGCTCCGAGGCAACAGACCCACGCGCACAACGCAATCGCCGGAAAGTACCGCAGAGCGGCTCGTAGGCTCGCCGTCATCGGGTGCCTCCCGCCGCGATCGTCAGCGTGCTCCCATCCTCGAGATGCACGCCTTCGGCATCGATCGCCGTCACCGCGAGGCCGCCGATGCGATCTCCCGGCGCGACGAGACGCACGCGTCCGTCTTCCTCGACCAACGCTTGCTGGCGGGATCCGCCCATCACGGCGAGCACGCGACGCGCTGCGCCGGGACCGGAGCTGCGAAAGGCCGGCGGCACCGCGAACGGATCGCGGCGCAGCGCCGGAAGCCGTACCGCCCGACGAACGACGAGCACGGGGAGGCGCGGCGCCGTCACGGCGTCATCCACGCCCGGCGCAGAGACCGTCGGCGCAGGGCGTGCCGCGATCACGAGCAACGACGTGCCGCAGAGCACGCATGCGATGCTCAGCGCACGGAGTGCGCGCGAGCGAACGTCATCGTGAGGTCGCATCGTTCGTCTCCGTCGCCACCGGCCGTCGCGCCGCTGATGCGGCGCGATAGGCCGAGGCGGTCATCGCGACGTCGAGCGTGCCGTCGTGCGCACGCCGCACGTGCAGCTCGTCGACTCCCAACAGCACCGGTCCCTCACCGATGCTCCGCAGCCATGTCGTCACGCGCACGAAGTCGCCGCGCACCCCGATCCCGAGATGCGCCCATCGTTCCAGCGGCGCGTCGCGTCCGTCCGTGTCCTCCACGTCGATGCGCAGCTCCGTCATGCGAATCGCCGCCCTCGCCGTCGAACGCCGCAGTTGTTCGATCACGTCGGCCTCGGGCCGCGTGACTGCCGCAGTCAGTTCGTAGCCGCGAAGGTTCTGCACCGCTTGCCGTTCGAGCGCGTGCACGGCACCGCGTGCCGCCGTGAGCCGCTCCGTTCGTACGGCATCCGCATACGCATCCGATGCCATCGCGAGCGTCTGCCGTACCGTCGCCTCGCCGGGCCGGACGATACCGAGATAGCCGTACGCCGCGAATCCGGCAGCGCAACACCAGACGGCAAGGGCGACTCTGCTCATCGTCGTCTCTCCTCGAGGGCGATGTGGACGTTCGTGCTCTCGGGGCGCGGCGGCGCGTCCGCGGTCCGACGATCGTTTCGTTCTTCCATATGCGTCGTGACGGAACGCACGGTCATGCCGCTCGCATCGCTCGCCGCACGGACCGTGAGGCCCACGAGTCCCTCGCCGACCACATGGCCATCCACCGTCGTCTCGTCTTTGCTGAGACCGATCGCATCGAGCCAGGCACCGTCGGGAAGCCGTCGTGCCAGATCAGCCAGCGTCATCGCATAGCGAGCATCGCGATCGCTCGTCATGGCGACGGCGTCGGCGATGCGGACCTCGGATTCGACGCGGCGCTCCCACCTTGAGAGATCGGCGGCACGCCGGCGCGCATGATCGAGGCGATGCATCTCAAGGCGCCACTGCGCGCGCGCTTGCTCTTCGCGCACTCCTTCGGCGATACCCAGGAACGGCACGACGAGCAGCACCACAGCGGCGGCGATCGCCGCCGGAAGGACGTCGGCCGGAATGCGCACGCGTTGGACGAGCGCAGCGATCGCCTCGCGCGGCGAAGCGTTGACGTCGAATTCCTGCATCATGCGTCGCGCCGCCAGAGGGCCAGACCGACGGCGAGCGCCCAATCCGGCGCAGCATGCACCTGGATTCCCTCGGGATACCCGCTGAGGAGCAGCGGCGCCGGAACGTCGTGCCCCTGGACGTATCCCGCTGCCTCGCAGATGCGCGCAGCCAGCCCTGCGAGACGCGCGCCGTTACCGGTTACCACCAAGCGACGAGCAACGCCGTGCTCGGCGGCACGAGTCTGCGCGCCCCCTTCCGCGACCGCCGATCGAACGAGTTCCGCGAGACGCCGCACGGCGCGTTCACCGGCTCCAGCCAACCCGATGCTTCGCTTGCGTTCTTCGGCGACGTGCTGCGTCACGTCGAGATCCTCGGCGATCGCCGACGTCAGCGCCTCTCCGCCGATCTCGAACGAGCGTGTCTGTGGAAGGTCCGGTGCGAACAGATGCAGACGACTGGTGTGCAGGCCGATGTCGAGCACGGCATCCGCCTGCGGAAAGACCCGCCGGAAGGCAAACGACTCGAGATCCACGGCGGCAAGGTGCAGGCCGGCGGCTCGCGCGATCGCCCGGCGTTCGTGCAAGATCATCCGAGAGACTCGCGCGACGGCATACCACCCCGCCGCTGCATCGAGTGGTTTGATGCGAACGATCGGCTCACGTTCGCCCTCTCCGAGACGATGGCGGAGCTCCAGCCTCGCCGCCCGCAATCGTTCCGCACCGCGCATTCCCACCGGATACTCCGCGCGATGGACCGATGCGTCGGACGGCCCGACCGCGAGCACGCAGCGGCGTGTCTTCGTATCGAGCTCGTCGCGCATCTCGTCGATTAGAGCGGCGAGCAATTCCGTGCGCGCGGGACCGTCGGCGATCGCCTGCGGCACGGGGCGCGCGGCGACGGCACGAACCCGCACCGTTCCGCCGCCGCCGGACTCCACCGAAGCGACGCGGATCCGCTCGCTCCCGATGTCGATGCCGAGCGCGTGCGGGCGAGGGCGTCCGATCATGCGATCGCTCCGAGCACCGCGATCCACGTTCCGACCGCCAGCGCCGGCGCGAACGGCATCGTCGCGCCCCGACGCACCCTGCCGCAGAGCAGGAGCAACGCTCCCGCATATCCGGCCAGCACCAAGGCAACCCAGAGCGCGACGCAGCCTCGCACAGGGCCCAGCGCCGCGCCGATCACGGCCGCCAACTTGACGTCACCCAACCCCATGGCGCGCCCACCGGAGAGGAGATACAGCACCAGGAGCGGCGTAGCGGTCGCTCCCGCGCCGATGGAGAGCAGCATCGGATCTCCGAACGAGACGGCACGGACCGCCATCGCTCCGGCTACGAACGCAAGCGGAAGATCGAAGACGAACCCGCTCGCAAGATCGGAACCCGCACCGATCGCAACGGCGACGATCGCCGGTACCAGTTCGAATGCGCGGACCGGGTGTCGGCTCGCGACGCATGCGCAGCACGCGATCGCCGCGGCATACCACCATGCTCCCGTGCCGGATCGGTACGGCACGCCGTAGATCTCCGCCGCTGCCTGCGATGCGAGGCGCCCCAGACAGCAGGCGACGAGCGCCGCCAACCCGGCACCGAGTGCTGCCGTCATCGTGAGCTCCCCTCGTGCCGCGCGACGAGCAATCGCATCCCTGTAGTGCGCAGGCGTGCGTCGTTGCGCAGCGTACCGGCCAGCACGAAGTCCTCTCCGGCACGCACGCGCATGCCGTGCGACTTCTCGATCAGCGCGCGATCGATCGCGAGCTCGGCATCCTCCGCGGCGTGCATCGGATGGGCGTCGAGCATAGCGAGAACGCCGGCAACGGATCCCTCGTCGTGACTGAACCAGACGGCAAAGGCGAGACGATCCAGGGCGAGGCGCGAGCCGCGATCCATCATGACGGCACGACGGTAGTACGGAATCGCAGCCTGCAGGCCGCGCTGATACGAGACGGCATCACCGCGAAAGACGAGCGCGTCGGAGATCGTGCCGTGGAGGAGGAATCCGGAGACGCCCAGACCGATCGCAATCGCCGCGATGCCGCGCAGCCGTTCACTCACGCGAGAGCTCCATAGAAAAGCCCGCCGCCGATGAGGACTGCGGCGTGTACGAGGCTCGCGCTCCTGCGGATCTTCTCCGAATATCCGCGCAGCGGGAACGATGCCGGGAGCGCCGCGACGACGATCATCGGGGCCAGATGTCCGAGCGCAAATGCGGCCGTGGTCACCGCCGCTGCGCGCTCGTCGCCGGCGACCATGCTCGACGATGCGATGACGGCGAGCGCGGGCATGCAGCACGTCCCACCGATGCTCCCCAGTACCAGACCGATCAGCGACGCCGCGCTCCAGCTCGCCGCATGCCGCGGCCCCTCGCAGCGTTCCGCCTCATGCAGCGCAGACGCACGCAACAGGCCGATGCCCTGGAGCACCAGCAGCACGCAACCCACCGCATAGGCGAACGTATCGTACCGCCGCATCAGCAGCGTCACCGGAGAGGCCGTCGCGATCCCGACGTACGCGGCGACGATTCCGAGCGCGAGCGCCGCCGCGAGCGCCGCACGCGCCGACAACGAACGCCCGCGACAGAGCGCCCAGACCGCGAACCACCGCGTGCCGCAACAGGGTCCGATCGAGGTCGCGACGCCGGTCGCGAAGGCACCGAGAAGCATCGCGGGATGCCAGAGCGTCACGGTCCCGCAACCGCCGAGAGGCCGGTCCCCGAATCGTACTGCAAGTGCGTGTTCGTCGTTCCGGGAGAGATCGTCTGCAACGTCGCCGCATCGTGTCGTCCCGGGCAGACGATCGTGTAACTCGTCGCTCCGCCCGCGGCAGTCCGAACGGAATAGCTATAGAACGATCCCCGGCCCGCGGCGGGATCGACGGGAACCTGCCGGAGATAGGGAGTCAGCGGATCGGAAGTATTGCCGTCGATGCTCTGATTCGATGCCACCGGATACGCGTCGTGATCGGTTTGGTAGAGCTCGAGCGCGGTGGCGATCTCCTTCAGGTTCGCTTCACACGCGGCCGTCTGGGCTTGCGCCCGCGCCCTGATGAAATTCGGGGCGAGCAGGGCTACCAAGATCGCGATGATCGCCACGACGACCATCATCTCGATCAGCGTGAAGCCGCGTTGCGCGGCGAGCGGCGTTTTCATGGACGCTCCTACGAGAGCCCACGATATCGCGCAAAGAGACATCTTCCGAGAGAATCATCTTCCCCACTTTTTCCAATGCACTCTTGTGGAGCCGAGAGATATGCCGCTCCGAATACCGCAGTTCTTCGGCGATGTCCGCGACGCTTCGATCGTTCTCATAGATGCCCGTTATGACGCTGCGCTCCTGCGGCGACAGTCGGCGAACGATCTGCTCCAGCCAGATGCGATCGACGCAGCGATCCGCCGCCGCGACGATCGGAGCGAAACTGACGGGCATCGTATCGATATCCAACTGCTGTTTCCGGCAGAGAAAGATCGAGACGTCCTTCGCTTCGGCGGAGCTCAATGCGGCCGTGCGCGCGATCTCGTCGTGCGTCGGGCGCCGCCCGGCCTCTTGCCAGAGCCGATCCTCCGCCGCGCACCAACGCTTGTAGAGTTTCCCGATCTTCCGCGGCAGGCGTACGGTGCGTACGGCATCGCGGAGATAGTGGCGCACCTCGCCTTCGATCATCGCCCACGCGTAGGGTGCAAACGGCACGTCGGCCTCGATCCGATAGCGATCGAGAGCCTTCAAGAGCCCGACGGTCGCGACTTGGCAGAGGTCGTCGTGTTCTTCGCGCGTGCGCGCGTGCCGGGCGGCGGCTCTCCGGCAGAGATCCATGTATTCCAAGGCTGCGGCATCGCGCCGCTCCTTCGTGCGTTCGTGCAACCACAGGGCAAGAGCATTCGTTTCGATCATCACGAGATTCTCCCGATCATGTCATAGAGGGGTGACAACAAGGCAAAGACCATGACGGCGACACCCGCGCCGAGTATCAGGATCAACGCCGGCTCCACGAGCGCGACGAGGTGTGCGAGCCGCGCGTTCGCATCGCGTTCCAACCGTTCGGCGATACGCTCGAAGGCGATGTCGAGCGCACCGCGCTGCTCCCCCGCCGCGATCAGATGGAGGTCGGCGGAACCCGCGAGACCGCAACGCTGAAAGGCGTCGCACAGATCGTGACCGTGCTCCAGGGCCTCCCCGACGATGCGGGCCTTGGACCGAAGGGTTGCCGGAAGCACCGCCTCGGCGGCTTCGAGCGCCTGGGAGGCCGGTGCACCGCAGCGCAACAAGAGCGCGAGGACGCGAAACCACCGTCCCCTGGCCGCATCGATCATGATGCCGCCGACGACGGGCATTGCGCCGAGCAGCGCACCGATCCGAAACCATCTTCCGGCTCCTCCCTGGTCGGCATTCCAGTAGCGAAGTACGGCAACGAGCACCAGCGACGTGGCTAGTCCGCAGAGCCACGCCGACGGCGAACGTATCCAATGCGCCACCGCAAAGACGGCGGCGCTCACACCCGAAGGGGCAACGTGCATCGAGGCGGAGAGCGCCTCCATCGCCGGCACGGCCGTACCCGCGAGGACGGCCAAGACGATCACCGCACCAGCAATGACGATGCACGGATAGAACAACGAAGCAGCGACCGACCGACGAAAGTGTGCAGTCCTTTCGTAGAGTTCGGCGATGCGTTCGAGGGCCTGTTCGAGTGCACCCGAGCGCTCCCCTGCAGCGACCATCGCGATCGTCTCTCGCGAGAATGCGCCGGCGCGGCGCGCCAAGGCCTGCGCGAGGGTCGAGCCTCCGTCCACGTCCGCAATGACGGCGTCGATGATCTCGCCGGCGAGGCCGCTGCGATCGTCGCCTCGCGTGATCGCCAGCGCGGTGCGCAGCGGAATGCCGGCCGCGCAGAGATCCGCACAGGCGCGGAAAAACTCGGCGTGCCATCCGCGCGACGGACGGCCGTCCATCACCGCTCGCACGCGACTGTGAGGATCGGCAGCGGAATCCAAGCGCGTCACGATCAAGCCGCGCATGGCCAGATCGCGATAGGCATTCTCGAACGAGTCGGCAGTCAGTACCCCGCGAATCACCCGGTTGCGGGTTGCCCATGCCTCGTAGCGATAGGCGGCGGTCACGAACGGCGATCGCTCGCGTCCGGTACGATCGCGCCGCGCGCCTCCAAGCCGCGCCGGTGCATCTCGGCCGTCACCATCCCCGACGCACGCCCGGTCTCCATGACGGTGCGTAGTTGATGCGTCGCCCCCGTACGGATGAGCTGCCGAACCGCATCGTTGGCGATCAAGATCTCGACGTTCGGAACGCGGCTGGAACGGTTGCGCGCGGGAAGGAGCCGCTGGTGGACCACCGCGCGCAGCGTTGCACCGAGCTGCGCGCGAACCTCGGCGCGCACGTCGGGGGGAAACAGCGCCGTCAATCGCTCGACGGCCTGATCGGCACTTCCCGCGTGCATCGTCGTCATGACCAGATGCCCCGTCTCCGCCGCTTGAAGCGCCGCGCGCGCCGCCGAGCAGTCACGCACTTCGCCGATGACGACGAGATCCGGGTCGCTACGCAATGCGCCGTGGACCGCCGCCTCGTAATCTGTGACGTCACTGCCGATCTGTCGCTGCTCCACGTACGCGCACTTGGGAAGGTGCACGAACTCCACGGGATCCTCGATGGTGATGATCCGGCAGGCGCGCCTGCGATTGACGGCATCGACGAGCGCGGCCATCGACGTCGTCTTTCCACTACCGGTCTGTCCGGCAAAGACGACCAGACCGTGCTCGTAGGAGGCAAACGATTCGACGATCGGCGGCAGACCGAGATCGTCCAACGACGGAGCCTCGCGGTGCAGGATCCGTACGGCGATCGCCGTTCCCGCCTGCGTTCGGTACGCATGGACGCGGCACGGTCCGTGCGCGCGCCGTATGATCGCCGTCGCATCGCCGCAGGCCTCGAAGGTCGCGCGCGCTCCGGCATCGAGCAGCAACTCGAAAAGGATCTCCGTGTCGTCGTGCGTGAGCGACGCCCACGGTAGCGGCGCCAACTCCCGTGCGGTGCGCATCACCGGCGGAAGTCCTTCGCGCAGGTGGAGATCGCTCCCGTGGCGGTCACGCGCTGCGGTCAGCCACTCGTCGACCGCGAGATCCAGCAACGCCTTCTCGGATGACGACGCGGTCACGGACCGAAGACCCGTTCGACCTCTGCATCATCGGTGATCCGCAGCGAACAGAGCATCGCGGCGGCCTCGCGCATGGGAACCAGACCGTGCTCGCGCGCTGCGATCCTGCGGCGATGCAGCGGCTCGCCGCCGATGATGCTCTCGCGAACGGCGTCACCGATGTGCAGCGCCTCGAAGACCCCGATGCGTCCGGAGTAGCCGCATCCGCCGCAGGTCGTGCAGGTGCCGCGCGCATCCCGGCAATCGCGGCAGAGGCGACGCAGCAGCCGTTGCGCGACGATCACCTCGACCGCCGAGGCGATGACGCGTCCCTCCAGCCCCAGATCACTCAGACGATCCACCGCGGCGACCGCATCGGACGCATGCAGCGTCGTCAAGACCGTTTGCCCGCTCAGTGCGGCCGAACACGCGACTGCTGCGGTCTCGGCATCGCGCATCTCGCCGACCATGATGACGTTCGGGTCCTGGCGCAACAGCGATCGCAACGTCGCAGCGAACGTGACGCCGGCGCGCGGATGGATCTGCACCTGGTTCACGCCCGGCATACGAATCTCGACCGGATCCTCGACGCTGCAGAGATTCGCACCCGTGCGATTGCGCAGCGCCATCGCGGCGTAGAGCGTCGTCGTCTTGCCGCTTCCGGTCGGGCCGCAGACGACCGCACAGCCGTGCGGGGCTTCGACGGCCTGCCGGAAACGCCGCAGGACGTCGCCGTGCATCCCGAGCTCTTCCAGCGACGGTACCGTCGCGCTGGTACGTACCAGACGGACGACGACCTTCTCCCCACAGACGGTCGGAAGCGTGGAGACGCGCGCGTCGAGAGAGCGTTCCTCGACGAGGATCGGGTGGGACCCATCCTGCGGTTGCCGGCGATCGGCGACGTCCATACCGGCGAGCACTTTGATGCGCATCACGACGCGATCGAAGAGCCGCCCGGGGAGGGTATGGTGCTCGCGCAGCACGCCGTCCACCCGCAGCCGAATCCGTCCACCGTCCGGCGTACGCTCGAAGTGTATATCAGATGCGCCGCATCGCACGGCCTCGCGATAGAGTGCGTCGAGCACCCCGACCGCCGATCCGTCGTCGGCGGAAAGTCCTTCCCGTACCGCGATCTGCATACGCGGCCGAGAGCCCAAGCGAGCGCGTGATCGGACATGCTCGGCGCGGCTGCCGGGCCGCGCGGCATCAGCCCCCTACGGAAGCCGCGTGTTCGCTCGGAGTTCGCTCCGCCGTGCTCCGCAGGTGGATCCAGCCGCGGAGATTCGCGTGGAACGCGTCGTCGCGAGCGGGTGTCGCGACGTGCTCCAGAGGACTGAGGTGCCCGTCGCGGACGAGGCGGTGGTAGAGTTCTACATCCTTGTCGAGATCGCGTCGCCCGTCATGCGTCAGATAGGAGACACGGGCACAGCGTGCCGCGCTGACGGTACGGAGCAGCTCCGGATCGAGGCCGCGCTCGTCGTCGAGGATGAGCGGGAGGTGCCATTCGCCGTATCCGACCTCTCGCGGCGTCGATGCCCGAAGAGCGTCGCGCATCGCGATTGCCGCCACGCGCAGTTCCGGCTGCGCGTTCGGAGCGCACCGCAACGTAAAAAAATTCTCCCATTCGGTTGCGGTGACGATGACGGTCTGCCAGAGAAAGGGCTCGAGCACGCGATTCACGATCTGTTTGTGCAATCCGAGCGTCGCCAGGCGCTGTGCAAACTCGACGGCGGCATCCCGCGCAGCGAGCCACGTCGCACGCGCCTGCTCGCGCGATGCGGGATCGACCTCGTCTCCCGCGCTCATGCCCGGCCGGTTGGCGCCCCATTCGATCGGCATCGCCGGATCGTCGAGAACCCGTTCGATGAGCTTCTGCGTCGGGATGGCGCGCGAACTGGCGGAGTTTCGCGAGAACATGCGATGCGTGTTGAACTCCGCCAGCACGAACCGCGGAAACGTGACTTCCAACGTCGTCAGGCGAATGCCGGACGGCGAGCGTGAATCCGCGAGAACGCGTGCGCGCCAGACCATCGGTTCGAACGATCAGCCGCGGTAGCGCAGGAACGCCGGAACCTCGATGTCGTCCATGACCGCCGGCGCGACGGTATCCAGCCGCGCATCGAAGGCGCCAGCCGCCCGAGCGGTCGTTCGCGCGGGGCCAAAGCCGGCGGCCAGTACGGTGACCCGGACGCGCCCGGTGAGCGAGGGATCGACCGACGCACCGAAGATGATCTGCGCATCGCCGTCCACCGCACGAGCGATCATCTCGGCGGCCTCGTTGACCTCGTACATCGCCATGTCGGGACCGCCGGTGATGTTGAAGATCACGCCGCGGGCGCCTTCGATCGTCGTCTCCAGCAGCGGAGAGGCGATCGCCTTCTGCGCGGCATCGGCCGCGCGATGCTCGCCGGTTCCCTCTCCGATGCCCATCATGGCGGTTCCCGCATCGCTCATGATCGTCTTCACGTCCGCGAAGTCGAGATTGATGAGCCCGGGCTGGGTGATCAGATCGCTAATGCCCGCGATCCCCTGGCGCAGCACGTCGTCGGCATACGCGAAGGCTTCGTTCAGCGGTGTCCGCTTTTCGATCACTTGCAGAATGCGTTCGTTGGGGATGGTGATCAGCGTATCCACCTTCTGTTCGAGCTCCGCGATGCCGTGTTCGGCGACTTGCATGCGCTTGCGTCCTTCGAACGCGAAGGGCTTCGTGACGACCGCGATGGTGAGCGCACCGGATTCGCGGGCGAGTTCGGCGATCACCGGGGTCGCACCCGTCCCGGTCCCTCCGCCCATACCGGCGGTGATGAAGACTAGGTCCGCGCCTTCGAGGACCATCGCCAGATCCTCGCGCGACTCTTCGGCGGCCTGACGCCCGAGCGTCGGATTCGCCCCCGCCCCGAGTCCGCGCGTCATGGAGCCTCCGATGTGGACGGTATTCTCGGTCTTCGCGCAGCGCAGCGCCTGCACGTCGGAATTGACCGCATAGAATTCCACTCCGGAAAGACCCGCTTCGATCATCCTGTTGACGGCGTTGCAGCCGCCGCCACCGACGCCGATCACCTTGATCGTCGCGGCATGCTCGGGAACGTACCGTCGTGCGTCTGCCATCGTCTGCGTAACCTCCGTTAGGTCGAGTTGCGTCGGACTGCGATCCATCGCGCTAGTTCCATATCTCCGAAAACCACGCCCGCACGCGGTCGAGGAACGTGCGGCCGCGTCTTCCGGCCCCAGGGCGTATCGCGGCTCCGTCCGGGCCGAAGAGCACCAAGCCGATCGCTGTGGCGTACTGCGGCTGCGCAAACGTATCGGTGAGCCCCCCGATCGCGGTCGGCACTCCGATCCTCACCGGTAAGCCGAAGACCTCCTCGGCGATCGGTTCGATCCCGGGCAACAGCGCGCCGCCGCCGGTCAGAACGACCTCGGCGAGTACGAGATCGCGCGGCACGTTCTCCACGATCTTCGCTTTGGCCATCCGAAACGTCTCGAGGACGCGCGGAACGACGATACGCCGGAGCTCTGCTGCGCTCGTCTCCCGTTTCGTCCTGCCGTCGAGCGCCGTAATCGCGATGCGTTCGCCGTCGTCTCCCGCGGCGGCGCCGTGGCGCTGTTTGATCTCCTCCGCACACGCCGCGGTCGTCTTGAGGCCGAGCGCGATGTCGTTAGTGAGGATCGTGCCGCCGACGGGCACCGTCGCGGAGAAGACCACGCCGCCTCCCGAATGGATCGCGATATCCGTCGTTCCGCCGCCGATGTCGAGGAGGACGACGCCGACCTGCCGCTCTTCGTGCGAGAGCGTCGCGGCTGAGCTCGCCAGCGGCTCGAAGACCAGCCCGGTCGCCTCCAGACCGGCACGGTGCACGCACTTGAGCACGTTCGTGACGAAGCTCGACCCCGCGGTAATCAGATGCGTATCGACTTCCAATCGTCCGCCGGTCATCCCGACCGGATCCGCGATGCCGTCCTGACCGTCCACGGTGAACGTCCGCGGGAGGGCGTGGAGGATCTGCCGTTCCGCCGGAAGGTTGATCACGGTGCTCGCATCGATCACTCGGCGAACGTCGCTCTGCGTCACCTCGCGATCGTCGCTCATGACGGCGACCGCGGCGCGATTGTTGGTGCTGCGCACGTGATCGCCGGTGATGCCGACGTAGGCTTCCTCGATGTGGATCCCCGCCATGCGCTCGGCCTTCTCCACCGCCGCCTCGATCGAGCGCACCGTCTGTTCAAGATCGACGACGACGCCTCGGCGCATTCCGAGGCTCGGCGCTTCTCCGATGCCGACGATCTCCAGGCCGTCGGGCCCTTCGGTGGCGACCACCGCGCAGGTCTTGGTCGTTCCGATATCCAGCCCGCAGATCGGGGCATGCTTCATGCTCGTTCGTGCACCTTGGCGAAAAGCGTCGTCACCCCCATATCTTGGGGGTGCGAGGCAGAACTCCTACGAGCGAAGGGGTCGTCCTTCGCGCCTTGAACCATTGCGCAGCGAAGCTTGGCTGCAGGGGCAAGCGCTCCTTGCGAGCAACCTGTGGATAGCCGTTACAGAGGGTGGACAGAGTGCATTCTTCGATCGACGATTCTTCTCACGGCAGCGCCGTGCGCCGCCCGAACCTCGAGCGCGGGCTGTCCTATGCCTTCGGAGTCGTGATCCTCCTCATTTTGGCGGACATTCCGATCACGCTCTGGTCGATGCGCGGTATCACCACGCAAGCCGAGCAGCTCCACAGCACGATCATTCGGGGCGAACTCGCCTACGCCCGGGTCGCGGCCGACGCGGACAACCTGCGTGCTGCCTCGCTCGAGGCGGCGACCAATCCGGTTCCCTCGCGGGCCGCAGCCGCTCTCGCCCTCGCCAAGGCGATGGTCACCACCTTCCCAGAAGACGCGCGCAAGATGGCGCGGCTGACCTCGCGCGATCCGCTCGTGGCACCGCTCGTCAAGAAATTCAACGCCAGTTCGAGCGCATACGATTTCCAAGCGCTCTCGGCGGTCAGCCTGCTCGAACAAGGGAAGACGGCAGACGCCCTCAAGCAGATCAACGGCCCGTCCTCGATCGCCTTTGAACAACAAAGCAAAGACGGAGAGGCGCTGCTCCAGGCGCTCAATGCCGTCTCCGACGCACGTTGGAGCGCGCTCCTCCATGCCCGCAACCTCGCACTGACGCTGAACATCCTCGGCGCCGTTCTTTCGGCGATCATCGCCATCGTCGCCGTCACGTGGTTCCGCACGACCCTCACGCGCAGCATCGGCTACATCGCAGACGTCTTCGAAGCGCTCGGGCGCGGAGATTTGACGCGGCGCGTCGGCTGGCACGGTCGCGACCTTCTCGGTCGCTTGGGCCAGGCCATCGACGATCTCGCCGATCGGCTCTCTGCGATGATCCGGCAGATTCAGCACGCCGCGCGCATCGTCCAACAGGCGTCCGAGCGCAACAACACGCTCGCATTGGAAGTCGACAGCCGCGTGAAGGAAGAACTCGCTGCTCTCTCCGAGGCGCTGCACTTCTCCACGGACGTCGCCGCTTCGGCGGGGAGCGTCGCCGAGAATGCCGAGGCCGTCGCCCGTCGCGTCAGCGACATCTCGAGTGCCGTCGCGCAAATGACCGCCTCGATCCAAGAGATGGATCAGAATCTCCTCAACCTGGCGGCCGTCGTCGAACAAGCGGTCGCCAACATTCAGGAGATGTCGGCCTCGATCGTCCAAGTCGCCGGCAACGCCGACCGCGTGCGTAGCGAGTCGAATATCACCGATCAACAGGTTCGCGAAGGGCGCAACGAAGTCGCGGCGCTCTCTCAAGGCATGGCGAGCATCAGCGACACGGTCGCCGACGTCGTTCGCGAGATGCAGAGCCTCGATCAAGCCTCGCGCCAGATCGGCGAGATCCTCGGGTTGATCGAAGAGATCGCCGATCAAACCAACCTGCTCGCGCTCAATGCCGCGATCGAAGCGGCGCGCGCGGGTGAGCACGGCCGCGGCTTCGCCGTGGTCGCCGACGAGGTCCGCAAGCTCGCCGAAAACTCGGCCAGCTCGACCAAGCAGATCGGCCAGCTCATCGCCGACATCCAGCGCCGTACCTCGGCGGTGCTCGATCGTTCGGCCCGCGCCAACAACCTCGTCCAAAGCAACGCCGAATCGGCGCGCAACGTGACCGCGATGATCGAGGGCATCAGCAAGCGCGTGACCGAGGTCGCGCAGTTGGTCAGCGAGATCAGCGTGGCGACGACCGAACAAGCGCGCGCGTCCGAAGAACTCGCCAAGGCGAGCGAACAGATGGGCGCGATGACTCACGAAGCCTCGGCCACCATGCGCGAACAGGCGCTGACCTCGAACCAGATCCTGGAAAGCGTCTCCGAGATCGAACAGCGTACCGCCCAGGTGGCGCACGCGAGTACCGAGCAGCAGAACGCGATCGAGGCATTGGGAAGCCGCATCCAGCGGTCGAGCGACCTCGGCTCCAAGAATGCCGAGGCGGTCGGCGGCATGGCAACGAGCGCCGAGGAGGTCCACTCCCAGGCGGCCTCGCTCAACACGCTGGTCGCGCAGTTCCAGACGGATCGAGGAGAGGAAGAGTCCGGCGCGATCTCCGGCGGAGCGCCCCCGTCGCTCGATCGCCCGGTTGCCCAGGCTCTGGAAGAACCGGGGGCTCTTGCGCTATCATCGTAGTGCGATTCCACCCTTTGTGAGGAGATTGCTTTGCGTACGTTTGCCGTCCTGACCGCTCTACTCATGACGATCGCCGGGCCGGCCATCGCGGCCGCCGAGAGCACGATCGATGCGTCCCTGATCCCGGACGGTACGTATACCGTCAAAGTGGAGAAAGTGCTCGACGACAAGCACGTGCTCGTGCAGATGAGCAACGGCGTCAGTACGACGCTCACTGCGGGTCGTCCCACCATCAACTTTAGCAGGGTCAAGCCGAACGACCAACTGAAGCTCTCGATCGAGAAGGGTAACGTCCTCGTCTATCTCGATCTCACGAGCCACTAGCTGCCGCCACAGCGGACGCATCCGGCTCTAGCGCGCAAAGACGAAGACCGGAGCGTCCCCTGCGCGCAGATCGATCGCCGCGACCCGGCGCGGCTCCCGTAGGGCGCGCTCCAACAGCGGCTCGACGAGCGAAAGACGAGTATCGAGTCCGTCCGGGGAACCGAGCAGCAGTTCCGGCATCCGGCGCCCGCGGAGCGTGACGGCGATATCGCCGAAGTCGTCGGTTCGAATCGCCGCGACCCCGAGCCGCATGCCCTGAAGTGCCCGTAGGACCTCGAGGAGCACCCGCGATTGGGCGGTTGCCGCACTGCTGCCCTGCATCAGCGGTCCCCGTTCGTCGGTGACCTCGAGCACCGGACCGTGCGCCGCTGGCGGCGCCGGCTGGAGAATCCGCAGCGCGTCATCGACGAGCCAGCGGCGTCCGTCGGCCTGCAGGATCGCAACCGGCGTGCGCTCGGTGACCTCGATGACGACCGTCGCCGGCCAGTACCGCCGAATACGCGCCGATAGCACGTACGGAATCGCGTCGATACGACGCTCCATCGCACCCGTATCCTGAAGCCAGAGATTTCGATGCATCGCGATGTCGGCGGCGCGCAGGATCTCGCCTGGCGGCACCACGCGTTCGCCGCGCACCTCGATGCGATGCGGCCGGAGGAGCGGCCATCGAACGAACGCCGCGAGCCCCCAGCCGCCGAGGACCGCGAGCAACAGAAAGACGATCCAGAACGGCCGCAGGCGAGCGGCCAGCGGTTGGGCGCGACGCCGGGGAGTCGTTCTCATCCGGCCGGGACGGCGGGCAGGATGTACCGGTCGATCGCCTCGGCGACGCCGTCCTCGCCGACACTACCGACGGTGGCGTCCGCGATCCGGCGAAGTTCGGGAGGAGCGCTTCCCATCGCAATCTTCAGCGCGGCAACCTCCAGTAAGGGGATGTCGTTCCACGAATCGCCGATCGCCGCCACCGCATCCATGGGAATCCCCATGAGACGTGCCGCCTCCCGCAATCCCGCACCTTTGTTGGCGTCCGGTGCGAGGATCTCGACGAATTCGGGATTACTCCGTGTGACGTACGCCCGCGCTCCGAGCAGAGCACGCAGCCGGCGCTCGTGTTGCTCCGCCTCCGGCGGATCGGCGATGACGACCGCCTTTAGCGACGTCGCACCGTCGAACGCTTGCGCGAGCGATGGAACGATCACCGGAGCGACTCCCGCCAAGCCCGCGTACAGATCGGAAAAGCGATTGCGCCGCTCGCAATAGAAGGCGTCGTCCCGATAGAGCTGCAGGTGCACGGAGTGCTCCGACGCATACGCGATGAGTGCGGCGACGATCTCCGCCCGGAGCGGAATCGCCGACAACAACCGGCAACCGTCCGCCGCGAAGAGACCCGCACCTTGATAACAGACCAGCGGCGCGGTGAACCCGAGAGCGCGCGCGAACGGGAGAGCCGCGCGGCACATCCGTCCCGTGACGATGCATCCTTCTATGCCGTGGACGCGCATGCGCCGGACGGCGTCGCGTACCGCGGGACGGAGCGTGAGATCGGGTCCGATGAGCGTGCCGTCGAGATCGAACGCGACCAGGCGAATCATGCAGGAGTACGAGGCATCAGGCGGGCCCCTCCCACACGTTCTCCTCCCCGACGATGCGCCCGAGCGTCCTGCCGACCTCGGGATCGTCGGCCGCGCAGCGCGGCAGCGCTTTGCGACGCTCTCCTGCGTGGAGGACCACCGGCCTCTCTCCCGGCCATTCCTCCACGACCATCAGCACACGGTCCACTTGCTGTCGCGAGGAGACGCGCACGTTCCACGCATGCGACCGCACCGATGGGCCATGCTGCGCCTGCGCGTTCCGCGTATCGTCGGCAGCACGCACGTGAGAAGGCGACCGCGGAAGCTCCAGCGAGCGCGCCTCATCGACCGTGACGCTGACCTGCGGCGGCATCTCTTCGTCCGACTCTCGCGTCTGCGCGCGCTCGCGCACTCGAACGCGTCCTTTTACGATGAGCAGACGATCGGGCTCGAAGTACGGACCGGCAACGGGATAGGCCTTCGCGAAGACCACCACTTCCACGCTTCCCGTCGTATCTTCCATCCGAGCGACCAGCATCGTCTGCCCGCTCTTCGTCGTCGCCCGCCGGACGTCCGTGACGATACCGGCAATGGTCACGAGGGCGTCATTCTCCAGATTCGCCAGAGCGCGCATCGGTGTCGCGCCGATGCGCGCGGCATAGTCTTGCGCCCCGGCCATCGGATGGCCCGAGAGATAGAGTCCGAGCGTCTCCTTCTCCCACTGCAGCAGCACCGCATCCGCCGGGGCTGGGACGTCGGGAAGCCGCGGGTGCAGCGCCGGGATACGCGCCTCGGCATGGAAGAGCGAGGTCTGACCGCTCTCCGCCTCGCGCGCCGCGACCGCACCGACCTCGAGCACCGTATCGAGAGCCTGCAATTTCTGAGCACGATTGCCCGGCAGGCTGTCGGTCGCACCGCATTTCACGAGCGCTTCGTACACCTTGCGATTGACCAGACGCGGATCCACGCGCCGCGCGAGATCGAAGAGATCCTCGAATCGCCCGCCCTTCTCGCGCGCGGCGATGATCGCTCGCACCGCGTTCTCCCCGACACCCTTGACGGCGGCCAGCCCGAACCGAATCGCGTCGCCGACGACGGCGAAATCGACGAGTGATTCGTTGACGTCGGGCGGCAACACGGCGATACCGAAGCGCTTGGCTTCCTCGATATACTCGACGAGTTTGTCGGTTTTGTCGCGCACCGACGACATCAACGCGCTGAAGTACGGCAACGGGTGGTTGGCTTTCAGATAGGCCGTCTGATAGGCGATCCAGGCATAGGCCGCCGCGTGCGATTTATTGAAGCCGTAGCCGGCGAAGGGCTCGATGAAGGCGAAGATACGCTCGGCGAGCTCTCGCGAGACGCCGGAATGTCGCATCGCGCCGGTGACGAACTTCTCGCGATAGACCGGCACCTTGTCCTTCTGCTTCTTCCCCATGACCTTGCGGAGTTCGTCCGCTTCGGCCATCGTGAAGCCGGCGAGGTCGCGCGCCATCTGCATCACCTGCTCTTGATAGCAGGGTACGCCGTACGTCTCCGCCAGAATCGGCTCCAGCTTGGGATGGAGATAGGACGGCTGCGTCCGTCCGTGACGACCGGCCACGTACTGCGGGATGAGTTCCATCGGGCCGGGGCGATACAACGCAACCAAGGCGATGATGTCTTCGAAGCGCGCGGGTTGTAGCTCCATGCAGACGCGCTTCATTCCTTCCGATTCTAGTTGGAAGACGCCCATCGTCTCGCCACGACCCAGCATCTCGAACGTTCGTCGATCGTCGTCGGGAATCGCCGCGAGGTCGAAGTCGGGATCGACGGTACGCCTGATCTCGCGTACTGCATGATGCATGACGGTGAGATTGCGCAACCCGAGAAAATCCATCTTCAGCAGGCCGATCTTTTCGACCCACACCATGTCGTATTGCGTCGTGACGTTGCCTTCGCCCAGCTTGATGAGCGGAACGTGCTCGATCAGCGGACTGGCCGCGATGACGACGCCGGCCGCATGCGTGCTGACGTTGCGCGTGAGCCCTTCGATGCGCTTGGCCGTATCGAGCAACTTACGGATATCGGGACGCGTCGCATACAGAGATTGTAGTTCCGTTATCTGTTCGATCGCCTGCGCGATGCTCAACCCGCCCGGACCCGACGGGATCAACTTCGCGACGCGATCGACCTCCGGCAGCGGAACGTCGAGGACCCGTCCGGCATCGCGGACGGCGGCGCGCGCGGCCATCGTGCCGAAGGTTACGATCTGCGCGACCCGATCGGCGCCGTACTTCTCGGTGACGTAGGCGATGACGTCGTCGCGCCGCTCGACGCAGAAGTCGGTATCGATATCCGGCATCGAGATCCGATCGGGATTCAAGAACCGCTCGAAGAAGAGGTTGAATTTGATGGGATCGAGGTCGGTGATGCGCAAGCAGTAGGCCACGAGCGAGCCGACGGCCGAGCCGCGCCCGGGCCCGACCGGAATGTCGTGATCCCGCGCATACTTGATGAAGTCCCAGACGATGAGGAAGTACGAAGCGAAGCCCATCTCCGTGATGACGCGCAGTTCGTACTCCAGGCGCTCGCGCAACGCGCGATCGGTGGCCGCTCGTTCCGCACCGTATCGCTCGACGAGCCCTTCTTCGCAGAGGCGGCGGAGGTAGCTCTCGGCCGACGGGGTCGTCCCCGCGTCGTCCGCCGGCACCGGATAGTCCGGCACGTGAAAGGGCCGAGCCGAGAAGCGCACATCCACGCGGCCGGCGATTGCGACTGTTTGCTCGCAGGCCCGGCGCCAGGCCAGGCGGAGATCGGGCGGGAGGTCGTCACCCAGAGCGGACATCTCCTCCGCCGTCTTCAGGTAGAACTCCGGTCCCGCGAACTTCAGGCGGTCGGTATCGGAGAGCTTGCGCCCCGTTCCGATACAGAGCAGCACGTCGTGCATCTCCGCATCGTCTCGGTGCAGGTAGTGCGCGTCGTTGGTCGCCACCAGCGGCAGCTCCATCTCCTGCGCCAGGCGGACGAGCCGTTCGAGGACGATCTCTTCTTCCCGCATGTGGTGCCGCATCAGCTCCACGTAGAGGCGATCGCCGAAGATATCGCGGAGGGCCTTCGCGTTCTTGCGGGCGGTCTGGGGATCGTCACGCAGGAGCGGCCCGGCGATCAGGCCGGAGAGACAGCCGGAGAGCACGATGAGCCCTTCCTGGTGTCGCGCCAGGAGGTCGAGGTCGATACGAGGTTTGTAGTAAAATCCGTCCAAGTATCCCTTCGAGACCAATGCCACCAGATTCCGGTAGCCCTTCTCGTCGGCGGCGAGGAGCGTGATGTGCGCCTCGTCGCGCTGCGAGCGGTCCCGGTGTCCCCTTGGAGCCACGTACGCCTCGCATCCGAGAATGGGGTTGAGGCCGTAGTCCCGAGCCGTGTGGTAGAACTCCATCGCGCCGTGCATGACGCCGTGGTCGGTGAGGGCGAGAGCAGGCGTTCCTTCCTCGGCTGCACGGCGGCAGAGCTCGGCAATGCGGCACGCACCGTCGAGGAGCGAGTATTCGGAGTGAACGTGGAGGTGGACGAACGAACTCACCGCCGTGGACCTCGCTGGGCGAGATGACGATACTTGGGAGAGAGGCAGAGGAACCAACCGGACGCCATGGCGACGAACCCACCGTCGGAGTCCTCCGACACCAGCGAACGGGCTCCCTCGGTCGCCGAGCTCCAAGAGGAGATCGAGCGGCTGCGGCAGCGCATCGCGCTCTTGGAAGCCGAGCGCGACGAGTATGCCCAGCAGAACGCGGAGCTCTTCGTCCTGCAGCAGGTATTCTCCACGATCAACTCGACGTTGGAGATCAACGACATCCTCTCCATGGTGTTGCGCGGGGTGGTCGAAGCCCTGCGCTTCAGGCGCGTCATCCTCTTCGACGTCATGGAGGACGGCTCCATCGTTCGGCGATTGGAGTGCGACCAGTTCGGTCAGGTGCAACACGCGCCCGACCCGCATGCGTTTCGGGCAGGATCGACCCTGACCGACGTCGCGCGCGGCACGCTGCAGATCGCCTTCGGCACCTCCGATGACGCCGACAAGCCCCTCGACGATACCAGGCGCGCCTATTGCCTCGCGCCGCTGGTCGCCCGAGACGTGATCCGCGGCATCCTCTACGCGGACGACCCGCCGGGGGAGATGATCGAAGAGAATCAGATGCGCGTTCTGCTCGACTTCGCCTCGCAAGCGGCCATCGCCGTCGAGAATGCTCGCCTCTACGATCAGACGCGCAAGTTACTGGAGGAGACGCAGCGCCTCGCACTCACCGACAGCCTGACCGGGATTCCCAACCGGCGAGCGCTCCACGAGATGCTCGAGCGCGAACTGCACAACTCCGAGCGGTACGACTCGCCCTTCGCCTTTCTCATCCTCGACCTCGACGACCTCAAGAAGATCAACGACACGGGCGGGCACAGCCTCGGGGATCTGGCGCTCAAGCGCTTCGCGTCCGTCCTCAAGAAGAATGCCCGCAAGGGCGACATCGTGGCCCGGTACGCCGGCGACGAGTTCGTCGTCGTGATGACCCAGAGCGACCGCGAACAGGCCGTGCGCGGCGTCGAGCGGATCATGCAGGCTTTGCGCAAGGCCGGCCTGGCCACCTCGATCGGCATCGCCATGTTCCCGCAAGATGGAACCGACGGCCAAACGCTCTTCTTCGCCGCCGACGAGGCGCTCTATCAGGCAAAGCAGGCCGGGAAAAACCAATACCGCTTCTACAGTCGCACGCCCAAGGACGCGACCAAGGTCGTGGGGGATGCCCCCGCCGCAGGCGTATAAGTAGACTGATACGCCTCCGTCTCGAGGAAAGGTCAGCGTGATCAAGCACGACGTCGTCGTCATCGGAGGCGGCCTCGCAGGCATGCGGGCCGCCGTGGAAGCCGCCGAGCTGGGTGCGGACGTTGCGATCGTCTCGAAGATGCATCCCGTCCGCAGTCACTCCGGTGCCGCACAGGGCGGCATCAACGCGGCGCTCGGCAACACCGCCGAGGATACCCCCGAAGCGCACACCTTCGATACCGTCAAGGGATCGGACTATCTGGGCGACCAAGACGCGATCGCCGCGATGTGCGAGGATGCGCCCAAGCAGATCATCTGGTTGGAGCACCGGGGCTGCATCTTCTCCCGCCTGCCCGACGGCCGCATCGCGCAGCGTCCGTTCGGCGGCGCCGGTGCACCGCGGACCTGCTATTCGGCGGACGTCACGGGGCTGGTGATTCTCCATACGCTCTGGGAACAACTCGAGCGCTTCGGCGTCAAGGTCTATGAGGAGTACTTCTGCACCGCGCTCTGCGTCGAAGACGGCGTCGGCACGGGCGTCGTGGCCTACGACATGCGCAAGGGCGGACTCGAGTTGATCACCGCCAAGGCAACGATCTTCGCCACCGGCGGGGCGGGGCGTATGTACCTCAAGACGACCAACGGTTACGCCTCCACCGCCGACGGCATGGGGATCGCCTACAAAGCGGGGCTGCCGTTGATGGACATGGAGTTCATCCAGTTCCATCCGACGACGCTCAAAGAGAACGGCGTCCTCATGACCGAGGGTGCGCGCGGCGAAGGGGCCTACCTCTTGAATGCGCTCGGCGAGCGCTTCATGTTCAAATATGCGCCCAACAAGGGCGAACTGGCCTCGCGCGACGTCGTCGCCCGTGCCGAGTGGACCGAGATCTTGGAAGGCCGCGGCGTGGACGGGTGCGTCCTGCTCGACATGCGCCACCTGGGACGCGAGAAGATCCTCGAACGCCTCCCGCAGATTCGCGAGCTCGCGCTCGATGCGACGGGGAAGGACGCGATCAACGAGCCGATCCCGATCCTGCCCGGCGCGCATTACACCATGGGCGGCATCGAGACCGACAAGTTCGGCGCGACGCGCATCCCCGGAGTCTATGCCGCGGGCGAGTGTGCCTGTGTGAGCGTCCACGGCGCCAATCGCCTCGGCGGAAATTCCTTGCTCGAGACGATCGTCTTCGGAGCGCGCGCCGCCCGCCATGCCGTCGATTACGTCAAGCGGATCGGCGAGGTTCGCCCGTCCGAGCGGACGCTGCGGGCCGAGCGCGAGCGGCTCAACGCGATGCTGAGCCGCACGAAGGGAACGCGTGCGCCCGTTTTGCGCCGCCGCATGAACGAGACCATGAGCGAGAACGCGTTCATCTTCCGCAACGAGGCGGGCTTACAGAAGGCGTTCGCCGAGTTGACGGCGATCCGCAAGGAGTTCGACGAGAACGTGATGGTGATGGACAAGTCGTCCACCTTCAACACCGATCTCGTCGGCACGATGGAGACCGATTATCTGATCGACGCCGCCCTCTGCGTCGTCAATGGTGCGCTCGAACGCAAAGAATCCCGCGGAGCGCAGGCCCGAACCGATTACCCGGACCGCGACGACGACAACTGGCTCAAGCATACCTTGGCCTGGCGACAATCCGACGGAACGCCGCGTCTCGATTTTTCCCGTCCGGTGACGATCACCGCCTATCAGCCGCAGGTGAGGACCTACTGATGGCACGCATTACCCTCGACATCTTCCGCTTCGACGAAGCGACCGACACCGTTCCGCACCGCGATCGGGTGACGCTCGACATTCCCGAGACGACCACGGTGCTCGAGGCGCTCGAGACCGCCAAGGCCGAGGTGGACGGCTCTATCAGCTTCCGGCGCTCCTGCCGGTCCGCGATCTGCGGCTCCTGCTCGATGAACATCGCAGGTACGACCGCGCTGGCCTGTAAGACGCCGTGCAAGTCGGTCATGGACGACGAGGGCGTCATTCGCATCGACCCGATGCCCAACTTCCAACCCATGAAGGATCTCGTCGTCCACATGGATCCGTTCTGGGACAAGTACACGCGACTGAAGCCGTATCTGCAACCGGTCGACAAGGACGAGGATCACGAGCGCGAGCGCCGCGTTAGCCCCGAGGACATGAAGAAACTCGTGGACGCTGCGAACTGCATCATGTGCGCCACGTGCTACTCGCTCTGTCCGGTCATCAGCGTCGATCCGGCCTTTGCGGGACCGGCCGCCATCGCCTACGCGTACCGCTTCATCGAAGACGTGCGCGACGGCAAGCGCGCCGAACGCCTCGCGCAGATCAACGAAGATTATCTCTGGCTCTGCGCGCACTGCTATGCGTGCTCGTACTGTCCCAAGCACGTGGATCCGCACGAACGCATCGTGGATGTTAAGCGCGCGACGATCAAAGACCGCGTGATGATGAACGAGCGCGGGCCGCGCCATGCACTCGTGGTCAACAAGACCATCAAGCAGACCGGCATGCTGGCGGAGACCGAGGTCATCCAAGGAACCGTCGGGCGCTTCAACATCCGCGGTCTCCTGAAGATCGCACCGCTCGGCCTGCGCATGGCCGCTCGCGGCAAGCTTCCGCCGCCGTTCATCAAGCCCATTCCGAAGGTGGACGAAGTGCGCACCATCTTCGAGTCGCTGGAGGTGCCCGTCGCATGACCACGCTCCTTCCCGAAGAGCGCCCGCTGGACGCACACGTCCGCACGACGTCGTCGCAAACCAAGCGCTACGGCTTCTTCCCTGGCTGCGTCGCCAAAGAGTCCTGTAAGGAGCTCTTCAACTCGACGATGCTCCTGGCGGAGAAGCTGGGGATCGAACTCGTCGAGCTCACGGCGGCCTCCTGCTGCGGCGCATCGGTCGTCAACGACACCAACCACGACATCGCCCGCGTGCTCAATGCCCGCACCTATGCACAGGCGGAGGCGCTGGGCCTCGACGACGTCATCACGATCTGCTCGACCTGCACCGGCCACATGCGCGCCGCCAACAAAGAACTCAAGGAGAGCGAGGAGCGCATGGCCCAGGCCAACGCGATCCTCGGCAAGTTCGGCGCGAAGTACAACGGGACGGTCACCGTTCGCCACCTGCTCTGGCTGCTCATCGACGACATCGGCCTCGATACGCTCCGCTCGATGGTCGTTCGCCCGCTGAACGGCCTGCGCGTCGCACCGTTTTACGGCTGCCACATCATCCGGCCGGAATCGGTCAACGGATGGGAGTCGGCGCGCAAACCGCACTCGCTCGAAGACCTCATCGCGGCCCTGGGCGGCGAGCCCGTGGATTACGCCGGGAAGACGCGGTGCTGCGGCTTCCACGTGCAGCTCGAGAAGGACGGTATCGCACCCGCCATGGTCGGGCAGAACATGCGCATGGCGAAAGACCAGGGCGCCGAAGCCGTCCTCACGCCGTGCCCCCTCTGCCATCTCGCACTCGACGGCTATCAGGCCGACGCTGCAGCGCGCTGGGGACGCACCGACCTGCCGACGTTCCACCTCCCGCAGTTGGTCGCATTCGCCCTCGGTGTTCCGGCCGATCGTCTCGGGCTCAACAAGCACCTGATCGACCCGCGCACGATCATGGTCGAGCGCCGCTTGATCAGCTGATCCGGAACCGATCATGACTGCCGCCGTGGCTGCGATCGACGCCATGCTGGCGGAGGTACGGCGCGGCGCAGAGCGGTGGGTCGCGTTTCCCATCGAGCGACACATCGAGCTCCTCGAACGGGTACGCGAGCGCACCGCTGCAAGCGCAGCGCGCTGGGCGACGGCGGCCGCATCGGCGAAGGGGATCTCCGGAACGCCGCTCGCCGGCGAGGAATGGATGAGCGGCCCGTGGGGCCTTCTCCATGCGCTCGACCGGTACTTGGCGACGCTCCGGGAGATCGCTCGATGCGGGGCGCCCCGGATCCCGCCGTCTCGCATGCGCTCCGGACCCGGCGGACGCACCGTGATCGACGTCTTTCCCGCCGATGCATGGGATGCGCTCCTACTAAACGGCATCCACGCGGAGGTCTGGATGCGGCCTAGTATCGATTGCGAGACGATCCTGCGAACGGCCGGTGGATGGTACCGCCGGAGCGAACGCCGCCCGCGGGTCTGCCTCATCCTCGGCGCGGGGAACATTTCCAGCATCGCCCCGCTCGATGCACTCTACAAGCTCGTCGCCGAGGGCGCCGCCTGCTGCGTGAAACTCAACCCCGTCAACGACTACCTCGGGCCGATCTTCGAGGAGATCTTCGCGCCTCTCGTCGAGTGCGGCGCGCTGCGATTCGCCTACGGCGGAGCGGAGGTCGGCGCCATGCTTTGCGAGCACGAGCTGATCGACGAGATCCACATCACCGGGAGCGCGCAGACCCACGATGCGATCGTCTTCGGTAGCGGCCCCGAGGGCGCCGAGCGCATGCGCCGCAACGAACCACGCCTGCACAAACCCATCACCAGCGAGCTCGGCAACGTCAGCCCCACCATCGTCGTGCCGGGCCCGTGGAGTGATGCCGACATCCGCTTCCAAGCCGAACACGTCGCCACCCAGAAGCTGCACAACGCTGGCTTCAACTGCATCGCCGCGCAGGTGCTGATCCTCTCCGAGTCATGGGAAGGGACGCCGCGGTTGCTCGCGGAGGTGGAGCGACTCTTCGCGCGCCTCCCGGCTCGCCCGCCCTACTATCCCGGAGCGCCGGAACGCCTGCGCGCGCTCGTCGCACGCCGTACCGGAGCGCGATGCTTCGGAGCCGACGGCGATGCGCCGCTCCGGGCGATCGCCGTCGTCTCACCCGACGGCGACGATCCGCTGCTTTCGAACGAAGCGTTCGCGAGCGTGCTTGCAGTGGTACTCCTTCCCGGATCGGGCGACGCGTTTCTTCGAGAGGCCGTCCGCTTCGCCAACGAGCACCTCCACGGGACGCTGGGTGCCAATCTCATCGTGCACCCGCGTACCGCACGGGAAGATCCCGGTGCAATCGAGGAGGCGATCTTGGATCTCCGCTACGGGTGCATCGCGGTGAATGCCTGGACGGGCGTCGGCTTTCTCCTCGCCGATCTCCCCTGGGGTGCCTACCCGGGTCATACGCTCGACCGGGTCGGGAGCGGCATCGGCGTCGTTCACAACGCCCGTCTGCTGGAAGGGACCGAGAAAGGCGTCGTGTACGGGCCGTTTGCACCCTTTCCGCGCAGTCTCGCCGGCTACGGTGCAACGCTGCTTCCGAAACCGCCGTGGTTCGTCACCCATCGCCGACAAGCCGAGATCGGCGCCGCGCTCTGCGCGTTCCAGCACCGCAAGACGCCGTTACGCCTAGCGCGTATCGCCGCGCTCGCGGCGACCGGCTGACGGCGGCGGTTCGATGACGTAGCGGAGCACTTCGCCGCGACATGCGCGGACGACGCGATCGAAATGCCCGCCGATGCGACGGATGACGGCCACCGACGCGGCGTTGCGCATCCCGACGAACGCCCACAATCGCGGGAGGCCGGCGACGTCGAAGGCGTACCGGACGACGGCGCGCGCCGCCTCCGTCGCATAGCCGCGTCCCCAGGCATCGCGTGCGATCACGTATCCGATCTCGACGTCGCCGTCCGCGCGCCGGTGGAGGCCGCATCGTCCGATGAGCCGGCGATCCTCTTTCCGAATGAGGGGCCAACGCGAGAGTCCCGTGCGTTCTTGCGCGTCCATCTCCGCTTCGATCCACGCCCCGACGTCCTCGGGCGTGCGCAGCAGCGGAGCACAGGGCTCGAGGTGACGCGCCACGTCGGGATCGAGGATGATCGCGGCGTACGCCTGCGCATCCGACGGCATCCAGGTGCGTATGATGAGGCGCTCGGTTTCGAGAAAGCTCACGGCGCGCGGGGGGCTTCTACTGCGATACCGGCCGCACGAAGGATCGCGAGCACGCGGCGGACAGGCAGTCCGTAGGTGATCGCGCCGTCGCGCCCGGTCATCGTCCGCGACTCGAAGAGCGCATCGGCGATCGCGGATTCCGTCGCTTCCGCGGTCGCACGATAGAGCGCATTCAGGATACGATCGTCTTCGAGGATCGGCATCCGCGGTGCGTCGACGCGAAACGGCGCCGTGTGCCGGACGACCATCGCGGTCGAAAACGCGAGGAAGAGATCGCCGCTGCCGACGTTCGACGTCAAGCCGGTGCGCCCCATCCCCAGCGCTGCACGCAAGGCGAGCGCATGTAACTGCCGTGCATCGAGCGGTGCATTCGTCGCGACGATGACGACGATACTTCCGGAGCGCGTGCGGCCTCCTCCGGATGGTGCGCGCGACCGATGGGGTAGCGGATAGTTCGCCAGCCGCTCGCCGACCGGCACCCCCGCGATGCGCAGCTCCGTTCGCGTGCCGCCGGTATTGTCGTTCACGAGTACGCCGACGACATAGCCGCCGAGATCGCGCGGGAGCACGCCTGTCGCGTAGCCGATGCCTGCCTTGAAGCCGAAGGCGATCATTCCGGTTCCGGCTCCGACGCTTCCGCGTTCGAATTGCCCGCCGTGCGCGCGATCGAGGAGCCGAACGACGTCGTCGGCCGTCACCGCCCGCGCACGGATATCGTTCAGAAACTGATCGTCGCACTCGGCGACGACCGGGAGGGGAACGTCGTCCGTGCGGCCGATCGCCGGATGGCGCCGTATCATCCACGTCACCACGCCGTCGTCCGCCCGACCGACGTCCAACGTATCGGTGAGGACGATCGGCTCTTCCAAATACCCGGATTCGGCGATCCAGTGCGTTCCCGTCATCTCGCCGTTGCCGTTGAATGCGAGCGTCGCCGCGGCGACTTTCCGCTCCCAGGGATCGTCGTTCGGAAGCACTGCGGTCGCCCCGGTCCGAATCGACGTTCCTTCGATCTTGTTGCGGTTCGCGACGCGCACGCCCGGGACGTCCGTGATGCCGTCGAGCGGACCGCTCGCAAAGAGGCCGGTATGAAAGGGCAATCGCGCCTCCGCGGGCGGTCCACCGGTCGCGAGGGCAGCGAGCGCGAAACCGGCGACGGCGATCAACAGGCGAGCATTCATGCGCGCGAGGGTTGCATCCGCGCGCGCCCGCGGCCTGCCTGTGTGAAGCCGTCCGCATGCCGCGATGCCGCCGTTGCAGGCCGACCGGGGGAGCCTGTAAAAGCCTCTCCGGGACCGATTCCGACCAAGGGAGGCCTTCACCATTCTCACGGTACCCGAACCCGAGAAACTCGTCGCCGTTCGCCTCTGGGAGAACTTGAGCGCCCCGCAGCTCGTGGAGCACGCCCTCCGTCGCGGCGAGGGCGTCTTGGGCGCCGACGGGCAACTGATCGTCGATACCCGCCCGCACACCGGCCGATCTCCCAAGGACAAGTTCTTCGTCCGCGAACCGGAGAGCGAGGGGCACATCGATTGGGGCGAGACGAATCAGCCCTTCGAGGCGGAACGATTCGACGCGCTCTGGGATCGGGTCCGCGCATATCTCGCCGAGCGAGAGGTTTACGCCGTCGATTGCTACGTCGGGGCCGATCCGCGCTATCGCCTCCCGGTGCGCGTCTATACCGAGCTGGCCTGGCACAGCCTCTTCGCCAAGCACCTCTTCATCGCCCCGGAGCCAGGGGAGGTCCTCGCGCCGGAGTTCACCGTCGTCGATGCCGCGCTCTTCCAAGCCGACCCGGATCGTGACGGCACGCGGAGTTCCACCTTCATCCTCGTGAATTTCGCGCGCCGGATGATCCTCATCGGCGGCACCAAGTATGCCGGCGAGATCAAGAAGTCGGTCTTCACGGTGATGAATTATCTGCTCCCGCTGCGCGGGACGCTGCCGATGCATTGTTCGGCCAACATGGGCGCGGACGGCGACGTCGCGATCTTCTTCGGCCTCTCGGGAACCGGCAAGACGACGCTCTCGTCGGACTCTCACCGGCCGCTGATCGGCGACGACGAGCACGGCTGGTCGGCCGACGGCGTCTTCAACTTCGAAGGCGGTTGCTACGCGAAGGTCATCCGCCTCTCGAAGAGCGCGGAGCCCGAGATCTGGGCCGCGACGCATCGGTTTTCCACGGTGATCGAGAACGTCGTCTATGACGAGCGGACGCGCGAGCTCGACGTCGATTCCGACGCGAAGACGGAGAACACGCGCTCCGCCTATCCGATCGCCTTCATCCCGAATACCGTTCCCGGAAGCCGCGGCGGACATCCGCGCGTGGTCATCATGCTGACGGCCGATGCCTTCGGCGTCCTCCCGCCGATCAGCAAGCTCTCGCGGGAGCAAGCGATGTACCACTTCCTCTCGGGGTACACCGCGAAGGTCGCCGGAACCGAGCGCGGCGTGACCGAACCGCAGGCAACGTTCTCGACCTGCTTCGGTGCGCCGTTCATGGTGCATCACCCGACCGTCTATGCGAAGTTACTGGGGCGCAAGATCGAAGAACACGACGTCGAGTGCTGGCTGGTGAATACCGGCTGGACCGGCGGGCCGTACGGCGTCGGCAAGCGGTTCTCCATCGCGCACACGCGGGCGATGGTCAATGCCGCGATCGAGCGTCGCATCCCCGACGCATTCGACGAGGAGCCCTTCTTCGGGCTGCGCGTGCCGCGGAGTGTTCCCGGCGTTCCGACCGAGGTTCTCGACGCGCGCGGCGCATGGTCCGATCCGGTGGCGTACGACGCGCAGGCGCGTAAACTCGCCGGCCTCTTCCATCAAAACTTCAAACGCTTCGAATCGTACGCCTCCGACGCGGTCAAAGCCGTCGCGATTCGCCCGCGCGCGTAGAGCGCGCTCGCGCGAGCGCGCGACACCCGGCGCCGTCACCGAGAGCGCGAGATACCGACCGCTTTGAGGAGAATGCGCTTCGGGCGGCACCCGTCGAATTCGCCGTAGTGCACGCGCTCCCACGGGCCGAGATCGAGTCGCCCTTCGGTCACCGGAACGATCACCTGGTGCCCCAGGAGCATCCGTTTGAGGTGCGCGTCGGCATTGTCTTCTCCGGTGAGGTGGTGCCGGTAGTCGGGTTTTCGCGGCGCGAGCTCCTCGAGCCACGCGAGGATATCGTGCCACAAGCCCGATTCGTGGTCGTTCACGAAGATGCTCGCGGTGATGTGCATCGTGCTCACCAGGACGTATCCGTCCCAGAGACGTGCCTCGGAACGCACGCGTTCCACGTGGTCGGTTATGTCGAGGATCTCGTATCGCTTCTGCGTGCGGATCGTCAGATAGTCCGTATGGGCGACGATTCCGTCGCCTTTCGCCGTCACGCTCATCGCCGTACCTCCGGATGGATGAGACCGTCACCGCTCAGGACGAGCGAGAGATTCGCCAAGGCCGGAACCAGATAGGTCGCCTGCGAGGCAAAGTCCGAGCCGCGCCCGCGCAGGACCGCGACGACGTCCATGCCGGCCGCGCGCGCCGCCGCAATGCCTTGCGGGCTGTCTTCGACCGCGAGCGCCTGCGACGGCGCCGTACCGAGGTGCTCGGCTGCGCGAAGGTATCCGTCGGGGGCGGGTTTGTTGCGCGCCACCTCATCCGCGCTGACCAGCACGGAGGGCTCGGGAAGCCCCGCTTCCCGCAGCAGCGCCGAGGCCAATCGCGCGCTACACGACGTCACGATTCCCCATCGCTCCGGCGGTAGCGCCGACAACAGCTCGCGCGCGCCGTCGACCGCACGACCGTCGTCCCACACGAGCGTCCCGAAGAGATCGAAGAGCACCGCGGTATAGCCTCCCATGGCCGACGGGTTTGTACGCGGGCGGATGCGCTTCCTGGACGGCGCACGAGCGCCTCAGAGGAGTGCTGGCTTTCGTGCCGACAATCTCACCGATCCCGCGGAGATCGCAAGCGCGCCCCGTGGAAAGGCGATGCGATGCGTCGGTGCGTAAAGGCCTCTCATCATGGACGAACGACTCGGTATCTTGGTCGGCGGCGGACCGGCTCCCGGCATCAACGGCGTCATCGCGGCCGCGACCATCGAGGCACGTGCGGCCGGACTGCGGGTCATCGGGATCTATGACGGTTTTCGCCACCTCGTCTCCGGAGGGGAGGTTCCGGTCCGCGAACTCGACGTGGACGACGTCGCGACGATCCACACGCTCGGCGGTTCGATTCTGCGTACCTCGCGTACCAATCCGGCAAAGGACGACGCATCACTGCGACACTGCACCGCTGCGTTGGAGCGCTTGGGGATCCGCTATCTCGTCGCGATCGGCGGCGACGATACGACCTTCGGCGCGACGGCAATCGCGCGGGCAACCGCCGGCCGGATCGCGGTCGTCACGGTTCCGAAGACCATCGACAACGATCTGCCGCTTCCCGACGGCGCACCGACCTTCGGTTTCGAGACGGCGCGATCAGAAGGAGCGCGAATCATCGAAAACCTCCTCGAAGACGCGCGCACGACATCTCGGTGGTACGTGGTGGTGAGCATGGGACGTACGAGCGGCGCGCTCGCGCTCGGAATCTGCGCCGCCTCCGGAGCGACGCTCGCCGTGATCCCCGAAGAGTTCGACGGCGGTCTCGATCTCCGCAGAATCGTCGACACGCTGGCCGGCGCGATCATCAAACGTCGCGCAGCTGGCCATGCGGACGGCGTCGCGATCGTCGCGGAGGGAATCATCGAACGGATCTCGTCGGACGCGCTCGCCTCGCTGGAGAACGTGGCGCGCGATGCCTACGGCCACGTTCGCCTTGCCGATGTACCACTCGGCCCGCTCCTGCGCGATCAGTTGCGGAGCACGCTCAAGGAGCTCGGCGTCGATACGACGGTGCTCACCAAGGACATCGGTTACGAACTACGCTGCGCGAAACCGGTGGCCTTCGACGTCGACTATACCCGCACGCTCGGCTACGGCGCCGTTCGCTATCTCGTCGAAGGCGGCAGCGGGGCGCTCATTGCGCTCTCCGGGCGGCGCATCGTACCGCTCCATCTGGATGACCTGCTCGATCCGCAGACGGGCCGCATCCGTACCCGTCGCGTCGACGTGACGACGGAATCGTATCGCGTCGCCCGTTCGGCGATGACGCGATTGGAGCCAGCCGACCTCCGTTCACCGGCCCTGGAGTTACTCGCCTCCTGCACCACGCTCTCGCCCGCCGCCTTTCGCGAGCGTTTCGCAACCATCGTGTGATAGGGCGCGGCTCGCACGATGGGACGGCGTCGCTCGCATTCCGTGAAACGAGCGGAGGTGCGTCGGAGAACGGAATGAGGGCCGATCGCAACAGCGATCGACCCTCGTCGTCATCATAGATCTGGCGCCGTCCTACTTTCGAGGGGCCCTGCGGCCCGACTATCATCGGCGCTGGCGGGCTTAACTGCCGTGTTCGGGATGGGAACGGGTGTGTCCCCGCCGCTATGGGCGCCAGACAGGTGATCCCCTATCGCAACGGCGAGCCGGAGCCCGAGCCGGTCGCGACGGGAAAGCTGCACGAAGAAGAACTTCCAGGCATCGAACGCGAGTGCGTTTGCGCGGTAGTAGAAATATCCGGGCGATTAGTACCGGTCAGCTCCACACCTTGCGGCGCTTCCACCTCCGGCCTATCAACGTGGTAGTCTCCCACGGCCCTTCACCCTTACGGGATTGAGGTCTCATCTTGGGGTCAGTTTCGCGCTTATATGCTTTCAGCGCTTATCTGATCCGAACATGGCCACCCGGCTATGCTCCTGGCGGAACAACCGGTTCACCAGAGGTTCGTTCGACTCGGTCCTCTCGTACTAGAGTCCACGCCCCTCAAACCTCCCGCGCCCACAGCGGATAGGGACCGAACTGTCTCACGACGTTCTGAACCCAGATCGCGTACCGCTTTAATGGGCGAACAGCCCAACCCTTGGGACCTACTACAGCCCCAGGATGCGACGATCCG